>OKMD01000007.1_pt1 | contig 169028 bp, 155 predicted proteins | sample 1610551 | NCBI WGS metagenome assembly OKMD01 (sample SAMN04436661, study PRJEB24849) | human gut metagenome | biome: human gut; feature: NICU; material: stool | host: Homo sapiens | place: USA: Saint Louis, MO | collected 2010-06-20
TTTATTAAGTTAAACATTAGATACATATCGAGAAGGTATTAATACTATTTATTAGATACTATTTTGATGATTACAGAACCATATTCCACATCCATCTCATCATACAGTGTCTCATTTACATAACGATTTAAATCATCTAACAAGGTCTTATCATTCATGATTTCTTCGACAGAGCCACCTCTTAATGCGATAAATATATCCAAGCTCTCTTGGATAAGGTTCATCACTTTAGGTGTTTTTTCACATAACATACTTACGATTACTGTCATATCATTATTCATCTGTTTTTCCTTTTGTTTATAGTTAGCCCCTTCCGGGGCAAGATTAGTTCTTACTTTCTAAAGTTTTCTGAATACCCTACCAGTAAGGCTGCTACTTGTTCAAAGTTGACCTGATTAATATCACCACAGTTTCCTTCTTGCGTGGTAAATCTCTCAAAGTTATTCTGAATATGGTCAATCACATAAATAATAAATGGACTCATAAAATCCGGATCATCCAGATAGTCATTGGCATCTCCATCACCATTCACTTCCATGAACAGATTCCAGCTTGCTGTAAACGATCTACAAGCAAGATCATAAAACAGTTCTGTTGATTTATTTTCAATAACAGTTTCTTTAGACATACTTATATCCTCATAATTAAATGCTTATTTTATTCATTTCGTTTTATATTAGCCCCTTGCGGGGCCGAATAGATGACGACAGCGATTATGTATATAAAATATAGTGACTCATCACATGATGTATCTGCCTCAGGTTGACAAGCACTTCATCAAAATATACGTTTTTAATCGATGCTTTATATTTATGTTTTTTCAAGAACTCATTAAAATCTTTCTTACCATTCTCTATTATTGATTTTAAAACACCCTCCATATAACCATCGTCTTCAAGGTTATGATAGAATCTTTCCCCCATATACTCATGCATACATCGCAAATAGTAGTCATAGTCTTCCCCGCTTTTCAGAACAAAGTATTTTGTATCATCATTGCTAACATTTATTTCTATTTTTTGCACTTTCATTTTCGCTTCCTCTTTTATGTTATTTATTATTTTTGCGTGAATCTGAAATAGTATTTTCAATCCAAGCATCAATCTCACTTTCCACAAAGGCTACAGATCTTGCCCCTATGATTACCTTATCCGGGAATCGGCCTTCCTTAATAAGCTCATACATTGTGGTTCGACTAAATCCGACTCTTCTAAGAACTTCAGGAACACGGATTAATCTTTTACCTGCGATTTCATTTCTCATTTGTTTTTTCCTCTGTTGTTTCAACGAGGACAATAATAGCTAATTCGCTTATGGCGTTTTAGGGATGTTGGCAAAAGACTTTTTCGAAAAAAATGGGGGGAGGTGAACAGAAAAAAAATGGTTGAGGATGGATGTGATCACGTTCGCTCAGGGCGAACGTAACCCTTTTTTACTTATCTTCTTTCTTCTTCTCGTCTTTGACGTGATCTACAATTTTTGTGTCTTTTAATACATTGTTTTCCATCATGTAATCTTCAAACGATTTCAGATAGTTCTCATCTGTCAGCAACGCCATAGCCAGCGGATAGTCAGTCACCTTAAGCATTCCCTCATCCCTATCCTTCTCGCTGTTCTCATGAAGCAGCGATGACATCAGCGACAGTGAGATTTTGGTATCATTATTATCTGCCCCCCAAAAAATGAGATCCATCATAGGGATGAGTCGATAGTCGATGATTTTTCTCAACGTGCTTTTACCAAAACGATACTTCCGAACAGCCGGATCGTTCATTTTTAGCTGTTTTTTCCATTGGGGAATGAGCACCTTCAGGTGTTCGATGATATCTTCGGTTGAAGCCTCTTGCAGGAAGATATCGACAGTAATTGAGGACAGACTTTTGATGCCGGATTCCTTCAGGTACTCCGACATATATTCAGACTGACTTCTTTGGGATGTTTCAGGATGGGTTCCAATCAGAGTTAAACTTTTCGCATATAATTGTGCGTTGCTCCGGGTTACGGGGACCACTGCGTAAGTTCTGGCAAGCCCATGTCCTTGCGTGGACGTGTCGCCGCTAAAAAAAATTTCACCTCTGAGGATCTTATAGCGGTAATCATCTAATAAAAGTCTGTTCAGAGGCGGTAATGTATCCCGTTTCAGCAACATCTTGTAAGCCAAGATACGCCGCTCAACCTCAACATAGAATTGCTGAAGGGTGAGTTCCTTTATCGCTTCATACCGCTCTACATCAAACCATTCTTCCAATAGTTTCCTGAGTTCACTTCGTTTCATTACTGTGCTGTCCGTTTTACCATTTTTAGTTGTTTTAACTGACAGAACAACAGGTTGTCCAGTAATGGCGTAGGTCAGCTGAGCTTATTGCTGGTAGGTTCTTAAGATTGGTGTGAAATCATCCGTCGATTACTAAATTTCCGGAGGCTCCCTGCTATCGTATTTCTGCTTTTAAAGGGTTTTGTTGTACAGGAAGGGATGAAGACTGGATAAGTTTTTTGATGAAAAACAGGAATTTTAGATACAAAAAAAGCCCGTTTACACGGGCTTTTGATGCAATACTTTATGCAGTACAAAATCAAAACTAACTCTTAAGTTATTGATTCTGTTAAGAAATTGGCGGAAGCGTAGAGATTCGAACTCTAGAACCCTTTCGGGTCGCCGGTTTTCAAGACCGGTGCCTTCAACCGCTCGGCCACGCTTCCAAAGTGAGGCGCACTATAAACATCTCTGAGCATGATGTAAAGCACGAAATTGCATAACATTACACGTCTTTCGTCCTCCCCTTCCGTCCCGCTGATTTCTTCGCCATCGACTGGCTAAAATGTAAACATTTATTTTTACATCACATAAACTTATTCGAATGAAAGTCTATGTTTTAGACTCTTTTTCATACACCGCAGCTTAGCCGTGCAACATTGCCACCTCAATATACCCTTACAAGACGCTATTCACGCAGGTCACTGCGATAAGAGACTTTCCATGAAATTATTCGATACCGACAACTACAGATTTATTCTCTGGCGTAAATTTTTGCCGTGGCTGATCCAGAATGGTGCGCAAAAAAACGACCCACATGATTATTTTCTGGTCTACGTCAGAGATACCGAAAATACGCGCTACATTCTGAAGAAGCACGAAGGTCGCAATGTTGTGCTCTGCCCGATGCATAAAAGAGAAGATGTCAGTGTAAGTGTGAAAGATATCAGCGAGATGCAGGCTGAGATCATTCACTATAAGCGCAACGGGTTTCAGGCTTATAAAGGCATTATTCCGTTTGCCTTTGACCATTATACGAAAATCATTACCTTAAAAACCGGCCTGGCTCGCCTGAAAGGGCGTTGTATTTCTGGTCTGAAGGCTGATACAGAAACCATTAGCCGGGATCGTTACAATCTGCTCAGGTTGCTGGTGACCGACTACGTTAACCAACGCCCGTCGCGCGTCTCATCTGGTTTCACCCAGCGGGAAGTGATCGCCATGCTTTACGGCACACTTTGGTATAAACACATTAAAAATGAGTCGTTTAGCAGGAAAATATCGCTTTTGCTTGAGTCGCTCGTGCTCACAGGCGACCTCAGCGAAGAGGGTAAGGTGTACTACGTGCAGGGCCAGGCTATTACCACCATGGTCGAGTATGAAAAAGAGAATCAGCGGGTAACGCATCAGCAAAAGATGCAGAAGAAAATTACGCGTTTTATGTTTGCGATAACGCTATCCACGCTGCTGATTATTCTGGTCCTGCTGTCGATGGCCGGTGTCGTCGACCTCGCCGCTGTCTGGCAGAAAATACTACAGATTAAGCCTCTCAGATTTTTAATGAATTTTATCTAATACCCCGCACATTAATTATGAATTTTATTTTTATCAGCGATAACTATTACCTTTGCCACGGTGTCTCAAGCTCACTGACATCTACCCATTTGATTCGCGATGAGGAGGATATTCACCATCTTTATGAGGTCGATCCTGAGTTGGATTTTATCATTGCGATTGAACAGGATAAGTTACGCAATAAAACCATTCGGCAGGTCAAAAAAGTTAAGCGTGATTACATTGTCCTGATGCATGAGATAGAAGCCAACCGCGCAGTGAGAATCGATAATATTATCTATTCGTCGATGCATTTTACTGCTCACCCTTTTCAGCAGCTGATGCGCTTTTACCGGGCGCTCAGGACACACTCCTTTACGCGACGCGAATATGACGTGCTGAAGCTGTTTCATTTGGAAAACCATGAGATCGCGAAAAAGCTGCAATTGTCACAAAAAACGACCAGCACCTACCGCGTGAGGATCCTCGAGAAATTAAATATGCGCTCAAAAAACATTCTGGCGATGACCCGTGTAAAATCGGCGATCGTCGATTAAAAGCTGTAACATTTTGCCTTGCCACAAAAAAACCGGGCCGTCACGTTTCGACCTGAGGGGGTTTGGCTGGCGCGGTATACCAGTTCTCTTTGGCAACCATTACGCTGCCCTCTGGCTGCATAACAAAATTCGGGGACATGATCTGCACGTTAAATTCGTTAAACACATCCTGTATCTGGCTATGCAGTTCATTGCGGGCAACCGCGAGGGACTGTTCGGGCAGCAGACGGACCTGCAATTCGTAAGCGATATACCAGTCCATTAACCCTAACTGGCGTACCAGCGGCGGCTCGGAAAGGTCAATCCCTTTTGCCCGTTTCGCGGCCAGCTCCAGCATGGCATGCACCTGACGCCATGGGGTGTCATAACCGATCGTGACGCTGACCGTCAGATTGAGGCTGCCATCGGGCTGTAGCGCGCTCAGATTGGTGATCTTACCGCTCACCACCACCGCGTTGGGCACGGTAACGACATAATTTTCCCGGGTAATAATTTTGGTCGCCAGCATGCCAATTTCACTGACCTTGCCTTCGTTATCCGCCACCCGAATGACATCGCCTTTGCGCAGAGCGCGGGAGTAAATCAGGACCAGACCGCTCATGGCATGGTTCATCACCCCTGCCGAGCCCAGCGTTAGCATCAGGCCAAAGAAGACGCTAATACCTTTAAACGCCAGCGAGTTTGCACCGGGAAGAAACGGCCAGGCGGCGGAGAGAGCAAATAGCCAGACGGCAACGGAAATGAGCTTACGGGTAGCCCCCACGGTTTCCGGATGTACGCCGGGAAGTTGCAGACGACCAGCCTCCACCTGATTGAGCACCATCCTGAGAAGCTTCAGAATAAATGCGGTAATGAGGAAAATGATCAGCACAATCGTCAGCCCCGGCAAGGCCGAGACAATCGCCAGGGCGATTTGCTGCACCACGCGAAGCGTCCAGTCTCCCAGCGACGTGCCCCACACCCGCGTCCACGGAAACAGACTGAATGCCCAGCTCAGCCAGACGTAAAAGCCGATCAACCCCAGCAGGAACATCAGCAAGGCGTAAAGCCGAATCTCAATTGCGCCAATGTACCGCCGCCAGCTTTGCGGCACCCGGCTGCGATTCTCCACAATACGCCGACGGTAGACGCGCCGGAACCAGCGCCAGGATCGCCACGCGCCGTAGCAGAGCAGCAACAGCGCCAGCAGGCCAGCGGCTGTTTTTACCGTCGACAGCGCCAGCCAGCCGGTATCGTATTGATCGCGCAGCGCCATCCTTTGCGCTTCCATGCGCGCCAGCACGCGCTGTGCGGCCTGATCGAGGGTAAGATCGTCCCCTTCGTCCAAATCCCCTTCCGTCAGCAGCATCACAGGTTTCCCGTTCATCACTATTAGCCGTCCCTGCTGGTTATAGCGGGTCACGGGGACGATGCTGAGCGGCTCACGCACATCCGCCTCGGTAAAATTGCGCAGGGTGTTGCGGATGCGTAAAACGCGTTCTTCCGGCGTGGTCAGGCCAAATTTCGCCTGGAGCATGACGATGGGCTGATGGAAGATGTAGACCGTTCGGGCGCGCTCCTGCTCCGTAGGCGCCTGGCGGGGCTCTGCGGCATACGATGAGAAGCCGCTCAGGGCGGCAAAACAGAACGCAAACGCGAGCAGGATCTTTTTCATCCTTACTACCCCAGGTCAGAAATCTTGTTATTTTTCAGGCAACCCGCGAATGCCAGGTGGGTATGTTGAGAATAGTCCAGCCTTTCGTTTCTGCAACAAGCGACGGTGAGCGTGTTGCTCTCAGTCACAATATATGTATTATGTTATAACATAACAATTTCGGATTGCGTTCTATGTTACTTAAAAATGGGTTATTTCTGGCTTCACTGCTCTCCATGGCGCCTGCCGCTTTCACCGCAACCACCTGGCCCCTCACGATTGAAAATTGCGGCGTTAAGCAAACCTTTACGCAGGCTCCTCAGCGCGTCGTGACCGTGGGTCAGCATGAAACAGAATTACTGCTCGCACTGGGGCTGGAGAAAACGATCGCCGCGACGTCAGTCTGGTTCGGCAAGCTCCCGGCCCCGCTGGAGGATGCCGGGAAAAACCTCCCCAGGCTTGCGGATAATTCCCCCTCCTTTGAGGCCGTGGTAGGGCAGAAACCTGAACTCGTTCTCGCACAGTATCACTGGCACATTGGTCCGCAGGGAGAAGTGGGAACCCGTGAGCAGTTTGCGTCGCTGGGGATTAATACGTGGATCTCCCCTGCCGACTGCACGGATAAAACGGTAACGGAAACCTCAAACGCAGACGGAGCACGTAGCGCGCCGTTTTCACTGGCGGAAATTACACGGGAAGTGACAGATCTGGCGACGATTTTTGATGTTTCCGCGCGAGGTGAGCAGCTCAATCGTGCGCTGGCGGAGCGTATTAAAAAGGCCCAGGCGCGCGCCTCCGCGAAACCGCTTAGCGTTGTATTCTGGTTCTCCAGCAGCCGTCTGAATGGCGATCCCTGGGTGGCGGGGAATTACGGCGCGCCAGGCTGGATCAGCCGCACGCTGGGGTTAAAGAACATTATTGACTCTCACGACGAATGGCCCGCTGTAACGTGGGAACATATAGCCCGATCGCAGCCGGACGTGATTGTTATCGCCGGGATGTCCCGCAGGCTCTACCCTGCCGATGACGTTGAGGTAAAAAAAGCGTTCTTGCGCAGTGACCCGGTGACAAAGAACATGCCTGCGGTCAGGAACAACCACATCATCGTGGTGCCAGCGATGTCGTTAAACCCTTCATTGCGTAACGTCGATGCGGTTGAGCTTATCAGCGATCGGCTGGCTACTTTCCGGGATGAACGATGAGTCATTTCGCTTTTGACCGCCGCCAGCAGGGTTTACTGGCAGCAGGTGCCATGGCGCTGCCGCTGATGCTGGTCTTTGCCGCCAGTATCGGTGATATGCCGGTGTCGTATGCCAGTACCGGGAAAGCGATCCTCAACGGACTGGGTTTGACCTCTTATGCGTTGCCGCAAACGGAGGAAGGTATTGTCTGGCAATATCGCATGAGCCGGGCAGTAATGGCCGCGTGCAACGGCGGCGGCCTGGCGTTGTGCGGGCTGGTGTTACAGTCGATCCTGCGTAACCCTCTGGCTGAGCCTTATCTGCTGGGGATTTCCGCGGGCGCATCGCTGGGGGCCGTCTGCGTGATGCTTCTCGGCATCGGGGGGAGCGTGATTGGCGTAAGCAGCGGTGCGTTTGTCGGCTCGTGCGCCGCCTTTGCGCTCATCATGGTGATTACGAACGGGATGAGTGAAAGCCCGTCGCGCATTTTGCTGGCTGGCATTGCGGGCACCCAGCTCTTCAACGCCATGACCGCGTACGTCGTCAGTACGTCCGCCAATGCCGAGCAGTCCCGTAGCGTCATGTTCTGGCTTCTGGGAAGTCTGAGCGGCGTGCGCTGGCCTGACGCGCTGCTGGCGCTGGCCGTTACGCTTGCGGGTTTACTGGTGGTATTGCTCTTTTCACGGGCGCTGGACACCTTCACCTTCGGGGATGAGGTCTCCACCACGCTGGGGATCCCGGTTACCGCCGTGCGTATTGTCTTATTGCTGACCTGTGCCATTGTTACCGCAACGCTGGTGAGCGCCACGGGCGCAGTGGGGTTTGTCGGGCTGGTCATTCCCCATGTAACGCGCATGCTATGTGGGCCGGGCCATCGTCTATCTATCCCGCTGACGTTTCTTATCGGCGCCCACTTTATGATCCTCGCCGATATCGTCTCACGCACGCTGATTGTGCACCAGGTTCTGCCCATCGGGGTGGTGACTGCGCTGGTGGGCGCCCCCGTCTTTGTGGCGTTGCTTTATCAAAACCGAAAGGAGCATCCATGAATATTACTGTGGCCGGGTTAACCGTAACCCGACAAGCGCAGACGGTGCTTAAGGATATCGATCTCGACCTGCCATCCGGGCAGATTATCGGCCTGTTAGGGCCAAACGGCTCGGGCAAGTCGACGCTGCTGCGCTGTCTCGCCGGGCTGTTTCCACGACTCAGTGAACGCGTGGCGCTTAATGGCACAACGCTAGGCATGATGCCGCTGAAAAAACGCGCGCAGCACATGGCGTTTGTCCCGCAACATGCTGAGGTCGACGGAGAACTGACCGTTGAGGACATTGTCAGACTGGGGCGTACGCCCTACCGGAAAACATTCCAGAAAACCTCGCGCGACGATGAGGCTGCGGTTGAGCAGGCGATTGGCCTGATGCAGTTATGCCGCTTACGCCAGCGGCGATGGCACTCTTTGTCTGGCGGAGAACGCCAGCGAAGCCAGATAGCCCGCGCGCTGGCCCAGCAGCCGCAGGTGCTGTTGCTCGATGAACCGACAAACCACCTGGACATTCAGCACCAGCTGGAGCTGATGCGGCTCGTTTCACAGCTGCCGCTTACGGTGGTGGTTGCACTGCACGATCTCAATCTTGCGGCCAATTATTGCCAGCGTCTGATCCTCCTGAAGGCCGGGCAGATCGCCGCCACGGGCGCGCCAGAAGCGGTTCTGACGCCGGCAAACATCGAGGACACCTGGTGCGTAAAAGCTCAGGTCTGCAAGGCCGACGCCGGGATCACGATAAGCTATAACATGGTGGCATGACGGAAGCCTGGCGCAAAAGCAAAAACCCCTGCGATATTGCTATCGCAGGGGTTTCGAATTTGGCGGAAGCGTAGAGATTCGAACTCTAGAACCCTTTCGGGTCGCCGGTTTTCAAGACCGGTGCCTTCAACCGCTCGGCCACGCTTCCTAAGTGAGGCGAACTATAAACACCTCACCGCGCGCTGTAAAGAGTGCGCGCATTCGTTCGCTTTAAAAATAGCCAAAATGCGTTTAATCGGTTGAATAGACGACAGATTGGCCGTTTTGGCAGCATAATATCCACTGCGGATCGTTAGTGCTTTTTGATGTACATATCTTTGGTGTAGTAGTACCCGAGCTTGTCTGGCGTGAAGCCCCCTACCCACGGTTTCACCAGGTGCGTGCGCACGTAATGATAGACCGGGATCGCCGGTACATCCCGTCCCAGCAGATCTTCTGCCTGCTGGTAGAATTTACCGCGCTCCTCCGCCGTTTTCGATTTCGCCGCGTTCACCAGTGCCCGATCGTAGTCCGGATTGCTGTACTGAGTGGTGTTTTGGCTGTCCCCGGTACGGAAGTTGTTCAGGAAGGTTGCCGCATCGTCGTAATCGGCAATCCAGGCGTAGCGTACCGCGTCAAAGTTATGGGTGTGCATGGTATCAAGCATGGTTTTCCACTCCTGATTTTGCAGCTTCGCCTCCACGCCGAGGTTCTTCTTCCACATTGAGCTGGCGGCAATGGCAATACGCTGGTGCGATTCCGAGGTGTTATAGAGGAGATTAAAGCTGAGCGGATGGCTGTCGTTAAATCCGGCTTCGGCCAGCAGCTTTTTCGCCTCGGCAATGCGTTTATCCATCGGCCAGCTGGCGTAATCCGGGTTCTGGAGCTTGACGCCGCCAATATCCGGCTGGCTGATCAGCCATGCCGGGCGCTGGCCCTGCCCTAATACTTTCCCGGCGATGATGTCTTTATCCAGCGCCAGGTTCAGCGCCTTGCGCACGCGGGCGTCGTTGAACGGCGGCCGGGTGGTGTTGAACTGATAATAATAGGTGGCAAGCTGCGGTGAAACGTCCAGCTCGCTCCCCAGCGTTTTCTTCAGCTGAGCAAACTGGTTGATCGGCACCGTGTAAACAATGTCGATTTCGCCCGCTTTGTAGCGGTTGACGTCAGCAGCTTCAGAGGAAATGGGCAGATAGGTCACCTTGTTGATGACGGTATGTTCGTTATCCCAATATTTCGGGTTACGCACCGCCACAATGCGTTCGTTAACCACCCACTGTGACAGTTTATAGGCCCCGCTGCTGACGAAGTGCTCCGGTTTGGTCCACTTATCACCGAAACGGCCTACCAGGACTTTATCAATTGGCACCAGAGACGGGTGAGCCAGCATCGCCAGGAAAGCGGCGTTAGGTTGCGTGAGCGTAACTTCCAGCGTGGTGTCATTGATGGCTTTCACCCCCAGCGACTCGGGCGCTTTTTTGCCTTCTGCGATATCAGTGCCGTTGACGATACGCATACTACCGGGATAGCTGGCATACGGAGAGGCGGTTTTCGGGTCGACCAGCCGCTGCCAGCTCCAGACAATATCTTCCGCGGTGATGGGGGTTCCATCGCTCCAGGTAATGCCCGGACGCAGATGGAACGTCCAGACGGTGTTGTCTTTATTTTCCCATTTCTCCGCCAGGCGCGGCTGGATTTCACCTGCCGGAGAGACGCTGACCAGCCCGTCGAATAAATCGCTGATAATATTGAATTCGACATCGCTTTCGACTTTATGCGGGTCGAGCGAGGCGGGTTCACTGCCGTTGTTCCTGACCAGTTCCTGCTTATCTGCCAGCTGGGTTCCTGCCGGCACGTTAGCCGCCCAGGTTGCCGTGCTGGCGCACAGGATCCCTGCGGTTAACAAAGAGAGTGTAAAGTGCGTGCGTGTTTGTGGTTTCATTTCCTTCGCCTTATTGTCTGTTTTTATGACGATCCGGAAATAACTCTTAGCGGCCTTAGGGAAATAACGCAATATTTTTCAGTGACCTATAAGAGGTTGATCTGAATACGCCCTACAAACCGCACTTCATTCTGAGTACAAAGGCTTTGCCAGAATAAAAAACCAGTATAATCCCTAAGGGGCTGAGTAAAGATGGGTAAAACCACTTTGCGTCTGCCGCGCCGTTTCCTATTCTTTGCGCTAATTACATCTGTCATAAGAGAGTGACTCATGGATCGTATAATTACTTCTTCACGCGACCGCACATCGCTACTCAGCACCCATAAGGTGCTGCGCAATACCTATTTCATGCTCAGCCTGACGCTGGCGTTTTCGGCGATCACCGCGACGGCCAGCACCGTACTGATGCTGCCTTCTCCGGGCCTGATCCTCACGCTGGTAGGTATGTACGGTCTGATGTTCCTGACCTACAAAACCGCGGATAAACCGGTGGGGATTCTCTCCGCGTTCGCCTTTACCGGCTTCCTGGGCTACATTCTGGGGCCAATCCTGAATGCCTATCTGTCTGCCGGAATGGGCGACGTAATTGGTATGGCGCTGGGCGGTACCGCGCTGGTGTTCTTCTGCTGCTCGGCCTACGTGCTGACCACCCGTAAGGACATGTCCTTCCTTGGCGGTATGCTGATGGCAGGTATCGTGATTGTGCTGGTCGGTATGCTGGCGAACATCTTCCTGCAATTGCCTGCGCTGCATCTGGCAATCAGCGCGGTGTTTATCCTGATTTCATCCGGCGCAATCCTGTATGAAACCAGCAACATCATTCACGGCGGTGAGACGAACTATATCCGCGCCACCGTGAGCCTGTATGTGTCGCTGTACAACATTTTTGTCAGCCTGCTGAGCATCCTGGGCTTCGCCAGCCGCGATTAACTCACCGTGCTGTGAACAGGGCCCCGCTTATGCGGGGCTTTGTTTTTTTGGTAGACTGAGGCGGTTTTTGACTAACGCGTGAATGAATATGTTGAGTTTTGAAGGCAAAGAGATCGAAACCGATAACGACGGTTATCTGAAAGAGAGCAGCCAGTGGAGCGAAGCGCTGGCGGAGAAAATTGCGGAAAACGAAGGAATTACCCTCTCCCCGGAACACTGGGAAGTGGTGCGCTTCGTGCGAGAATTTTACCTTGAATTCAACACCTCGCCGGCTATCCGCATGCTGGTCAAAGCCATGGCGAATAAATTTGGCGAAGAGAAAGGCAACAGCCGTTATCTGTATCGCCTGTTTCCGAAAGGCCCGGCTAAACAGGCGACTAAAATCGCCGGCCTGCCAAAGCCGGTAAAATGCATTTAATAGCGAATACTGAAGTCAGCGTATTCCCGGTCGGGTTGATGCGGTTCCGTTAGCACCTTATCAACCCGCGCGCTGCGCGGTCCGCCCGCTTTCAGCCACGCCACCAGCTTCTCAACCCGATCCGCCTCACCGCAGGCCACAACCTCCACGCTGCCATCATCCATGTTACGCGCATACCCTGTCAGCCCGAGCTGAAGGGCTTCGCGCTGGGTGCTGTAGCGGAATCCGACGCCCTGTACAAGGCCATGGACCCAGGCAATGGTGCAAACATTTGACATCATCCTTCTCCTTATCCGACTGGCGCGTTGCATTTCCTCACTGAAGTCGGGAAAATGGCGGCCATTTCATTGGAATCGACAGAATAGCGAATTATGAGTGTACGTTTAGTGTTAGCCAAAGGGCGCGAGAAGTCATTACTGCGCCGTCATCCCTGGGTCTTTTCCGGCGCGGTTGCCCGCATGGAAGGTAAAGCCAGCCTCGGTGAAACCATCGATATTGTTGACCATCAGGGGAAATGGTTAGCACGCGGCGCATACTCGCCAGCATCTCAGATCCGCGCGCGCGTCTGGACGTTCGATAAAGAAGAAACCATCGATATCGACTTCTTTGTCCGTCGTTTGCAACAGGCGCAGCAGTGGCGCGAGTGGCTGGCAAAGCGTGACGGGCTGGACAGCTATCGTCTGATTGCCGGAGAGTCCGACGGGCTGCCGGGCGTGACCATTGACCGCTTCGGCAATTTCCTGGTGTTGCAGCTGCTGAGCGCCGGGGCGGAATACCAGCGTGCCGCGCTGATTAGCGCCCTGCAAACCCTGCTCCCGGAATGTGCCATTTACGACCGCAGCGACGTGGCGGTACGTAAAAAAGAGGGCATGGAGCTGACGCAAGGCCCGGTCACCGGCGAACTGCCGCCTGCCCTGCTGCCTATCGAAGAACATGGCATGAAGCTGCTGGTGGATATCCAGGGCGGCCATAAGACCGGTTATTACCTCGACCAGCGTGACAGCCGTCTGGCAACGCGCCAGTACGTTGCCGATAAACGCGTGCTGAACTGCTTCTCTTATACCGGCGGCTTTGCGGTCTCTGCCCTGATGGGCGGCTGTGCTCAGGTGGTGAGCGTCGACACCTCACAGGAAGCGCTGGACGTGGCGAAGCAGAACGTTGAGCTGAATAAGCTGGATCTGAGCAAAGCGGAGTTTGTGCGCGACGACGTATTCAAACTGCTGCGTAAATACCGCGACCAGGGCGAGAAATTTGACGTCATCGTGATGGACCCGCCGAAGTTTGTTGAAAACAAAAGCCAGCTGATGGGCGCCTGCCGTGGCTATAAAGACATCAACATGCTGGCGATCCAGCTGCTGAACCCGGGCGGCGTGCTGCTGACGTTCTCCTGCTCTGGCCTGATGACGACAGATTTATTCCAAAAAATCATCGCCGATGCCGCAATAGATGCGGGTCGTGATGTACAATTTATAGAGCAGTTCCGTCAGGCCGCCGATCACCCGGTGATCGCTACCTACCCGGAAGGGCTGTATCTGAAAGGGTTTGCCTGTCGCGTCATGTAACTTGAAAAGAGAAATATTGCCCGCACATAGTGTGTATGTAATGTTTCCCGGGAGGTGACTATGATTGCCAGCAAATTCGGTATCGGCCAGCAGGTCCGCCACACCTTGCTTGGATATTTGGGTGTGGTCGTGGATATCGACCCGGAGTATTCCCTTGATGAACCGTCAGCAGACGATCTGGCCGTTGACGCAGAGCTTCGCGCCGCGCCCTGGTATCATGTGGTTATGGAGGGCGACGATGGTCAGCCGGTCCATACCTATCTTGCCGAAGCGCAGCTGAGTGGTGAACTACAGGATGAGCATCCGGAACAACCCACTATGGACGAGCTTGCTCAGACCATCCGCAAACAGTTACAGGCACCAAGACTGCGCAACTAAAGGTGTAAAAAAGCCCGTCAAACGGGCTTTTTTTTATTTTGCCAGCCCCAGACGGGGAATATCGATTGCCGGACAGCGATCCATCACCACCTTCAGCCCGGCATCGCGCGCCAGCACGGCCGCCTGCTCATTAATCACGCCCAGCTGCATCCACAGCGTTTTCGCGCCGATGGCAATCGCCTCCTGCGCCACGCCCCAGGCCGCCTCTGAATTGCGAAAAACGTCCACCATATCCACCTTTTCCGGCACGTCCGCGAGCGTCGCATAGCCCTGCTGGCCCAGCAGCGTTTTCCCCGCCACCTTCGGCGAGACCGGGATCACGTGATAACCCTGATCCAGAAGGTATTTCATGACCCGATAGCTTGGGCGATCCGGTTTATCGCTCGCGCCGACCAGCCCGATAGTACGCGTGGACGTCAGAATTTCGACAATGTCGTTCTCTTTCATGCTCTTCCTCCTGGCTTTTTTCAAAGTGTACGTCAAAGCGGACATCTCAACCACGCATCCCATACAGAAGTATGAGGGCAAAACGGCAGAATATGTCTATATGTTAGTAAACGTGTTTGTCGAAAACTTTTGATACATTCTTACCGGGTAGTTTGTCTACAGGAGTCTGCTATGAAAACCGGCATTGCCTGGGCTATGGTTGCGTTAATCATGCCGGTTTGTGTTTTCGCAACCACCCTCAGACTCTCAACCGACATTGACCTGCTGGTGCTGGACGGGAAAAAAGTCTCCAGCTCCCTGCTGCGGGGTGCAGACAGTATCGAGCTGGATAACGGCCCGCACCAGGTGGTTTTTCGGGTGGAAAAGACCATTCACCTCGCCGACAATGGACAGCAGGTGTACATTTCGCCTCCGCTGGTGGTCAGCTTTAATACCCAGCGTATCAGCCAGGTCAATTTTCGTCTCCCGCGCCTTGAGACAGAAAAGGAGTCACTGGCATTTGATGCCTCGCCGCGCATTGAACTGGTGGACGGGGACTCCATGCCCATCCCGGTAAAACTGGATATTCTGGCGCTGACAAAAAGGTCAAAGGGAACAGACTATGAAGCGGACACCGAGACCTACAACAGGGCCAGCAGGCGCGCCTCTCTGCCCCAGTTCGCCACCATGATGGCGGATGACAGTACCCTGCTTTCGGGCGTATCGGAGCTGGATGTACTCCCCCCTCAGTCGCAGACCCTTACTGAGCAACGCCTCAAGTTCTGGTTCCAGAATGCCGATCCGGACACGCGCGCCCGTTTTCTGCAATGGGCGAAGCAACAACCTTCGTCGTAAGCCACATTTTTTCGTCCTTTCTCTTGCAGCATCAGCCAGTTCCCGTCATCGTGTAACGAGGTAACCTCACGGATAAGATTATGGAACTGACAACACGCACACTTCCGGCGCGCAAGCACATTGCTCTGGTTGCGCACGATCACTGTAAACAAATGCTGCTTAACTGGGTTCGTCGCCATCAGCCTCTTTTACAGCATCATGCCCTTTCTGCCACGGGAACAACCGGCAACCTGATCCACCGCGAAACCGGTCTGGAAGTGAATGCCATGCTGAGCGGCCCGATGGGGGGTGACCAGCAGGTAGGTGCTCAGATTTCAGAAGGTAAAATTGACGTTCTGATTTTCTTCTGGGATCCGCTGAACGCGGTTCCGCATGATCCGGACGTTAAAGCGCTGCTGCGTCTGGCGACGGTGTGGAACATTCCGGTAGCCACCAATCTTTCAACGGCAGATTTCATCATTGAATCGCCGCAGTTTAACGATCCGGTGGAGATTTTGATCCCGGATTATCAGCGTTATCTTGCGGAGAGACTGAAGTAGTTTTTTGCCCGGTGGCGCTGCGCTTACCGGGCCTACAGAATTTGCCCGGCGCGTTACGGCTTTCTCGCCACCGGCACGTCAATACTTTTCAAAATATCGACAAACACCGACGGCTCCTCTTTGTTGAACAAGAGCCACACGCGATGGCGCGCGCGGGTTATCGCCACGTACAGTAAACGCCGCTCCTCTGCATCCGGGAAATCTTCCGGAACAGGTAATAACGCCTCTTCCATCACGGATTCCCGCGCCGGTGCAGGGAAACCGTCGCTCCCCTCTTTTAGCCCCACCACAATCACGTAGTCGGCCTGCTGCCCTTTACTGGCGTGAATGGTCATAAAATCGAGCTGAAGTTTTGGCCAGCGCGTCGCCGCTTTTTCCAGCGCCGTCGGCTTGAGGTGGTGATAACGCGCCAGCACCAGAATCCGCTCATCCGGTTTCGCATAGCCGCTCAGTTTATCCAGCAGCGGCTCCAGCTGATCGTCCGCCAGCAGCGTGACGGCCTTTTTATCCCCCGACGTCAGGCTGTTAAGCGGTTTCGACAGCTGGTGCGGGTTCTGCTGAATAAAACGGTTGGCTATTTCGCCAATCCGCGAGTTGAAGCGGTAGGTGGTGTCCAGATCGCTGCGATCGCCTTCCCCAAAATAGTGGTGGAAGGCCGTCGTGAGGGATAGTTGCGCCCCGCTGAAACGGTAGATAGCCTGCCAGTCATCGCCCACGGCAAACAGCGACGTGTGTTTATTCTGCGCCCGCAGCGCCGAAAGCAGCGCAGCGCGCTGCGGCGAGATATCCTGAAACTCATCCACCAGGATGTGTTTCCACGGGCTGACGAAGCGCCCTTTCTCCAGAATGATAATGGCCTGATGGATCAGCCCCGAAAAATCGACCGCGTTTTCGTCTTTCAGCGCGGTTTTCCACGCTTTCAGCATCGGCGCCATCAGCTTAACCCGTTTAGAAAACACAGCGCGGATCGACTCCGGTGCGCTTTCTATCATCTCCGCCTGAGAGCCGCCGTGCATGCGCATCAGGCTTACCCACCGGTCGAGACGAGAGCCCAGCCGGCGCGCCAGCTTTTCATCCTGCCAGAAGCTGCCCTCCGGCACCTCCCAGTTGAGTTCCTCTTCAAGCCACTGACGCCAGCCTTTCGCCTGCGCCTTTTTTTCACTGCACTGCTGACGCCATGCCTTGATAAACAGCGCCTGGCGAGCCTGAGCGTCGTTCTCCAGCTTGCTGACAACAGGAACTTTTTTGCTGCCCTGTTGAATGATGTGTAAAGCGAGGGAGTGGAACGTGCGCGCCGAGATATCCTGGGTATGCAAACGCGCCTGAATGCGCTCATCCATCTCCTGCGCAGCCTTGCGACCAAAGGCCAGCAGCAAAATCTGGTCGGCAACCGCCTCGCCCGTTGCCAGAAGCCAGCCCGCGCGCGCCACCAGCACCGACGTTTTGCCGCTCCCGGCACCTGCCAGCACCAATAAAGACTGCTCGCCATTCACCACGGCGCGCGCCTGGGCAGGATTGAGGGGCGATGACTCCACCGTACTGAAGAAGTCGGCATATTGCGTAAGCATCGCCTCAGTCCAGGCCTGGTTATGCGCCAGACGGCTTTTCTCGATATCGCTCAGCCAGGCCTGGCACTTCCGCCACGCGTCGCGGCAGTTATCAAATTCCTCAAGCCGCGCCACCGGTAAAGGCAATGCCGTCAGCGCCTGGGCGATTTTTTGCTGAAGCCCGGCGGTTTGCTGGCGCGTCAGCCACTTCTGCTGCGTATTGCTTAGCGCGATATCGTCCAGCACCTGTTGCAGAACCTGTGCGGCAATCACGCTCATCTCCTGGCTCCACTGCTGCCAGCGCGTGTTCAGATGATGGTGGAAGCGTTGGGTTTCCGCCCACTCGGTCCCGTGGAGTCGCACCACTTTATCTGCCGGCAGGACGAACTCCAGCTCCCCCCATACCAGCCCACGTTTACAATGAATGGCCAGTAGCTGATTAAACGGAATAAGGTATTCGTGGCGTTCCCCGGAGACTTTCACTCCTGCATTGAGCAGGACAATCTTGTCGTAAGGGTGCTGCGCCAGGCGTTTGCCCATTGAAGTTGCTTTCAGTTCCATATCCTGCCGGATCCACGAGGTCATAATTTGTCAGACAGTTTAACTGCCAGTTTTAAGGTGCTCCAGCCCAAAAAAACGTTACAATCACCGGGCGTTAATCATATCGAAGGAAATGAGGGTTTATGCGTACCGTTCTGAATGTGTTGAATTTTGTCCTTGGCGGTTTTGCCACCACCCTTTCCTGGCTTTTTGCCACCCTGGTGAGCATCGTGCTCATCTTCACCCTTCCGCTGACGCGCTCCTGCTGGGAAATCACCAAACTGTCCCTCGTTCCTTATGGAAATGAAGCCGTACACGTGGATGAGCTGGAGCCGGAAAGAAAAAATGCCCTGATGAATACCGGCGGCACGCTGCTGAATATTTTATGGCTGATCTTCTTTGGCTGGTGGTTGTGTCTGATGCATATCTTCGCCGGTATCGCCCAGTGCATCACGATTATAGGCATTCCGGTTGGCATCGCTAACTTCAAAATTGCCACCATCGCCCTGTGGCCGGTAGGACGCCGTGTTGTCCCGGTCGAAGTCGCGCAAGCCGCGCGTGAAGCCAACGCCCGTCGCCGTTTTCAGTAATAAGGACTGGCCGCACTCATGCTAAGCCCCCTGCTTCGTCGCTATACGTGGAACAGTAACTGGCTGTATAACGTCAGGATCTTTATCGCCCTCTGCGGCACCGTCGCTCTGCCGTGGTGGCTAAATGACGTGAAGCTCACCATCCCCCTCACGCTTGGGGTGGTGGCCGGTGCGCTGGCGGATCTCGACGACCGCCTGGCCGGTCGTTTGCGTAATCTGGTCATCACGCTGGTCTGCTTCTTTATTGCTTCCGCCTCCGTTGAGCTGCTTTTCCCCTGGCCCTGGCTGTTTGCCTTAGGGCTGACGGTGTCCACCAGCGGCTTCATTTTGCTCGGCGGCCTCGGGCAACGCTACGCCACTATCGCGTTTGGCGCCCTGCTGATTGCCATTTACACCATGCTGGGCGTCTCTCTTTACGATCAGTGGTATCAGCAGCCGGTCCTGCTGCTGTTGGGCGCTATCTGGTATAACCTGCTGACCTTAACCGGACATCTTATTTTTCCGGTTCGTGCCTTACAGGACAACATTGCCCGCAGTTACGAACAGCTGGCCCACTATCTGGAGCTGAAATCCCGGCTGTTTGATCCGGATATTGAAGAGGACAGCCAGGCGCCCCTGTACGATCTGGCGCTGGCAAATGGCCAGCTGGTCGCCACGCTAAATCAGACCAAAGCGTCTCTGCTCACCCGTCTGCGCGGCGATCGCGGTCAGCGCGGTACCCGGCGCACACTGCACTACTACTTTGTCGCCCAGGATATTCACGAGCGCGCCAGCTCCTCGCATGTGCAGTACGCTGACCTGCGCGAGAAATTCCGCTACAGCGACGTGATGTTCCGTTTCCAGCGCCTGCTGTCAATGCAGTCTCAGGCCTGCCAGCAACTTGCGCGCTCAATACTGCTGCGCACGCCCTATCAGCACGATCCTCGCTTTGAACGCGCATTCAGTCATCTGGATGCGGCCCTCGATCGCGTTCAGGCCAGTGGGACATCGCCGGAACAGTTCAAAGCCCTGGGATTCTTGCTCAACAACCTGAGAGCCATCGATGCTCAGCTCGCCACCATTGAGTCTGAACAGGCGATGGCAATGCCGGGCAATGACGCCGACAACCAGCTTGCCGACGACAGTCTCAACGGTTTCAGCGATATGTGGCTGCGCCTGAGCCGTCATTTTACGCCGGAATCCGCCCTCTTTCGCCATGCGGTAAGGATGTCGCTGGTTCTGTGCGTCGGCTATGCATTTATCCAGATAACAGGGTTGCACCACGGTTACTGGATCCTGCTGACCAGCCTGTTTGTCTGCCAGCCGAACTATAACGCTACCCGCCATCGGCTCGCGCTGCGTATTGTCGGGACATTAGTCGGGGTCGCCATCGGGCTGCCGGTGCTCTACTTTGTGCCATCCGTAGAAGGGCAACTGATCCTGATTGTGATTACCGGTGTACTGTTTTTCGCCTTCCGCAATGTGCAGTACGCCCACGCCACGATGTTCATCACGCTGCTGGTGCTGCTCTGCTTCAATCTGCTGGGTGAAGGCTTTGAAGTGGCCCTTCCTCGCGTTATCGACACGCTAATCGGCTGCGCCATTGCCTGGGCGGCGGTGAGCTTTATCTGGCCGGACTGGCGTTTTCGTAACTTACCGCGCGTGTCCGACAGAGCAATGAACGCCAACTGCCGCTATCTGGATGCTATTCTTGAGCAATACCATCAGGGTCGCGATAACCGTCTGGCCTATCGGATTGCCCGTCGCGATGCGCATAACACGGACGCAGAGCTGGCTTCCGTTGTCTCGAATATGTCAACTGAGCCGCGCGCCACGGCAGAAATCCGGGAGACAGCCTTCCGCCTGCTGTGTCTGAACCACACGTTCACCAGCTATATCTCTACCCTTGGCGCCCACCGTGAGAAACTGACAAATCCGGGCATCCTGGCGCTGCTGGACGACGCCGTTTGCTACGTTGATGATGCGCTTCATCATCAACCTGCGGATGAGCCACGGGTTCACCAGGCACTGGATGAACTGGTGCAACGTATCGCTCACCTTGATCCTGGCACCGACAACAAAGCTCCGCTGGTCCTACAGCAAATTGGCCTGCTTATCGCTTTGCTGCCGGAAATTTGTCGGCTGCGACAGAAGATCGCTACCTGGCGGAATGATGGCCCTGCGACTCAGGCAGCGCATTAAACCACTCCATAAGCTCCCGGCGAATATCCGCCGGGAGTGCCGCTTCATGTAACCCTTCGATGGCGCCTTCAAGCGCGAACAATACCCGGATACTCAGCGCTTTATTCTTAGAGCGCATTTTCAGCCAGCTCGTCTTCGCCCCCAACTGTCGTAGCGTCTCTTCATTGGTAATGCCCGCCTCCATAAGCAGGACCTCAATCTGAAAGGTCAGGTTCGGCAGATCCTTAAGCCGGTTACGCTGATGGCGCTGGTAGCGCTCTTTCCTGGCGGCATCGAGCGCAAACGAGGAGAGCTGAAGCAGCTTTTCCCTGTTTTGCCACAGACCTTCATCCACACGGTAGTAATTAAGCAGCACTGGCCGTCCTCGTTTCATCAGGGTCAGAAAAGAGGAGGCGTTTTTTACACAGTATTTTGCACTTTGCTCACAGGCGCGAAGGTACAGCTCGCCGTCAGACACCATCGCGAACACCGCTTCATCCACGGCCAGGGTATAACCGCCAAACAGGGCGCGATGATGAATTTCGCCCAGCGGAGAGAGGTATTCCTGAGATTGATAAATCCGATCATAAGATATCTTTTTCATGATAATTCCATTAAAAATCATACAGTAAACACGATATTTCTTACTAACGGATCCGTTAGCAGGAAAATAGGCAACTTATTGCCGTTGGGCAAGATGATTTTTTCAGGTTCACCAGGAATGGATGAAATTTGCGAGTCGCTTTCCGAAAATGAGGTTGATCTTTATGCACACAGGGGTTACTGTATATCCATACAGTAACTACAGGGCTGGAATGAATATGTACACTTCAGGCTATGCAAATCACTTAACACCTTCCACTTCTGCCGCAGGCAATGCTGCGCAGAATTCTATCGGGCGTGTATCGACAGGGCTTATCAGTGAAGTGGTTTACCGTGAAGACCAGCCGCTGTTAACACAACTCTTACTCCTGCCGCTTTTGCAGCAGCTCGGGCAACAGTCTCGCTGGCAGCTCTGGCTGACGCCACAGCAAAAATTAAGTCGTGAATGGGTTCAGTCGGCTGGCCTGCCGTTAGCGAAGGTGATGCAGATTAATCAACTCTCCCCTTGCGATACGGTCGAGTCGATGGTCCGGGCATTACGTACCGGGAACTATAGCGTCGTGATTGGGTGGTTGCCGGAGGATCTGTCGCAAGAGGAACATTTGCGTCTGTCTGAAGCGGCTGAAGAAGGTAATGCGATGGGTTTCATCATGCGGCCGGTTCGTGGAGATTCCTATCGCAGAGGACAACATCCCGGGCTAAAAATTCACTCAAATGTGTACCATTGAGTCATTTTAAGAGTTTTCCTGGAATTTTTTTCGACCACGGTATGCAAAAAAAGTTCAACGCGTCAAAACTGCGGCAAGGCTTGTCTGACGCGGTTCTCGTTAATTTTACTGCACAAAATTCGTTCAAAAATTGTTAAATATTAGGTATACGGAACTTTTTTTTTCATATGCCTGACGGACTTCACACTTGTAAGTTTTCAGCTACGTTGTAGACTTTACATCGCCAGGGGTGCTCGGCCTAAGCCGAAGATATCGGTAGGTTTATATTTGACCACGCCCCCCGGTGAAGGATTTAACCGTGATTCCTCCGATGGAGATATTCATGGCAAATTTTGGATGATAACGAGGCGCAAAAAATGAAAAAGACAGCTATCGCGATTGCAGTGGCACTGGCTGGCTTCGCTACCGTAGCGCAGGCCGCTCCGAAAGATAATACCTGGTATGCAGGTGGTAAACTGGGCTGGTCTCAGTTCCATGACACCGGTTGGTACAACAGCAGCCTGAACAACGATGGCCCTACTCACGAGAGCCAGCTGGGTGCAGGTGCGTTCGGTGGCTATCAGGTTAACCCGTATGTTGGCTTTGAAATGGGTTACGACTGGTTAGGTCGTATGCCTTACAAAGGCGACAACGTAAATGGCGCTTTCAAAGCTCAAGGCGTACAGCTGACCGCTAAACTGGGTTACCCAGTGACTGACGATCTGGACGTGTACACCCGTCTGGGCGGCATGGTATGGCGTGCAGACTCCAGCAACAGCATCGCTGGTGACGACCACGACACTGGTGTTTCCCCAGTATTCGCTGGTGGCGTTGAGTGGGCAATGACCCGTGACATCGCTACCCGTCTGGAATACCAGTGGGTTAACAACATCGGTGACGGTGCTACCGTTGGCGTTCGTCCAGACAACGGCATGCTGAGCGTTGGTGTTTCTTACCGTTTCGGTCAGCAGGAAGATGCGCCAGTCGTAGCTCCAGCTCCGGCTCCAGCTCCAGAAGTACAGACCAAGCACTTCACTCTGAAGTCTGACGTTCTGTTCAACTTCAACAAAGCTACCCTGAAACCAGAAGGTCAGCAGGCACTGGATCAGCTGTACACCCAGCTGAGCAACCTGGATCCTAAAGACGGTTCTGTAGTGGTTCTGGGCTTCACCGACCGTATCGGTTCTGACGCTTACAACCAGGGTCTGTCTGAGAAACGTGCTCAGTCTGTAGTTGATTACCTGGTATCTAAAGGTATCCCAGCTAACAAGATCTCCCCACGTGGTATGGGCGAATCTAACCCAGTTACCGGTTCTACCTGTGACAACGTGAAACCACGCGCTGCACTGATCGACTGCCTGGCACCAGATCGTCGCGTAGAGATCGAAGTTAAAGGTATCAAAGACGTTGTAACTCAGCCTGCGGCATAAGTTATCGTCTTATAAAAAAACCCCGCGATGCGGGGTTTTTTATTATCTGAAGAAAAGTAAAAAGCTTATTTTTTACCTAACAGTGCCTGTAGATCGTTCTTCAGCGTCGACATCTGGCTGGCATACTTCTCTTTGTGCTCGGCATCTTCAATCAGCTGCACCACCGTTTCCGACAGGGTTTTCCCGCGCCGCTGCGCAAGCCCGGCCAGACGCTGCCAGACCATGAACTCCAGGTCGATGGATTTCTTACGGGTGTGCTGATGCTCGGCATTGAAATGCCGTTTACGACGAGCACGGATAGTTTGCTTCATCCGGTTTAACAAGGCCGGATTAATGTGTTTCTCAATCCAGCCGTTGACCTGTACCGGTTCGTTTTCAAGGGTCAGCAACATATCCACAGCTTCTTGTGCCGCGCTGGCTTCGATGTAGCAGGTGATCAGCTCCCCTTCACGGTGCTTTTTGACCAGGTACTTCCATTTCCAGCCGCTTTCGAGGTTTTCCAGTTGTTGATATTTCATTGCGATCTCAGTGTTACCGTGTAACTCTGTTCAGAATATCAGTTTTTTGGCAATCTGCTGAAAAGAAATCATATCCTGTGAAACGCCGCAGGCGATCCGCATGACGAAAACCCGAATCCTGATTGGGCAGAGTGCGCCGCTTACGGTATACTCCACGGTTTTACTTCTGACTAAAAAACATCAACTTTGACCATTACGAAACTTGCATGGCGTGACCTGGTTCCGGATACCGAGAGCTATCAGGAGCTGTTTGCACAGCCAGACCTCACAAAAGAACACGAATTCATACTTAGCGATACACAACCGCGTTTGCATTACGCGCTGGAGCAGATGTCATCCCCATGGGCTACATCTCCTTTCATGCTGCTCAAAGCCCCGGAAGAAGCCGAGTATCTGACGCTTCTCGGTGATGCCATGCGCCAGTTGCATCCAAAAACGAATGCCGTTTTTGGTGGTCAGTATCATATTGCCGGACGTGACGTGACCTTCGAACCTGCCACGCAGGCAGACGGACAATTCGCTGCAAAAGGCGAAGTGATCACCGCCAACTGGGTGGAAGCAGAACAGCTGTTCGGCTGCCTTCGTCAGTTCAATGGCGATGTGTCACTGCAACCCGGTCTGGTACACCGCGCGAACGGTGGTGTGTTGCTCATCTCCCTTCGCACCCTGCTCGCACAGCCTCTGCTGTGGATGCGCCTGAAAACGGTGGTGATGCAGCAACGTTTTGACTGGATAGGCTACGACGATTCACGTCCGCTGCCTGTTTCCATTCCGTCTATGCCGCTGTCGCTGACCGTCGTGCTGACGGGTGACCGTGAATCTCTGGCTGATTTCCAGGAAATGGAGCCAGAACTCGCGGAGCAGGCGGTTTACAGTGAATTTGAAGACAATATTCAGATCGCCGATGCCGATGACATGGCGCAGTGGTGTCAGTGGGTTATGGCCGTGGCGGAACGTTTCGCGCTGCCCTCGCCTGCCGAGGATGCGTGGCCGGGCTTAATCCGCGAGGCCGTACGCTACACTGGCGATCAGGAAACCCTGCCGCTCTGCCCGCTCTGGATCGGTAAACAGCTGCGTGAAGTGGGCGTTATCAGCGGCAACGGTCCGTTTACCGGTGAGCAGCTTAGCCAGATGCTGGCCCAGCGTGAATGGCGTGAAGGTTATCTTGCTGACCGTATGCAGGATGAAATTCTGCTGGAACAGATTCTGGTGGAGACCGAAGGCGAACGTATCGGGCAAATCAACGCCTTGTCCGTCATCGAGTTCCCCGGACACCCGCGCGCCTTTGGCGAGCCTTCCCGTATCAGCTGTGTCGTGCACATTGGTGACGGCGAATTTACCGATATCGAACGCAAGGCCGAACTGGGTGGAAACATTCATGCCAAAGGCATGATGATCATGCAGGCATTCCTGATGTCTGAACTTCAGCTGGAGCAGCAGATCCCCTTCTCTGCCTCGTTGACCTTTGAACAGTCCTACAGTGAAGTCGACGGCGATAGCGCCTCGATGGCGGAGCTGTGCGCCGTGATCAGCGCGCTTGCAGACGTACCGATTAATCAGAATATTGCGATTACCGGTTCCGTGGATCAGTTTGGTCGTGCCCAACCGGTGGGTGGACTGAATGAGAAAATCGAAGGCTTCTTCGCTATCTGCCAGCAGCGCGGTTTAAACGGCAAACAGGGCGTGATTATTCCGGCACCTAACGCTCGCCATTTGAGCCTGAGCCAGGCGATTCTGGATGCGGTAGAGCAGGAACAATTCGCCGTCTGGGCCATCGAAGGGGTTGAGGATGCTCTACCCTTACTGACAAACCTGGTCTGGGACGGCGAAGGCCAGACAACCCTGATGCAGACCATTCAGGAACGTATAGCTCAGGCGACACAGCAGGATGCTCGTCATCGTTATCCGTGGCCGTTACGCTGGTTAAGTTGGTTTAGTGCTAACTGATCGGACTTGTTCAGCGTACACGTGTTAGCTATCCTGCGTCCTTCACTAAAATAAGGCTTACTGAGAACATGGTAGATAAACGCGAATCCTATACTAAAGAAGACCTTCTTGCCTCTGGTCGCGGTGAACTGTTTGGTGCGAAAGGCCCGCAGTTACCGGCCCCAAATATGCTGATGATGGACCGTGTCGTGAAAATGACCGAAACCGGCGGCAACTTTGATAAGGGTTACGTAGAAGCAGAACTCGATATCAACCCGGACCTGTGGTTCTTCGGTTGCCACTTTATTGGCGATCCGGTAATGCCTGGCTGCCTGGGCCTCGATGCCATGTGGCAGCTGGTTGGCTTCTATCTGGGCTGGCTTGGCGGTGAAGGTAAAGGCCGTGCGCTGGGCGTAGGCGAAGTGAAATTCACCGGTCAGGTTCTGCCTACCGCGAAGAAAGTCACCTACCGTATCCATTTCAAACGCATCGTTAACCGCCGCCTGATTATGGGCCTGGCGGACGGTGAAGTGCTGGTAGATGGTCGTCTTATCTATACTGCGAACGACCTGAAAGTGGGTCTGTTCCAGGATACCTCTGCTTTCTGATAACGGCATTTAGCCCCTTCCAGAAAGGCGAAACCTCCGCATTGCGGAGGTTTCTTTTTAAAGAGACGGTATCAAGCAAGTACTGCCCTGTCTCCGATGGCTTCTCGCCAGCCCCCTAGCCATTGGGACCTTTGATTCAGGGCCTGATAGGGACACATTTCTTTTGAACGTCCGGCGATGCCAGCCTGATAACCACGTTGATGAGCCCTTTCCAGGCGATCTCGTTTCTGTCTCTTCATGCCTCGTTTCCCTCATTCTTTTGTCTGGTGGAAAGAAAACAGTGATTGCAATATGTGCAAGCACAGTTAACGAATACCCCGAATCGGCGTCAGCGTCAACGTTCAAAATTCATACGGGTGTCATATTTGTGAGCTACATGGAAGATCGTTTGTACAAAAAATGTGACGCGGGACAAGTAACAAACTGAACATAAAACGAAAAAAAGCCGCAATCAGCAAGAAGCTGAGTGCGGCTTTCGTCGATGAATTTTACTTATGGCAGCCGGGAAATCTCTCTTGCGATAGCAGCCGACTCCTGTGCCCACCCCTGCGCAAGCACTTTCACCATTTCGTCATAGCCATCTTTCTGCTGCTTCAGTTCCAGATGGAAAGGACGCTTAATCAGCTGGCCCTGATGATTCAAGAGCCACTCCCCGCTGATAACAACCGCACCATCATAGCGGCCATGGAATCCCGTCACGTTAACATTCAGAGTGTCCTGATCGCTTCCCAGAGGCTGCGAGGCGACTACCCAACCAGGAAGCTGGCTGCTCAGATTCGCCACCAGCGTATTGCGTAGCTGCTGATCCAGAGGGCTGGCCCACAGGTTATTGTTGGCGATAACGTACTGCACATCGCTGGTCTGGTAGACCACCCCGTTGCCCGCCAGATAATCTGGCACGGCAACCTGTTCAACCCACAGCAGACGGCTGCCCTGCGAGCTGCTACTCTGCGCACCGGATTGCGCGCTTAACGGCAACTGGTAGTAGCTTTTGTTATCGCTTCCAGAGCTACAGGCCGTTAATACCAGTGCGCCTGCGATGATTAGCCATTTTTTCATTGTTTCGCCCTCTTAGGCTCAGGATCCTTTTTGTCTTTCGCTTCAAACACCAGCGCGTTGCTCTTTTCATTGAGCGTTTTCAGAACGGGCTGTAGCTCGCGTAAAACCTGATCAAGACGTTGCATATCCGCCACCATCTTGTTGTAAGCCGCTGAGCCCGGCTGGAAGCCCTGCATACTGCGATTCAGTTCGCGCAACGTTTTCTGCATATCCTGCGGCAGCTGCTGCATGGACTGGTTGGCAGTGATCTTGTTGATATTATCCAGCGTGGTTTGCAGACGTTGCATCGTCGCCTGGCTCTGATGCAGTGATCCCGTCGCGGCCTCAAGCATTGGATTCAGCGGCAGATTGTTGATCTTATCCAGCGTTTCCATCAGGCGCTGTTGGATCTGCGCCAGGCCACTGCTGACCGTAGGAATAATTTTGTAGCCGCCAAATTCACGGATCCCCGTCATTGGTGGCGCTTTTGGATAGAAGTCCATATCGACATATAACGCCCCTGTGACCAGGTTGCCAGTTTTCAGCGAGCCACGCAGACCGCGATTCATCAGATCGCTGATATGCTCCCCAATATCCTGGTCCTCGCCTATCTGGTTAATCAAACGCTCAGGCTCAATGCGGATCAGCACCGGAATACGATAATCATCATCAAGCATCTGCTTGAGTCCCGGAACAAAGTAAGGCACTTGTCCCACGGTCCCCAGACGGATACCCCGGAACTCAACTGGCGCCCCAGGCTGCAAGCCGCGTACAGAGTCCTTAAAGAACATCAGGTAGTCGATGTGATCGGTATAGAGCGCATCCTGAATGCTTTTTTGATCGTCAAACAGCCTGAAGGCGGTTTTCTCCGCCACCGGTTGTCCCAGATCGATACCTTCCGGCACATCAAAACTGACGCCCCCACCAAACAGCGTGGTGAGTGAACCCATCTCAACGCGCATCCCCGCAGAGGTCAGATCCACCGCGATCCCGCTGTCTTTCCAGAAGCGAACGTTGCTGGTCACCAGGCGATCATTAGGCGCATTGATAAAAAGCTGATAGCTGATGGTCCGTTTTTGCGGATCGAAGGTGCTTGTTTCAACCGAACCGACGCGATATCCACGGAACAGCACCGGATCGCCCGGCGAGAGCTGGCCCGCTTTTTTGCTGTCCAGAATAACGCGGATCCCTTTTGCATCCGGTGGCGCAAGCGGCGGTGAATCCAGCAGCTGATAGTTTGCTGGCTGGGCGCCTTTGTTGCCGGGCTGGAGTTCGATGTAGGCCCCTGACAATAGCGTCCCTAAGCCGCTGATCCCTTCTCTTCCGACCTGCGGTTTCACTACCCAAAAAACAGAATCTTCATGGAGCAGTTTTTCCATGCCGGCATTCAGGCGGGCCTTGATTTCAACATGGGTTAAATCATCCGTCAGGGTCGCGCTTTCCACGACACCCACATCCACGCTGCGGCTCTTGATGGTGGTTTTTCCGCCCTCAATCCCCTCTGCATTGGTGGTAATTAGCGTGACTTCTGGTCCCTGATGGCTGTAATGATAAAACAGGATCCATGCACCGATCAGCGCGGTCACGATGGGGAAAATCCACACCGGCGACCAGTTTCTGACCTTCTGCACTTTAGCCTCTCCACTCTTATTTTCCATGCTCTTACTCTTCCTCATGGCTTGAATCGGGCTCACGATCCCACGATAAACGAGGGTCGAAGGTCATGGCCGCAAACATGGTCATAATGACGACCAACGCAAACATCAGCGCCCCCATAGCGGGATAAATACTCATCAGCCCCCCCATACGCACCAGCGCTGAGAGAACTGCAATCACGAACACGTCAATCATCGACCAGCGGCCAACAAATTCCACGACCTCATAAATCAGATGCATACGCTCGCTGTCTCGCTTACCGTGCCCTTTTGCATCCCAGCAAAGCCAGGCAATGGCAATCATCTTTAAGGTCGGAACCATAATACTGGCGAGGAATATGACGCCTGCCACAGGGTATGACCCCTCGCTCCACAGCAAAATCACCCCGGCCAGTATGGTCGAGGGCATTCTGTCGCCGAGCAGATCGGTGATCATGATCGGCAAGATATTGGCGGGCAGATAGAGCATGACAGAGGTCACCAGCAGCGCCATGGTCCATTGCAGGCTATTTTTACGCCGGACGTGACCTTTTGTTTCACAGCGTGGACACACCTCGACATCCGCGGGCAGCACGGCGGTGCAGCACGAGCAGGAGCGAAGCCCCTGACGGATACCCGGTACGCCCACCTTTACCGTCTGCAAGAGCGTCGGCGCCGGGGCAATATCGTCCCAGGCCCAGCGTCGGTCCACGCACTGGAACGCGCGCAGTTGTAGCACGCAGTACAGACACCACGGAATAAAGCTGCTGCCAATCCCCACATCGCCGTAGGCCATCAGCTTCACGAAGCTGACCAGGATACCCGCGAGAAAAATTTCCGCCATCCCCCAGCTTTTCAACTGGAACAGGATCCGCGCGAGTTTGATTTTAAGGACAGTGGGCATCCTGACGCGGTTGACCAGCAGCAGAATGACGACCAGGCAAAAAGCCGGGACGATCTGCACGAAAAGAAGAAAGAAGGTGCCAAGGCTGGCGTAATCTTCCGAGAACATCACGCCTGGTATTTCCAGTAAATCCACCTGGCTGGTCATCCCGCCCACTTTCATATAGATGAAAGGGAAGAGATTGGAGAGCAGTAACATGAATAAGGCTGCCAGCGCATAAGCCGTAGGACGCTGCCTTGGCGCGTCCCACTCGGTCGTCAGCGTAGCGCCGCAGCGCGGGCAGGCAGCCTTATGTCCGTGACCAAGCTCTGGCAACGCCACGAGCATATCGCATTGCGAGCATAATATATGCCGATCGGCATGGTGCTGGTCACACATAGATTATCCCTGTTTATGCGCCGTTTTTCAGAGACTCAAGGTACTCCCAGCGCTCAAATGCCTCTTCCAGCGCCTGTTCAGCCTGGGAGAGTTCAGCCAATACTTTCTGAGTATAGTCGTGAGGCTGCGTAAAGAATGACGCATCAGCGACCTGGATTTGCAGTGCTTCCAGTGCAGCTTCCAGCTCTTCCAGACGCTGCGGCAGCCCTTCCAGCTCGCGCTGCAAGTTATAACTCATTTTAGCAGGAGACTTTTTGACAGTTTCTGCCTTTGCAACAACAGGTTCAGCGACATTTTTGGTCTTCGCCTGTTTTTGCGCCAGCGACTGCGATTGCTGTCCACGCGCGTCATGATAGCCGCCCACATATTGCCCGATGCGCCCTTTGCCTTCGAAGATCCAGCACTCGGTCACGGTGTTATCGACAAACTGACGATCGTGGCTGACCAGCATTACGGTTCCCTGATAACCATCAATCAACTCTTCCAGCAGTTCCAGCGTTTCGACATCCAGATCGTTAGTCGGTTCATCGAGAATCAATAAGTTACTGGGTTTCAGGAACAGACGCGCCAGCAAAAGACGGTTACGTTCTCCCCCGGACAGCGCGCGCACCGGCGTCATAGCGCGTTTCGGGTGGAACAGGAAGTCCTGAAGGTAGCCCAGCACGTGACGCGGCTTGCCATTAACCATGACCTCCTGTTTACCCTCGGCGAGGTTATCCATCACCGTACGGTCTGGATCCAGCTCGGCGCGGTGCTGGTCGAAGTACGCCACTTCCAGTTTGGTACCGCAGTGGATACGACCGCTGTCGGCCTGGAGCTGACCGAGCATCAGTTTCAGCAGTGTGGTTTTACCGCACCCGTTCGGGCCGATCAGCGCAATTTTGTCGCCGCGCTGAACCTGAGCGGAGAAATCGTTCACCAGCACTTTGCCGTCAACCGAATAATTCACGTTCTCCATTTCGAAGACAATCTTGCCCGAGCGGGACGCCTCTTCCACCTGCATTTTGGCGCTACCCATGACTTCGCGGCGTTCGCTACGTTCGCGGCGCATCGCCTTCAGGGCGCGAACGCGGCCTTCGTTACGGGTACGACGCGCTTTAATGCCCTGACGGATCCATACCTCTTCCTGGGCCAGCTTGCGGTCGAACTCGGCATTTTGCAGCTCTTCCACGCGCAGGTTTTCTTCTTTCTCCAGCAGATAGGTATCGTAATCGCCCGGATAGGTCACCAGCTTGCCGCGATCGAGATCGACAATGCGCGTGGCCATGTTGCGGATGAACGAACGGTCGTGGGAGATGAAGATAATGGTACCGTTAAAGGTTTTCAGGAACCCTTCCAGCCAGTCAATCGCTTCGATATCCAGGTGGTTCGTCGGTTCGTCCAGCAGCAGCACCCTGGGCCCGCTCACCAGGGCACGGCCCAGCGCCGCTTTACGCAGCCAGCCGCCGGAGAGCGCCGACAGCTCCATATCCGCTTCCAGGCCAAGCTGGGCCAGCACTTCGTTAATGCGGTTTTCCAGCTGCCACAGGCCGTGGTGATCGAGCATCTCCTGCACTTTTGCCAGCTCGTTGAGATTCTTGTCGCTCGGGTCCGTCATCACCAGATGCGAAATCTCGTGGTAACGCTTGAGGTATTCCGCCTGCTCTGAAATCCCTTCGGCCACAAAATCGTACACGCTGCCGGTGACGTTACGCGGCGGATCCTGTTGCAGACGAGAGACGATCAGATCCTGCTCGTAAACAATACGGCCGTCATCCAGCCCCTGCTCACGGTTGAGGATTTTCATCAGCGTCGATTTACCTGCGCCGTTACGGCCCACCAGACAGACGCGCTCGTTATCTTCGATATGCAGCTCTGCATTATCGAGAAGCGGTGAGTCGCTGAAAGAGAGCCACGCGCCGTGCATACTAATTAAAGACATTTATTTTTCCTTTCAGACCGCGGAGATCAGCCAGCAGTTGTGGATTTGACGGTTACGGGCAAAGTCCTGAGACAGCGTTTTTTGGCTGATTTCTTGTGCTTTCAGTCCCAGTTCGGCCAGGCCGTCGTGATCCATGCGGAATCCGCGCTTGTTATTCGAGAACATAATGGTGCCGCCTTTACGCAGCAGACGCTTCAGGTCGGTCATCAGGCGCAGGTGATCGCGTTGAACATCAAAGCTATCCTCCATACGCTTGGAGTTAGAGAAGGTCGGCGGATCGATAAAGATCAGGTCAAACTGCTCGTCGGTATCGCGCAGCCAGCCCAGTACGTCGGCCTGTAACAGGCGATGCTGACGGCCGGTTAAGCCGTTAAGACGCAGGTTGCGCTCTGCCCACTCCAGATAAGTCCGGGACATATCTACCGTGGTGGTGCTACGCGCGCCGCCAAGCCCCGCATGAACGCTGGCGCTGCCGGTATAGGAGAACAGGTTCAGGAAGTCTTTGCCCTTGCTCATCTGGCCCAGCATGCGGCGGGCGATACGGTGATCGAGGAACAGGCCGGTATCAAGGTAGTCGGTCAGGTTAACCCACAGCCGCGCGTTATATTCGCCCACTTCGATGAAGTCACCCTTCTCGCCCATCTTCTGATACTGGTTTTTGCCTTTCTGACGCTCACGTGTTTTCAGCACCAGCTTGTTTGGCGAAATGCCGAGTACGGCGATGGTGGCCGCAATCACATCCAGCATACGCTGACGCGCTTTTTGCGCATCGATAGTTTTCGGCGGGGCGTATTCCTGAACCACCACCCAGTCCGCATAGCGGTCAACCGCCACGTTGTACTCGGGCAGGTCAGCGTCGTACAGGCGATAACATTCGATGCCTTCTTGCTTCGCCCACTTCTCAAATTTCTTCAGGTTTTTGCGCAGGCGGTTGGCGTAATCTTCCGCCACGCCTGACGGTTTGCTATCCGCCGCTACCTCTGCCAGATGGTAGTTTTTCTGCACGCAGTCCAGCGGGCCGTTTTTCGCTTTGAACTGGCGATCGGCACGCAATTGCAGGCAGCTCAGCAGCTCCGGCGAGGCGCTAAACAGGGAGAGGTTCCAGCCGCCGAAATGCGCTTTCATGTTGCGGCCCAGCAGGCTGTGCAGTGCAATCAGCGCCGGCTCGCTGTCCAGACGCTCACCATACGGCGGGTTGCTGATCACCGTACCGTACGGGCCTTTTGGCAGAGGATTGGTCAGATTCGCCACGTCCTTCACCTCGAAGGTCACCAGCTCGCCGATACCGGCACGACGGGCGTTGCTGCGCGCGCGTTCAATCACCCGTGCGTCGCTGTCCGAACCGTAAAAGTGAGAGGTGTACTCCGCCAGCCCTTTACGGGCGCGGGTCTGCGCATCGTCTTTGACCTCTTTCCAGATGGCCTCATCGTGCTGCGCCCAGCCTTTGAAGCCCCAGTGGCCGCGGTGCAGCCCTGGCGCACGGTCGGTGGCCAGCATCGCGGCTTCAATCAGCAGCGTACCGGAACCGCACATCGGATCGAGCAGCGGCGTACCTGGCTGCCATCCGGAGCGCATCACGATAGCGGCAGCCAGCGTTTCTTTGATCGGCGCCATCCCGGTGCGATCGCGATAGCCGCGCAGATGCAGGCCTGCGCCACTCAGATCCAGAGAAATACTGGCCGTATCGCCGTTCAGCCAGACGTTGATACGCAGATCCGGGTTTTCACGGTCAACGTTCGGACGTTCTTTATTGCGACGCGTGAAGCAGTCCACAATGGCATCCTTAACGCGCAGGGCACCATACTGGCTGTTGCGGATCTCATCGTTGACGCCGTTGAAATGCACCGCAAAGGTAGCGTCCGGGGTGAAGATCTCTGTCCAGTCGATCATCTGTACGCCGGTGTAGAGATCAAGATCGCTGTAGACCTTGCACTCTTTCATCGGCAGCATGATGCGCGACGCCAGACGGCTCCACATCAGGCTCTGGTAAATAAGCCGCGTGTCGCCCTCAAAATGGACACCACCCTGAACCACCCGGCACTCTTTCGCGCCCAGGGCTTCCAGTTCAGTTTTTAACAGCTCTTCCAGCCCACGGGCCGTACTGGCAAACAGAGAATTCATATCGTCACTTTTACTCATAGAAAATTGTCGCGCATTATAGCTAATATGGCGTGTATGTCATAAAGTTGAAGGCTTATTTTCTTTAGCGGGAGTGTGCAGTGGCGACGTTATCCAGGCTTTTTATTCATCCGGTGAAATCGATGCGCGGTATCGGCGTGACTCACGCGCTGGCCGATATGAGCGGATTCGCCTTTGATCGTATTTTTATGGTCACCGAGCCTGACGGTACGTTTATCACCGCACGTCAGTTCCCGCAGATGGTTCGCTTTACCCCTTCCCCGCTTCATGACGGGCTGCATTTGACTGCGCCGGACGGTTCAAGCGTCGTGATCCGCTTTGCTGATTTTGCGCCGCTTGATGCGCCAACGGAAGTGTGGGGCAATCATTTTACCGCGCGTATCGCGCCGGATAACATTAACCAGTGGCTGAGCGGCTTTTTCTCCCGTGACGTTCAGCTGCGCTGGGTTGGGCCTGCGCTGACCCGTCGCGTGAAGCGCCACGATGCGGTTCCTCTCTCCTTCGCGGATGGTTTTCCCTTCCTTCTGACCAGCGAGGCCTCGCTGCGTGATTTACAAAACCGTTGCAAAGCCAGCGTGCAGATGGAGCAATTTCGCCCGAATCTGGTGGTGACCGGAGCGAATGCCTGGGATGAAGATACTTGGAAAGTGATCCGCATCGGCAGCGTTATTTTTGATGTCGTGAAGCCGTGCAGCCGCTGTATTTTTACCACCGTCAGCCCGGAGAAAGGCCAGAAACACCCTTCCGGCGAACCGCTGAAAACCTTGCAGTCATTTCGTACCGCGCAGGATAACGGCGATGTCGACTTCGGCCAGAACCTGATCCCCCGCTCCAGCGGCGTGATCCGCGTGGGCGACGAGGTCGAAATTCTCACCCGCGGGCCTGCCAGGGTGTACGGCGCAGGTCAGGAAGAAGAGATGGTTGACGTTGTCACCAACGTCGCTTCCGCGGTGGATATTCACTGGGAAGGCAAAGTTATCCGTGGTAACAATCAGCAGGTGCTACTGGAACAGCTGGAACAGGCAGGTATCCGCGTACCGTATTCCTGTCGCGCGGGGATTTGCGGATGCTGTCGCATTAAACTGGTCGATGGTGAAGTAAGTGCCCTGAAGAAATCTGCGATTGGCAGTGACGGCACGATCCTGTGCTGTAGCTGTGTCCCGAAAACATCCGTACAGCTGGAAGCTTAAACTGCCTGTTCAAGGCTGAAGGAATCAACGCGCAGCTGTGGCTTCAGCCTGTCATTCATCACTTTGATGGCATCACCTAACTGCATAACTCGCCCGGCAATGGTCACGCCGGGTTGGGCCAGCAAACAGAGCGCAGCGTTTTCACCGGGTTCAACCACCAGCAAATTCACCTCTTCTTCGGTATCGCTCAGATTGACGCTCGCCGCATCGCCGATAGCCGGGGTCCAGCACATGCCGTGGGCGAGAAAATGCCAGCTTTTCGGCATTTGCGGTTTCAGGAAACGGATCGCCACCAGCGCATTTAGTACCAGTTCAGCGCGCTGTTCTTTGGAGAGATCGAACTCGCGGCATTTTTCTTCAAAAGAGAAATAGAGTGCAGCGTCGTCAACGCAAAAGCCTGAGGGAGCAAACGCGTCTGGCGTTAACATTCGGCGCGCAAAACGAGAGCGAAACAACATGCCATTGGCTAAGTCGAGCATCATACGGTCATGCTCGTCACAAAAATACCAGCGCCAGTTATCGTCAGGTTTAATTCGCATGTTTCTCTCCCGTCCCCTAAACGTCCTGTACTAAAAATGTCCTGTTTGCCGCTTCGCTTATAACACTAGTAATAAAAGACTATAATGTTTAAATAAGCAACAATGACGGAATATAAAACAACCAGGGCTGGAAATAAAGCCCTGGTTGTCTGATTAAGAGAAAAGATTAGATATGCGTGACGATTTCTTTAATCAGCGGCGGCCCTTTAAAAATAAAGCCGGAATAAATTTGCACCAGCGATGCACCTGCCGCCATCTTCTCACGTGCAGCGATGACAGAGTCAATGCCACCCACGCCAATAATCGGCAGCTGACCTTTTAATTCTGCGGAGAGTGCGCGAATAATTTCGGTGCTTTTTAATTGTACCGGACGGCCACTTAATCCACCCGCTTCGTCACAGTTTTTCATTCCCTGAACGAGAGAGCGATCGAGTGTTGTATTGGTTGCAATCACACCATCAATATTATGGCGAACTAAACTGTCGGCAACCTGGATCAATTCTTCTGCCGAAAGATCCGGGGCGATCTTAACCGCGACCGGAACATATTTATGATGGATCGCCTGTAGCGCCGTTTGTTTATTTTTAATGGCGCTAAGAAGATCGTCGAGCGCTTCGCCATATTGTAATGAACGCAGCCCTGGGGTGTTAGGCGAAGATATATTCACCGCAATATAACCGGCATAGGCATAGACTTTTTCCATACAAATCAGATAGTCATCTTTACCCTGCTCGACCGGCGTGTCTTTATTTTTGCCAATATTAATACCCAGCACGCCATCAAAATGGGCTTTCTTAACGTTCTCAACCAGATGATCGACGCCAAGGTTATTAAAGCCCATGCGGTTGATCAGCCCCTCGGCTTCAACCAGGCGAAACAGACGTGGCTTGTCATTTCCCGGCTGCGGACGCGGCGTCACCGTCCCGATTTCGATCGAGCCAAAGCCCATCGCACCGAGTGCATCAATGCATTCGCCATTTTTGTCCAGACCGGCCGCCAGGCCCAGTGGATTTTTGAAAGTCAGGCCCATGCACTGAACTGGTTTTTCCGGCACGTTTTGACGCACCAGCGCGGCCAGAGGCGTTCCTGTAATACGGCGTAACTGCTGAAATGTAAATTCATGAGCGCGCTCAGGATCGAGCTGGAAAAGGGCTTTACGAACGAAGGGGTAGTACATGAACTCTCCTGGATTCCCGGTGTGCAAACCGGGAGGGGATTATGTGCGATTCCGCCCGGAAAGGGAATTGACCTGTGGCAAAAAAAGCCACGTAAAACGCAATCGTTTACTTATCGGTTCGCTTCTTATGCATTTTTCTGCATTCATCCTGAGGATAAATCATTTAGTGGAATAACCACGCAATGTCACACTCCTGAAAATTGTTATGAATGTTAGATAAAAGCAAACAATTAGTTATAAGGAGCAACCATGCGCGTCATTACCCTGGCCGGAAGCCCCCGCTTCCCCTCTCGCTCCAGCGCACTGCTGGAATACGCTCGCGAAAAGCTTAATGCTCTGGATGTCGAAGTGTGTCAATGGAATTTGCACAATTTCGCGCCTGAAGATCTGCTCTACGCCCGTTTCGACAGCCCGGCGCTGAAAACCCTGATCGAACAACTTAAGAGTGCTGACGGGCTGGTCGTCGCGACACCGATTTATAAAGCCTCTTTTTCCGGCGCACTGAAAACGCTGCTCGATCTGCTGCCCGAACGCGCGCTGGACGGTAAGGTCGTCCTGCCGCTGGCCACAGGCGGTACGGTAGCCCATTTACTGGCGGTGGATTATGCCCTCAAGCCGGTTCTGAACGCGCTGAAAGCGCAGGAGATCCTGCATGGCGTCTTCGCTGACGACTCACAGGTAATCGACTACCAGCATAAACCCCATTTCACGCCGAATCTGCAAACCCGCCTCGACAGTGCGCTCGACACCTTCTGGCACGCCCTGAACCGTCGGGATCGCCACGCGGCAGCATTTCATCAATCACAAGGAGTGGCGCATGTTTAAAACAGTTACCCGTATCGGGCTGGCAGGTCTGCTGGCAGTGGCGTCGCTGGCTCAGGCGGCGGAGAAAGCGCCGGAGAGCCTGCGTATCGGTTATCAGAAAGGCAGCGTCAGCATGGTGCTGGCGAAAAGCCATGCGTTGCTTGAGAAGCGTTTCCCGGAGACCAAATTCTCATGGGTCGAGTTCCCTGCCGGACCACAGATGCTGGAGGCGCTGAACGTCGGGAGTATTGATTTAGGCAGCACCGGCGATATCCCGCCAATCTTTGCGCAGGCTGCCGGGGCGGATCTGGTTTACGTTGGCGTTGAGCCCGCCAAGCCGAAGGCAGAGGTTATTTTGGTGCCGGAAAACAGCGAGATCAAAAGCGTCGCCGACCTCAAAGGCCATAAGGTTGCTTTCCAGAAAGGTTCAAGCTCGCACAACCTTCTGCTGCGCGCGTTGCAGGAGGCCGGCCTAAAATTCACCGATATCCAGCCCGTTTACCTGACGCCTGCCGATGCGCGCGCGGCGTTTCAGCAAAAAAATGTTGATGCCTGGGCTATCTGGGATCCGTACTACTCCGCCGCACTGTTGCAGGGCGGTGTGCGGGTGCTGAAAGACGGCACCACCCTGAAGCAGACCGGTTCGTTCTACCTGGCGGCACGTCCTTACGCTGAGAAAAATGGCGCATTTATTCAGCAGGTGCTGGATACCTTCTCTCAGGCCGATGCGCTGACCCAAAGCCAGCGTCAGCAGAGCATCACGCTGCTGGCAAAAACCATGGGCCTGCCTGAACCGGTGATCGCCACTTATCTTGACCACCGTCCTCCCACCACCATAGCACCGGTTGACGCCCACGTTGCCGCTCTCCAGCAGCAAACGGCAGACCTCTTTTATCAAAACCGCCTGGTTCCAAAGCAGGTGAATATTCGCGAACGCATCTGGCAACCCGCTGGCATTGAAGGAAAAAAATCATGAGTCTGAATCTTTTCTGGTTTTTACCCACCCACGGTGATGGACACTATCTTGGCACAGAAGAAGGCGCCCGCCCGGTCGATCACGGCTATCTACAGCAGATCGCCCAGGCGGCAGACCGCATCGGTTTTACCGGGGTACTGATCCCGACGGGCCGCTCGTGTGAGGATGCGTGGCTGGTTGCCGCGTCAATGATCCCCGTCACCCAGCGCCTGAAATTCCTGGTAGCCTTGCGCCCGAGCGTGGTGTCGCCAACCGTCGCGGCGCGTCAGGCGGCAACGCTGGACAGGCTTTCCAACGGCCGTGCGCTGTTCAACCTGGTGACGGGCAGCGATCCGCAGGAGCTGGCGGGCGATGGCGTCTTCCTCGATCATACCGAGCGCTATGAAGCCTCCGCAGAGTTCACCCGCGTCTGGCGACGTCTGCTGGAAGGGGAAACCGTCACCTTCGAAGGGAAACATATCCACGTTCGCGATGCGCAGCTCTACTTCCCGCCGGTACAGCAGCCGCGCCCTCCCCTCTATTTCGGCGGATCGTCGGACGTGGCGCAGGAGCTGGCGGCTGAGCAGGTCGATCTCTATCTGACCTGGGGCGAGCCACCGGAGCTGGTGAAAGAGAAAATTGCTCAGGTACGCGCTAAAGCCGCAGAACATGGCCGTACGGTACGCTTTGGTATTCGCCTGCACGTGATCGTCCGCGAAACCAACGACGAGGCCTGGCAAGCCGCCGACCGTCTGATCGCTCATCTGGACGACGACACTATCGCCAAAGCACAGGCGGCGTTTGCCAAAACCGACTCCGTGGGCCAGCACCGGATGGCCTCCCTGCACAACGGCAAGCGTGAAAATCTTGAGATCAGCCCGAACCTGTGGGCCGGGGTAGGTCTGGTGCGCGGCGGCGCCGGCACGGCGCTGGTCGGCGACGGTCCAACCGTAGCGGCACGTATTAATGAATACGCGGCGCTGGGGATCGACAGCTTTATTCTGTCTGGCTACCCGCATCTGGAGGAGGCGTACAAGGTGGGTGAACTGCTGTTCCCGCACCTGGATGTCGCTATCCCGGAAATTCCGCAGCCACGTCAGCTTCAGTTGCAGGGCGAAGCCGTGGCGAACGCGTTTATCCCGAGAAAAGTCGCGCAAAGCTAAGGAGCCACCATGTCTGCAACCGCACAAAAATGGCTGCTGCGCGCCGCGCCGTGGTTTCTGCCCGTCGGCATTGTCCTCGTCTGGCAACTGGCGTCTTCAACTGGCTGGCTGTCGAGCCGCATTTTGCCCTCTCCGGAGGGCGTTGTGGAAGCGTTCTGGTCGCTAAGCGTCAGCGGTGAGCTGTGGCAACATCTTGCCATCAGCTCCTGGCGCGCGGTAATTGGCTTTTCGATTGGCGGAAGCATCGGCCTGACGCTGGGGCTGATCAGCGGCCTGTCACGCTGGGGTGAGCGGCTGCTGGATACCTCCGTTCAGATGCTGCGCAACGTGCCGCATCTGGCGCTTATTCCGCTGGTTATCCTGTGGTTTGGCATTGATGAGAGCGCCAAAATTTTCCTCGTGGCGCTGGGAACGTTATTCCCGATTTATATCAATACCTGGCATGGGATCCGTAATATCGATCGCGGTCTGGTGGAGATGGCCCGCAGCTATGGCCTGTCAGGTTTTGCCCTGTTTACCCATGTGATCCTGCCGGGCGCCCTGCCCTCCATTATGGTTGGGGTGCGTTTTGCGCTCGGCCTGATGTGGCTAACCCTGATCGTGGCGGAAACCATTTCGGCTAACTCCGGCATTGGTTATCTGGCGATGAACGCCCGCGAGTTCCTGCAAACGGACGTGGTGGTGGTTGCCATTATCCTTTATGCCCTGCTCGGCAAACTTGCGGACGTCAGCGCCCAGTGGCTGGAACGTAGCTGGCTACGCTGGAACCCGGCCTACACCGCTCAGGAGGCGAAAGCATGAATACTGCACGACTGAACCAGGGAACACCGTTACTGCTGAACGGCGTGACCAAACGCTACGGCGACAACACCATTCTGAATGCACTGGATCTGCATATTCCTGCCGGACAGTTTGTGGCCGTTGTCGGCCGCAGCGGTGGCGGCAAGAGTACCCTGCTGCGTCTTTTAGCCGGGCTGGAAGCGCCAAACAGCGGTGACATTCTGGCAGGCACTACGCCGCTGGCCACGATTCAGGATGATACGCGCATGATGTTTCAGGACGCGCGTCTGCTGCCGTGGAAAACGGTGATGGATAACGTCGGGCTGGGCCTGAAGGGCAGCTGGCGGGAGGACGCCCGGCAGGCACTCGCTGCGGTAGGGCTGGAGAATCGCGCGGGAGAGTGGCCTGCGGCCCTGTCGGGTGGACAAAAGCAGCGCGTAGCGCTGGCTCGCGCGCTGATTCACCGTCCCGGCCTGTTGCTGCTTGATGAACCGCTCGGCGCGCTTGATGCCCTGACGCGGATCGAGATGCAGGATCTGATTGAAACCCTCTGGCAGACGCACGGCTTTACGGTACTGCTGGTGACGCATGATGTCAGTGAAGCCGTGGCAATGGCAGACAGGGTGCTGTTAATAGAAGAGGGCAAAATTGGTCTGGATCTGACGGTAGATATTCCACGTCCTCGCCGCGTGGGATCGGCCAGACTGGCGGAGCTGGAAGCCGAAGTACTGGATCGGGTGATGAAACGTGGGGAAGCGGAGATTCAGCGGATAAAGGCTAATGCCTGATGCCCTCACCCCGGCCCTCTCCCACAGGGAGAGGGAGAAAACCGATGCCCCGCGACCCCACGTAGGCCCGGTAAGCGTAGCGCCACCGGGCTTTTTTACATCAGGCCAGCGCCTTAGCAATCTTCTCGTACAGATCGCCAGACAGATTTTCCAGCCCTTTCAGCTGCTCAAGCGCGGCGCGCATTTTCGCCTGACGCTGCGCATCGTAACGTTTCAGGCGGATCAGCGGCTCAATCAGGCGAGACGCCACCTGCGGGTTACGGCTGTTCAGCTCGGTCAGCATTTCAACCATGAACTGATAACCGCTGCCGTCTTCGGCATGGAACGCGGCCGGGTTGCTGCTGGCGAAGGCACCAATCAGAGAGCGGACGCGGTTCGGGTTGCTCATGGTGAACGAACGGTGCTTCAGCAGGCTGCGTACTTTGCTGAGTACATCGGCTGCCGGGCTGGTGGCCTGAAGGATGAACCACTTGTCCATCACCAGACCATCCTGATACCACTTGTCGTCGTACTCCTGCATCAGCGCATCGCGGCACGGCAGCTCGGCGGCAACGCTTGCGGCCAGCGCGGCCAGGGCATCCGTCATGTTATCGGCTTCGTGGTACTGCTTGCTGACCAGCGTGTTCGCCAGCTCTGCCTCACCAAACGCCAGATAGCGCAGGCAGGTATTGCGCAGGGAACGTTTACCGATATCCGCATGTTCCACCCGATACGCGTCCAGCTTGTTGGCGTTGTAAATGGCGAGGAACTCATCTGCCAGTTCGGTCGCCAGCGTGCGGGTCAGCGCTTCACGCACGGCGACGATGGCAATCGGGTCGATGATGTCAAACAGCTCGGCGATTTCAGTCGCAGAAGGCAGCGTCAAAATTTCAGCCGCCAGCGCCGGGTCAATGTTCTCATCCAGCAGGATGGCACGGAACGCGTCTGCCACATGAACCGGCAACGTCAGCGGCTGGCCCTGCTGGTAACGGTTGACGTTCAGCTTGATGTAGGTCGCCAGCAGGCTTTGTGCCGCATCCCAGCGCGAGAAATCGTTGCGCGCGTGACGCATCAGGAACGTCAGCTGCTGATCGCTCCACTTATATTCGAGTTTCACCGGCGCGGAGAATTCGCACAGCAGGGCAGGAACGGGCTGGAAATAGACGTTATCGAAGATAAAGGTCTGCTCTGCCTGGGTCACGTTCAGCACGTTATGCACCGGGTGGCCGCCCTTCTGTAACGGGATCACGTTGCCTTCGTTGTCGTATAGCTCAACGCTGAACGGAATGTGCAGCGGATGTTTCTCTTCCTGCTCGGCCGTTGGCGGCGTGCGCTGGCTGATGGTCAGCGTGTACTGCTCGGTTTCCGGGTTGTAGTCGTCTTTGACCGTCACAATCGGCGTACCGGCCTGGCTGTACCAGCGGCGGAAATGAGACAGATCGACGTTAGAGGCGTCCTCCATCGCCTGGACGAAATCGTCGCAGGTGGCCGCACTGCCGTCGTGGCGTTCGAAGTAGAGCTGCATCCCTTTCTGGAAATTCTCTTCGCCCAGCAGGGTGTGGATCATACGGATAATTTCAGCGCCTTTTTCATATACCGTCAGGGTGTAGAAGTTATTCATCTCAATGACTTTATCCGGGCGGATCGGGTGCGCCATTGGGCTGGCATCTTCTGCAAATTGCAGACCACGCATGGTGCGCACGTTGTTGATGCGGTTTACCGCCCGCGATCCCAGATCGGAGCTGAACTCCTGATCGCGGAAGACGGTTAAGCCCTCTTTCAGGCTCAGCTGGAACCAGTCGCGGCAGGTGACGCGGTTCCCGGTCCAGTTATGGAAATATTCGTGGCCGATAACGCGTTCGATATCGAGGTAATCTTTATCCGTGGCGGTATCGGTACGCGCCAGCACGTATTTAGAGTTAAAGATGTTAAGACCTTTATTCTCCATCGCGCCCATGTTGAAGAAATCGACCGCAACGATCATATAGATGTCGAGGTCATATTCGAGGCCAAAGCGCGTTTCATCCCACTTCATGGAGTTGATGAGGGAGGTCATTGCCCACGGTGCGCGGTCAAGGTTGCCACGGTCCACGAACAGCTCCAGCGTGACTTCACGGCCAGAGCGCGTTTTAAAGGTGTCGCGCAGGACATCGAAATCTCCCGCCACCAGCGCAAACAGATAGCAGGGTTTCGGGAACGGATCCTGCCACTGTACCCAGTGACGGCCATTCTCCAGTTCCCCTTCACCAATCCGGTTGCCGTTGGAAAGCAGGTACGGGTACAGCGTTTTGTCGGCAATAATTTTGGTGGTAAAGCGCGCCAGGACGTCCGGGCGATCCAGATACCAGGTAATGTGGCGGAAACCTTCGGCTTCACACTGGGTACACAGGGCTACGCCTGACTGGTAAAGTCCTTCCAGCGCGGTATTGGCGGCAGGGCTAATTTCATTCACGATGCGCAGGGTAAAGCGTTCCGGCAGGTTGTCGATGACCAGCTGGTTGCCTTCTTCTTTATAGTCTGACCAGGCTTCATCGTTAATATGCAGGGAAACCAGCGTCAGGTCTTCACCATCCAGACGCAGCGGCACGGCAGTCGCGCTCTGGCGCGTCACCTGGCTTACCGCCGTCACCACGGTTTTTGTGGCATCCAGGTCGAAAGTCAGATCGATATCGCTTATCAGGTATTCCGGCGCACGATAGTCGTGGCGGTATTTAGCTTGTGGCTGTTGTGTCATAGAAAACCTTATGCATCGTTTGTCGAGTAACGATTCAATATATTCCTGTTGTGTAAAACGCGCTATGCAGAATGTTCATCTTTTCAGGCACAACGCCCTTTTTAGCTACATTTTTATAATATGAACTCATAGTTTCTAAAATCGATAAAGATCGTCCAGGAGCGCTTTAAACAAGGGATGAGCTACATCGAGATAAAGCTTGATCAACGAACTTTAACGAACTTCACAGACCACTTTTGCCCCATCCATGCCCCACAGATAATTTTAGCCAACCTCAGGCAGCATCGGCCCTGCATGCGAAAAAGGCAGCGTGCTCACCCGCAGTAAGCTCCCAAAAATTTAAAAACAAATGGTTCATGCCTTGACAGAGAAAAACGCCAAAGCAAAAATACTGTATACAATTACAGTGCATTTCCGGAGGTCTTTATGTTCGTTGAGCTGGTCTATGACAAGCGTAATGTTGATGGTTTGGTTGGCGGCAGAGAGATTATCCTGGCAGAGCTGACGAAGCGAGTGCACCAGATCTTCCCTGATGCCGAAGTGAGGGTGAAGCCGATGCAGGCGAACGGCTTGAATAGCGATGCCAGCAAAAGCGATCGGGAAAAGCTGAACCGCATGCTGGAGGAAATGTTTGAAGACGCAAATATGTGGCTGGTGAATGATTAGCAAAGCCCGTGTTCGCTTCGTGCATACCTTCAACTACGCAGACATGCACCACTACCCATCGTACTTTTCCGATATTGAACGGCACTTCATCTTAGTGGCGTTAAATAATAAGCACTTTTACTACTCACTGTTTTTGCGGTCACTCCAATAGATGCCCTTTTCAGTGCCGCATTAAATGCAACTAACGTTACCGGTCTTGGAGTTGTCTTGGTACGATGTGAATGGCTCTGAAACAAAAACACATCTTCAGGATACTTCTCCCTGCGGGAGTGGAGAATTCTTTTAACTCCTGGCTTAAGAGCAATGCATCTTTCCCTCAGTCCTTTTGTGGCTGAAAGAACAAGAATATCATGGCTCACATCATCAAACTTTGCCCCGAGAAGCTGTCCGGGCTTAGCCTGACTCAGATACAACATTGCCCAGAGATCTGACCATGTATCAGAAATATTCTCAAGATTCCGCTTGATAGCAATAAATTCAACTACGGTAAGCCCCCACATATCTCTCATCATTCCTTTCAGTAGATCCTCTTGTTACATGAAGCTTATGTACAAACAGAATCTTCATGGTTGTAACATTCAATATTCGAATTACCGAACAGTGCCCAGCAACCGTAGCTCATTTTTACATATGGCTGTCCGAAACATCAAACATCCTGCTCTCATACTAAGAATTTTTTGTTCTGAACGTTTGCAGTTCCGTATTGTCTAAATGAAAAGTTCATAAAAAAGGTTCAACATGGCAACGTTTATAATCGCAAGTACCGTAGTTGTTGCTCTTGGCTTGATAGTATTGAGCCTGATCAAAATTGGCATAAGCACATCGAATAACCCGGATGAATTTTAATGTGTTGAAGTTCGTGTAACGTCTTTATTTACTGGGAATTTTTTATATAGAGTACAAACGGCCACATCGTAAATGATCGCCACCTGCTTCCGATCCACTCCGTTTGCGATCAACCTGCCAGCCTGAGCCCATTGCTCAGGTGTCAATTTTGGCCGCCTCCCACCGATTCGCCCTTTCTCACGGGCTGCGGCCAACCCAGCCCGAGTGCGCTCCACTATCAACTCCCTCTCCATTTCAGCCAGGGCTGACATGATGTGGAAGATGAAACGACCCATTGGGCTGGAAGTGTCGATGCTGTCCGTAAGGCTTTTGAAGTGGATGCCGCGCTGCCGGAGTTCGTCCACCAACAGTACCAGGTTCCGCATGCTTCGCCCGAGGCGATCCAGCTTCCACACCACCAGCGTATCGCCCTCATTCAGCGTTCGCAGAAGCTTTTTAAGCGCTGGTCGGTTCGCTACCGTCCCGCTCATTTTTTCCTCAAAAACCTGTTCACATCCTGCGCGTTTGAGAGCTTGTCGCTGGAGATCCGTATTTTGGTCATTTGTTGACACTCTTACGTAGCCAATTTGCATGTTTTTCACCCAATATTATCTGCAAAAAAATCAGGTGACGTTATCGGCATGGCTGCCGCAGGGCAATCTATAAAACGTCGGTTTGGGAAACAGCGCTACAAAAAATGTTGATGATCAGTTTTCTCCGGGGTGGTCGTATCTGGGCTCAGCGTCAGTAATGGCTCAATGTCATCGCGATTACCGCAGTCTCGCCTCTTACGACGCTATAGCCCAATATCCTCTCGGTATGTCCTTCGGTATTCAGTCCGGTGGCAATGCATGGGGAGGAGGTAGTGGAGTAGATACATATACGGGCATGTTGACGCTACGTGGCTGGCATGATTTCTCTGGTGGTGGCTATGTGTCGTGGCAGCTTGCCTCAACCTCTCAGGGACTGAAGTATCGTCAGGGCAATGGAACAATCCAGGGTAATGCTAACGTCGGGTTCTCAACGACGCATACCCTTTATTCGACGCAGAACACCACGAAAGCCAGCGACGGAACGCTCAAAGCTGCATCTCCGGTGATCAAAGTATTTTCTGATGGCGCATACCAGACTAACGATGAATCAGAGGGCTGTACCGTAACTCGCATGAAAACCGGAGAGTATCTGATCGAGGGCTGCATGGGTATGAACTCTGACGCAGAATGGGGTGGGATTGATGGCGGGTTTGATATCCCTAAAGATCGCAATGGACAAGCCCTGATCTGGCTGGACTATGAGGTTAATGCCGACGGGTCAGTGCTGGTAAAAACATTCCACCGGGAATACCCGACAGCGCCGGCATTTGCGAGGAACTCACGGGAAGGTTACGCGGATGGAGACCCGGCCGATATTCCGGCCGATCAGTTTGTCAGTGTCCGTGTAGAGATGCCGCAAAACAGTATCTGGAATCAGCGTGCGGCTATGGCTGAAGTTCCTGACTCATCCGCTGATTAAAGGCAGAATCATCAGGCATATCCACGCGAACATCGATCCAGCTGTTCACCGGCACATCCATCGGTTCCCCTTTCGTTTTGACAATCTCCCCGTCATCGCCCAGCATGTATTTTCGCTTAAACAGGCGGATAGTCAGCTCTCCGTTAGCGGTTTGCTCAGCTTCAGTCACACCCAGTTCCCCCATGCCGCCAGGGTCCATTGGCGGCAGTAACTGCCATCCCTCAGACGCAAGGCCTGCCGAACCAGTCAACACATAAACTCCCACATCGAGCCGGGAAATTTTGATCCCTTCAGCTTCGGTATTCGCCGTACCGCAGCCGCACCATGAAAATCCATCCTCAGCAATATCTGATCGCAGGCATGTATCAGCACTCGCAACAATACGAGCGACCGGAGACGCTGCTTTCAGGGTGCCATCGCTCGCCTTTGTGGTATTGCCGGTGTTGTAAACCTGCATCCAAGAAGACCAGGTGGTCCCAGCTCGCCCTCGAACGGCCATAGCACCTGATCCGCTAATCTGAAGTTGCGCAATAAAGCCGTTACCCCTCACCAAACGTAGATGGGTCGGGGTTTTCGGTGGTCCAGACATAATCGAAAACTCCTATTAATCATCGAATGGGGGACCCCATAAAAAAGTTTTCTAACCTGCGGCGATGTGAAAAGAGGTTAGGCGGCGGTCCTTTGGTGCGTCGTTCCTGAACTTTCAACCCGCCCTCCCCTGTGGTCGTTTCAAATGAGAATTGATGTCATTTGAGTCTTTCGACCGCTGTCTTCGCCCTGTGGCAAGGCTTGCAAAGGCTTTCGAGATTGGACAGGTCATCGGTCCCCCCATTTGCTTTGGCGGTGATGTGGTCTACCGTCTCAGCGGGCGTATACCTTCCATTTCGAAGGCATTCCTGACAGAGGTGTTTGTCCCTGTCGAGAACGATTGGGCGCAGCCTGTCCCACTTACTGCCATAACCGCGCTGATGCCTGCTCTGTCCCCGCTGATGCTGCTGCCAGCCTTCGTTAAGGTGCTTGGGGCAATAGCCTGAGCGATCTGTGGTTGTGCCGGGGCAGCCACGCTTGCGGCATGCCCTTGGTATTTGTGATGGCATTAACACTCCTAAAAAATTGAGTCATCGCCACGTTGAAAACGGTGAAACTTGCTGCAAAGTGTATTTGCCACACTTTTGTGGCTTATATCGTGGAGGTATTTATGGGTTTGAAACCTGGCCAGTCTAGTGGACGTGATGGCGGCGTATATCGTGAACGCGGTCCGCGTGGCGGCCAAACCGATAACTACACAACCATTCCTGATAACCATACTGCACCACCAACTTCTAAACCTGGTGCAACATGGGTACCAGTTAAACGGACTCCAGACAGCAAAAGATAAAACTAATTAAACCGGCCAATTGGCCGGTTTTTCAGGCGATTCGCCACGCTCGACGGCGTTCTGTTCGTTGCGCTGAATCAGGGTGACGCTCAACAGGCACACCATCCGCATGATCCACCAGCGAGTAACACGGATAAACCACAGCGCCGCCATAAGCATCACCAACGGCATAATCGGCAGGCTTGCTGCTGTCCCATCGAGAAAGGACTCGTTCAATATGCTGAGGAGGTACGCTATAACAAACGCCGTGTATCAGCCGCGGCAGTGTGATGTAGTCAGCCTGAGTCTTATCAGCAATAATCAGCCGTTCGGCTATCTGCATCTGGTACTGCGGCGGGCGGCCAGTACCGAGATAAAGGCTCAGCATGTCGTCAGGGAAGCGGGTCAGCCAGTCGACCACCAGCTCTGCAAACCAAGGAACGGGCATCGCATCGTCTTCCAGCACAACCACCCGGCAAGGTTGCTCAGCAGCCCATTCAAGCGCGTGTCGGTGATTCCAGTTCGCGCCGTGGTTACCGTCATCAATCAGTAGATGAGCATCCAGCAGCGCAGCAAGACGTTGTGCACGTTCTAAGCGGCTGTGATGGCCGACCACCACAAATTTAATCTCTTCAGCCACCAACGAATCCTCAAAAAGAAACCGCTCAAAAGCGGTAACTGTATTTATATCAGGCTATAGAACGGATTATTTTCAGGTTAGACTTTGATAAGTCTTTATGGAGATAACAAATGGATAAGACCAAAAAATATGATCGGGCTTTACAACTTGAAATATTAAATGCATTGATTGACAGTGCACCCAACGCCTTGAATGACGAAAAAGAACAGGAACTTATTCGTAAATTTGATGACTATGACCACTTTGTTGCATGCATGCTTTACTTGGAAATGCATGGTTTGGTGGGCTCCCCTTTTATTAAGAGCCAGTCATTAGGTGAGGGAAATCGATACCACTTCAATCAACATTCCTGTTTTATTACAGAAAAAGGAATTGACTTCCTGCTTGATGACGGCGGATTGAGCGCAATTCTCAAAGTGCAAACAGTTCGGTTACATAACGATACTATCGTGGCCCTTGAGGACATAATCCGCGTTGCAAATATGCCTGAAGATCAGAAGAAGGGACTGATTTCAAAACTTCGAGAGCTTCCGGCAGACGCCATAAAACATTTGACCCTACAGCTACTAACTCAGGGGGTTCTGAATCTGCCGAACGCAATTCAACTAATTCAAAGAGCCCTCCAGAAGGGCTGAATTCATCGGAGGGGCGGATTAATTCAAATTTGCCCCATCCAAGCTTTTTACTAAGTGTCACCCAAAATGGGTTCCGAGTGTCAGCGTGTATGTAGAAACTATTCTTATGCATCACAGCAGTGAAAATTTTCATCGTTGATTCAAACCTCATTTGTGCTTCCACCAAGCGTTTTCTTTCCCGACTCCGTCAGTTTTGAACACTGTATGCACCAGAGGGCCGGTGACCAGCCTGTCAGCGAATGACTGCGCAACAATGCCGAACGCCATCATGTCACCCACCGCGGTGCCAGCCTGTTCTTTCTTCCAGAAACGATAACTCTCGATCCGGTAGTAAAGACGGATGATGCCGTGAGCAAACGCCATTACATCAGCGCGGGTACCACCCAGCAGCCCAGCGTTAAGCATTACATCGTTTCGGTGCGCTTCAATGAACTCCTGATAGATGCGCTCCGGATGATTCTGCTTTGCCCAGGTATCGGCGTAGGTCTTTGGTTCTGAACCGACATACACCTTTCCGGCTTCCATTTCTTCCCACGGCGCGCGAAGCATTTCGACATCGGTACCATCGGTACACCAGACGAACCGGTATTCAGGGTGTTCTCGCAGGTGCTGCCAGATGTGCAGCCAGCGACGAAAGTAGACATTCATCTTCACGTCAGGTACGAGATACATCTCAACATCTGTTGGAGCCGTCAGTAATTCATCCACCAGCGCTATACGCCCACACTGGCGAAGCGAGGCCGCCCATTTAGCCAGCATGTCAGGCGAGGCCGCCATTTTCGTGCCGCGCTGCGGGTCAGGCTGACTGGTAAGCAGCGTCGTGATAACCACATCGCGCTGCTGGCGGTATTCAGCGTAACCAGTAAACCCGGCATCACGCCGTTCGTTGTGGATCTTCACGTTACGTTCCACCAGCGCCTGTCGGTCGGGGCGCGGTACCGAACGCTCTACGGCTTCATGCTCATCGAGAGAATGGATTAGCTTTTCTGAACCGACCACATCACCGTAAGCCCACGTCGTCAGGCCAGCGTTATGGATACGTAGCGCGAGGTCACTGTGTTCGTACATGCCGCGACCGTATACCGGATCGAAACCACCAACCTTCTCGATAGCGCTGCGGTGGTAATACAGCATCACGCCACGCTGCCCGGTGTAAGCGATGTGCTTATCATCCCGGTACAGCACAGACATGTCATTCAGCTTATTGCGGCCAGCCAGATCGAGGAACTGATAAGCCAGATGCGGTTCAGGTGATTCGATGTAAGGCAGGTGCCAGTCATCAGCAATCGGCCAAGCATCGTCGTCCCACAAGAAAAGATGTTCACACCCGGCATCCATCAATGCTGACAGGCTGGCGTTCTTCGACGCAACAATGCCGAGTGATGTTTCATGGCGGAGCAACTGCACGCCGTCGGGAACTACCGCTGGAGGTTTCGAACCATCATCCACAACCACCACCAGCGCACCAGCTGGCAGGTGCTTCATGTGCTGTTCGATAGCTCTTTTCAGAACGTCGGCGCGCTGGTGTGTCGTTATTGCAATACCGATCCGCGATGAAATGATGCTGGCAGGCGCATACGGGACACCATCAATAGTGACCTGCATAATTTTCCTCTGGGAAGTTTATTAATTATCTTATTCGTAATAATGGATGGTCTGACGATAGCAATGGATGATGTTGATAGTTAATCACTAGGGAAGTAGAACAAATCTAAGTTAAACTACTGGTCTGATATGTATAAATTAATGATACATGTCATTATTTTTGCGAACCAAACCAACAATAAGGTCATTTATGAAAAAGTTAATTATGGTAGCTCTGGTTGCCGCAGCTGTTTCTGGCTGCGCTCAACAATCATTTTCAGTAAACAAAGGCATAACGACTACGCCACAGCAAGTTACGACACATCATTTCTTCGTTAGCGGGATTGGTCAATCCAAGCAAATTGATGCTGCTCAGGTTTGCGGTGGTGCTGATAAAGTTGTTCGTACTGAAGTTCAACAGACTTTTGTGAATGGGTTGCTGGGATTTGTCACCTTCGGCATCTACACCCCTCGTGAAGCACGCGTCTATTGCGCGAAGTAATATTTCATAGCAATTGAAACTGATAATCCTCTAGCCCCTAACAGGGGCTTTTTTACATCTGGTTGATAAAACAATTATCAAGCCCACCAGCAGGTGAGCTTTGTAATGGCTAACAGTCGGCATCTGGACGCGCTACAGCGCGACAGGCCCACATGCAGGCTTCCTGCATTTTGGTGCGCGCAATGGCGAGACAGCGGGCAGCTTCGTGTGCTTCAGTTGAGTGGTTGCCGGTAGCAGATAGCTCATCGTTGACATGCTCACGTTCTGTATCAAGTAAATTACAGAAGTGTCGGCTGACACCCTTCAGGCGATTCATGCGCTCAATATCACCAGGCGTTAAGGTTCGATAGCCTTTAACGGTGGTGCCGTCCTGCGGTTTAGCTTCGCTCATCGGTTTCTCTCTTTTGGGTGGGTATGGAAAAATACCCGCTATTGAATGTGAACACAGCAGCATGCTTCACTCCTGTTTCTGGCAGCTAGCCTGCCACGCTTTGTTATGCGCCAGGATGTCGCGCTTCGTCTGGCGGTCCAGAACGTCGATGTCGTGATCCGTTAGGTAGATTGGTTTTACCCAGTCACAGGCGGTATCAACCACCACCGGGACGCTTCCACGTGTCACGCAGCTCGCGATCAACATCGTCATCAGGCATGCGGTTAACATTCTGCTGTACATTGCTGGCCTCTTTCGTTGCTTCTACCCGGCGTTCGGCTACTGCTTGAGTGGCGGCGGCCTTCTCTTCAGTGCGCTGCTGGTCTGCTTTCGCTTCCGCTTTGCTGGTGCCGCGGATATGGCCCAGGCCAAAAGCGCCTGCAATGGCGGAAATGACCAGTGCGGCCAGCCCTATTATCGTTTCGATACCCACATTCACCTCACACCAGAACGGATTTCGCCAGGTTAAACAGCGCGCGGCGTTTATCCAACCCGTTTCTGCCGCCATTGATAAGAAGCGTCACGCGCTCCACGTCGCCGGAATGAAGCAGGCAACCGCGAGACGAATAGAACCATGCAGCTGAGCGCGCGGCGTATTCATCCTGTTCAAGCAGCTCCGGATGGGTAACAAGGTCAAGTTTTAGAGCATGACCGCAGCTGCGATAGTTGCTGAGCCCAGTGATTTGCTTCAGGCCGCGACCGCGATATTTCCAGCCATGGCCTGCTGACTGATTGCCCAGGTGTTCTTTACCCCACTCACCGCCGTACACCAGATTGGCGATCGCTTTCTGATTAGCCGGGTGCGCTGCCGTTCTGCCAAGCGCGGCGGCCTGCTGTGGAGTGATGCGGTGGCTGCCGAACGTCAGGACCAGGTTTTCAGCCGCATAATTAAGATTTTCCACCAGCCGGGTAAATCTGGTGCTTTCATGCCCCATCTGGGCAATAAACATGGCCTGATCAAGCGGTGCGGTGATGCCGTATTCCTTCATAGCGGCGTCGATATGCGGAAACCAGCGCGCAGCTAACCCGGCGCTGATACCAGCCGCCCTCTGAAATTGTGTTTGGTTCATTAGTGCCTCAGACTATCAACCAGCCGCGCCATATTTCCACGAACCTTCAGGATGGCGGCGAAGATAAGAATGTTTGCGACCACCACCAGCCAGCTGGAATCACGATAAAGGCCGAAGATGAACTGCAAGGGGATCGCGGCGTAAACCAGCACGGTTATATACGCCAGGACAGAAATAAAGGGGCGATGCCGGGCGCCATGTCGCTGGTAAAACATCAGCACGATGACGATGGCCGCACAAATAAACGCATTAAAGACTGCTGACGGGTCAATTACCATTTCCCCCTCCCCCACGTAGCCGCGAGAAAAACTTGAACACGTTGTTCAGGTCCTGGTTGTTAAGATAAGTGAGGATTTTTATACACAGGGCAGACAGAATCACTGCACCCAGTGCATCCAGCGGTTTTTCATAGTGCGAAGCTGTATTTAGCAGTGAGCCAATAAGTCCCGCCCCGAGCACCCCAACGATAAACGACGTCAGGAAATATGCTGCCAGTCGGGCGCGGGACAGGTTTGTGGCTGTCGCGACGTAGAACACCGCACCACCAAACGCCCCGAACACCACACCAAAATCTGTATGAGTAAAGACGCCGTACAGGACTGAACCCAGCAGGCCGCCGCCGAGAACAGCGCCGGTGCCGGTTAATGGATCGGACATTAAGCCCCCTCTTATTGCTGTGATCCCTCTCAGGAAATTTGAGGGGAATAAAAAAAGCCCGCTCGCGAGAGCAGGCTAAAGTGATGATTATCACAAGAAGGTAGAAAGGAGATCATCCGAAAGACAGGTAGTGACGTCCGGGTATCGAGGCCGATTCACTGATGGTTCAGGAGAACCATCTGCCAGCGGATATATCCCCTTCTTCTTTAGCGTAGCCGTAACTTCGGGAAACGAGCAAAAAAAACCTGCTGTTTAAAGCAGGCTCTCAAGGAATTATCAATTCGATTTTATTGTTATCGTGGTGCCGGGTGCCTCCCGGTGAGAATTACTCCAGCAAACATTCCCGCGTCTGAGAGGTTTCCTTTTCAGGTAACTGCTGGAACGCCCCTCCGCATAGGGGGATTCACCACAATAAAAAAATAGCGCATAAATCAGAGTTGAGAAACTTCCTCGCTTAACGAATTGGACACTGGTCCGCCATCGAGGATTCGAACCCCGAACCACAGAGGTAGAAGCTCCGTGCTCTTTCCAGTTGAGCTAATGGCGGAAAAAAGACCAGCATTGGGTTGCTGGTCATGGGTCATGCAGTTGTCTCTGCGAAGTTGGTGTATCCCCATCCCCACCAAGTGTTATCAGTATCGAGAGCATTATCGAATGCCAGTTTACTATAGCACCGAAGAAAAAATTCACTCTGTCAAAGGCCATCAGAAATGACCTTTTGCAAAGTGTTATTTACTGGATTTAAACAGGGGCCAGAGTAAAGCAATTACCCCGGCTACCAGCACGCCATCAGCAAGGATGGACATCATTTTGCTGGTGAAGTCGATGGCAACCACCAGGAACATCAATACCCCGGCGGCTACCCAGCGCAGTTTTCCGATCACAGGTACTGATCCAGTGGAAGTTGCAGCGCCTGAGCAATTTTCTTGAGCTGCTTCTCTTCTTCTTCCCCGATGCCGTCGTTGTCAGCGACATCAAGGCACAGGCAAAGAACATCAACAGCATCGTTTGTACCGGCAACGTCAGCCAGTTCGCGCAGCGCCTGTGCATTAGCAGAGCGCGGCGAAGCTTCATAGCGAGCACGGATATTGCTACTCATCTGTGCGATCTCACCAGCGAACGGTGCGAAAGCAGGCAATGCTGAAATAGTTTTTTCCAGAGTGGCGATTTCTTTCGCGTCGCATGTGCCGTCGGCATACGCAATGGAGTAAGCACCCCACACCGTAGCTTCAACCGCGTCGCGGTTTTCCATTTTCTTAACTTCGACAACAGCTTTACGTGCTTTCTTTTTGAAGATACCGAACATAGTGACTTTCCTTTTAGCGGGTGAGCCAGCGCTCAGGAATGATCAGCCCACAGAGACAGTCACACCGACCGTTCCCTATGGCTCACCCCTGAAAGGCTCTGTGGTTGAATTGCGCCGAGCGTGGCGCGAAGAATTTCGGACATAAAAAAACCCGCACTGAGGCGGGTTTGGTGTCGTGTAGGCGTAATATCCCACGATGGAAAGCATACAGGACATTTTTATGCAAAGTCAACACTAACGTGCAAAAAAGTGTCGCCATTTGCTCCGATCCTATTAATAAGTTGTTGCCTTCTCAAATTCTACTGCCGCGTGACGCTCCCACTGGCGCAGGGTGTCCACCAGCATTTCATAAAAGGGTTTCCAGTTGCGTGACCATGAGGACTGATGGAGGTCCGGGAGACGCTTCAGAATGGCACGGTGTACCGTCGCCGAGGAGATAGCAGAGAAGCCATTACCAGAGCAACGTTCACACGTTTTGAAAACCGGTGCGCCACGTTCTTTGGTCGCTTTGCGATCCAGCACTTCACCTTTACCGCCGCATCTGCACCGCGCAAGGATTACCTTTTTCCCTCCGCAGGTTTCGCAAACCCTTTTCACCAGCTCATTTTTAATCTTCGGGGCCACCACTTCGGCACCGTCATCGTCGAAGATACCAGGATGTTTAACCACATCCTCATTCCCGGAGATAAAACCGGTACCGCTGCAACTGTGACATGTCACGCTGGTAGCCGCCGAACGGGAGTAATCAGCAAAGGCAAACTGCGCCAGCGTCAACATGCATGCTCCGAGCTTGTCGCCAGCGGCTTTGCGGACATTTTTAGGAGCGTTTTTGATAGCAACCTGCGCCAGCGCCTGAACTGCGAGCTGTTCATCTGTTTTGCTGATGCCGGACTTGCCGAAGAAAGCAGCCAGGCCGAAGCGTGCACGGCTGCTGGTGGTACCAATCGCCGCCATAACATCAGTGCCCGTGAGACGATCCGGAGAGGTTCCCTTTACATCGTCGCTGATATGCATTCCCTGAGGACTAAAATGTTTGAGTGCTGCTTCCAGTTTCATGCGGCCACCTGCTGTTTTTTATAGAAAACCATTTCACGAACCTGATCGCCGTTCATGAGCATGTCGTTAAAGTCCCCGTTATCCGGCCAGTAGATACTGACCTTATCGAGGTCGTTTTTTGCCATCAAATTGGCATGAGCACATTCCATAGCAGCCGCTAAACCGGTAGCACTGTTGATGTCACGGTCTGCAAAAATGATGAAGTTCTTTACGCCAGCTGGCACACGGAATTTCTTCATGAATCCGCTGGTCATGGTTGCCCATGTGTTTACTTTGTAGAGTTGCTTGCATGACAAAGCGGTTTCGATACCTTCCGCAATGCCAAGCGTGCTGGCGACCGGGAACATCCGGATTGCAACTGAACGAGCGTGATCCAGATAGCTCTCTTCCTGAAGAGATTTCTGGCGTTTTGCACCAACTGAATCCTTCAGCTGAGCTTTCCGATTACCGTCCAGCAAAGTTCTGTGCAGATAGCAAAGTTCTCCTTTGTCATCAGTGGCGAGAGAATACAGCGACTGAAAAACCTTCCCTCCGTAGCGTTCCTTTTCGTTAAACCTGATAGCCTCTTGAGGAAGCTGGTAAATGCCGCGCGCATTAAGATAATCAGCTCCAGAAGATCCTCGCAGCGGCGCCAGTTTTGCAAATTTGCTCAGCACTCTTTTACGCAGGCTGCCAGCGTTGCTGGTTTTAGGGATACTTTCGCGGCGGAACGTATTACCAATCAGCTCATCAATTTCGCGGCAAACCTCATTAAATGGTTTTCCCTGGGTTTGGGTCACCAGCTTGATACCATCACCGCTACCGCAGGTGCAGATCCATGTTCCAGCTCCGTCACGGTCATCGATACGGAATTTACCAATCGAATCGCAGAGCGGGCATTTCCCCCTAAAGTGGTTTTTCCCGGTGATCGGCGGCAGTCCGTAATGCTCAAAAATCATGGCCCAATGGCCTTTTGCTGCTTCTACCGTTTTCATGCTCTTTTTCCTAACTGCTGTCTGATGTCGCTGACGTGTTTAAGCGCCTGCTGAACTCTTGCCGGGTTCGGCTGCTCTTCTGCCTGCTTTTGCAGGCGCTGCTCTTTTTCACGTTGCCTAGCGAAGGCGATCAGCTTGTGCGTAATGAAGTTTGAAACTGTCGGTGTGATATCCATGGGGTAATCACTCAGGCCGTTCGGCCACTCCCCAAAGCGTTCACGGAAGGTGTGAGCACACCAGGCATCGCTGACAGGCTTTTTCCCCATCGATACGCGCTGGCGCTGATAAAATTTGATCTGGCTCCACCAGGCCTGTTTCTCTGCCTTGGTTGGCTGTCGCTGCTCGCCACCCAGCTTTTTGAGTTTTCGCCCGGTGTCGGTATCAATGTCCTCACCGGCCAGAGGTTTGTGACCACAGTTCGGGCATACATAAACACCAGCAGGTTTCATGAAGTGGCATTGCGAACATTCGTGCGGCAGCTTCTCCGCTCTTTCCTCAGCGGCCCGGCGCGCGCCCTCTTCCATCCCGTCAGATTTGCCCGGGAGATCGTCATATTCGATAGAGTCCGGATAACCGAGGCGGTGCACAGTGCCGCTGTGATCGAAGATAAGGCAGGAATCCTTGCCTGGCGCCGTGCGCAGGCCTCGCCCGATCGCCTGTAACCAGCGAATTTCGCTCTTAGTTGGCCTGGCGTAGATGATGCAGCGAACATCGCTGTCGAACCCGGCCACCAGCACGCCCACGCTGACTATGATTTTTGTGGCCCCAGTCTCAAAGCGATGGATGATGGTCTGTCGCTCTTCGGCCGGAGTGTCTGCGGTCATCACCTCGGCATTAACACCAGCCTGGTTGAACTGGATGGTCAGATAATTGGCATGGGCCACATTGACGCAGAAAGCGATTGTCGGCAGATCCCGGCCATTCTCAAGCCAGTTCTGGACGATATCGCCAACCAGCGTGGAACCACACATGATCTCCGCCAGTTGAGTCTCGTTGTAGTCGGTGCCGTACTGGAGAGACGGAGAGGTTTTAACGCCCTTCAGATCCGGCTTAGTTGGCGCGTAAAATTCGTATTTACTAAGGTCGCCGCGCTGGATCAGCTCGCCGATGGTGGTTGGCTTAATCAGTCGGTCATAGTATTTGCCCAGGAACGGGGAAAATGGTGTCCCCGAAAGGCCAATCACTTTCACGCCTTTTTCGCGCAGGCGTTCGATATCCTTCAGAATGCGTTTTTTTCGCAGGTGCGCTTCGTCGATAATCAGCAGATCGATATTGTCAGGGAACACGCGACGAATAAGCGTATCAGCGCTGGCAATTTGTATTTTGAGGGAAGGATCGTAGTTTGGGTGATCCGCCCAGACATAGCCGATTTCATCACCCGGCAACCCGTACTCCACAAAACGCTTTGCGGTTTGGGTAATGAGGATCTGGTAAGGCGCGCAAAACATTACCCGCATGCCACGACTGACGAACCCGGCAACGATGAAGGCGGCAAGTCCTGTTTTACCACTGCCCGTCGGCGAGTACACCATGAAGGTTTCTGTATCCTTCCAGTTACGGCGCAGCTGGTTAAGGGCTCGTTCCTGTGCAAAATTAGGTGTGATCGTCAGCTGCATTGTGCGGACCCCGCGGTAATGAGATAATAATTTTGTGATGTGGTTTTCATGGATTCCCCCTCACATGGCTGGTGGCCTCCCCAAAGGCTGCCAGCCTCCCTTCTGAATCAGTTCCCCTGAAAAATCACTCTTCCAGAAAGAACCCTTTTTTCTCAGCGCCTGAGCGCTTTGTACTACCTTGCTGATACAGGCGTTTTTTTAATTTCGCCTTTAAGTCAGTGATCTACTTAACCAATGGATCTCTCCTGTTGGAAAAGACCCTATTCCTGCCCCTGCACCCAATCCCCCCCTTACCCCCCCTTTCCCTCTCCCCCATAAAAACGTACTACCTGCCTAGTACGAATGAGGAGTTGGGTCAGTTGGTTGCCAACCTGAACAGGCACCTTTAAGCCTGTTCTTGTCCGGGTACCTTTAAACCCGCAACAATCAGGAACGCGTTGGCGTTCCGGCCAGGGGAGGTTCGGCGGTATACCCCTGTAAAGCCCTGCCGTGATTTCTCACAAACAGGCGAAGCCGCATATTTGCTTCATGCCTTGCCCGGTTCTCCTTGCGGTATGAAGCGGGCTCGGCTTCGAACGATTCCTGATACACAGCTGCATAACGCTGAATGGCTTTTTGTCGTGCTGCTGCCGTTAGGCTCAGTAACTGCTGCTTGATCCATTCGGCATCGGCCTGGCTAAAAGCCACTGGCATATCAACCGGTTGATAATCAAGTGCCATATCACTGCTCTTTTTCTGGCTTTGGGAATAGCTCCGGTAAGTCAGGTCTGATTTGATATGCGGCAACTTGTCCTTCAGCAGCGGCTACAATTCTTAGAACGTGCTCTGCTTTAACTTTTTTTCCATGGCGCCATTTCCATACTGTTGCCTGAGAGACGCCGCAAAGCTTAGCCAGCGCCCCCTGGCTACCTGCCCGCCGGATGGCAATGTCGATTGGCTCTGAAATCATAAAACCCCCTTAGTAATTAAATATTACTTTAGCGATTATGCTAGTTGTAAGCAAGGTGTCTAATTACTTTTTGACTTAAAAGGTCGTTTAAGCTAAGTTTTTAACAACTTATGGAGTAATTAGAATGAACAACAACACATACTCAGCCCGGTTAGTCGAAGCAATGAAAGAAGCTGGCTTTACACAAGCATCCCTTGCAAAAGCGGTGGGGATGTCTCAATCCAGCATCTGGAAGCTTACTTCAGGCGCGGCGAGCGGATCACGAAAGACTGTCCAGTTATCCCAGGTCCTTGGGGTTAGACCTGAGTGGCTTTCCTCAGGTGAAGGCCCCAAATACGTGGTAGGGCTTACTGAGGCCGAGGAGTCTATTTCACACGAGCCAGCAAGAGACACCTATCGTGTGGACGTTCTGGATGTTCAAGCCAGCGCAGGTCCCGGAACCTTCGTGTCCTCTGAGTTTATAGAGACAATAAGGGCTATAGAGTACACCGAAGAGCAGGCAAGGCTTATGTTTGGTAACCGACCAGCCCATGCTATCAAGGTCATTACTGTAAATGGCGACAGCATGGAGGGAACCATTGACCCTGGTGATTTTGTTTTCGTCGATACTTCGGTCAATCATTTCGAAGGCGATGGGATCTATGTCTTTATTTTTGGGAAGACTATTCATATCAAGCGATTACAAATGCTTAAAACAAGTTTGATGGTCCTTTCTGATAACAAGCTATATAACTCTTGGGAGATTGAGGAGAGCGATGAAGGTCAGTTCTACGTCCTTGGCAAAGTACTAATCAAACAATCAGCAGAATTTAAACGCTTCGGATAACCCTCTCCCACCCCACTGCTCGGGCCGCTTTAGCGGCCTTTTTTTTATCCTTACAACACAACAAACTACCATAGCGATTAATAAAAAATTACTTAAGTAGTTGACACCTCGTTTCATCCAGGCCATTCTAATTACAACCTAAGTGATTGGCGGTTTAAACAAGAGGTATCACCCTATGACCACTAGAAATATTATTCAGCTTATTGATATCCCTGATTTCAGATTTACCAATCAAGATCCGGATATTAACTATGCTGATGTTGCAGATGATTGTGATTCAAAAACCATTTCGACTATCGAAGCAATTCGTCATTTAAGCGAATCGATTTTCAGTATGTCTCTGGAAGAAGAGAAAGATAATGAAAAAATTCGCAATCTATCAGCCATTATTTATGACTTGGCAGACCTGGCAATTGCTACTAATAAAATCTCACAAACCGCAACTTATCTTTCTGGCGTAAAGGATGGCACTCATGGCGCATGAATTTTCTTTAGAACAAGCAAAAGAAAAGGCCCATCAAGCAAAAATAATTTGCCGCATGATGGAAGTGTACCCTAACAAAATGGACTGCACAGAAATTGAAGCTATAGCTTCGCTACTTAGCAAGTTAACTGGCGATGTATGCGCTTGGTTCATAGAAGAACAAGCCATAAAATCGAAGTAATAAAAAAACTAATTTTAACCATTTATTTCAGCTTAATTGCTGTGGAATCTCACACACTTTTTTTGGGTGGGCATTATGAGAAATAAAGACGCCTTTAAGACAGCAACGATGATGTGCAGCGCAGGTTATTGGGATATAGCAATTTTATTTTTAAAAAAAGCTTATGGGAGATAATCATGGCTATACAGCAACGCCAAGACATTCAGGGGGTTAATATCAAAGCCGAGCAACTGGCTGGTCTATCGCAAACTTTATTTGAATACCACGACAAACTGGACCATTTCCAACTTAAAACTATTTGCTCTCTTGTTTATGACATTGCTGGCGAAATTCATGATTGGACCGAAAAAGAAGAGGAAATTGTTATGAGCTTAGAGGAGGAGGCTCGCCGCAATGGATAAATTAATCGAGACATATCGCCGCCGAATTTTAAAAGCAGCGTTATTACGCCACCAGCGTAAAACAGGCAGTAACTGCCTTGTTATTAAACTCAATAAAGGCGGCATTAACACGGTCGAGTTAACAGAGATTCTTCTCGATGGATTATTGAGAAAATTCGAAAGGCTTGCGATCAGTGAGTACGGGAATGTCGAAGGCGTAAAAGCTATCAAGGGAATTTACAGCAGCGCTGTTGATGTTAATGGCAGCGGTGAGTTCCTTACGGATAGCGGGAAGGAGTTAATCGACGAGCACATTTCTGAGCTGGTTGAGTTCGTCAAAAAACAAAAAGTGGAGGCTCCGAAAACGGAGGGTCATGAAATGGGGGGATCTGATGGCACTTACAGCGATACGAATTCCTGAGTGGGTTCACCTCAAAGCGGTACACGTTTTAAGCCAGTTCAGGGCAAGGCGCATTCACCCCTGCCGAATGCACGGCTCCGGGAATTTGAGCCTCAAAGTTAACCATCGCTGGCGGCTACTCTCCCGCGATGGCGGAAAGAACTGGGAAGTAATGAGTCACGAACGATACAGCAAAGTTAAGGACCGGAAATGAACGATAAACGCACCGTAAGCATGATTGACCTGGCATTACAGAAACACGATACGCCAGTTGGCCCACTGTTCGTGGCAGTACGTCACGGCCGCACTAAAAAATGCTTCACGCGAGATACGGCGATTCGCTATCTGGCTTTCTTCATGACCACCGAGGCTTTTGAGCGTTCAGGGTTTCCGCAGCGTCACCCGCGGGAGCGTATTGATCGGGCTGATATGGAGGTTTGGCGAGACGGTGAAACAAAGGCTGAGTATTTGGCCGCCCACCAGCGTTGTGTTCGCCGTCTGCGTCGTATTCTGGCGCGCAAGCGAGAAATGGAAAAATGGTGTGAAAAATGGGACGCGATGCACGAGCGCTACGTCAAAGAACGTGACGAACTCAAAGCAACAAAGCCTGCCGGGGTACGCTGAATGAAAATCCAATACCAGGACTATGGCGCTGTAGCAAATATCGTTATCTCCAGCACCGTATTCGAGTACCGGAAGCATAACAGGGTAGTTGAAAACACTCTGTTTCTGGTGCCAACCGTAGTGAGTTCACGGCACGGAACTTTCATCCTGAAAACGGTTATTTCAGGTAAAAGCCGTGATGCATTACGCGCTTACAGAACTGCAATCAGGGAGGCGGCACGATGAATACAGCGTTTGAAATATGGGTACGTATGCGATACGGAAATCGTTACGACCTGACACGGGATATTCAGGGGCTTTATTGCCGGGAAGTGGTTAAGCGGATGTTTGAAGTGTGGTGCCACTGCCGTGGCCTGGATGTAGTGTGAGGTGATTATGAGCAACGTTGTTCTTCTGGTACCGAATGACTGGGTTAGCGAAAAGGTTCTGATTGCGGTTACCGGGCTCAAGCCCGGAACCATCACCCGCGCCAGAAAAGAATCCTGGATGCTCGGCCGCGAGTACCTGCACATTTCACCAGATGGCAATCCCAAGCCTTCGAGCGAATGCATGTACAACAGGAAAGCCGTTGATCAGTGGATCGAGGCGCAGAAAAAAAATCAACCAGGTGCGAAGACAGCATGAAAAGCAGTACACTCGTCCACGCTCCTGGACGTCAGGAGGGATCAATGGCTAATGCATCATACCCGACAGGCGTCGAAAACCATGGCGGTTCGCTCCGCATCTGGTTTCTATATAAAGGTAAACGTGTCAGGGAAAACCTCGGTGTCCCTGACACTGCAAAAAATCGCAAGATAGCTGGTGAGCTGCGTTCTTCGGTTTGTTTTGCGATAAGAATGGGGAATTTTAACTATGCAGAAAAATTCCCAAACTCACCGAACCTTGCCCGGTTCGGTCAGGATAGAAAGGAAGTTACTGTGCTGGAGCTTACCGAAAGATGGTCGGAACTGAAGAGAATGGAGATCAGCTCTAATACCATGAGTAGGTACGAGTCCATCATAAAAAATATGCTTCCGCGCATCGGCGAAAATAAAATGGTTTCTGCGGTGACCACTGAAGATTTGCTGTATGTCAGAAAGGAGTTGCTGACGGGTTTCCATGTAATGAAGAAGGATCACCGGACACAGGTAAAAGGCCGGAAATCGTCCACGGTGAATAATTACATGATGCTGATGGCCGAGATCTTCCAGTTTGCAGCTGATAACGGCTACGCAAAGGAAAACCCGTTTAGCGGAATTAACCGTCTCAGGAAGGCAAAAGACGAACCTGATCCACTCACGACAGACGAGTTCATCAGGTTCATTCAGGCATGCGGACACCAGCAGATGCGAAACCTCTGGACTGTTGCCGTCTATACCGGAATGAGGCATGGGGAATTATGTGGTCTTGCATGGGAAGATATCGATCTCACTGCGGGCACCATTACGGTTAAGCGTAACCTGACCCAAACGTATGAGTTCACCCTGCCAAAAACCGAGGCGGGCACTGACAGGGTGATTTATCTCATACAACCAGCTATTGATGCCCTGAGGAATCAGGCCCAGTTGACACGCCTTGGCCGGCAGTTTGAGGTTGAAGTGAAGCTGCGGGAGTACGGACAATCTGTCATTCAACCCTGCACTTTCGTGTTCAGCCCTCAATGCGTCAAACGTGGACCTCGCACAGGATATCACTACGCGGTTAATTCGATTAATAAAATTTGGGCCCCGATAATCAAGCGAGCCGGTATTCGTTACCGCAACGCGTATCAGTCACGACATACCTATGCGTGCTGGTCATTATCAGCTGGTGCTAACCCAAACTTTATAGCAACTCAGATGGGGCATACCGATGCACAGATGGTTTACAAGGTGTATGGAAAGTGGATGTCAGAGAAGAGCGCCGATCAGATTTCTCTGCTCAACCAGACGCTTTCACGCTTTGCCCCATCACTGCCCCAAAGCATGGTAATAGCGCAGTAGAAAACCTGAAATTCAAGTGGTTAGCAGTCGTATCGCTACATTTTTATAACACGGGGCACGAAATGCTCTCGACCATAAAGTGTGCTTATGTTGTGATCGGGGTTCAATAAATCACTAAACAGGGTATACTCCGGAGTTGTTTATTGTACTAAACGCTCCCGTGAGAGGATGCTACAGCGCACCTATGACTCAATTCGCTTCTCCGGTTCTGCATACGTTGCTGGATACCGACGCGTACAAGCTGCATATGCAGCAAGCCGTGTTTCACCACTATCATGATGTCCATGTTGCGGCGGAATTTCGCTGCCGGGGTGACGACTTGCTGGGTATCTACGCAGATTCCATTCGTGAACAGGTCGAGGCCATGCAGCATCTGGCGCTCACCGATGACGAATATCAGTGGCTTTCAGGCCTGCCTTTCTTTAAAGCGGATTATCTGAACTGGCTGCGTGAGTTCCGCTATAACCCGGAACAGGTCACCGTCACCAATGATAACGGCAAGCTGGACATTCGTCTGACCGGCCCGTGGCGTGAGGTGATCATGTGGGAAGTGCCGCTTCTGGCCGTGATCAGCGAACTGGCCCACCGCTATCGCTCCCCTGAAACAGGCGTAACGCAGGCGGTTGCCGCTCTGGAGAATAAACTCGTTGAGTTTTCCAGACTGACCGAAGGGCTGGATATGTCCCGCTTCCGTCTGATGGACTTTGGCACGCGTCGCCGCTTCTCTCGCGAGGTTCAGGAAGCCATTGTCAGACGTCTGCAACAGGAGCCGTGGTTCGTTGGCACCAGTAACTACGATCTGGCACGTCGCCTTGATTTAACGCCTATGGGCACCCAGGCGCACGAATGGTTCCAGGCGCACCAGCAGATCAGCCCTGACCTTGCCAACAGCCAGCGCGCCGCCCTCGCCGCGTGGCTAGAGGAATACCCGGATCGGCTGGGTATTGCCCTTACCGACTGCATTACCATGGACGCGTTCCTGCGCGACTTTGGCCCTGAGTTTGCCGAACGCTACCAGGGTTTGCGCCATGATTCCGGGGACCCGGTTGAATGGGGTGAGAAAGCCATCGCCCATTACGAAAAACTGGGCATCGACCCCATGAGTAAGGTGCTGGTCTTCTCCGATAACCTTGACCTGGCGAAAGCCGTCGACCTTTATCGCCATTTCTCATCGCGGGTGAACCTGAGTTTCGGGATTGGTACGCGGTTAACCTGTGATATTCCTCAGGTGAAACCGCTGAACATCGTCATAAAACTGGTGGAATGTAACGGTAAGCCGGTCGCGAAGCTCTCCGACAGTCCGGGCAAAACCATCTGCCATGACAAAGCGTTTGTCCGCGCATTACGTAAAGCCTTCGATCTGCCTCAGGTTAAAAAAGCCAGCTAACGGCTTCGGGGGAGCCTTCATGGCTCCCCTTCTCTTATTAATTTCTTATTTCTTCTCTTAAGACGGTGAAATTTACTTGTCTGATAGCGGATGGCAGGTAACATAGATATCCCCCCTATAAGGGCGGACAAGTGTTTATTTTTTCCGACTATTAACAGAGAGAATATTATGAGCGTTGTGCCTGTAGCCGACGTACTCCAGGGCCGTGTCGCCGTTGACCAGGAGGTCACCGTGCGCGGATGGGTGCGTACTCGCCGAGATTCTAAAGCTGGCATCTCCTTCCTCGCCGTCTATGACGGTTCCTGCTTTGATCCTGTACAGGCCGTCATTAATAATTCTCTGCCCAATTACAATGATGACGTTCTGCACCTGACAACCGGCTGTTCCGTGATCGTCACCGGTGTTGTGGTGGCCTCTCCGGGCCAGGGTCAGAGCTACGAAATTCAGGCGACCTCGGTGGAAGTGACCGGCTGGGTTGAAGATCCGGACACCTACCCGATGGCTGCGAAGCGTCACAGCATCGAATATCTGCGTGAAGTCGCGCACCTGCGTCCGCGCACCAACCTGATTGGTGCGGTTGCCCGCGTGCGTCATACGCTGGCGCAGGCGCTGCATCGCTTCTTTGACGAGCAAGGTTACTTCTGGGTTTCTACTCCGCTGATCACGGCTTCCGATACCGAAGGCGCAGGTGAAATGTTCCGCGTTTCAACGCTGGATATGGAAAACCTGCCGCGTACGCCGGAAGGTAAAGTCGATTACGACAAAGACTTCTTTGGTAAAGAAGCCTTCCTGACGGTTTCCGGCCAGCTCAACGGTGAAACCTACGCCTGTGCGCTGTCTAAGATCTATACCTTCGGCCCAACCTTCCGTGCGGAAAACTCCAACACCAGCCGTCACCTGGCGGAATTCTGGATGCTGGAGCCGGAAGTGGCCTTTGCCGATCTGAATGACGCGGCAGCCCTGGCAGAAGCGATGCTGAAATACGTGTTTAAAGCCGTTCTCGAAGAGCGCGCAGACGACATGAAATTCTTCGCTGAGCGTGTCGATAACGACGCCATCGCCCGTCTTGAGCGCTTCGTCTCCGCAGACTTCGCGCAGGTCGATTACACCGACGCGGTCGCTATCCTGGAAAAATGCGGCGAGAAATTCGAAAACCCGGTTTACTGGGGCGTGGATCTCTCCTCCGAGCACGAACGTTATCTGGCAGAGAAGCACTTTAAAGCACCGGTTGTGGTAAAAAACTATCCGAAAGACATTAAGGCGTTCTATATGCGCCTTAACGAAGACGGTAAAACCGTTGCCGCGATGGATGTCCTCGCGCCGGGCATCGGTGAGATCATCGGTGGCTCCCAGCGTGAAGAGCGCCTGGATGTGCTGGACGCGCGTATGCAGGAGATGGGCCTTAACCCGGCGGACTACAGCTGGTATCGCGATCTCCGTCGCTACGGCACCGTTCCACACTCCGGCTTTGGCCTGGGCTTCGAACGTCTGATTGCTTACGTAACAGGTGTTCAGAACGTACGTGATGTGATTCCGTTCCCACGCACACCGCGTAACGCAAGTTTCTAACCGACCAAATCATTAATGGCCAGCAAATGCTGGCCATTATTTTATCCTGCAATGTCAGTTTTCGTCAGTCAGAAGTAAGCGTCTTTAAACCACAACCCCGCTATTACCTCTACCTGTTACGTTTTGTTTCCACGAAATATCCTGAGACAAAAAAATAACCACACTCTTATTGCGCTTAAAACAATTCTTACGCAATAGCATAAAAAACAACCAATTTCACAGCCATCTGGATGGCTTTTGTCGATCATAAGAAAAAATGAGCCGTTTAACTTCTGTTTATACGAAAGGCCTTTAGCTAAATTAAACATAAGGAAATCATATATATAAGAATAAAACGGATGTTTAATTCGCCAGGTGGCATTGAAATTTGAGGTGCTTCACAAAGTTCCCAAAAATACATATTTAGTTACACATATTTTCTTTTGGTAACTGAATCTTGAAGATTGTAGCACTTTCAGTGTAGCGAAACGGTTCTATGAATGGAAAGATGCCTGTCAGACACATAAAGACACCTAACTCTCATCAATAGTTCCGGAAATATTTATTGACAGAATTTATTGGCGGCAGTGGCGAGTGTCATAAAAAAACCAATGAGGGTAATAAATAATGATGAAGCGCAATATCCTGGCAGTGGTAGTCCCTGCCCTGCTGGTAGCCGGTGCAGCAAACGCTGCTGAAATCTATAACAAAGACGGCAACAAATTAGATCTTTACGGGAAAGCAGTTGGCCTGCATTACTTCTCTGATTACGCGGGCAACGATGGCGACAACACTTACGCGCGTCTGGGCTTCAAAGGTGAAACTCAGATCAACGATCAGCTGACTGGCTACGGTCAGTGGGAATACAACTTCCAGGGTAACAACTCTGAAGGTGGCGATGCACAGAACGGCAACAAAACCCGTCTGGCATTCGCAGGTCTGAAATTTGGTGACGCAGGCTCCTTCGACTACGGTCGTAACTACGGTCTGGTCTATGACGCAATCGGCATCACCGATATGCTGCCTGAGTTCGGCGGCGACACCGGCGCGAGCGATAACTTCTTCGCAGGCCGTACGGGTGGTCTGGCGACTTACCGTAACAGCAACTTCTTCGGCCTGGTTGACGGTCTGAACTTTGGTGTTCAGTACCTGGGCAAAAATGAACGTGATGACGCAGTACGTTCCAACGGTGACGGCTGGGCAACCTCTCTGAGCTATGATTTCGACGGTTTCGGCATTGTGGGTGCTTATGGTGCAGCTGACCGTACCAACAACCAGCAGACGCTGGATTGGGGTAAAGGCGACAAAGCTGAGCAGTGGGCAACCGGCCTGAAATATGACGCGAACAACATCTACCTGGCAGCTATTTATGGCGAAATGCGTAACGCAGCGCGTCTGGGCAGCCGTGGTTTCGCTAACAAGTCTCAGGACTTCTCTGTCGTCGCTCAGTACCAGTTCGACTTCGGTCTGCGTCCATCCATCGCTTACTACAAATCTAAAGCGAAAGACGTAGAAGGTATCGGTGACGAAGACTACATCAACTACATCGACGTTGGTGCGACATACTACTTCAACAAAAACATGTCTACCTATGTTGACTATCAGATCAACCAGCTGAAAGACGACAACAAGCTGGGCATCAACAATGACGATATCGTGGCTCTGGGTCTGGTTTACCAGTTCTAATCAGCACACCTAGTTGTTATATGCTTAATGAACAGGGCTTCGGCCCTGTTTTTTTATTCCTGAGAGAAAATAATAGCGACTTTTGAAAAGCCGCACGCTTTTCGTCGCAAACGGTTGGCATTTTGTAAATCTACCGTTAACCTGATACCGGATTTCACTTCTGTAATCACAATGGAACTTCGTCATGTTTGAGAACATTACTGCCGCTCCTGCCGACCCAATTCTGGGCCTGGCCGATCTGTTTCGTGCCGACGACCGCCCTGGCAAAATCAACCTGGGTATTGGTGTATATAAAGATGAAACCGGCAAAACTCCGGTACTGACCAGCGTCAAAAAAGCTGAGCAGTATCTGCTGGAAAACGAAACCACCAAAAACTACCTCGGTATTGATGGTATCCCTGAATTTGGTCGCTGCACCCAGGAGCTGCTGTTCGGCAAAGGCAGCACCATTGTGAGCGAAAAACGCGCCCGCACGGCGCAGACCCCAGGCGGTACCGGCGCACTGCGCGTGGCGGCAGATTTCCTGGCGAAAAACACCTCTGTGAAGCGTGTGTGGGTAAGCAATCCAAGCTGGCCGAACCACAAGAGTGTTTTTAATTCTGCGGGTCTGGAAGTCCGTGAATACGCCTACTACGACGCGGCAAACCACGCGCTGGATTTCGACGGTCTGCTGGCCAGCCTGAGCGAAGCCCAGGCGGGCGATGTGGTGCTGTTCCACGGCTGCTGCCATAACCCAACCGGTATCGATCCTACGCTTGAACAGTGGGAACAGCTGGCTAAGCTGTCCGTTGAAAAAGGCTGGCTGCCGCTGTTCGACTTCGCTTACCAGGGCTTTGCCCGTGGTCTGGAAGAAGATGCAGAAGGTCTGCGCGCATTCGCCGCCGTGCATCAGGAGCTGATTGTCGCAAGCTCCTATTCCAAGAACTTTGGTCTGTATAACGAGCGTGTCGGCGCCTGTACGCTGGTGGCTGCTGACGAAGCAACCGTCGATCGCGCATTCAGCCAGATGAAGTCCGTGATCCGCGCTAACTACTCTAACCCACCGGCACACGGTGCGTCTGTGGTCGCGACGATCCTGAGCAACGATGCGCTGCGCGCAATCTGGGAACAAGAGCTGAACGATATGCGTCAGCGCATTCAGCGCATGCGTCTGCTGTTTGTGAACACGCTGGCTGAGAAAGGCGCTGACCGTGACTTCAGCTTCATCATCAAGCAGAACGGCATGTTCTCCTTCAGCGGCCTGACCAAAGAGCAGGTGCTGCGCCTGCGTGAAGAGTTTGGCGTGTATGCCGTTGCCTCTGGCCGCGTGAACGTTGCAGGTATGACGCCTGACAACATGGCGCCGCTGTGCGAAGCCATTGTCGCGGTGCTGTAACCTGCACCCATAAAAAAAGCCTGCATCGCGCAGGCTTTTTTATTTTACCGGGTTTACCAGACAGGCATTTCATCCTGAAGGAACGGGTTATGCAACCGCTCATCGCCCAGCGTCGACATCGGTCCGTGTCCAGGGATAAACGTCACATCATCACCTAACGGCAATAACTTCTGCTTAATCGACTGAATCAGTTGACCGTGATCGCCGCGTGGGAAATCGCTGCGTCCTACGCCCCCTTTGAAAATCACGTCACCGGAAATCAGCAGGCGCGACACGTCATCAAAGAAGACAATATGGCCGGGCGTATGCCCGGGGCAATGCAACACCTGTAAAGTTACATTCCCTACGTTAACGCGATCGTCTTCGTTCAGCCAGCGGTCCGGTGTCAGTGGCTGACAGTCATCCAGACCAAACATGCGGCTTTGGGCAGGTAGCCCCTGAAGCCAGAACTCATCTTCTTTTTCCGGGCCGATAATCGGCACACCGTAGTGTTCAGCCAGTTCTGCCGCTGCACCCACATGGTCGAGATGGCCATGGGTGAGTAAAATCTGCATCAGCGTTACACCGCTGGCAGCGACTTCCTGCTTGATTGTCTCAGCGTCGCCACCGGGATCAACAAGCGCGGCCAGTTTAGTTTGTTCACACCAGATCAATGAACAGTTCTGTGAGAACGCGGTAACCGGAATAATACGATAGTTCATACTGCTCCTGTGTTTCGTTATTACCAGTGCCGAACCGGCCCGGTATCAATATGCACAAAGTTGCTACGTGGGTAGTATCCTACACCACCTGCGCGCATAGATAACGCCGCTTTGCGAATATTGGCTAACGAAACGCCTTCAATATGGAAATCCATCGCCTGCCCTTTGGTGTGATAGCTTTTTTTCGCTACCCCACGGCTGTGGGCGCGCAGTTCATTGTTGGTATCCAGAGAGCGATAGCCAGAAATGAGTTGCACCGGCCTTTTGGTCCCCAGCAGTCCCTGCAAGCGGTAAAGCTGATCGAATAATCCAGGGTCGATGGCTTTGATTTTATTCGCGCGGAAATCACGGAAAAAATGGTTGAGTCTTGCTAATTCATCCTGAATATAGCCTCTGCCATCGAAAAATTCCGCTTTAAGCGTCTCACCAGTATGCAGATTGTTGAGCGTTAAAATACGCGGACGAGGTGTCGAGAGGGTGGCAAATGCTGGCGTCGGAAGGATGGCTGCTGCGCCCAGCGCAACGCCACCTAACGCCAGCAATTTGCGGCGATTAGCGTCAAATTTGTCCATGATAATCAGGTCTACAGGTAAAAGAAATTGTCAATATGCTTAGCGCACGAAGGGCACCATAACTGGCAAAGCTTGCTACGTCAAGGCGCCCAACCCCAGTGAATACGCGGCTTGCAGCCAGATCGCCTCATATTCACCATAACTTACGACAATCATTTTTACCGAACTACTTCATTTACCTGATTAATTGTTCCGCTTTTGGCAAAATTTGTGCGCCGGATCGCGCTGTCAGATCATAATTGTAAATATCTGTACGATACTGGGTGCGTCCGTCCGCGCCTACAAACGCCGTCAGATAGTAAAGATTGACCGGAATATTGTGGCGGATATTGACGTAACGCGTATCCCCCTGCTTCAGGGCATCTGATATCCGCGTATCGTTCCAGCCTGCATCCTGCAACAGCATATTCGCCAGCTCGGAGGCCTTGTTCACGCGGACACAGCCCGAGCTGAGTGCGCGTGCATCTTTCTGGAACAGATTATGGTTCGGGGTATCATGCAGGTAGATAGCGTCCGAACTTGGCATATTGAATTTGTAACGTCCCAGCGAGTTATGTGCGCCAGGTGCCTGCTGGAAACGAAACGGCAGGTTCGAAGGCGTAATCGTTGACCAGTCGACCATCCAGGGATCAATCGCTTCTTTGCTGTTCCAGCCACGCATCACCGTATAGTTATGTCGCTCCAGATAACCCGGGTCATTCCATACCTTAGGCAGGATATCTTTGCGCGCCAGCGTCGGCGGCACGTTCCACGGCGGGTTAACCACCACGTTATTCAGCGCGCTGCTCATCATTGGCGTTTTTCGGTCAGGTCGGCCGACAATCACGCGGGACGCCAGCACTTCGCTACCGTCCTGATAGTAGACCAGGGAGTACGCCGGAATGTTGACCATAATGCCGGTGGATAACGTGCCCGGCAGCAAGCGCAAGCGCTGGATATTCAACGCCAGCACTCCTGCCCGCTGGGCCGGAGAGACGTTCAGCCAGTCGCGAGTAGATGGACCAATCACGCCGTCAGCGCCAAGCCCCTGCGCGGCCTGGAACTGCTTCACTGCGGCGACCAGCTCGCGATCGTAAGCGGCGGGCTTATTGCTCAACGCAACGGCCGTTTTCTCTTTTACCGGCGCCGACGGGCTGACGACCGCATTTTGCGTCTCGTCACCGGGCAGCGCAATTTTAGGGCCGCTGTCGAGAATGCCGGAGCGTTTCATGATTTCGCGGATCGCAGGCACATCGCTGCTCCACTGCCCCGGACGCAGCGTTGTGGTGCCACGCAGCTGAGGCCACGGGCGGGAATCCGCAACCAGCTCAAGAAGCGACTGATGCATCGTGGCATATTGCGGATGGGCAGGCGCAAGGCTTGCGATAAAACGCGGCAGTTCGCCGTTATCCAGCGACAGCTGCCACTGATTAATGACGGACAGCGCAGGCGTCGCCAGCTTGTACGGTTTACTGCTGTATAACCAGCGGTTGCCGTTCACCGAAATCCCCGCCACAAACTGTAAGTAGCCCATCATGGCATCAGACAGCACCACGTCACGCGCCTGTCCGGAAACGGCAGGGTCGGTCAGGAGCTCAACCCAGGTCGTGAACTGCGGCTGAAAGCCTGCAATCGCCACTTCAGCCAGCTGCTGTTGGAAGGCTCGTACCGCCTCGCGATTTTCCCACATCGGTTTCATATCGCGCGCAGCGTAAAGCAGCGTGAGCTGGTTAATATAAGCGGGAGTATAGCCCGAGGGCAGGCCGGTCATAAGCTGCTGGCGTAATGATTCAGTATCGATGCCTTCCGGCAGCGGTTTAATGCCGGCCATGATGGCCGTCGCCGGAGACTGATCCAGCGGTTGTGACAGCGACGTCGGCTGCGCGCCCATCGTCGCGGAGCTGTCAGTCGGTACAATTTCAGGCTCATCGGCCTGAGCGGTAAACAGTGGAGCAAACATCACTGTCAGGCACAAACTCAGCGCAGACAGCTGACGACCACGATTTTTCTTAAGCAACATCCCTTGCCCCCTGTTTTTCACGACATGCCCATTATTCTGGAGCTTTCCTTCAGTATAGAAAGGCATACTCGCTGCTGCCTTACCTTATGTAAAGAAGTTTAAAGATAACGCAGCCCTGAACACAAGTTAAGTGAATAAAAAAAGCGGCGCATGAGCGCCGCTATTTGTCGCACCCCGGGTTAAGAGGCGTCAGCCGTGCCCGGTAATGACTCCGGTGGCTGCGGGGCGAAACCACGCAGGCCCACGACGTGTACGTGTTCACTGTTCTGAAACACCTTACGCACCAGCTTATAGGTTGTCCCTTTTTCCGGACTGATGTTTTCCGGCGCCGCGATGATGAGCTGCATATCGAGTCGCTCGCAAAGCTCAAACAGCGTGGCGATGGAGCGGGCGTCGAGACGCGCGGCTTCATCGAGGAACAGCAGACGGCATGGCGAGATGTCTTTGCCGCGCAGACGACGCGCTTCATCTTCCCAGCTCTGCACCACCATCACCAGAATCGACATACCGGTACCGATGGCTTCACCGGTAGAGAGCGCACCGGATTCCGCGCGCAGCCAGCCGTCTGAGCCACGGTTAACCTCAACTTCCATTTCCAGATAGTTGCGGTAGTCCAGCAGCTCCTCGCCGATGGTTTGCGGCGTACGCTGGCCCATGTCAATCTGCGGATTCAGACGCTGATATAGCTTCGCCAGCGCTTCGGAGAAGGTCAGGCGGTTACTGTTGAACAGATCCTGATGCTGTTCGTGCTGTTCAGACAACACGTCCAGCAGCGTGGAGTGCGCCTCACGCACGTTCACGTTCAGCCGCACGCTGTTGACCTGGCCAAACGACACGCTTTGCAGGCCCTGGTTCAGCTGACGGATACGGTTCTGCTCGCGCTGAATGGTTTTACGAATAATATTCGCCACGCTGCGGGAGCTGATTGCCAGCTTCTGCTCGCGGGAGGTCAGCTCCTCCGTCAAACGGCCCAGCTCGATCTCCATCTGTTCGATCGCTTCCACCGGATCGTCGGTACGGATGATGTCCTGACGAATACGCTCGCGTAAGTGCTGATAAACCGCCACGAAGAACTGAATTTTGCGCTCAGGACGCTTCGGATCTTCGGACATACGCAGCACGTCGCGCAGGTGTTCGTTATCCGCCACCGCCAGACGCAGCGCGCCCAGCGCCTTATCCGACATAGAGCGCAGTTCATCGGCTGACAGGTACGCCAGCTCGCGACGATGCAGACGACGCTCCACGTTGTTATCTTTCACCATGCGCATCACCGCGCACCACCCCGCCTTCGCGGTCACAACCTGTTCACGCATCTCGTGATAGTCACGCTCCAGCTTGCGCAGGCGTCGCGTCAGGTTGTCCATCTCTGCTTCACAGAAGGTCAGCGCTTTTTCCAGCTGATTACGACGCGCGCGGTTGTTACTGAGCTGAGCATGCAGCTCATCGCGGCGAATACGCGCCCGCTCTTCTGCACCGCTGTCGGCGCGCACGCCGATGTCCTGCAACTCTTTATGCAGATCGTTTAACAGCTCTTTCTTGGTGTCGAAGGAGCTTTTCAGCGAGGCCATGACCTGGCTGTACTGGCTCAGCTGTGCGGCGTGAGTACGCATCGCTTCACGGGCGCGCGTACGCTCTGCTTCGGCCTGCTCAAGACGCTCGCGCAGCTTTTCATTAAGATCACTGTTCCCGCTCAGCATTTCTGCTGAATCGGAGTAGCCGAAGTGTGCGCGACGTTGCACCACTTCCGTCAGGGCAAACGCCTGCTGACGCGCTTCGCGCTGCACCTGCTGTGACCAGGCGTAATCTTCTTTTAACTGCTCAAACTGTTCCGGGTCGCTCTGGAGAACGGAAACCATCGGCTCCAGTTTTGCCAGCTGATTGCCGTGCTGCTGCACAAAGCGCGCCGCTTCCTGCGCTTCGTCCAGACGTTCCTGAATTTCGTCCACGCGGTCGGCGAGCGTATCGTCCGCCAGCAGGTTCAGGCGCGGCAGGATGCGGTTAAGGGCCGCAACGCCCTCTTTCGCCTGCTCGAACTGCACGCGGCTTTGCTGGTTGTCATTTTCATGGCTGGCAAGCGCACGCTCCAGCTCTCCACGACGGGTGTTGAGCTTGCGAATTTCAGCTTCCGGATCGGGCTCAAAGGCAACGCCCAGGTGGCTGCCGATAAAGCGGCTGAACGCCTGATGCAGACGCTGCGTTTTTTGAACATCAAACGACAGGGTTGCAAAACGTTCAGAAAGCGTTTCGCGCTCAGCGTGCAGGCTTTCAATACGGTTTTCACGCGCGGCGCGGCCAAACAGCGGCAGTTCCGGGAAGCGCGAATAGCGCCACTGGCGATCGGCGATTTTCACCACCACCGCTTTTTCCAGCTCGTCGACGCTGAATACGCTGTCATCAAACGACTGCGGATCCCCTTCGATGAGGTAGAGATCTTCCGGGCAGTCTTCCAGCCCTGCAAGCTGGTCCGAAATCAGCGACAGATCAGGCACCACAATCGCGTTACGGGATGGACCGTACAGCGCGGAGAAGTACGGCGCATCGTCCAGGCCGACATCGTCGTAAATTTCAGACAGCAGCACGCCGCCGAAACGCTCGGCTAAGGCATTCAGGCGCGGATCTTCTGAGCCGCCAGGCTGGCTTAAACGCTCAATCTCTTCATCGACGTCACGCTTGCGCGCACCCACTTCGTCACGCTCAACAATCGCTTCACGCTCGCGCTCCAGCAGCTGTTGCATGTATTCGGTGACGTCCTGGCTGGAGGCAAACTCTTGGCCACACTGTTCGCTGAGCTGGTTCAGGCTGCTTTGTGCAGCCAGCCAGATCGGCGCACGCTGTAAGAGCGTCTTCGAACGCGACTGAAGCTGTTCCAGCTCCTGACGCAGCGTCATGCGCTGTTCGCTGGCGTTCGATACGGTATCCGACAGGGCCGCAATACGCGCTTCCAGCTCCTGGTGCAGGGCCTCAAGCTCGTCGAAATCGTAATTTTTACCCTGACGCTTGCAGAATTCCGCCAGCAGACGCTCGGCTTCCTGCTGTTCACGCAGACGCTGTTCCAGCTCGTTCAGGCGCATGCGCAGCGGCTGCACCTGTTCGGCCAGATGGCGTTGATTGACGCCGTCGCGCAGCAGCTCACGGGCAACGTCCCACGCTTCGTTACGCGCCAGCGGACCGTTGATCGCCACCACCAGCTGGTACGCCTGCTCAAACTGGCTATGCGCCGTTTGCGCCACGCTCATTTTCTGATCGAGAGAAAGCAGTTTCTCAGTGGCTTCCTGCTCTTTGGCCTGGAAGGTATCCAGCCATTCGTCAGCGCTTTCCGGGGTCAGGTCCGGCAGATGGCACAGCTCTTTGGCACGCTGCAACGCCTGCAATGCCTGGTTGTACTGAATCGCACGCGTCTGCTGCACGTCCAGCGCCTGCTGGTAATCAGCAAGCTGGCTTTTCAGCTCATCCACTTCCAGCTCGGCGGCTTCCGCGCGGGCTTCGTTCTCTTCCTGCAAATCGGCGGCTTCGGCCACCACTTCATTTTGCTCTTCAAGACGAATTTGCAGCTCATCCAGATCGGCTTCATAGCGCTCGATTTTTTCCTGCTGACGCAGCGCGGTCTGCACCAGGTTCAGGTGATCACTGGCCGCCTGGTAATCGGCTTCCAGATCCCCTTCCGCACCGTTGTGCTCGCCCAGTTCGCGCGCCATTTCGACATGCTTATACTGCTCAGCCACCAGCTGTTTGCGGGAGGTAAACAGCTCGCGGCGGTATTCCAGCGCCTGATCGAGATGAATACGGCGCTCGTTGGCGTGGCGCATATAGTCCGCCGCCACGTAGTTGGTGGCTTCGCTGATCAGGTGCTTAAACAGGTCGCGGTCAGACTGTGTGACGCGAATCGCTTCCAGCGTCATGCGGTTTTCACGCAGCGCGGCTTCCATATCCTGGAAAGCCTTACGCACGCCGCTGTTTTCCGGCAGCAGGTAGTCGCGCAGGGAGCGAGTAATGGCGCTGGAGATACCGCCGTACAGGGAGGCTTCAATCAGACGGTAGTATTTACTACGATCTGACGCGCTGCGCAGACGACGGGCTACCACGCCGAGATCGAACATCAGAGAGTGATAGTCGGTAATGGAGTTAAACTGCTTAAACTGCACGCCTTCGATAGCTTCCAGCTTGTCTTTCAGCTCCTGGAGCGTGAGGACGCGCGCCTGACGTTCATTTAGGGTTTCCGTCAGCAGCGCGGTCGGCTGTACGGAGGTTGGTAGTCCCTGGATCGCAAACGGTTTGATATCTACTTTACGGTCGCGGCCAGCAACCTGTTGCAGACGCACGCCTACAACCACGCGCTGATGGCGGGAGTTGATCACGTCCAGCACTGAATAACAGACGCCCGCTTTCAGCTTACCGTGCAGACCTTTATCACGAGAGCCGCTCGTGGCGCCCGCTTCGGTGGTGTTACGGAAGTGCAGCAGGGTCAGGTCAGGGATCAGCGCCGTCACGAAGGCCGCCATGGTGGTGGATTTACCCGCCCCGTTACCGCCGGAGAGCGTTGTCACCAGCTCATCCAGATCGAAGGTTCGGGCAAAGAAGCCGTTCCAGTTGATCAGCGTTAGTGAGCGAAATTTACCGCGTTCAATCATTACTCTTCCTCCCCGCTATCCGGCTGATTCTCTTCGTGCTCGTCATTGAGCTGCAAATGGTTTTCCACCGGCATCGCTTCACCGTCACGGATCATGCGCAGCTGCGCTTCACGCGCATCGTCACCCGCACGCACGTCGGCGCCAAAACGGAAGACCGATTCGGTAATACGGAACTTGCTGCTGTCGTGACCCATGAACCAGACCATTCCCAGACGGCGCAGACGGTTCAGGGAAGAGCGAACTTTTTCCTGTAATTTCTGATGGTCCAGATCGGACCCCGTTGAGCGGTTATTGACCAGCTTGAGCAGCTTGCTTTCATCCGCCAGCGACAGCAGCTCATCGTAAAGCTCCTGCTGGGTGAAGATCCCTTCATTCGCCAGACGTTCCGGGCTGAGATAGAGGTAGCAGAGAATTTTGCCGACCATCATATCCAGTTCGGAAAGCACCGAGCGCGGAATAAGCGTGGTAGAGCGCGGACGCAGGTAGAAAAACCCTTCCGGCGCGCGGATCAGCTCAACGTTATAGCGAGCGTAAAACTCTTCCAGGTACTCCTGAAAGTCCATCAAAAAGGCGTGATTATCCAGCTCGTCAAGGCCAATGTGACGACCGGCACGCAGCTGGCTATCCAGCGCCGGAAACAACGGATTCGCCAGCGCCTGTGCCAGCTTAACTGGCATCACGTGTTCAATATTTGTCAATGACATGCGCCTGTACCTTGGCTCCGTAATCGTTAATCGGCTGCCACTTCGGCGGCAGTCCGGTGAAATCGGCTTGTGCGATGCCCAGGCGCACCGCCTGGTCTACAACAATGCGGGCAACATCGAAGTGGCGCGCGCGCGGATACTGCGCCAGATAGTCGCGTACCACGAGGCCAAGATCCAGCGGTGCTTGTCTGGTTTTGTAGACAGCGAGCTGTTCTTCGATCATCGCCGCAAGCTGCTCGCGAATTTCGTTAAATTCTTCGTATTCCAGATCCGGTGGCAGTTCACCGGTGACCTCTTCATCACGCAGCGCCATCTCTTCGTCGCGCATATCCAGCAGACGATCGGCGTTGGCGTAGGTCAGCGCCCACGGCGCATCGAAGTAGGTCTGTACCGACTGGCGCAGACGTTGAGCAAAGACGCGATTCTTATCCATATCGATGGCGGTACGGATAAATTTATGCACGTGGCGGTCGTAACCGATCCACAGGTCGATCGACTGCTGGCCCCAGCTGATAATGCGGTCAAGCTTGCTCTGCAAATCAAACACCAGACGGTCGATAAAATGCAGATCGTCGTGCGCCATCGTCGCGTCCTGGATGCGCAGCAGATTGGCCTGTAGCTTATCTCCCGCCGCCTCCAGCGTATCCTGCAACTCACGCAGCGTACCCGACGTTTCTGACAGCAAGAGTTCACAGCTGGAGATGGCCGCACGCCAGTCTTTATTAAGCAGTTGAGCGATATCGTCTTTCACCTGCTGCTGCTGTTCGTCCATCAGACGTTGAGTCAGATCGATACTGTCGAAAATCTCGGCAACCGAATATTTCAGCGGCGCGTAAACGTTGCGATGCCAGTGGAATTCGTCACCGTTTTCATCAGCCGCGTCGGCGGCACGCTTCAGCTCACCTGCAACAATAGAGAGCTGCATGGAGAGACGCAGCGTGGAAAATTCGCGCTGGCGGATGTAATAGTCGGTAATGCCAATGCCCAGTGGCGTAAGACGATAGATGGCGTTTCCTTCCGCCTGCTCGCTGGTAAAGCGGTTCAGCAGACGTTGACGCACCATATCATTGATTGCGTTGTTGGCACGCACGCTAATGGTTTCGCTGGTTTGCTCAAACGCATCACTGACGTGGCGGAACGCATCCACCAGTTCGCCTTCACTCATTTCGCCATCCAGGCGTTCGCCGTTTAGCGTCGCAACCGCCAGCAGGAATGAGAGTCTGTCTACCGGCAGCGAGATGGAGAAATCGTTTTTCCTGGCCCAGGCAACCAGTTCGGGGACTGTCTGGGAAAATTCACTCATAGATTATCCTTGCATCTGCGGCTTGCGCGCGGTGACGTGTATATAGCGGCCAAGGCTCAGATAAGGCTCCTGGCGGCAGTACCGCGTCTCTATTTCTGTTAAGGCGTCTAAACAGTCATCCTGTTTTTGTTTATCACGCAGATAATCATGAAACACCCTCACGCCGGTTTTGCCGGTAATTTCCCAACCGATCTCCTCCAGCCAGCCATAGACCTGCTGCGGTTCACGAGGGAAATCCGGTGAAAGCGTGCGTCGTTTCTTTTTATACATGCCCTGCTGTACATAGCCAAAATTGCCGACCAGCACGTTTCGCATTAGCAGGCCGTTGGCATTGTAAAACATCAGCGATAACGCACCGCCCGGGCGCAACATCGACCACAGCGTTTTTAACATCGCTTGTGGTTCGGCGATCCATTCGAGCACAGCATGAAACAATATCAGATCAACCTGCGTTTCCAAATGCTGCGGAATGTCCTGAGCGGCGCAATGTATAAAATGCATGTTGTCGCTCACACCTTTCTCTTCTGCCGCTCGCCCTGCGCGCGCAACCATCTTGGCAGAAAGATCGCAAAGCGTGACGTGATGTCCCCGCTGCGCCATCAGAATTGCAGTCTGACCTTCCCCACCGCCGGCATCCAGCACGCGCAACGGTCGGTCACCGAATTCAGCCAGCAGCTTGTCCAGATCCTGCCAGAGGATCGTCTGACGAAGCTGACCTTTGGTGGTGCCATAAATGTTGCGCGAAAACTTTTCCGCGATGTCATCAAAATTGCGATCCCGCATTGGGAGGGTTCCACTCACTGCAAAACCGCTATTTTGTCACACCCGCGCGGAGAATGAACCACTCTGGTGTAATATCACCGACAATCGCCTGCTGTATGGTTAAAAAAGGAACCAAAAAGGATGCTTTTTACCCTAAAAAAATATATCGGAGGCATGATGCTTCCCCTTCCCCTGCTGTTGCTTCTCATCGCGCTGGGGCTGGCATTGATATGGTTTAGCCGCTTTCAGAAAAGCGGTAAATCCCTCGTTACCGTGGGCTGGCTGGCGCTGCTGTTACTCAGCCTGCAACCGGTCGCTGACGGTTTATTACGTCCGATTGAAAACACCTACCCGACATGGCAGGGAAATCAGAAGGTGGGCTATATCGTCGTGCTGGGCGGCGGGTATACCTGGGATCCGAACTGGGCGCCCAGCTCGAACCTGATCAACAACAGCCTGCCTCGCCTGAACGAGGGGATCCGCCTGTGGCTGGCCAATCCTGGATCGAAGATGATCTTCACGGGCGCTGCGGCAAAAACCAACCCGGTCAGTACCGCTGAAGCAGGAGCAAGAGTGGCTGAATCGCTTGGCGTACCACGTTCCGCCATCATCACGCTGGATAGCCCAAAAGATACCGAAGAAGAGGCGGCGGCGGTGAAACAGGCCATCGGTGATGTACCGTTCCTGCTGGTGACCTCTGCTTCACACCTGCCGCGCGCAATGATTTTCTTTGAGAAGCAGGGCCTGCATCCGCTTCCTGCTCCGGCAAACCAGATGGCTATTGACGCCCCGCTCAATCCGTGGGAACGGATAATCCCGTCCCCGGTATGGCTGATGCACAGCGATCGTGTCGGCTACGAGACGCTTGGCCGCCTCTGGCAGTGGCTCAAAGGTTCGTCAGGCAAGCCAGGGCAGGAGTGATTTTGCGGCCAGATCGAAACTGGCGCGATTAAAGCGCCCGGTGTTGACCAGCTGCGCCACCTCATCCCAGAGAAGATAGAGCCAGCGTCGCCAGAGAAAGGCCTCCGCAACGGGGGCGCGCTGAAGATAGTGCCAGAGCAAATCTTCCGCCGCCCTGCCCTCGCTCAGCCTGAACAGTTCGTACTCGCGCGGCGCCCAGAGCATGATCCCCGGCCCGACCATCGCCAGCAGCTGGTCGCTGCGCGAGTCTTTAAGCATACTGCGCAGCGTGAAATTGCCGTGAACCAGCACGCAGTTGTCGTTAAAACCCTCAAACAGCGTCGGCAGACACTCCCGGGTGCGGAATAAAATACGTTTGTCCTGCATCGTTAAACCGGTGTTGTTGAACTGGTTCAGCGTGCCCCACAGCACTTCAACACGCTGGCGATACCACAGCGGCCACAGGTTTTCCTGCGTGCTGTCCACCGCGCCAACAAGACCCCGGCTGTCCTGCCGATGCCAGGCAAGCAGAGCCTCGACAATCTGATCTTTCAGCTGTTCCCAGCGCTCCGGTGTACGCGTCGGGGCTTCAACAGAAACCCCGCGTAAACGCTCGATAAGCAGAACATCCGGGCCGGGATGCTCCTCATGGGTCATCACGCCGTAGACCGTCGGCATGCGGACAGTCCCTTCCCGCGCCAGCATCGACATTTTCCAGGCCAGCTGTCTGGCGACGCCAGGCGAGGTAAAACTTCTGGCCATCAGCGGCATGGGGTTTCCCTGACTGTCGTACAACGACCAGAGTGCGGTGTCGGCCTTTTCATTCACGCATTCCACCCGGCTTAGCTTTTCGCCAAGGAGATGGCTGAGTTCAGCACGCAGCTGTTCCATATGAGATTACCCCCATTAAGAATACTGCTTTTATAATGAGCGCGCGAAACCCGGATGTCACCCGGTAGAGATCAATAATGAAAAAGAAAAGGAAAATAGCCAGGCGGGAGAACATCCCCCCAGACGAGGGGATGCCAGCGAATTAACGCATTTCGACGCGTACGCGCTCGAGATCTTCAGGGGTATCCACGCCGGTGCCTGGGATTTCCTGGGCAACCGCAACGTGAATTTTCTCGCCGTACCACAGCACGCGAAGCTGTTCGAGCATTTCAATATGCTCCAGCGGGCTTGGTGCCCAGGCGACGTAGCGACGAATAAAGCCGGCGCGGTAGCCGTAAATACCGATGTGGCGCAGGAAGGTTTCGCCGATTGTCTCTTTCGATTGCGCGAAACGATCGCGATCCCACGGAATGGTGGCGCGGGAGAAATAGAGCGCGTAGCCCTCTGCGTCCATGACCACTTTCACCGCATTCGGATTGAACGCCTCTTCAGCGTGGTGAATCGGCACCGCGAGGGTCGCCATCCCGACCTGACGCTGAGCCAGGTTGTCGGCCACCTGACGGATAATCGCCGCCGGGATCATCGGCTCATCGCCCTGCACGTTCACAATCACCGTCTCGTCGCTGAAACCGCATTTTTCGACGACTTCCGCAAGGCGCTCGGTGCCTGACTGATGATCGGCACGGGTCATGCACACTTCCCCACCCGCGGCCTCAACCGCGCGCGCAACATCCGGGTGATCGGTGGCGACGATGACGCGTCCGGCGCCCGATTCGCGTGCCCGTTCAAGGACATGCACAATCATCGGTTTGCCATTGATATCCACCAGCGGTTTACCTGGCAGGCGCGTTGAAGCATAACGCGCAGGGATAATGACAACAAAACTCATGGTTTGATCTCTTCTGCCACCAGGGAACGGGCTTCATTTTCCAGCAGGACCGGAATACCGTCACGCAGCGGGAACGCCAGGCTGTCCAGTTTGCAAATCAGCTCTTGTTTATCCTGGCTGTAATACAGTTTGCCGTTGCACACCGGGCAGGCAATAATTTCAAGTAAACGGTGATCCATAGTTCCTCCGTATGGGTAATCGCTAAAGCTTATCACATTCCCTTTTCAGGGAGTGCCTGTTTCCCAGCCACCTCGACAGGTCGTAAACAGCCCCGCAGGCACGCGACCGAGTACAATTTCATGCGCCCCCTGCCAGCGGGCAAATTCACTGAGCGCAGTCGTTAACCCTTTTTCCAGGCCAGCCGTCACCTTTATGCCCTCTTCAAGCCAGAGCGCGATAATTTCAAGCATGCCGGTTTTACGGTGCATTTTAGCGTCCATGCGCCCGACTAGCTGGCCTTTGTGCAGCAGCGGCAAAACAAAATAACCATACTGCCGTCTGGGCGCCGGAGTGTAGCATTCCAGACGGTAGCTGAAATTAAACAACTGCCCGGCCCGCTTTCTGTCCCAGACAACGGGGTCGAACGGCGACAGCACGGCACTGTGGGTCGCCTGGAGTTTGCCCTCCTGCGCCTGCGCCAGCAGAGGGAACAAATCCGCATGCAACCACATTTCACCTAACGACTCTACCGAGACCGGCATGACGCGCTGTTCGCGCTGCCACGATTCCAGCAGTGGTTTTAGCTGCGGCTGACGCAGACGATAATAATCCGCCAGCCACTGTGGACGGAAGATGCCAAGGCTGCGGGCGCTATTCCCGAGCATGATGGCTTCGGCAGCGTCCTGAGACAGCAGGTCACGCGTATCGTCCCAGTGAGGCATAACGCGGTGTGTGAGGTCATAGACGCGCTGAAAGTTGCGACGCTCGACCACCATCACTTTGCCCGACGTAAACAGCCCTTCAAGATGGCGTTTGTGCGGTTTCCACTCCCACCATCCGCTTGCGCCTTTTCGCGGGTGTTCAAAATCCGCGGAGCGTACCGGCCCGTTTTCCTGAATATGGGCAATCAGTTGCTCTATTTCATCCGCGTGTTCCACCATCCACTCCTGACGGTATTTCCAGCCCATTTTGTCCGGGGCGAGCATGCGGTGACGCACCAGGGCAAAATCGCTTCGTGGGAGAAAACAGGCTTCATGCGCCCAGTATTCCATCAGTTCGCCCTGACTTAGCGCATTATCCAGCCACTGCGGAGGATAGTTTCCCAGGCGGCTAAACAGGACCAGATACGGGCTACGCGCCACGATGTTAATGGTGTCGATTTGCAGCAACGACATGCGTTGCACGGTAGAGAGGATATCAGCTGGCTGCGCGCGGCGGCGGGGCTTTTTCAGAAGCCCCTGGGCGGCAAGATGCAAGTTTCGTGCGGCTGCGAGTGAGAGTTGCGATAGAGACATGCGTTTTCCTGTCAGTCAAAGCGCCACCGGAACCGCGTAGAAGTTACTGCACTAACGCGAGCAGTTCCTTGAGCAAATGTTCCGGCTGTTCGCCGCTGAGTTCAGCGTCAACCGGCAGATACCACCAGTTTTCCTTCGCAAAGGCCCGGCATTTTACCGCGTCTTTTTCCGTCATGATCAGCGTCTGTCCCGGCGCTGCCAGCCTTTCAACCTCTTCGGCAACTAACGCCTGGTGATCGGCCAGCGGTACTCGTTTTTCCAGCCGCGCGCCGCACTGCTCCAGCGTCGCGAAGAAACGCGGCGGATGACCTATACCGGCCATCGCAACCAGATGTTCCAGTTGCGCGACGTCTTTACGCTCGCCGGTCAACATATTCACGGCCTGTCCGGGACGAAGATGCATCGGGATTTCGCCCGCTCTGGCTTCACCACCGTTTACAATCACAGCATCGACGCTCTTCAGGCGCGACGCACGCTCACGCATTGGACCGGCTGGCAGCCACCAGCCGTTGCCAAAACGCCGCATGCCGTCAATGACCACGATCTCTTTGTCACGCGCCAGCGCGTAATGCTGCAAACCATCATCGGTAATAACGATTTGTACGTCATGCTCCGCAAGCAGTGCCTTCACGGCATCACTGCGCACCGGCGATACCGCAACCGGCGCGCCGGTACGCTGGTAAATCAGTACCGGCTCATCACCGGCTTCAGCGGTTGATGTAGCTGGGCTCAGCACCAGTGGATACTGCGCCGCTTTACCACCGTAACCGCGTGAGACAACTCCCGGGCGGATACCGCGTTTATGGAGCTGTTCTACCAGCCAGATCACCACTGGGGTTTTGCCGTTTCCACCCGCCGTCAGGTTGCCGACCACCACCACCGGTACCGGTGCGCGCCAGGCGCGCTTGATCCCGAGGCGGTAAAGCAGACGAATAGCACCGCTCACCAGGCCATACAGCCAGGAGAGCGGGAGAAGCAGCACCCACAGAGGGGATTCACCCGACCAGATGCGTGCAATCATTGACCGAACTGCATTTTATGAAGCTGCGCGTAAACACCACGCTGTTCCAGCAGGTCCGCATGGCTGCCGCGTTCAACGATCACGCCATCTTCCACCACCACGATTTCGTCAGCCTGTTCGATGGTCGACAGACGGTGCGCAATAACCAGCGAGGTACGGTTTTTCTGTAATTCATCCAGAGCCGACTGGATAGCGCGTTCAGATTCCGTATCCAGTGCGGACGTTGCTTCATCGAGGATCAGAATCGGGCTGTTGCGCAGCAGCGCACGGGCAATCGCGATACGCTGACGCTGACCACCGGAGAGCAGCACCCCGTTTTCGCCAATGATCGTATCCAGACCGTTATCCATTTTGTTAATGAAGTCCATCGCATAGGCCATACGCGCCGCATTCTCAATCTCTTCACGGCTGTACTCTTCGGTACGGGCATACGCAATGTTGTTCGCCACCGTATCGTTGAACAGATGCACGTTCTGCGAGACCAGCGCGACCTGGTTACGCAGCGACTGGAGGGTATATTCCCGCAGGTCGTGACCATCAAGCAGGATCTCGCCCTGGTCGATATCGTAGAAACGGGTAATCAGGCTGGCAATGGTCGACTTGCCCGAACCGGAACGACCGACCAGCGCAACGGTTTTACCCGCCGGGATGGACAGGCTGATATCACGCAGCGCCGGCACTTCACGGCCTGGATAGGTAAAGGTGACGTTACGGAATTCCAGGTCGCCTTTAGCGCGCTCGATCACGCGTGTACCTTCATCTTTTTCCTGTTCGGAATCGAGGATGCTGAACAGCGTCTGACAGGCTGCCATCCCGCGCTGGAACTGGGCGTTGACGTTAGTCAGCGATTTCAGCGGACGCATCAGCGCAATCATGGATGAGAACACCACCGTAATGGTACCCGCAGTCAGGGTTTCCATGACGCTCGGGAAACTGGCGGCATACAGGACGAAGGCCAGGGCCAGAGAGGCAATCAGCTGAATGATCGGATCGGAAATCGACGAGGCCGATACCATTTTCATTCCTTGCAGGCGCATTCTGTTGCTGACCTTGTCAAAGCGTTTGGTTTCGACTTCCTGACCGCCGAAAATCAACACTTCCTTATGGCCTTTCAGCATCTGCTCGGCGCTGGTCGTCACCTGCCCCATCGTATTCTGCATATTTTTACTGATGTTGCGAAAACGCTTTGATACCACGCGGATCGCGATGGAGACAATCGGCGCCAGCACAATAAGGATCAGCGACAGTTGCCAGCTGTAATAGAACATCATCGCGAACAGGCCGATGATGGATGCGCCTTCACGCACAACGGTAATCAGTGCGCTGGAAGAGGACGACGCCACCTGCTCTGAATCGTAGGTAATACGCGACAGCAGGGTGCCGGTTGACTGTTTGTCAAAGAACGAGACCGGCATCCCCATCATATGGCTGAACAGCCGGCGGCGCATGGTCATCACCACTTTACCGGATACCCAGGAGATGCAGTAGCTGGATACATAGCTGGAGATTCCGCGTAAGATCATCAGCCCAATAACCACCAGCGGCATCCATAGCAGCACTGAACGATCCGTTTTACCGAAACCGTCATCCAGTAACGGTTTGAGAAGCGATAACATAAACGTATCGCTGGCTGCGTTGAGGATTAACGCTACGCCCGCCACGATCAAGCCTGTTTTGAAAGGAGCAATCATCGGCCAGAGCCGGCGGAACGTTTGCCACGTGGAGAGATCTTTGTCGTTATGCATTCAAAAAACCAGCATTTGTTGAAATAGCCGCATATTCTACCCGTTATCTACGGGCGCGCCAAACCACTGATGATACCAACGCGGTAAATAGTGTTCGCGTAAGCGACGAATTTGCCGACTATGGTGCGAAAAGGTCACAGATATCTGCCCGGAATGCGGGGTATCAAGCCAGAGATATCCCTCCGTTCGATAGCGTCGGACCACTTTAATAGAAGGGAAACGCCACGCGTTATAGCGAGCCATCGAGGCCAGCGAAACCTGCCCCTCTACGCGCTGTAGCAACGGTGTTGAAGATGACGTGTTACTTCCATGATGCGGCACCTGAATCAGTGTAGACGCAAGCTGACGCCAGCGATGGCTTATCATTGCCAGTTCTGCCTGCGCTTCAATGTCTCCGGTCAGTAAAACGCTCTGTTCGCCGTCATCGATTTTTACCACACAGGAGCGGTTGTTACCTTTCGCCGAGGTGTTTTCGGGTGGCCAGTGCACGGAGAACGTTAAACCCTGCCACTGCCATCGCTGTCCTCGAAAGCACGGAAGATGTCCGGACCAGGATAAGGGGCTCCTGATCCACATTGCGGGCCAGGCAGCTTTTAGCGATGCCAGTCCCCCCGCGTGGTCGAGATGTTCATGGCTCAGGATCGCCCCTTCCGGTTTCAGATGATGCCAGCGTAGCCAGGGGATAATCAGCTGCTGCGCACTGTCCCCACCGGGCCATGCCAGCCCGGTGTCATACAGAATGGCCTTCCCGTGACGCTCAATGACCATCGCCAGCCCCTGCCCTACATCCAGCATATGCAGGGACCAGCTGTCTGTTTTAACCCTGTGCCAGAGGGGAAAGGCCAGCACCACGCTGCCTGCCAGACAGACTGCGGGTGCTGCGCTGAAGGCCCTGAATCGCCAGCCAATGACCAGCAGCCACGGCAGTAACGTCAGGTATTGCCAGCGTTCATCAACGTCCTGCCAGCCATTCGGTAAACGCATCAATAGCCAGAAAAGCCCTGCCAGAGATTTATCAGTAGCCAGCCAGACAATACTTTCCAGCGCAGCGACCGGAAACAGATGCAGAAACATGCCGAGCAGGATCAGCGGAACTGAGATAAACGTGACCAGAGGAACGGCAAACAGGTTCGCCACCAGCGAGGAGAGGCTGAAACCATGGAAAATCAGGACCTGAAGCGGCAACAGAAGCAGCAGCATTCCAACCTGCAAATACACTAGCGTCGCCAGCGGCCGCAGGCACCGGCCACGTTGCCAGTGCGGGAGAGGCAACCACTGATACCAAAAAATAAGCGCGGCGACCGCAAACGCTGACAACGCCAGGCTTTGTGACAGTACCGCCAGTGGGTCGAAAATCAGGATCGCCGCCACGCAGGTAAGCCATACCTGCCAGGGCGACCACTGGCGACCACTCATTTTTAATGCAGCCAGTACCACAAGCGCGATAACCGTGCGCAGCGCGGGCGGCTGCAAGCCCGTTAGCCATGCGTAAAACGCGGCAAAAATCAGCCCTGCCAGCAAGGGGATTTGCCAGATAATCCAGCGGCCCGGCAGGAAGAACTGAATGCCCCGCGCCAGAAACCAGATGACAGAAGCGGCCAGCGCAATATGTAATCCCGAGATTGCCATCAGATGCATCGTTCCGGTATCACGCATCAGGTTTTTTATCTCCCGCGAGACCGACAGCCGCTCCCCCATCCCCAGCCCCAGGATCACGGGTCCCCACTGATATGCTGAAAGAGTATTCTGTAGTGATGTCAGGTATTGCGCACGCAGACTACAGCCTTCGTCAACGAGCGCCGCATGGGTAAACCGTCCACTCAGCGTCTGGTGTCGGGCAAAGGCATTTTTCTGTGAATCATAGCCGCCATCGTTGAGTTCTCCGTGTACCGCCCTGAACCGCAGGGTCATTGCCCAGCGTTGACCCACGCAGACGTTTTGCGGCAGATAGTTGCCATACAGCGCCACGCCCATGGCAGCCCACACGCGTTCTCCATTGAGGCTGACAATTCTTCCCTGATGCATCGTTGCGCCGTCCGTTGCGGTAATGACCACCTCGGCCTGCTGCGGTGCTTGCGTTAAATAGTTCATCGGCCACACGCTTTCCTGAGCGGCCAGGATCCCCCAGCACATAAAAAGCAATGCGAGTCCTGAAAACCTGAGCCATTTTCTCTGCTGTACGGATAACGCAATTCCTGCGGCAATCAGCAACCAGACAAGATGCAAATCTGGCAAAACGGGTAACCAATAGAGCGGGATTATGGCCAGAATGGCGCACATACTGATAACGTGGATCCCCATCTTCACCTCCATGTTTCAGGCGATTATGCGGCGGGACTGATGCGTCGTCAGACAGGAAAGACGTGATTTACAGCAGGCGCTGCAACGTTTTTAAGCGCTTACAGCAAAGAGAAAATTAAAATGCGGCGCGTATTCAGAAATGCAGGGGCGGGATACAAAAAAAGCACCCTAAGGTGCTTTCTTTAAACTCAGTTTAACCCTGATGATTAAACTCAGTTACCGTAAATATTGGCGCGATCGCGCAGTTCTTTACCCGGCTTAAAGTGCGGAACATACTTTCCTTCCAGCTCCACTTTATCGCCAGTCTTCGGGTTACGCCCGGTACGTGGTGCACGATAGTGCAGAGAAAAACTACCGAAACCGCGGATTTCAATGCGCTCGCCCTGGGCAAGAGTGGTAGCCATATGCTCCAGCATCTCTTTAACGGCATCTTCCACAGCCTTGGCAGGGATATGCGGTTGCTGACTGGCAAGTCTTTCAATCAATTCTGACTTGGTCATGATTCCTCCGGTTCCTTTCAAACCCATTAGCTGAACAGCTTATTAAACAAGGGCGGCCGTAGCCGCCCTTTGTTATTGATTACAGGACGAATCCTGCAATCTGTCAAGTCTGCTCTCCATCCTTCGCGCTGTAAATGCGTTACAGCTCAAATGATGGTGCGAACCTGAACTTACTCGCCTTTAGCTGCTTTGAAAGCTTCAGCCATTGCGTTGTTAGAGAAGTTTGCATCTTCCTGTTTGTTCACAGTTGCGATTGCATCTTTCTCATCAGCTTCGTCTTTAGCACGAACAGACAGGCTGATTGCACGGTTCTTACGGTCAACACCGGTGAACTTAGCTTCAACGTCGTCACCAACGCTCAGAACCAGAGTTGCATCTTCAACGCGGTCACGTGAAGCTTCGGAAGCGCGCAGGTAACCTTCAACGCCGTCAGCCAGTTCTACGGTTGCGCCTTTAGCGTCAACAGCAGTCACTTTACCGTTTACGATTGCGCCTTTCTTGTTCAGTGCAACCCAGTTGTTGAACGGATCTTCTGCGAGCTGTTTAACGCCCAGGGAGATACGCTCACGCTCTGCGTCAACTTGCAGAACAACTGCTGCGATTTCGTCGCCTTTTTTGTATTCACGAACTGCTTCTTCGCCTGCAACGTTCCAGGAGATGTCAGACAGGTGAACCAGGCCATCGATGCCGCCGTCCAGGCCGATGAAGATACCGAAGTCAGTGATAGACTTGATTTTACCTTCAACACGGTCGCCCTTGTTGTGGGTTTCCGCGAACTGCTGCCATGGGTTGTTTTTGCACTGCTTCAGGCCCAGGGAGATACGACGACGTTCTTCGTCGATATCCAGAACCATCACTTCCACTACATCACCAACGTTAACAACTTTGGATGGGTGGATGTTTTTGTTGGTCCAGTCCATTTCGGAAACGTGCACCAGACCTTCAACGCCTTCTTCGATTTCAACGAAGCAGCCGTAGTCAGTCAGGTTGGTAACGCGACCAGTCAGTTTAGTACCTTCTGGGTAACGCTTAGCGATAGCTACCCATGGATCTTCGCCCAGCTGTTTCAGGCCGAGGGATACACGAGTACGCTCGCGGTCGAACTTCAGCACTTTAACAGTGATTTCGTCGCCCACGTTCACGATTTCGCTTGGGTGCTTAACGCGTTTCCACGCCATGTCGGTGATGTGCAGCAGGCCATCAACGCCGCCCAGGTCAACGAATGCGCCGTAGTCAGTGAGGTTCTTAACGATACCTTTGACTTCCATGCCTTCCTGCAGGTTTTCCAGCAGCTGATCGCGTTCTGCGCTGTTTTCGGATTCGATAACGGCACGACGGGAAACAACAACGTTGTTACGCTTCTGGTCCAGCTTGATTACTTTGAACTCAAGCTCTTTGCCTTCGAGGTGCAGGGTGTCACGGACTGGACGAACGTCTACCAGAGAACCTGGCAGGAACGCACGAATACCATTCAGCTCAACAGTGAAGCCACCTTTAACTTTGCCGTTGATAACACCGACCACAGTTTCAGCTTCTTCGTAAGCTTTTTCCAGCGTGATCCATGCTTCGTGACGTTTAGCTTTCTCACGAGACAGCAGGGTTTCGCCGAAGCCGTCTTCTACTGCGTCCAGAGCAACGTCAACTTCGTCACCAACCTGGATTTCCAGCTCGCCCTGGGCGTTTTTGAACTGCTCAGCCGGGATGGCAGACTCAGATTTCAGACCGGCGTCAACCAGTACAACGTCTTTGTCGATAGCAACAACAACGCCACGAACGATGGAACCCGGACGGGTTTCGATTTCTTTTAAGGATTCTTCAAACAGTTGAGCAAAAGATTCAGTCATGTTTAATCTTCAGGTTAATATTAACGTCCACCTGGCTCCGTGCCGGATGGGGTTGTTTCACATACCCGCCGTCAATCCATTGCAGCGGGGGTACTGCTAAATCGGTCGCGATTACGCGAGTGCCAGTTTTTGGCGCGCATATTGTAGCGCTTTTTCAATCACTTGCTCAATAGTTAAACTGGTTGAATCCAGCACTAATGCGTCTTGCGCGGGAACAAGTGGTGCGACGGCGCGGTTACGATCGCGGTCATCGCGCTCTTTTATCTCGGATAAAAGGCGATCAAAGTTAACACTAAACCCCTTTTCCTGCAACTGAAGCATGCGGCGTTGAGCACGTTCTTCTGAAGAGGCGTCAAGGAAAATTTTCACTGGCGCATCGGGGAATACCACGGTTCCCATGTCGCGGCCGTCGGCGATCAGCCCCGGCGCTTCACGGAAACCGCGCTGGCGACGTAACAGCGCTTCACGAACGCGTGGGAAAGCCGCCACCTGAGAGGCCGCATTGGCCACTTCTTGCGTACGGATTTCACCGCTGACATCTTCCCCTTCCAGGATCACTTCAAGGTTGCCATCGGTCGAGACAAAGCGCACATCCAGATGCGCAGCCAACGGTACCAGCGCTTCTTCAGACGCAACATCCACATGATGATGCAGCGCAGCCAGCGCCAGCACGCGATAGATTGCTCCCGAATCTAAAAGATGCCATTGCAATGCTTCCGCCATCGCTTTGCACAGAGTACCTTTCCCTGCGCCACTTGGCCCATCAATGGTGATTACCGGGGCAATTGCCGTCATCTTTTTCTCCTTAATTAAGGCATACCGTTTACATGAACGCCGCGCATTATACGCGCCAACGTGCGCAACTGTTACCTTTGCGTGCAAATTACGGAATGATTGAAGCAGAGTGTAGAAGAAATGAAAGAGGATGAGTGTCAGAAAGCGTAAGGAAATGCCGCATCAGGTGATGCGGCATACGATCATCAGGCCAGGGTGCTAATGCGCGCCAGCTGTTCGAAGTAGTCCGGGAACGTTTTTGCCGTACACTTCGGATCAAGGATAGTGACTGGCGTATCTGACAACGCCACCAGCGAGAAACACATCGCCATGCGGTGATCGTTGTAGGTGCCAATTTCTGCAAATTGCAGTTTTGCCGGCGGCGTGACGCGAATGTAGTCTTCGCCCTCTTCTACCTCGGCCCCCACTTTACGCAGCTCGGTTGCCATCGCGAACAGGCGGTCCGTCTCTTTCACACGCCAGTTGTAAATGTTTCGCAGCGTGGTGGTGCCTTTCGCAAACAGCGCAGCGGTGGCAATGGTCATCGCCGCATCCGGAATATGGTTCATATCCATATCGATGGCGTTCAGCTCACCGTGGGTGCAGGAGATGAAGTCATCGCCCCAGGTCACCACCGCGCCCATTTTTTCCAGCACGTCAGCAAAACGGATATCGCCCTGCACGCTGTTGCGGCCAATGCCCGTCACTTTAACCGTACCGCCTTTAATCGCGCCTGCGGCAAGGAAATAGGAGGCGGATGAAGCATCGCCTTCAACCAGGTAGTGGCCCGGGGAGTGATACTGCTGCGCTCCGCGCACCACGAAACGCTGATAAGACTGGTTTTCCACCTCAACACCAAAGGTGTTCATCAGGTGCAGGGTGATATCAATGTACGGCTTAGAAACCAGGTCGCCTTTAATGTTGATGACGGTGTCCTGTGGTGCCAGCGGTGCGGTCATCAGCAGCGCGGTCAGGAACTGGCTGGAAACGCTACCGTCAACCTCAACATTGCCGCCAGTGAATCCCCCGCGCAGACGCAGGGGCGGGTAATTTTCCTGCTCAAGATAATCAATCTGCGCGCCGCCCTGACGCAGGGCATCCACCAGATGGCCGATCGGACGCTCTTTCATTCGCGGCTCACCGGTCAGCACAATATCGTTACTCCCCAGACACAGCGCTGCGGCCAGAGGACGCATCGCGGTACCGGCGTTACCCAGGAAAAGCTCCAGCGCTTCAGCAGAATGTAACGCGCCGCCGTTACCGGTGACTTCACAACGGGTACGATCGTCAGACAGCGCGTACTGAACGCCCAACGCTTTCAGTGCATTGAGCATATGGCGCACGTCATCGCTGTCCAGCAGATTAGTGAGGACGGTGGTGCCGTTTGCCAGAGCTGCCAGCAGCAGAGCGCGGTTCGAGACACTTTTTGAACCAGGCAGATTAATGGTGCCATCTACCCGCGCGATAGGTTGTAACGTCAGGGATTCCATGAAACTCAACTCTCAACTCAACATAATAAAAACCCCGCAGGAACGCTGCGGGGGTGAAAAACAGCCAATTAACCGTGACGACGTTCGAAGTCGATCATGAAATCAGTCAGGGCTTTAACGCCCTCCAGCGGCATGGCGTTATAGATAGAGGCGCGCATTCCGCCTACCACACGGTGGCCTTTCAGCGCATGCAGACCCGCCGCGAAGGACTCTTCCAGGAACACGTTATCCAGGTTGCTGTCCGCCAGCTGGAACGGCACGTTCATGCGCGAACGGTTAGTTTTGGCGACATCGTTACGGTAGAAATCGCTCTTGTCGATCACGCCGTACAGCAGTTCAGCCTTTTGCTGATTGATCTTATCCATCTGCGCCACACCGCCTTTTTGCTTCAGCCATTTGAAGACCAGGCCGGAGAGATACCAGGCAAACGTTGGTGGGGTGTTGAACATGGAATCGTTGTCGTTCAGGACGGTGTAATCCAGAATTGATGGGCAAGACTTATGGGCTTTCCCCAGCAGGTCTTCACGCACAATAACGATAGTCAGACCCGCAGGACCGATGTTTTTCTGGGCACCCGCGTAGATGACGCCGTAGCGGCTGACATCCAGCGGGGTGGACAGAATGGTTGAAGAGAGATCCGCCGTCACAATGACATTTTCGCCAAAGTCTGGCTCTTCGTGAATGGCAATACCGTCGATGGTTTCGTTCGGGCAGTAGTGAAGATACGCGGCGTTGTCAGAAAGCTGCCACTCACTCATCGGCTTCACGGCGCGCAGACCGTCAACGGTCACTTTGGCATCGATGACATTCGGCGTGCAATATTTGTGCGCTTCTTTTACCGCACTGGCCGCCCAGTAGCCGGCATCAACGTAATCAGCGGTGGTTTTGTCGCCCAGTAGATTGAGCGGGATACCCGCAAACTGGCCGCGTCCACCGCCGTGACAGAACAATACTTTGTAGTTCGAGGGAATGTTCAGCAGATCGCGAAAATCCTTTTCTGCTTCTTCCGCCACCTGAATAAACGCTTTACCCCGGTGGCTGACTTCCATCACCGACGTACCCAGACCGTTCCAGTCACACAGCTCCTGTTGAGCCTGTTTGAGCACGTCTGCCGGTAACATTGCCGGACCTGAACTGAAATTAAAGACTTGAGCCATTTCCCCTCACCACGCTAAAAGCCATAAGTTATAACTGTGGATATCGGTTTTATCATTCAGTGACACGCGCCGCAATGTCTAAAACTGATGGCCGAAGAAATGTGCCCCTCGTCACACAATACAATCTGCCGTACCGTTGTCACAAAACCGACAAAATCGCTGTCAGGTGTTACGTTTAGCCCGGCTAACCTTCGTCCATTCTGGATTCGTACAGCGGGGGCATAATTGATGTTCGCCCGCCTGCATAACCACGACATGACTACATTTTATGCAGGCGTACTCGCCCGCTTCAGGTACAGTTTTGTATCGCTCGATGAGCATATCCGGCAGGATGCACAGGCCGGGCTTCACCTCATCGTCGGAATAGTAATAGACGCTGATTTGACCATTCGTTTCCATAATCGCCAGACGCACCTGCCCCAGTTGCTCAACGCTGCTCAAACGGAGTTCCATAAAGAACTCAAACTCCGTCATATTGGCGCTTTGCACATTCTCCCAGGCCAGTTGACCATCTTCGACAATCACCACCGGCTTCCCTTCGAGCAGATCTTCCAGTTTCTCACTTTTCGACATCAGCCACATGACCAGCCGGTACAGCAGTGCAAGCGTCACGAAGACGATAAAGACCGGCACCATCGGCACATCGTCATAAAAGGCAACGTCCCCTGCCGCCGACCCCAGCGTCAGGATGATCAGCACTTCAAACAGCGACATCTGCCGCACGCCGCGACGTCCGGTGATTTTCAGAAACAGGAAAACGAGTACAAAGGTGTACAGGCTGCGCAGCGCTACTTCGCCTAAAAACTCAGGAGGGACTTTATCAAACGCCATCCGCTGGAGATCGAAAGCTTTCATTTTTTTATGCCTTAACAGTAGGTTACTGCTTATAAGCATAGTCCAGCCATTTATTTTCGCCGGAGATAGCACCCGTCACGCAAAACCCGTATCATTGCGCGCTTTACGTACGATAAAAGTGAACGCCATGACTCAAACGTTTATCCCCGGCAAAGACGCCGCTCTGGAAGATTCCATCGCTCGCTTCCAGCAGAAACTGACCGACCTGGGCTTTAATATCGAAGAAGCCTCCTGGCTGAATCCGGTGCCTCACGTCTGGTCCGTGCATATTCGCGACAAAGACTGTGCGCTGTGCTTTACCAACGGTAAAGGCGCGACCAAAAAAGCGGCGCTGGCCTCTGCACTGGGTGAGTATTTTGAGCGTCTGTCCACCAACTACTTCTTCGCCGACTTCTGGCTGGGCGAAACTATTGCCAACGGTCCGTTCGTTCACTATCCGAACGAAAAATGGTTCCCGCTGACCGAAAACGATGAACTGCCGGAAGGCATTCTCGATGCCCGCCTGCGCGCGTTCTACGATCCGGAAAACGAACTGACCGGCAGCATGTTGATCGACCTGCAATCCGGCAATGAGGATCGTGGGATCTGCGCCCTGCCGTTCACCCGTCAGTCTGACGAGCAGACCGTTTATATCCCGATGAACATCGTCGGCAACCTGTATGTGTCTAACGGCATGTCTGCCGGTAATACCCGCAACGAAGCGCGCGTGCAGGGATTGTCTGAAGTTTTCGAGCGTCATATCAAAAACCGCATTATTGCTGAATCCATCAGCCTGCCGGAGATCCCGGCTGACGTGCTGGCGCGCTACCCGGGCGTGGTGGAATCCATCGCCAAACTGGAAGCAGAAGGTTTCCCAATCTTTGCTTATGACGGCTCTCTGGGCGGCAAATATCCGGTTATCTGCGTGGTACTGTTCAACCCGGCAAATGGCACCTGTTTCGCCTCCTTCGGCGCGCACCCGGACTTCGGCGTGGCGTTGGAGCGTACCGTAACCGAACTGCTGCAAGGTCGTAGCCTGAAAGATCTCGATGTCTTTACTCCGCCAACCTTTGATGACGAAGAAGTCGCCGAGCACACCAACCTCGAAACGCACTTCATCGACTCCAGCGGTTTGATCTCCTGGGATATGTTCAAACAGGACGCGGACTATCCGTTCGTGGACTGGAGCTTTGCCGGTACGACGGAAGAAGAGTTCGCCACCCTGATGGCGATCTTCAACGCGGAAGATCAGGAAGTCTACATTGCCGACTATGAACACCTCGGTGTTTACGCGTGCCGTATTATTGTGCCAGGTATGTCGGACATTTATCCGGCAGAAGATTTATGGCTGGCGAACAATAGCATGGGCGCACATCTGCGTGAAACCCTGCTGGCCCTGCCAGGCAGCGAGTGGGATAAAGAAGATTATCTGAACCTGATCGCCCAGCTGGACGAAGAAGGACACGATGATTTCACCCGCGTGCGCGAACTGCTGGGTCTGGCGACCGGAAAAGATAACGGCTGGTACACCCTGCGCATCGGCGAGCTGAAAGCGATGCTGGCGCTGGCGGGCGGCGATCTGGATCAGGCTTTGGCCTGGACCGAGTGGACGATGGAGTTTAACCAGTCCGTCTTCTCCGCCGAGCGCACTAACTATTACCGTTGCCTGCAAACGCTGCTCCTGCTTTCTCAGGAAGACGACCGCGAGCCATTGCAGTATCTGAACGCCTTTGTACGTATGTACGGTGCGGATGCCGTTGAAGCTGCCAGCGCGGCGCTGAGCGGTGAAGAACCATTCTACGGCCTGCAAGCGGTTGACAGCGATCTGAAAGCCTTCCCGGCGCATCAGTCACTGCTGAATGCGTATGAAAAATTGCAGAAGGCAAAAGCCGCTTACTGGTCAAAATAAGCGCATATAACATTAATGTCTGTAGGCGTATTCAATCGCCTGAGCTATATTACGGGGCAATTTCATTGCCCCTTTTTTTTATTTTTCCGCAATGACGTTTAATTGTAATAATTAAGTTAATCACGGGTAAATATAAAAACGCTTACCTGAGCTTTACTGTTACTAATTATAATAAATACTCCATTTTAATTAACTGTTCCACGGGAGGCTGAAGGAAAAAATTCAACTCTTTTCATAACTTTTAAAATTTATTTTTATACGGATAATCAAATACTTACTCCGCTTTTGCTGTAAAACCATACACACTGCGGGCCTATAAGCCAGGCGAGATATGATCTATATCAATTTCTCTTCTATAATGCTTTGTTAGTATCTCGTCGCCGACTTAATAAAGAGAGAGTTAGTGTGAAAGCTGACAACCCTTTTGATCTATTACTCCCCGCTGCGATGGCGAAAGTTGCCGAAGAAGCGGGTGTCTACAAAGCCACGAAACATCCGATGACGACGTTCTTTCTGGCCATTACGGCTGGGGTGTTCATCTCCATCGCTTTCGTCTTCTATATCACAGCCACCACCGGCACTGCCGGGATGCCTTTCGGCGTAGCGAAACTGATTGGTGGTATTTGCTTCTCACTGGGCCTGATTCTCTGCGTCATCTGCGGCGCCGACCTCTTCACCTCAACGGTGCTGATTGTGGTGGCAAAAGCCAGCGGAAGAATTACCTGGGGTCAACTGGGGCGCAACTGGCTCAACGTTTACGTTGGCAACCTGATTGGCTGTCTGCTCTTTGTTCTGTTGATGTGGCTCTCTGGCGAGTATATGACCGCCAACGGCGGCTGGGGGCTTAACGTCCTGCAAACCGCCGACCACAAAATGCACCATACATTTATCGAAGCTGTTGCTCTCGGCATCCTCGCAAACCTGATGGTCTGCCTGGCGGTCTGGATGAGCTACTCTGGTCGTAGCCTGATGGATAAAGCCATGATTATGGTTCTGCCGGTTGCGATGTTTGTTGCCAGCGGCTTTGAGCACAGTATTGCGAATATGTTCATGATCCCGATGGGTATTGTTATCCGCAACTTTGCAAGCCCGGAGTTCTGGACTGCTGTAGGTTCAACCCCGGAAAGTTTTTCACACCTGACTATTATGAACTTCATTACTGATAACCTGATCCCCGTCACTATCGGGAACATTATCGGTGGGGGTCTGTTAGTTGGGTTGACATACTGGGTCATTTACCTGCGTGGCGGCGATCATCATTAATGGTTGTCTCAGGCAGTAAATAAAAAATCCACTTAAGAAGGTAGGTGTTACATGTCCGAGCTTAATGAAAAGTTAGCCACAGCCTGGGAAGGTTTTACGAAAGGTGACTGGCAGAATGAAGTCAACGTCCGTGACTTCATTCAGAAAAACTATACCCCGTATGAAGGTGACGAATCCTTCCTGGCTGGTGCGACTGACGCAACCACCAAGCTGTGGGACAGCGTGATGGAAGGCGTTAAACTGGAAAACCGCACTCACGCGCCAGTTGATTTTGACACCTCCGTTGCTTCTACCATCACTTCTCACGATGCTGGCTACATCAACAAAGCCCTTGAGAAAATCGTCGGTCTGCAAACTGAAGCACCACTGAAACGCGCAATCATCCCGTTCGGTGGTATCAAAATGGTTGAAGGTTCCTGCAAAGCGTATAACCGCGAGCTGGACCCAATGCTGAAAAAAATCTTCACCGAATACCGCAAAACCCATAACCAGGGCGTATTCGATGTTTACACCAAAGACATTCTGAACTGCCGTAAATCTGGCGTTCTGACCGGTCTGCCAGATGCCTATGGCCGTGGCCGTATCATCGGTGACTACCGTCGCGTTGCGCTGTACGGTATCGACTTCCTGATGAAAGACAAATACGCGCAGTTCGTCTCTCTCCAGTCTGACCTGGAAAACGGCGTAAACCTGGAAGCGACTATCCGTCTGCGTGAAGAGATCGCTGAACAGCACCGTGCGCTGGGTCAGATCAAAGAGATGGCGGCTAAATACGGCTGCGATATCTCTGGTCCTGCAACCAACGCTCAGGAAGCTATCCAGTGGACCTACTTCGGCTACCTGGCCGCTGTTAAGTCTCAGAACGGTGCAGCAATGTCCTTCGGCCGCGTATCCACCTTCCTGGATGCGTACATCGAACGTGACCTGAAAGCAGGCAAAATCACCGAACAAGACGCTCAGGAAATGATTGACCACCTGGTCATGAAACTGCGTATGGTTCGCTTCCTGCGTACCCCAGAATATGATGAGCTGTTCTCTGGTGACCCAATCTGGGCAACCGAATCTATCGGCGGTATGGGCGTAGACGGCCGTACTCTGGTAACCAAAAACAGCTTCCGCTTCCTGAACACCCTGTACACCATGGGTCCTTCTCCGGAGCCGAACATCACCGTTCTGTGGTCTGAAAAACTGCCTCTGAACTTCAAGAAATTCGCCGCTAAAGTGTCCATCGACACCTCTTCTCTGCAATACGAGAACGATGACCTGATGCGTCCTGACTTCAACAACGATGACTACGCTATCGCTTGCTGCGTAAGTCCAATGGTTGTTGGTAAGCAAATGCAGTTCTTCGGTGCGCGTGCAAACCTGGCGAAAACCATGCTGTACGCAATCAACGGCGGCGTTGATGAAAAACTGAAAATGCAGGTTGGTCCTAAGTCTGAACCGATCAAAGGCGACGTGCTGAACTATGACGAAGTCATGGAGCGCATGGACCACTTCATGGACTGGCTGGCTAAACAGTACGTGACCGCGCTGAACGTTATCCACTACATGCACGACAAGTACAGCTACGAAGCCTCTCTGATGGCGCTGCACGACCGTGACGTCGTTCGCACCATGGCGTGTGGTATCGCAGGTCTGTCCGTTGCTGCTGACTCCCTATCTGCAATCAAATATGCGAAAGTTAAACCAATTCGTGACGAAGATGGTCTGGCTATCGACTTCGAAATCGAAGGCGAATATCCGCAGTTTGGTAACAACGACGCTCGCGTTGATGACATGGCGGTTGACCTGGTAGAACGTTTCATGAAGAAAATTCAGAAACTCACTACCTATCGTAACGCTATCCCGACTCAGTCTGTTCTGACCATCACCTCTAACGTTGTGTATGGTAAGAAAACCGGTAACACCCCAGACGGTCGTCGTGCTGGCGCGCCATTCGGCCCAGGTGCTAACCCAATGCACGGTCGTGACCAGAAAGGTGCGGTTGCCTCTCTGACCTCCGTTGCTAAACTGCCGTTTGCTTACGCGAAAGATGGTATCTCTTACACCTTCTCTATCGTGCCAAACGCGCTGGGTAAAGACGACGAAGTGCGTAAAACTAACCTGGCGGGTCTGATGGATGGTTACTTCCACCACGAAGCGTCCATCGAAGGTGGTCAGCACCTGAACGTGAACGTGATGAACCGTGAAATGCTGCTCGACGCGATGGAACATCCTGAGAAATATCCTCAGCTGACCATCCGCGTATCTGGCTACGCAGTACGTTTTAACTCCCTGACGAAAGAACAGCAGCAGGACGTTATTACCCGTACTTTCACTCAGTCCATGTAAGTGGAATTGACTGAAATCACGCGTTAAAAAGCGTACAATAAAGGCTCCACGCAAGTGGGGCCTTTTTAACACCCTCGCTTCATCAGTCTCTTTTGTCCGCTATCTATACTTAATGGATAACAGCCAAAACAGACTCGACATAGCCTTTGAGCTGTGCATCTACATAGGCCCCCGGATGGGCCAAATTCGGAGATATCACCGCAATGTCAATTATTGGTCGCATTCACTCCTTTGAATCCTGTGGCACCGTCGATGGCCCGGGGATCCGCTTTATCACTTTCTTCCAGGGCTGCCTGATGCGCTGCCTGTACTGCCATAACCGTGACACCTGGGACACCCATGGCGGTAAAGAAGTCACCGTTGAAGATCTGATGAAAGAGGTGGTGACCTATCGCCACTTCATGAACGCGTCCGGCGGTGGCGTGACGGCATCCGGCGGTGAAGCCATTCTTCAGGCTGAGTTTGTGCGCGACTGGTTCCGCGCCTGCCACAAAGAAGGCATTCATACCTGCCTCGACACCAACGGCTTTGTGCGCCGTTACGATCCGGTTATTGATGAACTGCTTGAAGTGACCGATCTGGTCATGCTCGATCTCAAGCAGATGAACGATGAGATCCACCAGAATCTGGTTGGCGTTTCAAACCACCGTACCCTGGAATTTGCCAAATACATTGCCAACAAAGGCGTCAAGACCTGGATCCGCTACGTGGTGGTGCCGGGCTGGTCAGATGATGATGACTCTGCACATCGTCTGGGTGAATTTACCCGGGATATGGGTAACGTGGAGAAAATTGAACTCCTGCCCTATCACGAGCTGGGTAAACATAAATGGGTGGCGATGGGTGAAGAGTACAAACTCGATGGCGTGAAGCCGCCGAAAAAAGAGACGATGGAGCGCGTCAAAGGTATTCTTGAGCAGTATGGCCACAAGGTCATGTATTAACGAAAAGGCCCGGTGAAAACCGGGCCTTTTTATATTCTATTTAAAGACGCCATTAATAACGGAAGTCACAATCGCCGTACTCAGCGCAATTAAGACCAGGTCGTCACCTACTACGCGCCATTCATAGCCCGGATAGGAAGGAAGCTGACCCAGCATATCGGCTGGCACGGTTTTCTTCGCAATGCCCGGAGGCAGTGGCTTATCGCGCGCCAAGTTTTTCGCAATTCCCGGAGGCAGAGAGTCGTAGCCCGTTAAGCCGTAATTCAGTGCCAGATGGCGGGCATGATCGAAGCTCACGCGAGCATCCACATCATTACCGACATCTTTGCTGTTTTTAAAGCTCTTATCCGATTTCCCAGGGTTATCCTGACCGTTATTGTGTTTATTACCATGGTTACCAGCGTTCCCGTTACCATGATTGCCGCTATTACCTTGTCCGCCACCGTTTCCGTGACCACCGCCATTCCCGTTTCCTGGATTAGCCATGGCCGGAGCCGTTGCAAACGTTAAAGCCAACACTACGGCAAGTGCGGTAGTGGAAAAACGACGAGTAGACATGATTGCTGCCTTTTAGTGGTAAACTCATTTGAATTATCGCCAGGCAGTAAAAACTCACAATAAGTAAAAGTCTTATATGTGACAGGGACAAAAAAGCCTGTCATCGACAGGCTTTTAATAAGTCATGCATGGGCCACTGGCGTTGGATGTTCGCCCACTTTGCGCAGCAGCATTAACAGATAAATAAACGACACGCTGGCGATCATAATAAACAGCAGATTGTCAGAATAATTTTGCATGAGCATAGCGGTAAAAGTCGGCCCCAGTAAACTGCCGATGGTGTAACTCAGCAACAAAGCCTGGTTCATTGCAACCAGCTGGTGATGCTCAACTTTCTCACAGGCCCAGGCCATCGCGACCGGATAGAGCGTAAAGCCCGCAGCTCCCAGAATGAACAGCGCAGGCGCCATCGCGGCGTTGCTGAGCATGGCGAGACAGCCCATGATGACCACGAAGACCTGAACGCGCAGCACCAGCAGACGACCAAAGCGGTCCGCCAGGCGGCCAATCGGCCACTGGCCGACAATCCCCGCGCTGACCATCACCGCCATCCAGAAACCGATCCCGGAATCACTGACGCCCTGATGGTTAAGATAGAGCGGCATCAGGCCATAGAGCGAGCCCAGCACAATCCCGGAAATAATGCAGCCGTTAACCCCCAGACGCGCCTGGCGCAGTCTCAGCATCGGCCAGACGTGGGTAGCTTCCTGATGCTCGCTGTTTTGATTCACAATGCGGGTAAAGAGCAGCGGCAGGATCGCCGCCAGAACCATGCCCGTCACCCACGGCAGCACGCTCATCAGGTCGGTTGGCAGTTTGCTGACCATCAGCTGTCCCAGAACGGTACCGACGTAGTAAACCATCATATAGGCCGCCAGCAGACGCCCGCGATTACGGGACGTTCCGCTGCACATTAGCGCACTTTCAACCACCACCCAGATCATGGCGCAGCCGACGCCCGCAATAAAGCGCCAGACCATCCAGCTCCAGAAGCCGACCATGAGGCCTAAACCGGCGCAGCCGACGGCAAAGATCAGCGACGCCAGATAATAACTGCGGTTAAAACCAAAGCGCTTAATAAGGCTGCCCGTTAATAAGGTGCCCAGCAGATTGCCCGTAAAAAAGGACGAGCTAACCATACCCACCTGCCAGGTCGGTAAGTTTTCATGGGCGAGCCATAGCGGGACGAGTGTGTTTAACACCGCGATCGCCAGGGTCAGCAAAAGCAGGCCACAGAGCAACAAAAGCACCGGGCGGGTATAGGTGGTCATGGATTAAAAACCGTGAGGAAGTTCAGATTTCGTGCGCATCATGCCACTGGCAAAAACAAAGTCAATCCACCGGTTCAGGCGTCACGCACGTTATGCGCCTTGTCGATTTAAAAAACTCATCCTGCTAATGCAAAGCCTGTTACTGATATTAATTATCTATTTGTTTTTATTTATTTCCGGGAATTTTTACAACGAAACATCAGTCGAAAAATTTCATGAATGAAAAAAGAAAAGCCGGGCGCTATGTCCCGGCTTTTTATAACAAAATCTAAAATTAGCTGGCGATAGCCATACCGACCGTCATATGCAGACCGTAAAATACGCCGCGACCAATTAACTCCCCTGCCAGCACCAGCACAAAGGCCAGGGACAGTAACGGCAGCGCAGGCGAGTAACCTTTAAGCTGAGGGGCAATCCAGCACACCAGCGCCGCCGTCAGCAGCACCACACGCCAGGCCATCAGCGAACCGTAATCCGGCACCAGCGCCGAAGCCTGCTGGATAGAGCTGTGAATGGTCGCCAGCTCCGCTCCCTGCATGAGCGCGACAACGGTACTGATTACCAGCGCCAGCAGCGAGACCGCGGGCAGCAGGCGCATCGCCCAACCATTAATGCCAGCCACACGCAGCAGCAGATAACCCAGCAGCGGCCCGCCAATAAACATGGTCAGGAAGAAGCTCATCGGCGTCCAGACGCTGTACCAGGTCGGAACGGTATCGATGGTGTTGTACACCCGGACCATCATCCAGACGAAGACAACGCCCAGTACCATGGTGACGATGAGCCACAACGCGCGTAACCCTGAAGGCAGCTTTTTCAGCGCTGCCAGTAACCACCCCAGCCCACCAACGGCAAAGAAGATTGCGCCGCTGGCAATCTCGTTACTCAGCGAAGAGGCACCTACGCGGTTCAGGGAGTTGAACGCGCGCATCGGTGAGCCCAGGTGCAGCGTAGAGGCGATAAACCCAATGCCCATCAACACCCACAGGCCAAACATGCTGAACACCAAACGCTGCTGCTGTTCAGCATTGAGGTTCCCTTTTAACAGCGCCAGCGCAAGGACGATAAACCCGCCCGCCACGCACTGCCCAAAGACCGTGAAGATCATCAGCGGCCATTCATGCCATCCACTTCCCATCTCACACCTCCTTCGGGTTTGCCAGGTAGCCGGTGGTGTCACCCGTCGGACGGCTGTTGGCGTTAGGTTTAATCACAATACTCGGCTTCGTGAAGTGCGCAGACGGCAGCGGCGCGACGGCAGCAAGCTGACCGTGTTTTTTGCGCAGCTCCTCAATCGGGCCAAAGTCCAGCGCGCGCAGCGGGCAGGACTCGACGCAGATAGGCTTTTTGCCGTCCGCCACGCGGCTATGGCAGCCGTCGCACTTGGTCATGTGACCTTTGGCGGCATTGTACTGCGGCGCGCCGTACGGGCAGGCCATGTGGCAGTAGCGACAGCCGATGCAGACATCCTCGTCCACCACCACAAAACCGTCGTCGCGCTTGTGCATTGCCCCGCTCGGGCAGACCTTGGTGCAGGCCGGATCTTCGCAGTGGTTGCAGGCAATCGACAGGTAATAGGCGAAGACATCCTGATGCCAGACGCCGTTGTCCTCCTGCCAGTCGCCGCCCGCGTATTCATAAATACGACGGAAGCTAACGTCCGGGGTCAGGTCTTTGTAATCCTTGCAGGCCAGCTCGCAGGTTTTGCACCCGGTGCAGCGGCTGGAATCAATAAAAAATCCATACTGGGTTGTCATCGGTTACTCCTTACGCCTTTTCAACCTGAACGAGGTTTGTGTGGGATGGGTTGCCCTTCGCCAGCGGCGACGGACGCTGCGTAGTGAGAACGTTGATGCAGCCCGCCTGATCGATACGGTTCGCATCCGGGTTATACCAGGCCCCTTCCCCCAGCGCGACAACGCCAGGCATCATACGCGGAGTCACTTTAGCTTCGATATGCACTTCGCCACGTCCGTTGAAGATACGTACGCGATCGCCATTACTGATGCCGCGCGCTTTCGCATCCATCGGGTTGATCCACATCTCCTGTCGGCAGGCCGCTTTCAGTACGTCAACGTTGCCGTAGGTGGAGTGAACACGCGCTTTGTAGTGGAAACCGGTCAACTGAAGCGGGAATTTCGCCGTCAGCGGATCGTTGTAGTTTTCGAAGCCTGGCGTATAAATCGGCAGCGGATCGATAACATCCCCTTCCGGCAATTCCCACGTTGCAGCAATTTTTGCCAGCTCTTCGGAGTAGATCTCGATTTTGCCCGACGGCGTGGTCAGCGGATTGGCCTGCGGATCGTCGCGGAAGGCTTTATACGCCACGTGATGCCCTTCGGGATCGCGCTGCTTGTACATGCCCTGCTTGCGGAAGGTATCGAAGTCCGGCAGGTCAGGAATGGCTTTGCGTGAGAGCTCGTGCAGATGGCGCATCCACCCTTCCTGAGTACGTCCTTCAGTGAACTGCTGCTCAACGCCAAGACGTTTCGCCAGCTCGGAAGTCATCTCATAAATGGTTTTGCACTCGAAGCGCGGTTTGATGGCCTGGTCAGTGAAGATCACATAGGACATGTTGCCGCAGGAGGCGTCCAGCGCGAAATCCATCTGCTCAGACGCGGTGCAGTCTGGAAGCAGAATATCGGCATACTTCGCCGATGAGGTCATGTGGCAGTCGATCACCACAATCATTTCGCACTTCTTGTCGTCCTGCAAAATTTCATGGGTGCGGTTGATTTCAGAGTGCTGGTTGATCAGGCAGTTACCGGCGTAGTTCCAGATCATTTTGATCGGCACGTCCAGCTTATCTTTGCCCCGAACACCGTCACGCAGCGCGGTCATTTCCGGGCCGCGCTCGATCGCGTCCGTCCACATAAACATGGAGATGCTGGTCTGAACCGGGTTATCCAGCGTTGGCATACGTTCAAACGGGACTTCATACGAGCCTTCACGCGCCCCGCTATTACCGCCGTGAATACCAACGTTGCCAGTCAGAATCGAGAGCATAGAAATAGCGCGGGTGGCAATTTCGCCGTTCGCGTGACGCTGTGGTCCCCATCCCTGGCTGATATAAGCCGGTTTTGCTGAACCAATTTCACGGGCCAGCTGAACAATACGCTCGACTGGAATGCCGGTAATGGTGGATGCCCACTCAGGGGTTTTCGCTACCCCGTCGCTGCCCTGACCAAGAATGTACGCTTTGTAATGCCCGTTAGCCGGTGCGCTGGCTGGCAGGGTCTTCTCGTCATAACCAACGCAGTATTTATCAAGGAACGGCTGATCGACGAGGTTTTCAGTGATCATCACATACGCCAGCGCATTGACCAGCGCCGCATCGGTACCAGGGCGAATAGGGATCCACTCGTCTTCACGTCCCGCGCCGGTATCGGTATAGCGCGGATCGACGATGATCATACGTGCGTTGGATTTGGCGCGCGCCTGCTCAAGATAATAGGTTACCCCACCGCCGCTCATCCGGGTTTCGCCTGGGTTGTTACCGAACAACACCACCAGTTTACTGTTTTCGATATCCGACGGGCTGTTACCGTCTGCCCAGCCGCCGTAGGTGTAGTTCAGACCCGCAGCAATCTGTGCGGAAGAGTAGTCGCCGTAATGATTGAGATAGCCGCCGCAGCAGTTCATCAGGCGCGCCACCAGCGTTTTACCCGGCGGCCAGGAGCGGGTCATGGTACCGCCCAGCGTCCCGGTGCCGTAGTTGAGGTAGATGGATTCGTTGCCATACTCTTTGATCAGGCGCTGCATGTTAGTCGCGATAATATCGTAGGCTTCGTCCCAGCTAATACGCTCGAACTTCCCTTCCCCACGCTTACCGACGCGCTTCATTGGGTATTTCAGACGATCCGGGTTATAAACGCGACGGCGCATTGAACGGCCACGCAGACAGGCACGAACCTGATGTAACCCTTCGTAGTTATCATCGCCGGTATTGTCTGTTTCGACATATTTGATTTCACCGTCCACAACATGCATACGCAGAGGACAACGGCTACCACAGTTAACGGTACAGGCACTCCACACCACTTTTTCCGGGGCTGAAGCGGGAGACAGAGCCTCCGCCGCCGACGCCAGACGGGTAAAAGGGAGCGTAAAGGCGCTGCTGGCAACCGCCAGACCGCCTATTGCCGTGGTTTTCATCAACCCACGGCGAGTGACCTCGGCAGCCATTAACGCTTCAGGCGCTTTGATTTTCATAAAGACTCACTTTGGTTGCTCACAAAGAAATAAAGGGCGGCATACACCGCTATATAGTTTTATGTATAACGATATTTTTGGTTATCAGTGTTTTATGCTGACTTTCGTTCGGAGGAGTATTACTACTTTAGAGGGAGGGGTTATTGCTTCGTATCAAATCAGAGGCATAAAAAAAGCGCCCTGAGGCGCTTTTTTGTCTTAGAGCAAATAATTAGCCGATGAACTGCTGGCCTTTCATGTAAGGGCGCAGCACTTCCGGGATCTCAATGCGTCCGTCAGCCTGCTGGTAGTTTTCCAGCACAGCAACCAGCGTACGGCCTACTGCCAGACCGGAACCGTTCAGGGTATGAACCAGACGGGTTTTCTTGTCTGATTTGCTGCGGCAACGCGCCTGCATACGACGCGCCTGGAAATCCCAGACGTTGGAGCAGGAGGAGATTTCACGGTAGGTGTTCTGCGCAGGCACCCAGACTTCAAGGTCGAAGGTTTTGCAGGCACCGAAGCCCATGTCGCCGGTGCACAGCGCCATACGGCGGTACGGCAGGCCCAGCAGCTCCAGCACTTTCTCAGCATGACCGGTCATCTCTTCCAGCGCGTCCATAGACTCTTCCGGACGAACGATCTGCACCATCTCAACTTTATCGAACTGGTGCATACGGATCAGACCGCGCGTATCGCGACCGTAAGAACCGGCTTCAGAACGGAAACATGGAGAGTGCGCGGTCAGTTTGATTGGCAGATCGTCTTCGTCGATGATCTCATCACGCACGAGGTTGGTCAGCGGCACTTCCGCGGTTGGGATCAGCGCGTAGTTGCTGCTGTCTGCTTCCTCGTCCAGCGGACGGGTGTGGAACAGATCGCCGGCAAATTTCGGCAGCTGGCCTGTACCGTACAGCGTATCGTGGTTAACCAGATACGGAACGTAGGTTTCGCTGTAGCCGTGCTGCTCGGTGTGCAGATCCAGCATGAACTGCGCCAGAGCGCGATGCAGATGGGCAATTTGACCTTTCATGACCACAAAGCGAGAACCCGTCAGCTTAACCGCAGCCGCAAAGTCCAGGCCCGCGTGCATTTCGCCCAGCGTGACGTGATCGCGCACCTCGAAGTCAAACTCGCGAGGCGTGCCCCAGCGTTTCACTTCAACGTTGTCTTTTTCGTCTTTGCCGACAGGCACGCTGTCGTCAGGAATGTTCGGGATCGCCAGAGCGATATCACGAATTTCAGCCTGAAGAACATCCAGTTCAGCTTTCGCCTGATCCAGCTCTTCACCCAGTTTGTTCACTTCCAGGCGTAATGGCTCAATATCTTCCCCGCGCGCTTTCGCCTGGCCAATGGATTTCGATCGAGAATTACGCTCTGCTTGCAGATTTTCAGTTTGTACCTGCAAAACTTTACGACGCTCTTCAAGAGCGCGCAGCTTATCTACATCCAGCTTAAAGCCCCGGCGTGCCAGTTTTTCAGCGACTGCGTCTGGCTCATTACGCAGCAGATTGGGATCGAGCATGCTTATCCTGTGCTTATCGAATTAAAAAAGGAAAAAGTGACCACAGCCTGCGGCCACAGAGATATATTGCCAACATTACCGCAACGATTGAACTAACGGTAGCGTTTTATAGGGCTATTTTGATCCTGTCCGGCAAGCCAGGCGAGCTTTTCGCCAATCTTACCCTCAAGACCTCTGTTTGTGGGATGATAATAGCGGGTTTGTGCCATCTCCTGCGGGAAATACTCTTCCCCGGCGGCGTAGGCATTGGGTTCATCATGGGCGTAGCGATACTCCTGCCCGTAACCCATCTCTTTCATCAATTTGGTTGGCGCATTGCGCAGATGAACCGGCACATCGTAGTCCGGACGTTCACGTGCATCTGACATCGCCGCTTTGAAGGCGGTATACACCGCGTTACTTTTCGGCGCGCAGGCCAGATAGACAATTGCCTGCGCAATGGCACGCTCACCTTCCGCGGGTCCGACGCGGGTAAAGCAGTCCCAGGCGGAAATAGCGACCTGCATGGCGCGTGGATCGGCATTACCGACATCTTCTGACGCGATGGCAAGACAGCGACGCGCGACATATAACGGATCGCCACCGGCGGTAATGATACGCGCGTACCAGTAGAGCGCCGCATCCGGGGCGCTGCCGCGCACGGACTTATGTAACGCAGAGATCAGGTCGTAAAAACGATCGCCTTTATTATCGAAGCGCGCGCTGCGTTCACCGGCTATTTCGGTGAGCAATTCAGGTTTCAGTACGCGCTTGCCGGCATCATCCACTTCGGCCATATCGGCCATCATTTCCAGCGTATTCAGTGCACGACGCGCATCGCCGTTGACCAGTTCAGCGATCGCACGACGCGTATCGTCCGGCAGAACGATATCCTGTCCGCCGTAACCCCGCGCTTTGTCCTCCATCGCCTGGGTCAGAACCTTTTCGATATCCTCTGTAGTCAGGGATTTAAGCAGGTAAACGCGGGCGCGGGAAAGGAGCGCAGAGTTCAGCTCAAACGACGGGTTTTCCGTGGTTGCGCCGATGAAGAAAATCGTGCCGTCTTCAATGTGCGGCAGAAACGCATCCTGTTGGCTCTTGTTGAAGCGGTGGACTTCATCGACAAACAGAATGGTGCGGCGCCCGGCATTACGGTTTTGCCGCGCGCGCTCGATCGCCTCACGAATCTCCTTCACGCCGGAGGTAACCGCCGAGATGCGCTCAACGTCCGCGTTAGCATAGCGGGCGATCACTTCAGCGAGGGTTGTTTTGCCGGTGCCGGGTGGCCCCCAGAGGATCATGGAGTGCAGATGCCCCGCCTCTATGGCGCGCGGCAAGGGTTTCCCCGCAGCCAGCAGGTGTTGCTGGCCGATGTACTGCGCTAAATTTTCTGGCCGCATACGGGCGGCCAGAGGTTGAAACGCATTATCTGAAAAATCGAGCGACAGGTTGCTCACTCATGCCTCTTACTTATTACGTTGGTCGTCCACCGTTACGCCCTGCGGCGGGGTAAAGGTGAATTTCGAAGCATCTACGGCGCCGTTTTGCTGAGACTTGAGCTGATAGCTACTGCGCTGATCGTCCTGCTCAACCGCACCGAACTGATTAATGGTACCGTTGCTGCTCACGTTAATGGTGAACTGCTTCAGGTTACCGTTGCTGCCTTTTGGCGTCAGGACGAACTCATCACCGTTTTGTTTAATGTTGTACTGCTGCCAGTCGCTGGACTGGTTACGGGCAATGAGCATAAACGGCGTATTGCTGGTCGCGTCTTTCAGCCAGGTGGCGGTCGCCTGCTCAACAAACGGATTGTAGAACCATAAGGTTTTCCCGTCGGACACCAGCACGCTTTCATCCGGCTGGGTCATGTGCCAGTTGAAGAGATTCGGGCGTTTCACCCACAAATCCCCCTGACCTTCCTGCACCGCGTTGCCACTGCCGTCAGTCACTTTTTGCGTGAAGCTGGCGTGGAAGCTGCTCACTTTATCCAGTCGGCTTTTAAGGTCGCTGGCTGCATCAGCCCAGACGCTGCTGGCAACAAAACTGGAGAGTAATGCACAGACGATGGCGATTTTTTTCATTGTTATTCCTTAAAATACGTCTTCCCGATATGGGGGTTCCGTTTCTATTCTGGACCTGCCCGAAGGCAGGCGACAGAAGAATATGCTTAATTTTTGCTGATTTACCCTTCTTTGCAATCGCTGAAGGTTAATCAAACGGCGGTGGCGCCAGCACCTCACGGTTACCGTTATGCCCCTGTTCGCTCACAATACCCTGGGCTTCCATCTGCTCGATAATACGCGCCGCGCGGTTGTAGCCAATACGGAACTGGCGCTGGACGCCGGAGATGGACGCCTTACGTTTTTCGGTAACGAAATTAACCGCCTGGTCAAATAACGGATCCAGCTCTTCGCCGCCGTCAAAACCACCGCCGCCACCTTCGCTTTCACTGTCGGAGGTGATGCCGTCAACGTATTGCGGCCGACCGCGCGCTTTCCAGTCCTGCACCACCGCGTGCACTTCCTGGTCGCGAACAAATGCACCGTGGACACGCACCGGCGAGGTGGAGTTCGGGCCGGAATAGAGCATATCACCCATCCCCAGCAGCGACTCTGCACCACCCTGGTCCAGGATAGTACGCGAGTCAATTTTACTCGACACGGTAAACGCGATACGGGTCGGGATGTTTGCCTTAATAAGTCCGGTGATAACGTCTACGGACGGACGCTGCGTTGCAAGCACCAGGTGGATGCCCGCCGCACGCGCTTTCTGTGCCAGACGCGCAATCAGCTCTTCCACTTTCTTGCCAACGGTCATCATCAGGTCGGCGAATTCATCCACCAGCACCACGATGTAAGGCAGTTTTTCCAGCACCGGATGCTGGGCATCCATGCTGTCACCCGGCTTCCAGTATGGGTCCGGAATCGGACGGCCCATACGTGCAGCCTCAGCGATTTTCTCGTTATAACCGGCCAGGTTACGCACGCCCAGCGCCGACATCAGCTTGTAGCGACGCTCCATTTCATTGACGCTCCAGCGCAATGCGTTGGCAGCGTCCTTCATGTCGGTCACTACTTCCGTTAACAGGTGCGGAATGCCTTCGTAGACGGACAGTTCAAGCATTTTCGGGTCGATCATGATGAAACGCACATCTTCAGGCTGCGCTTTGTAGAGCATACTAAGGATCATGGCGTTCACCCCGACCGATTTACCGGAGCCGGTGGTACCCGCAACCAGCAGGTGCGGCATCTTCGCGAGATCGGCAACCACCGGATCGCCAGCGATATCTTTACCCAACACCACGGTGAGAGGGGACGGGTTGTCGCGGAATTTGGTGTTATCCAGAACTTCACGCAGATAAACGGTCTGGCGTTTCTTGTTTGGCAGCTCAAGGCCAACGTAAGGCTTACCTGGGATCACTTCCACCACGCGTACCGCCACGGTCGACAGAGAACGCGCCAGGTCACGGGACAGGTTAGAAATACGCGCCGCTTTTACGCCTGGCGCCAGGTTCAGTTCGAAACGGGTGATTACCGGGCCAGGTGAGTAGTTCACCACGTCCGCTTTAATACGGAAGTCAGCCAGACGCGCTTCCACCAGACGGGCCATCTGCTCAAGGGCAAAAGTATCCACCGGTTCGACTTCCGCTGGCGGCGGCGTTAACAGATCCAGCGACGGCAACGGCGTACTTGGTCGTTGCAGCGGACGGCTGTCTCCGTTACGCATCAGCAGCGGGTGAATCAGGCTTTCCTGCGGCTGTGGTGCTGGCTGCTGGAACTGCGGCTGCGGCGGTTGGGCCGGCGGTGTATGCGGCTGCGCATAAGCCTGCGGCGCTGGCTGTTGTGGCTGCGCATTAACCTGCGGCGCTGGCGCCTGGCGCACCGGTTCCGCTTCTGGCATCACGCTCGGCGTGAACAGCGGTTCGCTCGGACCGTCATCCACCAGATCTTTCATCGGTGAAAATTCAAAATCCGAGAGCGAGAACGGGTTTGCCCCCGAAGGCTGCTCACCGGAATAACGTTGCTGTTGCGTGGCCGCAAACTGACGCGCTAATTCCGCTTCGGCAGCATCATCTTCATCCTGCTGAGAATGAACATCGTGTTGGTACTCATTCCCGTAGCGTTGAGTCTGCTGGGCGGCAAACTGACGCGCCAGCTCATCCTGATGCAGTTCGTCGGCATCATCTTCGTAGTCGGACTCACGGGCTTTTTCTTCCGCCATACGCTGGGAAGGCAGTTTAATGCCATAAGAGGCCAGCTCCCGGCGCGTCGGTACGCGCACGCGATTAGGACGCGGCAATTGTGGACCAATGCCCTCTTTTACCTGAGGACGCGGCGCACCATCGGTTGCCGGGCTGAATAGCGGAGCGGACGCGGCAGCGGCAGCGGCTGCCGTTGCCTGCTTCACGGTTTCCGCTCTCGACGCAACGGCTGGCGCTGGGTCTACAGGTGCAACGCTCGCAGAAGGCGCTTTTACAACAGGCTCCTGCACCGGCTCAGGCACGGGCTGATACCAGGCGGCAAGCTGCTCGCGCTCTCGGGCACGGCGCTCTTCCACCTCTTCAAAATAGTACAATGGCGGACGGGATGGCTTCGCTTCCTCCACCACTTCGGGTTCAGACACCGGCGCAACGTATGGCTGTTCAGGTTCAGCAGGTTCGGGCGTATAAGCCTGATACGGCTGTTGCGGCTCGCTGGCAGGCTCAGGCGGCTGATACGGTTGCTGCTGCACAGGAATATAGCTTTCAGGCTCCGGCGCAATGGTCGGTTCAGGCGTATGGACGCCTGGCGCAGTCTGCCAGTCTACCTGCGGTTGCTGGATCGCGGACTCCGGTGCCGGAACAGGCGAGGACGGCATCACGGCTTCAACAGGCGCAACATGGGCCTGCGCAGCCGTCGTTGCGGCAGCAGCAGCGGCTACCGGTTCAGTCACGGAATGACCATGCAACAGCGGATCGTATTCGTCATACTCACCCGGCGTAGCTCGATGACCAGAGAACAACACATCATCAGGATCGACGGCCGCGCCGCGATACTCAATCTGCTCCTCTTCATCCATACGTTTGCCGGAGAAAAGCGCGGCATCCGTTTTACGGCCTAACGGGTTAGCGAATTTTTCAGCAACGCGCTGGCGGCGTGCCAGAGCACCGCGCAGAATACGGGCACGGCGGGATTCACGACGCTGCACAGGTGCCTCGTCTTCCTCTTCGTACTCATCTTCATATTCATCTTCATCGACCCACGTATCATCACGACGGGTGCGATTGCTGGCAAACGTCAGCAGAGTCAGAATAAAGCTGCCGATTTTTTCGGCAATGCTCACCCAAGACCAGCCGGTAAACAGCGTCAGGCCCGCTGCCCAGATACAAAGCAGCGCCAGCGTGCCGCCGCTGCTGTGAAGCATCGGTTGCAGCGCGGAGCTCAACAGGCTGCCAATCACCCCGCCTGAGGCGAAGTACCAGATGTCATCGGCGTTGATCGCCGCCAGTCCGCAGGAGGTGAGGATCAGTGCCAGGGCGCCAATCAGGCGCAGCGAAACGGCAAAATAATCGATGTAGTCGTCGTTCTGTCGATGACGCCAGGCAAACCAGCATCCGCCAATAATGATGACGGGAAGGGTATAGGCCATCACACCGAAAATGAAGAAGAGCGTGTCCGCAAGCCAGGCGCCGGGAACGCCGCCTAAATTATGGATAGGCTCATGCCATGCGGTTTGCGACCAGCTAGGGTCTGAGGGGTTGAAACTGAGTAAGGCAGCCATCAGCCAGACGGCAAAAAGGGCAATAACAATCAGTAACGCCTCAAGGAGACGACGTCCGCTGCTTAGCTTAGATAATGTGACTTCTTTGTCTTCAGTGTATTCCTGGCTCAAGAAAGGCTCTCCAGGTATCAGGCATGTCCTGCCTGTGTGCTAAAACGGACAACAGCGCCGGGACTCCCCGGCACTGTTGCTGTATGGATTAACAGGAGTGTAATCAAACTACACTGATTTTGCACCTGTTCCGTGTTAGCGCGTCTTAATAACCAGACGATTGCTCTGTTTGACCTCTTCCATCACCACATAAGTACGGGTGTCGTTCACGCCTGGCAGACGCAGCAGGGTTTCACCCAGCAGCTTACGGTAGGCGGACATATCAGGCACACGGGTTTTCAACAGGTAGTCAAAATCACCGGAAACCAGATGACACTCTTGAATTTCTTCAAGTTTTTGTACAGCGGCGTTAAATTGCTCAAACACATCTGGTGCACCACGATTCAGAGTAATCTCAACAAATACCAGAAGTGAGGCATCCAGATAATGCGGGTTCAGCAGAGCCGTATAGCCCTGAATAAAACCCTGTCTTTCCAGTCGACGCACACGCTCAAGGCACGGCGTCGGGGAAAGTCCCACACGTTTTGAAAGCTCGACGTTGGAAATACGCCCATCCTTTTGCAATTCATTAAGAATGTTACGATCGATACGGTCGAGATCTTTGCCAGGGCGCTTCTTGCTATCTACCATTATTATTGTCTCTCTGTATTCCTTCCCTACTCCTGCCTGGACCCTGTGCACATCACTGTTCAGAGCCTGGACCCGTTATTCATCACATCGCCTGGTTATGTATTAGACGCGATGTAGATTCGGGTTCTGCGGTAAGAAGACCGTTGCCCGAAAGCAGTCACAGACATCACGTATGGCGTCTGTCCACACCATGCGTAGATTTCACTGACCCGGTAAAAATGGCATTTCCGTGCATGTCTATGCGGCATGCAGTTCGTGCGTCTTTTTTTCTTCCTTGAATGTTTTCGCAAAAGCGCAGGGGATTGTCAAAGCAAAACATCGATTTTTAGTACAACATGCCGGATATTCATTACGGAGGGGTATTAATCCTCATTTTATTGCCTTATAAACGCGCGGTTTTCAGTAGCAGAAGTGATGTGACCGCCTCTGACCCATAGGGCGCGTCTATTGCATATATCGGAAGCAAAACTCTCCTGCTCTTTTTTTACGGCAACAAATTCCCTACAATCCAGCCCATTGCCTGCCAACAACAATGGGGATCTCATGGGCACGACCAAACACAGTAAGCTGCTAATCCTTGGTTCTGGACCTGCGGGATATACCGCAGCGGTCTATGCTGCACGCGCTAACCTGCAACCGGTACTGATCACCGGGATGGAAAAAGGCGGTCAGCTGACCACCACCACGGAAGTGGAAAACTGGCCTGGCGACCCGAACGACCTGACCGGGCCGCTGCTGATGGAGCGCATGCACGAGCATGCCGCCAAATTCGAAACCGAAATCCTGTTCGACCACATCAATAAAGTGGATTTGCAGAACCGTCCGTTCCGCCTGACGGGTGACAGCGGCGAATACACCTGCGATGCGCTGATCATCGCCACCGGCGCCTCTGCCCGCTATCTCGGCCTGCCGTCTGAAGAAGCGTTCAAAGGCCGCGGCGTGTCAGCCTGCGCGACCTGCGACGGTTTCTTCTATCGCAACCAGAAAGTTGCGGTTATCGGCGGCGGCAACACCGCTGTGGAAGAAGCGCTGTATCTGGCAAATATTGCCTCAGAAGTACACCTGATTCACCGTCGCGACACCTTCCGCGCGGAGAAGATCCTGATTAAACGCCTGATGGACAAAGTGGCGAGCGGCAACATTGTGCTGCATACCAACCGTACGCTGGAAGAAGTGACTGGCGATCAGATGGGCGTGGCGGGACTGCGTATCCGTGATACCCAGAACACCGATAACGTCGAAACGCTGGAAGTGGCAGGCCTGTTTGTGGCAATCGGTCACAGCCCGAACACGGCTATCTTTGAAGGCCAGCTGGAGCTGGAGAACGGCTACATCAAAGTGCAGTCTGGCATTCACGGCAACGCCACCCAGACCAGCGTTCCGGGTGTCTTCGCAGCTGGCGACGTGATGGACCATATTTATCGTCAGGCGATCACCTCTGCGGGCACCGGTTGTATGGCCGCGCTGGACGCAGAACGCTACCTGGACGGGCTGGCTGAACAAGGCAAATAATCTTTACAAGTCAGTAACAAACGTAAATAAAGGCGGCCACTGGTCGCCTTTATTTTTGCTCGCGTGTAACATGCAGAGGTCTAATTTCTTATAACGTCACCTGCAAAGTACGCAATGGAAAAAACCCGTCAACAAGAGTTAACCCGCTGGCTGAAACAGCAAAGCGTTCTGTCCCGCCGCTGGCTTATGATTTCCCGCGTTCTGGGATTCATCAGCGGTCTGTTGATTGTTGCCCAGGCATGGCTGCTGGCCCGCATTCTCAATCATATGATCATGGAGAACATTCCGCGCGAAGCGCTGCTGTTGCCGTTTATCGTTCTGGTGCTGGTTTTCGTTCTGCGTGCGTGGGTGGTCTGGCTGCGCGAGCGGGTTGGATTCCATGCCGGGCAGCACATCCGCTATGAGATCCGCCGCAAGGTGCTCGACCGGCTTTCGGAAGCCGGGCCTGCGTGGATCCAGGGCAAACCGGCTGGTAGCTGGGCGACGCTGATCCTTGAGCAAATCGACGATATGCACGATTACTACGCGCGTTATCTTCCCCAGATGGCGCTGGCGGTGTTTGTGCCCCTGATGATTGTTATCGCCATCTTCCCTGTTAACTGGGTGGCGGCGTTGATCCTGCTGGGCACCGCCCCGCTCATCCCGCTGTTTATGGCGATGGTCGGCATGGGTGCGGCAGATGCTAACCGTCGTAACTTCCTGGCGTTGGGTCGGTTGAGCGGTCATTTCCTGGACCGTCTACGCGGAATGGAAACCCTGCGGATCTTCGGTCGTGGTGAAGCGGAAACCGAAAACATTCGCCTGGCGTCGCAGGATTTCCGTCAGCGCACCATGGAAGTGTTGCGCATGGCCTTTCTCTCATCTGGTGTGCTCGAATTTTTCACCTCCCTGTCGATTGCGCTGGTGGCGGTTTACTTTGGCTTCTCCTACCTCGGCGCGCTGGACTTTGGCCACTACGGTACGGCGGTCACGCTTTCCGCCGGGTTCCTGGCGCTGATCCTGGCCCCGGAATTTTTCCAGCCGCTTCGCGATCTCGGCACCTTTTACCATGCCAAAGCGCAGGCGGTGGGTGCTGCCGACAGCCTGAAAACCTTCATGGAAACGCCGCTGGCGAATCCGGAGCGTGGTGAGGTAACGCTGAATACGAACGATCCGGTGACCATTGAAGCACAGGATTTTTCTGTTCTGTCGCCTGAAGGCAAAGTGCTGGCCGGTCCGCTGAACTTTACCCTGCCTGCCGGGCAACGTGTGGTGCTGGTGGGTACCAGCGGCTCAGGTAAAAGCTCATTGTTGAATGCGCTGTCAGGTTTTATGGCGTACACCGGATCGCTGCGTATCAACAAAACGGAGCTGCGCGAGCTCGATCCTGATGCCTGGCGTAAACAGCTGAGTTGGGTGGGGCAAAACCCTCAGCTGCCAGCCCCGACGCTACGCGAGAATGTGCTGCTGGCACGGCCGGATGCGCGTGAAGATGAGCTGCAATCGGTCCTCGACCGCGCCTGGGTCAGCGAGTTTCTGCCGCTGCTTGCGCAGGGTGTCGATACCGTCATTGGCGATCAGTCTGCCGGGCTGTCAGTAGGCCAGGCACAGCGCGTCGCGGTTGCCCGTGCGCTGCTGAATCCCTCTTCGCTAATGCTGCTGGACGAACCCGCCGCCAGCCTGGACGCTCACAGCGAGCAGCGCGTGATGGATGCGCTTAACGCAGCCTCACGCCAGCAAACCACCCTGATGGTGACCCACCAGCTGGAAGGTATTGCCGACTGGGATCAGATTTGGGTGATGGAAAACGGACACATTGTTGAGCAAGGCGATTACGCCGCGCTTGTTGCCGCGCAGGGGCCGTTTGCGACCCTGCTGGCGAACCGTCAGGAGGATATCTGATGCACGCCCTGCTTCCGTATCTTGCACTGTATAAACGCCACAAATGGATGCTGACGCTCGGGATCGTGCTGGCGATCGTTACTCTGCTGGCCAGCATCGGTCTGCTTACGCTTTCCGGCTGGTTCCTCTCCGCGTCTGCGGCCGCAGGCTTTGCCGGGCTGTACAGCTTTAACTACATGCTGCCTGCCGCCGGGGTGCGCGGCACGGCGATTACGCGAACTGCCGGACGCTACTTCGAACGTCTGGTCAGCCACGACGCGACCTTCCGCGTGCTGCAACACCTGCGTATTTACACCTTCAGCAAACTGCTGCCCCTCTCCCCTGCCGGGCTGGCACGTTTTCGACAGGGCGAATTACTCAACCGCGTGGTCGCAGATGTGGATACGCTGGATCACCTCTATCTGCGCGTCATTTCACCTATGGTGGGCGCGTTTGTAGTGATTGTCGTGGTCACGCTGGGGTTGAGTTTCCTGGATGTTCCCATCGCACTGACGCTCGGCGGCATCATGCTGATGACGCTGATTATTCTGCCGCCCCTGTTTTATCGTGCAGGTAAAACCACCGGGGAAAACCTGACGCGCCTGCGAGGGGAATATCGCCAGCAGCTCACCGCCTGGTTGCAGGGACAGGCCGAGCTCACCCTTTTTGGTGCCAGCAAACGGTACCGCGCCCGCATGGAAAATACGGAGCTGAACTGGCATGAAGCCCAGCGGCGCCAGTCTGAACTGACCGCGTTCTCCCAGGCGCTGATGATGTTAATTGGTGGGATTGCCGTTATCGCCATGCTCTGGATGGCCTCCGGTGGCGTGGGCGGTAACGCGCAGCCTGGCCCGCTGATTGCGCTGTTTGTTTTCTGTGCCCTGGCAGCCTTTGAAGCCTTAGCCCCGGTCACGGGCGCCTTTCAGCATCTCGGCCAGGTGATTGCCTCTGCGCTGCGCATTACGGATATTGCCGAGCAGGAGCCGGAAGTGAAGTTCAGCGCGGGTCAAACCGTTGTGCCAGAGCAGGTCGCGCTGACGCTCAGCAATGTCACTTTCGCCTACGACAAGCAGGCGCAAAACGCGCTGGAAGACATCACCCTTTCTGTTGATGCCGGGCAGCGCATTGCGATCCTTGGCCGTACGGGATGTGGGAAATCGACACTTCTGCAACTTCTCACGCGCGCGTGGGACCCACAGCAGGGCGAGATTCGGTTTAACGACGTTCCGCTGTCTGGTTTTAGCGAAGCGGCCTTGCGTAAAACGGTCAGCGTCGTGCCCCAGCGGGTGCATCTGTTCAGCGCTACGCTGCGCGATAATCTTCTTCTGGCGGCACCAGACGCCTCCGACGATACGCTGCGGGCAATGCTGGAGCAGGTTGGGCTGCACAAGCTGCTTGAAGACGACGGGTTGAACAGCTGGCTGGGTGAAGGGGGTCGACAGCTTTCCGGCGGCGAACTGCGTCGTCTGGCCATTGCGCGTGCGCTGCTGCACGATGCGCCGCTGATGCTGCTGGATGAACCGACAGAAGGACTGGATGCCACGACAGAGAGCCAAATCCTTGATTTACTGGCGAATGTGATGAAAGGTAAAACCGTGCTGATGGTCACGCACCGTCTGCGCGGGCTGGTGAATTTCGATCAGATAATTGTGATGGACAACGGACACATAATTGAGCAAGGTAGTCACGCAGAGCTGCTGGCAAAACAAGGTCGCTACTACCAGTTTAAACAGCGCCTGTAGACTATATTTGTAGCGTCCTCTCTCGCGTACTGGAGTTCTGTTGTCATGCGCCTGGTGCAGCTTTCTCGCCATAATATTGCGTTCCCTTCTCCGGAGGGGGCGCTGCGTGAACCTAACGGCTTGCTGGCTCTGGGCGGCGATCTCAGCCCGGCACGGCTCTTAATGGCTTACCAGCGCGGCATCTTTCCGTGGTTTTCTCCTGGCGACCCGATCTTATGGTGGTCTCCTGACCCGCGAGCCGTACTGTGGCCTGGGCAGTTTCACCTGAGCCGCAGCATGAAGCGTTTTCATGCAAAATCACCCTTTCGCGTCACGCTTAATCACGCCTTCGGCCAGGTTATCGAAGGCTGCGCTGAAGATCGTCACGAAGGCACCTGGATAACCCGCGATATCATTATCGCCTATCACCAGCTTCATGAGCTGGGTTACGCGCATTCGATCGAAGTGTGGAGCGGCGACGACCTCGTCGGGGGCATGTACGGCGTGGCGCAGGGTACGCTGTTCTGCGGCGAGTCGATGTTCTCCCGCGCCACGAATGCGTCGAAAACCGCGCTGCTGGTTTTTAGCCAGGAATTTGCCCGACGTGGAGGACAGTTAATGGATTGTCAGGTGCTGAATGAGCATACCGCCTCGCTCGGCGCCGTTGAAATCTCCCGCCGACACTATATCGAACACCTGGAACAGTGCCGAAAGGAGACCCTACCACGCGATTTTTGGGTTCCCAGAACGCTCTTTATACCCAATGCCTAAATGTTTTCCGCATATTTTTTATGAGGGTGTTATAATTACGCCGCAGAGTAGCTTCTGCCTGTTGCCCCGCCGCCGTTTGGGACCCTCGCTTCAGATAACGTCCTTACGTTTATCCTGTCGTCTCCCCTTTACGAATGCGCTTTCCGTTCGGTTGTACCGTGACGCTTGGGCAATACGCTGAGACTGTTTTGCTGCGTTTTAAACGCGCAATTCTTTACTTAATTGAGGAATTTCGGCATTATCTTGCCGGTTCAAAACTTGGTAGTGATACCCCAGAGGATTAGATGGCCAAAGAAGACAATATTGAAATGCAGGGTACCGTACTTGATACGTTGCCTAATACCATGTTTCGCGTAGAACTGGAAAACGGTCACGTGGTAACTGCGCACATCTCCGGTAAAATGCGCAAAAACTATATCCGCATTTTGACGGGCGACAAAGTGACTGTTGAACTGACCCCGTACGACCTGAGCAAAGGCCGCATTGTCTTCCGTAGTCGCTAATTGTTTTCGCCTGTAATGGCAGATGAATATTTAAAAGGTCGGGACAATCCCGGCCTTTTTTATTTATGGCTTTAGTGTGGCTGTTCAGGAAGAGGTATTTTTGTGCGGTCTTATGCCCTCACCCTGACCCTCTCCCACAGGGAGAGGGAGAAAAGCGGACACAAAAAAGCCGGGTTAAAAACCCGGCTTTTACACTAAAGAAAATCAGTGAGCCGTTTCCGGCTTGTGCTTCGCCGCACTCTGGAAATCGTACGTCAGTTCGTTCTTCGCCTGATCCAGCCCCACCGTTACCTGGCCGCCGTCCACCAGCGAGCCAAACAGCAGCTCGTTCGCCAGCGGTTTCTTCAGGTTGTCCTGAATCACGCGCGCCATCGGACGGGCGCCCATCGCACGGTCGTAGCCTTTCTCAGCCAGCCAGTTGCGGGCCTCCTGGCTCACTTCCAGCGACACGCCTTTCTGATCCAGCTGAACCTGCAACTCGACGATGAACTTGTCCACCACCTGATGAATCACCTCGGTAGACAGATGATCGAACCAGATAATGTTGTCCAGACGGTTACGGAACTCCGGCGTGAAGATCTTCTTGATCTCTTCCATCGCATCGGTGCTGTTATCCTGGTGGATCAGGCCGATGGATTTACGCTCGGTTTCCCGCACCCCGGCGTTGGTGGTCATCACCAGCACCACGTTGCGGAAATCGGCCTTGCGCCCGTTGTTATCGGTCAGCGTCCCGTTGTCCATCACCTGCAACAGGATGTTGAATACGTCCGGGTGCGCTTTCTCGATTTCATCGAGCAGCAGTACCGCGTGCGGGTGCTTGATAACCGCGTCCGTAAGCAGGCCGCCCTGGTCAAAGCCCACGTATCCCGGAGGCGCACCAATCAAACGGCTGACGGTATGACGCTCCATATACTCGGACATATCAAAGCGCAGCAGCTCAATGCCCAGCGCTTTGGAGAGCTGAACCGTCACCTCGGTTTTACCCACCCCGGTCGGGCCGGCGAACAGGAAGGAACCAACCGGCTTGTGGTCATGCCCCAGGCCAGCACGGGCCATCTTGATCGCTTCGGTTAAAGCCTCAATGGCTTTATCCTGACCAAAGACCAGCATTTTCAGGCGATTGCCGAGGGTCCGCAGCGTATCACGGTCGCTCTGAGAAACGCTCTTCTCAGGAATACGCGCGATGCGGGCCACCACGGACTCGATATCCGCCACATTCACGGTTTTCTTACGCTTGCTGGCTGGCATCAGGCGTGCACGCGCACCCGCCTCATCAATCACGTCGATCGCTTTATCCGGCAGATGACGATCGTTGATGTATTTCACCGCCAGTTCCACCGCCGCACGGACCGCTTTCGCGGTGTAACGCACGTCGTGGTGTGCTTCGTACTTGGTTTTCAGGCCATTGATGATCTGCACCGTTTCGTCAACCGACGGCTCGGTAACGTCGATTTTCTGGAAACGACGCGCCAGCGCACGATCCTTCTCAAAGATGTTGCTGAACTCCTGGTACGTCGTGGAGCCCATCACGCGGATCTTGCCGCTGGAGAGCAGCGGTTTGATCAGGTTAGCGGCATCCACCTGGCCACCGGAGGCCGCACCTGCGCCGATGATGGTGTGGATCTCATCGATAAACAGGATGCTGTTGGTGTCCTGCTCCAGCTGTTTTAACAGCGCTTTGAAACGTTTTTCGAAATCACCGCGGTATTTGGTGCCCGCCAGCAGCGAGCCAATATCCAGCGAGTAGATGGTACAGTCGGCAATCACTTCCGGCACGTCGCCCTGCACAATGCGCCAGGCCAGCCCTTCAGCAATCGCGGTTTTACCCACGCCAGATTCCCCCACCAGCAGCGGGTTGTTCTTACGGCGACGGCACAGCACCTGGATGGCACGCTCCAGCTCTTTGTCGCGGCCAATCAGCGGGTCGATACCGCCAACGCGAGCAAGCTGGTTAAGGTTGGTGGTGAAGTTTTCCATACGATCCTCCCCGCCTGCTTGCTCTTCATTGCTGTTGATCTGTCCGCTGGGATCCGATGCCTGGTTAGGCTCGTCTTTTCGCGTTCCGTGAGAGATGAAGTTGACCACGTCGAGCCGGCTGACTTCGTGTTTACGCAGCAGGTAGGCCGCCTGGGACTCCTGCTCGCTGAAGATGGCGACCAGGACATTGGCGCCAGTCACTTCGCTACGTCCGGAAGACTGGACGTGGAAAACCGCGCGCTGCAACACGCGCTGGAAGCTGAGCGTCGGCTGCGTGTCGCGCTCTTCTTCACTGGCTGGCAGCACTGGTGTAGTTTGTTCGATGAAGGCTTCGAGTTCCTGACGTAGCGCCACCAGATCCACGGAGCAGGCTTCCAGCGCTTCGCGGGCAGATGGGTTGCTAAGCAGTGCGAGCAGCAGGTGCTCGACGGTCATAAACTCATGTCGGTGCTCACGCGCTCTGGCGAAAGCCATGTTTAAACTGAGTTCCAGTTCTTGATTGAGCATAGGCACCTCCCCCAATTTTATGCCTTATCAGGCCTTTTCCAGCGTACACAGCAACGGATGCTCGTTCTCCCTTGCATAGTCGTTCACCATCGCTACTTTGGTTTCCGCAACCTCGGCAGTAAAGATGCCGCAGATCGCTTTGCCACGATAATGAACGGTAAGCATCAGTTGCGTTGCACGTTCAACATCATAAGAAAAGAACTTTTGTAGCACGTCAATAACAAATTCCATCGGCGTGTAATCATCGTTCATTAACATAACTTTATACATAGATGGCGGTTTTAGCGCGTCGCGCACTTTATCTTCCGCCAGCTGGTCAAAATCCAGCCAATCGTTGGTCTTACCCATTATGCATAACCACTTTGAATCTACCTCAGATGTTAGATAACAATCATCTATTACTGTCATCCGCGATGTCTGTCACAAACTGTTGCAATAGCGTTAACTGCCTCAAATTTTGGTTGATTATTGTCCCAACTCCAGCGCCAAACGCTTGACGGCTTCTTCCGTTTCTCTAAATTGTACAAGCGTGAGTTGGCGAGGTTTTGAACAGCCCCCACTCCACCACCGGTTCATTCCATCTTAATTTATAAGATTTACGAAGGATGTCGAAGCATGGAAATGGGTACTGTTAAGTGGTTCAACAACGCCAAGGGGTTTGGCTTCATTTGCCCCGAAGGCGGCGGCGAGGATATCTTCGCTCACTATTCCACCATTCAGATGGATGGTTACAGGACGCTCAAAGCCGGGCAGTCCGTCCGGTTCGATGTACACCAGGGGCCAAAAGGCAATCACGCCAGTCTTATCGTGCCCGTTGAAGCAGAAACGGTTGCATAGCTCTCTGATTCATTGTGTACACCCCGCAGGCAAAATGCCAGCCCGATCGGCTGGCATTTTTATTTTCGGGTTATTCCCGCGCCAGCGCATCCACCGGATCCAGCCGCGCGGCGTTTCGTGCCGGCAGCCAGCCAAACAAAATGCCGGTAAAGGTGGAGCACAAAAACGCGGTGAGGATCGCCATCGGTGAGAAGCCAATCTCCCACCCCGGTAAAAAGAGCTGGAGCGCGAAGGCGATCATCATCGAGAGCGCAATCCCCATCGCGCCTCCCACCAGACACACCAGCACCGCTTCAATCAAAAATTGCTGGAGCACATCGCTGGCTCTGGCCCCGACCGCCATGCGAATGCCGATCTCGCGCGTACGTTCGGTCACCGACACCAGCATAATGTTCATCACCCCTATCCCGCCGACGACCAGCGAAATCACCGCCACCAGCGTCAGGAACAGCTGAAGAGTACGTGTGGTCTTTTCGGCCGTTTTCAAGAGGCCGTCCATGTTCCAGGTGAAGAAATCCTTTTTCCCGTGGCGCAACGTTAACAGCCGCTCGAGCTGCTGTTCCGCCAGCGCGCTGTCGTAGCCCTCTTTCACTCGCACGGTAATGGAGTTGAGCCAGGACTGTCCCATAATGCGCCCGGAAATGGTGCTGTACGGCAGCCAGACGCGCAGGATCTTGCTGCTGCCAAACATGGACTGTTTCTCTTCCGCCACACCAATCACCGTGGCGGGCATGTTACCCACCAGGATCACTTCCCCCACCACACGGGTTTTATTGGGGAAAAGCTGTCTGCGCGAGTTAGCGTCTAACACCACCACCTGCGCCCTGCCCGCCAGCTGTTCCGCGTTGAAGGTCGCCCCTTCGCTGAAGGTCATGCCGTAGACGTTGAAGTAATCTCCGCTGACGCCGTTAGCGCTGGCCGCCACGTCGATGTTGCCGTAGCGCAGACGCAGGTTTTGCGACACGGCAGGCGTGGCGGAGTTCACCCACGGCTGCTTCTGAATAGCCGCCAGATCGTCGTATTTCAGCGCCTGCTGATACTGCGGCTCGTCGTCGCCAAAATCTTTGCCGGGGTAAACGTCGATGGTGTTAGTCCCGATGGCGCGAATATCCGCCAGCACCAGCTGTTTCGCCGCATCGCCCACCACCACAATCGACACCACCGAGGCAATCCCGATAATGATGCCAAGCATGGTCAGCAGGGTGCGCATTTTGTTGGCCGCCATCGCCAGCCAGGCCATGGTCAGCGCCTCACGGAAACCGCTGGAGAACTGTCCCCAGCCGGTGGACGCAGGCAAGGCTTCTTTCGGCGCCGCCGCTCTGGACTGACGCGGCGGCGGGTTGCTGACCAGCTCGCCGTCGTGGATCTCGATAATGCGTTCCGCCTGCGCCGCCACCTGCGGATCGTGGGTGACAATAATCACCGTATGCCCCTGATCGCGAAGCTGATGCAGGATCGCCATTACCTCTTCACCGGAATGGCTGTCGAGCGCACCGGTTGGCTCATCGGCGAGGATCACCTGTCCGCCGTTCATCAGCGCGCGGGCAATACTCACGCGCTGCTGCTGACCGCCGGAAAGCTGTGAAGGCTGATAATCAACACGCTCCGCCAGCCCAAGACGCGTTAACAGCGCCTTCGCGCGTTCGAGGCGTTTTTTGCGCTCGACGCCCGCATACACCGCCGGCACTTCCACATTCTGCGCCGCGCTCAGGTGTGAAAGCAGATGGTAACGCTGAAAAATAAAGCCAAAATGCTCGCGACGCAGCTTCGCCAGCGCGTCGCCGTCCAGGGTGGAAACATCCGTCCCGGCCACGCGATAGGTGCCGCTGGTGGGCTTATCCAGACAGCCAAGAATGTTCATCAGCGTTGATTTACCCGAGCCCGACGCCCCGACAATCGCCACCATTTCACCGGCTTCAACGCGCAGGGAGATGCCCTTCAGCACCTCCACCGGCCCGTCGCCGGACGGATAGCTGCGACGAATGTCATTCAGCTCAAGCAGCGCCGTCATTGCGCGGCTCCGGGCAGGGTTTCGCTGGTGACCACTTCCTCACCCTCTTCCAGCCCTTTTACCACCACCACATCGGTGTCGTTACGTGCGCCAATCACCACTTCCCGCTCGCGGGTTTCGCCGTTGCGCAGCACTTTCACCTTGTAGCGATTGTCCCCGGCGGATTCGCCCAGCGCGGAGAGCGGAACCGTCAGCACGTTTTTCACGCCGGTCAGCTGGATATGCACCTGGGCGGTCATGTCCAGACGCAGCACGCCCTGCGGGTTTGGCACCTCAAAACGCGCATAGTAGAAGATGGCGTCGTTGACCTTCTCCGGCGTCGGCAGGATATCTTTCAGCACCCCTTCATAGCGGGTTTGCGGATCGCCCAGCACCGTAAACCAGGCTTTCTGCCCCGGCTTAAGGTGAATGACGTCCGCTTCGGATACCTGGGCTTTCACCAGCATGGTGCTCATATCCGCCAGGGTCAGGATGTTCGGCGCCTGCTGCGCGGCGATGACCGTCTGGCCTTGCAGGGTGGTTATCTGCGTCACTTCCCCGGCCATTGGCGCAACGATTTGCGTGTAATCGAGGTTGGTTTTCGCCGTATCCAGCGAGGCCTGATTCCGTTTGATTTGCGCATCGATGGTGCCAATCTGCGCCTGCTTCACCGCCAGCTCCGTGGCGGCTGTGTCCAGATCCTGTTTCGAGATAGCCTGCGTTTTCGCCAGCGCCTGCTGACGCGTCAGGGTGACCTGAGCGAGATTACGCTCCGCCTGAGCCTGCGCGCGCTGCGCGCGCAGCTCCATCAGCGTCGCTTCCACTTCGCGGATTTGGTTTTGCGCCTGCTCAGGATCGATCACGCCCAGCAGCTGGCCTTTTTTAACCTTATCGCCAATCTCAACTGACAGGGTTTTAAGCTGACCGCTGACCTGCGCGCCCACGTCAACCTTACGCAGGGCATCCAGTTTCCCCGTCGCCAGCACGTTTTGTTGCAGTTCGCCCGGACGAACAATCAGAGTTTGATACTGTGGTACCGGCGCGTTCAGTACCTTCCATAACCAGAATCCGCCCGCTAACACCACTACCGCCAGCAGCAGAAACAGCTTTCTGCGTTTTCCCTTCAGGTTCATAAATATTCCAAATAATTGTTCTGGCTATCATCACCGTTGATTTTATCTAAACCACTCCTCAACGAAACCCCCGATCCCCGTAATCGTCGGGAATTGTTTACCCGATGTTGATAAAGCGCCTGCTGAAATAGCAATATTCCACCAGAAGCAGGATCTAACATGTCTTCCATCGTCGATACACCTTATTCAACGCTGCCCCAGCCTAAATCGGGCTGGCAACTGTTTAAAAGCCTGGCATCGGGTTCCCTCACGCCGGGGCTGGCGTGGCAAAATCCGGCCTATCGACGTAAGTTTATGTTGCGCTCGCTGGCAACGCCGTTCACCACTGCGCGCCTGCTCGGAAACCTTGCAAAACAGCCCCGTCTGATGCAGATCCTGCGCGTGCAGCCCGGCCTGCCGTGCCGCCTGCACCGGCCGTGGCTGACCGTCAATATGGGCCGTCAGAATACGCTGGACGCACTGAACGATCACTATCAGTTGATGAGCCGCCATCTTCCGGCGTCGCTGCTGAACGGCTACCTCTCCAGCCAGGGCATCACGCTGGTGACGTTAACGGGCAAAGAGGAACAGCAGTTTAGCGTTCGCCTGAGCGCGGATGCGTTTCTGGACAAAGAAGGGGAAGCGACCCTCACTTTTTGCGACCACCAGAACACGGTGCTGGCCGAGCTGACCTTTACGCTGTGCACATACCAGGGCAAGTCAACGCTCTTCATCGGCGGAATGCAGGGGGCGAAAGCGCATGTCCCGCACGAGCACATTCAGCTGGCGACCAAAGCCTGTCACGGACTGTTCCCAAAACGTCTGCTGGTTGAAGCGGTCATGACGCTGGCAGGCGCCTTCCCGGTCGAGCAGATCCTCGCGGTGAGTAACGCCACCCACATCTACCGCAGCTGGCGCTATCGCAAGAAAAAAGAGGGAAAATTGCTGGCTGACTATGACAGCTTCTGGCGCTCCCTTGGCGGACAGCAGCAGGATAACGGCAACTTTGCCCTGCCGCTGACCATGCCACGCAAACCGATGGAAGAGATTGCGAGTAAAAAACGGTCCGAATACCGCCGCCGCTATGCCCTGCTTGATAGCCTGATCCAACAGGTTTCGCAGGCGACTGCCCGTTAATCGGCCCTCCCGCGAGCCAGCCAGAGGACGCGGGAGAACATTTTACGCAGCAGCGTGGGCACCGACTCCACGCCTCGCCTGCCCGCTTCCGTCGCAACTTCAATGGCCAAATCCGGTTTTGACGACCGATGGATAGCTTTGGCAATCACCCGGCGCATATTCATGGGCACATCTACCGGGATCATCGCCACGCGGTGAAAGACGTCGTCAAATCCCTGGCGGTACATAAAGTGCTCCATGTCCATCGCAGGCAGCGCGGTCAGATGTTCCCGCTCCTCTTCACGATCGTTATTGAGCAGGCTGCGCACGGTCGCCGCATATTTTTTACCCGCCTCATCGCCATCCACCAGTACGTGCCACTCTATCCCCATCCGGCGCGCAAATTTGATCAGCGGTTTTAAGCCAGACTGAGCAAATTCGATCACTTTGATCCCTTCGGCGTCAAAGTGGTGTCCGCACTGGCGAGCCAGCTCGTTTATCACCCAGGTTTCCGTTTCCCCTTCCACCAGCAACCAGCAGCGGGCAAACAGGGAAGAGGCACGGTTAAAACGGATATGAAACGCAATTCGTCGGCCATCTTCGGCATTTAACCCGCCGGGCCCGAGCCGGTAAGCGGTGACCCGCGACGATTCACGCACCAGGCGGCAGACATACTCCACCGGCGTCAGAGAGAGCAGCTCTCCGGAATTCGTGGTGGTGACTCGCTGCAACGGTAGCAAATTAAGAAGATGCCACGCCACGGAAAGCATAATCGGGTGCAGCCGCGTTTCCGGATCTTCCACCAGCAGCAGCGGGCGCGCGTCCCGATCCAGGCGCACCGTCCCTTTCGCCTGTAAAAGCGTGGAGAATAATCCCAGCAGGATCACCCGATGCGTGCGCCCGCCGGGGCGGTCGATCATGCGGTTGATAATATCGAGATAGCGCCAGCTTCGTTGTTCATCGTGCGAGCGGCGACGCATCAGACGGTGGCGCGCCTGCCCCGTTCCCTGCTCGGAGAAATAGTGCTCCAGCAGTTGCACCATGGCAGACAGTCCCTGACGGATCTGGCCGTCGGTGAGGTTCTGCGGCCGTGAGACCAGTTCACGGGCGAGGAAATCCAGTTCGCGGGCGGTCACCTCCACCTCGGGCATATTCGGCACGGTGCCGTTACGGATCCGCCGCATAAAGCGCGCGTCTCGTAAGCGCAGCACGGGGGAGAGGCGGATAAGATGGCGGGCAAGCTCGTCAATATTATCGAGCGGGATCGGATTTCCCTTCTCATCAAGAAATTCACGCAGGGTTAACACCCCGTCGTTTTGCGCCATTTCGCCCTCAAGGCGATAGAAAATACGCTGGAAACCATCTTCACAGGGCACCCAGCAGGGCGACATAGGGCGAAAACGACGCACGCGATGGCGACCGGGCTCGGATTCGCGGAAGGTCAGAATGATATGCAGGTGTTTCTCGCGTCCGTTGACATCCCCTGGCGGAAACCAGAAGTCATCATGAACGAAGTGGTACAAGTCCTCTTCGGGCGAAAGTAGCAGCGTCAGGGCATCCAGCAGGCTGGATTTACCCCAGGCATTTTCGCCTATCAGGACGTTGTTCTGTTCCAGTTGCAGCGACAGGCGGTTAATCCCGCGAAACCCGACAATCTCCACACGTTCGAGTAGCATACATCCCCCGCAATTCGGCCACTTTTTCCTTCAAGTTATCAGCAGTATAGCGGCAGGCTGTGGGTCACGACAGCAGAATATACGCCCCCTTAATTATTGGGCTATGCTCTTATTACCTCCGATCTGAACAAGGATTGACATCACATTGCCTTAAATCAAATTTAGTGAATTTATTTGAGTGGCGAAGGGATGTTGATGGTTTCAAAATACTGGCTCTTTGAGTCGTCATCCCTTTATGGCGATATAACCCGCGCGCAGGAATGGGCGCGGACGTTTATTATTGAGGTGGTTATGTTCAGAAAATTAGCGGCAGAATGCTTTGGTACATTCTGGCTGGTGTTTGGTGGCTGCGGTAGCGCAGTACTGGCAGCCGCATTTCCGGAATTAGGTATTGGCTTTGTCGGCGTCGCGCTGGCATTCGGTTTAACTGTATTAACCATGGCATTCGCCGTGGGGCATATTTCCGGCGGTCATTTCAACCCGGCCGTCACATTAGGATTATGGGCGGGCGGACGTTTCCCGGCGAAAGATATTATTGGCTATATTATTGCCCAGGTTATTGGCGGCCGCGGCGGTGCTGTACGTAATTGCCAGCGGAAAAGCCGGGTTTGACGCCGCGGCCAGCGGATTTGCGTCGAACGGCTTCGGCGAACACTCTCCAGGCGGCTACTCGATGCTGTCTGCCATCGTGATTGAAATTGTGCTCACCGCAGGCTTCCTGTTGGTGATCCACGGCGCAACGGACAAATACGCGCCTGCGGGCTTTGCCCCCATCGCTATTGGTCTGGCGTTGACGCTGATCCACCTCATCTCCATTCCGGTGACCAACACCTCCGTTAACCCGGCGCGCAGCACCGCGGTGGCTATTTTCCAGGGCGGCTGGGCGCTTGAACAGCTGTGGCTGTTCTGGGTGATGCCTATTATCGGCGGTATTCTGGGCGGCGTGCTGTATCGCACCCTGCTGGAAAAACACGATTAATGGTTTTCCCCCTCTCCCTGTGGGAGAGGGCCGGGGTGAGGGCATCAGGCCGCACCACCCCAAATAGACAAGCCGGGTAAGGCGCAGCCGCCACCCGGCTTTCTTTTGCCGCTTTACTGTACAGCCTTTATTGGGTAGTGTCTCTGGCGCTTAACGAAAACTCAAAAGGACCGGCTGTTCATGTTCTCAGGACTCCTCATCATTCTTCTGCCCCTGATTGTGGGCTACCTTATTCCGCTGCGTCATGAATCGGCCTTAAAGCTTATTAATCGTTTTCTCAGCTGGATTGTTTACGTCATTCTGTTCTTTATGGGGATCAGCCTGGCCTTCCTGGATAATCTGGCGACGAACTTGCTTTCCATCCTGCATTATTCTGCGGTTACGGTAGTGGTTATTCTGCTGTGCAATATTGCTGCGCTGTTCTGGCTGGAACGCACTATTCCCTGGAAAAATCACCACCATCAGGAAAAGCTTCCCTCCCGTATTGCGATGGCGCTGGAATCATTAAAACTGTGCGGCGTGGTGGTACTCGGTTTTTTACTGGGTCTGACCGGCTGGGCATTTTTACAGCACGCAACGGAAGCCAGCGAATATACGCTTATTTTCCTGCTCTTCCTGATTGGTATTCAGCTGCGAAATAATGGCATGACGCTGAAACAGATTGTCCTTAACCGCCGGGGCATGATGGTTGCCGTTATCGTTGTGGCCAGCTCACTGGCGGGGGGAGTGATTAACGCCTTTATTCTCGATCTGCCGCTGAAAACCAGCCTGGCGATGGCGTCCGGTTTCGGCTGGTATTCGCTCTCCGGTATTCTGCTGACCGAATCGTTTGGTCCGGTGATCGGCAGCGCCGCCTTCTTTAACGATCTGGCGCGCGAGCTGATAGCCATCATGCTGATCCCCGGCCTGGTACGCCGCAGCCGCTCTACCGCGCTGGGCCTGTGCGGGGCCACCTCAATGGACTTTACCCTGCCGGTGTTACAGCGCTCGGGAGGGCTGGAGATGGTCCCTGCCGCCATCGTACACGGCTTTATTCTGAGCCTGCTGGTCCCCATTCTGATGGCGTTCTTCTCAGCCTGATACTGCTTTGGCGGTAGTGAACCTGCCGCCAAAATTGCGCTAAATCAATAACCCTCCACTTAGTATAAGAAAGCACTTTTCTCTGCTGTGGCACAGGCATAACCTTAAACATGTATCTCAAATATAACTTTAACAGGTGTGATTATGTTTTGTGTGCAATGTGAACAAACCATCCGTACCCCAGCAGGCAACGGCTGCTCTTACGCGCAGGGTATGTGCGGCAAAACCGCAGAAACGTCCGATCTCCAGGATCTGCTGATTGCGGCTCTGCAAGGCTTGTCCGCCTGGGCCTTCAAAGCCCGTGAATATGGCATTGTTGATCACTATGTCGACAGCTTTGCGCCGCGCGCATTTTTCTCCACGCTGACCAACGTTAACTTCGATTCTCCACGCATTGTGGGCTATGCCCGCGAAGCGATTGCCCTGCGTGAAGCCCTGAAAGCGCAGTGCCTGAATGCCGACGCCAGCGCCCGCGTGGACAACCCGATGGCGGAGCTACAGCTGGTGAGCGACGACCTGGGCGAGCTACAGCGTCAGGCCGCAGAATTTACTCCCAATAAAGACAAAGCGGCGATTGGCGAAAACATCCTCGGCCTGCGCCTGCTGTGCCTGTACGGTCTGAAAGGTGCTGCGGCCTATATGGAACACGCGCACGTACTCGGCCAGTACGACAACGCTATTTACGCCCAGTACCACAAAATCATGGCCTGGCTGGGCACCTGGCCTTCCGATATGAACGCCCTGCTGGAATGCTCGATGGAAATCGGCCAGATGAACTTCAAAGTGATGAGCATTCTGGATGCCGGTGAAACCAGCACCTACGGCCACCCAACGCCAACGCAGGTCAACGTCAAAGCGACCGAAGGCAAATGCATCCTGATCTCCGGTCATGACCTGAAAGATCTCTACAACCTGCTGAAGCAGACCGAAGGCACCGGCGTTAACGTTTATACCCACGGCGAAATGCTGCCCGCGCACGGCTACCCGGAGCTGCGTAAATTTAAGCATCTGATCGGTAACTACGGCAGCGGCTGGCAGAACCAGCAGGTGGAGTTTGCCCGCTTCCCTGGCCCAATCGTCATGACCTCTAACTGCATCATCGACCCGACCGTCGGCGCGTATGACGACCGTATCTGGACCCGCAGCATCGTCGGCTGGCCGGGCGTGAGCCACCTTGAAGGCGACGATTTCGGTCCGGTTATCGCTCAGGCGCAGCAGATGGCAGGCTTCCCGTACAGCGAAATTCCACACCTCATCACCGTCGGTTTTGGTCGTGAAACCCTGCTGGGTGCGGCGGATTCCCTGATTGACCTCGTCAGCCGTGAAAAACTGCGTCACATCTTCCTGATCGGCGGCTGTGACGGCGCGCGCGGGGAACGTAACTACTTCACCGATTTCGCCACCCGCGTACCGGAAGACTGTCTGATCCTGACCCTGGCCTGCGGTAAGTACCGTTTCAACAAGCTGGACTTCGGCAACATCGAAGGTCTGCCGCGCCTGGTGGATGCGGGTCAGTGTAACGATGCGTATTCAGCCATCATTCTGGCGGTCACGTTGGCAGAGAAACTGGGCTGCGGCGTGAACGATCTGCCGCTGTCGCTGGTGCTCTCCTGGTTCGAGCAGAAAGCGATCGTTATCCTGTTGACCCTGCTCTCTCTCGGCGTGACCAACATCGTCACCGGGCCGACCGCGCCAGGCTTCCTGACGCCGGACCTGCTGGCCATCCTGAACGAGAAATTTGGTCTGCGTTCTGTGACCAACGTTGAAGATGATATGAAGCAACTGCTGAGCGCGTAAGGAGTAACTCATGACCATGCCAACCTCACAATGTCCGTGGCGGATGCAGGTTCATCACATCCATCAGGAGACGCCGGATGTGTGGACGCTGTCGCTGCTGTGCCATGACTATTATCCGTACCGCGCGGGCCAGTATGCGCTGGTGAGCGTGCGTAATTCGGCGGATACTCTGCGCGCCTACACGATCTCCTCCACGCCGGGCGTGAGCGAGTACATTACGCTCACCGTTCGTCGTATTGATGACGGCGCAGGATCCGAGTGGCTGACCCGGGACGTGAAGCGCGGGGATTACATCTGGCTGTCTGATGCGCAGGGCGAGTTTACCTGTGACGACAAGACAGAAGATAAATTCCTGCTGCTGGCGGCGGGCTGTGGCGTGACGCCGATTATGTCGATGCGTCGCTGGCTGGCGAAATACCGACCTCAGGCCGACGTGCAGGTGATTTTCAGCGTTCGTTCCCCGGAAGATGTGATTTTTGCCGAAGAATGGCGCAACTATCCGGTGACGCTGGTGGCTGAGCACAACGCGACGCACGGTTTTGTCGCGGGGCGCCTGAGCCGCGAGCTGCTGCAAAGCGTGCCGGATATTGCGAACCGCATCGTGATGACCTGCGGCCCGGCGCCGTACATGGAGATCGTGGAGAAAGAAGTGAAAGCGCTCGGCGTGACCCGCTTCTTCAAAGAGCAGTTCTTCACGCCTGTAGCGGAAGCGGCGACCAGCGGGATGAAGTTCACGAAGCTGCAACCGGCGCAGACCTTCTTTGGCCGCGTGGGCACCACGCTGCTTGAAGCGCTGGAAAGCAACAACGTACCGGTGGCAGCGGCCTGTCGCGCCGGGGTGTGCGGATGTTGCAAGACCAAAGTGGTTTCCGGTGAGTACACGGTCACCAGCACCATGACGCTGACCGACGCAGAAATCGCAGAAGGCTATGTGCTGGCATGTTCGTGCCATCCGCAAGGCGATCTTGTGCTCGCATAATCTTTCGCGGTTCACCTGTAGGCCCGGTAAGCATCAGCGCCACCGGGCTTTTTTGTCCGTGCAGGCCAGCTCATTTGCCTTTGTAACTCCTGTAGGCCCGGTAAGCGTCAGCGCCACCGGGCTTTTTGCCGGGCGGCACTACGTTTACCCGGCCTACATTGTGCCTACTGCCTGTACGGCAGCCCGTTATTTTTTTTGACTTTGCCAGGCGCGTCGCGCAGAAAAACCACCTGTACTTAAGGAATACTGAGCAGGCAATACAGCGACTTTCTTCTAAGCTTGTAAGCGATATCACAAAAAGGAGACGGACAACCATGAAACAAACTGTGGCTGCATACATAGCGAAAACCCTTGAGCAGGCTGGCGTAAAGCGTATCTGGGGCGTCACTGGCGATTCTCTGAACGGACTCAGCGATAGCCTTAACAAGATGAAAACTATTGAGTGGATGCCCACCCGCCATGAAGAAGTCGCCGCCTTTGCCGCCGGTGCCGAAGCGCAGCTTACGGGTGAACTCGCCGTCTGTGCAGGTTCCTGCGGACCGGGAAACCTGCACCTCATCAACGGTCTGTTCGACTGTCACCGCAACCATGTTCCGGTGCTGGCGATTGCGGCTCACATTCCGTCATCTGAAATCGGTAGCGGCTATTTTCAGGAGACGCATCCGCAGGAGCTGTTCCGTGAATGCAGCCACTATTGCGAGCTGGTCTCATCGCCGGAGCAGATCCCACAGGTGCTGGCGATAGCCATGCGTAAGGCGATCCTGAATCGCGGGGTTTCGGTGGTTGTGCTGCCGGGGGACGTGGCGCTGAAGGCCGCACCTGAAACCGCCACCACCCACTGGTACTCTGCGCCCCAGCCAACCATTACCCCTGCCGAAGAAGAGCTGAAAAAGCTGGCACAGCTGCTGCGATACTCCAGCAATATCGCCCTGATGTGCGGCAGCGGCTGCGCCGGCGCGCATAAAGAGCTGGTGGAATTTGCCGGTAAGCTGAAGGCGCCAGTTGTGCACGCCCTGCGCGGGAAAGAGCACGTTGAATACGATAACCCGTACGATGTCGGCATGACCGGGCTGATCGGTTTTTCCAGCGGCTTCCACACCATGATGAACGCCGACACGCTGATCCTGCTCGGCACCCAGTTCCCGTACCGCGCGTTCTACCCGACGGATGCCAAAATTATCCAGATCGACATTAATCCCGGCAGCATCGGCGCGCACAGCAAGGTGGATATGGCGCTTATCGGCGATATCAAATCCACCCTCGCCGCCCTGCTGCCGCTGCTGGAAGAAAAAACGGACCGCAAATTCCTCGATAAAGCCCTGAGCGATTATCGCGATGCGCGCAAGGGGCTGGACGATCTCGCCAAACCGAGCGAAAAAGCGATCCACCCGCAGTATCTGGCGCAGCAGATCAGCCACTTCGCCGACGACGATGCCATCTTCACCTGCGACGTAGGAACGCCCACCGTCTGGGCCGCGCGCTATCTGAAAATGAACGGCAAACGTCGCCTGCTTGGGTCGTTCAACCATGGCTCAATGGCCAACGCCATGCCGCAGGCGCTGGGCGCAAAGGCGACGGCACCGGAACGTCAGGTGGTGGCGATGTGCGGCGACGGCGGGTTCAGTATGCTGATGGGGGATTTCCTGTCGGTGGCGCAGATGAAGCTTCCGCTCAAAATCGTGGTCTTTAACAACAGCGTTCTGGGCTTCGTGGCGATGGAGATGAAGGCCGGAGGCTACCTCACGGACGGCACCGAACTGCACGACACCAACTTCGCCCGCATCGCCGAAGCCTGCGGTATCACCGGTATTCGGGTGGAGAAAGCCTCAGAGGTGGACGACGCCCTGCAACGTGCCTTCGCCATCGACGGCCCGGTGCTGGTGGATGTGGTGGTCGCCAAAGAAGAGCTGGCGATCCCGCCTCAAATCAAGCTGGAACAGGCCAAAGGTTTTAGCCTCTACATGCTGCGCGCCATCATCAGCGGGCGCGGTGACGAAGTGATCGAACTGGCAAAAACCAACTGGCTCAGGTAAAACATTTCACAAGACCTCTTAAATTAAAGGGATGTGAAATGATTGATTTACGTAGTGATACCGTTACCCGTCCGGGCCGCGCCATGCTCGAAGAGATGATGGCCGCCCCGGTCGGGGACGACGTCTACGGCGATGACCCGACGGTCAACGAACTCCAGCGCTATGCGGCAGAGCTGAGCGGTAAAGAGGCTGCCCTGTTCCTGCCCACCGGCACGCAGGCTAACCTGGTGGCGCTGCTCAGCCACTGCGAGCGCGGCGAGGAGTATATCGTCGGCCAGGGGGCGCATAACTACCTGTACGAAGCCGGCGGTGCGGCGGTGCTTGGCAGCATCCAGCCGCAGCCGATCGATGCCGCACCGGACGGTACGCTGCCGCTGGACAAAGTCGCGGCCAAAATCAAAGCCGACGATATTCACTTCGCCCGCACTAAACTGCTGAGCCTCGAAAACACCCATAACGGTAAAGTCCTGCCGCGCGAATACCTGAAAGCGGCATGGGACTTTACCCGCGAGCGTAAGCTCGGCCTGCACGTTGACGGCGCACGTATCTTCAACGCCGTGGTGGAGTACGGCTGCGAGCTGAAAGCGATCACCCAATATTGCGACTCGTTCACCATTTGCCTCTCTAAAGGGCTGGGTACGCCGGTAGGTTCCCTGCTGGTTGGCAGCGCGGACTATATCAGGCGCGCCAACCGCTGGCGCAAAATGACCGGCGGCGGGATGCGTCAGGCGGGTATTCTGGCGGCTGCCGGACTGTACGCCCTGAAAAATAACGTGTCACGCCTGAAAGACGATCACGACAATGCGGCGTGGATGGCAGCGCAGCTGCGTGAAATCGGCGCAGATGTCATGCGTCACGACACTAACATGCTGTTTGTCCGCGTCGGCGATGAGCATGCTGCCGCGCTGGGCGACTTTATGAAAGCCCGAGGCGTGCTGGTTAACGCCTCCCCGGTCGTACGGCTGGTGATGCATCTTGACGTTAACCGCGAGCAGCTGACCGAGGTGGTGAAACACTGGCAGGCGTTTTTACAGCGTTAAGGAGCATACCGTGCCGCAACGTATTCTGGTGCTCGGCGCCAGCGGGTATATCGGTCAGCATCTGACCACTGCGTTAAGCCAGCAGGGGCACCAGGTGCTGGCAGCGGCACGCAACACGGAACGCCTGCAAAAGCTACATTTGCCTGGCGTGACGTGTCACAACGTTGACCTTAGCTGGCCGAAAGCGCTTCCTGCGCTGCTGGAAGGGGTCGATACGCTTTACTACCTTGTCCACAGCATGGGCGAAGGCGGGGATTTTATCGCCCACGAGCGTCAGGTGGCGATGAACGTTCGTGATGCGCTACTGCAAACGCCGGTGAAGCAGGTGATTTTTTTAAGCTCGCTCCAGGCGCCTGAGCACGAGCAGTCAGACCATCTGCGCGCCCGACAGCTGACGGCAGAAACGCTGCGGAGCGCCCGTATCCCCGTTACCGAACTGCGGGCAGGGATCATCGTCGGCGCGGGGTCCGCCGCGTTCGAAGTGATGCGCGATATGGTCTACAACCTGCCCGTGCTGACGCCGCCGCGCTGGGTACGCTCGCGCACCACGCCCATTGCGCTGGAGAATTTACTCCATTATCTGGTGGCATTGCTGGATCACCCGGCGGAGCAGCATCGCGTGCTGGAGGCGGCAGGTCCGGAAGTGCTGAGCTATCAGGCGCAGTTCGAACATTTTATGCGGGTGAGTGGCCGCCACCGCTGGCTGATCCCCATCCCCTTCCCGACCCGCTGGATATCGGTGTGGTTTTTGAATGTGATCACCTCCGTGCCGCCGACGACCGCCAAAGCGCTTATCCAGGGGTTGAAGCACGATCTGCTGGCGGACGATCGCGCGCTGCGCGCCTTAATTCCCCAGGAACTCATCCGCTTTGACGACGCGGTGCGCAACACGCTGAAAGAGGAAGAGAAGCTGGTGAACTCCAGCGACTGGGGTTATGACGCGCAGGCGTTTGCCCGCTGGCGGCCCGAGTACGGCTATTATCCGAAACAGGCGGGCTGTACGGTAAAAACCACGGCCAGCCTGGCAGCGCTGTGGGAAGTTGTGAACCAGATCGGCGGCAAAGAGCGCTATTTCTTCGGCAATATTCTGTGGCAAACGCGCGGCGCGCTGGATCTGCTGGTCGGTCACCGGCTGGCAAAAGGCCGCCCTGCCCATCCCTGGCTGAAGGTGGGCGATACCGTCGACAGCTGGAAAGTGATTATTGTTGAGCCGGAAAAACAGCTGGCGCTGCTGTTTGGCATGAAGGCGCCGGGGCTGGGGCGGCTCTGCTTCACCCTCAAGGACAACGGCGACCATCGTGAACTGGACGTTCGGGCATGGTGGCATCCGCACGGAATGCCGGGTCTGTTTTACTGGTTGCTGATGATCCCGGCACACCTGTTTATCTTCCGCGGAATGGCGAAACGGATTGCGCAACTGGCAGAAGAAAAGCGGGAAAATAACTAAATAAAACTCTTAATCTTTCACCTTTCCCATTGCAACACATCGTAATTCACGAAAGAATGCGCACGAAATTCTTTTCAACACAGTGGATTGTTATGAAGGTACTGGTTACCGGGGCGACCAGCGGCTTAGGCCGAAATGCGGTCGAGTTTCTGCGCAACAAAGGCATCAGCGTGAGGGCCACCGGTCGCAATGAGGCGATGGGTAAGCTCCTGCAAAAAATGGGCGCTGAATTTGTCCATGCCGATCTGACGGAGCTGGTCTCCTCTCAGGCCAAGGTGATGCTCGCCGGTATCGATACGCTGTGGCACTGCTCCAGTTTTACCTCTCCGTGGGGTACCCAGGAAGCCTTTGATCTCGCCAACGTGCGCGCCACGCGTCGTCTGGGCGAATGGGCCGTCGCCTGGGGCGTGCGTAACTTTATTCATATCTCCTCCCCGTCGCTCTATTTCGACTATCACCACCATCGTGATATTCAGGAAGATTTCCGCCCGGCGCGCTTCGCCTGCGAGTTTGCCCGCAGTAAAGCGGCGGGCGAAGAGGTGATCGACCTGCTGGCCCAGTCAAACCCGCACACCCGCTTTACCGTGCTGCGTCCGCAGAGCCTGTTTGGGCCGCACGACAAAGTCTTTATCCCGCGACTGGCCCAGATGATGCACCACTACGGCAGCGTGCTGTTACCGCGCGGCGGCGATGCGCTGGTGGACATGACCTATTACGAAAATGCCGTTCACGCCATGTGGCTGGCGAGCCAGCCGGAATGCGATAAGCTGGTGTCGGGCCGCGCGTACAACATCACCAACGGCGAACCCTGTACCCTGCGCAGCATTGTGCAAAGGCTGATTGACGAGTTAAAAATCGACTGCCGGATCCGTTCTGTTCCTTACCCGATGCTGGACATGATTGCCCGCAGCATGGAGCGCTTTGGCAGTAAATCGGCGAAAGAGCCTGCGCTGACGCATTACGGTGTGTCGAAGCTCAACTTTGATTTTACGCTGGATATTTCGCGGGCGGAGAACGAGCTGGGATATAAACCGATTGTATCGCTGGATGAAGGGATAGTGCGTACGGCGGCGTGGTTACGGGATCACGGGAAACTTCATCGTTAGCCTTTTGCCCGGTGGCGGCTGCGCCTTACCGGGCCTACAACTGCACCGTACTGTCCCCTCGCCCCCCTGGGGAGAGGGTTAGGGTGAGGGGAAAGAGCAGACACTAAAACGGCAACCCTGGAGGTTGCCGTTTGCTGTTTATAAGGCCGTCCAGGCTTCAGCCCATGCCAGACCTGCGCCAGGTTCATAGTACGTCGGCGCATTGTTACACCAGCCGCTGTACGGGAACGGTTTGCACTGGAACAGTTTACCGTGGTTGTTCACGATATCACCGGCGTTGTACTTGCTATTCGCGCTCCATGCCGGGTAAGACGTATCTTCTCCGGATGGCGTTGCCGCTTTCGCTTTCACGTTCAGCAGGTAAGACGTGGTGCTGCTCAGTTCGCCATCGCTGACGGTCAGGCTCACTTCATACTGCTGCGCCGTCGCAGACTCTGGCGCTGTAAAGGTCACAACCGCTTTGTCCTGACCGGTAACAGTCTGACCATCCTGGGAACGCCAGGTATACGTCAGCGTGTTACCATCTGGATCGGTAGAGCCTTCGGCGCTCAGAGAAACCTGCGCACCCGCTTCCACTGCACCGATCGGACCGGCAATCTGCGCAACCGGCGCGTGGTTCACCACAACCGGCGTTTCATCCGGCGTTGGGGTTGGTGCCGGCGTTTCATCGCCAGATGGCGTCGGTGTTGGCGTTACCGGGGTTTCGTCCGGGGTAACGGAAGAACCATCATCGTTAACGATTTTCACGTTAAAGAAGTGCTGCACGCACTTGCTGTAGTCACCGTCTTTAAATGCGCTGAACGGGGTCTGATAACCCACCAGTTGGCAAGAGTAGGTTTTGCCGTCCGGAGTATCCGCGCTCCATCCCCAGTCCTGTTCCCAGTAAATCTTCAGGGCGCCTGCGCCACCTTCGTCGAACTGCTTCATGTTAGCGCAACCCAACACTTCGTTCGCCGGAACAGGCACTTTCAGGTAGTTCGCGAACTCTTTGTAATACTTGATACGGTTTTGAGACTGCGCAATTTCAGTCGGGCCGCCGCACTCAACGCCGCCGTTGATGATTTGGGTGGTCACACCAAAGCCCGGAACCAGACCGTTGGCTTTATCGTGATCGTTCGGCTGCCATGTACCGTCGATCACCTGCAACATGCTTGGTTTTGGCGGCTGCGGATAGGCGAAGAAGAAGATCGCACTCGCCAGGTTCAGCCAGGTGTCCGCCACCAGCTCAGGTTTGTCGAGCAGCGTACGCACGTCGCCGTACATCGCTTCAGAGAATGGACCGTAGTTGTAATTGTAGGACAACTGTTTCGCACCACGACCGAAGTAGCTCAGGAAATCGCCGTCTTTATCTTTACCGCAAGGCCAGGTCTGCCCCTGCCAGACGTCCGGGTTACATTCGCCGTTATAACCGCCCTTCTGCCCTTCGCTCCAGCCCATTTCACGTACGTGGACCAGCGCCTGACGCCATTCGGCTTCCGGACGCCAGCTTTCGTGGCCGCCGGTCTCCTGGGCAAAGTGGGCAAACATGGTGGCCAGCTCTTTGCGGCAGATGGCGTCGCTGTCACGACCGTCATTGTAGGTCTTACACAGCGCCGGGAATTTACCCACGGCTTTCAGGAAGTTGCTGTAGGTATAGGCCTGCGCGCGCAGCGGGAAGAGATATTCCCAGTCGCTGGCTTTCACAATCCCTTCAACGCGCTTAACGTTGTCCGGGTTCGCCGCCCGGCCTGGCTCAATCAGTTCAACCTGCGCGTTATCCAGCGTCTGGATGGTCTCTTTAACCGAAGCCATCAGCGGGAAGTCCGTCAGTTCCTTCTCTTTCTTCGCCAGATCGCTGGCTTTGATGGTGTACGGCTCACTGCTGGTCTCCTTCAGGTTAGCAGCCTGAGCCATGAGTGGCGCCACGCAGGCTCCCGCAATGAGTACACTCAGTAACGTCCTTTTGTTCATTTCAGTTTTCCTGTTCGTTTAAAATTAAATGTTAAAATCCCGGCTTAGGTATTACTCCGTTAATACATAAACCACATTCAGCTGTTTTCACTTTTCGAAGAACACCTTCAGGAATTCTTCAAAAATAAAAAACGTTAATAACGTGCTGCTAATTTCAGTTGCTGATATTTGGCCCAGACCTTATGGGCATATTTCATCCTCTGCGGATAATTTTCTTTTTTCAGTCCGGCGTTATACGCGCCAACGGCTTCCCAGTTATAGCCATACACCCTGATCATCCCGGCAAGGATAGAAGCCCCGACCATGATCGAAGTACACGGCTCCGTGATTAACCGGTATTCGTCGATTCCTCTGCTTTCCAGCGCGGTAAAATGCGAACTGTTGATTTGCATCAGCCCGACATCCCGCGTGCCATCGCGGTTTTGCCCAACCGCATACGGGTTCATTCCGGATTCCACATTCGCTATCGCGTACAGTAAATAAGGGTCGACATGATAATAATGCGCCGCTTTATTCCAACAGTTTGCCAGAGCGCTTTGGCTTATTATCAATAACAACAAAATCAACTTTTTCATTTTTACCTGCTGACAGTTTCGGTTATTTCTCCTTACCAACATCCTGTAAAATGAATTTTGAATCACTCCCCCACTAAAAGGGGGAGTCATTAATGGGTTAGATTATTTGCAGTCTGTTGATGCGCCTTCTTTTACCCATACGTCGCTGTTGGCTGGATTATCACCACGGGTCCACCATTTCGCACGGTAAACGTTTCCTTCATAGGTGGTGGTGTCGCCGCCGTTGTAGACCAGGTCAGAACGCCAGTTCATCTTCACGTTGCTCACCAGCTCCCATGCATCCACACCGAAGCCAGGCTGATTGCCCTGAGTCCAGTACTTCGCTTTCCACACCAGATGGTCGAAGCTTACGGTATCGCCACCGTTGTAGATTTTGCTGGATTCCCATGCCGCATATTTGCTGGCGTTAGCATCCACAGGCGCATCGCAGCTCCCTTTGTCAGACGGTGGAGTCACATCATCAGCCGGAGGGGTAACGTCATCCGCCGGGTTAGTGTCTTCGTCATCTGGCACAGGTGCAGGCGCCGCTTTCGGATTCACGGTGACCTGGACGTTAGACTGCACGCTGGTCTTACCGTCGCTCACCACCACGCTCAGGGTGTAGGTAGACGTCGAGCTCACTTCCGGCGCAGTGATGTTCACGTTCGCGGAGTCAGTCCCGGTAGCGTGCATATCTGCTGGTACACTCCAGGCGTAGGTCAACGCATCTCCGTCTGGATCCGCGGCCTGGGCATGCAGCGCATAGGTTTCACCTGATTCAAGCGTGATCGCTTCCATTGGGTTTAAAACCGGTGCCTGGTTAGCTTTCGGCGCCTTGTTCACCACCTGGATATCAATCGCGTTGCTCAGGCCTTTCGCATCGGTCACCGTCAGGCGGAACACCATGGTCTGGTCGGACGTCGCGGCGGCAACGTTAAAGGTCGCTTTCGCTTTGGTGCTGTTGGTGATGGTGACCGACGGACCAGAGACCTGAGTCCATTTGTAGGTAATCGCATCGCCATCAGGATCGCTTGAAGCAGAGCCATCGAGCGTGACGGTTACCGGGCCAGACACGTTCTGGTCGGCAGAGGACGCGATTGGCGCGTGGTTGGTGACCACCGGATCAACCGGCGTAGCGTCGCCGCCCAGCAGGCTTTCGTTCATCGCGTTCAGGATGTCACCGGTGTCAGAGTCGATAGACCATGCGAACAGGCCACCCAGTTTATTCGCCAGAACATACTTACCTTTCGCCGTGGTTGAACGCGCATCTTCATACGTGATCAGGTCGCCGGTAGTTTTGTTGAAGACGTAAGGGGCTTCCGCATCAGCGTCGTAGCCGTATTCCCAGCCTGGTTTGCCTTTGTATTCGTTAACGATCTGACGATAGTCAACCACGCCGGGTTCCCAGGTCCCTTTCACCATACCTGTAGCGGTGCCGGTGAATGGATTGTTACCGGTGTAACCATGCACGCCGGTCCAGCCGCGGCCATACATTCCCGCACCCACCACGATCTTGCCTGGTTGTACGCCCTGGGAAAGCAGCGCGTTAACGCCATTTTCAGTGGTGTAGTCAGTGTCCGGACGCCATGCTGGCGCGCGCAGCGCCGCCTGGTGGCCGAGAACGGTGTTGCTCCAGCCGCCGTAGAAGTCATAGCTCATCAGGAAGATGTGGTCGAGGTACTGCTGAGCGGCAGTGTAATCCACGTCTTCGATCTTATCGCGGCCTGCACCGATGGCGCTGGTCAGTTCATAGGTACGGCCCGTCTGTGCAGAGAGCTCGTTCAGCATGGTGCGCAGGTCGTGCATCAGCGCGGTATAGGTTGCTTTATCCTGCTGCGGGTTACCCAGATTTTCGCTCACACCGCCGCCGCCAGGGAATTCCCAGTCGATATCCACGCCGTCAAAGAATTTCCAGGTCTGGAGGAACTCTTTCACAGAAGAGACAAAGCGTGCGCGGATAGCCGGGTCACCCATGTGGAAGAAGGGATCGGAGAGCGTCCAGCCGCCGATAGATGGCAGCACTTTCAGGTCCGGATGCGCTTTTTTCAGCGCCATCAGCTGGCCAAAGTTACCTTTATACGGGTCGTCCCAGCCGGAGACGCCAGCCTGTGGTTTTTGCAGCGCAGCCCATGGGTCGTGGATCGCCACGGTATAGTCAGGACGGCCCTTACAGTCGTTCTGGAGCACGCGGAAGCTGTTGCCGCCTTCAATGGTTTTCAGGCCGTCGTTGATGCCGTCACCGCCACAGATTGGAATGAAGCCGTACAGAATGTGGTTGAGGTTTGCCGCAGGGATCTTATCAACCGGGAAGTTACGGTCATAAACGCCCCACTCCGGGAAGTAGGCCGCAACCACTTTATCGGTATGCTTCGCAAACGCTTTGTTATTCTCTTTGAGAGACGTATTCAGCGGCAGCAGGTGGCTACCGTCGGTGTCTGCCACAATAATCAGCTTGCTGGCGCTTTTCGCACAGCCGCTGGCGTTACAGACTTCAACCTGCTCCTGATAACGCCCGCCTTTTTTCACTTTAAACGTTGCAGAGCCCGTCGCGCCGGCTGCGCCGGTCCATACGGTTTGTCCGTCCAGCAGAACTTTCGCTGAAGTTGGCGCATCACCACTCCAGACGTTCCACTCAACTTTTACATCCACGCCATCGTTATGCACTTTGACAAGATTGTTATAATCCTGGGCTGCCTGATCCACTTCCACCAGGGCAAATTTGTCATTGCCATAGCCGATCGTCGGTGCACCTGGCGCTGCTGCAAATGCGGAGCTGGTTGCCGCCGCAATAAAGAGCGCCAGATATTTTGGCTTCATAAATTTCATTTTTATTTCCTGATAAATTTATTCGTAACGTAATAACCCATGTCTTCCGTGAGATCATGGATGCATTTCGCGTAATGCGTATTTAACCAACGTGAGTGTCGTGAACAAAAAATTGTTGCTGCGTTGTATTCCTCCATTAAAAGATACAAGCCCAAATTCCGTGTAGCTTATATCCTTTACGATACACTGAGCATAAAGAGACGTCCTTCTCTTCTACCATCGAAAAAACTCATAAAAAATCTTGACCTGTATATTTAAAATGTGAAAGCAAATTGCTGACTCATAAATACCCCTATTCCAGCAAAGGCGAGATAAGGACCAAAAGAAATAGTGAGGTTATTTTTATTTAAATTATTTACGGCGAAATAACCGACAATACCGCTTAACGCTGCCGCCAGTTCAATGGAGGGCAACGCCTGCCAGCCGCACCAGGCGCCCAGCGCCGCCAGTAGCTTAAAATCCCCGTAACCCAGACCTTCTCGTCCCGTGATCAGACGAAAAGCCCAGTAGAGCAGCCAGAGCGACAGATAGCCCGCCACTGCGCCGAACAGCGCATCGCGTAGCGGCAACGTGTGGTCAAACGCATGGAGCACTAACCCCGCCCACAGCAGCGGCTGGGTCAGGCAGTCCGGAAGCAGCTGGTGCTGCCAGTCGATCATGGCCAGCGGCAGTAAAAAAGCCGCCAGTAACCACAAAGAGAACAGCGCCTGAACGTCCGGCATGCACCAGGCCGTGATGCCAAAAAACAAGGCGGAGATCAGTTCGACCAGAAAGAGTCGCAGCGGGATCGCGCTGCCGCACTGGTGGCAGCGTCCCCGTAATAACAGCCAGCTGAGCAGCGGGATGTTTTCCCACGCGGCAAGTGCGTGCTGGCACACCGGACAGTACGAGGCCGGAAAGAGCAGATTGCCACTCCCCTCCTCATCCATCACCATCCCCGGTACGCGTTCGGCGACAACGCCAAGAAAACTGCCCACAATGCCGCCCAGGATCGCACTCATTATCGGGAACCCTACCGGAAAGGCGTCCCGCATCAGCGAAAAGGTATTCATGCGTTTTTTGACCAGGTGAGCTGCACCTGCGCTTTCACGTCGCTGAGGTGGTCCACCGGCGTGAGGTTTATTTTTTGCAGTCTCACGCCGGAGGTCTGATTAATTTCACGCAGCCAGCTTCTTAATTCATACACATTCACCCGATTCAACACGAACGATAAAGTTTGCCCCTCCTGGCGCATATCCGTCAGTGAAAGGTTAATTTCATGGGCGCTGTTCTCGACCACCGTACGCGGATTATTCGTTTTGACTATCTGGACCTGAAGATGATTTTTATCAATTTCACTGCGCATCCAGTTAAGGGTTTCTTTTTGTCTTTTAAGCGTCGACTTACTATTTTGAATCATATTATCCAGGGGGATCACTCCCGTGTAATACACCACTGCCCCCACAATGGCAACGGCACATATTTTTAAAATAATTTTTTCCCGGGTGCTGTAATTCTGATAGCGTGACTTCAGCTGCGCGATTCGCTCTTTCATTTATGTTTCCCTGCGATCATGGCGGTATACGGTTCGGTTGTTGAAACAGGCTGTAAGGTAAAATCAAAATTCTCACTGGTCTGGTTAACAAACGCCTGCAACGCGGGCTGGTTTTGCGCGCTGACGCTCAGCGTCAGGGTGTTTTGCTGCGCATCGTATTCCAGCAGCTCGATCTCCATCGCAGGGACTGACTGCCGGGCGTTCTCCAGCTCATCAAGCTGAAGAAAGAATCCCTTGCTCTGTTTTTTCAGGCTTTGACCAAAGTGATATTTGATATTGGTCTGCTGGCGCATGCTGGGGAAATGGTGCTGATAAACCTGGACGATCTCCTCCTGCACCCGATTTTCCTGCTGCACCAGCATCCAGGCCATTGCAATGCGTGGCCCCAGCAGCAGAGCAACAGACAGCACACCCACCGCCACCATCGCGGCTTTCATACTTTTCGCCGCCCGCCCATGACCGGCCTTAAGGCTGAATTCACCGTGAAGCAGGTTAACGCGGCAGGTTTGCCACTGCGGCTGAATCAGTGCCAGCGGATGCTGCCAGGCATGCTGCACGTCAACGTGCACCTTCGCAGGCGCATCGCCGTAACACCCTACTTCCCCGACCCCGGCTTTCTGCATTAACAGCGGCAACAGGGTTGCCTCCATTTCACCTGCCACATGGGGCGATAAACGCAGCCAGTAGCTATCATCCTGTGCGACCAGCGTGCTGCCCCCTGTCGTCACGGGTAGCAGCCAGGCATCAGGCAGGGCCTGAATCACGTTTAATCCGGCCTCCTGACAGCGGGTTAATGCCGCGCGCAGGCGGTCGGCGTCAATGGCCACGGCGTCGACGTCGGCCCCTTTTTTGTGGAGTACCGTCCAGTGGAGGTTGTCCACGTCGCCAATCAGCGTCTCTTCCGCCATCCACGAGAAGGCCATCGCCTGAGAAGCCACCTTTTTCGGCAGCGTAAAATGGCGGAAAATCATGTCGCTGGCGGGCAACAGGAGACAAACGCGCGTAGCCAGGGGGTGTTCGGCCAGCATCTCCAGGCTGTCGACCACCTCGACGCGCTCGCTGCCGGACTCACACCACATTATTTTCCCGCCCTCGCGGCTGTCGGGACGAACAAAAAGTACCTGTTTCATAACGTTCTACTTTTCTTATTCAATCATTCGGTAACGACGCTGCCACGTCACGATCTCACCGGCTTCGTTATTCACCTGAAGCTGGCTGACCACGCGAAGCGTTAATTCATCGGTATTGCCGGTGTAATTCACGCGGAAGTACCGGCTGTTTATAGAAAATTGATCCGCCACCAGCGGGAGATCGTCTTTTAACTGCGGGAAGGCCTGCTCCAGCGCTTTGCTGAACGCTTCCATATTTTCCCAGCCCGATTCCGGACGCGCATCCAGCAGGCGAACGGCGTCATCCCGCGTGAGTTTTCCCGGGAACATGGCCGCCAGCACGGCGGCCTGTTCCGGTTGCAGGGTGTTGACATCGACCTTGCTGGCGGCATCCGGCAGCGCGCATAACAGCTTGCTCACCTTCGGATACGCCGTAACAGGGAACGCCGGCAGCAGTTTGATTTCCGCGATGCTGCGCATCATCTGATTTGCCGGTTGCCGCGCGGGCACGACGCCAGCCCACGCATCGCTTTCGGCCCCCTCTTTCGCCGTGGTGCTGTCGCCATCGAGATAATCCACCAGCTGGAAATAGACTTCCTCCGCCGTGCCCGGGCTGAGGCCGCTTTCCGTCAGGAGCTGTTCAACAATCCGCTCTTTACGCGGTTTTTCCGCCACCGCGGGAGCACTTTGCCCCTGGGGTGCGACGTCGGCGGTCAACAGGTTGTTGACGTTAAAGCAGTCCTGCGCATCTTCCACCTGGCTCACGACCGTATAATCTTCACCCTGCGTCTCTAGCGGCTGATGCCAGTCGCCGTCCAGGGGCAGCGGCTTGCTCTCGCCGCTGGCGTCGGTCTGTAACCGGTCCTTCACCACTTTTTCCTGGGCCTGCATCGCCCAGCGCAGCTGCTGCTGGCTTACCTGATAATGCGTTTTCTGCAAATTACGGCAGAACTGCTGGCTGATTTTGGCGGCCAGCGCCGACATCATCACCAGCAAAATCAGCACCACCAGCAGGGCGACGCCCTGTTGTTGACGGATCCGCTTCATGGTCTGGTCTCCGGCGCAGGCGCTGGCGCAGGGGCCGCATCCGGGGTCGGCGCAGGCGCGTCGGCGGCTTTCTCTGGCGCTGCGGCAGCGGCCACCTCCGGCATATCACCCGGCGTGGTGAACACCCAGCGCCAGGTATCCCCGTTTTCCATCGTCAACGTAATCTCCACGCCGTCCGGCAGATGGGCGGCATCGTGCCAGGCTGTCAGCCAGCCCTGACGATAAAACCGCCACTGCAATGATTTTACGCCGCTGACAATCGGCACTTCGTCAGGCTTAACGTCCGCCGGGCCGTCAATGACCGGCCAGACGTCGCGATACAAACGCCCCTCTTCCAGCCGCCAGCGCACGCGCTCCAGCTGGACCGTTCCGCTCACGCCATTCAGGGTGGTCAGTTCAAGGGCATCGCCCTCCTGACGAAACAGCTCCGGCTCATTACGCGGGGCGCGCGCCTGAAGCTGGAAAAAATCACGCTCCATCAGACTCCATGCACGCTGAAGCTGGTTGAGCTTTGCGGCGCTGGCATCCGTCGCCGAGCTGGTACGCATCGCGCCGTCCAGAATTTGCCAGGCCAGGGTGCTGATCACCGCGAAGATAGTCAGCGCAATCATGATCTCCAGCAGGGTAAATCCGCGCTGGCGTCGCGTTTTCTTCACTTGCTCTCTCCCGGCGGAATGATGCGCAGGGAGATAACCGGCTGGCTCTCATCGCTTTCCGCATACACGCGTAGGGTATTCGCCCAGACGTTGTCGGCGGTTTTCACCCGCTGCTTACGCCAGTTCCAGCTGCGCCCGCCCATGATTTCCGTCCCCTGCTGTTCAGCATCCGGGAAGTCAGTTCTGGTGAGCTGTGCCTCCGCCAGCTGGTTTTCCGCCACCCAACTGGCCTGCAAGGTATCGGCCAGTCCATGGGTAAAACGTACGTTCAGGGAGACCGAGTTCATCAGCGCCAGCGCGGCGGTGGAGAAAATCACCAGAGCGACCATCACCTCCAGCAGCGTCATCCCCTTTTGCTTTTTGTTGCCGTTAGCCATCATTTTCTACCGATACCGGCGCCGCGCCCTGCGACACCACGCGGAAATGGTGCTGTTTGTCGTAACTTTGCAGCGTCAGCGTAAAGCGGCTGATTTCACCGTCCGGTAAAAAGATCACCTGCGGCTCGGACGCCACCGTCGCGGCCAGGCGCTGCGGCGAAAGCGACACGTGCATCTCTTCCGGAAAATCACCTTTGGTGTTAATGCGTCCGGCAGATAATGGCACCCAGTGACGCTCGCCATTTTTATCGGCGATCGTCACCAGCTGATATTTATCGGTGGCGATCACCAGCCCAACAATATTTCCGTCCATCACCGCACGGTCTGAACCATAATCAACGAGCGCTTTTAATTGCTGGCCAAATATATCCGCGCCGCTGCGCGAAGGAATGGTGGATACCACCATCATGGCGCAGCTGGCAAATATCACCAGCGCCAGAATAATTTCCAGCAACGTAAAGCCGCGTTGATTTTTCATTATTTCTCTTTCTTATCGAGAGACCAGTTGGTAATGTCATCGGCGGTATTGGCTTCGCCGTCCGGACCGGCTGAGAAGACGTCCACCGCGCCGTGTTCACCCGGGCTCACCAGAAGATAATCATTGCCCCAGGGGTCCTGCGGCAGGCGACGGATATAGCCGTCCGTGCGGTAGCCGTTCGGGATTGGCGCGATTTCAGGTTTGGTCACCAGCGCCTGCAAACCCTGCTCTGTGGTCGGGTAGCGGTGGTTATCCAGCTTGTACATATCCAGCGAGCCTTCGAGCGCGACAATATCGCTGGTTGCTTTTTGCGTATCGGCTTTTTCCTTATTGCCCATTAAATTTGGCACCACCATACTCGCCAGTACGCCGAGAATAACAATGACCACCATTAATTCGAGCAATGTAAAGCCCGCCTGGCGAGCCAGGTTTTTACGTTTTAAAGCCATGATTTAACCTACCATATTATTAAGTTGCAGAAGCGGTTGTAATATTGACAGAACGATGAATAAAACAATCGTCGCCATGGATACCACCAGCGCCGGTTCAAAGACCGACAGCGTTAATGTAATTCGATGTTGTAAGGCCGATTCCTGATTTTCCGCCGCGCGATCCATTAAATTACCTAATTCCCCGCTCTCTTCACCGGAGGCAATCATATACAGCATGGTGGGCGGGAATAATTTCGCCTGTTCCAGCGCCGCATACAGCGACGCCCCCTGGCGCACGGTGTCGGCGGCCTGCTCCAGCACCTGCCGGGCATAGCGGTTTTCAATACCGTCCATCGCGATATACATTCCCTCCAGCAGCGGCACGCTACTGGCCTGCAAAATGCTCAGGGTACGGATATAGCGGGCACTGTTGATGGCGCAGACCAGCTTTTTAATCGGCGAGCCGTTCACCAGCCAGCTGTGCCAGCGAAAACGGTTTTTGGCATTCCTCAGCCAGGTTTTGAAGCCGATAAAGCCGCCGCCCAGAATGCCCACAATATAAATGCCCCAGGCTTGCAGGAAATCACTTACCGCAATCAGCGTCCGGGTGGTGATCGGCAGCTGCTGCTTCATGTGGGTAAACTGCTCGATCACCTGCGGCACCACCGCCACCAGCAGGATGCTGATGACCGCGATGGCGACCACGGTGAGGGTTATCGGGTAGACCATTGCCTGCGTCAGCTTGCTTTTCATCTTCTGGCGCTGCTCGTTGTACTCCGCCAGCTTTTCCAGCACGTCGCCCAGGTGACCGGTTTTCTCCCCGGCCATCACCAGCGTGCAGTAAAGCTTGTCGAAAGTGCGCGGAAACTGGCTGAAGGCATCGAACAGGGTGTGGCCTTCCACCACCTTCTCGCGGATCTCCACCACCATCGCCGCCAGCTTTTTGTCTTCCGTCTGCTTCGAGATCGCTTTCAGCGCGCTCTCCAGCGGCAGCGCGGCGTTGACCAGCGTCGAAAGCTGACGGGTAAACATCGACAGCACCGGAGTAGAGAGCTTCACCCCGGTTTTCGCTTTCCCGCCAGCCGCCGTTTCGCGGGTTTCGGTGATGCTGACGGGCATCAGCTTTTGCTCGCGAAGCCACTGGCGAACCTGCTTCTGCCCCTCGGCCTGTAACGTCCCGCGCTGGGTTTTCCCCGCGGCATCCGTCGCCGTCCAGGCATAGAAAGCCATTACGCATCCCCCCCACGTTCGGCGGTGACGCGCATGACCTCTTCCAGAGACGTCACGCCGCCGATCACCTTCAGCAGCCCGTTTTCACGCAGGCTGTAGGCCTGCTTAAAGAGCTGCGTTTCGAGGGACATTTCGTCCTTATCTTCATGGATGGCGCGGCGCATGGCGCTGTCCACCACCAGGAATTCATGGATACCGGCGCGGCCCTGATAGCCGCTCTGACGGCAGTGTTCGCACCCCACCGCGCGGTAAATCGCGTCTGGCGGCGCGGCCATAAAGCTGAACAGCGCTTTTTCATTGGCGTCCAGCGGACTGGTGGTCCGGCAGTGCGTACACAGCCGACGCACCAGACGCTGGGCAATGACACCGAGCAGCGATGAACCGATTAAGAAGGACTCCAGCCCCATATCCCGCAGACGGGTTATCGCCCCTGCGGCACTGTTGGTGTGCAGCGTCGACATCACCAGGTGACCGGTCAGCGACGCCTGCACCGCAATCTGGGCGGTCTCACCGTCGCGAATTTCCCCGATCATCACCACGTCCGGGTCCTGACGCAGAATGGCGCGCAGCCCGCGGGCAAAGGTCATGTCCACGCGCGGGTTAACCTGCGTCTGCCCCACCCCTTCCAGCTCGTACTCAATCGGGTCTTCCACGGTCAGAATGTTGCGTTCGTGGCCGTTCAGCGCCGAAAGAATGGCGTACAGCGTGGTACTTTTACCGGAACCCGTCGGGCCGGTAACGAGGATGATCCCGTGCGGGCGGTCGATCAGCCCTTTCAGCTTCTCCAGCTCTTCATCAATCAGCCCCAGCTTGTTGATGTCGGGCTTGAGATTGCTTTTATCGAGCAGGCGCATCACCACGCGCTCGCCGTACTGGGACGGAATGGTCGAGACGCGCACGTCGATGGCCTTGCGACCGATGCGCAGGGAGATACGGCCATCCTGCGGGAGGCGTTTCTCGGCGATGTCCAGTTTCGACATCACCTTGATACGCGACACCAGCAGCGGGGCGAGCTTACGCGCCGGTTGCAGCACCGGGCGCAGCACGCCGTCAACGCGAAAGCGAATGCTCAGGGTGCGCTCGAAGGTTTCGATATGAATATCTGACGCGCCCTCCTTCACCGCCTCGCCGAGAATGGCGTTGATCAGGCGGATCACCGGCGAGTTTTCGTCGTTATCGAGCAGATCTTCGTTATCCGGGATCTCCTCGGTTAACGCCATCAGATCGATATCCGCGTCCATATCGTCCACCAGCTGCTGCGACACGCCGCTGCTCTGCTGCCAGATTTTGGCCAGCATCTCGTCAAACGCTTCCGGCGCCAGGGTAACCGGGACAAACGCGCGTCCCAGCACCCGACGCACCTCCAGCAGCGCTAACGCCGGGGTGTCCTCACGGATATAGACGTCATTGTTGTAAAGCAGAACGCCGTTTTCTTTTGCGTAGTTGCTGCTACACAGGGTTTTAGTCAGTTCGTCCACGTTTCCCCTCCGCCTTACTCTTTAAACGGATTGCGTGCCGCGTGGGTTTTCACGGGTGCAGTGCTGGCGGCAGGAAACGCTGGCAGTACGGCGTTGTCGCTCGGCTCGACAATACCGAGCTTTTTCTCTTCCACGCGCTGCATCTGGCGCACCCGGATCTGGTCGTATTTCTCTTTCGAGGCTGCGCTGTAGTTGTCGTCGTCACGCAGGACGGTGGTATGAATAAACACCATCAGGTTGCGTTTAGAGGTATCCTGCGAGGTGTAGCGGAACAGCTGCCCGACCAGCGGGATATCGCCGAGCAGCGGCACTTTGGAGACCGACTGTTTAGTCACATTTTCCATCAGGCCGCCGAGCACCACCGTCTGGCCACTGTGGACCATCACTTCGTTATTAATCGTGCGCGTGTTGAAGGTTGGGCCGAGGCTGGAATCTTCCGTTGCGCTGTTGTCGACGCTGGATACTTCCTGCTCAATCTTCAGGTGGATCATGTCGCCATCGTTGATTTGCGGCACAATCTTCAGCTTGGTCCCCACGGTTTTACGCTCAACCGAGTTAAAGACGTTGTCGCCGCTGGTGGTTTGCGAACCGGAAAGCACCGGCACATCTTGACCGACGTTGAACGACGCTTCTTTATTATCCAGCGTGACCACGCTTGGCGTGGAGAGGATGTCGTTTTTACCGTCGGTGGAGAGCGCGGTCACCAGCGCACCGAAATCACCGTTAAAGAAGCCGGTCGCAAGGCCCGTGAAGCTCGCCCCTTTCATGGTGCCATTTTTAATCTGGCTGATTGGCAGGCCGGTAGCGCCAAACTGCACGCCGCCGTGCTTGCTGGTCCACTGCACGCCAAGATCCAGGCCGTTGCCGTCCTGCACTTCGGCAATGATCGCTTCCACCAGCACCTGCGGACGGCGAATATCCAGCTTGTCGATCACCTTCTCCAGGGAGTTCATCACGTTAGGCTGCGCGGTGATCACCAGGGAGTTGGTCGACTCGTCGGCGGTAATGTTCAGGTCGGTTGAGGCGCTCGCGGTTTTCGCTTTGGCCGCGCCCGGCTTGTCTTTCAGCTGCTCGCCAATCCCGGTCAGCACCGGCACCACTTTGGTGGCGCTGGCATATTTGAGGTAGAAGACGCGGGTGTTCCCCTCGTTATTCTGTTCGCGATCCAGCTGATGGATAAGGGAACGGGTGCGCGCCCGCGCATCTTCCGAACCGCTGATCACCAGGCTGTTGGTTTCGTCATCCGCCACCACCTTGGTCGCCAGCTGCGGCGCATTCTGCCCCTTCTGCTCTTCGTTGTTGAGGTTATTCAACATATCCGAAAGCTCTTTGGCAGAGGCAAAGCGCAGCGGGATGATTTCGCGGCGCTGAATACCGTCTTTATCGACGCGCTGAACCAGATCCACCAGGCGGTTCACCACCGAGGCTTTACCGGTTAACAGCAGGACGTTGGACGGCTCAAAGTGGACCACATTCCCGATGCCGGTGGCATCGTTGAGCTGGCGCAGCAGCGGGGCCAGCTCGCGAACGGGTACGTTTTCCATGCGCACCACGCGGGTGATAATCTCGTCACCTTTGCCCGGGTTTTTGCTGTCTGCCAGCGGCGCACCGGCGGTACGCGCTACGCTTGAGCGCACCACTTTGACCATGCCGTTGTCCATCGGGATCACCGACAGGCCGTAGAGATCCAGCACGCTCAGGAAGAACTGGTAATACTCATCCTCCGTCAGCACGTTGTAGGTTCTGACCGAGACGGTTCCCTGGACGGACGGATCGACCAGAATAGTTTTGTTGAGATTGCGACCTACCGTATCGATAAACTCGCGAATATCAGTATTTTTAAAACTTGCGCTAAAGTTAGCTGCAAGCAGCGAACTGGAATATAACGACAATGCGGTCAGCGCCACGCACGCCCAGGGAAATTTTTTCATGTCTGCACACTTATTAATTATTTAGAACATTAACCCGAATATTTTCAAGGTGAGCGTGACGTCGTACGATGACCTCCGCTTCTTTCATTTTCGACCAGTTGGCAATAATGCTTTTCGCTTTTGCTTCATCGGTCATATCGACAGAGTTAACCTGAATCGCCACATCGCCTTTTTCCAGACCTGACTGACTGTAAAAGGCGGAGGCATTCCTTGGGTTTATCCTGTAGCCTTCCAGCCGGCCTTTTTCAATGATGGGTTTTAACACCAGATAATCATCAAGATGCACACTCTCTGCGCCAGCATCTTTCGTCGATTTTGTAACCGGGCCGCTCTCCACGCCCCCCTTAAAATAGTCCGGTTTATTTAACGCCAGTACCTGCGTAGCACCTTCATAATTAACCACCACATTATCTTTGTTTATTTCCTGAATAAATGCGTCGTTAAACCCGGCGAGCGGTTCACCCTCGCGGTAGCTTCGCTGGCCGCCTGGAGTTTTGATAACAGCGAAGGAGAGCCAGGCGTCATCACTGCGCACAATGCCTTCAATCTCCGCCGCCAGCGGGGGTTTTGCCGCAGCCGATAAGTTCTCCTGACGGACGGCAGCCGTAAAAAGCGTGAAGGGTTTGTCTTCGCGCGGTTTTTTCAGCGGCTGTAGGTCAGAATTAGCAAACTTATTCGTAACTTTTTTATAATCTTTAAAGGTGAGATAGCCTTGCTGGCCGCAAAAAATGAGCAGCAAAAACATAATACAAGGCGTTATCCACCGTGACAGAAATGAGAACCTCATTTTTTATCCGGCCTATAGCAAAGCAAAAATAAGCAGCGTCATACTGCGCCAATATGGAGGAAAATAGTAATAAGCTGCTGCAAACGCGACCACTGACTTCGCCACCAACTTTCATAAAGAAAAATATTGACCGTATAAATTCCAGATGTTAGGCGCAGCCGGCTGGATATTTTTACTCTGTCTGCAAATTGACCGCTCAGGGGCATTACCTTACTTTCTGCTGCTGTTGCTATTCCTAATCAGAGACGGTAAGTCGTTATGTATCAGAGCCACTTTAATTTTAACAATCCGCCATTCAGGACAATCACTCGTTTATCCGGTGATTTTCTGGTGCCTTATCATCAGGACGTGTTCAACCTGCTGAAAGAGAAAACCCAGCTGGCGGGAATTATCGGGCTTTTTTGCGACGACGCTCCGCTTCTGGGCCAGTTCATCGACGCGCTGAAAGCCAGCAACAATACCGTTCTTGCCATCAACGCGTTTCCCAAACTGAGTGCCAGTAGCCTGCTGTACAAACTCAACCCGGGAACGAAAGCGATTAAAGATCGCATGCAGGCGGTGGATGCCGTCCTGCGCCAGTGGCAGGAGGGGAAAGCGAAATCCAGAGTAGTGACGATCGCCCATTCCGAAGCCATGAAGGAGAGCTGCCGTGAAGTCCTGGGAACTCTGCTCACGCGCGCCCAGGAGCTGAACTTCCGGCTCGCCGTGGTACTGACGGGCACTGCGGATCAGGAGATCCTGCTAAAGCAACCTGAACTGCGCGAATATACGCACACGCATCATGCCCTGCGCCCCCTGACCTGCCGCGAATACCTGAGCTATGTTCAGGCCCAGTGCGAAGAACACGGCTGCGAAAACTCGCCGTTGCCGCCTGCCCGCGTGCGCAAAATGCACACGCTGACCAAAGGCAACATCAGCAAACTGAACGCGCTGGCGCACCTGTCAATGCTCGCCGCCTGGACGGAACGCGCGGCCCAGGTCAGCCCACGTCATTTACGTCTGGCGGCGGGAGAGATCCTGCCCGCCCAAAAACACGGTAAGCGCCTGGCGACCGTGGGGCTGTTTGCGTCCGTGCTGTTTGCCGCCTGCGGCTGGTATTTAACCTCGTCGATCGGCGCGCGCCTGCCGATCCAGCTGCCGGTGCCCGTCAGCTGGAAACAGCAGACGCCAAAACCTGAGGCAGCCGTGGTGCCGGTTATCGACAACGAAATGGTTAATCAGCCGGATGCGATGCATCAGCTTTATCTCATGTGGGGGTATGACGCCTCGGCCGACGATGCGCTGTGCCAGAACGCCGCCAAAGTGAACCTGATGTGTAAACAGGGGAACGCGTCGCCGGAGGCGCTGGCGCAGCAAGGATATCCATGGGTCAGTGAACTGAAAACCAGCGGCCATCTTAACTATGCGGTGGTCGCCAGGGTCGGGGACACGTCCATTGACCTGTTAATGAATAACCGGACCTGGCAGGTGAGCCGCAGCTGGTTTAACCGGCACGCGACCGGCAACTTCACCCAGCTGCACCGCCTGACACCGGAAGGTAAAGACGCGATCGGCGCGGCCAGCGACAGCAAAGATATGGCCTGGCTGGATCAGCAATTAAGCCTGGCGCTGAGCCAGCCCGAAACGCATGCCCGGATCTGGACCACAGAGATGATGAAACGCACCCGCGAGTTCCAGCAAAAAATGCATCTGCACGCGGATGGTATCCCCGGTGAAGATACGCTGATGCAGCTGATGCGCGTGACCAACAGCACGCCGGGCGTACTGATTCAGACCACCCGCACCACCCCGGACGCGAAAATGCAGGAGAAGAAAGCCTAATGTCGACCATCTGTCTTGCGGCCCAGCGCAGCTATACAACCGGGGAAGCGGTCTGGTTTTCGTACCGTCTCCCCAGCCTGAAAAACATATTCGGCAAAACGGCGTTATGGCTGGTCGGGCTTTGCGCCATGCTGGTTGTCGGCCTGTATATGCACATCTACTGGAACCTGCGCCACCCGGCACCTGAACCGGTCAACGCCAGCGTTGCGAAACCGGAAACGCAGCTTTCGGATATGCATTACGTGTACGTGAGTAAACCGTTCCCGCATCCGCAGCCTAAAGCTGCGCCAGTGCCTGTTGATGTTCCACCGATGCAGGATCTGCCGATCAACAGTGATGATGGCGACTGGCAGCAGGCGCCCGACGGCGTGGTGCCGCACGACACCTCGCGGGAGACTTTACCCGGAACCGAGGCGCATGAGCACGATACCGCTCCCGCCAGCACGGGCAGTGAAGAGTCATCATTAACGGAATTATTTAAGCAGGCGCTAAAAGAGCAGGAGCAGGATTATTCTCAAGGAAAAATTCCCGCGCCGCCGGTTGACGAAACGCAGGATAATTCACAAGCCAGTGTAAAAAACAGTGGAAATAGCCGTTCTCCTTTCAGTGAAAAAGGAGACGGCGGGAGCAGGTATTAATATTTTTCAGGCAGTGCGGTAAGGTTAAGCAGTCGACCTTTTTCCACCACAATATATTGACCCTTTTTCAGATCGGAGAGGATTTTAATAATAGTGCTACGTGCCAGGTTAGTGTATTCCTGAATGTAATCATAAACGTTAATATCACGCTGTTGTTGAACAATCAGGTCGTTAATCTCATATAAAAATTCGCGGACAACGGAATACGCACTGCGGGCAACCAGAACATCATCACGTTTGCTCAGCATGCAGATGTACCAGGAAAGGACTTTGGTCAGTTCTGGCCACAGATTTTTTTCGGTCATCAGCTGGGCGAAGACCTCTTTCTTGATCGAGCGAACAACCGTATTCGTCCGAACAAGGCCGTACATATGGGTGGCGTTGTAATACATTGACGACAGGCCGAAAATGCATTGCCCGGTGACGGTGAACATGCACAGTTCGTCAGATTCACGTCGAAATTCGACTTCACCGCTGACGATAATATGAATATAGCCGGAATCAGAGGTGGAAATTTTCTGCCATTTTTTTAACGTTCTTTCTTCAACGCCTGAGGTTGCAGAAATGATCTTTTCCATTTCATGTTGCGGACGTAATTTTTTTCCATAGATGCTTAACATTGTTATACCCGATTTAAGATGTGATTTTTAAAAAGAATGGCCACGGTGTTGTTACCGAGCCATAAATATTTTTCCTGATGAAAACGTCAAGAATAAACAAAAAAAGAGTGAAGCTTTTTATTAATTCGCCAAATTACTTAGCGCGCTATGTGTCCATCTTAAATCCGGATAATTTTAAGTCAATTAACTAAAAATGAAATGAGTTTGTACTTAGGATTAATCTGATAGGAACTTACGAAAATATACTCATTCGGGGGTAGTCCGAAGGTTTACCCCTGCCCGTATTTCTCTAAAAGTGCTTCGGCAATCGCCATGGTTTCCACATCCGCTACGCCATTCCATAACTGCGGACGGAAATGCATCTGGAAAACCATGATGATGCGTTTTTGCTGTTCGGGCGTACTGTTTTCTGGCACTTCGTAACCGTAGCGCGCCAGCAAATCGAGCAGTGCTGCGGTATCAACCTGCTGATAATGCGGTCGCCCGTTGATATAAAAATCTACGCGCGCCGGATCAGGCCAGGCTCCGATACCCTGCTGCGCCAGTTCGCGCCACGGAAACAGTGGCCCAGGATCGTCTTTACGCTGCGGGGCGATATCCGAGTGTGCCACCACGTTCTGCGGTTTAATGTCGTAGCGGGCGATGATGTCTCTGGCAAGCGGGATCAGCGCCGCAATTTGCCCCGGTTCGAAGGGGGTAAAGGTTTTCACGTCACCGGTTTTCCGCCAGCCGCGGTTTTCCAGCTCAATGCCGACGGAGGTATCATTTATGCGGTTGGTGCCACGCCAGAAGCTGATGCCCGCATGCCAGGCCAGTTCGCTCTCCGGGACCAGCTGCCAGATACGCGGTTTGCCCTGCGGAGCTGGCGGCTTTGCGGGGATGAGATAGTGAGAGCTGACGTTTTTATCGGTCAGGGTCGCAAGCGAGGTGTCGAAATCATCGGCGGTGTAGTGAATAACCAGCACCTTTATACGCGGGTAGGCCGCCTGCGCCTGATGGCGCGTATCCAGCTCGTAGGCGCCTTTATCAACAATGCCCTCTTCCGAGGCGCATCCTGCCAGCAACATCGCCAGCAGGAGGGTTGAGAGCGAACGCTTCATCGACGGGTCTTCACCGCCGTGCCGCTTACGCTCACCATTAGCATGCTGGCATCTTTCCCGACCGTTTCGTAGTCGATATCAATGCCCACCACCGCATCCGCGCCCAGCGCTTTGGCCTGCTCGCCCAGCTCCTTAAACGCAATGTCACGCGCTTTACGCAGCTCTTTCTCGTACGCGCCGGAGCGTCCGCCGACGATATCCCGAATGCCGGCAAAGAAATCGCGGAAAATGTTGGCGCCCAGAATCGCCTCACCGGTGACCACGCCGCAGTACTCGGTAATCGGTTGACCTTCCAGGGTTGGCGTTGTTGAAAATTGCATACTTTCTCTCCTTCTTTAGCGTTCAATGCGTTAGCGACAGCATTATCGGTTCGTTACGCTATGATTGAAAGGATAGTTAATAAATAAGGAAATCAACATGCGCTACTCTGCTTTAACGCTTTTAGTGCCATGCGCGCTGGTGCTCAGCGCCTGCACAACGCCGGTCACGCCAGCCTTTAAGGATATCGGAACCCGCAGCGGCCCTTGTATTGAGGGTGGCCCGGATGCCGTGGCGCAACAATTTTATGATTACCGTATTCAGCATCGCGGTAATGACCTGACCGCCCTGCGCCCGTACCTGAGCGATAATCTGGCGAAACTGCTCACCGACGCTTCGCGCGATCCGCAGCACAACGCCCTGCTGTCATGCGATCCGTTCTCCAGCCGCGCCACGCTGCCGGACAGCGCCGACGTTGCCAGCGCGTCCACCATACCGAATACCGACGCACGCAATATTCCCCTGCGCGTGAAGCTCACCCAGGGGACGCAAACATGGCAGGATGAGGTTCTGATGATCCGTGAAGGCCAGTGCTGGGCAATAGACGATGTGCGCTACATTGGCGGCAGCGTTCATGCCCCGGCGGGCACCCTTCGCCAGTCGATTGAGAACCGCTAACGCCTCCGTTAAATAAACGTTAACCCCGTAAAATGTCCGGCATTTCCTGCGGAATGCCGACATTTATACTCGCCCCCCATTCCCGTCGCTATTTTGTGCTATGTTTAAGAGTAAATACGGGTTATATTTAACTTTTAACGCAGAAATATTGCATAACTATTCTGTCAACGGTACTATCTGCGGCCTCAATTGCTATAGATTGCCTGGATGAGTAAAGACTGCCCCGATGAGTATTAAACTAAACGGCATTAACTGCTTCTACGGCGCACACCAGGCGCTGTTCGACATTACGCTGAGTTGCCCGGAGGGCGAAACGCTGGTTTTGCTCGGCCCAAGCGGCGCGGGAAAAAGCTCCCTTCTGCGTGTTCTTAATCTGCTTGAAATGCCCCGTTCGGGGACGCTGGCCATCGCCGGTAACCATTTTGACTTCGCGAAAACCCCGTCTGATAAAGCGATTCGTGAACTGCGTCAAAACGTGGGCATGGTTTTCCAGCAATACAATCTCTGGCCGCATCTGACGGTGGTGCAAAACCTGATTGAAGCCCCGTGCCGCGTGCTTGGCTTAAGCAAAGACCAGGCGATGGCGCGTGCGGAAAAGCTGCTGGAACGTCTGCGTCTGAAACCGTACAGCGACCGGTATCCTTTACACCTCTCTGGTGGTCAGCAACAGCGTGTGGCGATCGCCCGTGCGCTGATGATGGAGCCGGCAGTGCTGCTGTTTGACGAGCCAACCGCGGCGCTGGACCCGGAAATTACCGCCCAGATCGTGAGCATTATTCGTGAGCTGGCGGAAACCAACATTACCCAGGTCATCGTGACCCACGAGGTGGAAGTGGCGCGCAAAACCGCCAGCCGCGTGGTTTATATGGAAAACGGGTATATCGTTGAGCAGGGTGACGCGAGCTGCTTCACTAACCCGCAAACCGATGCCTTCAAAAACTACTTATCACACTAATGTGTTAGGGAAATTATAATGAAAAAAGTATTGATTGCCGCGCTGCTTGCTAGCGTCAGCCTTTCCGCTACCGCAGCCCAGACCATCCGTTTCGCCACTGAAGCGTCCTACCCTCCGTTTGAATCCATTGATGCGAACAACAAGATTGTTGGCTTCGACGTGGACCTGGCAAACGCCCTGTGTAAAGAGATCGACGCGACCTGTACCTTCAGCAACCAGGCGTTCGACAGCCTGATCCCAAGCCTGAAGTTCCGCCGTATCGATGCCGTAATGGCCGGAATGGACATCACTCCGGAGCGTGAAAAGCAGGTTCTGTTCACCACCCCTTACTATGACAACTCGGCCCTGTTCATCGGTCAGAAAGGTAAATACGCCTCCGTTGACCTGCTGAAAGGCAAGAAAGTCGGCGTGCAGAACGGCACCACGCACCAGAAATTCATCATGGATAAGCATCCGGAAATCACCACCGTGCCGTATGACAGCTACCAGAATGCGAAGCTGGACCTGCAAAACGGTCGTATCGATGCGGTGTTCGGGGACACGGCTGTTGTGACCGAATGGCTGAAAGCGAACGACAAGCTGGCCGCCGTGGGTGACAAGGTGACCGATAAAGACTACTTCGGTACAGGTCTGGGTATTGCCGTACGTCAGGGCAATACCGAGTTGCAGCAGAAATTCAACGCTGCGCTGGAAAAAGTGAAGAAAGACGGCACCTACGAAACCATCTACAAAAAATGGTTCCAGAAGTAATTCCTGATGAATGAAATTTTTCCTTTAGCAAGCGCCGCCGGGATGACCGTCGGCCTTGCCGTTTGTGCACTGATTATCGGCCTCGTACTGGCGATGTTCTTTGCGGTGTGGGAGTCCGTTAAGTGGCGCCCTGTCGCATGGCTCGGTTCAGCGCTGGTGACTGTGCTGCGTGGACTGCCGGAAATTCTGGTGGTCCTGTTTATCTATTTCGGCTCCTCACAGCTGCTGTTAACGCTGTCGGACGGCTTCACGATTAATCTCGGCTTTGCGCAGATCCCGGTGCAGATGCAGATTGAGAACTTCGACGTCAGCCCGTTCCTGTGCGGCGTGATTGCGCTCTCCCTGCTCTATTCGGCCTATGCGTCACAAACGCTGCGCGGCGCGCTGAAAGCGGTACCGCAGGGTCAATGGGAATCCGGCCAGGCGCTGGGTCTGTCGAAAGCGGCGATCTTCTTCCGCCTGGTGATGCCGCAGATGTGGCGTCATGCCCTGCCAGGGCTGGGTAACCAGTGGCTGGTACTGCTGAAAGATACCGCGCTGGTGAGCCTGATCAGCGTGAACGATTTGATGTTGCAAACAAAAAGTATCGCCACCCGTACGCAGGAGCCGTTTACCTGGTACATCGTCGCGGCGGCTATCTACCTGGTGATCACGTTGCTGAGCCAGTACGTTCTGAAGCGTATTGATCTGCGCGCAACGCGTTTTGAACGGAGACCAGGCTGATGCTGGATTATTTACCCGAACTGATGAAAGGGCTGCACACCAGCCTGACGCTGACCGTCGCGTCTATCATCGTGGCGCTGATCCTGGCGCTGATCTTCACCATCGTCCTGACGCTGAAAACGCCGGCGCTGGTGTGGATTGTACGTGGCTACATTACGCTCTTTACCGGAACGCCGCTGCTGGTGCAGATCTTCCTGATTTACTACGGCCCGGGCCAGTTCCCGTCGTTACAGGAATATCCGGTTATCTGGCATCTGCTCTCTGAGCCATGGCTCTGCGCCCTGATTGCCCTCTCCCTGAACAGCGCGGCCTATACCACGCAGCTGTTCTACGGCGCCATTCGCGCGATCCCGGAAGGCCAGTGGCAGTCCTGCGGGGCGCTGGGCATGAGCAAGAAGGATACGCTGGCGATCCTGCTGCCTTATGCCTTTAAGCGCGCCCTCTCTTCCTATTCCAACGAAGTCGTGCTGGTGTTCAAAAGTACCTCTCTGGCCTACACCATCACCCTGATGGAAGTGATGGGCCACGGACAGCTGCTGTACGGACGCACCTACGACGTGATGGTGTTCGGTGCGGCGGGTCTGGTCTATCTGGTGGTCAACGGTCTGCTGACCCTGATGATGCGTCTTATCGAGCGTAAGGCGCTGGCGTTTGAGCGCAGAAATTAATCGACTTAATGCATAAAGCTGTTTTTAAAGTGCGGGTAACCTGA
>OKMD01000037.1_pt1 | contig 62044 bp, 69 predicted proteins | sample 1610551 | NCBI WGS metagenome assembly OKMD01 (sample SAMN04436661, study PRJEB24849) | human gut metagenome | biome: human gut; feature: NICU; material: stool | host: Homo sapiens | place: USA: Saint Louis, MO | collected 2010-06-20
ACCCGGCGGCTTGCGTGCCGTTGTTCCGTGTCAGTGGAGGCGCATTATAGGGAGTAATTCCGAACCTGCAAGGATAAAGTGAAAATTATTTACTGACCGCTCATTTTCCAGGCAAATCACATCCCAGACCTCAATTTTCGCCTGGTTTTTAAACAAAAACGAGCCGCAAGCGGCCCGTTTTTGCGTTTTGTGACTTACTGCACTGCCACAATGCGATCGTCGTTGGCTTCCAGACGAATAACTTTGCCCGGAACCAGCTCCCCAGAGAGGATTTGCTGTGCCAGCGGGTTTTCGATCTGCTGCTGGATAGCACGTTTTAACGGACGCGCACCATAAACAGGATCGTAACCATTCTCGCTCAGCAGCTTCAGCGCATCGTCGGAAATGTGGATTTCATACCCACGCTCTTCCAGACGTTTGTACAGACGCTGCAACTGGATCTGCGCAATCGACGCGATGTGTTTCTCGCCCAGCGGATGGAACACGACCACTTCATCAATACGGTTGATGAACTCCGGACGGAAGTTTTGACTGACCACACCCAGCACAAGATCTTTCATATGGCTGTAATCCAGCTCACCGAAGCGTTCCTGAATCAAATCGGAACCCAGGTTCGAGGTCATGATCACCACCGTGTTACGGAAGTCGACCGTTCTTCCCTGCCCGTCCGTCAGACGCCCATCATCCAGCACCTGCAACAGAATGTTAAACACGTCAGGATGAGCCTTTTCCACTTCATCCAGCAGGATGACGGAATAAGGACGACGACGAACCGCTTCCGTCAGGTAACCGCCCTCTTCATAACCGACATATCCCGGAGGCGCACCGACCAGACGCGAGACGGAGTGTTTCTCCATAAACTCGGACATATCGATACGCACCATCGCGTCATCGCTGTCGAACATAAAGTTAGCCAGCGCTTTACACAGCTCAGTTTTACCGACACCGGTTGGCCCCAGGAAAAGGAACGAGCCGATTGGACGATTCGGATCGGACAGCCCCGCACGGCTACGACGAATGGCGTTAGATACCGCTTCGACCGCTTCGTTCTGTCCAATGACGCGCTGATGCAGATCCTGCTCCATACGCAGCAGTTTCTCACGTTCGCTTTCCATCATGCGAGCCACAGGAATACCCGTCCAGCGCGCCAGCACTTCGGCAATCTCGGCATCCGTCACTTTATTACGCAACAGACGCATGGTTTTGCCTTCCGACTGCGTGGCAATCTCTAGCTGTTTTTCCAGCTCAGGGATCTTGCCGTACTGTAGCTCGGACATCCGTGCCAGATCCCCCACGCGACGCGCCTGCTCAATGGCAATTTTCGCCTGCTCCAGCTCCGCCTTGATTGTCTGGGTGCCAGAGAGGGAGGCTTTCTCAGCTTTCCACTCTTCTTCCAGCTCAGAATACTGACGCTCTTTCTCGTCCAGTTCTTCGTTGAGCATATCGAGGCGTTTCTTACTCGCTTCATCAGACTCTTTGTTCAGCGCCTGCTGTTCCAGCTTGAGCTGGATAATGCGGCGATCGAGTCGGTCCAGCTCTTCCGGTTTCGAGTCAATCTGCATACGGATGCTGGACGCCGCTTCATCGATAAGGTCGATGGCTTTATCCGGCAACTGACGGTCGGCAATGTAACGATGCGAAAGCGTCGCCGCCGCAACGATGGCCGGGTCAGTGATCTGCACGTGATGGTGCAGCTCATAACGCTCTTTCAGTCCTCGCAAAATGGCGATGGTATCTTCAACGCTTGGTTCAGCGACAAACACCTTCTGGAAGCGACGCTCCAGCGCGGCATCTTTTTCAATGTACTGACGATACTCGTCCAGCGTAGTGGCGCCGACGCAGTGAAGTTCACCACGCGCCAGCGCAGGTTTCAGCATGTTCCCGGCATCCATTGCGCCGTCAGCTTTACCCGCCCCCACCATGGTGTGCAGTTCGTCGATAAACAGAATGACGTTACCTTCCTGTTTCGCCAGATCGTTCAGCACGCCTTTCAGACGCTCTTCAAATTCACCGCGGTATTTCGCCCCGGCCACCAGCGCGCCCATATCCAGCGCCAGTACGCGACGGCCTTTCAGCCCTTCGGGCACTTCGCCATTAACGATACGCTGCGCCAGCCCTTCAACGATGGCGGTTTTACCGACGCCAGGCTCACCAATCAGCACCGGGTTGTTTTTGGTACGACGTTGCAGTACCTGGATAGTCCGACGAATTTCTTCGTCACGGCCGATCACCGGGTCAAGTTTGCCCTGCTCGGCACGTTCGGTCAGGTCGACCGTAAATTTCTTCAAAGCCTGACGTTGGTCTTCGGCTCCCTGGTCGTTCACGCTTTCACCTCCGCGCATTTTCTCAATCGCCTGGGTCACATTAGCGGTGGTTGCACCGGCGGATTTCAGCAGGTCGGTTAAGGTACCGCGTGATTCAAGCGCCGCCAGAACAAACAGCTCTGACGAAATAAAGTTGTCCCCACGTTTTTGCGCCAGCTTGTCGCAAAGGTTCAGCACGCGCACCAGATCCTGCGACGGCTGCACGTCGCCGCCGGTACCTTCTACCTGCGGTAAACGGCTCAGCGCCTGATCGATGGCGGTGCGTAACTGGCCGGCATTAATGCCAGCGGACGTTAATAAAGGACGTACCGATCCCCCTTCCTGATTCAGCAAGGCGCTCATTAAATGAAGAGGTTCGATAAATTGGTTGTCGTGCCCCAGTGCAAGGGACTGGGCATCGGCGAGAGCAAGCTGGAATTTATTAGTAAGACGATCCAGACGCATAACTCCTCCCATAACAGGTCAAATTTGCTACTGGAGATTAAATGAGGTCATCCCTCAATTATTCAAGGTTAATAACCTGAATTATGTGAAAAGAAAACGGCGCGTACCGGATCGTCTTGATTCTTTAGGTTATATCAGCCAAATGAAACTTGCCATACGACCTGTCGTCTTGTCGCGGCGATAGGAGAAAAAATCACCCTTTTCGGTGAAGGTACAGCGATCTCCGCCGAAGATTTGGGTCACGCCGACGTTATTCAGGCGCTGGCGGGCAAGCTGATAAATATCGGCCAGATATTTATCTCCGGAAGCCACAAACGCTTCGACCGCTTGCGGATCTTTTTCCATAAAGGCATCCCGCACTTCGGGCCCTACCTCAAACGCCTGCGGGCCAATCGCCGGGCCAAGCCAGGCGATGAGATTTGCAGAATCGTCATGGAAGCAGGCAACGGTCTCTTCCAGCACGCCTTCGCACAGGCCTCGCCATCCGGCGTGGGCAGCAGCCACTTCAGTCCCTGCCTGATTGCAGAACAACACCGGCAGGCAATCAGCAGTCATCACCGCGCAAACCGTTCCCGGCGTATTGCTGTACGAAGCATCGGCGCGCTTAGACGCATAGGGCTCCCCCGTCAGCTTCAGCACCGCTTTACCATGCACCTGCTCAAGCCAGACCGGTTTTGAAGGAAGGTTTCCCGCAGCAAAGAGGCGTTTACGGTTCTCTTCAACGTGCTCCAGGTTATCACCACAGTGCGCACCGAGGTTCAGTGACTCCCACGCGCCCTGGCTCACGCCACCTATACGGGTTGAACTACAGGCGGCCACGCCTTCAGGCAGTGGCCACTCCGGGACAATCAGTTTGGTCATAACCAGTCCACGTGATCCTTATGTTCTTCGAAATCTGCGCGCATCGCGTCGATAAGTTCCACCATATCCTGTGGGATCGGCGCATGCCATTCCATCTGAATTCCGGTGATTGGGTGGTAAAGACGCAGCATCGTCGCATGCAGCGCCTGGCGATCGAATTTACGCAGCACGGAGATGAATTCATCCGATGCGCCCTTTGGTGGACGCGGACGACCGCCGTAAACCGGGTCACCCACCAGCGGATGGGTAATATGCGCCATATGCACGCGGATCTGGTGAGTACGCCCGGTTTCCAGACGCAGACGCAGGCGCGTATGAATACGGAAATGTTCCATGATGCGGTAGTGGGTTACCGCCGGTTTACCCATCGGGTGTACGGACATATGCGTACGCTTGGTTGGGTGACGGCTGATAGGCTCTTCCACCGTGCCGCCAGAGGTCATATGCCCAATCGCCACCGCTTCATACTCACGGGTAATTTCGCGCAATTGCAAAGATTCCACCAGGCGAGTCTGAGCTGGAACCGTCTTCGCCACCACCATCAGACCCGTGGTGTCTTTATCCAGACGGTGAACGATACCGGCACGCGGTACGTCGGCAATCGGTGGATAATAATGAAGGAGAGCGTTAAGTACCGTACCGTCAGGATTGCCCGCGCCCGGATGAACAACAAAGTCGCGCGGCTTGTTGATGACCAGAATATCGTCATCTTCGTAGACGATATCCAGCGGGATATCCTGCGGCTCGAAGCGGACTTCCTCTTCGATTTCAGCATTGATGGCGACAGCTTCCCCACCAAACACTTTCTCTTTTGGTTTGTCCCAGATCTTGCCGTTTACCAGCACGCGCTGGTCAAGGATCCATTCTTTTATGCGTGAACGCGAATAATCAGGGAACAATTCGGCCAAAGCCTGATCTAAGCGTTGACCGAGCTGATTTTCGGAGACTGTTGCGGTGAGTTCTACTCGTTGTGCCATAAACTGCTTCTTCGTTTAACGTTGGGTTTTACGGCTTTGCCGTTTAATATAGTGTGCTATTGTAGCTGGTCTTAATCGGGAGCAGGAACTGAGTTTCTCCCGGACAAACATTTGAGGAAAGTCAAAACGTCATGACGCGCATGAAATATCTGGTGGCAGCGGCCACGTTGAGCCTGGCTTTGGTGGGCTGCTCCGGTTCGAATGAACAGGTCCCTGACAATCCGCCGAATGAAATCTATGCGACTGCACAACAAAAGTTGCAGGACGGTAACTGGAAACAGGCGATAACGCAACTGGAAGCGTTGGATAATCGCTATCCGTTTGGCCCGTATTCGCAGCAGGTACAGTTAGATCTTATCTACGCCTACTACAAAAATGCCGATCTGCCGCTGGCTCAGGCAACCATCGATCGTTTCATGCGTCTGAACCCTACCCATCCTAACATCGATTACGTGATGTACATGCGCGGCCTGACTAACATGGCGCTGGATGATAGTGCATTGCAGGGCTTCTTCGGGGTGGATCGTTCCGACCGTGACCCGCAACATGCGCGTGATGCTTTCAATGACTTCTCCAAACTGGTGCGTAGCTACCCGAACAGCCAGTACATTACCGATGCCACTAAGCGTCTGGTGTTCCTGAAAGATCGTCTGGCGAAATACGAGTACTCCGTTGCGGAATACTACACCCGCCGTGGCGCATGGGTTGCCGTGGTTAACCGTGTAGAAGGCATGCTGCGTGATTATCCGGATACCCAGGCCACGCGTGATGGCCTGAAGCTGATGGAGAATGCGTATCGCCAGATGCAGATGACGGCTCAGGCTGACAAAGTGGCGAAAATCATCGCCGCGAACAGCAGCAACACCTGATACCGCTACAACGCATAACGGCAGCCCGCAGGCTGCCGTTTTTTATTCTTTAAGACTTACGCTGAAGCGGTTTAGCTTCAACACATCCATTCAACTATGACCGCAATTGTTGGCTTCGACAAGGTAAATCTCACCTCTTCCTGCCCTGCCTCACAAAAAAGATTCCCTGACAAAAACCGACAAAATAACGTGATCTAAATCACACATTTTGACATTAGGTCGGGTATGCTGGAATCACCAAGACGGAAAGACAAGAGGTAAAATTTATGACAATGAACATTACCAGTAAACAAATGGAAATTACTCCGGCAATTCGCCAGCACGTCGCAGACCGTCTCGCCAAACTGGATAAATGGCAAACACATTTGATTAATCCACATATCATCCTGTCCAAGGAGCCGCAGGGTTTCATCGCTGATGCAACTATCAATACTCCAAACGGCCATCTGGTCGCCAGCGCAAAACACGAGGATATGTACACCGCAATTAACGATTTGATCAACAAGCTGGAACGGCAGCTCAATAAAGTGCAACACAAAGGTGAAGCACGTCGCGCCGCAACCTCGGTGAAAGACGCCAGCTTCGCGGAAGAAGTTGAAGAAGAGTAATCCTCTAAAATTGAGTGTACCGACAACGCGCCTTCGGGCGCGTTTTTTATTGACAGGATCAAAACAGTACAGGTAATTTAACCCTATCAATTTCAGGATGACCTTATGAAACAGACGCCGTTTTTCTTCGCATTCTTTTTTACCTTCCCCTGACCGGGAGGCGTTTCGTCGTGTGATAAAGAATGCGAAGACGAACAACAAGGCCTCCCACACCGGGAGGCCTTTTTTATTGATAACGATAAAATGAGACAGACAACACTATGACACCGGAAAACCCGCTCCTGGATTTACGCGTAAAAATCAGTGCACTCGACGAAAAATTACTGGCCCTGCTGGCAGAACGCCGCGCGCTCGCCGTTGAAGTGGGTAAAGCCAAGCTGGAGTCTCATCGACCGGTGCGCGATATCGATCGCGAACGTGATTTACTGGAACGGTTGATTCAACTCGGCAAAGCGCATCATCTGGATGCGCACTACATCACCCGCCTGTTCCAGCTCATCATCGAAGACTCCGTTCTGACGCAACAAGCCCTGCTCCAGCAGCATCTTAACAAAACCAACCCGCACTCTGCTCGTATCGCTTTCCTCGGCCCGAAAGGCTCCTATTCTCACCTGGCGGCTCGCCAGTACGCAGCCCGACATTTCGAAGAGTTTATTGAGAGCGGCTGCGCGAAATTTGCAGACATCTTCAACCAGGTCGAAACCGGCCAGGCAGATTACGCCGTGGTGCCTATTGAGAACACCAGTTCCGGCGCCATCAACGATGTTTACGATCTGCTCCAGCACACCAGCCTGTCGTTAGTCGGCGAGTTGACTATCCCTATCGATCACTGTGTGCTGGTCTCTGGCTCAACCGATCTGAGTCAGATCGAAACGGTGTACAGCCACCCGCAGCCGTTCCAGCAGTGCAGCCAGTTCCTGAACCGTTATCCGCACTGGAAAATTGAATACACCGAAAGCACCTCGGCGGCGATGGAAAAAGTGGCGCAGGCAAACTCTTCTGCCGTCGCGGCTCTCGGTAGCGAAGCGGGCGGCGCGCTGTATGGCTTACAGGTGCTGGAACGCAATCTGGCCAACCAGACGCAGAATATCACCCGTTTCGTGGTTCTGGCCCGCAAGGCCATCAACGTGTCGGACCAGGTCCCGGCGAAAACCACCCTGCTGATGGCGACCGGCCAGCAGGCGGGTGCGCTGGTTGAAGCGCTGCTGGTGCTGCGTAATCACAACCTGATCATGACGAAGCTGGAATCCCGCCCAATACATGGCAACCCGTGGGAAGAAATGTTTTATCTCGACGTTCAGGCCAACCTGGAGTCTGCGTCCATGCAGAAAGCCCTGCGCGAACTGGGCGAGATCACACGCTCCATGAAAGTGCTGGGCTGCTATCCGAGCGAAAACGTGGTCCCGGTCGATCCGGCTTAACGTTCGATAAAGCGGCTTTTCTTCATCCCTGCCACATTTACAGGCAGGGTGAAGATGGCACCGGAAAGCGGATATTTCGCCAGCTCCTCCGCCTCCATATTTTCCCGCGTGGTGGTGATAAACAGCGTTTTCATATCGTCGCCGCCAAAGCAGACCATTGTCGGGCAGCGTACCGGCAGCCGATACTCTTCCAGCTGTTCGCCTTGCGGTGAAAACCGTGCGATACGCCAGCCGTCAAACAGTGCGCTCCAGTAGCAGCCTTCCTCATCCATTGCCGCACCGTCGGGTATACCTTCTCCCTCGCTAAACCGGCGAAACTCTTCGCGCTTACCGGGTTCTCCCTGCTCATCAAGCGGCGTACGGTAGATCACGCCGTTCGGCGTATCAGAAGTAAACATCCACCGTTTATCAGGACTAAACGCTAAACCGTTATGCCCGTGAATATCGCACTGGATCACTTGCGGCGTCAGGTCGTTGTCGATACGCATCAGCATGGCGCCGTTATAATCTCCCGGCCCCCAGAACGTGCCCGCATAAAACCGTCCCTGATGATCGGTACCGCCATCGTTAAAGCGTGCAAGCTGCGGGTTGGACGGGTTATCGCAAACCTTACGCTGGAGCAGGCCGTGTTTATCGGTCAGCCAGATGGCGTTTCGCATCGCGACGATAAATCCGCCGCGTTCACGCAGGGCAAAACACCCAACTTCTTCATGGAATGAGAGCACCGAGTGCTCTGCGGTGGGCAAATGGTACCGATGGATCTCCCCTTCCAGGATATCCGCCCAGTAGAGCGCCTTCTCTTCTGCACTCCACGTCGGGCATTCGGGCAGATGCCCGGTATAGTTCAACAGCAGCTGCGGTTCAGCCATGACAGTTCCCCAAAATGAAAAAAGCCAGCAATGCTGGTTTAATTTTAGACGCAAAAGACTGAAACAAAAGGATTTGTTTCTGACGATGTCCACACGTCGTCCACACATCGAAAAAAGCCCTGCCATGTGCGGGGCTTTACTTTTTGTTTTAAGCGGTGCAAGAATAAGTCTCAACAATATGTTTAATAAGGAAATTAATTTGAAACCCTTCAAAGCGGTAGTTTTGTTTGCCCTTACCCTGACTTCCTTCACCGCACTGGCAAATGATACCTCTACCCTGAAAAAGTCCCTGAAGCCATGGCAACCCGTAGAGGTCTCGAAAAGTGGCGACACATTGACGGTTGTTTTAAATGAGAACCAGATAACATCTGATGTGTATGATGCTGTTATCAGCTCAGGTGCCTGTATGGATATTTGGACAAAAGACGTCCCTGCAAAATATCTTCAAACGGTTAAGGAGCTTCGTATCCTCAATAAGCATAAAGCTCAGGGCTATGTTTTGGAGAAACCGCTAAATACCTGCAATGAAATGGGTAAAGAGCAGCCCGAAAGAGCCAAAGTTATAATGCTTGCAAACACTCATCTTTTTTGACTAATCGCATACAAAAAGCCCCGCATTTGCGGGGCTTTCTTTTGGTCACATCCAGTGGATTTGTTGCTGGCCTGACTGCGTTGGGTGCGGCGGCGCTGGTACTACTTCACCCGGCGAAACGATAAAGCGCTCGACCGTCTCAGTGGTGACGAACGTGCAACTGCAATTGATGTTTGTGCACTGATGATACCGCTCTTTTGTCGTATCGGAAAAATAGCGACTTGTGCGAGCGTGGGCGGCGTAATGGCATTTAGGGCAGTGGAACATGGCGAACACCTCAGAGCGTTATTGATGAACCAATTTTAACGATTAAATCCTTATACATCAAACACATAAAAGAAATTTATTGCATTAATTCTTCGCTTTCATACTCTACATCCGAAACCTTAACCTCAAGCTCTAAGCCCGTCGTGTAACCGTTCCCGTTAAGGTAGTGCACCACCCGGCTGATTACCCAGGCCTGCTCGTCTATAACGCGCTTAAAGCCTCTGACCGCTATCGGTGTCTCAGGAAATAAATCTGCCCGACCAATAGCCAGCGAGATTGAAAACTCCGCCACTCCGCGCTGTAACTTGTCCCACTTAGCCTGAGCGGCGCGCATGGCCTGCGCTTTTGTCGCGTAGATGGTCGTCAGCTCCAGCACGTTCTCAGACTCACCGACCATATATTCGCCCTCGCGCGCCTCCTGCTCTTTTTTGGCTCTGGCCTTTGACGTGATTTTGGTCGCTTTTGGATGTTGCAACGCGCGCAGGTGCTGCTCTTTAGGCTTGCGCTTGAGCTTCACCTTTTGCTTTTGCGGCTTCGGGTCTTTTGTGTGCAGCCATTTAGCCGTTACGCCGGTGTAGGCTTCACGGTCAGCAATTGCAAACTGATGACGGTCGCCGTCGCCGCGTTCGATGGTCATCTGCGGGATGGGCTTGCCGCTGGCCGTCCTGCCGCTACCGGCTTTCAGGAATAGCAGTTTCCCCGCTTTCACCGATACTGATGCACCGTTACGGTCAGCCAGGCGGGACAGAAACACCGCGTCGGATTCCTGCGTCTGGTCAATGTGAGGCACAGGGATCGCTTTCAGCGTGTCAGCCACGCTGGCCGTCAGCTTGTTGCGCGCTGCGATGGTCTCAACAATGACACCGAGCGTGGTGTCATGCCATGACTGTTCCCGGCGGGAGTTCAGCGTGCCGCGAAAATCAGCGCTGCGCCCCCTGATGGTCAGCGTATCAGGCGCGCCACGGTGCTCGATTTCGTCGACCGTGAAACTGCCCTTATTCAGTAAGGCTGAGCCCTGCCAGCCCAGCCACAGCGTCAGTTTTGCACCGCGCGGCGGAAGCTCGATAAGCCCGTCGGTGTCGTCGAGCTCAATGTCGAGCTGGTCAGCCTCGAATCCGCGATTGTCTGTCATGGTCAGACTGATTAGCCGGTCGCTGAAATTCTGCGTGATATCATCGCCATCAAGCGTGAGCATAAACGCCGGAGCAATCTGCGCCCCGGCCTGAACATTCAGACCCGTAATCATCCCGCTAGCCCTCCAATCCAGTTACCGGCAGATGTCACCAGATTGTCGGCCTGCGTTTTCAGGTCGCCATAAATGGCCGCGAGCGAGTCATCGACCCGTTTCAGCAAGAGGCTAAACTCAATTTTTCTGGCCGCGCCGTCGCTGAATAATTCGGTGTGCGTATGGGTCACTTTTTCGATGACATACATACCATGGATCATGCCCGTCCCGTCAATCAGCGGCCACGCTCTGCCCTCGTCGGCCATCAGTTCGATGGCCGTCAGCGACAGGCGTCCACCGGTGATTTCGGGGTACAGCACGCCCGAAAGCGTGCGCGAGGTTTCCCCCTCGCCGAGATACTGATAAGCCGGGGGTTTACCGATGCGGTCATTTGACGCCCATCGGTAATCCTTCGAATATTGCATGGACTGATGCGGCAGCGTGCGGCGTTCAAACACAAATAAACCCAGTACCATTAACATGTTTTAGCCCTCATCCGTCATGGCGCATACTTGAGCGCTGGCGTGCTCTTTCTTCCCGGTCGAGTTTTTCGACTGCTTCCCGGAGCTGCCGGTCGAGGTCAGTTCCCGGCGCAACGCCACCCGACAGATTAATGTTGTATTCACGCTTGCTCTGGTCGACATAGGACCGGCCAGCAGGCGCCGTCACTGGCTGGTACATCTGATAACCGCCATAAACGGACGTCTGCGGAATATAAGACACGTTTTGCGCACCAGCTGCGGCACTGGCTTTAGCGGCAGTCTGGTCGAGGCCGTCCGACTCTTTTTTGATAACCCCGAGCTTTTCAAGTAGCCAGCCGACTTTGCCGCTCAGGCTGTTAAAGACGTTCAAGGGAGCCGTTAACGCATCGGCCAGCGCCTTGCCAAACGCCACGCCGACATTTTTGCAGCGGTCCAGCGTTTCCTGCGTTGCCTTGACCGGTGCTATCAGGTCAGTGAACCACTGCCAGACCCCGCGCAATTTCTCGATGATGGAATCAAACACCGGCGTCAGCGGCGAGAAGATTTCCGCCACCGGCGCAAATGCTGCTTTAAGCCCCTCCACCACGCCCGAAAAGAATGCGCTGATGGGCTCCCAGTATTTACGAATCAGGAGCGCCCCGGCCACCACCGCACCGGCGACCGCGACCACCGGCAGACTGATTGCACCGACAGCAGTCACTATTGCGCCACCGGCAACGGTAAAGACCGTTCCCAGCAGACCTGCGGCGGCGATAATGGCGTTAATCCCCATCACCACCGGCCACGCAATCAGGCCAATCCCGCCAATCACACCAATCAGCGCCAGTGCGCCACCGGCTACAACACCGATAGTGGTCGCCAGTGATTTATTGCGGGTGATCCAGCCATCGAGTTTCAAAACATATCGCGTGGCCATCTGCGTCAGTTTGCGCAGAGCGTCGTTTTGCTGGTCAAACAGGTCAGTTCCCACGGCCTCATAAGCAGACTGAAACTCTTTAAAGTCGCCGCCGAGATTGTCCTGCATGATTTTGACCAGCTCCTCGGTTTTACCGTCCGAGGCTTTAAACGCTGCGGTGAGTTTGTCGAGCTTGCCGGTCGACGCTGCGGTCATCAGCACCGCCGCCGCCGAGCTTGCCTCTTCACCAAAGATGGTTTTCATGTACTCGCCGCGCTGGCTGGTACCGAGATTGTTTTTCTCAAAACTGCGCTGCATTTCCTTCAGGATGGAAAATATCGGGCGCGTGTTTCCTCTGGCGTTTGAGGTTTTGACACCGAGCTCTTTGATGGCCTCAAAGGCTTTACCGGTCGGAGCCTGTAGGCGGCTCAGGATTGCACGGCTCCCCGTACCCGCCATCGAGCCGGTAATTTTGGCATCGTGCAACGCACCGACCATCGCGGCGGTTTGCTCGATACTGACCCCGGCATTTTTAGCCACCGGCGCGGCATAGGTCAGCGCATCACTCAGCCCGTCAAAGTCGGCGGCGGTTTTGTTCATCGTCATCGACAGCACGTCGCCAATGTGCGCGATCTGGTCGTTGGAAAGCTGAAACGCAGATTTCATCCCTGTCAGCAGGGCGGCGTTTTCCTCCATTGAGCGCTGATTCGACAGCGCCATATTCAGCGTGACCGGCGTCGCCGCCTGAATGGCATCAGCATCCCCGCCACTTTTGGCGATGATGATTTGTGCACTCGCTGCGTCGTCCGCAGATGCGGCGGTATTGTCTCCGAGCTGTCTGGCCTGCTTGCGTAACGCCTCCATTTCGGGCGACTGTTTGTCGACCCCGAGCACGGCTTGCAGCTCAGAGTTTTTCTGTGCAAACGAATAGCCTGGCATCAGCAGTTTTACACCGGCCATTGTGCCAGCCGTGGCAATTCCGACACCGGCAGCACCAGCCGCCGCCGCACTCCCCGCGAGGGATTTACCGGTCTGATACCGCTCTTTAACCCGGCTCAGCTTTGCCTGTTGCTGGCTGACCCGCGCCAGCGCCTCACGTTGCCGGTTAAGCTGGGCGGTCGTCTCGCTGATGCTGGTTTTAAGGCGACGCTCGTCAGCCGACAGCGTTCGGGTATTAATCCCGGCCTGAGCAAGCTCGGTGCGCTGGCGCTGTACCGACTGCCTGAGCCCGTTATATTTGAGTTGCAGGTCAGCAGCGGATTTTTTTGCCGCCTCCATCGCACGCGCCTGCGCTTTGGTGGGGTTTTCCGTGTTTTTAAACTGGACGGCCAGCGCTGCGGCCTCCTGTTTCGCTTTGTTAAGCGACTGACCGGTCACGGCAAGCTGTGCGCTCGCTTTCCTGAATCCATCAATTCTGGACGCCTGCGCGTTAAGGTCGCGCAGGGTCGTCTGTGAGTTGCGGATATCGCCAGCGAGGGATTTGCTGGCGTTCTGGATAGCTTTTAGCGGTCGGCTTGCCCGGTCTACTGCGTTAAGCAGCACCTCGATTCTGACGTTATTGCTCATAGTGGTTTCCGCTTCGCTGTAGCGCCTTGTCGCGCCATGTGAGGAGCTCGGTCACGCTAAGGGAATACAGCTCTGATGGCGGCCAGTGAAAAATCACCGCGATATCCGCCATCAGGTCATCGACCGAAAGTTTTGCGGGGAACGTCAGCGAGCCGAAGATGGCGACAAAAAACTAATCACCTCAGCGGCGAACTGCATCAGGTCTGAGGCATCCAGACGGGCAATTTCATGCTCGGTGAGTGCCGGGTAGGTCATACGCGGCAGCACCTTAATCAGCGCGTCTACGTCAGAGTTTGCCAGCGAGGCCAGCGACACCCCGCGCAGGGTTCCCGCGTTAGGTTTTGAAATGGTCACCTCTCCGATTTTTTGCTCACCGCGCATGAGGGGGTTATCGAGGGTCACGACGTGTGGCTTTTTGGTTTCGGTGACTTCAATTTCTGTAACGCCGGTTTCGATGTTGTTTTCCATGATGTTGCTCTCGTCAAAGTTAAGTGACCGGCCAGCCTGGCTGACCGGTTAAGGGGGTTACAGGCCAATGGCCTTGCGATGTTCTGCCAGACGGTCAACGCCGTCGACTTTCAGCACCATGTTGATGACGTCAATCTCGATGACCTCCCTGCCGTCAATCGTGAGCTGGTAGTACGCGCACTCGGTCGAGATTTTGGTCGTGCCGCTTTCGCCCTGTTTGTTTTCGCCGCCGTCGTACTCTTTGTGACGGCCACGCATGACCACCTCAACGGCAGAAATCGCGCCGGTGTCATCGCGCTGGTATGAGCCGCTAAAGCGCAACGGTACGCTGTCCGCGCCCGGTGAGGCGTACTGCGCCCACAGCTCGACGTCAGGCAGACCGCCGAGCGTCCACTCGCACGACAGCGCATCGTCATCGAGACCGAGGTCAATCGACACCGAGCCCGGCATCCCGCCGCCGCGGTATTTCTCAAGCTTACGGGTCAGCTTTGGCAGGGTGACGGATTCAACAACGCCCATGTAGCTCAGGCCATCGTTGAACATGTTCAGGTATTTCAGTTTGCGTGGTAATGCCATGCTCAGAGCTCCTTAGCTGTTGACCGACTCTGACAGGTTCGCCAGATAGGTATCAGTGATGCGCTGGCGCAGGGTCAGGTTTTCCAGCGGCGGGACGGGGGTGTAGTCGTAATCGATATACAGTTTCCCCGCCTTGAGCGTTTCCACACTGTTTGACTCCGGGTCGTACCAGCAGGAGCCGTCAACGATATAGCCGTTGTTTTTCAGCTCGCGGAATTTCGCATTGATACCGGCGACAATGTCGCGGATAAGCGTTGCGGTGACGGGTTTATCAATCGCCCAGGCGTGCGCCTCCGCCATCGTGTCGGCCAGCACCTGCGCCGTGCGGGTGTAGTTTTCAAAGAGGAATAACGGATCGTCGGAGCAGGTACGGTTGCCCCAAAATTTAAAGCCATCATTACGGATCAACGTCGTGACACCGGCCTGATTCAACAGGTTCGCGTCGGTGGCCTTCTCCTGTAAGTCCCACGAGACCGAGGCACTGACGCCGGTGACGCCATTCACGCCGACGTTAGACAGCGTTTTGTGCCAGCCCGTCTCCTGGTCGATTTTGGCGCGCAGGCCGAGCGCGCGGGCGGTCGCCCATGCAATATCGGTCTGATTCGCCGTGGTGTCCCACGCCAGAAAATCAGGGTGAATGACCATCAGCTCGCGCTGGCTGAAATTCTCACGGTAGGTGATGGCTTCGGAAATGGTCTTGCAGCCCCACGCGCTGATATAGCCAAACGCGCGCAGGCTCTGACAGGTCGCCGCGAGCGCGGTCGCCACTTCCAGTGAATCCAGCCCAGGCACGCCGAGAATGCGCGGCTTGACGCCGGTGACGGTTTTGGCGGTCAACAGCGCTTTAAGCCCGGTGTATTTGCCGTTTTCGTCGGTCGTGCCGATGATGTTGGAAATGGTCTCTTTCTGCGCTGCTTCCGGGTCGTCCGGGTCTTCAATACCTTCGGCAACGCGCACAACCACAACGACCGGCTTGCACTGGTCGGCAATGGCTTGCAGGGATTTTGACAGGGTGCCGAGCTTACCGGCTTTACCGATAGCGTTCTGCACGCTGGTAATCAGCACCGGCTCATTTAGCGGGAATGTTGAATCGTCAGCATCGCTGGCGGTGCAGACCATGCCGATGATGGCCGTCGAAACGGTGGAAATGGTGCGCGTGCCATCGTTAATCTCGATGACCTCGACGCCGTGATGATAGTCGCTCATCCGTTTAACTCCGTGGTTAAGGGGTGCAACTATTTTCTGTTGTGTGTGAGGTGTGAGAAACGAAAGGCCGTTGGGGGAGTGACAGCACAACGTACAGCGACCGGTTGTGGTGTGCGGGAATGGTTATTGATCGTTATCAGCGATCAATCACGGTTAATTGATCGCTGATAACCATTATCAATGAATGGGTATTGTCGCTATCGTTTCGCCATTAACGAGGAAGCGATAATGACGATTTTACTCTGGATTGTTGGTGGTCTGGCTGCATGGTGGCTCTTTGGCTTTTGCTGGCTCAGACTGTTTGACGGTGATGAAACAGAAAAAGACTATGAAGAATGCCCCTATGATTAAACCCGCTTAACGCGGGTTTTTTATTACTCTGTTAACGGCGATTCAGGCCATTCAATTTCGTCAGGCTCACTGGTATCAACCCGATTAAGTAAAACCCGGTATTTCTTCCATGCCGACAGGCTCGCCATTTCCTCATCTGTCGCCATCGACAAATCGACCGCATCCTGCAATGGTGCTATTGCCTGAGCTGCAACAGACAAGAGCTGCGCCTTTAATGACTCAGCTTTTTCGATAGCTTCCTCGCGTGTAGGCGGTTCGATGTCGACCCATTCCATGCATTCTGATTCAACATTGTACTGAGGCGCTTTCCGGTCAGGTGAAACCATGAAGGCTTCATATTCAGCATCGGTTATTGTCATCAGGTCTGACGGAACGGGAATACCCTGCTCTTCATAGGTTTTGACAGTTTCCTCAAGGTAAAAGCTTTTATCTGTATTGCTGAAATATTTCTGCATATCAGTAACCCGTTACGTTTAAATAAAATGTTCCATTGCAGTTATGGGTTTCAATTTTCACCTGATTTTTACCGACAGGCGAACAGAGATAAAAGGATGCGGAGTTATTACCCCCTGCACCGTAATAACTCGAACCGATACCGAGTATCCCGTTAGGGAACGACGTAGGCAGTGTCACGGTTACAGTGGCATTGTTGCCGACCGAGATATTTCTCACAGACTGCATAAACACAGCACCGTTGCCGTGCGTGTAGTAAGCGCTGTTATTGCCTGTCGTCGTTTTACCAACCCCGTAACGCGCTTCCGACTCCGCTTTGGTATAAGCCTGACCCGCCGGGGTGTAATTGCCCTTTGGCTGATAGGTGTTCCTCAGGTATGCATCAAGCCACTGGTTTCCCCATTTCGAACCATAGATATTGCCGTCAGCAGTAAAGCGGGCTTTGCCTCCGCCTGCCTGTACTTCACCGCTGGAATACACAATACTTCCATTGATTCGCCCATTTACGACCAACTGAACACCGTTTGAGGGATGACGTTCAATGTAAGCTTTCCAGCCGGCATCATCTGCAAACTCTATCCTGTTGCCGCGACTCGCATCACCGCCCCAGTAAATTCGGCCGTTTCGGGGGTTGGCACCAGTTTTCTCTGAAGTGATACCGCTACCGTTTTTAAAGGTGAGAGTACTGCTTACTGATGCGCCTGCATTCATGTTGAAGAGCATATAACTCGTTATGCCACTGTTCAGGAATCGCATTACCTGTTTGCTGTTGGCATAAACATCCAGCACACCATCTCCGTTCTGTTTGAAACCGGTGTCATTATCCCCCAGAGCAATAGAGTTCCCCCCAAGGCCGCTGACTACACCCAGCCCAAGACCGCCGTTAACGACTGCACCATTACCCAGCGTCACTCTGCCATTAGTTAGATCTGCATAAAATGGACGCAGTGAACTTATGCCGCCATTTTCTCCCTGGTCTTTTGCTGTCGGAATTAGGTAAAAATTATTTTCTGAACGGCGAAAAATCATTCCGTATGCCGCATCGTAAATGTGCAACGCATCAGCAGTGCGAATCTTAAGCCCCCCGGTCATTGTATCGCCGCCCTTATTCACGGCATTAATATCAGCCGGGGAGGGTTTATTGGCCGCATCATACTGTTTAACCCAGGCAGACCACGTCCCGCTGTAAAGCGTGCGAATGTACGAGCGGGAGCTGTTATAAATCCGGTAAATCTGAGTGATACCGGCATGCTTATAGACTTCCAGCGAACCGGCGTTTGCCTCTGGATAGTTCCTGCCGGTTTGAGCCTGCGCGTTTGCTGGCTGGTAATACAGTCCCGCCGTGGTGTAGGCGTTCAGGTCGGCGGCGTTGCCAATTGCCACGGCCTGCCCGTTGAAAATATCCTGTGCCGTAATGCTGATATCGGAAGACAGCGCCCTTCCGTTTACCTTACGCCCTGACGGTACACGCCCGTTAGCGTTGTCATTCGCGGCCTTAACGGCTTTCGGCGTTGCCGCCAGCGCCTCAGACGTGCTGTCGGTTGCGCTGCTGAGCTGGACGATACCCTTTTGCGCCGTGGTGGCGTCCTGAGCCGTATATTTTCCTTTCGCAACGTCATAGGCCGCTTTAACCGCTTTCGGCGTCGCTGCGACGCTCTCAGATGTACTGTCGGTTGCGCTACTGAGCTGGACGATACCCTTTTGCGCCGTGGTCGCGTCCTGAGCCGTATATTTCCCTTTCGCAAGGTCATATGCTGCCTTAACCGCTTTAGGCGTCGCTGCTACGCTCTCAGACGCGCTGTCGGTCGCACTGCTTAACTGAGTGAACCCCTTAGCGGTGAGCGTGGCGTCAGGATGGCGGCGGGATTTCTCATGCTCAGCGAGCTTGTCGTCGACATAGTCCTGCGTTGCCATCACCGTTGAGGTGTCAATGGTCAGCTCGACTGACTCAATGTCGCTCACCATGATAACCATACGTACGGTCTGCGCACGGCCTGAGCCCTCCGCCAGTGCTGGCTTGTAGCTTTCGGCCATATTACCGACCGCAATCAGCGTGCCGGTGTCGTCATAGAGGCCGAGCTCGCGCATCCAGAAACCGCCGGTCTCAGGCGGGATGAGCAGCTCCGCCACGACATAATTTATATTTTTCTTGTCCTGGCTGATTTTGTTCAACGCGTGACGCCAGACCTCTTTGACCAGCTTTGTCTGGTTCGGATCAGGCACCGGCAGCGTACCGCCGCCGTCACCGACGGCCATCGCCGTAAAATTCACCTTTTTCCCGTTCGGGACGGTCGCCGCCGCGAGTTTTTCGGCACCGGCTTTGGTGATGACCGTTTTATATTTCACTGTCATTGTGCTCTCACTTATCCGGGATAAACCGTGATGATGTCGCCGTCATAGCTCAGGGCGCCGGTGTACAGATAGCCGGGAATGTCCTGAATAATATTGAGGCCGATAAGATGGCGGCTGGCTGGCTTTGCATCGGCAATAAGTCGCTCCATTTCGTAATACATTTCTTCCGTGATGCCGGTCTCTAACACACCGATATCGAGGCGAAACGTGCCGGGCGGGTCGTTTGTCTGCCACCACTCAGATACGTTTATCAGGTAGCCGAGCGGCTCCACCACGCGGCGCACTGCCCCAATCGTTCCTTTGTGTGCGTGGATATACCAGGCGCTGCGGATCACATCCCGTTTGGTGGCCTCCGGCCAGTTCTCATCCCAGCGGTCAACCGAAAACGCCCACGCCAGCCACGGCAGGAGGTTTGCCGGGCAGTCGTCCGGGCTCCAGAGTCGGCGCAGGGGGACGGGGGTATTTTCGATTTCAGCGCAGGCGCGCGCCGCCGCCACCTCAAGCGGCGAGGAGCCCACCGGCAACAGTCGGGTGTCATTCATCATTGCCCCCTATGGTGACGCTGTACTCGCTGCACCATGACGCCTGCGTGTCATCGAGCACAATGTCGGCCACCGGCGCGGCCAGCTCGACACGCTGCACGCCCTCGACGTGGAGTGCCGCATAGATGGCCGATTTACGGATGTCACGCCCGAGCCGGTGCTGCGCGGTGATATACGCCTGTAACTTTGCTTTTGCCGCACTGAGCACCGGCTCACTTTCGGGACCGGGATAAAGGTAAAGCGACGCGGTGATTTTGTAGTCGACGATTTTCGCTGACTGCACGGTCACGCGGTCGGCCACCGGCCTGACGTCCTCGTCGTTCAGCGCATCGCGCACGATGGCGAGCAGCTCGTCAGAGGCTACGCCGTTATTTTCACGCGACAGCACAGACACGGTCACACACGCAGGCTCGGGACTGATGACGGAAATATCCGCGACACGCCCGTCGGCACTGCGACCATGAAACTGATATGCGCCGGTTGACCCGGCAGTACTCAGCCCCTCAGGTGCTTGCTGAATGCGCAGACGGTAGTCGGTGTCAGACTCCATGACCGCTGGCGTGGGCGGAAATGTCGTGTCGTCTGGCGGGGTGATGACGAGTCGCGGGACATTGGAGTTAGCCCCAATCTGGTCGAGATCGCTTCCGGCAGCGTAAGCCAGCATGACCGCACGCGCGGCCTCGTTGACGCGCTGTCGCCAGATAACTTCCCGGTAGGCGTTTTCTTCCAGCAGCTTAACAATCGGCTCTGATTCGAGCGTCAGCGTGCGCGCCACTGCCTCCTGTTGTTCCTCCGGGTATAACGAGACGAGCGTCGCCTTGCGCTCCGCGAGGATGGTCTCATAGTCCAGCACTTCCACGACATCAGGCGCGGCGAGCTGGTTAAGGTCAACAATTGCCATAGCGTTTAACTCAGTGGAATGGTGAGGGAAAAGGGCTGGCCGTTAGCCGATCGCGTGCCGGTGATATCGACATACAGCCCGCCGTCGGTCTCCGACCGCTCAAAGGTGATGGTTGTCAGACTAACGCGCGGCTCCCACTTCTGGATCGCGGAATAGCACGCGGCCATAATTTGCAATCGCAGTGCCGGTGTCTGCGGCTGGTCAATCAGTGCCGACAGAAGCGAGCCGTATTCACGGCGCATGACGCGCGAGCCAACCGGTGTGACGAGAATGTCGCGCACGCTTTGCCTGATATGCTCAACCTCAGAGATACTGAGGCCGGTCTGGCTGTTCATTCCGAGATAACGCAATGTCATATCGGTGCCCCCGTTGTTCCGCCACTATCGCCCGGGTGTTTATGAAGGTGCAGCACTTTGCCATTAGACGACAGTGACCCTCCGGTGTGCTCGATGTTCCCGGACATCGTCCCGCCTTTCTGCACTTCGAGCGTGCCGGTCGTCAGTTTGTTGGTACAAACCACCTCGGGCGTATCGAGCGTGATGCAGGTCGAGGCTTTCACCAGTACCACCGGCACGGTGGCCGTAATGGAATCCGACGCGGTGACGTTGGCGGTTTTGATACCTGACACGGTGAGCGCGCCGCTTTCGGGTTCGTACTCAATGACAGCGCCATCGGGAAATGCCACATGTAACGCATCAGGTGAGGCTGATGGCGCGGGATTGTGATCTGAGAAAATGCCGGGCAGCACAAAGGCCGTATCGAGCTCACCGCCGATGGCCAGCAATAACACCTGCTCGCCAACGGACGGAGCCCACCACACGCGAGAGCGACCGGCGCGACAGGTGAGCCAGTTAAGCCAGGTGGTTTGCATGCCGCCGGTCTGGACACGACACAGCCCCTCGTCGAGTTCGACGTCGGTCACGATGCCGGTGCGGATGAGGTTGCGGATCGCGCGTGCGATTTCCTGTAGAGAATTTAAATTATTCATACGGGAAGGATGCCGCCCGGTAAGGCCAGCGGCAATTAAGGCGGGTTTTGTAGCCTCTGATACAACAGACAGACTGCTTACCGATTAAACATACAGAATGCGTGCATAATTGATTAACATTTGAAACACCCCAATTTTTTCGATTTAATGAACATCTTGATGTTAATAAGGAAATGAGAATGCTTTTTTATAAATACTCATCGATTGATAATCTCAGCATATCAATGCTTCGCAATGGGGAGGTCTTTTTTGCTTCTCCTAACGAATTAAATGACATCCATGAATGTAAACCACAATTTATCTTTAATGCTAACAAAGAAGTTTGGGAAAGGTTTGTTTATTATTTAATTGTCCAAGTGTGTTTAAAACTCAATTTAGAACATAATTCCCCGCTTGCTATATCGCTCCTTGCATTCAAGGATAAAATTTTGCGGTCTTTACTTAATGGTAAAAAAACAAGAACCCTCGACCATCAATCTCTGATTAATGATTTTTCAGATGCATTCGCCAGACTAACGATCAACGAACTTGATTTTAAGGATGCGCGTAAAGCAATGCAGGCATTAAGTGCATATCTAAATCATGATTTTGAGGTGCAATTAAACGACAATAATTACCTGACATCCTTTTCAAAAAGCGCCACAAACCTCACTATGTGGGGTCATTACGGAAATGCTGAAAAAGGTTTTGCGATAATTTATGAAACAATAGATGGGAACATTACATTAAAAAGCAATCTAAGGATTTTTACATCATATAAAAAAACCAGCGAACATTGTATTTCGATGTATCTATCAACAGAATGCAGCACCCCCATTTTCGATGTAATATATAAATCTAGACCGGTCCGCGCTAATGGGTTCGGAAAGATTATTTCTAAATTTTTCTATAGCGACCTTGAACGGGAAGCTTGCTATCCAGAACATTTGCTCTCATGTCTGAAAGCCTATGGTGAAGAAGATATTGGCAGAGTGAAGTATTCAGACTGGAAGTACGAGAAAGAACTTAGGGTACGACTGCCTGTCAATCGCGAACTTGCAGCACCATTACGTAGTATAAAAATTGACGCCAAACACATCAAGGGTGTGATTTTTGGTTCACGAACATCAAGTGACGATAGAGAGAAAGTCCTCTCCGCTTGCTATCATCTTAAGGCTACCCAAAATGAAAAACATCATATCTACGTTTATCAGACCAGAAGCACACCCGGTCATTATAAATTGGATGTAGTGACCTTGGGTATGGTATCAGACCTGCAATATGACAAACTTCCGTTTCTTACTAAATTTACTAAAGAAAGCGCCATTCAGAAAGAAGAGGCCGCCAAAATCCTTGAATCAATAAAATTGAGTTAGAACTAGTTAATGTGTGGATTACCTTTATTGTTAAAGGTAATCCATATTAATCACTGGTTATTTAAAAAACTTATAATAACAGCTTTAATGTTCTCTTCATCGCCCTGACTAAATCCGAGTAACTGGCGCTCTGCATACTGAACATCCTGAGCGTGCGCGTTTGGCCGGTCTTTGAGGCCGTACTGATGGACACGCGCGATACGCTGCACTTTTCCGGTAAATTCCACCACAGCACCGTTTTCACGGCCACTGGCTTTCATGTACCGGTTAGTGCGCAGTTTTTGAAACATCGCCCGTTTAATTCGACCTTGTTTGGTTCTCAGTGGCTGGCGCTTTCGCGCCTGATACGGTGAGCCATCCGGGGCTTTTTGCTGTTTAATACGTTGCTGTTGCGCCGTTCTGAGTTGCTTCGCAATCTCACCGGCAAGCTTCCGGCGCCCTGCGGGTGACAGGGCGGCAAGCAGCCCGGCGAGCTTGTTATCAAAGGGTTTAAAGTCACTCATCCCACTTGCTCACCAGTTCGCCGTTGATATAGAGCTCTTTTGGACGCGTGACGGGTTCAGGCGGTGGCGGCTCCGGGGCATAGCTCACATGCAGCGCGCCGTTTTCCTCCCTGATGATGGTGCGCTCGGTGAGCTGGAGGCTAATGCTGATATCAACCGTATCACCGTCGTTTAAATCCATCTGGAAGCGGTAGCCCTTTTTATGCCCCTCATCGAGCGTGCAGATATCCGGCTGGTTTTCCCTGAGCCACGCGGCCACCGGCACGAAAATCAAATCAGGGTCGCCCACAAAATCGCACACGATCACATTCAGGGTGTAAATTTTCTCGTGGGACAGGGAGGCCGCGAGCCGTGCATCGATATTCCCCTCGTCGGCAAAAATGCGCATCATCTCGGGGTTGGTTTTAAGCTGCGGGACGGCGTCAGTTAGCGCTTTTCGCAGGCTGATTGCTTTCTTCATCGAGTTTATCCTGACAGGCTTTGACGGTTTCAATCTGTAACGCGCAGGCGGCGAGCGCGTGCTCAAGCCTGCGGATATCTGCACTCAGGTCGCCATTAGTGGCCGGGTCGCTTCCCGGCATCGGGCAATAGCTCACTTTCGGGCAGGCGCTGTAAACAATGACCGGCGGAGGCGCAACCGGCGCGGGTGTGCAGCCTGCGCACAACATCAGGCAGCTCAGCGCTGTACCAGCGGCGTAACGTTTCATTTTCATTCATCAGTCTCGTAATGGTTTCTTCCCGGCGCACGGCCATCGCACCGGCAGCAATCAGTTCACCACGTAAACTGACCTGCGCGGTTTCATTTCGCCTGGCGATTCCCTGCGAAACGGAAAGCTGATTTTTCAGCATCCCGATCACGTTTTTCTGTTCGGTCGCGACCTTATTTGCCCGGTCAAAAGAGCGCCGTAGATTACCGTTCTCATGCCTTAACCAGAGCACAGCCGCCAGCGCCAGACTTGAGGCAATCAACATCACAATGAATCTGGACACAGCCCCGCCTCCTCAATACGCTGACGGTATGAGGTGCGCACCCCCGTAAAGGTCAGGACGCAAATCAGGTAAAGCAGCGCGGTAAAGATCCAGCCAGCACCGAGCAGACACCCAATGGTCACGACAAAATTAATAAGAGACCATGCGCGACGCGCCTTTGAGGGCTTGTTACAGAAAACAGCGCGGAAGATTTTCATAATCCCGGGTTTTACCGGAATACCTTTCCCCGCATTTCGTAGCCAGTGGTCAAAAACAGCCACACCGGCGAGGCTCGCCGTAATACAGACAACACAGCCAAACAGCGCCCACGCTGCAACAAAATTAAGTGCTGCACTTTGCGGCGAAGCCAGCCCCCATAGCAGGAATACAGCCAGCAGGGCATCTAAAATCAGTGAGCGTAAGTATTTTTTCATTGCGAAACTCCTTTCAGACAATAAGCACGCTCACGCGCGCGGCGATTTTCCAGCCCTTTATTGATTGAGCCATTCACATAAACCCAGCGGGTGAGCTGGTCGCACGCCTGCCACCATTGGTGTCGCTTTATATACGAGACCAGCGTCGACCGGCAGGCCGCGCCGGTTCCCACGTTGAATGAGAAGCTGACCAGCGCGTCGTAAATGTTCTGCGGCATTTCTACCGGCACGCAGACTGCGAGACGCTTCTCGACGTTCATCACATCCGCGACGAGGTTCGCCGCCGCCTGACGTTCTGTGATTTCCCCTTTCGGGACGACCCCGGCAGTGTGGCCGATGCCTGACGTCCACACTCCCGCGCTGCACTGGTAAGGCGTCAGGCGACAACCTTCGAGGTCGGCAATTAGCGCCAGCCCCTCGGGCGAGGTGTTAAGCAGACGAAAGTCAGGCATCAGCGCCGCCAGCGCCAGCACTGCGGCCACACTGCAACGTTTAACGATTGATTTCACGAATAGCCCCCTTGTCGAGTCCGAGTGACGTCAGATAGAGGTACGTTTTGCGCTTAAACCAGTAATTCGTCAGCGCGGTAAAAATGGCGCATCCGCCGCCCACGTAAAGCGCCATCTTTTCGGGCGACATTGCGCCGAGGTACGCCAGCGCGACTGCCAGCCAGTAGGCGATAAACGTGGTGATTTTCTCCATACTCAGTCCCATAGATTCACCGTTTCGGTTCTGGCCGCGCTGTCGGTGTCGGGCAGTTCAATTGCCGTGCCGTGCGGCAGGATGACGCCGAGCTCAGACAGACCGGGATTCGCTTCTAAGACGGTTTCGACCACGCCCTCGGTGCGCCCGTAGTACCGCACACAAATCGCGTCGAGGGTGTCGCCCTGTAGCGCATACGCTTTCATCAGATTTGCCCCACAATGCAGCGCGCTTTGTCCTGGATGCGCGCCACAGACCAGCGCATATCCCGCCACATTTCATCGATAGTGCTGTCGATGCTGTCGGCCTTTTTGTCACCTCTGGCTGTCGCATCCACGCCGCGAAAACGCTCGTAAAGCGTGGCGGTCGTCATGGCACACACGGCGTTGAAGTAATGGAATACGCGCACACTTTCGCCATCGAGCCTGTCGGTCGGGACATCAGCCAGCGTGGCGTAACCGGCATCGAGCTGACGCTCGCGCCATTCGCCCAGCTCCGCGTTCGTCTCTGCGATGGCGGTCTTAATTGCCCGGCGCAGGCGCACAGGGGAAACGGTCTGCTCTAAACGCATTTCCTCACGCACGCGCTTCGGGTCAACATCAGGAAAAAACGGGGTGTTTTTGATTACCGGCTCGCTCACGCCCGGCGGCGGTATCACCACGCCCGGCACATCCTGCGGCTCTTTGTTTTGCTCAATAATCAGCGTCGTCATGACAACCTCGGGTAATAGGTGGGCGGTGGACGCCGGTCGCAGTCAGGGCAATTGATACCCGCTTTGACCGGCGTGCCGCCCGGCTCGGGGAGCGCTCGGTTAACCTGCGGCTTTTGCCGCCTTTGGTGGTCGCCCGCGCCGTGCCGCCGGTTTAGCGGCAGGTTTGCGCGTGCGCGGTTTAGTCGTTTTGGTTTTCGGTGCCGGCTCGGGTTTTGGCCTGAGCTGGCGCTCTAACTGCTCGATATCCTTTTTCACACCGATGGTGCGTTCTAACTGGATCGCACGTTGCAGGTGCGCCAGCGCCTCGGGCAGTTGATTCGCATCACGCAGGACATAGCCGGTGATTTTGTGCAGCTTTGCGCGCACGATATCGGGCATATCAGCGCGTTCTGTCAGTGCAATAGTGTCGAGCAGGTTCGCCAGTTCGACCGGCTGTTTTGCAGCGAGCAGGCGCTGCGCGGCCAGTGCCACCTCTTCGGCCAGCAGGTAAGGCGTCGGACGTCGACCGGTCGGCATGGTCAGGCCATAGGTCATGGCGTAACGGGCAATTTCCAGCGCACCGGCGATATCGTCAGCATCGAGACGCCACAGCATGACCGTCATGACGATGTCATCCTGCGCGCCCTTGCCGTTTGCGAGGACGCCAGCCACCCATGGCAGATAGAACGGCAGCAGCTCACGCTTTTTATCTGCCTTGCGCTCATTGGATCGGATTTGTTTTAGCGTGCGGTTGTCTGCGGCCAGCTTAACGAGCATCTGCTCATAGGCAGTTGCATTGCGCAGCGGGACAGCAGCCCGCCGCGCTGTTTCAGAGGCCGAGACCCGCATCATGTGACGCGCTGCGGGACTCGTCATGGCTTACTCTCCGCTTTCCGGTGCAGCAGGTGCGGTGAAGTCACCGAGCTTGATATTTTCAATCAGGCAACCGGCAGCGTATGCCTCGACCACGTAGTCGGTATTCATTGACTCGTAGTTCTCGATGCGGTCTTTCTTCGGGTTTTCGATGATGCTGCGGCGATGCGCGTCATCCATGAAGTAGATAGACAGGTTATCGAGACGCGTCACCATCAGGGCATTCGCCGGGAAGTAAGGCACGCGCACGGCAGGCAGGTTGCCGATTCGCTTCTGGCTGATGATGATGTCAGCGGCCAGCGACTCGCTGTTTTCCTGGTCTTTATTGACGATAGGGAAGTATTTATCCGCCATCAGCTTGCGACCGGTGATGACAACCAGCTCCGGGTCATCCTGATAAATCTCATCAATCAGGTTGCCGGTGGCATCCATAACCAGCGCGTCGAGGTTCGCATAGTCGCCGTTTTTACCCACGCGGATCACATCGGAAATGACCGCGCCGTCCTCGTCGGTGATTTTTGACATCACGCGCGCTGGCGCTTCATTGCGGTACTTCTGCAACCAGCCAACGGCCACATCCTGAAGCATCGGATTTTTTTTGCGGTCAGATTTTGCGGCACGCTCGATGCCGTTGAAACCGGCCATGATGAAATCGAGCGCCTGACGCTTGATAATGGCGTTACGGATACGGGTCTGGAAGTCCTGGAATCGCGCCCACAGGTCGAGCTGTTTGTAGCGGATATGGAAGTCAAAGTTAATCTGCGCGCACTCGTATTTGTTGGACTCCAGCGCAGTAAAATCAGCGGTTTCACGCTCGCCATCGCCGTCAGTATCAGCGGTACTCGCGATTGTGCCGTTAACGCCCACACCGACCTTTTCGCCTTTCAGCTCGTCGACCGGCACGATGTTAATTTTGGTCAGGAATGAGGACGATTCCTGCACGGTGTCCATCATGGTTTGCGTGACTGACGGCTCGACGGTGAATTTCTTCGCCACGTCATCGGTGGAAATGTCGTTCAGCTCCGCGACGCGGGTCAGGTAGGCATTGAATTTAAAGCGGGTTTGTTTACGCATGGTTTTTCCTGTTCGGGTAATAGGTATCAGGCCGGGCAGCGCGCCCGGCGGGTTATCAGCAGTTGGTCAGCAGCTCGTCGCCCGTACCACCACGAGAAAGCTCGCGGCGCGGCTGGCGCTCGCTTTCGGTGTTATCGAGGGAGTTTTTGAGGTCGTTAAACGCCTGCGCGCTTTCTTCGGCCTTGCTGGTCACGTCCTGCTTAAGCTGAGCCAGTTCGGTCTCAAGCTCGGTGACGCGCTGGTCGGTGGCGGTGAGGTTGGTTTGCACCAGCTCGGTGACGGTCGTCACAGCCTCATGCACATCTGCAAGACGTGCGTCGTCGCTGGCCTGTTTACGGCTGAAAATGGCCTTTACCTTGTCGGTCAGGCTGTTGAGCATGGTGTCGGGAACGTCCTCAAATTCCAGCTCAGCCAGTGAGGCCACAGAGAAGAGATCGCCCGGCTGGTCTTTTTTACCGGCGAGCGGGTTTTGTGTGGCGCGGCTACAGAATTCGAGGTATTCGGTGCCGAGGCTTGCCGGGTCATCGGTGACGGCGAGCCCGATGAGATAGCATTTGCCGCTGTTGGAGAAATTAGGGCGGATCTCCATTGAGGTGTAAACCTTCTGCCCGGCACGTACCATGCTGACCAGCTCATCGAGCGGGGCAATTTTGGCAAACAGCGCCTTTTTGCCATTGAGCGCAGAGTCATCGCTGATAATCTCCGCTTTAAGCGCGGTCACATCGCCATAGCGCTTAAAGGGGCTGTCAGGGATGAGGCTTTTGATATGTTCGAGGTTAATGCGGCAACCGTAGACGCGCGGGTCGAACGTGTCGGCCATTTCCTGAATGTCATCAGCGCTGATGACGCGGCCATCGCAGGTGTCACCCTCGACGCCGATGCGAAACCATTTAGAAACTTTCTTTGCCATTGTTCAGGTGTCCTGATGTTGGGTTTTCGGGTCGGAGTTAGTTTCCCGACTCAGACCCTCATCAGCCACCTGTTGCGGAAGTGCAATCCCTGACACAACAGGGGTTTAGCGATTAAGCACGGTCATTTCCTTAGCCTTGCCTCGTAACATCAAAACGAGGTAAGCATGACCATTTCAACTGACCTTTCATTACTCAATGACCCACGACGACAGGCGCGGCTGTTGTACTGGCAGGGGTTCGCCGTGCCGCAAATCTGCGACATGCTGCAACTCAAACGCCCCACGGTGCAGAGCTGGAAACAGCGTGATGGATGGGAGGAAACCGCGCCGATTAACCGCGTTGAATCGACGTTAGAGGCGCGCCTCATCCAGCTTTACGCCAAGCCCGACCTGACGCCGCACGACTTTAAGGTCGCCGATTTTCTGTCGCGCCAGATGGAGCGCCTCGCGCGCGTGAACCGCTACGGCCAGACCGGAAACGAGGTGGATTTAAACCCCAACATTGCCAGCCGCAACAAAGGGGATCGCAAAAAGCCGAAACGTAATTTCTTCAGTGAAGAAGCGATTGAAAAGCTGGAAGAGATTTTCTTTGACCAGTCGTTTGAGTATCAGCTCAGGTGGCATAAAGCCGGGCTAGAGCACCGCATCCGCCACATCCTCAAATCGCGCCAGATTGGCGCAACGTTCTACTTCGCGCGTGAGGCGCTTCTGCGCGCCCTTAAGACCGGGCAAAACCAAATTTTTCTATCCGCCAGTAAAACGCAGGCTTACGTTTTCCGTAAGTACATCATCGCCTTTGCGCGTCTGGTCGACGTCGACCTGTCAGGCGACCCGATTGTCATCGGCAACAACGGCGCAGAGCTGATATTCCTCGGGACCAACTCCAACACCGCGCAGAGTCACAACGGCGACCTGTACGTCGATGAAATTTTCTGGATACCCAATTTCCAGAAGCTGCGAAAAGTCGCCTCCGGTATGGCCTCACAGTCGCACCTGCGCACCACCTATTTTTCGACGCCGTCGACGCTGGCGCACGGCGCTTATCCGTTCTGGTCAGGGGAGCTGTTTAACCGTGGCCGCAGTAACCGCGACGAACGTGTCGACATCGATATCAGTCATCAGGCGCTTGCCGGGGGCATGTTATGCGGGGACGGCCAGTGGCGGCAGATTGTCACCATTGAGGACGCGCTCGCCGGGGGCTGTACCCTGTTTAACCTCGACCAGCTCAGACAGGAAAACAGCGCGGATGACTTCCGTAACCTGTTTATGTGCGAGTTCGTCGACGATAAAGCGTCGGTATTCCCGTTCGAGGAGCTCCAGCGTTGCATGGTCGATGCGATGGAAGAATGGGAGGACTTCGAGCCATTCGCTGACCGTCCGTTTAACTGGCGTCCGGTCTGGATTGGCTACGACCCGTCACATACCGGCGACAGCGCAGGCTGTGCGGTGCTGGCTCCGCCGCTGGTTGCCGGTGGCAAGTTCCGCATCCTTGAGCGTCACCAGTGGAAAGGCATGGATTTTGCCGCGCAGGCCGAGGCCATCCGTGCGCTGACTGAGAAATACACGGTCGACTATATCGGCATCGATGCGACCGGCATCGGCCAGGGTGTTTACCAGCTCGTACGCTCATTCTTCCCGGCAGCGCGCGCCATCCGTTACACGCCGGAAATGAAAACCGCAATGGTGCTGAAAGCGAAAGACACCATCCGACGCGGGTGTCTGGAGTATGACGCCGGTGCGACCGACATCACGCAGTCATTCATGGCCATCCGCAAAACCATGACCAGCAGCGGTCGCAGTGCCACCTATGAAGCCAGCCGCAGTGAGGAAGCCAGCCACGCGGATATCGCATGGGCGACCATGCACGCCCTGTTAAACGAGCCACTTTCCGCCGGTAGCGGTATGCATTCAACCTCGATTCTGGATATCAACTAAGATGAAAAAACGCCAAAAGAAACAGCCAAAACAGACCAACATGACCGCCAGCGCACCGCAGAAAATGGAGGCGTTCACCTTTGGCGAGCCGTCACCCGTTCTGGATCGCCGCGATATCCTCGACTATGTCGAGTGCATCAATAACGGCAAATGGTACGAGCCGCCGGTCAACTTCTCCGGGCTGGCGAAAAGCCTGCGCGCCGCCGTGCATCACAGCTCACCGATTTACGTGAAGCGCAACATCCTGACGAGCACCTACATCCCGCATCCTTTGCTTTCACGGCAGGATTTCAGCCGCCTTGTGCTCGATTATCTGGTATTTGCTAATGGCTATCTTGAGAAGCGCATGAGCGTGACCGGTCAGCTCATGAAGCTTGAAACCTCCCCGGCCAAATACACCCGCCGGGGTGTCGAGGATGGGGTTTACTGGTACGTGTCGGACTTCACGCACCCGCACCAGTTCGCCCCCGGCTCAGTCTGTCATCTGCTTGAGCCCGACATCAATCAGGAGCTCTACGGGATGCCGGAATACCTTAGCGCGCTTAATTCAGCCTGGCTGAATGAGTCCGCCACGCTGTTTCGTCGCAAGTATTACCAGAACGGCGCGCACGCGGGTTACATCATGTACGTCACCGACGCGGCGCAGAGCAGCACCGACGTCGAGGCGTTGCGCTCCGCGATGCGTGATTCGAAAGGGCTCGGGAATTTCAAAAACCTGTTTTTCTATGCCCCGAACGGTAAACCGGACGGCATCAAGATTGTGCCGCTGAGTGAAGTCGCCACGAAGGATGATTTTTTCAACATCAAAAAGGTGAGCGCCGCCGACCTGCTCGATGCGCACCGCGTACCATTCCAGCTTATGGGCGGCAAGCCCGAAAATATCGGCTCAATGGGCGATATCGAGAAGGTGGCGCGGGTATTTGTGCGTAACGAGCTGACGCCATTGCAGGAGCGTTTCAAGGAAATCAATGAATGGCTCGGTTTAGAAGTGATCCGCTTTAAGGATTACAACATCGAAACTGAGTAACCCCCGCCAGAATGCCGCCTCCGGGCGGCATCCCCTCAGAGCGAGTCAGACGCCGCACACGCGGCGCAACCACGCCACCACCTTAACCGACCGCACTCAACAGCGCGCCATCACGACGCGCACAGACGCGTAAAAAAAATCCTGTCACCACCTCTGGCGCGCAGTGCTATCCCCGCCTCGCCTGCGCGCTTAACGGGTCGCTTTTAATGCAGGTGCATGAGTAGTCCTGAACCGCATCAGCACTAGCGCTAACTTATAAAATCTTAGATAAAAAACGAATGCAAATTGATGCAACTTAGTAATGCTTAACGACTATAAGGGAAGATCTGGAAGAAAAAATCCAGACCCTCCGTTATTCTAATCAATTAAGAAGAGCTTTAACCCTGCTCACTAAATCATCACAATAGCTTTCATTTTGTCGTGTCCAAAGACTTAAAAACGCGCCACGAATGATAATCTCAGATACAAAACCTAACCCCATGCCAATTTGATTAAAAATAAGATGAGGATCTCTATTCGTTCTGGAAACAGATTCGACTACTGCCCTCACTTTTTCTTGTGATTCTGGCGGCAATTGACAAGATACCGTTAGTATTGCCAATATGGGCTCGATATTATCCAATATATTGTCAAACACACTACGCTCTGGCTGAGTCCCAGGCAATCTAAGAATACCATCCTCATCACTATTTTTCTGAGATGAATCACCATCAATAATGCAAAGTGATTTAAATTTAATTGACGGATTCGCAGTATGAGACTTGTGGATTGACACTGCATTACCATCACCAGCAACAGCATGAACTTCTAGCTGATCATAATCGCCTTTTAATCTTTCCCGCAGAATCGTATCAACCCAACATTTAGCAAACTCATCTTCAACAAAAATTGCCAATTTTTTGTCAACCCTGCCTGATATAGCTCTCAATGACTCAACTGTTAACCTTCCTTTTCTGAGGCGACCGTCGATACATGCCCATATAGCCTCTTGCGGTAATGGCATCAGGGCATAGTCACTATGGGTGGTAAACACTGCTTGAATCGATTTACGTTTAGCGACATCAATCAAATACTCGACCATTCGTCTTGTTGCTACTGGATGCAGTCCATTTTCAATTTCTTCAATGAGTACCAAACTGTTATCAGATGCATTCTCAATTTCTGACACCATTCGTATAATTGATGATTCACCTGCTCCGAAATGGAATTCTGAATAACGGCTACCATTATTGTTGCCTACAAAAAACTTCTCATCATGACCGATATCAGTAACATTAAATGCAGAAACATCCTTTCCTAAGATATGTTCAATCTGCTTAGCAACTCCTGCACTCAGGGTGGATAAACTCCCTGTGTGTTGGTAAGAGGATCGAGTTAATTTTTTATATTTTGTTTTTTCACCAGCAGGAACAGTACGTTCGATACCAAAGAAATACACATCCCTTGATACAACTTCATCCCTCGCCCATTTGGCGCTCCTAAAACTACTGGTTCTACGGACTGTTTGTCTTGGATTTACACTTTTGTCTATAATTTCGTACTCAACCTTCCATCCTGCCATGCTTTCATCACCAATTGCACTTTTGGGGAAGAAAACACTAGGTTTAATTTCTTTATAAGCACACCCCGCAACACCGAGGACAGAAGATTTACCACTGCCATTAGGGCCGACTAAAGCTGTAACCGGAAATTCAAAAGAAATATCTTCCCCAGAAAATCCGCGGATCCGTCCAATTTTAGCTTTTAATAAATACTTCCCGTAATTGTTCTGCCTAACCTTGTCTAGCAACTCATTCACTGTTGAAGCTCTGATTTCACTCAAACTTTCTGACATCTACAATCTCCATGTCGCAATGCAATCAATTGACTAATAAAAACAGAATTATCTGATAGTACTACTCATTTGCAGTAAAATCACACCCCCAAATCTCATGATTGTGATATCTAAATACTTTGTTCCCAAAACATACTGTCGCCCCGCGAGCAAGCACCTCCATTTCCCATCGTTCTGGGACAATACCTTCCTGAGCCAAATCGAAACGAATTTTTCCGACGCGATCCCTTTCGGATTTCGTCATCCTAGCTGATGGCGCTTGCTCGCTGGTTTTGAGCGGCGCATTGCTTCTTTGCTGGCGATTTTTGCGCGGTGCGCCAGCTTTTAACGCACCGTTAAGCACCTTCACGACGTCTGGCTCATTCCAGCCGATAACCCCGCGATCAATCAGATTTAACACCGCTGCGGCTTGCTCAGACGGTGTAGGGGTCATAACTGGATCGTCACCGCCGGTGAGCTTTCCACAGTTATTGACAGGACTCCGAGGCGCGGCGAAGCCGCTTTTTAAGGTCAAAGGCTCAACGGCCAAAACCTTTGGAACGATGCGCCATTCGGCTGTACGGGTTACACGCACACGGTCAGCCCCAAGGTGAGGAGCGTAAATACCGACCACCCTCTCGATATTTTCCTCGTATTCGTTGACCTCATCCGTCACCTTACGGGCGACCCTGACGGCCTGAGCATCACGCTTAATGTTTGCTCCTCCCTGCGCGATGATATACAGGTCAAATTCACCTTCATCAGCAGCAGCCCGGACAGCCTCGACACGGTCGTCAAACTCACTGGCGATACTCACGCCTCGCGGCAGCTTGCGCAGTTCGCGGTAAGCGCCCATCGTAGGGAGACCAATCGGTTTAAACTGCGGGATGCGCCATGTAGACGCCCATGCGGTGACGGCGGCGGCCGTATCTTTCAGAGGCTTGCCGGTGTCGTGGTCGAGCTGGCCGTCGAGCGCGTAACCGTCGATATTTTTGGCAATGTATTTAGCGATATAACCCGCCGCGCCGCCCTGATTAAGATGACGTGACTCAAAGCGCTGTTTTGCCGCACCCTTTTCATGACCGTCCTCTTTGAGGGCATAACGACGCATAATTTCGTTAATGGCTTTACGCTGACCGGGTTTGCAAAACAGCATCATGTGCCAGTGCGGCGTGCCGTCGTGGTGCGGTTCGACAACTCGCATCCCGTAGACCTCTAAATCGTTATCTTTGAACGCGGTGCGCATCAGGCTCCAGATTCGACACAGATAGCGCTGCCCGTCTTTCGGGGTGAATGCGGTTTCGTTCCAGCCATGATTAAGCTGTACCGTTTTGCTTTCACCTTTGCCGACCTGACGCGTCGGGTGATACTTCGATGGCGTGGTCAGCGTGATAAACATCCCAACATCACCAACGCTGGCCGCATAGCGCTCAATGCCGGCGATAGTGTTCATCAGCTCCATGCGGCGGATTTCAGGGTTAGAAATACTCCCCATGACCTTACTGATGAGGTCGACACGCTCGCCAGTGACTTTGTTTTCGAGCTCGCAGGATTTCAGATATTCGAGATTAGCCAGGCGGCGCGCATGAACATCGCGGATCGCCATTTTGCTGGCGTAGGGGGAGCGGTCTTTGTTGACCTCACCGGCAGCGATGAGCAGCGCCTCGCGCCAGCGCATACGCTGCGCCTTGAGCTGGTTAACCCACCACTCATCCTTAATCAGACGTGAAATAGCGGAAAATGCCATGCGGATCGTCATCTGACCCTTACGGTATTTTTTCCAGTACATCGGGGTAAAGTTAAAAGCGCGCGCAACTCCGGCAACCTTCCCATATAAATGCGCCTGCGCCTCATCAGTGAAGAGGGTCTCTCTGCCGCCGTGAGCGTGCGCCCATGCATCGCTTAATTCTTCGTATCTGCTCCAGAGCTGCGAGGCTATTCTGGCCGCAAATTTCCTGAGCTCTTTGTCGTTCATATCCGGCAGGCGTGCATATTCATCACGCGCAGATAAAAAACCTATCGAGGCGGATTCATTCATCCCGCACAGCTCATTAACACGCTCAAGACGCGGTAACAGCTTGCGCTCAAACGTGTTTTTGAGGAAATACAACCCACCCAAAGGGCTCTTTGTGCGGCGGATGAAGTTATAACGCGAGGTAAACAGCGTTTGCAGAAAAAACGGCAGGCGGTCAATCCGGTTTAAAACACCTTGCACCTGACGGAGTTCGGCACGTGTAAGGGGTCTGTCGCGGCCAATGGCCTCGCGAGATTTGTTCCACGGATAAGCACCGACGAAAGTCTCACCGGTGCTTTTTGGTAGTGGCGGGGGTGGCGAGGGGGCAACGCGCCCCCGGGTCTCAACGGCCATTAGCAGTGAATGCTTCGAGACATTTTAGACCTAACTGCTCGACTTGCTTCTCTAATTCAGAAAACTGACGAGCTTCGCCGGTTAAAATGTTGTGCAGCACTAAAGCGGAAACCAGCTTGCTGATAGTTGGATAAAAGCCAATGGTATCGAGCCACTCTTTACCGGCATTTTTGCCAGACTTAGCGACTTTCTTTTCCTGCAAAATAAACTGGAATGGGTCGCTGGTAATTACAAATTTATTATCAATGACGATATTAATGCTCATACAGCCCCTTACTAATTTAACGTTGATTTAAAATAGAGTTATGAATCTTTTCGGATTCCTTCCCCAACAGCTCAATGATTTCCGTGCGGTTCATTTCAGACTTACAAATGTGCGCTATCAGAGAATCGAGCGCAGACGCAAAACGTGTCGCGGTGACTACCTGAGCCTCAAAGGTGGCCTGCGCTAACAGCTCTTTCATATGGCTGCGAGGAACTGATATTTCTTTTTCCATTTACCCGGCTCCAGACAAAAAGATGTCCCACGCATTCAAGCGCGTAAAAATTTCTTTTATTAAGTTAATGCAAATATTGCTCGGGCTTAACCGAGGTCAAAATAGTTGGGGCATATTCAAAGAGGCTGAATAACTCACGTAGAGCACGAAATAATTTCTCACGCCAATAACATGACTCTTCATTAACTCGCCAGTAAGGCTGATTAAATTCCTTTTCAGTTAAACCTGCGTGAAGGAATAAAGTGCGGCGCTGGCTTACTGTCAGAAAACTTATATACGCCGACTCACTGGCTCCGACCTGACGCCGTTTAGAAAACGCACCGCGCAGCTCGTCAATCGCGCAGGCCAGACGCTCACGGTCTACATCGTTCATTTCTTCAAAACGCATGGTCGCGTGACGCTGTTTAAGCTGAGCATGAAAACAGACCGTCAGGCGGTCGCGTTCCATCATCTGATTGTAAAAATCGCAAGAGTCCTGCCAGCGAGCTTCTGCAAGATGTTTGCCGATGACAACGCGCAGTGCGGCAGGTTGTTTTTGTACCAAATCAAGAGTCATCACAGCCATTTTGACACCTCTCTGATTTTCATAATGCGCTTAACAACAGCGGTCAAAATACCAGGCTTACGGGTACGGATAATGATGCCTTTACGTCCCCGGCCGTGGGTGATGGTGAAGTTAATCGGGGTCGGGCTCTCGTTACGGAGTAACTGAGCTATGCAACGTGGTTCATTCATAGTCATAACCCCATCCACAACAACCATGCATCACGTTGTTCAGCCGGGCGGTTATAAAACGCCTCACGCACGCCGCGATTGAACTCAGGAATGAAAACAAGCTTGTCACCGGCACGCGCTTTTGGTTTTGCCGGGTCGCGAAACTCAATGACCGGCAGTTTGTTTTTTTCAATCATTGCTACTACTGCGGTGCGAGGTTTTCCCAGCAATTCCGCGAATTTATCAGGGTGTACCGCGTCAAGCGGATACTGGATAACGTAGTCGTTTGCTTCCATAACACACTCCATTCTCATGTGGTTACATGCTAACCTTGTCAGATCCAGCGGGTTTAGAACGGTTCAGGATGCTTCCTGAGGCGCTGGACTCACGCCCAAAAAGGTAATCCATTTATTACCTCGATGGGGAATATAAGTCACCAATAGGTTACTGTCAAATGCAGACATTTGAAAAATTAAAAGCCATCAGGAAAGCCGAAGGGTTAACTCAGACAAAATTCAGTGAAATGAGCGGAATAGCTTTAGGTACGATCAAGAATTACGAAAGTGGACAAAAGGAGCCAGGGTTAAGTGTTGTGCTTCGAGTGACCAACGCTCCTCTTTTTCAGAAATACACCCTTTGGTTAATGACGGATAAAACCGCCCCGCAAGCTGGTCAGATCGCACCGGCTTTCGCGCACAATGGGCAAGAGCCAACAAAATCAGACCACTCCGAGAAAAAGATTGGTTAACTCTTTATAAGCATTACATTTTCACTATTTGTTACCAAGATAGTCTTAACCCCACCGGAGGGCTTTCTTATGTCAATTAAGAAGCTCGATGATGGACGTTACGAAGTGGACATTAGACCGCGCGGACGCGAAGGACGTCGCATTCGCCGGAAGTTTGACAGGAAAGCCGAAGCACTGGCTTTTGAGCGCTACACGCTGGCGAACGCACAGACCAAAGAATGGGCTGGGAAGCGAGCGGATCGTAGAACGCTTTCAGAATTGCTGGACGTATGGTGGAAGTATTACGGACAGAATCATGAGCGCGGAACGAAGGAGTTTAACCATTTGCTTAAAACCATTGGTGATATGGGAGACATGCCAGTTACAAGGTTAAGCAAAAGAACACTTATGGATTACCGTTCAAAGCGGCTTAGTGAGGGCGTCAGCGCATCGACGATAAACCGTGACATGTACCGCTTATCAGGCATGTTCACGAAGCTGATTCAGCTTGAAGAGTTTGCTGGGGTGCACCCCGTTCATGGTTTGCCACCATTGGCAGAGGCTAACCCTGAAATGGCTTTCCTTAACAAAGCAGAAATTGCGCTGCTGCTTAAGTCATTTACAGGTGATGATCTGCTGGTTGCCCTGCTGGGGATTAGTACCGGCGGGCGGTGGTCAGAGCTGGCAACACTCAAACCGGCACAGATAGTAAACGGACGTGTGACATTCCTGAAAACCAAAAACGGAAAAAAGCGCACTGTACCGATTTCTTCTGAGCTTGAATCGCTGATAAAGAAGAATGCCAGCGGGAATCTGTTCAACGTCGATTACGTGAGTTTTTGCAAGGTGCTGAAAATGGTTAAACCCGATATTCCTGCAAATCAGGCAACGCATATTTTGCGTCATACCTTCGCAAGTCATTTCATGATGAACGGGGGTAACATCATTGCATTACAGCAAATACTGGGTCATGCAAACATCCAGCAGACGATGACTTATGCGCATTTGTCACCGGAGTACCTGCAAAATGCCGTTGCATTGAATCCGCTTTCAGGAGGGATATCGCTGTAGATTCTGCTCCCCCCGGAGTGTCCACATTGCGTCCACACTTCGGGGTATTAGAAACGGTTCCAGATGGTTACAGCTTTTTTTAACTTATTGTTTTTATTAACGTATTAATGTAAGTGGTTGATAAACCATATCCACCCAATATATGGTAAAAGCCAGCAATGCTGGCTTTCAGTATATACATCATCGCATTACTGGCGACTGTCATTTGCCTGGCGCAACAGCGTGCGGCTTTCACTCTGGAATCGCGTGGCGTAATCACCGAACCAGTGCTCCACTTTACGGAAACTGTCGATAAAGGCTTGTTTATCGCCGTGTTCCAGCAAGGTGATCGCTTCGCCAAAACGCTGATAATAGCGCTTGATCAGCGCCAGATTATTTTCAGACGACATGATGATGTCGGCGTAAAGCTGCGGATCCTGGGCAAACAGTCGCCCGACCATCGCCAGCTCCAGACGATAGATTGGCGAGGAAAGCGCCAGCAATTGTTCAAGCTGAACGTTCTCTTCCGCCAGGTGCAGCCCATAGGCGAAGGTTGCAAAGTGGCGCAGCGCCTGAATAAACGCCATGTTCTGGTCATGCTCTACCGCGCTAATGCGGTGCAAACGTGCTCCCCAGACCTGGATCTGTTCCAGGAACCACTGGTAGGCTTCCGGCTGCCGTCCGTCACAGTAAACCACTACCTGCTTCGCCAGGCTTCCGCTGTCCGGGCCAAACATCGGGTGTAACCCAAGCACGGGGCCAGTGTGCGCCGCCAGCATTGCCTGTAACGGACCATTTTTAACGGAGGCCAGGTCCACCAGTATGCAATCTTCCGGCAGCGGAGGAAGTTTCGCGATTATTTGCTCCGTCACATGGATCGGCACGCTGACGATAACCATTCCGGCGTCTTTCATCAGCTCCGGCGCGTGCGACCAGTCCTCTTTCTCCAGAATACGCACCTGATAGCCAGAAAGCGTCAGCATTTTCTCAAACAGACGCCCCATCTGCCCGCCACCACCGACGATAACCACCGGGCGCAGCGACGGACAGAGGGTTTTGAAGCCCTTGTCGTTTTCGCTGGAATAAGACTCGCGCATCACGCGACGCAGGACGTCCTCAATCAAATCAGGTGATACGCCCAGGGCCTGCGCCTCTTTACGGCGGGAGGCGAGCATAGAGGCCTCACGCTCCGGAACGTAAATCGGCAGTCCGTATTTACTTTTAACCTCGCCGACCTCAGCAACCAGTGCCATGCGGCGCGCCAGAAGATCCAGCAACGCCTTATCCACTTCATCAATTTGATCGCGTAATGCGGTCAATTCAGCAACCATAACTACCCTCTTATGCCAGACGCGTCGCCAGCTGGCCGTTCAAATCTTTGTGGATCTCACGCAGCAGCGCATCGGTGGTTTCCCAGCTAATGCAGGCATCGGTGACCGAGACGCCGGGCTTCATCGCGCTACGCGGCTGTTCCGATGACTGATTGCCTTCATGAATATTACTTTCAATCATCAGGCCGATAATTGAACGGTTGCCATCTTTAATCTGAGCAATCACAGATTCTGCAACCGCAGGCTGGCGACGGTAATCTTTATTCGAATTACCATGACTGCAATCTACCATCAGCGCCGGACGCAGTCCCGCCTGTTCCATCTCTTTTTCACACTGCGCGACATCCGCCGGGCTGTAGTTTGGCGCTTTACCACCGCGAAGGATCACATGCCCGTCCGGGTTGCCCTGCGTTTGCAGCAGGCATACCTGGCCCGCCTGGTTGATCCCGACAAAACGATGGGGCATGGCGGCGGCGCGCATGGCGTTAATCGCCGTCGCCAGGCTGCCGTCGGTACCGTTTTTAAAACCAACCGGCATAGACAGGCCAGACGCCATCTCGCGGTGGGTTTGTGACTCGGTGGTGCGCGCCCCAATCGCAGACCAGCTGAAGAGATCGCCTAGGTACTGCGGGCTGTTCGGATCCAGCGCTTCGGTAGCCAGCGGCAGCCCCATGCTCACCAGTTCCACCAGCAGGCGACGCGCAATTTTCAGTCCTGCTTCCACATCAAACGAGCCATCCATGTGCGGATCGTTGATCAACCCTTTCCAGCCAACGGTCGTACGTGGCTTCTCAAAATAGACGCGCATCACCAGATAGAGGCTATCGCTGACCTCCTCCGCTAATGCTTTAAATCGACGAGCGTACTCAATGGCGGTTTCAGGATCGTGAATAGAGCAAGGACCACATACCACCAGCAGGCGCGGATCGCGGCCAGCGATAATGTCAGAAATGGTCTGGCGCGAGTGCTCAATCTGAGCTTCCTGCGCGACGCTCAGCGGGAATTCCGCCTTCAGTTGATCCGGGGTGATTAACACCTGTTCGTCAGTGATATGTACGTTGTTCAGCGCGTCTTTTTGCATGATTGCGATCCTGTCAAACTCGTTTGCGATAGTGGTTTTCCTCGAAGAGGTGACACAACGATATCACATTAAGTAAAGATTTCAATCCAAAATACGTACACATTACTTTACATAAACCCTTTAATTGCAAAAGTCATGGCCTAAATTCGTAAAGTTAAAATTACACACGCACGCCTGTAAGTCAGGCTATGCTCACAAAAAGGAGAATAGCCATGCGTTCAATTATTTTTATGTTGTTGTCGCTGATTTTGTCGGGTTGCCAGATCAATCCTTATACTTTTCAGCCTGACTGGACCAGCCCGGACTGGTTCACGGCCGGTAAAGAAGACGCTATGAATGGTGTTCCGGTTAAAGATAACCAGGCTCTGGCCGATAGTTTTAATGACCCTCAGGTTGATCGAGCGGAATATCTTCGTGGCTACGCTGACGGACAGAAAAAAATATGCGAAGAGGGCTTTATTCACGCCTGGGGATTAGCGGGCAAATCATTTCCTGCCAGCTGCGATGCAACTGAAAATGCAGTAAAACTGCATGAATCCTGGCAACAAGGATTGGATGAAAGTATGCGTTCCAGCAGGCTTAATTGAGCCTGCCTTAATTCCTCTGAATATAGCTCACTGTAAGATTTAGCTTAGGTCAAAACAGGGATATTTCTGACATAATGACGGCTTTGATAAACAATGGTATTCTGCCGACAATTCTTAAGGACATCTATTTCCGGGGCGGTTTGGCGGATTCTGATGAGAAATGCAATCTTGATCGCTTTGCTCCGACTCCCCCTGGCGCTAATACTGTTCATTTTAGTAGCCCCTGCAACGGCAGGCTCGTACACGGAAACGGATAAATCAGTACGTTCGATTGTTTCTGGCATTGTGAGCTACACCCGATGGCCAGCACTGTCCGGCCAGCCTAAGCTCTGTATTTATGCCTCTTCCCATTACAGACAGGCGCTCAGCAGTGAAGATGAACACAACCCGTTGCCCTATAGTCCTGTCATTGTGCATAGCGATCGGGAAGCACTCGCAGCAAGGTGTGATGCCCTCTATTTCGGGAGCGAGTCGCCGGCAAAACAACAGGAAATAATAAATCAATATCAGGGCCAGGCGTTGCTATTAATGTCAGAACAAAATCCTGAATGCGTTATTGGCAGCGCATTTTGTCTGATAATAGAGCACAACCTCGTCAGGTTTTCCGTAAATCTGGATGCGCTGGCGCGCAGTGGCGTAAGAGTCAATCCGGATGTATTAATGCTCGCACGGAATAAGAAGCATGAATAAGGAAGTCGCACCAACACCGCGTCCGACGTTTAAAAGAACGTTGCGACGAATCAGCATGATAAGCGTCATTATAACGATGACGTTTATATGGTTGCTGCTGTGTTTCGCTTCCGTGGTGACATTAAAGCAATACGCGCAAAAAAACCTCGAACTTACCGGCGCCACCATGAGCCACAGCCTTGAAGCCTCTCTGGTGTTCAACGATGCCGTGGCGGCAAATGAAACGCTGGCGACCCTCGGCAAGCAAGGGCAGTTCGCCGTGGCGGAAGTGCTTAACGCACATCATAAACGGTTTGCCTGGTGGTCATGGAACCCGGCGGATAATACCGACACGCTGGGCGCGCTGGTCAACCGGTGGTTGTTCCCTGTTCCTGTCGCACAGCCCATCATACATAACGGCAATGTGATTGGCGAAATTCGTCTGACCGCGCGAGACAGCCTGATTAGCCACTTTATCTGGCTCTCATTTGCGGTCCTCACCGGCTGCATTCTTTTTGCCTCTGCCGTCGCATTGACCATCACCCGCTCGCTACATCATGGCATGGTTGTTGAAATGCAAAACATCACTGACGTTGTGCATGACGTTCGCACTAACCGCAACTTCTCTCGCCGGGTAACGGAAGGCCGCATTGAAGAGTTCCACCAGTTTGGTGAAGACTTCAACAGCCTGCTGGATGAAATGGAAGAGTGGCAGCTCAAGCTACAGGCGAAAAACGCTCAACTGTTGCGTACCGCCATGCACGATCCGCTCACGGGGCTTGCAAACCGCGCCGCGTTTCGCAACAACATTGCGGCATTAATGAACGACGCTTCAGCAAAAACCAATTCTGCCCTGCTCTTCCTGGACGGTGATAACTTTAAGGTTATCAATGACACCTGGGGTCATGCCGCGGGTGACTGCGTACTGATCGAAGCCGCCAAAAGGATGGTCGAGTTTGGCGAAAAACGTCATCAGTCTTACCGTCTTGGCGGCGATGAATTTGCCATGATCCTTTACGGCGTCCACACCGCACGTGAGGTCGAATTTATTTGCGCTGCGCTGTCGCAGCAATTTATCCGTCCGTTTGATCTGCATAACGGGCACACAGCATCAATGTCCCTCAGCATTGGCTTTGCTCTGGCGTGGGAAAATGCCTCCGTTGAAGCATTACTGGAGCAAGCCGATCGCAATATGTATCTGGTCAAAAACCAGCGTTCGAAAACAATATCCTGAAAGGAAGACGATATGTTAAAGCGATACTTTGCGCCGTTAATACTGGCATCACTGGTAATGTCCGGATGCCAGTCATCCCCTGAAGGGAAATTCACGCCAGAGCAAATTGCGGCCATGAAATCCTACGGCTTTAACGAACTGAATGGCGACTGGTCTCTTGGCCTGTCGGATAAGATCCTGTTTGATAAAAATGACGCCAGGCTGCGCCCGGAAAGTGAAACGCAGATCCAGACTATGGCCTCACGCCTGGTGGCAACCGGTCTGAACCACGCCAGGATGGATGGTCATACGGATAACTATGGCGAAGAGAGCTACAACGAAGCGCTTTCGTTAAAACGTGCCAATGTTGTGGCGGATGCCTGGGCGAAGGGCGCGAACATCCCGCGCAGCAATCTCACTACGCGGGGCTTAGGCAAAAAATACCCTGTCAGCAGCAACCGCACTGCGCAGGGGCGCGCTGAAAACCGCCGGGTTGCGGTAGTCATCAGCACGCCTTAAGGCTATTTAACGGATGTTCCGGCGAGCGACACGCCTGAAACCGCTCGCCAGCGCAGCCAGTCAATCACAATAAAGACCGCCAGACTGACGCCCATTACCGGCAACGCCAGCCCCAGCAGGAGGCTTATCAGGAACGTCACTCCCCTTCCCCACAGCGGCAATGCCAGCCAGCTTTGACAGAGCGTCTGTACCGGGTTCGCGGCTGACGTTGCAGGGCGACGCATCCACCACATCCGGTATCCCCAGATAATTAACACACACAGCGCAACGCCAAACGCGATGAGCAGCAGCTGATTTGCCAGACCAAACAGGATCCCCATATGGAAATCCACGCCCCAGCGGGTGAGTTTAGCCATCAGCGGGAAATCCCCGAAGCGAGTGCTGTCCAGCACCTTCAGTGAGTGGGGATCCACGGCAACGGCATCAACCTGCGTTGGCCAGCGGCGATCGATTTCCGTCACCGTCCAGGCCTGGTCGACCCTGCTTGCCGGACGGATCTCAACGTTGTTCGCATCAATCCCTGACTGGCGGGCGACCTGCAATACGTTGTCAAAAAGCGACAGTTTGACTGGCATTTCAGGCATCGTCATTCCCCCGTGATGACCACGATGTTCGGCGTGTTCATCCCTCATTTCCGGCGCACCGGAAAGGGTGGTGTTTACCTGCGGCGTCAGCCAGTTCATCTCTGCACGCAGCTTATCGACGTTGCCACCGGCCCATTGTGACCAGGTTAACCCGGTGACTGAGAACAGCAGCATTCCCGCCAGTAACGTCCAGCCTAAGATCACATGCAGGCGGCGACGATTCTGGAAACGATTGTTAATACGGCGCTTAGGTCGGGTGTAGAACCACAGCGCGATCCCGCCCAGGGCAGCAACCCACATCCACGAGGCGGCTAACTCGCTATAGAGGCGCCCGATGTTGCCCAGCATCAGCGAGGTATGCAGATAATCGATAGTCTGACGCAGCGGTAAAATCCCGCTGGTGCCGTACACGGTCATATCCCCTCGAATCTCAAGGCTGGTGGGATCAATAAAAATAGCCCGATGCTCGGAGGGACCCAGCGCCGGGTCGGCAAACATCACGCGGGTCGTTTCGCCCTCTTCCAGCCCCGGACGTACAGCATGTAAACGCAGCGCTGAACCCACGGCCTTTTCCGCCACGGCAATTTGTTCAGCAAGAGGCTGCGCCTCACCCACGGCATCCGTGTGGAGTGCATGATGGTACAGCGCCTTTTCAAGCTGCGGCGTGGCGACATACAGCGTTCCGGTCAGCGCTGCGAAGAAGATAAACGGACCGACAAACAGCCCGATATAGAAATGGAGGCGACGCAGCAGGTTTCCCCATGCCGCGCGCGGAGTGCAGGTAGTCATACTTTTCCTTTTTAAGGCAAAAAGTGAGTGATTTTGTTTTAAAGGGAGAAAGCAGACCGACGCGGCGGCGCGCGGGTATCGGGGTAAAGCCAGGGGAAAAAGTGCCAGTGGCTGACCGCCTGACGAGGCGGTTTCACGCGCAGCCGCTGCAACACCACGCTGAGCAGAACGATAAGCGCCAGCATCACGCCCGGCACATGCGCTAACAGCACGCAGTAGCCGCATGCTTCCGCATGGTCAACTGGCATAGAATGCGGCATATCACTATGTTGCTCGTCCATCGACATCATGCTCATGTCATGGTGCATACCCGGCATGGCGCTCATGGGATCTTTTTGCAGCGAGACGGAGATCAGCGGCGCCACGACGATCAGCAGGATCGCAAACAGCGCGGTCAATGCCGCTGCGCGTTTCCAGTTACGCTGATGCAGTACGTTATCCACTTACCCTCCACCCAAGAGGCGAACATTGTAAATGATTTATGACGGAAGGGTTAACGCGAGAGGTGCGATGGGATAAAAAAAGGGCCAGCCTTTCGGCCAGCCCTTTCTAACAGGATGTCGCTTAAGCGAATCTTAGTTCAGACGCTCTTTAATACGAGCAGACTTACCAGTACGCTCACGCAGGTAGTACAGTTTAGCTTTACGTACAGCACCACGACGTTTAACAGCAATGCTGTCAACTACCGGAGAGTGAGTCTGGAAGACACGCTCAACGCCTTCGCCGTTGGAAATTTTACGAACAGTGAATGCAGAGTGCAGACCGCGGTTACGAATAGCGATAACCACGCCCTCGAATGCCTGCAGACGTTTTTTGGAACCTTCAACAACCCATACTTTCACTTCCACGGTGTCACCTGGACGGAAGGAAGGTACGTCCTGCTTCATCTGCTCTTGTTCAAGTTGCTTAATAATGTTGCTCATAATTTAATCTCTTATCCTGGGTAAACTGATATTCGGGAGCGTATTACGCATTCCCATCATGTTCATGCTGCTGGTGCGCGTGTTCAGTTTTGAACTCGGCCAGCAACTTTGCTTGCTCTTCAGTCAGAGCCAGGTTTTCCAGAAGTTCAGGTCTTCTAAGCCAGGTTCGGCCCAGCGACTGCTTCAAACGCCAGCGACGTATCTCGGCATGGTTTCCAGACAGTAATACTGCCGGGACTTCCATCCCTTCTAACACTTCAGGACGAGTATAGTGTGGACAGTCCAGCAATCCATCGGCAAACGAATCTTCTGTCGCCGAAGCTTCATGGCCCAGTACACCCGGAATGAACCGGGCAACGGAGTCAATCAGCGTCATTGCTGGTAACTCACCACCGCTGAGAACGTAATCGCCGATAGACCATTCTTCGTCAATCTCGGTTTGAATTACGCGCTCATCTATCCCTTCGTAGCGACCACAGACCAGAATCAGCTTTTGATTCGTCGCCAGTTCGCTCACGCCCGCTTGATCAAGCTTGCGTCCCTGAGGTGACAGATAAATCACCTTCGCGCCTTCACCTGCCGCGGCTTTTGCTGTGTGAATGGCGTCCCGTAAGGGTTGCACCATCATCAACATCCCCGGTCCGCCGCCGTAAGGACGATCGTCCACGGTACGGTGCCGGTCGTGCGTGAAGTCACGAGGACTCCAGCTCTGGATGCTCAGCAGGCCATTCTTTACTGCCCGGCCAGTTACCCCGTAATCGGTAATCGCGCGGAACATTTCAGGAAACAGGCTAATTATGCCAATCCACATAGCGCCGTCTTTTACCGTTTATCCGGAGAATTTAAAAACCAGGATCCCAATCTACTTCAATGGTTTGAGTAGTGAGATCGACTTTCTTGATAACCTGTCCATCGAGGAACGGAACCAACCGCTCCTTGATGCCAAATGCATCTTTCAGGTTTGCCTTAATGACGAGAACGTCATTTGACCCGGTTTCCATCATGTCGATGACTTTCCCCAGGCTGTAGCCTTCAGTGGTCACTACCTGGCAACCCATAAGGTCTTTCCAGTAGTAGTCACCCTCTTCCAGCTGTGGCAACTGCGACGAATCCACGACAATTTCACAATTAGTCAGCGCATTCGCGGCATCACGATCGTCAATGCCTTTCAGCTTGATGATGATGTCCTGATTGTGGTGACGCCAGCTTTCCAGCTCGACCTCTTCCCACTTACCGGCTTTCTGGATAAACCAGGGCTGGTAATTAAAAATGCTATCAGCGTCTTCAGTGGAGGAAAACACTCTGAGCCAACCACGGATACCGTAGCAAGAACCCATTTTTCCCAATACGATCGGTTCAACAGGTGCTTTATTGCTCATCATGACCACCGTGACAGATTAAGCTGCTTTGTTTGCTGCTTTGATCAGCGTAGCAACGCGATCGGAAACAGTAGCGCCCTGGCCAACCCAGTGAGCGATACGATCCAGATCCAGACGGGTTTCTTCTTCTGCGCCAGCGGCCAGTGGGTTGAAGAAACCAACGCGCTCGATGAAGCGACCGTTGCGTGCATTACGGCTGTCAGTCACAACAACCTGGTAGAACGGACGCTTTTTAGCGCCGTGACGAGCTAAACGAATAGTTACCATAACATCCTCTTGTGTGAATAAAACAACCGGGCCCCATCGAGGAACGGAGCCCGGGTGTCATATTAAAAGCCCGAAAATTTTACTCATTTTCGGGCAAAAAGCAATCTCAAAAGCGATTAACGCCCAGGAAAACCGGGAGGCATCATGCCTTTCATGCCGCGCATCATCTTCGCCATGCCGCCTTTCTTCATTTTCTTCATCATGCGCTGCATGTCGTCGAACTGTTTCAGAAGGCGGTTAACGTCCTGCACCTGCATGCCGCAACCGGCTGCGATACGGCGTTTACGGGAACCTTTGATGATTTCTGGCTTCGCGCGCTCTTTCAGCGTCATCGAGTTGATGATGGCCTCCATACGCACCAGCACTTTGTCATCCATCTGGGATTTGACGTTGTCCGGGATCTGGCCCATGCCTGGCAGTTTGCCCATCAGGCTTGCCATGCCGCCCATGTTTTTCATCTGACGCAACTGCTCAAGGAAGTCGGTGAGATCGAAACCGTCGCCTTTTTTCAGCTTGCTGGCCAACTTCTCGGCCTGCGCGCGGTCAACCTTGCTCTCGATATCTTCGATCAGCGACAGCACGTCGCCCATGCCGAGAATACGGGAGGCAATACGGTCCGGATGGAACGGCTCCAGCGCTTCGGTTTTCTCGCCCACGCCGAGGAACTTAATTGGCTTACCGGTGATATGACGAATAGACAGCGCCGCACCGCCGCGGGCATCGCCGTCGACTTTGGTCAGCACCACACCGGTTAACGGCAGGGCTTCGTTAAACGCTTTCGCGGTGTTTGCCGCATCCTGACCGGTCATGGCGTCAACAACAAACAGGGTCTCTACCGGATTGATAGAGGCATGCACCTGCTTAATTTCGTCCATCATCGCTTCGTCAACGTGCAGACGACCGGCGGTATCCACCAGCAGCACGTCGTAGAATTTCAGCTTCGCCTCTTTCAGCGCCGCGTTAACGATATCGACAGGCTTCTGCGCCACGTCGGACGGGAAGAAGTCTACGCCAACCTGCTCGGCCAGCGTTTCCAGCTGTTTGATCGCCGCCGGGCGATACACGTCCGCCGACACCACCAGCACCTTTTTCTTGTGCTTTTCACGCAGGAATTTCCCCAGCTTACCGACACTGGTGGTTTTACCCGCACCTTGCAGACCCGCCATCAGCACGACGGCCGGCGGCTGAGCCGCCAGGTTTAGCACCTGGTTCTCTTCGCCCATCGCCGAAACCAGCTCGTTACGGACGATTTTGACGAACTCCTGACCCGGAGTCAGGCTCTTGTTCACTTCATGGCCAACCGCTTTCTCTTTCACGCGGTTGATAAAATCACGCACGACCGGCAACGCGACGTCTGCTTCCAGCAGCGCCATGCGCACTTCGCGCAGCGTTTCCTTGATGTTCTCTTCGGTGAGGCGTCCACGGCCGCTGATGTTGCGCAGCGTGCGCGACAAACGATCGGTTAAATTATCAAACATTGTCTCTCGCCTGGGGTAGAAACGTTAGGTCGCCTGGGCGACACATACACAGAATTTTGCCGGAGTATAACATGAAGGCGCCTTTGTTGTTATGCAACGGTTGGAGCAGGCGTCACGTAACGTTATACTGCTTCTCTTTCTTATTAAGACAACTGTCGACGCCTATATGCCTGTTTTCGCACTGATCGCCCTTGTTGCCTACTCTGTCAGCCTCGCGCTGATCATTCCTGGCCTGCTGCAAAAAAACAGCGGCTGGCGGCGCATGGCTATTCTTTCGGCAGTGATCGCACTGATTAGCCATGCGTTTGCGCTGGAATCACGCATCATTCCCGGCGACGGCAGCGTGCAGAATCTGAGCGTACTGAACGTCGGCTCGCTGGTCAGCCTGATGATCTGTACGGTCATGACCATTGTCGCGTCTAAAAACCGTGGCTGGCTGCTGCTGCCGATAGTCTACGCCTTTGCGCTGATCAACCTGGCGTTAGCCACGTTCATGCCCAATGAGTTTATTACTCACCTGGAAGCCACGCCGGGGATGCTGGTGCATATTGGCCTGTCGCTGTTCTCCTACGCGACGCTGATCATCGCCGCCCTTTACGCCATGCAACTCGCCTGGATTGACTACCAGCTGAAAAATAAAAAGCTGGCGTTTAACCACGAAATGCCGCCGCTGATGGTGATTGAGCGTAAGATGTTCCACATCACCCAGGTCGGTGTGGTTCTGCTGACGCTGACGCTGTGCACGGGCTTGTTTTATATGAAGAACCTGTTCAGCGTGGAGAATATCGATAAAGCGGTCCTCTCCATCATCGCGTGGTTTGTCTATATTGTCCTGTTATGGGGCCATTATCATGAAGGCTGGCGCGGTCGTCGCGTGGTCTGGTTCAACGTAGCGGGTGCGGGCATTCTCACGCTTGCCTATTTTGGTAGCCGCTTCATACAGCAATTTGCTGGCTAAGTAACAAAAGGAGTTCCCCCTGGAACACATCTCTACCACCACGCTGATCGTCATTCTGGTCATCATGGTGGTCATCTCCGCTTATTTCTCTGGCTCTGAAACCGGCATGATGACGCTGAACCGCTACCGGTTACGCCATCGCGCCAAGCAGGGTAACCGTGCCGCGCGTCGTGTCGAAAAGCTTCTGCGTAAGCCGGACCGGCTGATTAGCCTGGTGCTTATCGGTAACAACCTGGTCAATATTCTCGCCTCTGCACTGGGCACCATCGTCGGGATGCGTCTATACGGCAACGCAGGCGTGGCGATTGCCACAGGTGTGCTCACGTTTGTGGTGCTGGTGTTTGCGGAAGTGCTGCCCAAAACCATCGCCGCGCTTTACCCGGAAAAAGTCGCCTACCCGAGCAGCTTCCTGTTAGCACCGCTGCTTATTCTGATGATGCCGCTGGTCTGGCTGCTGAATATGGTGACACGGGTGCTGATGCGCATGGTCGGTATAAAGGCAGACGTCACCATTAGTAGCGCGCTCAGCAAAGACGAACTGCGTACCATCGTGAATGAATCCCGCTCGCAGATCTCCCGCCGCAATCAGGACATGCTCCTGTCGGTGCTGGATCTGGAAAAGGTCAGCGTTGACGACATCATGGTGCCGCGCAATGAAATCGTCGGGATTGATATCAACGACGACTGGAAGGCCATTGTCCGCCAGCTGACACACTCCCCGCACGGGCGTATCGTCCTCTATCGCGATTCCCTCGACGATGCCATCAGCATGCTGCGCGTGCGCGAGGCCTATCGTCTGATGACTGAGAAAAACGAGTTCACCAAAGAGGTGATGCTGCGCGCCGCCGACGAAATTTACTACGTGCCGGAAGGCACCCCACTCAGCACGCAACTGGTGAAGTTCCAGCGAAACAAGAAGAAAGTCGGCCTGGTGGTGGATGAATACGGCGATATACAGGGGCTGGTGACGGTCGAAGATATTCTGGAAGAGATTGTCGGGGACTTTACCACGTCAATGTCGCCTTCCCTTGCGGAAGAAGTCACCCCGCAAAACGACGGGTCAGTGCTTATCGACGGCAGCGCCAACATTCGTGAAATCAATAAAGCGTTCAACTGGCATTTGCCGGAAGACGAAGCGCGGACGATGAACGGTATGATCCTGGAAGCGCTGGAAGAGATCCCGGCGGCAGGCACGCGCGTGCGCATTGAACAGTATGATATTGATATTCTGGACGTTCAGGACAACATGATTAAGCAGGTGAAGGTCCTGCCCGTTAAACCTTTACGCGAAAGTATCGCCGAATAAAATGTAGGCCGGGTAAGGCGAACGCCGCCACCCGGCACTACAGGCAGCACGTTATGCTTTCGCTTTCGCCACGGTCACCATCGCAGCGCGAATAGTACGACCGTTCAGGGTATACCCTTTCTGCATCACGCCCAGCACGTTACCCGCGGCAACGTCTTCGGATTCCACCATCGCAATGGCCTGGTGAACGTTTGGATCCAGCGGTACATCCGTATCGGCAATCACTTCAACACCGAACTTACGCACCACATCCAGCATGGATTTCAGCGTCAGCTCAATGCCTTCAATCATCGCCGCGTTATCCGGGTTAGCTTTATCCGCCACTTCTAGCGCGCGATCCAGGCTGTCGATCACCGGAAGCAGTTCGTTGACGAATTTCTCCAGCGCAAATTTGTGCGCCTTTTCAACGTCCAGCTCGGTACGACGGCGCAGGTTTTCCATTTCCGCTTTGATACGCAGTACGCCATCGCGTTCGCGATTCTGCGCTTCTACCAACTGAGCTTCCAGGTTGGCAATTTTTTCATCGCGCGGGTCCACCTGCTCAGCAGACGTGTCTGGCTCTACTGCCTCAACTTCATCGTGCTGTTCCGTGATAATTTCTTCAGGGGCTTGCCCCTCAGGCGTTTTCTGTTCTTTACTACTCATGAATTTCTCCGCGTTTTTCTGCATTCATCTCGCTAACTTCGCTTATTATGGGGATCAGTTTCCTGGATTCAAGGGAACAAGGCAGATTGTCATCATTCATCAGGCACAAGGACCTCCAGAAAATGAATAATCATTTCAGGTGTATTGGGATCGTCGGCCATCCGCGTCACCCTACCGCATTGACGACACATGAAATGTTGTATCGCTGGCTGTGTGGTAAAGGCTATGAAGTGATGGTCGAGCAGCAGATCGCCCAGGAGTTGCAGCTTAAAAGCGTCAGAACCGGCACGCTGGCGGAAATTGGCCAGCAGGCGGATCTCGCCGTGGTGGTCGGTGGCGACGGCAATATGCTGGGCGCGGCGCGAACGCTGGCTCGCTATGATATTAAGGTTATTGGTATTAACCGTGGCAATCTCGGTTTCCTGACCGACCTCGACCCGGACAATGCGCAGCAGCAGCTGGCGGACGTGCTGGACGGCCACTATATCAGTGAAAAACGGTTTTTACTGGAAGCCCAGGTGTGTCAGCAGGACTGCCAGAAGCGCATCAGCACCGCCATTAACGAGGTGGTTCTCCATCCCGGTAAAGTGGCGCACATGATCGAGTTCGAAGTCTATATCGACGAAATCTTCGCTTTCTCGCAGCGTTCTGACGGGCTGATTATTTCAACCCCGACGGGGTCAACTGCCTACTCGCTTTCAGCCGGAGGCCCAATCCTGACGCCATCGCTGGATGCCATTACCCTGGTGCCGATGTTCCCGCATACGCTCTCGGCGCGTCCGCTGGTGATCAACGGCGACAGCACCATCCGCCTGCGTTTTTCCCATCGCCGTAACGACCTGGAGATCAGCTGCGACAGTCAGATTGCGCTCCCCATTCAGGAAGGTGAAGATGTCCTCATTCGCCGCTGCGATTACCATCTGAACCTGATTCACCCGAAAGATTACAGCTATTTCAACACATTAAGCTCCAAGCTCGGCTGGTCAAAAAAATTGTTCTGATTTTGCATCCAGCACTTTACTGTATATAAAACCAGTTTATACTGTATACAAACACAGTTATGGTTTTTCATACAGGAAAACAATTATGCTGGCACAACTGACCATCAGCAACTTTGCCATTGTTCGTGAGCTTGAGATCGACTTCCATAGCGGAATGACGGCGATTACCGGAGAAACCGGTGCAGGTAAATCCATTGCCATTGATGCCCTCGGCTTGTGCCTCGGCGGTCGTGCTGAGGGGGATATGGTGCGCACAGGCGCCGCCCGTGCCGATCTCTGCGCCCGCTTCTCGTTGAAAGACACACCTGCCGCCCTGCGCTGGCTGGAAGCGAACCAGCTCGAAGACGGACGTGAGTGTTTACTTCGCCGCGTCATCAGCAGCGATGGCCGCTCCCGCGGTTTTATCAATGGTACAGCGGTTCCCCTTTCCCAGCTTCGCGAGCTGGGCCAGCTGCTCATCCAGATCCATGGTCAGCATGCGCACCAGCAGTTAATCAAACCCGAACAGCAGAAAGCCCTGCTTGATGGCTACGCAGGTGAGTACGCGCTTACTCAACTCATGGCGGAGCACTATCGTCAGTGGCATCAAAGCTGCCGCGAACTTGCGCAGCATCAGCAGCAAAGCCAGGAGCGTACCGCGCGCGCCGAGCTGCTGGAATATCAGCTGAAAGAGCTGAACGAATTTAACCCGCAGGCGGGTGAATTTGAGCAAATCGACGAAGAGTACAAACGTCTGGCCAACAGCGGTCAGCTGCTTTCCACCAGCCAGACTGCCCTTAATATGCTGGCGGATGGCGAAGACGTGAATTTGCAGAGCCAGCTGTATAACGTGCGTCAGCTTGTGACCGAACTGACCGGCATGGACAATAAGCTTTCTGGCGTACTGGAAATGCTGGAAGAGGCCGCGATTCAGATTTCAGAAGCCGGGGATGAACTGCGCCACTACTGTGAACGTCTGGATCTCGACCCGAACCGTCTGTTCGAACTTGAGCAACGCATCTCCCGTCAGATTTCACTGGCGCGTAAGCATCACGTAACCCCGGAAGAGCTGCCGAATTACTATCAGTCTCTGCTGGAGGAACAGCAGCAGCTGGACGATCAGGCCGATTCCCTTGAAACCTTGTCTCTGGCGGTTAATCTGCATCATCAGCAGGCGCTGGAAACGGCGAAACGGCTGCATGACGTGCGGCAACACTATGCGCTGGAGCTTAGCCAGCACATTACCGACAGCATGCATACGCTGGCGATGCCGCATGGGGTGTTCACCATAGATGTTCGCTTTGAAGAGAATCACCTGACGGCGGAAGGCGCAGATCGCGTAGAATTCCGCGTCACCACCAACCCGGGCCAGCCTTTGCAGGCGATTTCGAAAGTGGCTTCCGGCGGTGAACTGTCGCGTATCGCCCTGGCCATTCAGGTGATTACCGCCCGTAAAATGGAAACCCCGGCGTTGATTTTCGACGAAGTGGATGTGGGTATCAGCGGCCCGACCGCGGCCGTTGTCGGCAAACTGCTGCGTCAGTTAGGTGAATCGACGCAGGTCATGTGTGTGACTCACCTGCCGCAGGTCGCCGGTTGTGGTCATCACCACTTTATCGTCAGCAAGGAAACCGATGGCGAAATGACGGAAACGCACATGAAGCCGCTGGATAAACGCTCACGCTTGCAGGAGCTGGCACGCCTGCTCGGCGGCAGTGAAGTCACCCGCAATACGCTTGCGAATGCGAAAGAACTGCTGGCGGCATAAACTTTTTCGGGATCTCAGGGTCATACAGAACAACAAAAACGCCGCCAGACCGGTTTCAAAGTGGGGCAAGGTCTATTATCATCGGCATATTACATATGAGCCGCGTACTGCTCGGGCCCGAAAAGGAATCAAATCACTATGCGCTGTAAAACGCTGACCGCTGCCGCAGCGGTTCTTCTGATGTTGACCGCAGGCTGTTCCACTCTGGAGAAAGTGGTTTACCGTCCTGACATCAACCAGGGGAACTACCTTACCCCTAACGATGTGTCCAAAATCCGCGTGGGTATGACACAACAGCAGGTCGCTTATGCCCTGGGAACCCCGATGATGTCCGATCCGTTCGGCACAAACACCTGGTTCTATGTATTCCGCCAGCAGCCTGGTCATGAAGATGTGACCCAGCAAACCCTGACGCTGACCTTCAGCAGTGCCGGCGTGCTGACCAACATCGACAACAAGCCTGCCCTGACCAAATAATCAGGCGTCAGCAACGCAAAAAGGTGCTCATTGAGCACCTTTTTTGTATCTGAATTCTTACGCAGAATCGTAGTCCCGGTAAGCGAAGCGCCACCGGGGGAGAAAGCGCTACTTACCCGATTTCTCCGCTCGCTGACGGCGCAGCTCTTTCGGGTCAGCAATCAGCGGGCGATAAATCTCAACCCGATCGCCATCCTTCAGCGCATCAGCAAGCTTTACCGGACGGCTATAAATGCCGACTTTATTCTTCGCCAGGTCAATATCACGGCGAAGTTCAAGGATGCCGGAGGCCCGGATAGCCGCCTCAACGGTGGCGCCCTCTTCAAGCGTCACGCGCTGCAAATACTGCTTCTCCGGCAGCGCATACACCACCTCAACAGCAATCTTATGCGACACTGTAAACCTCTTTGGCGCGCGTGGTGAACGCCTGAACCATATTCGAGGCCAGCTCTTTAAAGATACGGCCAAACGCTAGTTCGATCAGCTTATTGGTAAATTCAAAATCCAGATGAAACTCAATGCGGCAGGCGTCAGCGCTCAGTGGCGTAAACTTCCACCCCCCCATCAGTTTTTTAAACGGACCATCCACCAGATGCATCAAAATACTCTGATTGCTCGTCAGGGTATTGCGCGTGGTGAACGTTTTGCTGATCCCCGCTTTGGAGACATCCACGGCCGCAGTCATCTGCGTCGGGCCGGATTCCAGCACCCGGCTACCGGTGCATCCCGGAATAAATTCCGGATAGGACTGAACGTCGTTCACTAACTGATACATTTGTTCCGCGCTGTAGGGAACAAGCGCGGTACGGCTAATCTGAGGCATAGCATTTTCCATGGTCACACAACAGACAAATAATAACATTTATCACCTGTTAAAAAAACGCTAAGCCTTATCTCGTGCTAAGATAGCGCGTTAGACCTCACAGGACGCAATGAGGTGACTTTTTAAAATCAGATTACCGACGGCTTTACGACACTTATGACGAAGAAAAAAGCACATAAACCTGGTTCGGCGACCATTGCGCTTAACAAGCGTGCTCGCCACGAGTATTTCATCGAAGAAGAATTCGAGGCCGGCCTTGCGTTGCAGGGCTGGGAAGTAAAATCGCTGCGTGCCGGGAAAGCCAATATCGGCGACAGCTACGTGATCCTGAAAGACGGTGAGGCCTTCCTGTTCGGCGCGAACTTTACGCCGCTGACCGTCGCCTCTTCACATTACGTCTGCGATCCTACCCGCACCCGTAAGCTGCTGCTGAACAAGCGCGAACTGGAATCCCTCTACGGACGCATCAACCGCGAAGGCTTCACCGTAGTGGCGCTCTCTTTGTACTGGAAAAATGCCTGGTGCAAAGTGAAAATCGGCGTGGCGAAAGGTAAGAAACAGCACGACAAACGTACTGACCTGAAAGCACGCGAGTGGCAGCTCGACAAAGCACGTATCATGAAAAACGCAGGACGTTGATTCTGCGCACTTATTGTACTATTCAATAAGTTAGCGTTTCGGGCTGGTGTCGAGGAAGTAAAATCTGGTATACTGAGTTCAACACTATTGGGGCTGATTCTGGATTCGACGGGATTTGCGAAACCCAAGGTGCATGCCGAGGGGCGGTTTGCCTCGTTAAAAGCCGCAAAAAAATAGTCGCAAACGACGAAAACTACGCTTTAGCAGCTTAATAACCTGCTAAGAGCCCTCTCTCCCTAGCTTCCGCTCTTAAGACGGGGATCAAAGAGAGGTCAAACCCAAAAGAGATCGCGTGGAAACCCTGCCTGGGGTTGAAGCGTTAAAACTAATCAGGCTAGTTCGTCAGTGGCGTGTTTGTCCGCAGCTGGCGTGCGAATGTAAAGACAAACTAAGCATGTAGTACCGAGGATGTAGAAATTTCGGACGCGGGTTCAACTCCCGCCAGCTCCACCACATTATGATCCGGACATGTCCGGTGAAGTACGGAAAGCCCGCACAGCACAAGCCCTGCGGGCTTTTTTGTGTCTGTCGTTGCCCGAGTACATCCGGCTAAATCCAGAGAAAATTGGTACACGTTTAGGTACACGCTATAATGTGGTTCATTAAATGTGTACCAATTATGGAAGGGAGCCAGACATGGCGCGCATCACACGCCCCCTCACTAACAACGAAATCCTTAAAGCCAAACCTCGGGAAAAAGACTACACCCTTCATGATGGTGATGGCCTGTTCTTACTCGTCAAAGCCTCCGGAAAAAAACTCTGGCGCTTCCGTTATCAACGACCGGGAAGCAGCAGCCGCACAAATTTGAGTCTCGGCTCATACCCTGCCCTTGCACTCGCAGCAGCTCGTCAGATACGCGACCAGCACTTAACCACGCTCGCGCAGGGCATGGATCCGCAACAGAAACAGGAACAAGCGTCAGAACAACGCCAAATTGAGTTAGACAGCATTTTTTCAACCGTGGCTGCTAACTGGTTCCAAATAAAAAGCAGAAGTGTCACAGAGGATTATGCAAAGGATATTTGGCGTTCTTTAGATAAAGACGTGTTCCCGGCAATCGGTGCGATTCCCGTTCAGCAGATAAAGGCCAGAACGATTGTTGAAGCACTTGAGCCAATCAAAGCACGAGGGGCACTGGAGACAGTTCGTCGTCTAGTACAGCGCATTAACGAAATAATGATTTATGCGGTTAACACTGGTCTAATTGATGCAAACCCGGCATCAGGTGTCGGAATGGCATTCGAGAAACCTAAAAAGCAAAATATGCCGACACTACGGCCAGAAGAATTGCCGAAGCTAATGCGCTCTTTGATTATGTCGAATCTCTCTGTATCGACTCGCTGCCTAATTGAATGGCAACTCTTGACGCTCGTTCGCCCTTCTGAGGCTTCTGGTGCAAGATGGGAAGAGATCGACCTCAACGCAAAGCTCTGGACGATTCCAGCTGAACGGATGAAGGCAAAACGCGAACACATTGTACCGTTATCCCCCCAGGCAATAGAGATTCTGGAAGTCATGAAGCCAATCAGTGCTCACCGAGAATACGTTTTTCCGAGTAGAAATGATCCCAAAATGCCAATGAATAGCCAGACTGCGAATGCAGCTTTGAAACGTATTGGTTATAGTGGAAAATTAGTTGCTCATGGTTTACGTTCTATTGCAAGTACAGCAATGAATGAAGCTGGGTTAAATGCAGATGTGATAGAAGCTGCTCTAGCACATACTGACAAGAATGAGGTTCGTAAAGCTTATAACCGCTCAATCTATTTAGATGCGAGAATAGAATTAATGAATTGGTGGGGGCAAGCTGTCCACCAACAATACAAATAAGGATTGAATATGCAACCTGTAACTTTAGATGGAATGATCGCAGCATCACTTCCTTGGGCTAAAGAAGTCATCAAGAATAAAATAATCCCAATAATTTCATCACGAGTTAAAGATTATTTAGATGATGTTAGAGCCGCGAGATTTCTAAATGACAGCATGGAAAAATTCCTTTCTCGTGTCGGAGGACAATGTTCTTTAGTAAACACATTAGCTTTCCAAAACACCCCCGTTGAACTAAAAAAAATATATGAACCAATTTCTGTATACCATGACAACGAGCAATCAAACTATGAGTGTTTGATTAATAACAAGATTGACATCTTAAATTCTTATAATCATATATTAATAACTGACTCCGCAGGTATGGGGAAGTCAACTTTAATGAAGCGAATTGCATTATATTGCATAGAAGAAACGAATCACATACCAATTTATCTGGAGCTTCGTCGCATACAAGATTATAGCATTGCTGAACAAGTAAAGAATCAACTAGGTTTAGGTAAAAACATTTCCAATGCATGCCTTAAAGAAATTCCATTTATTTACTTATTCGATGGCATTGATGAAATACCTCAAGGGATTAAATCCTCCGTAGTCAACTCTTTGCGTGAGTTTGCAGATGATTTTTCAGAAAGCAAAATAATTATAACTTCCAGACATGATAGCTTCCTCTCTGAGCTGTATGGATTCTCAAGGTTCAAAATAAAACCATTAGATTCTTATCAAGCGTATGATTTACTTAGACGTTACGATAACACTGGAAATATTTCGTCAAAGTTAATCAAAGGTCTTCGTTTAGAAGAAGGAAGAAACTTCGATGATTTTCTTTCAACTCCACTATATGTTTCTTTATTATTTTGCGCATATAAATTCAAACCAATAATACCACGTAAAAAAGAATTGTTTTACAGCCAAGTATTTGATGCTTTATTTGAATCTCATGACCTAACAAAAGAGCTTGGTTACGTCAGGGAAAAACATTCTAAGCTTGATTCAACTGACTTCCATCAGATTCTGCGAAGATTAGGATTTTGGTGTTTAAAGGAGGGTGGAAGGATTGAGTTCACTAAAGATGATCTTCAAATAATCATTAAAGAAATTGCATCTAAAATACCAGGGTTGACTATATCTGCATCATTATTCATAAAAGATCTTATCGAAACCGTACCGTTATTTGTCAAGGAAGGTGCAATAATTCGCTGGTCACATAAGTCACTTATGGAATATTTCGCAGCCATGTTTATATGTAGGGACACTAAAGAAAGACAGCGAGGAATATTAAGAACGCTTTATAAAAACGATGAGTCTATAAGACATAAAAACCTTTTTGAATTATGTGCGGATATTGATTATTCGACCTTCCGTTCGAGTGTTATAAAGAACCTTTTAGAAGATTATGTCCACTTATATGAAAAAATCAGCCAACGATCGATAGCAAGCACCCCAAAAGAAGTCATTTCTAAAGTTGAACTTCTATTTCCAGGTCGCTCACTAATTTATATCTTCTCTAAGGGAGAAGAAAACAAAACCCTTTCCAAACTAATAAATGGAGACTTCAGAGAGTTTAAAGAGCTTAATACAAAAGATGGTTACTTAAACACTACATTTGCAGATATAGGTAATGCATGGGTAGTAATTGCACGTAATGAAACAATAATCTCTCATGTATTAAGCATACTAAAAGTAAAAAATCCAGAATATTTCCACAGTAATCATAGATTAACAAGTGATGATACGAATCTTACATTGGAGGTTCGTCGCGCTATAAGACATGATGATGAAGTAAAGATTGACGTAAATTTTGAAAACATCCTAAACTGCGATGAAAAAACCAATCTTAACTTAATTTCAGGAATTTTGGCTTTTGATAAAACACCTCAATTAAAATATAGAAAAGCTCTTGCTGAACTTGACAAAATAAACTTTGATGACAGCAATGGAATAAATCAACTTTTGGAAGGGTTCTAATTCATTTAAAAAATCATTGAGGCCAAGTACATATGGCCTCAATACCCTCACTCATATTTAAGCTCACCAAAAAGACCAATCATCAAATCGTCTTCAAGTACATGGAATGGTAATTCAACATACTCACTGGGATGTCGTGGCTTAGCCTTTCCGTCATGAGGAGCATTTTTCGTATGCCCTTGGACTTTTTCACCATTTACTTTTATATATGGGAAAACAACGATTCTCCCATGATTTTTCGATATAATAGTTCCTTCGTGCCAGATACTTTCACCGCTTTTAAGTGAATCACTACTATTAGTCGCTTTAATAACCCATCCAACATTGCCAGTTTCTTCATACCAAAATACATACCCACCCGCCATTAATACCTTATGGCCCTTTGCATGAGCATCTGCAAGCATCCTTTTTACACTGGAAAGCTGTAATAGTTCATTTGCACGTGGTAATAACCGTATTCTAATTTCTGACTTTACTCTGCCCCAGTGATCTCGACCTGAAAATCCAAACGCTCTTGATATCTTCTCTCTAAATGCAACTTTAGTGGTCTGTTCATTGTAATAGAGATACCTACCCCAATCTCCGTTTGCATGTTTTCCAATAACCATTCTATTTTCTTTCAAATGAGCAATTTCAATCAGCGGGTTAATATTAATCTCTTGTAGCAGTTCATCCTTGATAGATATACTAGCGCGTTGATAAGCATTTAATTTTAAAATCACTTCATCTTCTTTGGGTCTTGACAGTGATGAAGTAATATTTAAAGCTTCAGAAAGCATTAATTTTTCTTCATTTTGAAGCCTTTGCCTAGAGATTATTGCTTTTTCAGCCTTTAAAAAATACGAATCTTTGACCTCTTGACTGATTTCAAGCTCACTAATTTTTTCCTTTATGAAATTATTTATTACCCCAGCAGCATTCAATGCTTCTTCATAAGTATTAAACACC
>OKMD01000067.1_pt1 | contig 35289 bp, 18 predicted proteins | sample 1610551 | NCBI WGS metagenome assembly OKMD01 (sample SAMN04436661, study PRJEB24849) | human gut metagenome | biome: human gut; feature: NICU; material: stool | host: Homo sapiens | place: USA: Saint Louis, MO | collected 2010-06-20
GAGGTTATCTAAAACATTAGTATATAGACTTTCTAATCTCTTCAAAAAAAATTTACTTGCTAGGAGTTTGATCTATTAAGAATATTTTTACAAGTATAACTAGGTAGCGCTATACTTTTAATTGATCGAGGGATTTTAAAAGTCTTTTCAATATAAAATTTCCATCATAAAAATTATATTCCAAACCCTTCGAGCTCAGCTTTTTCAATTGCTTGCAGCGCTATCTTACTTTGTTTATCTGATATAAATTTATTAGATGCTAACATTGCAATTACATTCCGCTCTTTCGGTAAGAACTCTTTACAATGTCCATCAATGAAAATTAACATATCTGTATAATATTTTGGGTTCTCATCAAGTCTTTTATACACTGATGCGGTATCAAGAAAATCACTTTCAAATTTTTCATTATTTCTAGCTGTTTTTTTTAATTGTGCTACATCATCTTTTGAGATAGTAATACTAGATAAATCATAATCTCTATTTATCGTTACCATTGATTTAACGTCATCCCATGCTACTATTCTTTTGGCATACTCAGTTACATTTCCCTCTACTCTTGTCAAGATATCACGGATTTCATATGAAATATCGTCCATGAATTCTAAAACTAGCTGGGGTACTGATTGTTGTTGCCATATTTTCAAATAGTTAAATTTCATATTCATTTTTTCTTCAAGATACCAATAAAGATATGCTAGCGTATAAGCATTAATATTTGCTTTGTATCCATTAGAACCTGCGCCACATTTAGTTAGTTTATCTAGTTCTTTAAACATAATAATATTTGAAACCATTTCTTTATAAAATTCTTGGTTTACAAGATTAGAATCCTTATCCCATATTTGAATTATCCATGTTGAAAAGGCTTTGAAGGCAGCTTGCCCGCCTTTAGAAGCAATATCAGGTCTTTTCTGATATATATTAAAGTACTTAGCAAAATCTGATTTTTTAAACATCTGATTTTTAGGGTTTCTATCCAAGAAATTTTTTCTCTGGCTAGTAGGCATTTTATAGGTCTCTTGCGCATATTGCCCCGCTGCTCTTTCATAGTACCAATACGTTCCATGAGAAAAACCGTCTGCTGCTGGAGTAGAAATTTTTCTTGATAATTCTTCAATTTTTTTATGAAATGGGTGGTTGCTTGCTAAATCAACATCTGATACTTTATTCTGTGAATTTGCATAACGAGATATAGCTGGAACCAACTCATCTTCTATATCCATATTTTTTATAACGTTCAATTTCATAGGAACTGAGACTTCTTGAAGCTTTTCGGCACCATCCTTTTCATTGACTAGAACGTTTGCTAAACTGGCTGTTGTTTGACCACCATTTACAATTTGCAAACCAATAATTTCAGAGATGGTATTGTTCTTAAAAAGTATACTTTTAGCCGTACAGGTTAAACCATTGTTATAGGCAAAAAATTTCTCTGGCTCTTTTAATATGGTAAGTCTAATTCCTTTATTAACTTTACCACGGGTCTGTAAAAAGGAACGGACATTGCTCTCTATTAATCTACTACCGTAGTCATTATATAATTTCGCTAATGTATATCCGTTTATGTTACACAAGTATGACTCATATTCATCTGTCTCATTTGCTTTTATAGCAGGTATTAATTGAAAATTGTTTAAATCGATCTCTAAATCAACCTTACCTTTTCTGCTTTCCGATAAACTTAAAATACGTTCTATCCCTACAATCATCGTTGAAATTTTTACTTCTTGAATTTGTTCATCTTCCATCCTTTTAAAAGTACGTGACAAAGGTTTATCGGTTAAAATGAAGACTTTGACAGATGTCAACTCGTAAAATTGATTTTGATCATTTTTTTTCCTAGTATAAATTGATTTAGCAAGATTCACAGCTTCATTTGACTCCTCACCATACTTTGAAATTTCTTCAGAATGTAAAAAAAAGTTTCGAGCCCTTTTATAAAGTCTCTCAGCATCGGCAAGTAATAAAGTGGGAACTTCATAAGAAAAATCTATATCATCGACAATCATCAAATACAAGATCCCATCAAACTCGTTATAAGCAAAGCCGGAGATACATGCTTTCTGATTACGAGATAAAGGCATTTCAAAGTGAAGGAAGTTTGGTTCACCGATGATTTCATCATTTTCCACTAAATAATCAACATAATTCTCAAAAAAAGCTTCCTCAAACGTAGAGCCAGTCAATTGCCGGTGTTCATTAACTTGTTGTATAAAAGACTGATGAAAATCTTTTAGTTCCATACTTCTTCCTCACTCAATTTTGATTCTGTTATATTATCAAGAGATAATTCATAACTATATTGTATTATGGCACTTGGCACATCTTCATGATCAATGAAAGGAAAGTCACGATTGATTCTAAAATACACGAGAGAAATAAATTCGTAAGAATATTTATCATACATCTTTGCTTTAGTAGTTGGAAACAAGTCAAGTTCTAAAAGTTTTCTGTTAAACTCTCCAAGAATTTTAGGATTTTTAATTTTAGCATAAATTGATGCTATCAGCTTATATAGATTAAAAGAATTCGCCGCTACTTCACTAGATCTAGAGAGTTCTATAACAGTTAGATACATATCTCTTGAAAGTTGGTTTTCATTTGAAATTCTAATAGAATTGGCTTGCTGAAGCTTTGTCTTTATTTCAAAAATTTTATCAGAAGTAATGAAGTCTTGATTTCCTTTTTCCGGTCCAATCCAAGATCTTATAGCCATATCACTTCCTAATTTATCAATTAACACATTATCAAGAAACCATAATTCTCCACAAAAACCTTGAATCCATTTTTCATCATATGTTCGTTCAGACCTTTTAAATAACTCAGTCCAATACTTAAATCTATTTGCAATAATTACTAATACTTCTACTTCAGTAGTTGCAACTTCAATACTTGTGATAATGTCGTTAGAGAATGTTTCAAAAATTTCCTTTGTGGTTGAATCATCATCGACTAATGATATAAATAAGCGCTGAGTATCACTAAGCGATACAATACGGCTAGAGATTTTGTTTGTAACCAATTCAAAATCCGGCTTACAGGCAAAATCAATTGCAATTGATTCCATTCCACGGCTATCTATTCCTATATAAACGCGCGTTGCGTTAATCTGAGGAACAAGGACAAAACTATCAGTTCTCATTCAATATCCTCCTCAATCTCGTCTTCTGCTTCTAACTCCCGTTGAGTAAGTAATTGCTGTTGTAATACAGTATTCATCTTGGTTTTATAACTTATTGGTGCTAAATCTGAGTTTGGTATACCCAACGACAATGCCCAAAAAACATTATCTTTATTCTTTTCCCAAAAATCGTGAGAAATCTTATCTGCGTTTTTAGGCTCGGGCAAACTAACAGGAAAAATCACGATCAGTGGATTTCGTTCATTAGAATAAAAATCAGAGAAGTATTCCTTTTCTGTTTTAAATGATTTAGCAAATTCCTTCTGTTGCTTTGTAAGACCATATTGTCCATCCCTCACGCTACCGATTCGCGAATTTCCAAACGCAATTAAATCGAATTCTTTTACATAACGAAATGCACGAGTCCTGCTTTTTTCTTTAATAGAATTAAAATCAATACTAGCTCCTAATCTTGCACCGATTTTAATGTCAAATTTGTCAAAATTATTTAACGCTTCTTTAGATACCGAAAGATTCAACTGATTATAAGAACCATAAGCATATTCCAAAAGTAATCTTTCAGCAACTTCTTTCGGAGCATCCTTGATTAAAAGATCACTGTCAAATAATAATTTATTCTTTTCAAACCATTTTTCTATGAGGTTGCTATTTCTACTTGCCACATTAATGGATAATTTCGAGGTTTCTTTATAATCACCAGAAATACGAATCGTAACATCATGATTCCTTGCACTACGCATTTTATTTCGAGCTGTAATTAGTATTGTCGCTTCATCTCTATTCTCAGCTTCACGAATATAATATCCAAAATCTTCAGGCGTCTTCTTTTCATTTATCATCTCTTTTATTTGTTTTTTTAAATCATTCATCGCTTGTAATATTTGATAGTACCAATCTACAGATCTCTCAGGCATATAAAGATAAACAATATTGTCGTATCTTGGCCGATAACCAAACCATCGTCCCATTTGCATTAGTGTATCGTACATTAATGTATTTCTATATAGATAACTTGTTGATAACCCTTCAAGAGTAAGTCCTCGAGAAAGTGCAAATCCGCCAACAGCAATCACTCGAGCACCATTGGGATAATCCTCATACTGAAATCCTTTATTAGCATTATTTATTACATGAGTTTCGATAGTATCTGTCGACTTATATAAAGTTGGATATACGTCTTCCCAAGACTCCGGTATATTGTTAAATTTCTCTTTAAAAATCGCTTTCATATCAAGATGAATGGACTTCTCTGTATCTAAAATATAGTGTCTAATTTGGCGCTTTAATTCCCCAACATAAGCATCAACTAAAAGTTTTATTTGATCTTGAATTCTATTTAAATGACTGACGTTGATCAACATAGAACGATGTTTTTTTTGATCTCCTCGTAAATCCCTAATTGCATTTTGTAAGAAGAAGACACATATTGCCTCCTCCATACTAGGAGGCAACCCTTGAACTTCAAATGTTGCCCTATCTTCTTTCGGAATTACTATTGGAATATAGTCTTCCGCATCATCATTTGAAATTAGTATACTATGGTAGATACCACCCTCATCTTTTTCAGGAAAAATTGTGCTTGCTCCCATATAATTTGTAGGGGTATCTAATACTTGGATAAAAGAACTTGGAAAAAGATCATCTTTATTTTTATGATCTATCATTATATTAGCAAAGGGGGTAGCTGTAAAGCCAACATAACTAGCGCGTTGAAATAGATTCAGGATCGCTCTAATACCTAAATTAATAGTAGTCGGATCTTCCGTCTTCTTAGTATTAACGGTAGCATTATCTGCTTCATCATCAATAAAAAGAATGCTTCGATCGATTTTCCCTAAACGATTAATATCTTGTTGATTATTATTCTCTAACCACTCAGCAAGATCTTCAATTGATTTTTTATTTTTTTTAATCACCGCTACAATAGGAGCCGACCCAAACCCAACAGGATTTGCTGTTTTTAAGTTAAAATCTTTATCTGCATTAGTTAAAGCTAATGTTTGTTCAGTATTACCAAAATCCTTAACAGTTTTAGTTTTCGATTCTCGATTACGAGTTGCTGTGAAATATCCAAAAAAACCTTCTTCTATGCGTACTTGGGTTTGTCTTCTTAACTTTTCTATCGTTCCAGTAGTAATAACAATCATGTTATACCCCGCATCAGCAGCTTTGTTCATCAAAGCAATAAAATTTCCTGTTTTACCAGATTGAACATCACCAATCACTAAACCTTTTTTTACAAACTCACCTTCAAAAGTAGGATCGCCAATATTATTCATGATAGTATCCATGGAGTTGCCGATCGTTGTCACTACATTAGATGAATACCCTAAAACATTTTGAAGATATTGCTCATATGCATCGAATCTTTTGCTCCCTCTATCAGCACGTGACTCTGTAAACCATTTAGGGCTTGGTTTAGATAATGTCATTGCCGGTTCAAGACTAACAGGAACAATAGATAAAACTCTATTCACCAACTCATTAAAAGTATCATCATTCATTCCAAAAATTGTTGTTTTGAATAAATTTAGATGGGCTTCTACATCTTTTGGAGTTTGCTTTTTTTCACTCTCAATAGCTATTTTAGCAGTATTAAAATGCTTCTCTATTAGTTCATAATCAACCATTTAACTCACGCTCTATTCTAGCCAATAAGGCTATTTTTTTTGAATAAACTTCTGAATACTTAAGACTATTCAACAACAACTTTTTACTTTTTTCAGTTGTTTGGTTGCTAAGTAGCAACATTATCTCTTCATAAATTTCATCATCTGTATCTTCATTTTCTTCAAATCCTTTGTTTGAAGCCAAGTCATATTGGATACTATCCAATGGTAAATGTTCTTCAATTTGCTTTAATAATGCCTTAAATATGATGATATCACTGTCTGATAAATTTTCTTGAAGTTGCTTTATCAGTGGATTTTCCATATTTAGGTAATAAGCAACTTTGTTATCTTTCTCAACACGATCAAACACATATTGTAAATTGTCTTTATTTCTCTTTGTGCCACGATATTTATATACTCTTTCAGATTCACCAATACTCTTTGTAATTACGTTTCTAAGTTGTGTCCTGAGACTGGTCGGAATATTTAATTGTGATTTTTTAACATCAATTTCCCAAAGATCATCTATCGTATTTGGAATATCAATTTGAATTCTTGCTAAATTCGCCAGTTCATTTGGTCGCACAAGCCTAAACCATTTTCCCCAAGCAATTAGCCTTCTGTTCCTATAAATATACAAGCCCGGACCAAGTTTACAATGCTCAAATTTTTTTAATACATGTCTTTCTTTCTGAGATAATCTCTTTTGATAAGGTACTATATAAGGTTTAATATCAATTCTAGCATTACGGCTATTCTCAAAAATCACGTCGGATGATTTAGGTTGCGTTGCCTTATTACTAATAAAAAAAGGGTCAACAAAATCAATTGCTCTTTGATTAAAGAAGATATCGATTTGGTTTTCTTGTAAAAATCGATGAAATACTAAAGATAAATGATTTTCAGTCTTTTCTAAAGATTCATCAAAATTAAATTTAAAATCTGCATATTGTTCCAATTTATCAAACTTTTCCCAAATGACCAGTGTCCCAGAACTTAATATTCCTAGCTCACTAAATCTATGTGTATTTCTTATTTCCTCATCATTTAGAATTTGCACTATCCATGCATTTTTCTTTTTGACAACATCAAGATCCCATACAGCACCCGAATATTCACCATCTTTGATTGATACAACTGTCAATTTTCTACATTGACTAAAAGAAGCCATTTTTAGACCAAGACCAAACCTACCTAGATCGTCCTGAGTGCGTAAATCATATATAGATCTCGATCCATATTTCATTGCTTGTAGCAACTCAATTTTAGACATTCCATACCCATTATCAAGAATAGATACATATTTTTGTTGATTATTGAAATTAATATCAATTCTCGTGGCGTTTGCTGAAACTGAATTATCAACTATGTCTGCAATAGCGGTTTCGAACGTATATCCAACAGAACGTTGGCTTTCTATCAGATTTGAAGCATCCGGAACTAATTCATAAAAGCTACTCATTAAAATAAATTCCTTTCAGTCTTTCAATTTCTTGGAATATCTTTGTCAGAACGTCAACCACAATCGAATTCCCAGACATTCTATATAGATGGCTATTTGTAAAATAACTATTACCTTCATTAGACTTCATAAGTTTTTCAAATTTACATTCCGGAAATCCCATCAGCAAGAATGTTTCGCGAGGCGTCAAGTATCGCATTCTATCATCTTGTAGTATAACACCTGCATTGGGATTACGATCTTGTTTAGTAGATATTGTATTCGTGAAATCTGCCTTAACTACTCCATTTTTTGCAAGGAGTCGGTTTTGATTATAAATTTTTATCCTACTAGGCGTATAGTTAGGTGTTGCCTCAATGATCTCTTCTTTATGATTAAACCTTAAATAGTCGCCTAAATTAGATTGAATATTATAATTCAAATTTGATATTTCTTCAGGTTCTATATCTTTATTTCTAATCGATAACATAAAGGTTCTTGATCGTGATTGTGGAACACCAAAATCCAAAGCGTTTAAACCCTTATAAACTTTATTGGTATAACCCATCGATTCGAGTTCCTCTTGCCATTGAACAAAATTTGGATTGTGTTTAGGTGAAGTAATTGCATTAACATTTTCCATTAACAAAAATTTAGGCAAAGGAACGTTAATCATTATACGTTCTCTTAGTATCCTCTCTATTTCCCAAAGTAAACCAGATCTTGTTTTTGCACCTTTTCTTATCCCGTCATTATCCTTGTTGTACCAAACTGAACCAATAGAAAGATCTTGACAAGGGAAACTATAGGTCAATAGATCAGTATCATCAGGAATCATATCACCTGACACTTGGGTTATATCACACAGATTGTTATTTCGGCGTATTGCTGCATATAGCTTCTGTAATTTTTCTTCTTTAATCCTATACAAACCATTGTCTGAAAAAGGTTTTTTTCCATCCGGACTAAGAGTTACATTAGCTAACCTTTCTATAATTTCATGTTTACTTAATTTTGACGGAGAATTATCATTATGATGCATAATATCATATGCATAAATCGCATTAATATCCCACTCAATTGTATTAATAATTTCATGTTCAATATTTAGTTTCTCTAAAGCTTGTTTTTGCGCTCCAATGCCAGAGAAAGCTTCTACCACTTTCAACATAATTATTCCATTCCTCATTTACTATCAATATTTAATTATTATACCTACCCATATCAGTTTTATTGATACAATATAGGATTTAGTTTTTTTCATTCAATTAGTTGTGGAAAGTTTAATATTTTTTTAAGCAACTATGTGATTATTAAATTCATATAGTTAAATTCGTTATAATGATTTGTTTAACGTTAAATCTTAAAAAGCTAACTTACTAAACTTTTAAAACAATTATTTATCAAATAACATTATTACTTATTAGTATCCTATTAACTCTGTTTTTAGTCAAGCTTACACATTGTGATAGAAAATCCCCACTAAGTTTATTGGCCTAACTGACTCAACATCCCTAATGATTTTGTCCATATATTACCTCCCATTTAACATGTACGATAAGCCTTATTTCTTATAGGGAAAACTAAAATTAATTATATCATCAAATTCCTAATTCCACGCCGACATAACAATATTTTTTTAATTTAAACTAGAATAATTTACTTGCGATCGGTACACAAGTTTACTCTATCAACAAATGGTAATTATATTCAAATTAACAGACTCGCTTACAATAAATATAATCAGTCGATTTATATACTGCTGTACAGAAAATGTAAATGTCATTATATTAATATCTTCAATTATCAGATCGTAATGTATGTATAATTAGCTATTTCCCACAATTTATTGGAAGCGAAAGACAACCTTTTCTATTAGTAAATTTAATGATAAGAAAAATAATATTTTTCGATTGAGAATATTAGATTTCCAGTGGATACCCTATTTAATTTTTGGTTGTTTTCAATTGATCTTCTTCTAAAAAATCAGTCATCATCGAATTATCTTTACGTGATTCTTTCTCAAAAATTGTTTACATATTCATCCTGTTGATTAACCTAACAAAAAAAGACACTTTCCAAATTGGAAAGTGTCTTTCAAAATGATAATTGAGTGGCACTCGATTTCCAAGGAAATCTTCGTCCCAGATTGTTTTCGTAAGCGAACACGTTCGCAACGACTCCAAATAATTAACGTTTTGAGAACTGTGAAGCTTTACGAGCTTTTTTAAGACCTGGTTTTTTACGTTCAACCATACGTGCGTCACGAGTAAGTAACCCAGCGCGTTTTAAAGCAGAACGGAAGTCAGGATCTACTTGTAACAATGCACGAGCGATTCCGTGACGGATAGCTCCTGATTGTCCAGCATAGCCACCACCGTTTACGTTTACGATTACATCGTAAGCGCCTTTTGTTTCAGTTACGCCAAATGGTTGGTTGATAACTTCACGCAAGTCAGCATGTGGAATATATTCTTCTACGTCTTTTTTGTTTACAGTAATTTTACCAGTACCTGGTACTAAGCGTACGCGGGCAACTGCATTTTTACGACGGCCTGTGCCGCTATATTGTACTTGTGCCAATGAATTTCCCTCCTTAAATTAAGTTCGTGATATCTAATACTTCTGGTTGTTGTGCAGCATGTGGATGCTCAGCTCCACCGTATACGTTCAATTTAGTAAATTGTTTACGTCCTAAAGTGTTTTTAGGTAGCATACCTTTTACAGAAGTTTCGATAAGACGGCGAGAGTTTTTGTCGCGTAATTCACCAGCAGTCACTGATTTTAATCCTCCAGGATACATTGAGTGACGGTAGTAAATTTTGTCTGTAGCTTTTTTACCTGTTAATTTTACTTTATCAGCGTTAATTACGATTACGAAATCTCCAGTATCCACATGTGGTGTGAATGTTGGTTTATTTTTACCACGTAGTACAGAAGCAACAACTGCTGATAGACGTCCTAAAGGAACATCTGTTGCATCTACTACGTACCATTTACGTTCTACTTCGCCAGCTTTGGCCATATATGTTGTACGCACGTTTCTTTCCTCCAATTTTGTTTTCGATGTTTGACATACACTTGAGTTTCCGGGGCTCATTGTGGGGCAAACAATACCATTTAATATTTTACCTTCAATCACTGATAAAGTCAATGTTTTTCTGCGCTTTCAGAAAATAGATTTTCACTTATTTTTTTGTGCCTTTTAAACAGAAAAAAACCGCCAACGTCAACGTCAGCGGCTTTGGGAGTTGTTTTAAATTATGCGTCAATACCAGGCGCTTTGCCAAGTTTGGCTTGTAACATCCAAATATTTTTTTCGATGTCTGTTTTGTTTGCGATGAAAATGTCTTGTGTGCAGTCGTCGCCTTCTTCACCAGAAACTTCGATTCCTTTTGCGTAAAGGTCTGCTAAGTAACGGTAGCCTGCTACTAATTTTTCCATACGTTCTGGAATAGTGCGGTCCCAGTTACCAATTTCATCTTCAATTTTTGTATTTTCTGCGAATTCACGCAATGTTGAGAATGGAGAGCCGTCCAATGTGATTAAACGTTCTGAAACAACATCTAATTGCTCATTGATTTGATCCATGTATTCATCCATTTGTGGGTGAAGTGTTAAAAATTCAGGTCCACGCATATACCAATGTGTTTGATGAATTACCACGGAAAATTGGCTTAAATCTGCAACGAGTTGGTTCAAAATTTCTTTTGTTTTTTCAAATTTCATTCTTTGTCATCCTCCTAAATATTATTTCTACACTCTTAGTGTAATATGAATTGTGAAAAAAGTACACTGAAAACCTTTCTTTTTTAAAATTATTATCAAATTATAATAATTACAATTAAGAATCTAATTAATTTCCTGAAATCGCTGTTTTTTCATCCGCAGTGACGACTTTTTGTTCCGCTTGAGTGAGGATCGTGTCGAGTGCCTCTGTCAACTGGTCAGTATCTTCTTTTCCTGTGACGAAAGCTAAAAAAAACTGATTCAGTCTCAGCTGCTCCGCTGCCGGTAAATACCATTGTCCTTCTACTTGCTTAACCGTTAATGGCAGTTCAACTGGCTCATGGCTGACATTGATTTGTTGGATTTCTTTTTTTAAAACGGCTAACGTGTGCTGCATGTCTAGCGCTTGTGTTGCCTGTTGCGTTTGCTGAAGAAGAGCAGTGGTTGTATCTTCAATCGCCGTCACAAAATCTAAGCCCTTAATCTGAAAAGTGATTGTCGCTTGCCCATTCAATTCTTTCGTGGCTACTAGTTGATATGACGCTTTTTTCTTCACTTGAGCCAGTAATTCTGCGCTAAGCTTCTGGGCTTCAGTTTCGGTGACTTCAGCGTTCATTTCTTTTAAGCTATTGAAAAATTGCTTCTGGAACTGTTGACGGCTCGTCTGCAAATGCTCCGCCAAGACTTTCGGTTCACGAAAAGTTTGAGAGAATGTCGCTGGCTTTTCTTGATAAATAAAGTAATCTACCAACTGTTGCGCTGCTTTTTCGCCGGAACGAGACGGTGCACTGCAACTTGCTAACGCCCCAATGAATAACAGAAATAGTGGTAGTAGCTGTTTCTTCATTTCTCATCCTCATTTCCTCAAGTCTTTGTCTCTCTTCTAGTTAAGCAACTTCTCAGCCATTTGTCAAAGCTATTTACTATCAATTATTTGCGGAATTCTGCTAATTTTTGATAACTTTGTGCTAAAACTTGTTGGGTTTCTTGAAAAACAGGATACAGTTCTTGATAAACTAGCAATTGATCCGCTCGTGGCGTGACCGTTTCATGAATCAGCACCTGTTGCGCCGCTGCTTGTAAATTTGGTAACTGCCCTAAGCCTTGCCAACCTAGCAAAACAGCGCCTAATGCCGAAGCTTCGGTGCTATCAGTGAACGATAACGTTTCTCCCAGCACATCAGCCATGATTTGACGGAACACAGGGGAATCAGCAAAGCCGCCTGTCGCTCGAATCTCCTGAACGGGTCCACCGAGTTGTTTCAAATCCTCTAAAATGGTTTTTAAATTGAAACAGATTCCTTCCACCACCGCTCGAGCTAAATGCCCGGCATGGTGATTTTTGCGCAAGCCAATAAAACTTGCGTTCGCCTCTGCATTCCACAGCGGTGCTCGTTCACCTAGCAAATAAGGATGAAACAGTAAGCCATTTGCCCCGGCTGGCACGGTTGCAATTTTGGCCATAATTGGGTCATAGAGATTGGTCCCGTTTCGGATAGCTTGCTGACGTTCTTCTGCAAAAATCGTTTGGCTCGCCCAATCTAACGCAACTGCACCATTACTACTGGCGCCACCAATCACCCAGTGCTGTTCATCTAGAGCAAAACAAAATGTTTCACCTTGCGGATGCAAAAAAGGTTCTTCGACAATATACCGAAGTGCGCCGCTCGTACCAACGGTCAAAGTCGCTACACCCATTCCTAGCGCTCCCAAACCTAAATTAGACAATGGACCATCCGCGCCACCAAGAACTAAAACCGTTTCCTCCTCAACACCAAGCATCTCTTGCCAAGAAGGCGCTAATGCTGGAAAAATGAACGTTGACGGGGCAACTTTTGGCAACTGTTCCTCCTCAATAGATAAATACGCCAAAATCGACGATTCCCATTGCCGCGTGTGAATATTAAATAAACCCATCCCCGAAGCACTACTATAATCTGTCCAGTATTCGCCAAAGAAACGGTAAAAAATGTAGTCCTTAATCCCAATAAACTTGGCCGCGCTCTGCGCAACGGCTGGCTGATTTTCCTGCAGCCAGCGAATCTTGTACAAAGGCGCCATTGGATGAACTGGCATGCCTGTCAATTGATAAAACAATTGGGCCGCTGGCGTTTCTTTTAACGCTTCCGCATAATCAGATGCTCGTGTGTCAGCCCAAGTAATCACTTGGGTCAATGGGCGTCCTTGCGCATCCATGGCAATTAAGCCATGCATCGCTGAAGCAAAAGAAATGAGCCCAATTGGTTGATTCTTCACTTGTTGTGTGACGGTTCGAATACAGTTCACCACAGCTTGGAACAGCGTTTCTGGGTCTTGCTCCGCCATTCCTTCAGTCTCTTGAATTAATGGATAACGCACATAGCTAGAAGCTACGACTGTGCCATTTGCTTGAAAAGCCACTGCTTTGGCTTGCGTGGTGCCAACGTCGACACCAATCGCTAATTTTTCCATTTGATTCCCTCATTTCTTGTTTCTTTTATTATTCCTAACAAAAAAAGATTTGTCTAGTCAAACGAAAAAGTTTAAAAAAAGCGTAGTTTATTTTTAAGGAGGTAACCTATGTTTTTCTTGAATCTCTTTTTGATTGGTGCCTGTTTCGGTTCTTTTTTATGCTTAGTGGCGGAGCGCTTACCAGTAGGGCGTTCTTTGTGGTGGCCCCCTTCCCACTGTCAAGGTTGCCACCAGCCTCTACAACTCTATGAATTAATTCCAGTTGTTTCGATTTTGCTGCAGCGCTTTCGTTGTCGAAAGTGTCAACAGCCAGTAGCTAAGAGTTATCTTTTAGCAGAACTTGTCATGGGCAGCTTAACCGCAAGCTGTTTTTCAGCTGGCCTGACGATTGATGCTTTGATTCTCTGGTGGTGGCTGACGAGCGCTTTCACATTATCCTTGATTGATTACTGGTATTTAGTGGTTGAACCGAAGATTCTTTATCCTAGTTTTTTTGTGCTTTGCTTGCTGAAAGTGGCGGGTCAGCATTCGTTTTACTTACTGACTGGTCTTTTTTGTTTTTGTTTTTTCCAAGCCGTCTTACATTATTTTCCGGAAGCCATGGGGCGAGGGGATCTTTTGTTACTGGGTTTGTGGGGCTGTTTTTTACAGGTACCTCAGTTGCTGATGCTACTATTTTTTGCCAGTAGTTATGGCCTAATCTATGGCTACAGCTGTAAATTTTTGGGGTATCCAGTTGAACAGACACTTCCCTTTGTCCCCTTTTTAAGTTTGGGCTTACTCACAATCAGTTGCTTATAGCAAATAAAAAAAGCCGCAAGGAGCATGCTCCTTACGGCTTTTTAGGGTTTATTTATTGATGTTTTTCATCGCATCTTCAGCAGCCATTTGTGCTTCAATGTCTGAAATACTATAAACGTTTTCGCTAGCTACGCCAACTTCTTTTGGTTCCATGTTACGGTAACGAGCCATACCAGTACCAGCTGGGATGATTTTACCAATGATAACATTTTCTTTCAATCCAAGTAATGGATCTTTTTTGCCACGGATAGCAGCATCTGTTAACACGCGTGTTGTTTCTTGGAAGGATGCAGCAGATAAGAAGCTGTTTGTTTCCAATGACGCTTTGGTAATACCAAGTAAGACTGGACGACTAGTAGCAGGGACGCCACCAGCAACTAATGTGTCGTAGTTACGGTCTTTAAATTCTGCGATGTCCATTAATGTTCCTGGAAGGATTTCAGTGTCACCTGGATCCATTACACGGATTTTACGTAACATTTGACGAACCATTACTTCGATATGTTTGTCGCCAATTTCTACCCCTTGCATACGGTAAACACGTTGTACTTCACGTAATAGGTAGTTTTCAACAGATAAAACATCACGAACTTGTAATAATTGTTTTGGATCAATTGAACCTTCTGTCAACGGTGCACCACGGTGGATGATGTCGCCTTCAGCAACTTTCATACGTGCAGTGTAAGGGACAGTATAGGTACGTGTATCTGTTTTTCCTTTGATGGTTACTTCTTTTTGACGTGTGGCAGGATCTTCAGAAATATCGATAACTTCACCGGTTACTTCTGTAATCACTGCTTGTCCTTTCGGATTACGTGCTTCAAAGATTTCTTGGATACGAGGTAAACCTTGAGTGATATCGTCACCGGCAACCCCACCAGTATGGAACGTACGCATGGTTAACTGTGTACCAGGTTCCCCGATAGATTGAGCGGCGATTGTACCAACTGCTTCTCCGACTTCAACGTCAGAACCAGTTGCCAAGTTACGTCCGTAACAGTGCTTACATACACCATGTTTTGTGTTACATGTAAAGACAGAACGGATGGTTACTTTTTCAATACCAGCGTCCACGATTTCTCTGGCAAGATCTTCAGTGATTAATTGATCCGCACCAATGATGATTGCACCAGTTTCTGGATGAACAACTGATTTACGTGTATAACGACCTAATAGACGTTCGTCTAATGGTTCGATAATTTCATTACCTTCACGAATTGCTTCGATTTCAAGACCACGGTCAGTGCCACAGTCGTCTTCACGAATGATTACGTCTTGGGCAACGTCAACTAAACGACGTGTTAAGTAACCTGAATCGGCTGTCTTCAAGGCCGTATCGGTCATCCCTTTACGAGCCCCGTGAGTTGAGATAAACATTTCTAAGACAGAAAGTCCTTCACGGAAGTTTGAGATGATTGGTAATTCCATGATTCGTCCATTCGGAGCGGCCATCAAACCACGCATACCAGCTAACTGTGTAAAGTTGGAGATGTTACCACGGGCTCCAGAGTCAGACATCATGAAGATTGGGTTACGAGCTTCCATACTTTCGATCAGTTTTTGTTGGATTTCGTCTTTGGCACCGTTCCAAACGCCGATTACACGTTCATAACGTTCGTCATCAGTAATTAAACCACGACGGAATTGTTTAGTAATTGTTTCAACTTGTTTGTGGGCAGCATCAATGATTGCTTGTTTTTCATGAAGAACCATGATATCGGCAATCCCTACCGTCATCCCAGCATAAGTTGAGTGTTTGTAACCTAAGTCTTTCATGCGGTCAAGCATTTTAGAGGTTTCCGTAATGTGGAATCTCTTGAAGACTTCAGCAATGATATTTCCAAGATTTTTCTTCTTGAATGGTAAAACTAATTCTTGCTCTTTAATGTGTGTAGGAATGTCTGTACCAGCTTCTACGAAGTATTTATCTGGTGTTTGAACAGTTAAGTTATAGTCTGTTGGTTCGTTCAAGTAAGGGAACTCAACAGGCATGATTTCGTTAAAGATGATCTTACCAACTGTGGTGATTAAGATTCGTTCTTTTTGCCAATCAGTAAATGGTTTGTCACCTAAAAGTGTTGTTTGAACCCCAATCCGTGAGTGTAAATGCACGTAGCCATTTTGCCATGCTAAAACAGCTTCGTTCATGTCGCGGAAGATCATGCCTTCCCCTTCACGGCCTTCTTCTTCCATTGTTAGGTAGTAGTTACCTAAGACCATATCTTGAGATGGTGTAACAACTGGTTTACCATCTTTCGGGTTCAAGATATTTTGGGCAGCAAGCATTAACATACGAGCTTCTGCTTGTGCTTCTTCATTTAGAGGCACGTGAACCGCCATTTGGTCTCCATCGAAATCGGCATTGTAGGCTTCACAAACTAATGGGTGAAGACGAATCGCACGACCTTCAACAAGAACAGGTTCGAAAGCTTGGATCCCTAATCTATGCAACGTAGGTGCCCGGTTAAGTAAAACTGGGTGTTCTTGGATAACTTCTTCTAAGATATCCCAAACTTCATCTTCGCCACGTTCGATTTTACGTTTCGCATTTTTAATGTTTGTCGCAATTTCACGTTGTACTAATTCACGCATTACAAATGGTTTGAATAATTCAATCGCCATTTCTTTTGGTAAACCACATTGGTACATTTTTAAGAACGGACCAACGACGATTACGGAACGACCAGAATAGTCAACACGTTTACCTAGTAAGTTTTGACGGAAACGACCTTGTTTCCCTTTCAACATGTGAGAAAGAGATTTCAATGGACGGTTACCTGGTCCAGTAACTGGACGACCACGACGACCATTATCGATTAAAGCATCGACCGCTTCTTGTAACATCCGTTTTTCGTTTTGAACAATGATGCTTGGCGCATTTAAGTCTAATAAACGTTTTAGACGGTTGTTACGGTTGATAACACGGCGGTATAAGTCGTTTAAGTCACTTGTTGCAAAACGACCACCTTCCAATTGAACCATCGGACGTAAATCTGGTGGAATAACTGGGATAACATCCATTACCATCCAGCTTGGTTGGTTACCAGAAGCACGGAAGGCTTCTAAGATGTCTAAACGACGGATGGCACGTGTCCGTTTTTGACCAGAAGCTGTTTTCAATTCTTCTTTTAATTGCGCAACTTCGCCATCTAAATCGACGTTATCTAATAATTGTTTCACGGCTTCGGCACCCATAGCAGCTTTGAAGGCTTGGCCATATTGTTCACGTTTTTCACGATATTCGCGTTCCGTTAACAATTGTTTTTTCTCTAATGTTGTGTCACCTGGTTCGATGACAACGTATGAAGCAAAATAAATGACTTCTTCCAATGCACGAGGGCTCATGTCTAAAACAAGACCCATCCGAGATGGAATTCCTTTAAAGTACCAGATATGTGAAACTGGTGCGGCTAATTCAATATGTCCCATACGTTCACGACGTACTTTTGAACGAGTGACTTCAACGCCACAACGGTCACAGACAATACCTTTATAACGGATACGTTTATATTTACCACAAGCACATTCCCAGTCTTTGGTTGGACCAAAAATGCGTTCACAGAATAACCCTTCACGTTCGGGTTTTAATGTACGGTAGTTAATTGTTTCGGGTTTTTTAACTTCCCCATAAGACCAACTTCTGATCTTTTCTGGTGAAGCAAGCCCTATTTGCATACTTTCGAATTTATTTACATCGATCAAAAGGAATTCCCTCCATTTCCTTATTTAGAGAAGCTGAGTCAGCAACTTGTTAGCAAATGGCAAGCATCACTTGAAAGAAGGTCTGACGACACTTGGAACAAGTAATGGCTTGCGCAGTTGCAACAAAGTCGCAGTTGAATCAACTCATCAGAGTGGTAGCGACAAATTAGTCTCTGTCTTCGGCTGTTTCAATTTCTTGAACAACGTCTTGTGCTTCTTCTTTCACGACTGATTCTGCTTCTTTTTCCAGCTGTTTCGCTGATTGTTGTTCCGCAAATTTGGTTAGTGCGTCAACGGTGATTAAATCATCATCGTCATCGTCCATATCGCGTAACTCAATCTCAGCTTCCTCAATGTCCAAGACACGCATGTCTAAACCAAGTGATTGTAATTCTTTCACTAATACTCGGAATGATTCAGGCACACCTGGTTTTGGAATTGGTTCACCTTTAACGATGGCTTCGTATGTTTTCACACGTCCGACAACGTCATCAGATTTGTAAGTTAAGATTTCTTGTAATGTGTAAGCAGCACCGTAAGCTTCCAGTGCCCAAACTTCCATTTCCCCGAAACGTTGTCCACCGAATTGAGCTTTACCACCCAACGGTTGTTGCGTAACAAGAGAGTAAGGTCCGATTGAACGAGCATGCAATTTGTCATCAACCATGTGGGCTAATTTAATCATATACATGACACCAACGGAAATACGGTTATCAAATGGTTCACCTGTACGTCCATCGTAAAGAACTGTTTTAGCATCGCTAGCCATACCAGCTTCACGAACAGTTTCCCAAACGTCTTCATCGGTTGCCCCATCGAAAACAGGTGTTGCGACGTGAATACCTAATTGGCGAGCAGCCATACCTAAGTGTAATTCAAGTACTTGTCCGATATTCATACGAGAAGGTACCCCTAATGGGTTCAACATGATATCAACAGGTGTTCCGTCAGGTAAGAATGGCATATCTTCTTCCGGCATAATACGGGAAACAACCCCTTTATTTCCGTGACGTCCCGCCATTTTATCTCCTTCGTGAATTTTACGTTTTTGAACGATATAGACACGAACTAACATGTTGACACCTGGTGATAATTCATCGCCAGCTTCACGAGTAAAGATTTTCACATCATGAACGATACCGCCGCCACCGTGAGGTACACGGAGAGACGTATCACGAACTTCGCGGGCTTTTTCCCCGAAGATTGCGTGTAATAAACGTTCTTCTGCAGATAATTCTGTAACCCCTTTAGGTGTGACTTTCCCAACTAGTAAGTCGCCATCTTGAACTTCAGCACCAATGCGGATAATCCCCATTTCGTCTAAGTCTTTCAACGCGTCTTCCCCAACGTTTGGAATTTCACGGGTAATTTCTTCAGGTCCTAATTTTGTATCACGTGCTTCTGATTCATATTCTTCAATATGCACAGAAGTGTAGACATCGTCTTTAACTAAACGACGGCTCATGATAATGGCATCCTCGTAGTTGTAACCTTCCCATGTCATGAAGGCAACTAAGACGTTTTGCCCTAAAGCCATTTCGCCTTCTTCCATAGAAGGTCCATCCGCTAAAGTATCGCCTTTTTCAACTTTTTCACCTAAGTGAACAATTGGGCGTTGGTTGTAGCTTGTTCCTGAGTTAGAACGACGGAATTTTGTAACCATATATTTGTCTAATGCGCCATTGTCGCGACGAACGCGAATTTCTTTTGCATCGACGAATTCTACGACACCGTCATGTTTACATAGTAAAGCAGCACCTGAGTCATGGGCTGATTTATATTCCATACCTGTACCTACCCACGGAGAGCGTGGTTGAATTAACGGCACCGCTTGACGCTGCATGTTGGCACCCATCAAGGCACGGTTGGAGTCATCGTTTTCTAAGAAAGGAATACATGCTGTTGCGACTGCGACTACTTGTTTTGGTGAAACGTCCATGTAGTCAACTTTGTCTACGGCAACTTCTAAGTTTTCACTTTGTAGACGCGCCATAACAACATCATTGGCAAATGTGCCATCTTCATTTAAAAGTGAGTTCGCTTGCGCTACGATATAATGGTCTTCGATGTCTGCTGTTAAGTAATCTACTTGATCAGTAACACGGCCTGTCGCACGATCAACACGGCGATAAGGCGTTTCGATGAAACCAAATTTATTCACTTTTGCGTAACTAGATAAGCTATTGATCAACCCGATATTTGGTCCCTCAGGCGTTTCAATTGGACACATACGACCATAGTGAGAGTAGTGAACGTCACGAACTTCATAACCGGCACGGTCACGAGTCAAACCACCAGGCCCTAAGGCTGATAGACGACGTTTATGGGTTAACTCACCTAATGGGTTTGTTTGGTCCATGAACTGTGATAACTGTGAAGAACCAAAGAATTCTTTGATACTTGCTACCACTGGACGGATGTTGATTAATTGTTGTGGTGTCAATGTTTCTGTGTCTTGAATAGACATTCTTTCACGAACCACACGTTCCATACGGGCTAAACCAATACGGAATTGGTTTTGTAATAATTCGCCTACTGAACGGATACGACGATTACCTAAGTGGTCGATGTCATCGACATTGCCGATATCTTCCATTAAGTTGAAGAAGTAGCTCATTGAAGCAACGATATCTGCTGGACGAACTGTTTTTACGCTGTCGTCTGGATAGCCGTTACCAATCACATTTACGATACGTTCAGGATCTTTTGGTGAAAGAACTTGAATCACTTGGATTGTCATTGGTTCAGTTACTACCGCATCTTCACTTGGATAGTAAGTTACGCTGTTTAAGCCGTTGTCAATGTATTCGCCTAATGTTTCCATGATTTGGTGTGTTAAAACCGTGCCTTTTTCGACAATGATTTCACCAGTTTCTGGATCAACTAGCGTTTCCGCTAAGGTTAAGTTTAATAGACGTGTTTTTAAGTCTAATTTTTTGTTAACTTTGTAGCGACCAACGTTTGCCAAATCATAACGTTTTGGATCAAAGAAACGTGCAGTTAACAAGCTACGTGAGCTATCTGCTGTTTTTGGTTCGCCTGGGCGAAGACGTTCATAAATGTCTTTCAAGCCTTCTTCTGTACGAGAATCACTTGCGTTTTTGTGTAAATCTTTTTCAATTGTGTTGCGTAAGCTTTCGCTGTCGCCGAAAATTTCGAAGATGGTATCATCTGAACCGAAACCTAAAGCACGAACTAACACAGTTAAAGGAATTTTACGTGTGCGGTCAATCCGAACATAAGAAATGTCTTTCGCATCTGTTTCCATTTCTAACCATGCACCACGGTTAGGAATGACTGTTGAGCCAAAACCTTCTTTGCCGTTTTTGTCCACTTTTCCATGGAAGTAAACACCTGGAGAACGAACTAATTGGGAAACGATAACACGTTCTGCCCCGTTGATGATGAAGGTACCCATTTCTGTCATTAATGGGAAATCGCCGAAGAAGACTTCTTGGGATTTAATTTCACCTGTTTCACGGTTGGTTAAACGTAATGTTACATGTAATGGCGCAGAATAGTTGGCATCATGTGCGCGGGCTTCTTCTACTGTGTACTTTGGTTCTTTTAATTCATAGTCAACAAATTCTAAGGATAAGTTTCCTTGGAAATCATCAATTGGTAAAATGTCTTCAAACATTTCACGAAGTCCCTCATCTAAAAACCATTGATAAGAGTCTGTTTGGATTTCAATTAAATTTGGTAATTCCAATACTTCACTGATACGTGCGAAACTTCTACGTTCGCGATGCTTTCCGTATTTTACTACGTGTCCAGCCAAGCTCTTCACCCCTCTAGTTATAAGTCTATCAAAACACCGATCCGAAAAATTACATTTACGTTACATATATTAAATATATGTAACAAAAAGCATTTTTTGCAGTTTTTAAGCAAAAAAAAACCAAAAATAGAACATGCTTCCGAAAAATTTTCTGGCGTTTCTACTTTTGTTTTCCTATAAAAAACCGGAACGGACAATATTTCGCTCCTGCTTCGTCACTTTCAGATAGTTTTTGCTCTATAGATTCTACTACCTTTGTCTAGAAAAGTCAAGGGTTTCTTTAAGGTTTTCTTTTTCATAAAAAGGAGTTTTTTTGTAAAGGGTTTTAATGAAAAAATGCGTAATAAATAATTACGCATTTTTTCAACAACTAGAAAATATATTCAATTATTTGGTCAATTTTCGCCATATCTTTTAATGGCAAATGCTCAATTTGACTTAATTTTCTTTCAGTGAAGTCCAAAGATTTCAGTTGTGAGATCACTACTTGTCCTTGGGTTTCTATGTCATCGGGCAACGTATATCGAGTGGGAATATTTTTAATGGTGGAAGTAATCGGGCAAATCGCAGCAAACATGGTTTTCCGATTAAATTCATATCTTGACACGACTAAACCAGGGCGTCTCTTCTGAATTTCTTTACCTGCAGCAGGATCAAAATCAATCCATACAATATCTCCTTTTTTGGGAATGTACTTCTTTTCAACGTTCATTAAAAAAGTTCTCTCCCCTCAGGTGCAAGATCATGCCACTCATCTTTTTCATAATACTCACCTTCTGGGCCTTCACTAAATGGATCCTGAATTTTAGGGACTAATGTAATTGTACCGTCGTCAGAATACATCACAATATATTCTTGGTCGACTTTTGGTTTTTTACCATTATCAGTGGGTAAAGTTAAAACGACCGAGCTTCCTTGTCTTCTTGATTTAGTTGTTAGCATGAAATCACTCCCTTCGCTTCATTATACTATGCCTTTGCAATGATGGAAAGAATTTTAAATCACACTTAATGTGACTGAGTTTACTATATAATGCGTGTGGGACAAAAATCACTTTGGATTTTTGCTCCACGCTCAAAAACTGATAAACGGCGGGAACAGAAGCAACACTACGCGTTGCTCCGATCTCAACAACTTCTAAGGTGTTTTCTCGACATGCGTCTCGTCACAGTACAGCCTTCAAAAGAGCTACAGCTCTAAGAGTTGCGATGTTTCACTGTGAAGCATGAACAGATGAAATCATCGTACCTACTTGGTTCTCGGAGTTAAACGCTTCTGGCCCGACCTCCTTTTCCCCTATCTTCTATTCACACAAAAAAACGAATGCAAAGATGCATTCGTTTTTGACTAACCGCCACCTAATAAAAAGTCTAGGACATTCATGCCGCCGCTTGTTTGGCTGCGGTAAAGTTCGGTGTAGCCGCATTGGGTACAGCTAATTGTAATAAATTTTTTATTTTGAACATCAAAAATTTTCGCAAAGTTCCCACCTGTTGCTTGAAATTGGTCCGACACATAGTGCATGTTGCCACATTTCTCACAAACATATTGTTGCTTTTCCATTCCCCTCACTCCTTCTCAATAAAATAAGTATAGCAAACGCCTGCTTCATTTTCCTCCATCCTAAGATGGATTTTTTCACTAGTTGACCAAGCCTTTTCCTTTCCGCTACAATAAGCATAACGAATCGGAGGAAAAAATATGTCGACAAAAAGCCAAGTCCTAACTTTATTGATGAAACAAACGCCCGCATTCCTTTCGGGCGAAGAGATGGCACAACGTCTGTCCTTATCTCGCACAGCTATTTGGAAAGCAATTAATGAATTGAAAAAAGATGGCTATCAAATTACTAGCGTGCAAAATAAGGGGTATCGCCTTGAGAAATCAGATGTCCTTTCTGCAGAAGGCATTCAGTTGGCATTATGGCCACAAACACCGCCTTTAACAATTACCGTCCCAGAAACATCTGAATCTACCATGACCGATGCTAAGCGGGCGATTTTAGACCAGACACCCGACAATACATTGATTGTTGCTGACATGCAAGAAATGCCGCGGGGCAGGTTCGGCCGACCATTTTTCGCTACGCCAGGTAAAGGGATTTACATGAGCATGGTGCTTCAACCGAACCAAAATTTTGAAGAAATCGCTCAATATACTGTGATTATGGCCGTAGCGGTCGCTCGAGCAATGGATGCTCTGGCAGGCGTTCAGACAGAAATTAAATGGGTCAACGATCTTTATTTAAATGGCAAAAAAGTTTGCGGGATTTTGTCGGAAGCCATGAGCAATGTGGAAACAGGGCAGATTTCCAATGTCATCATCGGCATGGGGATTAATTTTTCAATTACAGAAACCGAATTTCCTGAGGACATTCGGCAGAAAGTGACTTCTCTTTTCCCAGATGGTGAACCGACAGCGACGCGAAATGAATTAGTCGCCAACATTTGGAATCATTTTTACCAAATTTTAGACGAACGTTCAACGAAAGACTTTTTAGAAGAATACCGACAACGCTCCTTTGTGATTGGCAAAGACGTCGCTTTTACCCAAAACGGGCAAGACTTCCGCGGCGTTGCGACAACCATTAATGGAAATGGAGAATTGATTGTCCAGTTGCCTGATGGCACGGCCAAAACGTTGTCTTCTGGGGAAATTAGTTTGGACCAGATTGGTGAATGGCGTCGAGGATAAGTGGGGAAATTTAGAAAAAAGCAAGTGGGACATCAGTCGTTTTGACTGATGTCCCACTTTCTACTTCTGAAGATAATCAGCTGAACAAAAGCAGCCCCTTCGGAAATAAGCCGAAATTGACTTTCTCACACAAGTGTTCGGCATATCTTAATCCTTCCAAGTGTTAAGAATCACGAAGAACGTAGTGATTCGATGATGAACAGAACCTACTTGGTTCTTGGCGCTAAGCACTTTTGTCTCAGCCGCATTATCTTGATACCTGATTATTGAACATTAACATCTATCGCTTGATAAAATGAATTAATCGTGTCATTGATATCCCAAACGGCATAAATAACATGGTATCCTTTCCTATCAGCGGGAATCTTTATTCTGTGTGTTTCTGTATCATTGACCATAAATCCTTGACCAGGAGGTAAATCTTGACCTATTGGTTGCCCTACTATGCCAATCAATTCCATTTCGTCCATCGTTAATGGTGCATTAGGATTCCATCCAGGTTTCGTCATATAGTATCTAAAACGATTGGTCTTATGTTTTGCCGTCATCACCCATTTAAAATTATTCTCTCCTGTTGTTATATTACTTTTTACCCAACGAGTGGCTGTTTGTTCATCTAGTTTGGAATAGCTTGCTAATCCAGCTGAAGGCAACCTTCCATTTAATTGACCCGTGTCTAATAATTTAGTTGGCGCTTCAATTCCTTGGGGTGTCGTGATAATTTCTGGCTGTGAGCTGTCTTGACCAGGTCCCCATCCAAATCCGTTTGCTTCCGCATTTTTGACTCGACTGACTGGGCTATCAACATAGCCGTGTGCATAACTCTGCTGTGCATCTCCTAAAGCAAAAACACTGATCATCGTTGCGCCTACTGCAATTATGAATAACATCATTTTTTTCATGTATATCGCTCCCTTATAAGCAAAACCCTTCAAAAAACATGTAATCTTAATCAACTGAAACATAAAATCTCCACAACATCATTTTTACTTTTTCGATAGCGACCATCAACTTTGTGCACAATTATTGTCGACATATTTATTTTAAATGAACTAGCAATTCAATAGCAACTGTCCGCCTTTTTTACTGAGAAAAACTTATAGCACTCTTATAAAAAATGTTTGTTTTTTAATTTATCATTATTGAACACCAACTATTTATAGCGGTTAACCGAGAACAGCCTTGTACACTTTTTTTTTTAGAATGCTCAAGTACTGTTTTTTTAACTGCTTCACTTCCCCACACCTTTAAATTTATTTAAAAAACAATAAATTTTCTTAAACTTCATTGTGAGAACCGCTGCATAAATTCTATACTTCTAGCGTTAGATAAAATAACCTTGTTAGGTGAGGCTCCTATCCAAACATAGGCTATTGCGCAGAAATGTCGAAAGACACCAATGTGTAAAACAGGAATGGTCGAATTAAGGCTCTTCTAAAAATAGCTAAGAGAAATCTTTACGTTGGATAGTGCTAAAGCTCAGACGATGAGAACCGATTGGCTTGCTGTGTCCTGTTTAGTCGCAAGCGCTTATTTACGATCGATGCTGGCTTAGTCTACTCTTTCAAGGGAAAAAGAAAGGGATTCTCATGCAAACATCGAATAAAAAATTTCCACTTTATGCCCTAACAACGCTTGGTTTTACTTTCCTCACTTTGTTAGTGGCGGCTAGTCCAAATTGGTTTCAACAAATGGACGAAGCTATTTATCACATCAAATGGCAATTAAATGCCCCACTTTTAACAGCGGTCAATCTGTTAGCAAAAACAGCCACAATTGGACCAATGCTGCTATTCTTCTTATTATTGATGGTATACCTTTTACGCAAAAAAGAAAAAATCCTAGCCTTTTGGGCTGTCAGTAACCTATTAGCTGTCGGCTTTTTAGGGAGCGTTTTTAAACATGTGGTGGGTCGGGCTCGACCAAACCTAGGCGCTTTAGCTGACCGGAGCTCTGCTAGCTTTCCCAGCGGACATTCATTATTAGCAATGGCGCTAGTCTGTACGATTTTGATCATTTTGGCCTATCTTCATGTCGAAAAAACCAAAGGCATCAAAATTTTCTTACTCACTTATTTAGTTTTGATTGTGTTAGGTCGCTTAATCTTACGCGTTCATTATCCTAGTGATGTCATCGCTGGGATGCTCCTAAGTTATAGCTGGATCAACTTTTCATTTCAAATTGTTCAACGTTATTTGCCGGCACCTGAACCAGAGGAAGCAGAAGTACCGACACAACGCCGGCGCCGCCATTCTCGTAAAAGAAAAAGTTTATTCGTGGTCTTCAGTTTAACTCTTTTATTTTTAGGCACACTTTCTGTTTCGGCTTACGGCGTCAGCATGTATCGTAATTTGCAAAAAACGGCGAACACCATGTATAAACCAAGAAAATCTTCCACGAAGAGTCCCGATTTAGCCAAAGGTGAGCCGGTTAGTTTCTTAATTATGGGAATTGCGAATGACTCAAAACGCAAAACCGATTACCGCTCCAACGCCTTGATGGTGGTTACAGTGAATAATCAATTACAAAAAACTACCATCACTAGCATCCCGCGTGACTACTATGTGGAAATGGCTGGCACCAATGGCGAATACAATAAAATCAATGCGGCCCACGTTTTCGGTGGTGCCGATATGCAAATTAAAACGGTTGAAAATGTCTTACACATCCCAATCAATCATTACTTTTCAATTGATATGGATGCTATGAAGGACCTTGGCGATGCGGTGGGCGGCGTCACTGTTGACAATGCCTTTGCTTTTGACGCTGAAGGGATTCATTATCCGAAAGGCAAACAGCATTTAGGGGGCTGGGAAGCTTTACAATATGCGCGCATGCGTTACGAAGACCCCGAAGGCGACTATGGTCGTCAACGCCGCCAACGAGAAGTTTTAATCGAATTAACCAACAAGCTACTTTCTTTTAACAGCTTGCTAAAATATCAAGAAATTCTGGACGTAATCGGCGAACATGGTGAAACCGACTTGTCCTTTGACCAAATGATGGCGATGCTAAAAAAATACACCCCCGCACTAAAAACGATTGAAACCGATCAATTAAAAGGCTACGATTACACTGGCGATGGCGTGACAGGGATTGAAGGTATTTCTTATCAACTTGTTGAAGAGAGTGAACGCCAACGTGTCGAAAATGCTATCAAAGAACAAATGAATCTCTCTACGAAAGACACTGAACAATCGCAATAACGACTAAAAAGCAGCGCCCCTTAATGAAAGGGGCGCTGCTTACTTTGGCTAGTTAGACGGTCATTTCAAAAATATTAATTTTTGTCACCGTTAGTAACGGCTCTACATCAGAGAGGTATATTAGCGCATAGCTCTCTTTTCATTACCATTATAGTACAATTGCCTAAAAAATATATTGGAAACTAATTATTTTTTGTTTTACATAGTATACTCTAAGCGTAGAGAAGTTATGGCGGCGGCAAGCGCACAGGAACATGCGCTTTGCGACGAGAATCGCAACAAAGTGAGAAGCGTAGGAGCAGAGACTTTCCCTTTCGGTGGTGGTGCTTATGAATGTAAGTACTAAAATCTATGAAAGGAGAGGCCTTTTGTCTATCGCAGAAGCTTTAGCTCTGATGATTAGTTTCGGTTCTTTTATCGCAACGTTAATCTTCGGAATCCTAGAGGCTGTAAAAGAAAACAATAAAAAATAACCGTCAACTTTAGCGAGCACGGTTATTTTTTATAAATCACTAAAAATCGCTACCGTCTGAAACGGCTCTACACTAGAGAGATATGTTGGCGCATACCTCTCTTTTCATTACCATTGTAGCACAACGACCATCAAAAGACCATCAATAAAAATGCCCGAGCCTTAGAAAAATAAGAGGCTCGGGCATTTTTATTTTTATGGGCCAGTCACTAAATTCCAAGTGACGGCGGCTTGGTATTGTTGGCCAGACATGCCTTGATTGGCGGGCACTTCTAGTTTGATGTTAGCAAACGTGAAGTCCAACTGATAAACGTCACTACCTGTGAACTGTTGGTTAGCGACCACCGCTGTTGCGGTATTGTCGGCGGTTAAATTCACGGTGCCAGTCTTGCCAAGCGGTGTCTTGGTTTCTGTTGGTTGGTTGTAATCGGTAAAGCTGGCAGCAGCGGCCGTTCCTAGCAACAAGCGGGTCGTTGTCGGCAAGCTGTCTGTCGCTGATTTCGGTTGTGACAGCTGCGCCGTTAAGCTCCAATTCGGTTGGGTTTTCTTGATCCGCAGATAGGGATTGCGTGTGCCGTTGCCATAGTAATCAGCGGCTTTTTTCAAGCCATGCTGTTGCGTGCTTCCCGCTACCCCAACCTGACCAAAATTGAAGGTTGGAACACTGATGAAGCCTTCCCCAGTTGGTTCCTTTGTTTCTTGATCTAAATCTTTAATCCGGACCGTATCTGAGGCAGTCAGTTTGTTGAAGTTCCCTGTGACTTCCACAGCGGCTTTTAGCACTTGGTTTGGTTGTCCAGTAACTTTTGTTCCTAGGAGATTAATCGTTAGTTGACCGCCCACAGGAAGACTACTGTCTAAAGGAATCTCAAAACCTGCTTCCCACTGCTCTTTCGTGATTGGTCGAACTTTCGTATTTTGACCAGTACCTAAAATAAACAGTTCCGTGGGCGTACTAATTCCAGTCGCCCAGTCAGTGGTTGGTTTAATCTTAACTGAAGTTAAAGGTGCTTCTCCAGTATTTTTTAAGAGCACTTCCCAATATTCCATGGTTGCGCCATTGTCAATGACATCGACTGCACCACGCATCGTTAAGTTAGCGCTGATGTTTGCTTCTTTGTAGACTGCCGTCATATCGTCATTGCCATCAAAGGTTGTATTGTATGTTGGCGTAGTGCTGGTTGTTAAGGTACTGGGCTTGGTTTTACCTTTGTACCAGCCTTGGAAAATGTAAGTTTTACCACCTGTTGTATAACTAGCTGGTAAGGCTCTTGCGCTCGTGTACTTGAAGGTATTGCTCGTCATGGGAATCTGGTTCCCCTGCGTGAAGCCTGTTGGCGGCGTGATTTTAGTGCCGTTGGTGTCCACGAAGTTTTCGGTGACTTGTTTACGGGTGACTGTGTAGACTAATTTGGATGCATTTACTGGATTTCCACTAAAAAGATTCATGGTAATTAGAGGCTTACCTCCGTCACTCGCATAACCCATCAATGTATTGAATACTCCACTACTTTCCTTTGAAAAATATACCCCATCTGTATCAAAGCCTAATAAGGCGATATTTCCAGCACTCAGGTTATATTCTGTTGGCACTTGATTAGGATCTATAATTGTGGCGCTACCACTGGTATAGTTATAGCCATACATTTTCATAACACTTTTCACCGTATCTAATTCAATACTATTGACATATTTTAATTGTTGATTGATCGCTAGTTTATCTAGAGAAAAATTAAGTCTGTTCGTACCATTAATTGGTTTGTCATTCCCATAAACTCGCAATAGCTCTGGTGATAATGGCATCGTACCATTGTTAAGACTTAGTGTGTATTGTCCGCTACCTTTGCTTTTGGAGGTTAAATCGTACAAATCTGTATAAAGCCTATCACTCGTTCTTTGCACACGATATTTGCCGCTAAAAGTTAACGCTGGCGTGAAGCCAACCCCTTTTTCGTCTACAAAGTTTACATCTAATGATGGATACAACGTTGTGACTGCCTCTTCCTCATACACCACCGTCAAATCGTCATTCCCATCATAGGTCACCGCATAGCTTGGCGCTTTGGTAGTGGTCAAGGTATTTGGCTTGGTTTTGCCTTTGTACCAGCCTTTGAATTTGTAGGTTTTGCCGTCTGCTTGATAGGTGTCTGGCAAAGTACTAGCTTGTTTGAAGGTGAAGTCATTGCTGGTCATTGGTGTTTTCTTGTTTTGGGTAAAACCTGTTGGCGGTGTAATGGCTACGCCGTTAGTATCTACGAACTTTTCGGTGACTTGTTTCCGAGTGACTACGTAATTAAGTGTTTCTCGGTACGTGGTAGTGCCATCAAAACCTACTAATATTGGCCCACGTTCTACAGAATCTGTGCGAAGCATCGTTAATACGTCAGTAATTTCTGGAGCCAAAGCTAATGAATTTAGAGAAAAGATATTTGCACTATTTTTAGAAAATATTCTATCCCTCTGAGTCAAATTCTGTTTAACATAATTACCAAATTGAGCTGCTTCAGATGTTTGTTGCTCACTGTATCTGGTCATGTTTATACTACCAGGCGGGGCAACAATACTGTCGACATACTTTAATGTGTTATCAATCTTTAATTGTTCAATTGCGTACAAATTATGAGTGTAACCTGCTGGTAAATTTGTGAGAAAATCGTACGGCATAGGAATCGTTGCATTGACAGCTACTCGATATTGGCCACCGCCTGCATTAGAAGAAACAATTGGATATCTATCAGCGTATGGTCGCCACTGACTAGTTGCCGTGTGGCGAGCTAATTTATAATACGTCCCTGATAACGTTAAGTTTTCATCAGCAAAAGCTTTTCCTGTTTCATCAGTAAAGCCAAAAATCATTCTCGGATAAATCACTTGATCATTCGGCACCCAACGTGGCGAAATACTCTTTTGTCGGTCATTTTCACTACTATTTTCTGGTACCGATTCTGTTGTTTCAGTTTTCACCTCTGGTATTTCTGCTTGTTTCTCTGTTTCCTGTGTTACTTCTTCCCGACTCGTTTCAGTCGTTTCTTGACTGCTTTCCGTACTTTCTTGCGTTGTGCTACTTGCTACTGTCGGACTACTTTCACTCGTGACTGTTTCCGCAACTGCGGTCACGCCAGAAAAGGCGTTAATCACTAAAGAACTACACAAGCCAATGGTTGCTAAGCGTTGCCAGTTAATTCTCTTCATGTTGTCCCTTCTTTCTATGTACCATTTTGATTCATGCTATTCTCTTTCTTTATGTATTGGTTTATGTACAGCTTTTAATTTTCTCCATTCTATCAAAAAAAGGCGGACTTGAAATTTCAAATTTTGCTACAGCTAAGTGACTTTTCCGACGATTCCTATTATACCAAGGTAGAAGAGTCCTTTTTTACTAGAAAAATGCGCGAAAAACCAAGAAAATCTGCCATTTTGCTTCTGATTCTCAGCCAAACCCCTTAATTTTTATAAGAAAAAGCTCAAAATGTTAGTATCAACCACTAACATTTTGAGCTTTCCTCATGATAACTTAACTATTTTAAGGACCTGTAACTAGGTTCCACGTAATTGCGGCTTGGTATTGTTGCCCCTTGACCCCTTGGTTGGCTGGCACTTCAAGTTTGACATTGTTGAAGGTGAAGTCCAACTGATAAATATTACTCCCAGTGAATTGCTGGTTGGCAATAATCCTAGTGGCCGTGTTGTTGGCATTCAAACTAATGGCACTCGTAGTACCGACCGCATTTTTCAACTCGGTAGGTTGGTTGTAATTTGAGAAACTCGAAACAGGAGCCGCCCCTAATAATAAGCGGGTCGCTGTAGGCAAGCTGTCTGTCGCTGATTTCGGTTGCGACAGCTGCGCCGTTAGGCTCCAATTCGGTTGGGTTTTCTTGATCCGCAGATAGGGATTGCGTGTGCCGTTGCCATAGTAATCAGCGGCTTTTTTCAAGCTGTGCTGTTGCGTGCTTCCCGCTACCCCAACTTGACCAAAATTGAAGGTTGGAACACTGATGAAGCCTTCAGCCGTTGGTGTCACAATTGCTTGATCATTGTCTTTCACACGTACGGTGGCCGAAGTAGAAACACCACTGTAATTCCCACTGGTGGTAATCCCAGCGCGCAAGACTTGCCCCGCTGTTCCCGTCGCTTTCGTAGTGAACTGAACCGTGGCAGATTTTCCTGCGGGAATGTCAGTGCCTAAGCTAACACCATTGGTCCACGTAGTTGCTGTGACGGGGACTGTTTTCGCGGTGCCGCCAGCTGGCGTGACAATCATGGCAGTTGGTGCTGCTAAGCCAGTTGTCCAAGCGGTTGATTTCTTGATGGTCGCCGTGGTTAGTGGCGCTTGGCTTGTATTGGTAATTGTGGCACGCCAGGTGACATTGCCGCCGCTAGTCACGGTTTCAGCGGTAGTGCGAGTTAAAGCGACACTTGCTTTGGGCACTTCTTCCTTATACATCGCCGTCATGTCGTCATTGCCATCAAAGGTTGTATTGTATGTTGGCGTAGTGCTGGTTGTTAAAGTATTAGGCTTCGTTTTACCTTTGTACCAGCCTTGGAAAGTATAGGTCTTGCCACCTGCGGTATAAGTTGCTGGCAAGGCTTTTGCGGCTGTGTACTTGAAGGTGTTGCTAGTCATGGGAATCTGGTTCCCCTGCGTAAAGCCTGTTGGCGGCGTGATTTTAGCGCCACTTGTGTTCACAAAGTTTTCGGTGACTTGTTTACGGGTGACTGTGTAGACAGCCATAGAGTTAATTGTATTTGTTGTATTGAAACCGAACATACGGATTGAGTTCATATATGAGCTGATATCCATATATAAAAGAGTACTAGCATCTTGAACAAAGTAGCCATTTGTACTAGTGAACTTGTCTAACCCGCCTACGTTAGCATCCTCTATTATAGGTGGCTGATTCACATCAAAGATTGTCGAGGCATTCGGCGTATAATCATACCGTGTAACCTTATAGGTTGTTTTCGTCGTATCCAAGGCGATACTATCAACATATTTCAATTGATTTGTTATAGAGAATTGATTGAAGCGGAAGTGCAGTTGATTTCTCCCATTGACCGCAATATTATTTCCATAAATTTTAAGCAACTCTGGAGACAGCGGCATCATTCCATAATTAGCGCTTATTGTATATTGCCCATTCCCTTTACTTTTTGATGTTACATCGTATAAGTCGATATCTAATAAATCACTCGTTCTTCGAACTCGATATTTCCCGCCAAAAGTCAAGGTAGGCGTGAAGCCAACACCCTTTTCATCTACAAAGTTTACATTCATTGATGGATACAATGTTGTGACTGTCTCTTCTTCGTACACAACATTCAAATCGTCATTATCATCATAGGTCACCGCATAGCTTGGTGCTTTAGTCGTGGTCAAGGTGTTTGGCTTGGTTTTACCTTTGTACCAACCTTTGAACTTATAGGTTTTGCCACCTGTTGTGTATGTGTCTGGCAAGGTGCCACTTTGTTTAAAGGTGTATGGGTCACTGTTAATTACTGTTTGTTTTCCTTGCGTAAAGCCTGTTGGCGGCGTGATTTTAGTGCCGTTGGCATCGACGAAGTTCTCAGTGACCTTGCGATTAGTTAAGTGATAATAAACTGGACTACTGAAAGTTGTATAATTTGCATATCCAGAGACCATGTCAGTACTATAAATTACTCTCTGTAAAAATTCTGGATATTTTACACTAGGATCCACCACTGAATATGACTCATATGGCGCATAACTCTGATCTGGTTTCTGTGTCAATCTTAAAAAAGCAATTACCGATGCTTCTGGGAGAATCTGATCATCATAGCGGACACTATATTTCCTAGTATATGCTGGCAATGGATAGCTTGGATTGATTTTGCCTGTTTTATCATAAAGATTTAACGATTGATAGTACCTTGGAAGTTTAATTGAGAAATTAGCGTACGCATCTCCATTATAACCTGTTTCAGTAGGGCGAGCTATAGATGTTGCAGGCATTGTAACGTTTTTTAAGTTGCCTACTGTTGTGGCACTTTGATTGGTGGCAATGGTTCCAAAAGAAACAGTATCATCTGCTCCCCCTCCTGTTCCTCTATAAGCACTGGTTTTGTAATCATAGGTGATATTAATATCGGCAGGATTTGCTAATTTTCCATCTTCACCAACGAACCCGAATTGATAGGTCAGTGCTGGGAAATCAAAAGCTTCAATCTCCTCATACACCACATTCAAATCATCATTATCATCATAAGTCACCGCATAGCTTGGCGCTTTGGTGGCGGTCAAGGTGTTTGGCTTGGTTTTGCCTTTGTACCAACCTTTGAACTTATAGGTTTTGCCGTTGCTTGCTTTATAAGTCTCTGGCAAGGTGCCACTTTGTTTAAAGGTGTATGGGTCACTATCGATAACGGTTTGTTTCCCTTGCGTGAAGCCTGTTGGTGGCGTGATTTTAGTGCCGTTGTCGTCCACGAAGTTTTCGGTGACTTTGCGGTTAATTAAGTGATAGTATACTGGCCCACTAAAGTATGTATAGACATTATGAGAAATCTTGCCTGGAGGTGTTACATACCTTTGCATTAATAAAGGATAACCATGTCCATCCACGCTAGTATCATACATTTTATAGTATCCGGCTTCATCCTTGGTTAAATTTAAGGCATGAAATTCGTCAATCCAATTATTTATTACACCACTGTCATATTGTTTAACTATAGGCACTGGATACTTAGGATTTATCTTACCATCAGAGTTATAAATACTAATAGAACTATAATACTTTGGTATTGTTAACCTAAAATTACTTGGTACTGAATATATTGCTCCTCCAGCAGGTTGCGCTAAACTAACAGCTGGAACAACCATATTTTTTAAATTGTCTGCTGAATCGGTAGCTTTTTCATTAGCAGATATAACAGTCCATTTAACTGGCACAGTTGTTCTATCCCCTCTGGCGTAATCAAAGAGAATAGAAAACGGGGCTGGGTTCATTAAGTTTCCTGCCTCATCAACAAAACCAAACTGATAATTCACTTTTGGAAAATTATAAGTAGCCTTAGGAGAAATTTTATTAATTTCTGGAATTGTTTTAGCTCCTTTATTAAGATAATCACTAATTACAGTTTTTTCTTTATCATCACTTATTTTTTCCACTACTTCTGGTTTCTCTGTTTCCTGTGTTACTTCTTCCCGACTCGTTTCAGTCGTTTCTTGACTGCTTTCCGTACTTGCTGGCGTTGCGCTACTTGCTGATGTTGCTTCCTTAGCGCTACTTGCTACTGTCGG
>OKMD01000096.1_pt1 | contig 23963 bp, 16 predicted proteins | sample 1610551 | NCBI WGS metagenome assembly OKMD01 (sample SAMN04436661, study PRJEB24849) | human gut metagenome | biome: human gut; feature: NICU; material: stool | host: Homo sapiens | place: USA: Saint Louis, MO | collected 2010-06-20
CAGTTATTCTGAGGCAACGTTATAGCTTTTGCTTTCAAATTACTGGGGATCCCTCAGCCCCTGGGGAGAGGGTTAGGGTGAGGGGGTCTATTGATTACCCGCCCACACCACCATCACCTTATCGCCCTTGTGCTCGCGCACAAAGCCGTAGCCTTCTTTCATCGACAGCGTTGTTTGCTTGCCTTCACCCACCGCCGGATGACGGGCGCGGAACTGCCCCAGAAGCTGCCAGTGGGCGACAGTTAACGCCTGTTTACCCGTGACGTCCTGCCAGTTCATATCCGAACGGGTTCCCTGTAGCGGATCGGAGCCCGTCGGGCCGAATGGACGCTCTGATTCATCGCCGTAATAGATCTGGACGCTTCCCGGTGCCAGCAGCAGTAACTCAGCGGCGCGCTGGCCCCCTTCACGGAACAGACGCGTATCATGGGAGGAGAGATAGCTCAGCACATTAAAACTTTGCAGCTTTTCTGCCATTTGCTGCCAGGTCAAATCCATATCGGCCAGACAGTCCACCGCTTTCGCCGCCTGCTCCTGATAGTCAAAGTTGATCATCGCATCGAAGCCGTGGCGGTAATAATCGCTCTGCATCACGCCGTGGCCCCAGGATTCACCGGTCATCCAGAATGGCGCATTGTCGAGTTTTTTGTCCGGGTTGGCGGCTTTCCACGCGGCCAGCGCCTGGCTGGCCTGGTTTTTCAGTTGCTGCCAGGCTTCAGGCTCAACGTGCTTAGCGGTATCGACCCGGAAGCCGTCGATGCCGTAGTCACGTACCCACTGGCTGAGCCAGTGGGTCAGGTAATCTCGCGGCGTGAAATTCGTCATCACTTTCGCGTTGGTGTCGGGCTTGTGTTGATAAAAGTTCGGCAAACCTGACGGGATCTTAGATTCCGTTTTCAGATCCGGCAGGAAGGCCAGCGACATGGTCAGATCGTCAAAGCCCGGGTTGTCATAATCACCGATATCGGTACGGATCCATTTTTTACCCCACCATTTTTCCCATGCGGCTTTGTCACTGAAGTTGATGTAATCGTTGAAGCTGTGCCAGCTTTGACCGGCGCCTGGCTTCCAGTCAGTCCAGCGCTCGCCGAGGGTTTTTTTCAGCTCATCGCCTTGCAAATAGAGCGCGCCAAACTGATACTCCTGCATATCTGCAAGCGTCGCATAACCCGCGTGGTTCATGACAATGTCAAACAGGACGCGGATACCGCGCCTGTGCGCGTCGTCGACAAGCTGGCGTAAATCATCTTCGCTGCCCATGTTGGCGTCGAGTTTCGTCCAGTCCTGAGTGTAATAGCCGTGATAGGCGTAGTGGGGGAAATCCCCTTTGGTGCCGCCGCCAACCCAGCCGTGGATTTGCTCCAGCGGTGAGCTTATCCAGAGCGCATTAACGCCCAGTTGCTGAAGGTAATCCAGTTTGCTGGTAAGCCCTTTCAGATCGCCGCCGTGGAAAGTACCAATCTCCTGCATACCGTCTTTATGGCGGCCATAGCTGTTGTCGTTGGTGGGGTCGCCATTTACGAAGCGATCGGTCAGCACGAAATAGACGGTGGCGTTTTGCCAGCTGAATGGCGCGGGTTTGTCCGTCTCGGCGCGCTCAAGCAGCAGCAGGCCATTGCTGTTGGCGGCTGGCTGAAGAATTACTTTGCCGTTTTGAACGGTCGCGGTCTGTTTGCTGTAAAAATCACGCACCACCGTGCCTTCCGGAAAGGTGTTAACGACATCGATCGTGAGCGGTTTGCCGTCCCACTTCGGGCACTGGCGGGTAACGTTTGCGACAGGCTGTGGCGCCGCACTTTGTACCGTCAACATCAGCGTCGGCGTTCCCGAGCGCGTATCAATACGCATCTGATAAACGCCGTCACGGAATAACCGCCACTGCGGTGGGGTCCCTTCGCAGGGTTTGAGCGACAGCATCTCGTTGAGTTTAATGGCACCTGTCGGCTGCCAGCACGCGTTATCAAGACTCAACGTCAGCGGGCGGGTACCCTTCGCAAGCGTTGCCTGGCTGGTAAAGACGCCGGTACCTTCAGCGCTAAACGCGTTAAATTCCGGCGATGACCAGTCGGCATGCGCGAATGCGGGTAACATCAGAACAGCTAATGCAGTGCGTTTCATTCCATTTTCCTGTCGCGGCATTTTTGACCAGTGTGCCACTCGGCTCAGGGGAAAAACTCCTCCTCTGAGGCTTTCTGCCAGGAGGACGCGAAGGGATGAGTGATCCCGCGCAAAATTAGGCAGTTATCTGCGATATCGCGCACATTTTTCCAGTGCTGGTGATTTAATGAGCATGTTCCGGATGACATAGTTTCGGAATTGGACTATTTGTATACGTGCTCTTGAGGACTATTTTTGGTATGATTTGAGATTCCGCTCTCAAATTTTTGAAGAAAATAAGGTGTTGGAATGTTTATATCCGACCAGGAGACCTAATGATATCGACTCCCATTCGACGATATGGGGCCGCGATACTCATGTTACTCACCATGGCATTTTCAGGTGAGGTGCTTGCAAAGACGCACGCGGATACAACGAGTAAGAAAGCCCACGTAATAAAGACGACAAGCAGTAAGGTTAGCAGTAAACAAGAGTATTCTCGCAATAGTGCAAAGAGTAGTTCACTTCCTGATTTGCGAAAATACCCTTCCGGGACACCAAGGAAAAAAGCGTTTCTCCGGACGGTAATGCCTTACATTAAAAGTCAAAATGCCGCGATTACTGCGGATCGTAACTGGCTGATCTCCAAACAGTACGATAGCCGCTGGTCGCCGTCTGAGCGCACTCGCCTGAAAGACATCGCCAAACGCTATAAAGTGAAGTGGAGCGGGAACACGCGTCGCGTGCCGTGGAACTCACTGTTAGAGCGTGTGGACATTATTCCAGGCAGTATGGTCGCGACAATGGCCGCCGCCGAAAGCGGTTGGGGCACCTCGAAGCTGGCGCGCAACAACAACAATCTGTTTGGCATGAAATGCGCAAAAGGTCGTTGTACTAATGCACCCGGCAAGGTGAAGGGCTATTCACAGTTTGAATCGGTGAAAGATTCCGTGAATGCCTATGTGGTGAACCTGAACACCCATCCGGCCTACTCCTCGTTCCGTAAGTCACGCGCTCAGCTGCGTAAGGCGGATCAGGAAGTAACGGCTACGGCGATGATCCACAAGCTGAAAGGTTATTCCACTCAGGGACAGCGTTATAACAATTACCTGTTCTCCATGTACCAGGATAACCAGCGTCTGATTGCCGCACATATGTAATGAAAAACGCCTTCCACTGGAAGGCGTTCTTTTTTCTAGAGCAGGACTTCACTGTACCGTTCCCGGTACTCCTTCGGCGTGGTGTCATACTCTTTTCTGAACACCGAATAGAAATACTGAAGCGACGGATAGCCGCACATCTGTGAAATCTCGTTGATCGACAGCGAGGTGGAGATCAGCAGACTGCGCGCTTTCTCCAGCTTTTCCGCATGGATCACGGCGTGAATCGTCTCACCGACTTCCTCTTTGAACCGCTTCTCCAGATTCGAACGTGAAATGCCGACCGAATCGAGCACCTGATCGACCTTAATCCCTTTGCAGGCATGATTGCGAATGTAGTGCATCGCCTGAATCACGGCCGGATCGTTTAAGGAGCGGTAGTCAGTTGAGCGACGCTCGACCACGCGAACGGGCGGAACCAGCAGACGCTGGAGCGGCAGGGATTCGTTGTCTAACAGTCTGTGCAGCAGCTTTGCGGCCTGATAGCCCATCTGACGGGTACCCTGAGCCACGGATGAGAGCGCCACGCGCGACAGATAGCGCGTAAGCTCTTCGTTATCAATACCAATCACGCACAGCTTTTCAGGCACCGGAATATGCAAATGTTCGCACACCTGTAATACGTGGCGGGCGCGGGCGTCCGTCACGGCGATAATCCCTGTCTGGGGCGGCAGAGTTTGCAGCCAGTCAGCCAGGCGATTTTGTGCGTGCTGCCAGTTTTCTGGCGCGGTTTCCAGCCCCTGATAAACGACGCCGCGATACTTCTCCTGGGCAACCAGCTGGCAGAAGGCATATTCACGCTCCATCGCCCAGCGCTTTCCGCTGGTGGCGGGCAATCCGTAAAACGCAAAACGATGTACGCCTTTCTCCTTTAAATGGAGGAAGGCGGTCTCGACCAGAGCATGGTTATCCGTGGCGATGTAGTGAACGGGGGGGTAATGTTCCGGTGTATGGTAAGAGCCGCCAACGCCCACGATAGGCACGTCGACGCCACTCAGCAACTGTTCAATCACGGGGTCGTCAAAGTCAGCGATGACCCCGTCTCCCAGCCAGTCTTTGATGTTCTCCAGACGGGTACGAAAATCTTCTTCGATGAAAATATCCCATTCGGATTGCGACGCCTGCAAATATTCGCCAACCCCTTCAACCACCTGCCGGTCATAGGCTTTATTGGCATTGAATAACAACGTAATGCGGTGACGCTTTTCAAACATGGCTCATTTCCCAAATTAGTCACGATAGTGTTATCAGGCGCGCCGCTTGGTGGCAGAGTCCATCCAGACTGCCAGCAAAAGAATGGCACCCTTGACGATATACTGCCAAAACGTCGGCACGTCCATCATACTCATCCCGTTATCCAGCGAAGCCATAATAAATGCGCCCATCACCGCCCCCGCCACGCTGCCAATGCCCCCGGCGAGGCTGGTCCCGCCAATCACGCAGGCGGCGATGGCGTCCAGCTCGGCAATATTACCCGCAGACGGGGAGCCCGCCCCCAGTCGCGAACTGAGGATCAGCCCCGCGATGGCCACCATCAGGCCGTTGATGGCAAAGACGGCGAGTTTGGTGCGTTCTACGTTGATACCAGATAAACGCGCGGCTTCCAGATTGCCGCCGATGGCATAAATACGGCGACCGAATGCGGTACGTGTGGCCATAAACATTCCACCTAACAGCAACAGCGCCAGTAGCAGAACGGGCGTTGGGACGCCGCGATAATCGTTTAACAGCCAGATGGCGCCCAGCACAATCACCGCAGTAAGCGCCTGACGGCCGACAACCGAGGTTGAGGCAGGCGAGGCCAGCCCCAGCGCCTGGCGACGCATGCGTCCTCGCCATTGCCACGCGACAAACGCCATCAGCCCAACCACGCCGATCGTAAAACCGACGCCATCAGAGAGGTAGCTTTGGCCAATCTGGGACATCGAGGCGCTGGTCGGGGAGACGGTGGTGCCGTTGGTGATCCCAATCAGAATGCCGCGGAAGGCCAGCATCCCCGCTAAGGTGACGATAAACGACGGGACTTTACGGTAGGCCACCCACCAGCCATTCCACGCCCCCAGCAGCAGACCTAGCACCAGCGTGACCGCAATCGTCAGCGGCAGCGGCCAGCCGAGCCAGACGTCAAAAATTGCCGCCACGCCGCCGAGCAGACCCATCATCGACCCTACCGACAGGTCAATTTCCGCTGAGATAATCACAAAGACCATCCCCACCGCCAGGATCCCGGTGATGGCGGTCTGACGCAGCAGGTTAGAGACGTTACGTGCGCTTAAATAGGAGCCATCGGTCATCCAGGTAAAGAACAACATGATCACGATAATGGCGGCAATCATTACAAAAACTTGCAGATTCAGCGATTTAAGTCCTGCGAACGCACCGGGCGTCGGAACAGCGACTTTGATATCAGACGGGTTGCTTTTCGACATGGCGTTCGCTCCTTAAGGCAGCTTCCATCACCTGCTCTTGCGTCAGGTTCTGGTTGTTCAGGTTGGCTTTGAGTTTCCCTTCATGCATGACCAGCACGCGGTCGCTCAGCCCCAGCACTTCAGGCAATTCGGACGAGATAACAATGACGGCAATCCCTTGCTGCACAAGCTGGTTGATCAGCTTGTAGATTTCATACTTCGCGCCGATATCGATCCCGCGGGTGGGTTCGTCCAGAATTAAAATGCGCGGATTAAGCAGCAGGCAGCGCGCCAGAATCGCTTTCTGCTGGTTGCCGCCGCTCAGGCGTCCTATCGCCAGCTCCGGCGAGGAGGTTTTCACCTTAAGCCGGGCAAGCGACTGGAGAATACACTGCTGTTCTGCGGCATCATCCAGGCTGCTCAGCGCGCCGGAAAACTGGCTGAGCGCCGCCAGCGTGATATTTTTTCCCACCGCCATTACCGGCACGATGCCGTCTTTTTTGCGGTCTTCTGGCACCATGGCAATGCCCTTAGCAATAGCCTGCTGGCAGTTGTCGATTTTTACCGGCTGACCGTCGATATAAATTTTGCCTTCCCAGCGCCCCGGCCAGACGCCAAAGAGACACTGCACGGCCTCGGTTCTTCCCGCACCCACTAAACCCGCAATGCCGAGAATTTCGCCGCGGTGCAGCGAGAAGGAGAGGTTATCCACGCGCTTGATATGGCGGTTAACGGGATGCCACGCCGTCAGGTTTTCCACGCGCAGGAGCTCTTCGCCGATGGTGTGCGGTTCGTTGGGATACAGCGCGGTGAGTTCGCGACCCACCATCATGGTGATGATGTCATCCTCGCTCATGCCTTCTGCTTCACGCGTGCCGATGTGCTGCCCGTCGCGGATGACGCAGATGGTGTCGGAAATGGCTTTCACCTCATTGAGCTTGTGCGAAATATAGATGCAGGCGATACCGTGGTTTTGCAGATCGCGGATGATATTGAGCAGTACGGCGGTTTCCTGTTCGGTGAGTGAGGCGGTTGGTTCGTCGAGGATCAGCAGGCGCACCTGTTTGTTCAGCGCCTTGGCGATCTCGACCAGCTGCTGCTGGCCTAAACCTAAGTCGCCCACGCGCGTATCCGGTGAGATAGCCAGGCTCACCTGAGCCAGCAGTTTTTCGCAGCGCAGCGTCATGGTGTCGTAATCCAGTACGCCGTGGCGTGAGAGTTCGGCACCGAGAAAGATATTTTCCAGCACGGTAAGGTGCTTCACCAGCGCCAGCTCCTGGTGAATGATAGCGATGCCTTTACGTTCGGTATCGCGGATGTGCGTGGCCTGGAGCACCTCACCGGCAAAAACGATTTCGCCCTCGTAGCTGCCGTGCGGGTAGATCCCGCACAACACTTTCATCAGCGTGGATTTTCCCGAGCCATTTTCGCCGCACAGCGACATCACTTCGCCGGGATTCAGCCGCAGGCTTACGTTATCGACTGCTTTCACCGCCCCGAAGGCTTTGGTGATGCTTTTCATTTCAAGTAAATAAGACATAACTGCTCCGCATAGCCCAACAGATGAACAGGGCAGGTCAATGCGCCCCTGCCGGGCAGGGGCTGCGCTGGATTACAGTTCACTCTTCTTATGGAAACCGTCTTTCACCACGGTGGCGTCAATATTCTCTTTGTTGACTTCGATAGGGGTAAGCAGGCGAGCAGGTACGTCTTTCAGGCCGTTATTTAACGTCGCGTCTGCTTTAGGTTGCTGGCCATTGCCCAGCTCAACGGCAATTTCGGCGGCCGTATTGGCAAGCTCGGTAATGGGCTTATACACCGTCATGGTCTGGGTACCCGCGATGATGCGTTTTACACCCGCAAGGTCGGCGTCCTGGCCGGAAATAGCGACTTTCCCGGCCAGACCCTGCGCGCTCAGCGCCTGAATGGCGCCACCCGCAGTGGCATCGTTAGAGGCCACCACCGCATCGATTTTGTTGTTATTTGCGGTCAACGCGTTTTCCATAATTTTCAGCGCGTTTTCCGGTAACCAACCGTCAGCCCACTGGTCGCCGACGACTTTAATTTTGCCCTCGTCGATATACGGCTTCAGCACTTTCATTTGTCCCTGGCGGAACAGTTTGGCGTTGTTATCCACAGGCGAGCCGCCCATCAGGAAATAATTCCCCTGAGGCACTTTTGCGACCAGGCTTTTAGCCTGTAATTCACCCACCTTTTCATTGTCGAACGAAATATAATAATCAATATCGGCATTATTAATCATGCGGTCATAAGCCAGGACTTTTATCCCTTCCTGTTTCGCTTCTTTCACCACGTTGCTTAATACCTGGCCGTTATACGGGATAATGACCAGCACATCGACGCCACGGTTGATCATATTCTCGATTTGCGACATTTGCGTCTCTTCGTTTCCGTTAGCGGACTGAACGAACACCTCCGCGCCGAGAGATTCCGCTTTTTTAACAAAGATATCGCGATCTTTTTGCCAGCGCTCCAGGCGTAAGTCATCAATCGCCATGCCGATTTTGACCTCTTTGGCGTGTCCGACAAAGCTTGCAAGCAGGAGAGTAGTGCAGAGCGTTAGGGTCAGGTTCTTTATCTTCATAATTATTAGGCCTTTTTGTAGGGGTATGTGTAGCTGAGATAAAAGAAACGTTCACTGCTGAGACGCAGCAAATTTTTAACGTGGAAAGGCCTGCTGGCAATTACAGATTTTTATCTTCTCATTACGATATTTGGTTTATTTCTGAATTTATGACCGCGATCGGATTTTAAAAAGCGTAACCTATTAATTACATTTGATTCTGGAATGCGCGCCGAAAAATAGTTTGTCTGCGCATTATTTTGCGAGCCAGCGCACAATTGCGCATTATCTCAATAGCAGTGTGAAATAACGTAATTGAGCAACCTCCAATGTCTATTCACTATTACTCCAGAAGCAAGACCACGCCGCATACCCTGATTATGGAGCTCAATATGCAAGCTTATTTCGACCAACTCGATCGCGTTCGTTTCGAAGGCACGAAAACGACCAATCCTTTAGCATTTCGTCACTACAACCCGGATGAGCTGGTGCTGGGTAAGCGCATGGAAGATCACTTGCGCTTTGCCGCCTGCTACTGGCACACCTTCTGCTGGAACGGTGCCGATATGTTCGGCGTGGGCTCTTTTGACCGTCCATGGCAACAGCCGGGCGAGGCCATTGAGCTGGCGAAGCGTAAAGCCGACGTCGCGTTCGAGTTCTTCCATAAGCTGAACGTGCCGTACTACTGTTTCCACGATGTGGACGTGTCGCCGGAAGGGGCATCGCTGAAAGAGTATCTGAACAATTTCGCGCAGATGGTCGACGTACTGGCTGAAAAACAGCAGCAAAGCGGCGTGAAGCTGCTCTGGGGTACGGCTAACTGCTTTACCAATCCTCGCTATGGCGCGGGTGCGGCAACCAACCCGGACCCGGAAGTCTTCAGCTGGGCGGCAACCCAGGTCGTGACCGCGATGAACGCCACGCATCAGCTGGGCGGTGAGAACTATGTACTCTGGGGCGGTCGTGAAGGCTATGAAACGCTGCTGAATACCGACCTGCGTCAGGAGCGTGAGCAGATTGGTCGCTTTATGCAGATGGTTGTGGACCACAAACACAAAATCGGTTTCCGCGGCACGCTGCTGATTGAGCCAAAACCACAGGAGCCAACCAAACATCAGTATGATTATGATGTCGCCACCGTGTATGGCTTCCTGAAGCAGTTTGGTCTGGAAAAAGAGATCAAAGTGAATATTGAGGCTAACCACGCTACCCTGGCGGGCCACTCGTTCCATCACGAAATTGCCTCTGCGATTGCACTGGGCATCTTCGGCTCTGTCGATGCTAACCGTGGTGATCCACAGCTGGGCTGGGATACCGACCAGTTCCCGAACAGCGTGGAAGAGAATGCGCTGGTGATGTACGAGATCATCAAAGCGGGCGGTTTCACCACCGGCGGCCTGAACTTCGACGCCAAAGTGCGTCGCCAGAGCACCGACAAATACGATCTGTTCTACGGGCATATTGGCGCGATGGACACCATGGCGCTGGCGCTGAAAGTAGCGGCCCGTATGATTGAAGACGGTGAGCTGGATAAGCGCGTGGCGAAGCGCTACAGCGGCTGGAACAGTGAGCTGGGCCAGCAAATTTTGAAAGGTCAGTTATCGCTTGCGGAGATCGCGAAGTACGCTGAACAGCATCAGCTTGCGCCGCAGCATCAGAGCGGCCATCAGGAGCTGCTGGAAAACCTGGTCAATCACTACCTGTTCGATAAATAACAGCATCCAGGCCCGGTAAGCGCAGCGCCACCGGGCATTTTCGTCAAAGGAGCCACCACATGTATATCGGGATCGATCTTGGCACGTCGGGGGTGAAAGCCATCCTGTTAAGCGAGCAGGGCGATGTATTAGCCACGCACACTGAAAAGTTGCAGGTTTCACGTCCGTATCCGCTTTGGTCGGAACAAGATCCGGAGCAGTGGTGGCAGGCGACAGAGCGTGCGATGAAAGCCTTAGGCGAGCAGCATAGCCTGCGCGACGTGAAAGCGCTGGGCATTGCCGGGCAAATGCATGGCGCAACGTTGCTGGATAGTCAGCATCGCGTTCTGCGCCCGGCTATTCTCTGGAACGATGGCCGCTGTGCGGAAGAGTGCGCGATCCTTGAGGAGCGTGTGCCTGCATCCCGTGAAATTACGGGCAACCTGATGATGCCCGGTTTTACCGCGCCAAAACTCCTGTGGGTGCAGCGCCATGAGCCTGAGATTTTCCGTCAGGTGGCGAAGGTTCTGTTGCCGAAAGACTACCTGCGTTTTCGCATGACGGGGGATTTTGCCAGCGACATGTCTGACGCCGCGGGTACGATGTGGCTCGACGTGGCGAAACGGGACTGGAGCGAGGCGATGCTGGATGCCTGCCAGCTGACGCGCGACCATATGCCTGCGCTGTTTGAAGGCAGTGAAATCACGGGGGCTTTGCAGCCTTCTGTTGCTGAACGCTGGAACATGCCAGCCGTACCTGTCGTCGCCGGCGGCGGCGATAATGCGGCGGGTGCGGTCGGCGTGGGGATGGTCGAGGCAGGGCAGGCCATGCTCTCGCTCGGCACTTCCGGCGTCTATTTTGCCGTCAGTGACGGGTATCGTAGCAACCCGGGAAGCGCCGTACACAGCTTCTGCCACGCGTTGCCGGGTAAATGGCATTTGATGTCGGTGATGCTGAGCGCGGCTTCCTGCCTCGACTGGGCGGCAAAGCTAACCGGAATGGCGGACGTCCCGGCGCTTATCACAGCGGCACAGCAGGCAGATGATAATGCCGGTGCGGTCTGGTTTTTACCGTACCTTTCCGGCGAGCGGACGCCGCATAACAACCCGGAAGCGAAAGGGGTGTTCTTCGGTCTTACCCATCAGCACGGCCCGGCAGAGCTTGCGCGCGCGGTGCTTGAAGGCGTTGGCTATGCTCTGGCGGACGGAATGGATGTCGTGCATGACTGTGGACTGACGCCATCCAGCATTACGTTAATTGGCGGCGGTGCACGAAGCAGCTACTGGCGGCAAATGCTTTCCGATATCAGCGGGTTGCAGCTGGACTATCGTACGGGAGGCGATGTCGGCCCGGCGCTCGGTGCGGCACGGCTGGCGCAAATTGCGCTGAACCCGGATAAACCACTGCACCAGCTTTTGCCCCAGCTGCCGCTTGAACGGCAGCATCGTCCTGATGCGAAAAATCATGCTCGCTATGCTGAAAGACGAGACGTGTTCCGCAAAATCTATCAGCAGCTTTTGCCGCTAATGTCATAAACAGGAGCCGGGTGGCGCTAACGCTTACCCGGCCTACCAGCCTTCAACCGGGTTAGCTTACAAACCTGCGCGTATCGATTCTTTGCAGCAACATTGACAGCAGCAGGCTGACAACCAGCGTAACGGTAAATATCCAGACAATATCCAGCACCGGCCAGCTTTTAAGCTCAACGCCGCGGGTGCGCAGGGCGTGGATCACCAGCGCGTGAAAACCGTAAATGCCCAGCGAGTGGCGAGAGATAAACCCCAGCACCGGAAGCGGGCGGGCATTCAGGGTGTTTTTAACCAGCGTCAGCAGAGAGATCGCGCAGATAAAGACCATCGGCCCGCAGTAGAGATACCAGGTATCGGCAAAGTTGCCGCGCCATTGCAGCTCATGCAGCGTCCCGCGAGAGATAATAAACACACCGACGAGAAACGCGGCCGCGCATAGCCAGTTTATTCCTCGCTTTTGCGTCTCCATCATGCCAATGGCGCGCCCCAGCATGCCGTACAGCACGTAATAAAACGTATCCCCGGTGATATAAAGGTTAACGGGCAGCCATTCAAAGCCATCAATTTTCTGTGAAACGGTATTCGGGTTGGCCACGATCCCGATTATTACCATCAAGGCCAGCAGCATTTTACCGCTGACGTTTTTTACCTGAATTAACGGTGACACCAGATAGATAACGATTATCGCGAAGAAAAACCACAGATGATAGAACACCGGTTTTTGCAACAAATTGAGCAGGGAACGTTCAGCGTTAATTGAAGTGAACAGGATGATATAGAGCAGCGAAATGGCGCTGTAAAACAGCAGACAGGAGACAATACGGATGAAATGTCTTGGCTGCGCGCTACGCTCGCCAAAAAAGAGAAAACCGGAAATCATAAAGAACAGCGGGACGCTCACGCGGGAGGCCGAGTTCAGAATATTGGCGACATCCCAGTTAACAGGGCTGATACTGTGCGCGTTCGTGACATACCAGGTCGTTGTGTGGATCATCACCACCATCAGACAGGCTATTCCCCGCAGGTTATCAATCCAGTTAATTTTTGACTGCATCAGTTCCTCTGTATTCCTGATAAAAAAAGTGTGACTGCGATTGTGTAAAACTTTTCCCTTGGAAAATTCTGAGTTTAGCCAGGCTAACTTGTAGGGAGCTGGCGAGATTCGCAGAATGACGGACTTTAATCTATAAACGTGTTGCTACTAAAAATAACAGCCACTGACCAGGGCGGTAATAAAAATGATGATGAAGCGTGGGGTGTCACTCTTTCTGCTGCTCTTATTAACAGGATGCAGTGCTTCTGAGGAGATACCTGTCCAAAAAGCGCAGCAGGGGAAAATGAGCCCGGAGCGTTCCCTGAATATGGAACAGCTGTGCAGGGATCAGGCGGCTCACCGCTATAATTCCGAAGCACAGAAAATTCATATAAACGGCTTCGAGCGCTTTCAGGGCAGCTATGAACTGAAAGGCTATACGGCGCGTAAAGAGGGCTTTGTCTGCTCTTTTGATGCAGACGGCCAGTTTTTACATCTCTCAATGCGTTAAATTGCTCGTATAAGCAGCAACCAGAGCCTTCGCAGGTTCTGGCTGTAGGGCTTATTCCCCAATTTTCCCTAAACTACCCCGTTTCGTACTGTATATCTTGCAGCCAGCGGGTATACTGATCCCTTCCATTTAAAACCACACGTATCCAGCACGAAATACTATGCAAAAGTTTGATACCAAGACCTTCCAGGGCCTGATCCTGACCTTACAGGATTACTGGGCTCGTCAGGGCTGCACCATTGTTCAACCTTTGGACATGGAAGTTGGCGCAGGCACCTCACACCCGATGACCAGCCTGCGCGCGTTAGGGCCAGAGCCAATGGCGACCGCCTATGTGCAGCCATCCCGTCGTCCGACCGATGGCCGTTACGGCGAAAACCCGAACCGTTTGCAGCACTACTATCAGTTCCAGGTGGTGATTAAGCCATCACCCGACAACATTCAGGAACTGTACCTCGGGTCACTGAAAGAGCTGGGTATGGATCCAACCATTCACGACATTCGTTTCGTGGAAGATAACTGGGAAAACCCAACGCTGGGTGCCTGGGGTCTGGGTTGGGAAGTGTGGCTGAACGGCATGGAAGTGACCCAGTTCACTTACTTCCAGCAGGTTGGCGGTCTGGAATGTAAACCGATTACCGGCGAAATCACCTATGGTCTGGAACGTCTGGCCATGTACATTCAGGGCGTAGACAGCGTTTACGACCTGGTCTGGAGCGACGGCCCGCTGGGTAAAACCACCTACGGCGACGTGTTCCATCAGAACGAAGTGGAGCAATCCACCTATAACTTCGAATACGCGGACGTGGACTTCCTGTTCACCTGCTTCGAGCAGTACGAGAAAGAAGCCCAGCAGCTGCTGGCGCTGGAGACTCCGCTGCCGCTGCCTGCCTACGAGCGTATTCTGAAGGCTGCCCACAGCTTCAACCTGCTGGATGCCCGCAAAGCGATCTCCGTGACTGAACGTCAGCGCTACATTCTGCGTATTCGTACCCTGACCAAAGCCGTTGCAGAAGCTTACTACGCGTCCCGTGAAGCCCTTGGCTTCCCGATGTGCAACCGAAACAAATAAGAGGCGGCCATGTCTGAGAAAACTTTCCTGGTGGAAATCGGCACTGAAGAGCTGCCACCAAAAGCCCTGCGCAGCCTGGCTGAATCTTTCGCTGCGAACGTCACTGCTGAGCTGGATAACGCTGGCCTGGCGCACGGTAACATTGAGTGGTTTGCTGCGCCGCGTCGTCTGGCGCTGAAAGTGGCAAACCTGGCGGCGTCCCAGCCGGATCGCGAAGTTGAAAAACGTGGCCCGGCCATTGCTCAGGCGTTCGACGCGGAAGGCAAGCCGAGCAAAGCGGCAGAAGGCTGGGCGCGCGGCTGCGGCATCACCGTTGATCAGGCTGAGCGTCTGACCACCGACAAAGGTGAATGGCTGCTGTACCGTGCCCATGTGAAAGGCGAAAGCGCCGAAGCGCTGCTGCCTGACATGATCGCGACCTCGCTGGCAAAATTGCCGATTCCTAAGCTGATGCGCTGGGGCGCGTCCGACGTACACTTTGTGCGTCCGGTTCACACCGTGACCCTGCTGCTGGGCGATACCGTTATCCCGGCGACCATTCTGGGCGTGGCGTCCGATCGCGTGATCCGCGGCCATCGCTTTATGGGCGAGTCGGAGTTCACTATCGACAATGCTGACCAGTACCCGCAGATCCTGCTGGAGCGCGGCAAGGTCATTGCTGACTACGAACAGCGTAAAGCCAAAATCAAAGCGGACGCAGAAGACGCGGCGCGCAAAATTGGCGGTAATGCCGATCTGAGCGACAGCCTGCTGGAAGAGGTGACTTCGCTGGTCGAATGGCCGGTTGTACTGACCGCGAAATTCGAAGAGAAATTCCTGGCCGTTCCGGCAGAAGCGCTGGTTTACACCATGAAGGGTGACCAGAAGTACTTCCCGGTTTACGCCAACGACGGCAAGCTGCTGCCAAACTTCATCTTCGTGGCGAACATCGAATCGAAAGATCCGAGCCAGATTATCTCCGGTAACGAGAAAGTGGTGCGTCCGCGTCTGGCGGATGCCGAGTTCTTCTTCAATACCGACCGTAAAAAACGTCTGGAAGACAACCTGCCGCGTCTGCAAACCGTACTGTTCCAGCAGCAGCTGGGTACGCTACGCGACAAGACCGACCGTATCGCGGAGCTGTCCGGCTGGATTGCCCGTGAAATTGGCGCCGACGTTAACCACGCTACCCGCGCGGGCCTGCTCTCCAAGTGCGACCTGATGACCAACATGGTGTTCGAATTTACCGACACCCAGGGCGTGATGGGCATGCACTACGCGCGTCACGATGGCGAAGCGGAAGACGTGGCGGTAGCCCTGAACGAGCAGTATCAGCCGCGCTTTGCCGGTGACGATCTGCCGTCTAACCCGGTTGCCTGCGCCGTGGCGATTGCCGATAAGATGGACACCCTGGCGGGTATCTTCGGTATCGGTCAGCATCCGAAAGGCGATAAAGACCCGTTTGCGCTGCGTCGTGCTGCGCTGGGCGTGCTGCGAATCATCGTAGAGAAGAACCTCAACCTCGATCTGCAAACGCTGACCGAAGAAGCGGTACGTCTGTACGGCGATAAGCTGACCAACGCGAAGGTTGTGGATGATGTTATCGACTTTATGCTCGGTCGTTTCCGCGCGTGGTATCAGGACGAAGGTTACTCCGTTGATACCATTCAGGCGGTGCTGGCGCGTCGTCCGACCCGTCCGGCAGATTTCGATGCGCGTATGAAAGCGGTATCCCACTTCCGTACGCTGGAAGCGGCGTCTGCGCTGGCCGCGGCCAACAAGCGTGTATCCAACATCCTCGCGAAATCCGACGAAACGCTGAACGAGCGCGTCAACGCTGCAACCCTGAAAGAGCCGGAAGAGATTTCTCTGGCGATGCAGGTTGTGGTGCTGCGCGACAAGCTGGAGCCGTATTTCGCGGAAGGTCGCTACCAGGAAGCACTGGTGGAGCTGGCGGAGCTGCGTGACGTCATCGACGCCTTCTTCGAGAAGGTGATGGTGAACGTGGAAGATAAAGAGCTGCGGATTAACCGTCTCTCGATGCTTGAGAAACTGCGTGAGCTGTTCCTGCGCGTGGCGGATATTTCGCTGCTGCAATAACGTAAAAAACCCGCCCCTGACAGGCGGGAAGAACGGCAACTAAACTTTTTCTCTTCGTAGGCCGGGAAAGCGTAGCGCCTCCCGGCAAAAGCCCGATGGCGCGATGCTTATCGGGCCTACGTTACTTTGAGATACTTTTCCTTATTTACACCCTCTCAAACACCGTCGCGATACCCTGACCCAACCCAATACACATCGTTGCCAGTCCGAACTGGGCATCTTTGCGTTCCATCAGGTTAATCAGCGTGGTACTGATACGCGCCCCGGAGCAGCCCAGCGGGTGACCGAGGGCGATCGCGCCGCCGTTGAGGTTAATCTTCTCGTCGATCTGATCCATCAGCCCCAGATCTTTAATGCACGGCAGGATCTGCGCGGCGAACGCTTCGTTCATCTCGAACAGGTCGATATCACTTGCGCTCAGCCCCGCTTTTTTCAGCGCCAGTTTTGACGCCGGAACCGGACCGTAACCCATGATGGAAGGATCGCAGCCCACGACTGCCATCGAACGCACGCGGGCGCGTGGCGTCAGGCCTAATTCGCGGGCGCGGCTCTCGCTCATCACCAGCATCGCGGCGGCACCGTCGGACAGGGCAGACGAGGTGCCCGCCGTTACCGTACCGGTGACCGGATCAAACGCCGGACGCAGGGTAGAAAGCGCTTCGACCGTGGTTTCCGGGCGGATAACTTCGTCGTAGCTGAACTGCTTCAGTACGCCGTCTGCGTCGTGACCGCCGGTTGGGATGATCTCATTCTTAAAGGCACCAGACTGCGTGGCGGCCCAGGCGCGGGCATGCGAGCGCGCGGCAAACGCATCCTGCATCTCACGGCTGATGCCGTGCAGACGGGAGAGCATCTCGGCGGTCAGGCCCATCATACCGGCGGCTTTCGCCACGTTGCGGCTCATGCCTGGATGGAAATCGACCCCGTGGCTCATCGGCACGTGGCCCATGTGCTCCACGCCGCCCACCAGACAGGCCTGCGCATCGCCGGTCATGATCATCCGTGCCGCGTCGTGCAGCGCCTGCATCGACGAACCGCAAAGACGGTTGACGGTGACGGCCGGAACCGAATGCGGGATCTCCGCCAGCAGGGACGCGTTACGGGCGATGTTAAAGCCCTGCTCCAGCGTCTGCTGCACGCAGCCCCAGTAAATATCGTCCAGCGCTGCTGGGTCCAGCGCCGGGTTACGCGCCAGCAGGCTACGCATCAGGTGCGCGGAGAGATCTTCCGCGCGCACGTTACGGAACGCACCGCCTTTTGAACGGCCCATCGGGGTGCGAATCGCATCAACAATGACAACCTTTTCCATTGTGACTCCTTAAGCCGTTTTCAGTTCGCCAACCGGACGGGCTGGCTCAACTGCTGGGTAGTAGGGTTCGTTATGGCGCGCTTTGTTACGCAGCCCTTCCGGCACCTCATAAAGCGGGCCGAGGTGCTGGTACTGCTGAGCCATATCGAGATAGCGGGCGCTGCCGAGCGTATCCAGCCAGCGGAACGCGCCTCCGTGGAACGGAGGGAAGCCGAGGCCGTACACCAGCGCCATATCCGCTTCTGCCGGGCTGGCGATAATGCCTTCTTCGAGGCAGCGCACCACTTCGTTGACCATTGGGATCATCATCCGTGCGATGATCTCATCGTCGGTGAAGTCGCGTTTTGGCTGACTGACGTCGGCCAGCAGGCCATCCACCGCCGGATCTTCTTCTTTCTTCGGTTTGCCTTTGCTGTCTTCTTTATAGCGCCAGAAGCCCAGACCGTTTTTCTGCCCGAAGCGGTTGGCGTCGAACAGGGCATCAATGGCGTCGCGATAATCTTTCTGCATGCGCTGCGGGAAGCCCGCCGCCATCACCGCCTGCGCGTGATGGGCAGTGTCGATGCCGACAACGTCCAGCAGATACGCCGGGCCCATCGGCCAGCCGAACTGTTTTTCCATCACTTTGTCGATTTTGCGGAAGTCTGCGCCGTCGCGCAGCAGCTGGCTGAAACCGGCGAAGTACGGGAACAGCACGCGGTTAACGAAGAAGCCCGGGCAGTCGTTAACCACGATCGGCGTTTTGCCCATCTTGCTCGCCCACGCCACCACTTTGGCGATGGTTTCGTCGGAGGTTTTTTCCCCTCGGATCACTTCGACCAGCGGCATGCGGTGCACCGGGTTAAAGAAGTGCATCCCGCAGAAGTTTTCCGGACGCTTCAGCACGCTCGCCAGTTCGCTGATAGGAATGGTGGAGGTGTTAGAGGCCAGCACGGTTTCCGGACGCACCTTGTCTTCGGTTTCGGACAGTACCGCTTTTTTCACTTTCGGGTTCTCGACGACCGCTTCAACCACCACGTCCACACGGTCGAAACCGCTGTATTCCAGCACTGGCTGGATGGTGGAGATCACGCCTGCAAGCTTCAGACCATCAATTTTGCCGCGCTCAAGCTGTTTATTCAGCAGCTTGGCCGCTTCGGTCATGCCCAGCGTCAGGGATTTCTCGTTGATGTCCTTCATCACCACCGGCACGCCTTTCCAGGCAGACTGGTAGGCGATGCCGCCCCCCATAATGCCCGCGCCGAGTACCGCCGCGTGTTTTGGCGTTTCAACGTTTTTGGTGAGTTGTTTGGCTTTGCCTTTCACGAACTGATCGTTAAGGAAGATACCAACCAGCGCGCGGGCTTCGTTGGTGTGCGCCAGCGGGACAAAGCTCTGGTTTTCAAGCTTCAGAGCGTCATCACGGCCCAGACGGGCTGCCGCTTCAATGGTTTTCACCGCCGTGATCGGCGCCGGGTAGTGTTTACCCGCCGTCTGCATCACCATGCCTTTGGCGATGGTGAAGCTCATGGTGGCTTCAATTTTGCTGAGCTTTAATGGCTCCAGCTTTGGCTGACGTTTGGCTTTCCAGTCGAGATCGCCGTTAATCGCCTGACGCAGAATGGCGATAGCACCCTCAATCAGTTTTTCAGGCTTAACCACGCCGTCCACCAGGCCGATTTTCTGCGCCTGTTCTGCGCCGACATCTTTACCCGCGGCAATGATCTCCAGCGCGCTGTCGGCACCCAGCATGCGCGGCATACGCACGGAACCGCCAAAGCCCGGCATGATGCCCAGCTTGGTTTCCGGCAGGCCGATGCGCAGGTCCGGCGTCGCCAGACGGTAGTCGGTCGCCAGCACGCACTCGCAGCCACCGCCCAGCGCGTAGCCGTTAACGGCGGAAAGGGTCGGGACAGGCAGATCTTCCAGACGATTAAAAACGCTGTTGGCAAAGTGCAGCCACTGGCTCAGCTGTTCTTCAGGCACCAGGAACAGCGACAGGAATTCGGTGATATCCGCGCCAACGATAAAGGCCGCTTTGTTGGAGCGCAGCAGCAGCCCTTTCAAATCTGATTGCTTTTCAAGTACATCCAGCGCCTGGCCAAGACTGGCCACCGTCGCGGTATCAAGCTTGTTCACTGAGCCGGGGGCATCGAACACCAGTTCGGCAATGCCATCTTCCAGCCAGTCTACGTACAGGGTGTCGCCTTTGTAGAGCATGTCGGTCTCCTGAATCCAGCAATTGGATCTGGTCATACCAGATGAAACGGAGTGTGGAATTTATGTTAATAAAATGCAAATTAGTCATTAAGAAATTGCTGCGCTGATCACGGTCGGTGGAAATCACGCAGCCGGAGTGAGGTGTGCTAAGATGCGATGACTTGAGGTCAAAAAAACGAAAGGAAGAATGATGGACTCACTGGCTTCGCTTTATAAAAATCATATCGTTACCCTACAGGAACGTACCCGCGATGTACTGGCCCGCTTCAAGCTGGATGCCCTGCTGATCCACTCCGGCGAGCTGATGAATACTTTTCTTGATGACCATGCTTATCCCTTCAAGGTTAACCCGCAGTTTAAAGCCTGGGTGCCTGTCACGCAGGTTCCAAATTGCTGGCTGCTGGTGGATGGCGTGAACAAGCCGAAACTGTGGTTCTACCTGCCGGTCGATTACTGGCACAACGTGGAGCCGCTGCCGACCTCATTCTGGACCGAAGAAATTGACGTGATTGCGCTGCCAAAAGCAGACGGCATTGGCAGCCAGCTGCCAGCGGCGCGCGGCAACATCGGCTACATTGGTCCGGTTCCTGAGCGTGCGCTGGGTCTGGATATTCCGGCAGATAAACTCAACCCGAAAGGCGTGCTGGATTATCTGCACTACTATCGCGCCTACAAGACCGACTACGAACTTTACTGCATGCGTGAAGCGCAAAAAACGGCGGTGAATGGCCACCGTGCGGCGCATGAAGCGTTCCAGTCCGGTATGAGCGAGTTCGATATTAATCAGGCCTACCTGACGGCGACCGGCCACCGTGATACCGACGTGCCGTACAGCAACATCGTGGCGCTGAATGAACATGCCTCGGTTCTGCACTACACCAAACTGGATCATCAGGTTCCGGCTGAGATGCGCAGCTTCCTGCTGGACGCGGGGGCTGAGTACAATGGTTATGCGGCAGACCTGACCCGTACCTGGGCGGCGAATGCGGATACCGATTTTGCGCAATTGATTAAAGACGTGAACGACGAACAGCTGGCGCTGATTGGCACCATGAAGGCCGGAACCAGCTACGTGGATTATCACATCCAGTTCCATCAGCGCATCGCTAAACTGCTGCGTAAGCATCAGATTGTCAAAGACATGAGCGAAGAGGCGATGGTTGAGAACGATCTGACCGGGCCATTTATGCCGCACGGTATCGGTCACCCGCTGGGTTTGCAGGTTCATGACGTCGCGGGCTTTATGCAGGACGATACCGGTACGCACCTGGCGGCACCGTCTAAATATCCTTATCTGCGCTGCACCCGCGTTCTGGCGCCGCGTATGGTATTGACCATCGAGCCGGGCATCTACTTTATTGAATCCCTGCTGGCGCCGTGGCGCGAAGGACAATTCAGCAAGCACTTCAACTGGGAGAAAATTGAAGCGCTGAAGCCGTATGGCGGCATTCGTATCGAGGATAACGTGGTTATTCACGAGAGCAGCATTGAGAACATGACGCGAGATCTGAAGCTGGCCTGATGGAAAGCTGGCTGATACCGGCCGAGCCGGTCACCTTTGTTGGGGAAATCAAGAAAAGCCGCTTTATCACGCTGTTGGCGCATACCGACGGCGTGGAGGCGGCGAAGGCGTTCGTCGAGTCCGTCCGCGCGCAGCACCCCGATGCCCGCCATCACTGTGTGGCGTGGGTCGCCGGGCCGCCAGACGACTCACAGCAGCTTGGGTTTTCTGACGACGGTGAACCGGCGGGTACGGCCGGAAAACCGATGCTCTCCCAGTTGATGGGCAGCGGCGTGGGTGAAATCACCGCCGTCGTGGTCCGCTACTACGGGGGCATTTTGTTAGGCACCGGAGGGCTGGTTAAAGCCTACGGAGGTGGTGTCCAGCAGGCGCTTAATCTGCTGATAACAACCCGCAAAACGCCACTTACGGAATATACTTTGTTATGCGATTACGCCCAGCTATCGGGTATCGAAGCACTGCTTAAACAGTTTAACGGTGTCATCGCACACAGTGATTATCAGGCAATGGTGCAATTACGCGTGGCGCTTCCTCAGGCGGAACTGGCTGCTTTTTCAGCAAAACTCGCTGATTTTAGTCGCGGTTCATTGCAATTACTGCCGATTGAAGAATAATCCCCACCTCACAATTTTGAATACCTAAGGAAGCGGCTGAGATGCATTTTCGTGCCATTACCCGAATCGTTGGATTGCTGGTCATACTTTTCTCCGGGACAATGATCATTCCCGGACTGGTGGCGCTCATCTACCGGGACGGCGCGGGGCGTGCATTTACGCAAACCTTTTTTGTCGCGCTGACAATTGGCTCCCTGCTGTGGTGGCCAAACCGCCGTGAGAAAGGTGAACTGAAATCCCGGGAGGGGTTTCTGATTGTGGTCCTGTTCTGGACGGTACTGGGAAGCGTGGGTGCGCTGCCGTTTATCTTCTCCGAACAACCGAATCTCACCGTCACGGATGCGTTTTTTGAATCGTTCTCCGGATTAACGACCACCGGCGCCACCACGCTTGTGGGGCTGGATTCGCTCCCGCATGCGATTCTCTTTTACCGGCAGATGCTCCAGTGGTTCGGCGGTATGGGGATCATCGTCCTGGCGGTAGCTATCCTGCCGATTCTGGGCGTCGGGGGGATGCAGCTTTACCGGGCGGAGATGCCCGGCCCGCTGAAAGATAACAAGATGCGCCCGCGTATTGCGGAGACGGCGAAAACCCTGTGGCTTATCTATGTCCTGCTGACGGTGGCCTGCGCGCTGGCGCTGTGGTTTGCCGGGATGCCTGCGTTTGATGCCATTGGGCATAGCTTTGCGACTATTGCTATCGGCGGGTTCTCCACCCACGATGCCAGCGTCGGCTACTTCGACAGCCCGACAATCAATACCATCATTGCCATCTTTTTGCTGATCTCAGGCTGTAACTACGGTCTACACTTCTCGTTGCTTAGCGGACGGAGCCTGAAGGTGTACTGGCGCGACCCGGAATTCCGGATGTTTATTGGCGTCCAGCTGACCCTGGTGGTTATCTGTACCCTGGTACTGTGGTTCCACGATGTTTATAACTCGGCGGTCACGACCCTGAACCAGGCCTTCTTCCAGGTGGTATCGATGGCGACAACCGCTGGTTTCACCACGGACAGTATTGCGCGTTGGCCACTGTTCCTGCCGGTGCTGCTGTTGTGCTCTGCGTTTATCGGCGGTTGCGCGGGGTCAACGGGCGGCGGTCTGAAGGTGATCCGCATTCTGCTGCTGTTCAAGCAGGGGAACCGTGAGCTGAAACGTCTGGTCCACCCGAATGCGGTTTACAGTATTAAGCTGGGGAACCGCGCGTTGCCGGAGCGCATCCTCGAAGCGGTGTGGGGATTCTTCTCCGCTTATGCGCTGGTCTTTATTGTCAGTATGCTGGCGATTATCGCCACGGGCGTGGATGATTTCTCTGCCTTCGCCTCTGTGGTGGCAACGTTAAACAACCTGGGGCCGGGGCTGGGCGTCGTGGCGGATAACTTCGCCAGTATGAACCCGGTGGCGAAGTGGATCTTAATCGCCAATATGCTGTTTGGGCGTCTTGAGGTCTTTACGCTGCTGGTGCTGTTTACCCCAACATTCTGGCGTGAGTAAGGAGACATTGGTGAAAACGTTAATTCTTTTCTCAACGCGTGACGGACAAACGCGTGAGATTGCTTCATATCTGGCTTCCGAACTCAAAGAGCTGGGCATTTATTCTGATGTGGTGAACCTGAATCGCACAGAGCAGATTGCCTGGCAGGATTACGACCGCGTGGTCATTGGCGCTTCAATTCGTTACGGCCATTTCCATCCGGCGCTGGATCGCTTTGTGAAAAAGCATACGGCGGAGCTCGCTCAACTGCCTGGCGCGTTTTACTCGGTCAACCTGGTTGCCCGTAAAGCGGAGAAGCGTACGCCGCAGACCAACAGCTATACGCGCAAGTTTTTGCTAAGTTCGCCATGGCAGCCCGATATCTGTTCTGTCTTTGCTGGCGCGCTGCGTTACCCGCGTTACCGCTGGTATGACCGCTTTATGATCCGCCTGATCATGAAAATGACGGGCGGGGAAACGGATACGCGTAAAGAAGTGGTTTATACCGACTGGGCCCAGGTCGCCAGTTTTGCCCGTGAAATTGCGCGTTTAACGGACGATGCGCGGGATAAATAAGCGTTGAGTTTGAAAAGTGAGCGAACGAAATTTTTTTTGTATTTAGTGCTTGTCACTTCAGAAGAACTCCCTATAATGCGCCTCCACTGACACGGAACAACGG
>OKMD01000144.1_pt1 | contig 15399 bp, 12 predicted proteins | sample 1610551 | NCBI WGS metagenome assembly OKMD01 (sample SAMN04436661, study PRJEB24849) | human gut metagenome | biome: human gut; feature: NICU; material: stool | host: Homo sapiens | place: USA: Saint Louis, MO | collected 2010-06-20
CGTACACGTGACCAGGATAAACGCGACTTTACAAAGCATATGCTTCGCCTGCGTCGTCATGACCAGATTAACGGAAAAGAAGTACCGGAAATTATTCTGCTGAATAGCCATGATGGTTCAAGCAGCTATAAAATGATCCCCGGTATGTTCCGTCAGGTTTGCAGTAATGGGTTGGTTGCGTGGAAGGATTTTGGTGAAATCCGCGTACCCCACAAAGGAGATATTGTTGGGCAGGTTATCGAAGGCGCTTACACGGTGCTGAAAACATTTGACGCGGTTGATGAAAATATAGACCTCATGAAAAGCATTCAGCTGACTTTGCCTGAGCAACGCCTTTTTGGTGCGACCGCCCTGGAACTTAAGTACGATGGAAAACCAGCGCCGATTACACCGGAGCAAATTATTAACCCTCGCCGTGTGCTCGACAGAGGCCAGGATTTATGGACCACGTTTAACGTGGTGCAGGAAAATGTGATCCGTGGGGGGATTCGTGGCAGAACGGAAAAAGGGAAGATCACCAGAACGCGGGAAGTCACCGGAATAGATGGTGACATCAAATTAAATCAGGTGCTCTGGAAAATGGCTGAGGAGTTTGCAAAACTGAAGGCCTGAAAATTAAGCCGCTCAACAGAGCGGCTTTTTACTGTCCGCTGTTAAGCGATGCTGTTTCTGCAGTTTTTATCTCATGCTCCTTACCCGCAGCTGGCGCGAGACGTTCAGAAAGTATTTTTTTTCTGGCCAGTAATACGCGATATATATTCTTGATATTCTGTGCATAGGCCTTGCGCTGCGCAATGAGCTTTTTGCTCGGCCCCGTATTATACATCCCTACGCTGTCCCAGTTTTTTCCGTATGACCTGAAGTTGTGCGCCAGTACCCATGCACCCGTATAGACGCAGATACATGGATCATTCAATAGGCGCTCACGGGTAATATTGAAGTTTTTAAGTTTACCGTAATGGGAACTGTTCACCTGCATACCACAGACATCTTCCGTTCCATTCCTGTTTGATCCATTTATCGCATCCGGTACCAGATGGCTCTCTTTAATCGAAATTGACATAAGCAGTAGTGGATCAATTTGATAATCTTTCCCGGCCTGATCAAAGCACATCTGCGGAGTTGCGCCAGCAGATAGCGAAAGAGTCAGCAAAGCAGCAGGCAGTAACGATATTTTCATGGTTTGGCCTTTTAGCGAAATAAACGGGCCCTGGAGAGGCGCATTAAAAAATACCCCGGCGGATCGTCGGAATCAAGTAAATTCACTACAAACGCGCGTGAACGCTTTCCTGATGGGATTTTACATCTGTCCGAAATAAACATGTCAGAGCAGTAGGCGGTATTAACATGCCGCTCTTTACTAACCCTTTAAAACATCACACCCTACGCAAGACTTCGTCTTGCAGATTTTTTCTTTAATTTCAATTATATGAATGTGCCGACTTTTCGAGATGTTAAAGTGTATGCTCTTAATGTGTGTTGATTAACACACATTACAGTGCCTTTACCCCACACACACCAGTGCTTATTTAGGCACTGCTGTGTGTGTCAATCAAGCACTGCTCAGTGTGGGGATTGTGTGTACATAATAAATAGAGTAACTTAAAACGAAGCAGTGCCTAATCAGCACACTTGATGGTGCCGGATTAACACACATAATAGTGCCGAATTAGCACACTCCACGGTGCTGGATTAGCACACACCCAGGCAAGGTATTCATACTGAAATTCAATAGCTTGCCACAGGAACTAAACACATATGGTCACCACAGAACTCAATTGCAGTGCCGCATTAGGCACTGCATGAAATTCACGAGAAAATACCATGCCAAGAAAAAACATCTACTTCAAAGACAAAATCGACCGTGAGATACAGGATATTCTGGAAATAGAACTTCAGAAGGGCGCCACAACCTCAGATATGAATTATTCATCCATTGTGAACGAACTAGTCAGACTGGGACTCATGGTGTATAAATCGAAAGAAGAAGGCAACTCTTTCGACCTTGAAGGTTTCAGGCGGGACCTCATTAAAAAAGTATCAGGGTCACGTGAAGGCATTATGATTCTAACCGCCCTGATTTCCGATATCTTCGTAATGCTCAAAGGACCAGACTCCGGACTGAAACTTGAAGAACTTATAAACACGAACATTAGTGCAATTAATGATGCAGAAGATAAAGCTGAAAAGGACCATTTCCTCACAGAGTAAATCAGCACAACTGGCCGGAAAGCTCCGGCCAGAATCGATCACTGAGACGGCTTTTCATCCCACGGGAGGTCACTTTTTTCCACCTCCCTTATTTTTTCCTTCAGAAACACCTCGAATTCCATACAGAGAATTTTAAGCGCCTGCGCATCCTCGTTCTGTTCAAGCAACCTTTCCGTAAAATAACCCAGAGTATTCATCAGGCGGGTAAGCATTTCATCATTCAGACTACGGTTATGCACCTTCGCCATTGCTCTGATTTCATCCGCAAGATTCTCAGGAATACGCATGCTATATCCGGTTGTTTTTCCTGGAAGCAAAACCCTTTCACCCTCACGCCACATCCATAATTGCTCCTGTTTTGGCGGAGTTTTTACTTCACTCACGGCATCAACGGATTCACTATCAAGTAATTGCCCTAGCCATTCTTCAAATCTCACCGCCAGTGCAATAAGCCGCTCACCCTCCGCAGTTTTAATGACAGGTTTCCCGGGCTGATAATTCAGCGACAACAAAAGCCTGGCAATAATTTCCTCATTCACACTTCTATTGCCAGCCCTGGCACATATTCTCAGCTCCATAAGCAGATTATCCGGAGCACGCAATCGCCACTCCACCGCTTCACCTGGCTGGAACTTGCGTGGACGGCCGCGACCATCCCACATTTTCTCTTTTACTTTCATAGCTATAGATCCCGGAGGCCATTTCTGAACTTTCTGGTCAACAAAGCCTACCCACTTACATATTCGGATAAATCTGAATGATTCCAAAAAATGTGACATGCGTCACAGTTTTTTTTTTTTAGGGTCATGGGACAATTGCGCCCGCGTAAACAAGCACTTACGCGATTCACTTTTGTTTACTTCGGAGAAAACAAACATGTTAACCAAAGGCAGTGCCCTTAACGTCGGTAAGGGATGGGCGGTAGCGTCTTTATTCCGCAAAGCTCGCGAAAATCGCAAAGCTAAATTTTACTTAAAGTCAGCAGGTGCTTTTTTAATTGCACTCATGGTCACTCACCCGGCATTCGCATCTGGTACTGACCTTCTTTCCTCACAGAACACCACGGTTAATTCCACCTTCGGTTCTGGTTCCTCACTGGTTAAATGGTTCTACATCGCCGAAATCATCATGGGCCTGTTTATTTACATTAAGGCCCGCTCACCACTGGTGTTCGTCGGTATCGTTATGGCAATCATCTTTACCCGTGTCGCCTTTGGCATCGCGAGCTAAATGATGAATGGGGAAGGAGATAAATATAACTTCCCGGAAACAATGAACCAGCAGGACCGCTATTTAGGCTTACCGATTGACGAATTGATTGTTACTGCACCCCTTTTAGTTTTGGGGGTGCTTAACAATCTGTCACTCGAACTTGGTGTAATCGCGGGAATCCTCTGGTTTATCGTCAGATATCTGAAAAAAGGGCAGGGGTCATACTGGTTACTTAATTTCTGTTACTGGCACCTGCCATCACTTTTATTCAAAGTAACCTTTCGCCAGATACCTGATTCAAGTTTCCGGCACTGGAGGGCATAGTTTTTCATGAAACTGAATATTAAAGGAGAGCGCGATAAACAACTCCGCTATGCGTTTATTGGTCTTTCAGCTTTAACTTTACTCATGGGCGCAGGGAATGTACTGACAGGGTCACTGGCATGGTATTTCGCCACAACCCAGAAAACCATCACTACGCCATTAACGTTTAACCGCCCATTTGCATCAGATTCTAAAAGTGTCGATGCCACCGGCCTGACACAGTTCGCCGCTTCCTTTATTTACTGGCGACTGAACGTTACTCCGGAAAACATCGAACATAACCAGAAAATGATTCTTGGATTTGTCCCCTCCGCCGAACGGGACGTACTCAAGAAAGCCCTGGACATAGAAACTGAGCGCATTCAGAAAGCGGGCATCACCACTCAGTTCGACACGAAAGAAATTCGCGTCATGGATGATGGCTCCGTGCAGTACAGCGGGGTACTGAAATCCTCCACCACAAACGGCGCAATCATCACGCCACTGAAAGACCAGGAAAAAACCTACCGACTGAAACTGAGCTATGACAACGGTGTGATTACGCAAGCTGTGGAGGTGCCAAATGATTAAGGCGCTTATTACGGCAGGTGTCGTGTTCTTCTCAGGTCTGGCAGCTCTGCCTGCTCAGGCGGACGTCAACGGCGATCTGAACGGCTTCTTCAATAATCTGGGCTACAGCGGCAACGTGACTCAGGCGCAGGCCTGGCAGGGGCAGGCGGCAGGGTACTTCTCCGGCGGCTCAGTTTACCTCCGGAACCCCGTCAAAAACGTCCAGCTGATCTCAATGCAGCTGCCTTCGCTGAACGCCGGCTGCGGCGGTATCGATGCCTATCTCGGGGCATTCAGTATGATCAGCGGTGAGGAAATCCAGCGATTTGTGAAGCAAATCATGAGCAACGCCGCTGGCTATGCATTCGACCTGGCCCTGCAGACGATGGTACCAGAGCTGAAGCAGGCTAAAGACTTCCTGCAGAAGCTGGCCAGTGATGTTAACTCCATGAACATGAGTTCGTGCCAGGCAGCTCAGGGCATTATCGGCGGGCTGTGGCCCGTGACGCAGGTTTCCCAGCAGAAAATCTGCCAGGACATTGCCGGCGAAACCAACATGTTTTCCGACTGGGCGGCTTCCCGTCAGGGCTGTACCGTCGGAGGACAGGGTGACAAAGTCACAGCTAAAGCCGGTGATGCTGAGAAGGATCAGGTGCTGAAGAACAAAAACCTTATCTGGGACACCCTCAGTAAGAATGGACTTCTCGGCAATGACCGCGCGCTGAAGGAGCTGGTCATGAGTACCGTCGGCTCCATCATTTTCAACAAAAACGGCGATGTAACAATTCTAACGCCACTGGTTGATAACCGCGACCTGATTAAAGTCCTGATGCGCGGGGGAACGGCGAAGGTCTACGGATGTGACGAATCCGACCTCTGCCTGGGACCTGTTGTCACCAATCTGACGATTTCTGAGTCCAACGCTCTGGTCACTCTGGTTAAAAACCTGATGCTCTCAATGCAGAACAAGCTGGTCGACGATACTGCGCTGACCGATCAGGAAAAAGGCTTTGTGAACACCACCTCTGTGCCGGTACTGAAGTACCTGACTAACGCCCAGAGTATGGGGATGAGCGCCACATACCTGCTGCAGGTGTCTGACTTCATTGCCCAGGACCTGATGATTCAGTACCTCCAGGAGCTGGTAAAACAGGCAAGCCTGTCGCTGGCCGGCAAGAACTTCCCTGAAGAGGCGGCCGCTAAACTACGCGACAACATCATTCATGCGCAGGGACTTCTCGCTGACATGAAGCTGCAGTCTGCCGCTGACCAGAACGCCCTGGACGGCATCGACCGCAACATGCAGTACCTGCAGCAGCAGGTATCCACCATTGTTTCAGGCTCCTATCAAAGCAACTATCACTGGGGTGATCGCTGATGCTTGAGATATACACCATTTATGGCGGGGGAATGTGGAAAACGGCGCTGGACGCCGTTGTCACCCTTGTCGGTCAGAATACCTTCCACACCTTAATGCGTATTGCCGGCACCTTTGGGGTGCTGGCCGTACTGCTCACGTTCATCAAACAACGTAACCCGATGGTTTTCGTCCAGTGGCTGGCGGTCTTCATGATCCTGACAACCATCCTGCTGGTTCCGAAACGCTCAGTGCAGGTCATTGACCTGTCTGATCCCGGTGCAGTCTGGGTACCGCGTCTCCAGCTCTCCGGACACGGCCTACTACTGGATTCAGGCAAACGTGCTGAAAGCCGAGAAAATGGATCTGCGCGATGCCCAGGGCTTCCTCAAGACCGGCTATGAAGGTGCGGCAATGGGTGCGGCACTGGGCGCGGGTATTACGGCGTATAACTCATCGTCTGCTGGCGCAACGCTGGGTGTCGGTCTGGCCACCGGGCTGATCGGTATGGCTGCAGATGCAATGGTTGAAGACGTCAACTACACGATGGTGACCGATCTGCAAATCTCCGAGCGCAGCAAAGCGGCCGTCACGACCGACAATATTGCCGCCCTGAAGCAGGGAACGTCCGGCATTAAGCTGCAGACCAGCACGGAGCAGGGCAACCGTGCTAAATATCAGACCCGCGTGGTATCCAACGCCAACAAGGTGAACCTCAAGTTTGAAGAGGCGAAACCTGTTCTCGAAGCACAGCTGGCCAAATCCATCGCTGGCATCATGTAATGCCCTGCGGCTGCGGCGATCGTCGCAGCCGTTCTTCTTCCCCCGCTGATTTTTAACTGTGCTCATTCCGGGCAGGGTGCGTCAGTGCTTTCTGTCAGTTACCAGTAATTACGCTTCCTCGCATGACTGCGCCAGGCGCAGCCCTGCCTGCGGCGAGCGTTGCGTCCTTAATTTCAAAGGAGTTCGTCCATCATGATGCATCAGATAAATGAACGTGCAGATTACTCAGCTGAATTCTGGTCGCTTATCCATCTGGAAAGTGAGCTGATGGTAGCGAGGGCTTATCTGAATGTCTTTGGTTCACTTCCTGAGGGGCACGGAATGACCTTCATTACTGGCTGGGCTGGCTATGAATTCACTCTATATGGTCTGGAACCCCAGGAATGGTATTCACCGGTTTATAAGGATGTGGCCTCCTCAGTCCGCTCTATGGCTGCATACATTAATGCACAGGACTGGGAGGACGGATGTCAGCAGGCCAGATATGAACTGAGTCTGATGTAATAACCTGACGTTTTCCCACTCGCGGTACCACGTATTTCATCACCCTTTTCAACGTTTCTTCTCTGATAACACACATCACCGCGCAGGTGATGCGATAACGGCCGGACAACACTCTATGAGCTTCGCAGGAAAAAACCTCACCCAGGGCGGGCAGATGACCGCCTATCGCTGGCGCATGTTCATTCAGGTGAACAACTGGATAGGATTCTGGATCTTCATCCTGTTCGCCGTGCTGACTACCGCCATTTTTCTCTGGCGAATTCCACAGGAAGCCCTTGATAACGGCTCCCTGTGGTGGTTCGCCAGCATCAACAGCAGTTTTATCGAACTGATGCCGGCAACGGGGACGCCAAAAATTTACGACGTCCACTACTGGTATGCGCCAACGGCGACGATGATGGTGCTCAAAATGACCCTGCCGCAGATCTATGCGGACCCGTACATGCAGGCTATGGGTGACCAGTGCCTGACTGAGCTGCAGTGGGCGGCCTGTGCCAGCGGGCTGTTCAGTATGGTGGTGTTTATCGCCGTGACATGGTTTATCGCCAATATCGGTCGTAAGGAAAGTGAAGACGAATACATTTCCGGGATGCAGCTGACTGACAAGCCTGCCGAAGTTAATAAGCTGCTGCGTAAAAACGGTGAGTTCTCTGACCTGCGCGTGGGTGATCTGCATATGGTCAGGATGGCGGAGGTACTCAATTTCCTGATGCATGGCACTATCGGGGTGGGGAAGTCGACGCTAATACGCTGGTTACTCGACTACATCCGCAAACGTGGTGACCGGGCCATCATCTACGACTCCGGCTGTACCTTCACAGAAACCCATTACAACCCGTCCACCGATTTCATACTCTGTGCTCACGACGAACGCTGTGCCAACTGGCAGATGTGGGGCGAGTGTGTCGACGCCGTTGATTATGACAACCTGGCCGCCAGCCTTATTCCGGTGGAAGGCGACTCAGATCCGTTCTGGGTATCCAGCTCGCGAACCATCTATGCCGACCTGGCCATTCGTATGTCTACGGACCCGGAACGCAGTATTGAGAAGTTCCTCAAAACCCTGCTGTCTCTCAGCATGAAAAATCTGCGTGACTATCTGGCCAACACGCCCTCAGCCAACCTGGTTGAGGAGAAGATCGAGAAAACGGCCATTTCCATTCGCTCAGTGGTAACCAACTACGCCAAAGCCCTTCGCTACCTGCAGGGGCTGGATGACGGAACAAAGCCACCATTCACCATCAGAGAGTGGATGACGCAGGAACGCTATGACAGCAGCTGGCTGTTTATTTCAACCCAGGCTCGTCACCGCAAGAGTGTACGCCCGCTGATCTCACTGTGGGTATCTCTGGCCACGCTGATGCTGCAGAGCATGGGGGAGAACAGCGACCGCCGCGTATGGTTCATTATCGATGAAGCCCCCAGCCTGCAGCGCATCCCCGAGCTTGCCGAGACACTTGCTGAGGCGCGTAAGTTCGGCGGCTGTTTCGTGCTGGGGATGCAGAACATGGCCCAGCTGGTTCACGTCTATGGCCGCGAGCTGGCCAAAAGCATCTTTGACCTGATGAATACCCGTATGTACGGTCGTTCGCCGAGTGCCGAGATGGCCAAAGTGGTGGAAGAGGAGCTGGGCAACCAGCGTAAGCGCAAAATCCGCGAGCAGAACAGCTACGGTCTGGACCAGGTGCGTGACGGTGTGTCCCTCGGTAAGGACGAGGTCAATAACCCCATTGTCGACTACGAGCAGATCATGCGTCTGCCAAACCTCAACTTCTACGTGCGCCTCCCGGGTGAGTATCCGGTCGTCCGTCTGAAGCTGAAATATCGCGCCCCGAAGAAGCGGCAGGCAGGCCTGATCGAGCGCAACATCCGTGATGCGCTTAGTCCAGAGCTTGAGAGGGTTATTCAGGAGAACGAGCGCGCAGCGGCGGCTGCAGGTCTGACATTCCCGACCGGAGACGAAATGCTGGAGAAGGGAAGCGAGACATCATCTGCTGCTGACGGTTCTGCACCGGTTTCATCAGCAGGGGCAACCGGCTCGCCGGCGGCATCGCCCGTCGAAAAAGTGGCTCGTGCCCGAATGGAGGAACCGAATCCATCACGCAGCGCTGCACCTGAACGGCAGCCGGTACCAGCCAGGGAGCCCGTGACATCCCGAACAGCGCCAGTGGTCCCGGAAGTAGTGACTGAAAAACACAGCACGGTGACAGACCCTGTCACCGAAGACAAAAAAGACAACGTTGTTTCTCTTCGTATTGTCGGGCTGGCTAAACGTACCGCTGAAGCACCGGGCAAAGCACCGGTCGTGGCCGATGTATCTGGCAGCAAATCTCCTGCTGGCTCCGTACAACCGATGCCGGATGCTCTCAAAGCCCTGCGAAATCGTCAGCACATATCTGAACCGCCCGTCGCATCACCCCTGAGCATGCTGCACAGGGCGCGTCAGCGTCCTGCCACTTCAGAAGGCGATCAGCAGACCGAAGAAAGCGGTGGCGAATCAATGAATCTGGATATGAAGGTGACGGCACTGCCTGACGGCGGCCTGAGTATGACGACGGCAGGGAAGTCAGTGACACCGCAATCCCCGGATGAAGCCCACAGCACCCACCGGCAGCTGGCGAAGGAAGAAGAGAACATTTTACTTCACCGTCACGCGGACGATCCGGGTTACGACGAAAACGACCATCACTATTACGACAGAGAGCCTGAACTATGATGTCAGTCGCCCCTGTAGCGTCAGCCGGCGAGGCTGCAGGCTACTACAGCAATTCCGATAACTACTATTTTCTGGGCAGCCTGCAGAGCCTCTGGATGGGAGAGGGTGCAAAAGAGCTGGGCCTTGAGGGCAATGTCCGAGGCGATGACCTGACGGCCGTGCTCGAGGGACGTCTGCCGGACGGCTCACGGCTTGGCAAGGAGGTTAACGGACAGCACGTCCACCGCCCCGGTCATGACCTGACCTTTTCCGCCCCCAAGAGCGTGTCCATTCTGGCACTCATCGGCAACGATAAAGAAATGGTGGAAGCACATAACCATGCCGTCCGCGTTGCGGCCGGCTATGTCGAGAAACTCATCTCGGCCCGCGACACGAAAGACGGCGTTACGTCCATTGTGCACACCGGCAAGATGGTGGCGGCCGCATATACGCATGATACCTCGCGCAATCTCGACCCGCAGCTGCACACCCATCTCCTGATTGCCAACATGACGGAGTATGCGGGCAAATGGAAAGCCCTGGCCACGGACTATATCCATAACGCCGGCTTTATCGAAACCGTCATGAAGCATCAGGTCACGCTCGGGAAAATTTATCGCAGCGCGCTGCGTGAGCGGGTTGAAGCGCTCGGCCATGAAGTGGAAGAAGTAGGCAAGCATGGCATGTGGGAAATCAAGGGCGTTCCGGAAGAAGTCCGGGACGAATATTCCTCACGGGGCCGGGAAATTCAGGGGGCCGTGGGGGCTGAAGCCACGCTGCGCAGCCGGGATGTGGCGGCCAAAGACACCCGCAGAGCGAAAGTTGACCCTTCGCGGATGCGCCTGATGGAGCGCTGGCTGGGCCAGATGAAGGAGAAGGGATTTGATCTGAAGGCGTACCAGGAGAGCGTGGTGCCGCGTGATGCAGGTCTTCGTGAGACCGCGCCTCAGCCGGAGCGAGATCACCAGGCTAAGCCGGTTCCTGCCGGGCCTGAACAGGCTTCTCCGCAGACGTCGTCCACGGCAGAAAAGAGCGTCGACACACCTGCTCAACTCACAGAACGGGAGAGCCTGTCCCGTCAGCCAGTACCACAACAGACTGACACGCTGAGTCAGCCGGCACAGACCGTTCCCGAAAAGACGCCGGCGACCAGGAGCATTCCTGCAGCGCAGCTGGACACTGAAATACCCCGCCCGGAACTGACTGAGGCTGTCCGTATGGCCATCTCGCAGCTCAGCGACAGTAAAACGCGCTTCACCTTTGGCGAGCTGATGATGACCACCGCTGAGCTGAGCGAACGGCTGCCGGAGATTCAGGATATTCGTGTGGCCATCGATGCGGCGCTGAAGGACGGCATGATTGTGCCGCTGGACAGTGAGAAAGGGGTCTTCACCTCCCGTATTCACCTGCTCGATGAACTCTCGATCCAGGCGCTGAGTCAGGAGCATCTCAAATCCACAAAAGTCGTCAGTTTCACCCGCCCGGCGCAGTACGCGCCGGCTGCGCTGGAAGTGGTAGAGAAAGACGCCCTGGTTCTGATGAATGCCCCGTCAGGCGTGGCGGGCATCCGTGACCTGACCGCGCAGCTGGCCGGTATTGCCGGCGCGAACGGTCGTGACGTGCAGGTGCTGGCCAGCTCTGCCGAGCGCGCCATTTCACTGGCGAAATCCGACGATTTGCGGGAACGGATCATCAGCCGTCAGCATGTTCTGAGCGGTGATTTTCACCTGAAACCCCAGAGCACGCTGATTATCGAAGGAGCAGAGCGTCTGGGATTAAAGGAGACGCTGGTTCTGCTGGGCGAAGCGCGCGCGCAGGACGCACAGCTGGTCTTTCTCGACAGTGCCGGGCGGCAGGCGAACGGTAATGCCATGTCCGTACTGGAGTCCGCGGGGGTTGTCCGCTCCCGCCGCACTGAGCCGGCACCCGGGCTGGAGGCCGAAGTGGTCAGTATTCCGAACAAACGCGACCGTTACGAGGCGCTGGCCAACCGGTTTGCAGAGCTGAGCGGAGGAACTGAAAACGTCACCGCCGTCGTGATCGGCCGGCGTGAACAGGCACAGCTGACGGGCCTGGTACGTGAGGCGCTGCAGAACGCAGGGCAGCTGGGCCGCGATGGCGTGGAGATAGAGGCCCGGCAGCCGGTCTGGCTCGACAGCAAAACGCGCCGCATGCCCGGTTCATACCGTCCCGGTATGGTGCTTGAAGATCGCACGGACGCAAAAGAGCGTAAGTCGTATGTGATTGATCGGGTGCATGAGGATACGCGAGTCCTCTCGCTCATCGACGGGGACGGCGTGCTGACCCGGATGAAAATCGGTGATATCAGCGCTGACTGGCGTCTTTTCAGCCGTGAAACCCTCAGCGTGGCCACCGGCGAAAAACTGCTGTCCGTGGCGGGCGACCGCGAGCACAGCCTGAAGGCCAAAGATCGTCTTGAGGTGACCGGGATAAGTGAAAAGGGGATTGAGGTTAAACGGGGGGAAGACACCCTGACGCTGCCAAAAGACCAGCCGCTCTATCTGTCACATGCTTACGTGACCGCGCCGGGCGGACGGGATAACGACACCGGCGTGGTGCTGGCCGCGCTGAACAGCCGCGACATATCGACCCAGACCATGAACTCGCTGGCACAGAGTGGCCACCGTGCGGAAGTGTTCACCGCCGAAGTGCAGGACCGGGCTGAAGCCCGGTTGCAGCGCATGAAGACAAATGCCTCTCCCGTGCAGCTGGTCAAAAACCTGAGCGGACACCAGGACGTCAGTCAGGCGGTGGATTCACTGCATGACAGCGTCCGGACGGACGCGGGACTTGCCGTCTGGCGTGCCATTAACGACCAGCGCACCGTGGTTATCAGCGAGCTGAAGCTCGCGACGGAAGCGCAGAAATATCATCCCGACCTTGAGGCCATCGGGAATGAAATTGGCGCGATGATCAAAAACGGCGAGCTGTTATCCGTATCTGCAGGGGGAGAGCCGGTACTGGTTTCCCGGTCCACCTGGGAGATGGAGAAAGCCATTCTGCGCGTGGTGGAGGAAGGAAAGGGCACGCAGCAGCCGTTGCTGGAACAGGTACCGGAGGCCGTGCTGAACGGCCTGACGGATGGCCAGAAAAAGGCGACCACCCTGGTGCTGGGTACCACGGACCAGTTTATCGGGATTCAGGGCTATGCCGGCGTGGGGAAAACCACGCAGCTGAAGGCGGTGATATCTGCACTGGAGACCTTACCGGCGGACGTTCGCCCGGTGATGACGGGGCTTGCTCCTACGCACCAGGCAGTGAAAGAGATGAGCGACGTCGGTGTACGGGCGCAGACAATCAAATCCTTTGTCGTTGAGCATGACCAGGCGACGGCCGCAGGCGGGAAGCCTGACTATAAAGGCCAGGTGTTTCTTATCGATGAGTCCTCAATGGCAGGCAACCAGGATACGGCGGCACTGTTCCAGGCCATTGCCAGCGGCGGCGGTCGCGCAGTCTCGATGGGGGATATCGACCAGTTTGAAGCGGTCGACGTGGGCGCGCCGTTTAAGCTGATGCAGGAGCGAAGCCCGATGGATGTGGCCATCATGAAGCAAATCGTCCGTCAGAAAGACCTGCAGCTGCGCGGTGCCGTTCACGACATCATTGATAACCGGATCGATGCGGCCCTGCAGCGTATTGAAACCCAGACGGCTGACCGCGTTGCGCGTAGCGCTTCAGCCGCGCTCCCGGAGAGTGCCATTCAGGAAACGGAGGCGCCCGTTAACGATATCGTGGAGGACTGGACGGACCGGACGCCGGAGGCCCGGTCCCGCACGCTCATCATTGCGCAGCTGAACGCCGACCGTAAGGCGATAAATGCCGGCATTCATGCCGTGCTTGCTGCGCGGGGGGAACTTGGAGAGAAGGCCATTAAGGTGCCCGTGCTCGATAAAATCACCCATACCCGCCATGAGTTCAACAAAACAGAGGCCTGGGAAGCCGGGATGGTGGTTAAACGCGGCGATCGCTACCAGGATGTGCTGGCCGTTGACCGTAACGGCAGCACGGTGACGGTACGTGATGAGGAAGGGAAGATTGGTCTGGTTTCACCGAAGGAGCTGATCACCGGTGACGTGCAGCTGTTTCGCCGCAGCGAGATGGAAGTCCGTTCCGGCGATCTGCTTAAGTTCACGGCGACCGATCGCGAACAGGGGCAGATGGCCAACCAGCGCTATACGGTGGAGTCGGTCAGCGAGGAGGGGAATATCCGTCTGAAGGGGGAGAACGGTCGCGTCACCATCAATCCGGAGAAGGTCCGGGCGCAGCAGCATCTCGACTACGGATGGGCCGTTACCGGCTACGGTGCACAGGGGGCAAGTAGCGATTATGTCATTGCGCTTGAGGGCACGAAAGACGGGCGTAAGGCGCTGGCTTCCCGTCGGGCCTTCTACATCTCAACTTCCCGCGTCAAGGAGCACGTCCAGATTTACACCGACAATAAAGCGGACTGGGTTAAGGCGATAAAAACGCCGGAGCGTGATATCAAAACGGCGCACGATGCGCTGGCGCCTGAAACGCAGCGTAAACAGGCGAAAGCCATCTGGGCAATGGGGCAGCCGGTGAAGAAAACGGCCATCGGTCGCGCCTGGGTGCGCCATCAGGGCATGCAGGATGCGTCACTGACGGCAAAAATCATCCCGGCCACCCGGCGTTTTCCTGAACCGGCGCTGGCGCTGCCGGTGTATGACAACAATGGCAGGAGTGCGGGTCTGGCCCTGGTTTCCCTGGTTGCCAGCCCGGAAGGACGGATGACGCAGGGTGAGACCCGGATGGTCATGACAGAACGTGCCCGTGGCGCCGTGCTGCAGCGGAGTCAGTCCGGAAACACGATTGTGGCCAGCGACCTGACGGCCGCACTCGAGGCAGTACGAAATCATCCAAAGGACGGCGTGGTCTGGCAGACGGGAAATGAGTCACTCTCGACACATCTGTTAAAAGTTAGTGGCGGAATTATCAGGGCAGAGGAAGAGGGACTCGCTCAGCACGTTATCGGCAAAGAAAGCGAAATTGTACTTCCGGCAAAAACCGTGCTGCACGAAGCCCTGGCGGAAACTGCTGATCTTAAGGCAGCGCTGGCACAGGAAGAAGAAAGACGACAGCAAGATGAACCAGGTATCAGTAAGGCATTGATACAGGAGAATGCGCCCAAAGATGAGCAGGAAAAATACTCGATTCCGGTTGAGGATACGGTGCGCATCAGGCCTGACATGATCGCTGACAATCAGAGCACAGAACCACATAAACCCGAACACTGGAAGGTGAAACAGATAGCGGACAGGGACAGTAGCATGGCGAAGGACGTGGGAAGAGTGGACGGTCGCGATAATGTAGCGGACAAATCCCTTTCTGACCGTGAGCAACATATGGCGTCACGTATGGGCAGACAGCTGGTCAACAGTGAGAGCGATATCGTCCGTCAGCCAGACAGTAGTGAGCGTGGAAGGATGCCGGAGCGCGAAGAACAGACACTCACCCGAACCATTCAGAAAGAACGTTAATCTCACTTTTAACCACGAGAATCAGACAATGAAAGCAAACAAATTAGCAGCATTTATAGTTACAACATACATTGGCTTTATTTCAACGGCACACGCTTCAGCCCCTCAGCCATTATTCAGCCCGGAGCAGGAGGCACGTATCGGCGAAATCGCTGCCGACTATCTGGTTTCTCACCCGGAGATTCTGGTGACGGTCAGTCATAAGCTGCAGGAACAGCAGGAGGCACGTAAGCAGAAGATGTTTG
>OKMD01000197.1_pt1 | contig 10450 bp, 1 predicted proteins | sample 1610551 | NCBI WGS metagenome assembly OKMD01 (sample SAMN04436661, study PRJEB24849) | human gut metagenome | biome: human gut; feature: NICU; material: stool | host: Homo sapiens | place: USA: Saint Louis, MO | collected 2010-06-20
AATTTTATTATTTTTAGTGTTTTAGTGTTGGTTTTAGAATCCCTTATAAAACTGTGTGAAAGGTAGGTACTACTAAATGAATCGTATTTATAGGGTAATTTGGAGTCAGGTACGAGGCGCATATGTCGTTGTATCTGAAATCGCAAAAAGCCATACTCGTGGCTCCAAAAGCTTTGTTAGTAATTCCGCTAAAGCTTCGGTAAAAGTTGGCTTGGCGGCTATGGTTTTAACCTGCGGTAGTGGGTTGGTTTCGGGTGTTCAGGCAGAATCTGATCGAGGGGTTGCTTTAACACCGGCTAATGCGGATCGTCAGGAATATACTGCGGGCGGTGTGACATGGTTAACACCAAACCCTGGTGCACCAACTATTAATATGTATGATTACAAAACACCAGGGAATCCAGGACAAGGACACTTATATACCAATAATAAGGTGTTCGGCATCCAAATCGGTAATAAAGCTAATGCACGTGCTAAAGATGGATCCGTATCCGGTATTTCTATCGGCGACTATTCTCAATCTCGTGCGTTGGGTATCGGTTTAGGCCATTATGCTCAATCTGAAGAAATCGGCGCTATTGCTGTCGGTTCTGCTGCTAAAGCAAAAGGTTTTAACTCCTTGGCTATGATGAGACAAGCCTATGCTGGCAAACAATATGCGGCAGCTATCGGTACGGCTGCATCTGCACAGGGTAAAGCTAGCTTGGCTATGGGGCACTCTGCATTGGCAACAGGTGATCAATCTATTGCTATCGGTTCTGCAAATCCAACTCCTAAATATGATGATAATGGCACACCGTATACAGCATATGACGAAACTACTAATACCCAAGCTAATGCAGCTCGTTCCATTGCTATTGGTCAAGGTGCTAAATCAGATACCGAAGATAGCGTAGCTATGGGTACTAGTGCGTATGTAGCATCAGGTTCAAATTATAAAGGTGAAGGTTATGTAAGAGGCGTAGCCATCGGTAATCATGCGACATCTCAAGGTATTCAAGGCGTGGCTATCGGTAACGGTGCAGCACATTATCGTGATAACGGGGTTGCTCTTGGTAACAATGCCAAAACTCGTGCAATGGACGGCATTGCCATTGGTAACAATGCTGAATCCGGTATTCAAAATGACCCTCAATATAAAGTAAATAACTCCGTTGCCGTAGGTAACTCCGCGCGTGCTCATGGTGGTTCCGGCGTGGCATTGGGTAATGATACTTATGCATTGGGCGGTTCCTCTGTGGCTGCAGGTAATGCGGCATGGGCATTAGGCGAACGTTCTACAGCTATCGGTAACAATGCTCATTCCGAAGGTTACGGCTCTATTGCTATGGGTCGTGAAGCAAGTGCGTTAAGTACTCAAGATGGGGACAAGAAAAATGTTGTGGCTATCGGTGATGATGCACAAGCAACCGGTTCCCGCTCCATCGCATTGGGCGTAAGCGCTCAAGCTGGTACATTAGAACGTGTACGTGATCGTAGCGTTTACAAAGATAATCCTGAATTAATCACTAAACTTAAAGCTCAAAAAGAAGTAACTGATGCGGTAGCAATCGGTAGCGAAGCAAGTGTACAAGAAAACGAAGGCTTAGCTCTCGGTAGCAAAGCAACAGTAAATAATGTTCGTGGCGTTGCATTAGGTGCTAATTCTGCAACAGCTGCTCCTGTAAGCACTGCTAGTGAAACTATTAACGGTTTGCAATATAACTATGCTGGTGGTACTGCTGATTCTACCGTTAGCGTAGGTAATAACTCTACAAAACGTACAATTACTAACGTAGCAGCTGGTCGTGTGAATGCACAATCTACAGATGCTATTAATGGTAGCCAATTATATGGCGTTGCTAATGCAGTAGGTAATGTAGCTAAAAGCACTAAAAATATCTTAGGCGGTAATGCTAAGGTTGACCAAAACGGTACTATCACCATGACTAATATTGGTGATACAGGTAAAAACACTGTTCATGAAGCAATTCAATCCGTAAACCAAGGTTGGGAACTTCAAGTTAATGGCCAAAAGGTTAAAGACGTAAAAGCTCCAAACCGTACAGTGAACTTTAACGCTGGTAAAAATATTAAATTAGAAGGCGCCGGAGACAATGTTACAGTTGCAACAGTTGATAATGCAAACTTCAACTCCGTTACAACTGGTAGCGTATCTATGAGCAAAACCGGTATCAATGCTGGTGGTTATCAAATTACCAATGTGCAATCTGGCGGTGATACATTAACTAATGCGGCTAATATTGGTGATATTTCTCGTATTGCTGCAAAATACGATAAATACTTGCAACGTGGTTCTGCAACGTATGAAGCAAACGGTAACGGCAAGATTAACATGACCGGTACAAATGGTTTGACTGCTGAAGTAACAGGTTTGAAAAATACGTATGTTACATCCGGTACAGTATCCAATGACGGTAAGAGATTGACATTGACACGTAATGACAATCAAACATTCGATGTTGATATCTCTAAAATCTCTAATGGTCTTTCCAAAACTGACTACCGTTTGATTGCAAACCCTGCAGCAGGTAGCAATGGCGAATATAAAGTAGCTGCTGATGGTAGCATGACATTGACTGTTGCTGATGCTGATGGTTCCAACCCTAAACAAGTTAAGTTGACGAACCTTGCTTCTAAAGAGCAACAAGATATCAATACTACTAATATCACAAATAACACTAACAAGATCGCTAAAGGCTTGAGCTTCCAAGGCGATAACAATGTTAAAATCAATAAACAACTTGGTGATACTTTAGGTATTACTGGTGGCGCTACAGGTGCTTTATCTGACAATAACATCGGTGTTGTAGCTAAAGACGGAAACCTTAATGTTAAGTTAGCAAAAGACCTAACAGGTTTGAACAGCGTAACTGCAGGTTCTGTTCGTGTAGGTAAACATAGCGACAATAAAAACTATGTAACTGGTTTGGACAATAAAGAATGGAATGTTCAGAATCCTACCATCACATCTGGTCGTGCAGCAACTGAAGATCAGTTGAAAAAAGTGTCTGATGAAATCAAGACTACTAATGCGGCTAAAACAGATTACCGCTTGATCAATAATACAAATTCTGCAGATGGTTCTTACTCTGTAGAAAACAACAAAGTTGATTTGAAAGTTAAAGATGAAGCTCATCCTAACAACCCTGCTAATACGGTAACAATCAACAATATCGCATCCAAAACTGAATTGGATAAATTGACAGAACGTGCTGTTAAATATGATCTTAACGGTGCAACTGTTAATAAAAACAAGGTTACTTTGGAAGGTCAAGGTGGCACAACAATTACTAACTTGAAAGCTGGCGAAGTATCCTCTACTTCTACAGATGCTGTAAATGGTAGCCAATTACATGATGTAAAAATCGAAGCAGGCAAACATTCAAAAGTAACTGTTTCCGATGATAACCTTAAATTGACAACAACTCCTGCTACAAGCACTGAAGGCGCTAAATATGATCTTCGTTTGAACAACAAAGTGACATTGGGTAGCGGTAACAATCAAGTAGTTCTTGATGGTATTGCAGGCAGAGTGACTGCTGGTGCTGTTGTAATGGGCGCTCAAACTGTTCAAAATACGAAACATGCAAGTGAAACTGGTAATTATGTAACTAACTTGAGCAATAAGAACTGGGATTCCACATCTATCGTATCCGGTCGTGCAGCGACTGAAGATCAGTTGAAAAAAGTTAGTGAACAAATTACTCAACAAGGTAGCAGTGCAACTGACTATCGTCTTGTAAGAAACTCCAGCGCTGACGGTTCCTACAAGGTAAACGACAATGGTGAAGTATCCTTGACCGTAGAGGATAAAAACCATGCAGGCGTTAAAGAGCAAGTTACAATCAATAACATTGCATCCAAATCTTCCGTAGATAAATTGACAGATCGTGCTGTTAAATATGACATCAATAACGGTGTTGTTGATAAAACTAAGGTAACATTAGAAGGTGCGAACGGTACTACTATTACAAATGTAAAAGATGGTGCTGTAACAGCTACATCCACAGATGCTATCAACGGTAGCCAATTGTTCAAGACTAAAGAAGAATTGATCAATAAAGGCATGAAATTCGGTGGTGACTCCGGTAACGTAATCAATAAAAAACTTGGTGAACAAGTAAACGTTAAAGGTGGTATCACAGAAGCATCCAAATTAACTGCTGAAGATAACATCGGTGTTGTATCTGATGGCTCTAATGACTTGAAAGTTCGTTTGGCTAAAGACCTTAAAGGTTTGAACAGCGTAACTGTAGGCGATACAAAAGTTACTTCCAACGGTGTAACTATTAGCAACGGTGCTACAAACAATGCATCTGTATCTCTTACTAAAACTGGCTTGGATAATGGTGGTAACAAGATTACTAACGTTGCTCGTGGTACAATCGACAGCGATGCAGTAAACTTGGCACAATTAAAAGAAGTATCCAACAGTGCATCTGCAGCAAATACAAAGGTAGCTGAAGGTAAAAACATTAAAGTTGATGAAAGCATCGACAATGTAACTAAAGCTAAAACGTATACTGTAGGCTTGAAAGATGAAGTAACATTAGGTTCTGGTAACACAGCTATCAATATTAACGGTACAACAGGTATCGTGAAAGCTGGCGACGGCGCTAATGCTGTGACTATCAATGGCACAAATGGTACTATCAACTCTGGTAAAGTAACAATCAATGGTACTACAGGTACTGTTAACGAATTGACTAACAGAACTTGGAATCCTAAGGCTATTACTAATGGTCAAGCTGCTACAGAAGATCAATTGAAAGTTGTAGACAATAAAATTGATACTACAAAAACTGAAATCGTAGAAAAAGGCTTGAACTTCCAAGGTGATGCAGGTACTGCAATTCATAAAGACCTTGGTCAAACTTTGAAAATCTCTGGCGGTCAAGCTGACGCATCTAAACTTTCAGAAAATAATATCGGCGTAGTTAATAACAACGGCGTATTGAATGTTAAACTTGCTAAAGATTTGACAGGCTTGAACAGCGTAACAACTGGTGCTACAACTATTAACAACAATGGTTTGACAATCGGTGGCAACACATTTGTTACAAGTAATGGCTTCAATGCTAACGATACTCAAATCACAAACGTGAAAGCTGGTACTGAGGATAATCATGCAGTTAACCTTAAACAGTTGAAAGAAGTATCTAACAACGCAGCGGCAGCTAAAACTGTTGTAAAAGCAGGCAAAAACATCAATGTAACTGATTCTGAAGATCCACTTACTAAAGCTAAGACTTATACAGTTGGTTTACAAGACACAGTAACATTGGGTTCCGGCAATACAGCTGTTAACATCGACGGTACAAAAGGTATTGTAAAAGCCGGCGAAGGCAACAATGCTGTAACTATCAATGGTACAAACAGCACAATTACTGCTGGTAACGTAGCGATTGACGGTGTAACAGGCAATATCAATTCCGGTAAAGTTCTTGTTAACGGTGCTAAAGGTACTGTAAACAACTTAACAAATATCACTTGGGATGCTAATAACATCACAAGCGGCCAAGCTGCAACAGAAGACCAATTGAAAGTTGTTGATAAGAAAATCACTGACAACGGTAGCAACTTGACTAAGAAGGGCTTGAACTTCAAAGGTGATGATGCTACAAGCATTCATAAAGACCTTGGCGAAACATTAGACGTTGTAGGTGGTACTTCCGATAAAGCTAAATTGTCCGACAATAACATCGGTGTGGTATCTGAAAACGGTAAGTTGAATGTTAAACTCGCTAAAGAGTTGACTGGCTTAACAAGTGTAACAACTGGTGTTACAACAATTAATAACGAAGGTTTAACAATTGGTGGTAATAAATTCGTTACAGCTAACGGTTTTGATGCTAATAACACACAAATCAAAAACGTAAAAGCTGGTACTGATGGCAATGATGCAGTTAACTTGAATCAATTGAATGAAGTTAAAAATGCATCTAACACTACAGTTGAAGGTAGCGAAAACATCAATGTTAACTCCACAGTAGATCCTAATACACAAGCTAAAACTTACAAAGTAGCATTGAAAGATAATGTAACTTTAGGTTCTGGCAATAATGCAATCAACATCAACGGTACTACAGGTATCATAAAAGCTGGTGACGGTGCTAATGCTGTAACTATCAATGGTACAAACGGCACTATCAACTCCGGTAAAGTGACTGTCAACGGTACTGCTGGTACTGTAAATAACTTGACAAACATCACTTGGGATGGCAAAAACTTCACAAGTGGTCAAGCTGCAACAGAAGACCAATTGAAAATTGTTGATAAGAAAATCACTGACAACAGCACTGACTTGACTAAGAAAGGCTTGAACTTCCAAGCTGACTCTGGCGAATTAATTCATAAAGACCTTGGTCAAACATTGGATGTTGTAGGTGGCATTTCTGATAAAGCTAAATTGTCTGATGGCAATATCGGTGTTGTATCCGAAAACGGTAAGTTGAATGTTAAACTTGCAAAAGACTTAACAGGCTTGAACAGCGTAACAACTGGTCAAACAACTATCAACAACGATGGCTTGACAATCAACAACAAACAATTCGTTACAGCTAATGGCTTTAATGCTAACAATACGCAAATCAAAAACGTAACTGCTGGCGTAGAAGATAACGATGCTGTTAACGTTAAACAATTGAACGATGTAAAAGCTGCATCTAATACAAAAGTAGAAGGTAGCAAAAACATCGACGTTGATGAAGCTGTAGATCCAACTACAAAAGCTAAAACTTACACAGTTGCATTGAAAGATACTGTAACATTAGGTTCCGGTAACACAGCAGTTAACATCGACGGTACAAAAGGTATCGTAAAAGCTGGCGACGGCACTAATGCAGTAACTATCAATGGCGTAAACAGCACAATTAATGCTGGTAAAGTAGCAATTGATGGCGTAACAGGTAACATCAATGCAGGTAAAGTTCTTGTTAACGGTGCGAACGGTACTGTAAACAACTTGACTAACATTACTTGGGATCCTGCACATATTACAAGCGGTCAAGCTGCAACAGAAGATCAATTGAAAGTTGTAGATAACAAAATTGATAAGAACACTGAAAACTTGACTAAGAAAGGCTTAAACTTCCAAGCTGATTCTGGCGAAGTAATCCATAAAGATCTTGGTCAAACATTGGATGTTGTAGGTGGCATTACTGATAAAGCTAAATTGTCTGACAACAATATCGGTGTGGTATCCGAAAACGGTAAGTTGAATGTTAAACTTGCAAAAGATTTAACAGGCTTGAACAGCGTAACAACTGGTCAAACAACAATCAACAACAATGGCTTGACTATTGGTGGTAATACATTTGTTACAAACAACGGCTTCAATGCTAACAATACGCAAATCAAAAATGTTAAAGCTGGTACAGAAGATAGTGATGCTGTCAACCTTAAACAATTGAACGAAGTAAAAGCTGCGTCCGATACTAAGGTAAAAGGTAGCAAGAACATCCATGTTGAAGAAGAAATCAACGATCTTACAAAAGCTAAAACATACACTGTAAACTTGAAAGACACAGTGACTTTAGGTTCCGGTAGTACATCAGTTCATTTCGATGGTACAACAGGTATCATTAGAGCTGGCGAAGGTGCTAATGCTGTAAATATCAATGGTACAAACGGTACAATCAACTCCGGTAAGGTAACTATCAACGGTGGTTCTGGTACTGTTAACGATTTGACTAACAGAACTTGGGATCCTAATAAGATCACTAATGGTCAAGCTGCAACAGAAGATCAATTGAAAGTTGTAGATAACAAAATTGATAAAAACACTGAAGACTTGACTAAGAAAGGCTTGAACTTCAAAGGCGACTCCGGTGAAGCTATCCATAAAGACCTCGGTCAAACATTGGAACTCAAAGGTGGCGAAGCTGATGCTTCTAAACTTTCAAACGGTAACATTGGCGTAGTTAATGAAAACGGCAACTTGAACGTTAAACTCGCTAAGAACCTTAAAGGTCTTGATTCCGTAACTGTTGGTTCCGATCCAAGCAAACAAGTTGTTCTTGATGATAAGGGCGTATCTGTAGGCGGTAAAACTTACATTTCTAACGAAGGCTTAAACGCAAATAATCAAAAGATTACTAATGTGGCAGCTGGTGTAAATGATACAGATGCAGTTAACGTTCAACAGTTGAAGAGCAGCATGGCGGCAGCAACTACAACAGTGAAAGCTGGCGATAGCGGTAATACAACTGTAGAAACTACAGTTAATGCAGATAAGTCTAAAACATACACTGTAGATATCAAAAAAGACTTGAACTTACGCAGTGTGATTACCACTACTGACGATAAGAAATTCTCTACTGTAACAAACGGTGTAGGTGTTACAAGCACTGATACATTAGGTAATACAACTGCTCTTACTGCAGGTAATGTGAAAGTATCCGATAATCAAAATAATACAACTCAAACAACAGCTAAAGGTGTACTTGTAGATAATCCAACTAAGGCCACTGAATTGACTGCTGATGGTGTTGTAACTACTGATAAACGGACTAAGAGCACAAGAACAACTGCAGATGGCATGGTAGTAACATCCGGCATGGGTGGTACTAAAGTAACTACTACTGTTAGCAGCAACGGTGTTGCCATTACTACTCCTCCAGCAGGTCAAGGATCCCCTAAAGATGGTACTGGTGCAGTAACATTAACTAAGGACGGCTTGAACAATGGTGGTAATAAAGTAGTTAATATGGCAAGTGGTTATGCCGAAGGCGAAGATATTAACAATATCGCTGATAATAGCAGCAGCTTAACAAACGGTGCTAACATCGGCGACTTGAAGAAAGGTATCGACGGCCTTAAGAAAGCTGGTTTAGACTTTGCAGGTGATAAAGGTGAATTCCATCGTGACCTAGGTCAAAAAGTGACTGTTAAAGGTGGCGTTACTGATGAAAGCAAACTTTCCACTGCAAACAATATCGGTGTTATCTCCGATAATAACGGCAGCTTGAATGTTCGTTTGGCAAAAGATATTACTGGTATCAATTCCATTACAACTATGGATAACTCCGGTCATACAACTGTGACAAACGGTAACGGTATCACAATCAAAAATAATGGTGGTGGCAGCGTATCCTTAACAAGCTCTGGTTTGAATAACGGTGGTAATAAGATTACTAACGTGGCACCAGGCGAAATTAGCTCCACTTCTACTGATGCTGTTAATGGTTCCCAACTTAATCGTGTTGCAAATAGCATGAATAATGTTGTAAACGAAGTTCGTCAAGTTGGTGCTATGTCCTCCGCGTTGTCCGCATTGAAACCTATGGCTTATGACCCTTACGAACCTACTCAAATCATGGCAGGTTACGGTAACTACCGTGGTGACTCCGCATTGGCATTAGGTGTGGCTCATTACAAAAATGAATCCATGATGTTACATGCTGGTGTTGCTTGGGCAGGCAGCAATAGCCATATGATGGCAAATGCTGGTGTAACTTGGAAAGTAGGTAACAGAGACGGCGAAGCAGAAACTGCAGATCGTTATCGTAAAGGACCTATCAGTTCTACATATGCAATGCAACGTGAACTTGCTGCAATGAAAGCTGAAAATCAAGGATTAAAAGGTGAAGTAGCTGATTTGAAAGCTGAAAATGAACAAATGAAAGCTAATATTGCTGCAATGATGGCAAGACTAGGTTTATAATACGTTCATACTGAACATTACGGGTTGAGGATTCCCTTTTGGGGGTCCTCCCACCCGATTTAATTCGTTGATAGAAAAGAGGAATATATAATGAAAAAATCCACTTTGCTTGCTTTCACAGCGGCAGTATTATTTGGCAGTGGCGTATTCCATGTTAATGCGGCATCTGCTACATATGATGATCCATTGCTTTTACCAAATCCGGCTAAAGCGCCTACAACAGGTTCTGTTGTATTGGTTCCTGTGGCTAGCCCTCAGGCGGTGCAAAGTATCCATGAATTTGTGAAAGCATGGGAAAATGCGGAAAAACATATTGCTTTAGCTGAAAGCAAAAAGAATAATCATCAAGCGTTAACTAAAGAAGAAGCTAAATGGTTACATTCTAAAGATAAGCATAATTATGCTGATTATTTCCGTAAACATTCTTTAGGTTATGTACATGGCCAAGAAACTGCATTGAACTGGAATGGTGAAAACCGTAATAAAAACGAGTATAGCTATTACACATTCCCTAAATATGATAAGGACCAAGGTTACACAAATAGCTATGGTTACAATGTATTGCGCAGCATGGTTGATCGCATGAATGAATTGCTTCAAAAACAAAAGGCCGTTGGCGGTCCTTTGACTGATGAAGAAGCACAAGCATTGGAAGATGCTATGCTTGATATCATGGCTCAAGATCAAGAACATGTATCTAATGAAGAATTGCGTTATTACATGAACGAAGCAGTTTGGTTTGCTACAAAACAAACTGTGAAGAATATGTCTGCAGAAGAACCT
>OKMD01000200.1_pt1 | contig 10078 bp, 1 predicted proteins | sample 1610551 | NCBI WGS metagenome assembly OKMD01 (sample SAMN04436661, study PRJEB24849) | human gut metagenome | biome: human gut; feature: NICU; material: stool | host: Homo sapiens | place: USA: Saint Louis, MO | collected 2010-06-20
ATATAAAATGAAATTTATATGATTTACATGCCTAAACGACTCATAATAAGAGCTAATTGTCGTTTAGTTTCTTCGTTATCTTTCTGTAGACGAAGGTTGTCTTCTTTCAATGCCGCATAGTCTGCAGTTAATTTTTCATCCTGCGCTTTCATGCGTGCATTTTCAGCTTTCGAAGCGGTCATTTCATCCTGCATTACGTACATAGAGCTGATAGGACAGCCGTTATACCGTTCAGGAATAGCCTTCTTCTCATCAGAAGAACCGAATTTACGAGTTACACCGGCATTCACCATATTATGACGGCTACCAACAGATACACCTGCATGGAACATAGTATCTTCCGATGTGTAATGCGCAACACCTAAAGCCGCTGCGGTTTCACCTCTGTAATTGCCGATACCAGCCATCACTTGAGTTGGTTCTAACGGATCGTATTGAATTGGTTTCAACGCAGACATCGCCGCCGCATGAGCACCTACACGTTGTGTTTCGCCCGCCACGGAATTAATTGCATTAGCCATTCCCTCCGTAACCCCCTTCAATTGATTTACGTTAACCGCATCCGTTCCGTTTACACCAGGACCTACATTGCTAATTGTTTTACCACCGTTATTCAATCCATCTTTAGTAAGGCTTACGGTGTTACCGCTAGCAGGAGTAATGGTTACGCCACTGCCGTTCACAACCGTAGAGTTACCTCCAGCATCCTTAGTCGTTACTGACGTAAGACCTTTCAAATCTTTCGCCATACGAACTTTAAGATTAGTGCCGTCAGATACGACGCCTAAATTATCTTCGGCCGTCAACTTGCTAGCATCAGTAATACCACCGACTACGTTTACCTGTTCGTTAAGCTTTTTGTTAATCACATTACCAGAATCGCCACCGTATTTCATACCATCGTCTTTGGTTGCCACTTGATGTGTCTTGCCCTGTTCATCTTGGTACTTAATACGAGTAATAGCATTGCCTCCGAGATCAGAATCGCCCTTATCAGCGGTAATATCCGCATTACGACCATCTTTGCCAGTTAAACCGATGTGACCAACGCCGTCTTTACCTGACATAGATACAGCATCTTTACCGTCTTTACCTGTAACAGCTACTTTTCCGTCTGTGCCATTCGCAGCGTCTGGACCTGTAATGGAAACGCCATCTTGACCATTTTTGCCGACTTTCACCTTATCAGTATTGACCGTATCAGCAGTAACTGTTTTGGTAGTAATACTATCGGTCTTAAGATTCTTAGCCATTTTAATAGTAACATTACCATTTTCGGCTACCGTTTTGATATTTTCGCCAGAATAGTCACTATCAGCCCCTTGACCTTCACCTTTGATGGTAACCTTTTGACCTAAATCACGGTGGAAATCACCTGTATTACCGGCAAAATCCATGCCTTTCTTCGTAATGTCATCACCTAAGTTATTAATCTTATTATCCAAGGCTTTATGGGACTTCTGCAATTGATCTTCTGTAGCAGCACGACCGCTTGTGATATTGTTAGGATCCCAATCTTTGTTTTCCAAACCTGTCACATGACCGTCCTTGCCATCAACAGAGACCTTACCTGCTCCAATCTTACCATCTTTACCATCAATAGTTACCTTGTCGCCAGCCTTAATTGTACCGTTTGTACCGTCAATCGCAATATTACCAGCCTTGATTGTGCCTTTATCGCCATCGATTTCAACTTTATCACCTGCTTTAATGGTGCCTTTGTTGCCGTCGATTGTAACCTTGTCACCGGCTTTGATCGTACCTGTTGTACCATCCATCGCAATTTGTTTCGTAGCATCAGATCCCATTGTTATTTGGTCTTTGAGGCCCACTTTGTAATTTGTAGAGCCATCACCATTAGTGGTCTTATCAACTTTGATATTATTACCTTCTGTTACGATTGCCTTAGCAGCGTTAGCCGCTGTATCCAATTGAGATTTATTAACCGCATCCTTAGGATTTGTACCGTCAGCTACGTTTGTAATCTTATTGCCGGCTGCATCAATACCATCTTTCGTCATAGATGGACCATTGGTAATCTTCACGCCGTCCTTTGTAATAGCAGTCAACGGGTTGCCATCCTTATCTTGAACGGTCATGCCTTCACCATTAACAACGGTTTTACCGTTTGCACCATTAGTGCCATTGTTGAAAGTTATGGAATCTAGGCCTTTCAGATTTTTTGCCAAACGAACATTAAGGATATTATTCTTGCTAATAACTCCAATATTGTTTTCGGTCAACTCAGATTCATTGGTGACACCGCCCTTAATGTCCAATTGTTCATTAAGTTTCTTCTTGATGGTAGTGCCGGAGTCGCCACCGTATGCCATGCCATCATCTTTGGTTGCCACTTGATGGGTTGTACCATTTTCATCTTGATATTTAATGCGCGTGATTTCATTTCCATTAATATCAGCAGCGCCTTTATCAGCGATAATATCCGCACTATGACCATCTTTACCAGTTAAACCGATGTGACCTACACCGTCTTTACCGGACATAGACACTACATCCTTGCCGTTCTTATCTGTAACAGCTACTTTACCGTCGGTGCCAGCCCCATCTGGACCTGTGAGAGATACGCCATCCTTACCGTCTTTGCCGACTTTCACGGATTCAGCCTTAAGATTTTTGTTCATTTTTACATCAATTGTTGTATTACCTGTTGCAGCATCTTGTTTGATGAACGTCTTAATATTGTCACCGCTATAGTCGGTATCAGCAGCATTGCCTTCACCTTGAACAGTGATAGTAGAGCCTAATTTATTAGTTTGTACACCGCCTACATTGGCATTGAATTTGAGACCTGTATCAGTTTGACCCGCCAAAGCTTGTTTCAATTGATCCTCTGTTGCAGCACGACCGGATACGACTTTACCTGCGTCCCAAGTCTTATTATCAAGCCCTGTCACGTAGTTACCTGTATTAGCAGGGGTTGCACCATCGGCTTGTTTACCCATGGTTACAGTACCGGCTTTTACAGTTTCTGTAGCCGTAACAGTGGTAACGTTAAGATCTTTCTTCAATTTTAGACCAATCTTAGTGTCGTCACCGGTTTGCGTGATTTCCGTCGTAATATTATCGTCGCCGTTTACCGTTACCTTGGAGCCTAATTTATTCGTTTTTGCATCATTATTATCTGCGTCAAAACGAAGACCTTTATTGGTCAGTTCAGTCTTAGCGTCATTAATATTATTGTTGAGTTCAGTTTTAGTGTCAGCGATATTTTTATTTAATTCGGTTTTAGTATCGCCAATGTTTTTATTTAATTCAATCTTTGTATCAGCGATATTCTTGTTTAACTCAGTTTTAGCTTCATGTAATTGACCGCCGTTAACCGCGTCTTTGGAATTAGCCGCAATATTACCATCAGCAACATTGGTAATCTTTTGATCATTCGCATTGATGCCATTTGGAGATACATAATTCTTACCGCCTACGGTCAAACCACCACCATTGATGGTTGTTTCACCAGCTGTTACGCTGTCCAAACCAGTTAATGTTTTAGCTAACTTCACGTTTAACGTACTGCCATCAGATACGACACCAATATTATTATCAGTTAAATCTGCAGCTGCAGCTCCGCCTTTAATGGCAACAGTACCACCTAGCTTCTTGTTGATAGTCGTACCAGAGTCACCGTCAAAGTTCAAGCCTTTGTCCACTTCGGATTTAGATGCTACATCTTTAATCGTTACGGTTTTTGTTTTATCCGGATGGTTCTTATCCTGTACGGTCAATGCTACGTCACCATTGGCATCTACAGTGTAGTCACCATTAGAGCCTGCCGTAGGATTCGCAACGAGACTAAAGTCTGTTGCACTAGCACCTTGTTTCTTAACTTCATCACTAACCGTTTTCAATTGGTCTTCCGTTGCTGCACGGCCAGATGCAATCGTAGGATTATCAATACTCCATGTCTTATTATCAAGACCTGTTACGTAGTTACCCGTATTAGCAGGGGTTACACCATCGGATTGTTTACCCATAGTTACCGTACCAGCTTTCACAGTTTCCGCTGCCGTAACAGTGGTAACATTAAGATTTTTCTTTAATTTAAGACCAATCTTCGTATCGTCACCAGTTTGTGTAATTTCTGTGGTGATGTTATCGTCGCCGTTTACCGTTACCTTAGAGCCTAGTTTATTAGTTTTTTCAGCGTTATTATCCGCATCAAAACGAAGGCCTTTGTTGGTAAGTTCAGTTTTAGCGTCACCAATATTTTTGTTGAGTTCAGTTTTAGTATCACTGATATTTTTATTCAACTCGGTCTTAGTATCGCTAATGTTTTTATTTAACTCAGTTTTAGTGTCATGCAATTGACCGCCGTTCACCGCATCTTTGGAGTTAGCCGCCACATCGCCATTAGCAACATTGGTAATCTTTTGGTCGTTCGCATTGATGCCATTTGGAGATACATAATTCTTACCACCTACGGTCAAACCACCACTATTGATGATTGTGCCACCAGCTGTTACGCTTTCCAAACCAGTTAATGTTTTAGCTAACTTCACGTTTAACGTACTGCCATCAGATACGACACCAATATTATTATCAGTTAAATCTGCAGCTGCAGCTCCGCCTTTAATGGCAACAGTACCACCTAGCTTCTTGTTGATAGTCGTACCAGAGTCACCGTCAAAGTTCAAGCCTTTGTCCACTTCGGATTTAGATGCTACATCTTTAATCGTTACGGTTTTTGTTTTATCCGGATGATTCTTATCCTGTACGGTCAATGCCACGTCACCGTTAGCAGCTACAGTATAGTCACCATTGGAACCCGCCGCAGGATTAGCAACAAGACTGAAGTCCGTTGCATTAGCACCTTGAGTTTTGATAGCTTCAGTAACTGTCTTCAATTGATCTTCTGTTGCAGCACGTCCGCTAACAGCAGTAGGATTAGTTACGCTCCATGTCTTATTATCAAGACCTGTTACGTAATTACCCGTATTAGCAGGGGTTGCACCATCGGCTTGTTTACCCATGGTTACAGTGCCGGCTTTCACAGTTTCCGTAGCCGTAACAGATGTAACATTAAGATCCTTCTTCAATTTAAGACCTATCTTCGTATCGTCACCGGTTTGCGTGATTTCCGTCGTAATATTGTCGTCGCCGTTTACCGTTACCTTGGAGCCTAGTTTATTCGTTTTTTCAGCGTTATTATCTGCGTCAAAACGAAGGCCTTTGTTGGTAAGTTCAGTTTTAGCGTCATGCAATTGACCACCGTTAACCGCATCTTTGGAGTTTGCAGCAATATCACCATTAGCAACATTAGTAATCTTTTGGTCATTTGCATTGATACCGTTCGGAGATACATAGGTCTTACCACCTACAGTTAAACCTCCAGCATTAATAGTTGTGCCACCCGCTGTAACACTATCCAAACCGATTAATGTTTTAGCTAACTTCACGTTCAATGTTGTACCATCAGATACGACACCGATATTATTGTCCGTCAAGTTTGCAGCTGCGGCGCCACCTTTAATAGATAACTTATCACCCAACTGTTTATTAATTACAGCGCCGCTATCTCCATCAAAGTTAAGACCTTTAGCTATATCTTGCTTATTCTTACCGATGTCAGTTGTATTTTGAGCAATATCAGCCTTGTTCTTAGTTATATCTTGTTTATTCTTACCAATATCAGTCGTATTCTGAGCAATGTCAGTTGTGTTTTGAGCTATTTTATCCTTGTTCGTATTAACTTGCGTATTAACAGATTTCAACTGATCTTCCGTTGCAGCACGACCAGTTACGGCTTGTGGATTATCTACATCCCAAGCAGTATTGGTAAGACCAGTTACCGTGCCTGCAGTACCATCCACAGATACAGGATTAGCAGTTCCTAAGGTGATTTTATCCCCTAATCCGACAGTATATTCCTTACCGCCGGCTGCATTTGTACCTTCTTCTACAGTGATGTTGCTGTTTTTAGCTTTCACAGTACTTGCCTTAGCAGTTCCACCGATAGCATCCTGCAACTGACTGAAGTTAACCGCATCAGTAGGATCTGTGCCTTTTGCTAGACCGGTAATCTTTTGATTATTTGCATTGATACCGTTTGGCGTTACGTAGGTCTTGCCGCCTACGGTCAAACCACTACCATTAATAGTTGTTCCACCAGCCGTTACGCTATCCAAACCAGTTAATGTTTTAGCTAGTTTCACATTTAATGTGCTGCCATCAGACACGACACCGATATTATTATCCGTAAGATCCGCCATAGCACCACCTTTAATGGTAACAGTGTCGCCTAATTTTTTATTAATCGCAGCACCGCTATCGCCGTTAAAGTTTAATCCTTTATTGATATTGGTTACATTTGTATTGACCTTATCATTAACGGATTTCAACTGATCTTCCGTAGCAGCTCGACCACTTACAGCTTGAGGATTATCCGCGTTCCAAGACTTATTATCGAGCCCTGTTACAAAGTTACCGTTTGCACCGCCTGCACCACCTGATTGTTTGCCCATAGTCACAGTGCCGGCTTTCACAGTATCAGCAGCAGTAATAGTAGTAACATTGAGATCTTTCTTTAATTTAAGACCGATCTTAGTATCGTCACCAGTTTGGCTGATTTCTGTCGTGATATTATCATCGCCGTTTACCGTTACCTTGGAACCCAATTTATTGGTCTTAGCACCGCCTGTATCCGCATCAAATTTGAGACCTGTATTAATCACATCATTCTTCGCAGTCGATATATTATTGTTTAGCTCGGTTTTAGCATTATCTATATTGCCATTCAGTTCAGTTTTAGCGTCATTAATATTTTTATTGAGTTCAGTTTTGGCATCACCGATATTTTTGTTTAATTCAGTTTTAGCATCATTAATGTTGTTATTTAATTCGGTTTTAGCCGCATGAAGTTGACCGCCGTTAACTGCATCTTTGGAATTAGCCGCCACTTCACCATCAGCAACATTAGTTATTTTCTTGTCATTCGCATTAATACCGTTCGGAGTTACATAGGTCTTACCGCCTACGGTCAAACCACTACTATTGATAGTTGTACCCCCAGCCGTTACGCTATCCAAACCGGTTAATGTTTTAGCTAGTTTTACATTTAATGTGCTGCCATCAGATACGACACCGATATTATTATCCGTCAAATTCGCAGCCGCTGCACCGCCCTTGATGCTAAGCTTATCGCCCAACTGTTTGTTAATTACAGCACCGCTGTCTCCATCAAAATTTAGACCTTTAGCAATAGTTGTATTGATTGTAGAGATAGCATTTTTATTAGTCGCAATATCTTGTGTGTTCTGAGTAATATTTTGCTTGTTTTGTGCAATATCAGTCTTATTTTTACCGATATCAGTAGTATTTTGAGCTATATCAGTCTTGTTCTTAGTTATATCTTGTTTATTCTTACCGATATCAGTCGCATTTTGAGCAATGTCAGTTGTGTTCTGAGCTATTTTATCCTTATTTGTATTGACTTGCGTATTAACAGTTTTTAACTGATCTTCCGTTGCAGCACGACCAGTTACGGCTTGTGGATTATTTACATTCCAAGCAGCATTAGTAAGTCCTGTTACAGTTCCTGCGGTTCCGTCCACAGTTACAGGATGTGCCGTACCTACCGCAAGTTTATTGCCCAATCCAACAGTGTATTCCTTACCACCATTCACATTGGTACCTTCTGTTACGGTTACATTTGCATCCTTTGATTTTACTGTAGTCGCCTTTGCAGTACCACCGATAGCACTTTGTAATTGACTGAAATTAACCGCATCGTTAGGCGCTGTACCATTAGCAACACCAGTAATCTTTTGATTATTAGCATTGATGCCATCAGGTGTTACATAGGTTCTAGCACCTACACTCAAACCATTTTTACTAATAGTAGTATTTCCTGCATTAACGCTCTCTAATCCTGTTAAATATTTTGCCAACTTTACAGTCAATCTACCGGTACCATCGGATACAACACCAATATTATTATCGGATAATGCCCCTGTAGCACCGCCTTTAATGACTAGAGTATCACCTAATTTTCTCTTAATCGAAGCACCTGTATCGCTGCTAAAATAGAGCCCTTTTTCAAGAGTATTATTGATAGTGTTAATATCATTCTTATTAGTAGTAATATCACCTTGTATTTTTGTGATATTTCGTGCATTGGCACCAATACGGCTTGAGTTATCTGAGATATTCTGCGTATTTTGATTAATAAAATACTGATTGGAATTAACTCTCTCATTAACCCGCTTTAACTGATCTTCCGTAGCAGCACGTCCTGTAACAGGTGCTGGATTATTTACATTCCATGATGTATTGGTAAGACCTGTGACCGTTCCTGTACCACTATCTATGGTTACAGGATGCGAGGCCGCCCCTTTCCCTACAGTAATCTTATAATTTAAGCCAACAGTATACTCCTTACCACCTTTCGCCGTTGAGTTTTCCCTTACCGTAATATTACCATCATCATTTGCTTTTACAATGGCTTCTTTAGCTGTACCGTTAATTGCGCGTTGCAACTGACCGTAGTTAACTGCGTCCTGACTACCGCTACCGTCTGCAACACCTCTAAGCTGTTGATTATTGGCATTAAGACCACCTGTTGACACATAGAGTTTACCGCCTACAGACACCCCTTTATTATCAATCGTAGCAGTTCCCGCTGTTACGCTATCCAAACCAGTTATTTTTTTAGCCAATTTCACATTTAGTGTGCCATTTCCGTCTGCTTGAACCCCAATATTGTTGTCAGCCAAAGCACCGCTAGCGCCACCTTTTATTCTTACTGTGTCACCTAATTTTACTTGGTTCTGAACAAAGTTATCACCATAAAAGAACAATCCTTTATCGATATTGTCTTTATTATATCTAATAGCATCGTGGATTGTGCTTTTACCTGTAAAACCGATATCGCTCATCGTTAATTTACCGGTATCAGGATCGAGAGCTGCATTACCGCCAAGGATATTTTTAGTTGTAGTGGCTAAATTTCCCAAACTATTTGCGACACCAAACAATTGACTACCGTTAATAGCATCTGTAGACGAAGCATTCATACGACCTGCAGCCACATTTGTAATCGTACGTTTTACCGTATCATTACCGATACTTACGGTAGAATCTGCCGTTCCCCCCGCTAAATTCTTATACCACAAACCATTTACAAGTTGATTCGGTGTACTATGAGTATCCGCAGTTGCAGAATTTGCACCTAATGCAACAGAACGAATATGATTTTTCCCTACTGTTGTATTTCTACCAAGTGTAACGCTATCCTCTGCATAGCTAACTGCACGATTACCGATGGCAATACTATTTTTCTGAACTGAGTCAGAATCTGTACCAATAGCTATAGAAGAATCCTCACGGGCATTACTTTCCCAGCCCATTGCAATGGAGTTGAGTCCTACTGCATAGGAGTTTACACCAAGAGCTCTGGACCCTTCGCCCTTAGCTTGTGCATTATTACCGATTGCAACGGCCCATTTACCTCTTGCCTGCGACCCGTTACCCATTGCAACGGCACCACCGGCAGCAGCTTTAGCATTATTACCAAATGCCATAGAGGATCCACCCCAAGCTCTGGCATTAGTACCAAATGCCTGATCGTTATCGGCGCCCACATAGTTACCGGCCTCATCATATCCAGCCCAGGATGTATTACCAAGGGCAAAGCCATTCAAAGAAGCTACTTTTGTCAAATTACCGATAGCAACGCCATTATTTACTTCAACGGTTGCATTTCTTCCGATTGCAATGCCTTGCACATTACCAACATTAGCCCTATTAGTTTTTGTAACAGTAGCCCCTGTCCCCAAAGCCACACTGTTATCTGCCATTGCTGTACTATTGTCACCTATCGCTACAGTGCCATTTTTAGCCTGAGCATCAGCCCCTTGCACAATAGTACTCCCATGCACGATCATTGGAGACATCATGGACATACATAAAGCCGTAGCAATTACAGACCCAGACATCTTGGCAAATACCGATGTCATTGTCGATCGTTTCGACATATTTTTCGCTGTTTCAGCCACAACGACATAACATCCCTTTGTACGACTCCAGATTACTTTAAAAATTCGGTTCATCTCGTCTTACTCCT
>OKMD01000219.1_pt1 | contig 8822 bp, 3 predicted proteins | sample 1610551 | NCBI WGS metagenome assembly OKMD01 (sample SAMN04436661, study PRJEB24849) | human gut metagenome | biome: human gut; feature: NICU; material: stool | host: Homo sapiens | place: USA: Saint Louis, MO | collected 2010-06-20
AAGCCCATATTTTATATAAATTTGTGACATGAATCACTACAAATCCCATTGCTACGCTGTTTTTTTTAATGCCTATAGTTATGAAAAATAAATGAAAAAAGCTTGATAGTATATTAAAGGTTTTGGTATACTTATAATATTGAAGATTTTAAAATTCTCGTATGACTTACCATATGATAAAACATCGAGGGAGCATTAATATTAATATAGTTTATAGGAGAAAGTATGAATAAGATTTTTAAAGTGGTTTGGAGCAAATCAAAAAACTGTTACGTAGTAGTATCTGAGTTCGCTAAGAATAATAGTGGTAAAAAGAAAATTGTTGTAGCAGCAATCTTGGCTGTATTAGCAATGACTAATGCTAGCATCTCTATGGCGGCAAATACTTTGCCTACAAATCTGCATGCAACAGCAGTAGGCTTGGGGGATGGTGCTTCTGTTACTGGTGACAAAGCTGTAGGTTTCGGTCAAAATGCAGCAGCTGCTGGTGGATATTCTATTGCAATAGGTTCTAATTCTAGTACCAGTGTTAACAGTCCACAAGGAATCGCTATTGGTGGTGGTAATACTGCTAATGAAGGTGCAAGAGTAATTGGGGAGCAAGCAATTGCCATTGGGGGAAATACAATAGCTCAAGGTAACTCTTCTATTGTTATTGGTGGCGATGATGTAGTTAAAGCCGATAGTGTAAAAGTTATTTACACTACGAATAATGGTGAGAATAAAACTGGGGATTTGCGTAGTGCTGTTCAAAGCTTAACAGGATTTGATATGAGAAACCCACTATATACAGCGGCAACGGCTGGCGAATCTGGTATCACATTAGGTATGAAAGGTCAGTCTGGAAATGTTGGCATTGCAATTGGTACTGGTGCAAATGCGAAGGATCGTTTATCAGGAACTTCTAGTGGTGCTTCTGGTCAAGCCAATAATGATGTAACAAATGCTATTGCTATTGGCACAGGGGCTAGGGCAAATCGTGATAATGCTATTGCCATCGGTGGTGGTTCTAACACTGATGTAGGCGGTACAAAACAATCTAGTTATACTTTGCCAAATAACGTTGTTGCTTCCTGGGCTGGTGGTGATAAAACATTGCCAGGTGACGTTGTATCTTTTGGCTCTAAAGGGTATGAACGTCAGTTGAAACATGTGGCTCCTGGCGAAGTAAGTGCTACTTCCACAGATGCAATTAATGGCTCTCAACTTAGCGCTATTGTAGACCAAATTGCTTATAAATATATATCTATAAAATCTTCTGATGTTGCTAATAAAGATAATACTGGTGCTACGGCAGCTAATTCTATTGCTATTGGCCCAAATGCCGCAACAGACGCATCTGCGAGTCGTTCTGTAGCTGTTGGTGATGGTGCTAGAGGTAAAGTCGTAGATGGTGTAGCTGTTGGTTCAAAATCTACAGCTGATATTGCTTCAGGCGTAGCGGGCTATAATGTTAATACTAGTCGTACAGATATATATGCTGGTTTAAGTGGTGCTGCCCTAACGTCTAAATTAGGTGGTGTTGCTATTGGTACGACAAACCAAACACGTCAAATTAACTATGTTGCTGCTGGTACTGCTGATACAGATGCAGTAAACGTGGCGCAATTAAAGAGTGTTAATCTAGCTTTTACAGGTGATACTGGTACAGGTGATGTGAACCTTGCTAATAGTAAATTGGCTGTAAATGGTGATAATACATACATTACAACTACAGCTAATGGTAAGAAAATTACAGTTTCTGGTAAAAAGCAAGACATTACTGTAGCAAATGGTAACGCTACAGCCTCGGCTGGTATGGCGGATTCTGCTAACGTAGCTAATGTGATTAATCAAGCGATTGATCAAAATAAATACGGTTGGAATCTTTCTGCTAATGGTGAAGCTACACCATTAGCGGTTGAAAAAGGTAATACAGTAGATTTTTCTGGTGACGATAATGTTGCGGTTGCTAGAAATGATAAGAAAATCTCTGTAGCTTTGAAAAAAGATCTTTCTAAATTAAACAGTGCTTCTTTCAATAATGCTGGTGGTAATGAAACCGTTAAAATTGATGGTGACAAAGGTATCAATGCTGGGAATTTGAAAGTTACGAATGTAGCAGATGGTGTTGCTGATAAAGATGCTGTCAATGTATCTCAATTGAAAAAAAGTTGACAATAAAGCAGAAGCTAATAAAACTGCTATTGATACAAATAAAACTGCAATCACTAAAAATGCAGGCGATATTGTAACAAATAAGTCTGATATTGCAACCAATAAAGACAATATTGCGACGAATAAACAAAAAATTGCTGACAATAAAACTGCAATTGATAAGAATGCAGGCGATATTGTGACAAACAAAACAGATATTGCTACTAATAAGGACAATATTGCTACAAACAAAGCTGATATCGCAACCAATAAAGCTAATATCGATAAAAACACGACAGCTATCGGACGTAAAATTTCCTTAGGTGGTAACTCTGGTTCTACCGATGAAAAATCCTTGAGTACAGGTGATGTGAAATTCAATGTTAAAGGCGAGAACGGTCTTACTACTGTTGCTAATGGCGACGATGTGACTGTTAAACTTGATGATACGACTAAAGGTAAAATTGATAATGCAGCTGATCGAGATTTGAGTAATTTGACATCTGACGGTAAGCAACAGGTTAAGGATTTGGCAGCTTGGAATGTTGTAGCTAATAATGAAACGGCTGAAAAGGTTGAAGGTGGCAACACTGTTAAGTTTATCGATGGTGATAATATTTCCATTACTCAAAATGGTAAAGACTTCACCATTTCTACTAAGAAAGATGTAACTTTTGATACGGTAACCGTTACTCAAACGATTACAGCGCCAAAAGTGAAAGCGACAACTGGGGTCGAAACACCTCAAGTAACAGGATTGACTAACACTACATGGGTTCCAGGTCAAACACAACCTGTATCTGGTCGTGCTGCCACAGAAGATCAATTGAAATACGTTGATGATCAAGTAGCAGAGAATAAAGCTAATATTGCTGATAATAAAGATAAGATTGGCAAAAACGCTGATGCTATTGCTGATAACAAGCAAAAAATAGCTGATAATAAAACGGCAATTGATAAAAATGCAGTAGATATTGCTACTAACAAAGACAATATTGCTGCGAATAAAGCTGATATCGGAGCCAATACAGATAAAATTGGTAAAAATGCTGATGCTATTGCAGATAATAAACAAAAAATAGCCGACAATAAAACTGCAATTGATAGAAATACAAGTGACATTGCTACAAACAAAGGGGATATTGCTTCTAATAAAGCTAATATTGCTCAAAATACTGCGGCTATCGCTCGTAAGATTTCTTTAGGTGGTAACTCTGGTTCTACCGATGAAAAATCTTTGAGCACAGGTGATGTGAAGTTCAATGTTAAGGGTGAAAATGGTCTTACTACGGTTGCTAATGGTGACGATGTAACCGTTAAACTTGATGATGCAACTAAAGGTAAGGTCGACAATGCAGCTGATCGAGACTTGAGCAATTTGACTCCTGATGGTAAGCAACAAGTTAAGGATTTATCCGCATGGAACGTAGTAGCTAATGGTAATACTGCCGAAAAAGTTGAAGGTGGCAATACAGTTAAGTTTATCGATGGTGATAACATTTCTATTACTCAAAATGGTAAGGACTTCACCATTTCTACTAAGAAAGATGTAACCTTTGATACGGTAACAGCTACTCAAACGATTACAGCGCCAAAGGTTAAAGCGACAACTGGGGTTGAAACTCCTCAAGTAACAGGTTTGACCAACACTGCATGGACTCCGGGACAAACACAACCTGTATCTGGTCGTGCAGCTACAGAAGACCAATTGAAACACGTTGATGATCAAGTAGCAGAAAACAAAGCCAATATCGCTGATAATACAGCTAAGATTGGCAAAAATACTGATACCATTGCGGATAACAAGCAAAAAATAGCTGATAATAAAGCTACAATTAATAAAAATACTGGCGACATTGCTACTAATAAAGATAATATTGCAGATAATAAGCAAAAAATAGCTGATAATAAAGCTGCAATTGATAAGAATGCAGGTGATATTGTTACTAATAAGGACAATATTGCTGCGAATAAACAAAATATTGCTGATAACAAAGCTGCTATCACTAAAAATGCTAGTGATATTGCAACTAATAAGGATAACATCGACAAAAACACAACAGCCATCGGTCGTAAGATTTCTTTAGGTGGTAACTCTGGTTCTACTAATGAAAAATCCTTGAGTACAGGTGATGTAAAATTCAATGTGAAAGGTGAAAATGGTCTTACTACGGTTGCAAATGGCGACGATGTGACTGTTAAACTCGATGATGTAACTAAAGGTAAAATCGAGAATGCAGCGGACCAAGACTTGAGCAATTTGACCCCTGATGGTAAGCAACAAGTTAAGGATTTAGCAGCTTGGAATGTAGTCGCTAATAATGAAACGGCTGAAAAGGTTGAAGGTGGTAACACTGTTAAGTTCATCGATGGCGATAACATTTCCATTACTCAAAATGGTAAAGACTTTACAATCGCAACTAAGAAAGATGCTACTTTTGATACGGTAACGGCTACTCAAACCATTACAGCGCCAAAAGTGAAAGCGACAACTGGGGTTGAAACACCTCAAGTAACAGGTTTGACTAATACTGCTTGGGTTCCGGGTCAGACACAACCTGTATCTGGTCGTGCAGCGACAGAAGACCAATTGAAACATGTTGATGATCAAGTAGCAGAAAACAAAGCCAATATTGCTGATAATACAGATAAGATTGTCAAAAATGCTGATGCCATTGCAGATAATAAGCAAAAAATAGCTGACAATAAAGCTGCAATTGGTAAAAATGCAGTAGATATTGCTACTAACAAAGATAATATCGCAACTAATAAAGCCGATATAGCAACTAATAAAAATAATATTGCGACGAATAAACAAAATATTGCAGATAACAAAGCGGCCATCACTAAAAATGCTGGCGATATCGCAGCCAATAAAGCTAATATTGATAAAAATACAGAAGCTATCGGTCGTAAGATTTCCTTAGGTGGTAATACTGGTTCAACCGATGAGAAATCCTTAAGTACAGGCGATGTGAAATTCAATATTAAAGGGCAAAATGGTATTGTTACTGAAGCTAATGGAGAAGATGTAACTGTCAAATTAGATGATGCTACGGCTAATAAAATCAACAATGCAGCAAATACGGATTTGAGCAACTTAACAGATGCTGGTAAACAACAAGTTAAAGATTTATCGGCATGGAATGTAGTAGCTAATGGTAATACTGCTGAAAAAGTTGAAGGTGGAAACACAGTTAAGTTTATCGATGGTGATAACATTTCCATTACTCAAAATGGTAAAGATTTCACAATTGCTACTAAACAAGACGTAACTTTCAATACTGTAAAAGCAAATCAAACAATTACAGCACCAAAAGTGAAAGCTACAGAAGGGGTAGAAACACCTCAAGTAACGGGTTTGACTAACACTGCATGGACTCCGGGTCAAACACAGCCTGTCTCTGGACGTGCCGCCACAGAAGATCAATTGAAACATGTTGATGATCAAGTAGCAGAAAACAAAGCCAACATTGCTGATAATACAGATAAGATTGGTAAAAATGCTGATGCCATTGCGGATAACAAGCAAAAAATAGCTAATAATAAAGCTGCAATTGATAGAAATGCTGCTGATATTGCAACTAATAAGGATAACATCGCAACCAATAAAGCTAATATCGACAAAAACACGACAGCTATTGCCCGTAAGATTTCTTTAGGTGGTAACTCTGGTTTTACCGATGAAAAATCGTTGAGCACAGGTGATGTGAAATTCAATGTGAAAGGTGAAAATGGTCTTACTACGGTTGCTAATGGCGACGATGTCACTGTTAAACTCGATGATGCAACTAAAGGTAAAATCGATAATGCAGCAAATCAAGACTTGAGCAACTTAACAGATGCTGGTAAACAACAAGTTAAAGATATATCTGCATGGAAGGTAACAGCTGCAGGAGGTACTGTTGAAAAAGTACAAGGTGGGGATACCGTAAAATTCCAAGCTGGTGATAATCTTGTAGTTAACCAAGATAGAACTACTTTCACATATGGCTTGGCTAAAGACTTGAAAGGTCTAAACAGTGTTATCGTAGGTGATGAAAACGGTGTATCCACTAAGATTACTCCTGCAGGTACAACTGTAAAAGATGCAGCTGGCAATTCTACTGTAATTAAGGGTGGTGGTATGACTATTACTCCGGCAAATGCAACAACTAGCCCTGTATCCCTTACTGTAGACGGTTTAAATAATGGTGGTAATCAAATTCATGGTGTGGCTCCTGGCGCAGATGATACTGATGCAGTAAATGTTAGCCAATTGAAAGCATCTAATGCTGGTTTACAAGAAGCTGTTAATCGTGTAGGCACTGAAACACAACGTGTTGGTGCTCATGCGGCAGCTATGGCAGCGTTGAAACCAATTCAATACGATCCATTGGAACCAACTCAAATTATGGCTGGTATTGGCAACTACCGTGGTGAAACTGCGGGGGCTATCGGTATTGCTCACTACCGAACTGAGGATACTATGTTCAACGTAGGTGTTTCACTTGGTACTAGCCACAACATGGTAAATGCAGGTGTTACGCATAAATTTGGTGGTAGTCGTGAAAGAAAAGATGCTATTCCAGAACGTTATAAAGCAGGTCCAATTAGCTCTGTTTATGTAATGCAAGACGAAGTATCTAGCCTCAAAAAAGAGAATAGTAATCAAAAAACTGTTATTGCTAATCAAGCAGCACGTCTAAATACATTAGAAGCTGAAAATGAACGTCAACGTCAAGAATTGGCTGAGACTAAACAAGGCTTAGATGACTTGCGTGCAGTAGTAAATCAACTATTAGCATCTAAAGGTTAAAAGTTGAGAGCTAGTTTTGATAATAGTTTAAGATAATTATTTTCCTGTAGACCTAAAGAACCTCTTATACACTGTTATACCTGATAGGGTACATACATTTTGTATAAGAGGTTCTTTTGCTATTTTGATATATATTCTTATTTAAAATGCATAACATATGAATGACTTCTCATATGTTATGTGATATAATACAGTGGAACTAAGAGGCGAAGTGATGCCTCTACTATGTATGATCTTGCATGAATAGGAGATAGAATGTTAGACCGTATACAACGATGGCTTTCAATAGATACCATGTTGCCTGTTGCAGAACGATTAGGACCTGTAGGCACGACAAAGCAGCTATATGGTAATTATCTAAAAATAGCTTGGCCAGCTACATTACAAGGCTTGATGTTACAATTTATGACGGCCATCGATTTGGCGATGGTTGGTGCCTTAGGTGCATCAGCTCTTGCTTCGGTAGGTATTATGGGACAACCTGAGATGGTAATGCTCATCTTCTGCCGCGCCTTATCCATTGCTGTGACAGCAATCATAGCTCGTCGTCATGGTGAAGGTGATGTAGATGGTATGAATGCCGTGCTCAAGCAGTCTATTTTATTGAATTTTTTGATTTATGTACCGTTATTATTGATATGTTTCTTAAATTTAGAGCATATTCTACGTTTTACAGGTGCTGAAGAGAGCTATATTGAAACAGCTGTTTGGTATGGTCGTTTCATAGTTATTAGTTTAATCTTTCAGTCTTTTAGTCAAATCGTAGGGGCTGCACTCATTGGATATGGTAACACCAAGGTTATTTTTAAATCTAATGTAGTAGGGAATATTTTGAATACGATAATGAATTTCTTCTTGATTTATGGTATCGGTTTCTTCCCTGAACTTGGTGTTATGGGGGCAGGTGTTTCCACTATGATCAGTAGTGCGATTATTGCATTATTGTTGTTGCGTACGATTTCACAACATACTGCTACTGGATTAACATTGCGCCATCCGTCGAAGTGGATTTTTGAAAGACCTGTACTTCATACGATGTTTCATGTAGGTGGCAGTTCTTTGGGGGAACAGTTCTTTGAAAGGTTCGGTATGTATACATACACTATGATTGTGGCTTCCTTAGGTGCAGTACCTTTGGCCGCGCATTACGTATGTATGAATCTAATGGATATATTTTATTATTTTGCGATGGGACTTGGCTTTGCAGGCGCGTCACATACGGGTCAAAATCTTGGGCATAAAAGGCCGGATATTGCACGTACTTATGGTAAAATTGGTGCTCGTATCGGTTTAGTCGTGGGTCTTGTGAGTGCATTAATCTTTATTGGCCCTGGTGATTTTTTAGTACACTTATATACTCGTGAAAGTGATGTTGTTACACTTTCAGCCACTTTGATGGGTATTATGGCTATCGCTGCATTCCCTCAAGCATTACAGCAAGTATATTCCGGTGTGTTGAAAGGGGCAGGGGATACATATTACATTATGAAATATTCCCTTGTGAGTGTAGCGATTATTCGTCCTATTATTACATATTTATTATGCATTACATTAGGTTTAGGGCTTTTTGGGGCATGGTTATCTTTGTGCTTTGATCAGTCTCTAAGATTATGTTGTTCTTATTTGAGATTTATTCGAGGAACATGGCAACATAAGGTTGTTTAATGAGATGTAAATGATTCTTTTTCACATTGAAAGTTTTAGAAGGATTCATGAAAAAGAAGTGAATAAACTCTTGTCTATTAAAAATTTTTGATGTACAATACGTAATGTGAAAAAAATGACACATTGGGGAATGTGTTATCTGACCAGAAACTTCTGATTTCACGTATATATGTAAGGGATATACATATGAAATGATAAAAGCTTCCTTAGTGCATAAGGGAGC
>OKMD01000242.1_pt1 | contig 7504 bp, 6 predicted proteins | sample 1610551 | NCBI WGS metagenome assembly OKMD01 (sample SAMN04436661, study PRJEB24849) | human gut metagenome | biome: human gut; feature: NICU; material: stool | host: Homo sapiens | place: USA: Saint Louis, MO | collected 2010-06-20
ATATAAATTATAGCTTTCACATAAAATAATTACATATTGTACATCAAAAAAATACATAATACATATCAAAAAATTGCATATTATATATCAAAAAAATACATATTATAACTAAAAAAGACCTGTTCACTACTTTCATAATGAACAAGTCTAATTTATGTTATCTATCGAAGTCACGATCAAGGTTAACTTCTTTCAACGGCACAACTTTAGTTTTGTTGATGTATTTGTAACCAAGGTACACTGCGAAGAAGATTGGCAAGCCAATATAGGCAACGGATACGCCGTACCAGTCGATGGTATCACCTGTGAAAGCGGAGTAGTTTTGACCACAGATAATGATGACGCAAAGAATGAACGCCAAGATTGGGCCCACTGGGAATAACCACGCTTTGTATGGCAATTCACTAAGATCTCTTCCTTGAGCAATGAAAGCGCGGCGGAAACGATAATGAGATACTGCGATACCAACCCATGCGATGAAACCGCATAAACCAGAGATATTAACAATCCATGTATAAGCTGTACCTTCGCCAATAAAGCTTGTAAGGAATGCAAATAAACCGATTGCTGTCGTTAAGATTAACGCAGGCACTGGAACGCCGCGTTTATTTAACTTAGCAAAAATTTGAGGTGCTTGACCTTCCTTAGCGAGTGCATACAGCATACGCGTAGAAGAGTATAAACCAGAGTTACCAGCACTCAATACAGCCGTTAAGATAATAGCATTGATAAAGCTAGCAGCAAAGGCAAAACCAAAGCGGTCAAATACGAGTGTAAATGGAGAAATAGATACGTTCTCTACACTAGAGTTCAACAAATTTGGATCTGTGTACGGAATCAAGAAACCGATAACCGTGAAAGCACCGATATAGAATAATAGAATACGCCAGAAGATTGTATTAATCGCTTTTGGCACGTTCTTTTCAGGGTCTTCCGCTTCACCAGCGGCTACGCCGATAAGTTCAGTACCTTGGAAGGAGAATCCTGCCACCATAAAGATAGCGAGAATAGATTCCCAACCACCTACAAATGGCGCTTCTCCTATGGTCCAGTTCGCAAATCCTGGAGATGTGCCACCTATGCCAAAGATAAGCATAAAGCCACAGAATAGGAATACGAATACGGTAATCACCTTGATGCTAGAGAACACATATTCACTTTCACCAAAGGAACGAGTAGATAAATAGTTCAAACCGAATAAAATGAGCAAAAACAGAGCAGACCATACAATGGCAGGCACATCAGGAAACCAATATTTCATGATGAGCGCCCCTGCTAATACTTCAGCAGCCAAGGTAATAGCCCAGTTAAACCAGTAGTTCCAACCTAAAGCAAAACCAAAGGCAGGATCTACATAGCGTTTTGCATAAGTCCCGAAAGAACCTGGAATTGGTAAATATGTGGCCATTTCCCCAAGAGATGTCATGAGAAAATAAACCATGATACCAATGAGACCGTAAGCTACAAGAGCACCACCAGGGCCAGCTGTACTTACGACTTCACCACCAGCAACGAATAAACCTGTACCGATAGCACCACCCAAAGCAATCATATTCATATGACGCGCCTTTAGGGAACGTTTTAGGTGTTGATCTTTGTTAGACGTAAACTCTACGTTATTATTATGATTATCAGACATGGGTCACCTCTTACAAATCTAGATTACGCACGTATTTTGCGTTATCTTCAATAAATTTACGACGAGGCTCTACCTTATCACCCATGAGGACCGTAAAGATTTTGTCGGCTTCGATAGAATCTTCTAAGCTAACTTGTAGAATCGTACGATTTTCAGGGTTCATCGTAGTTTCCCATAATTGTTCAGGATTCATTTCACCTAAACCTTTGTAACGTTGGATTGTAGTACCATCGCGGCCTACTTCATCAAGTTTAGCAGTCAACTCTGCATCAGAGTATACATACCAATGAGATTTACCCTTCTTGATTTGATACAAAGGTGGTTGAGCAATATAGATATGACCTTCCTCTACCAATGGTTTCATATAGCGGTAGAAGAATGTTAACAACAATGTACGGATATGAGCGCCGTCAACGTCCGCATCTGTCATGATGATAATCTTGTTATAACGGGATTTTGTAATATCGAATTCATCGCCAATACCTGTACCAAAAGCGGTAATCATGGAGCGAATTTCGTTATTAGCCAAAATCTTATCGAGGCGTGCTTTTTCTACGTTAAGGATTTTACCACGCAATGGTAAAATTGCTTGGTAACGACGATCGCGACCTTGTTTTGCAGAACCGCCTGCAGAATCACCTTCGACTAAATAAATTTCAGTCATAGATGTATCTTTTTCGGAGCAGTCCGCCAATTTACCAGGAAGGCTAGATACTTCCAACGCATTTTTACGGCGTGTTAGGTCGCGGGCTTTACGAGCGGCCTCTCGAGCACGGCTTGCCATCGTTGCTTTTTCGATGATTTTCTTCGCATCTTGAGGATGTTCTTCAAAGAATGTTTTAAGACCTTCTGTAACGATAACATCTGTAATACCTTTAACTTCGCTATTGCCAAGTTTAGTTTTTGTTTGACCCTCAAATTGAGGTTCCAACACTTTTACAGATACGACAGCTGTCAAACCTTCACGCACGTCTTCACCGGAAAGATTGGACTCATTTTCCTTGATCAAACCAGATTTACGGCCATAATCATTGAGGGTACGAGTCAAAGCAGCACGAAAACCAGATAGATGTGTACCACCATCAATAGTATTGATATTATTTACAAAGGACAACAAGTTTTCGCTATAGCTATCGTTATATTGCAATGCCACATCTACCACAACGTCATCTTTTGTATTTTCAATGTTGATAACAGTTGGATTAATTGCTTCTTTATTTTCGTTCAAGAAGGTAATGAAAGAAATCAAACCACCTTCATAGTGGAAACTTTCAACACGAGGTTCCTCTAGGCGCAAATCGCTCAATGTAATGCGAAGGCCTTTGTTAAGAAATGCCAATTCTTGTAAACGCATTTTCAATGTATCAAAGCTGAATACGGTAGTTTCAAAGATTTCTGCATCTGGCTTGAAAATAACTGTAGTACCAGTACCTGAAGCCTTGCCGATTTCGTGCAACTCGGAAGTTTTATGACCACGAGCAAACGAAATCTCTTGAACAATGCCATTTTGAGATACTTGAACCTTAGTCCATTCACTCAACGCATTAACTACGGAAATACCTACGCCATGAAGACCACCAGATACCTTGTATCCGCCACCGCCGAATTTACCACCTGCATGCAATTTCGTTAATACTAGCTCTACCGCAGACATACCAGATTCATGCATTCCTATTGGAATACCACGACCATCATCGACAACGGTAACACTGTTATCTGGATTGATGGATACTTCGATGTGGGTAGCATAACCAGCAAGCGCTTCGTCTACAGAGTTATCTACAACTTCGTATACGAGGTGATGCAAACCACGAGCAGACGTACTACCAATATACATCCCTGGGCGTTTACGCACCGCGTCTAGACCCTCAAGAACCTGAATATTCTGAGCGCCATAATTTTGTTCAGGCATGAAACAAACTCCTCCTAACAATCTATCATACTGTACTTGATTGAAATAAAGTGACAAAACATGTACAGGATTAAACTTTATCTCTTTATTATACTATAAAACTCATCAATCCGTCTCATTAAAGTCTTAATACTGATACCAGATCCATACACACAAGCATCAGTGACCACATATGTCTTGATTTGCTCCTCTGGCACCATGGCGATATATTCTAGCGTTTCATAGTGATGAATAGGACTTTTATGGGACTTTCCGCCCTTGGCATGCACCATCGTAATGATGGATTCTATGGGCACGGAAATGGTATCTCCAATATGGACGTACATAAGAATGCCCCCTCTACTTTTCTAATGTCCCATTAAGAGCATCAATTTTGCGCTGTTCCTCTTCAGCAAGGAACTTTGATCTATATTTATTACACAAATTGATAACATGCTGATCCGTTAGTTCATCAGGCTTCTTATGGGTGATGAGCATGGCCACCATAAACATATGACGGCGATTTATGGATCCTTTATAAATCTTATCCAGGTAAAAGTATATGGATTCCCGCATCGCTTCTGCAAAGTCTGGGAAAGTACACTGTATAAATTGCTGACAGTCGCTGTATTTAAAGTATGGATACTTTCTAATAACAGACTTAATGTCCTTAATATGTTTTCGATGCAATTCATATTCACAAGTCGGACAGATTTCTTTTTTAGATTCCATGTGCATGCCACATCGCTTACAACGATGATACCCATGCTGCTCTAAATAGATTTCGCGCTTTCGAGCCGTAATTTGTACTTTTCTGAAAGCAGCTCGTAATTCTTCGTTATCCGTTTGTTCTAAGGATTTATCGATGGCGTCTACATCTTCTTTTGAAAGCACGATATTAGCAAAATTAATACGTTTTGTAATAATCTGTTCATCAGGAATCGTGAGAGACGTATTATTTTCTACTTTCACATAACTCTGCCGTTTCATGATGAAGCGAATATCGGTGATGACCTCTTGGCGATAATACTTGTTGATAGCCTCGATGATGCGTCGTTTTTGCATCTGTAATTCCTGCATCCACATAGAATTATCTGCGCTGATAACCATATCTGGAGGCTTGATAGACACAATTTTCGTATGATCGGCGATGACATCGCCCACTACATCACTCCACCTGTGAACGAGGGTATTTAATTTATATTGTTCCAGTAAATTCAGTTCTGCTAAAGCCTTTGGTAAACAAAGATCAAGGCTGTCCATACTGAACATTTCCCCCTTCACAAGAAATAAATTGAACAGATTTCAAATCTTTAAAATCGTGAATATCTGTAGTGGTAATAAATGTTTGAATCCGTCTATGAATAAACTGCAATAAATTCACTCGTCTCGACTCATCAAGTTCGCTCAATACATCATCCAAAAGAAGAACTGGATATTCTCCTACCTCTGACTTAATAAACTCAAGTTCACTCAACTTTAAGGACAATACAGCGGTTCGTTGCTGACCTTGCGATCCAAATTTCTTTAAATCCATAGCATCGGAAAAGAATCGTAAATCATCGCGATGAGGACCTACACTAGTGCTCAAATGATGACGATCTTGCGGCAACGCTGCTTTGATGCGTTCGTAAAAGCCTTCCTTTGTATATTCTAATGAACCATTTTCCATATACGGCTGTTCATAACCGATGGTTAAATTCTCGAGTCCACCCGTCAATTTACGATTCATCAAATCGATGAGCAGATTGATTTTTTTCAAGCTTTCTAATCGTTTCTTTACGATAAAGCTCGCCATATCTGCTAGCTGCAAATCCCATTCTTCAAGAGGAATATTATTCTTTCCCCTATATTCTTTTAGGACTGCATTTCGTTGCTGTAACAACCGATTATACTGCATCAATTGATGATAGTAAGTAGCGCTGGTCTGAGATATTTCCATATCTAGGAAACGCCTACGACCAGACGGAGTTCCCTTAATGAGCTGTAAGTCTTCAGGACAAAAGATAACTGTATTTAATGTACCAATCAGTTCTTTTTGAGATATTTTTGTATCGTTTAAACGAATATCTTTGGCCCCTTGGCGGAATAATTTAATATTTACCTTTTGAGGCGTATCTTTTTTCTCAAATTTTACAACTATGCCTGCTTCTTCAGCATTAAACATGAGCATATCCGATGTATCGTTAGTACGATGGCTTTTACCAATCGTACCAACATAAATCGATTCGAGGATATTCGTCTTACCAGCCCCATTGGTGCCGTGCAGAACGATAATCTCAGGGTTAAACTGTATCTGTACATCCTTATAATTACGAAACTGGAATAATTGCAGTGAGTCAATTCTCACCGATTATGCCTCCTCTTGTGTAATTATGAGATCTACATCGAGACCTTCACAAGAAATCACATCACCAACGCGGCATTTCTTGCGTTTTTCCGTTACAACCTGACCATTCAAGGTAAGGATGCCTTCATCGATGAAAGATTTAATTTGACCACCTGTTTCAATGATGCCTTCTAACTTCAACAACTGATCAATTTGAATGTACTCCGTATGAATGGGTACCTGCTGTTGCTCTTTCATAAAGTTCTCCTAAAGTAGACAATTAACATAAGCATATATATCATACTGAGTCCAGGTCGCTCGCTGAGCATTTTTCTTTGAAAAATTGCACGCTCCGACCAAAGTTATATTTGGTTGGAGCCCAAAGCACAGTTCTTCACTGTGGATTTTCTTAGATAACTTTGTTATCTAGAAAATCTTACGTTCAGAACAAAGCGATGCAGTGTCTCTGTCGTCGCAAGCTCCTCCATTGACTACTGCCCTGCTTTTACTTTTATGCATTTGTGCGAACTGGTGTTACTACGTATGTATAGTTCGGATTATTGTCTTGGCGAATGACAACAGGACCATTTTGTTTTAAGAACAAGTGGATATTGTCGCCTGTGCTGTGACGCAAAATGTCAGAGATGTAACGACCATTGAAGGAGATTGTAAAAGGTGTACCTTTAAATTCAACAGCTACGTCTTCTTTTGCCATACCAATTTCAGTATTTTGAGTAGACAATGTGACATTGCTTTCAGACCAATCATAACGAATTACGTTATAGCTGATGTCTTTAGCCAATAAGGATACGCGATCAACAGCACCAGCGAATTCGCGGCGGTCGATTACAGCGCTAGAATCGAATTGGGAAGGAATTACCTTTTCATATTCAGGATACGTGCCTTCGATTAAGCGAGAAATAATATAAATAGATTCAAAATTAAATACGATTTGTGTACGATTCCAGATGATATTGATCATAGCTGGATTATCTGTTGGTAATAAACGAGATACTTCAGCTAACGTTTTTGTAGGAATGATAGCGCGCATTGGAGTAGTTGCTGGCTCATCGATAGTGATTTTTTTAACAGCCATACGGTGTGTATCGGTAGCAACCATAGTCACTTCGTTTTCTTTGATTTCAAGAAGAGCACCGGTAAATACAGGGCGATCTTCATCAGTAGCTGCTGCGTAGTTTGTTAAATCGATAAGTTCTTTCATAGCAAAGCTATCGATGTTTACATGATCTTGGTCGTGAATTTGTTCCACCAAGGAGAAATCATCTGGGTGTAATGTAACAAGATTAAATTCGGAAGATCCAGATGTGATTGTCAAAGAATTTCCGTCTTCTGGTTTGTAAAGTTCGATAGTATCGCCAGGTAATTTACGAATTAATTCTTGGAAATAACGGGAACCTACTACTAAAGTACCAGGTTCTTTGATGTCGCCGTCAATTGTTAAACGGATACCAAGTTCAAAGTCGTTACCTTGCAATTCTACTTGACCATTTTTTGTAGTTATGTAAATAGCACCTGGTAAGTTGGAACTTGTTTTATTTTGAGATACCTTTTGCAATACGTTGATTGCTTTTTGGAGATTTGCTTTTGGGAATGTAATATGCATATGTTACTCCTTTTTGCAAGT
>OKMD01000243.1_pt1 | contig 7432 bp, 5 predicted proteins | sample 1610551 | NCBI WGS metagenome assembly OKMD01 (sample SAMN04436661, study PRJEB24849) | human gut metagenome | biome: human gut; feature: NICU; material: stool | host: Homo sapiens | place: USA: Saint Louis, MO | collected 2010-06-20
GCTGGCAAAATAAGAAGACTGCACCGATTTTTTACCCGCAAAGGCACGCAATGCCAAAGCAGCAACCAAAACGATACCCAAAATGACCGCACTTATCGGACCCAATTCGTTAAAATAAGCCGCCTGTAAAATATAAGAAAACACGACGGCACTGATAATCCCACCAATTAACGCCACCCAGTTCCATAATACCGTGATGCCAATCCATTTTTTACTGTCGGCCACCGTGTTAATTAGGCGTTTATCTATCATCATAATGATTGCTCCTAAAAACCAAAAAGAAGTACGCACATTACTATGCGTACTTTGCTATCAATCTAACAACTAAAAACAAGTCTATTTCGTATCATTGTCTTTAAGCGATAAAATCGTGAAAATTATAGTAAAGAATACACACAAATAATAGATCTAATTGAAAATTATTTCTATTTACAAATAAAAAATACCGCACTCGGTTTCCCAAAGTGCGGTCATTTTTAATGATATTTTTGAGTGTTAGACTAAACGTCTAGGTTTGCTCTCAAGGCATTCATTTCGATGAATTCACGGCGAGGCTCAACTTCATCTCCCATCAATGTGGTGAAGAGTTGGTCTGCTGCAACAGCATCTTTAATTGATACTTTTAACATACGACGAGCATTTGGATCCATAGTGGTTTCCCAAAGTTGCTCAGCATTCATTTCACCTAACCCTTTATAGCGTTGGATTTCTAAGCCACGGCGAGATTCTTTCATCAACCATTCAACAGCTTGTTCAAATGACTGAACGGGTTGAGTTTTTTCACCACGAGTAACGTAAGCGCCCTCTTCTAGCAAGCCATTCACTTGCTGACCGAATGCGGTAATCTTCGCAAATTCATTGCCCGTCACAAAATCAAAGTTGATGAAGTAATCGGTATCAATACCGTGTTTACGAACGGTAATGACTGCTTCATATACTTGGCGTTCGCTGTTAAATTGGGTTCTTGCTGAATATAAATGTGCTTCCGTTTCTTTTTCGGTTAAGTATGCAACAAAAGCATTCGCCCAATTTTCGACCGCACTTTCATTACGCATTAAATCAACGGTTAATTGTGGTTGATAAACCAAACCTTGTAATAATGGCTCAGGATAGTAACGACTTAAACGAATAATTAATTTCTGAACATTGTTATATTCGCCTACTAATTTCTCAAACACTAAATCATTCATTGCTGGCGCATTAGCACTAATATGTAACGCAGCACCATCTAACGCAAGCATTAACTCATATTGCACCATTTCGTCGTTATCTTTGATATAACGCTCTTGTTTACCTTTTTTCACTTTATAAAGTGGCGGCTGAGCAATATACACGTAACCACGCTCAATTAATTCCGGCATTTGACGATAGAAGAAGGTCAACAATAAAGTACGAATATGTGAACCGTCCACGTCCGCATCGGTCATGATAATGATGTGGTGATAACGCAATTTATCCGGATTATATTCATCACGGCCAATACCACAGCCTAGCGCCGTAATTAATGTACCCACTTCTTGAGAAGAAAGCATTTTGTCAAAACGTGCTTTTTCAACGTTAAGAATCTTCCCTTTTAACGGTAAAATTGCTTGAGTTTTACGATCACGACCCGATTTTGCAGAACCGCCTGCAGAATCCCCCTCCACGAGGTAAAGTTCTGAAAGTGCTGGATCTTTTTCTTGGCAGTCCGCTAATTTACCTGGAAGGCCTGCAATATCTAATGCGCCTTTACGACGGGTCATTTCGCGGGCTTTACGTGCTGCTTCACGTGCACGTGCCGCCGTAATAATTTGATTTACAATGATTTTTGCATCGGCTGGATTTTCTAATAAATATTCCTGCATACGCTCATTCATAGCAGATTCAACCGCACTTTTCACTTCAGAAGACACTAATTTGTCTTTTGTTTGTGAAGAGAATTTAGGATCGGGCACTTTCACCGAAATAATCGCAACCAAACCTTCACGCGCATCGTCACCTGAAGTACTCACTTTCTCTTTTTTCAGTAACCCTTCACTTTCCATATAGTTATTTAAGCTACGCGTTAACGCACCACGGAAACCGGCTAAGTGAGTACCACCATCACGTTGTGGAATGTTATTGGTAAAGCAATAAACGTTTTCGTTTACGCCATCATTCCATTGCAATGCGACTTCCACGCCAATGCCGTCTTTTTCAGCTGAAAAATAGAATGGTTTTGGGTGAATTGGATTTTTATTTTTATTTAAATATTCAACGAATGCTTGAATACCACCTTCGTAATGGAAGTGATCTTCCGTGCCATCGCGTTTATCGATTAAACGAATGGATACACCAGAATTTAAGAATGAAAGCTCACGTAAGCGTTTTGCTAAAATTTTGTAATCGAAAGTTGTAATTGCAAAGATTTCTGGACTTGGCCAGAAACGCACGGTTGTACCCGTCGCTTGCGTTTCACCAATAACGGTTAAAGGCCCTTGAGGCTCACCTAAGTGATAGAATTGCTCATGCACATGACCTTGGCGACGAATAGTTAATTGCAATTTATCAGAAAGTGCATTTACTACCGAAACACCTACGCCGTGTAAACCGCCTGATACTTTATAAGAGTTATCATCGAATTTACCACCTGCATGAAGCACTGTCATAATAACTTCTGCCGCAGAAACACCTTCTTCTGGGTGAATATCTACTGGAATACCACGGCCGTCATCTTGTACGGAAACAGAATTGTCATCATGAATAGTAACAATAATATCGGAACAATAACCGGCAAGCGCTTCATCGATCGCGTTATCCACTACCTCAAACACCATATGGTGTAGGCCTGTTCCATCATCGGTATCCCCAATATACATGCCCGGACGTTTCCGAACCGCATCAAGCCCTTTTAAGACTTTAATACTTGATGCACCATAAGCATTTTCTGTAACCGGTGTTTCTGACATAGTTTTTCTCTATTTTGTAATGAAAATTGTGCCGAATTATAGCAAAAAACTGACTATTTTGCGAAATAAAAGTGCGGTCAAAGTTTTCAGTGTTAAAAAACTAATAAATAAGTACATAGCATATAAAACAAAAAAACGAGTTTTTATCTAAACTTGTCTTTTTTATTGTATTAACACTTATTTCCCAATATGGTTATTTAACCCGAGTTCTTTCACCATATCTGTGAAACTTTTGATACTCGAAATATAATCTCGAATCGTATTGTCTTCCAGCAAGGACTTTTCAAAAGATGGTTCAAAACTATTCTTTCCTAAATTAACCGCAACGATCACTTCTCGGTTACGAAGCACCATCGAAATAGGGCTATTAAATTTCTCTTTCAATCCACAAAAGCGTTCCATTAACTTAGGCGATAAGGCATATCTTGCTAAGATTTGATCTTCAGTGAAAACGTCAAAGTAACGATTAAAGATACGTTATCCATCAAAGCAATTTCACCTTCTTTTCTCAGCCCCGCTTCCTTCTTATCACAAACATAAACCCAATGGGTAAGTCCTTTAGGAAAAGTTGCTTTGAATAAAATACCTTGAAAATTCTGAGCACCTAATGCCTTAACCGATTTCTCTTTCAACTCCATGTTAAAGGCTGAAAAATCACAGATTTCAACCTCTGTCTGATTAAACTTACCAAAAATTAAATCTTCACTACGGAACGTCGCGGGACCACTATCATAAACGGAGAGGAAATCAGCAATACTCAGACCTCTATCAGCGTTAAAGTGGAAACCAAATTCCTGGACAATTGTATTAATCACTCGAGTTTTAAATTCTGTGATAAAGCGCTTATATTAAAAAATAAATGACGAAAAGAATAAATGAGTAAACCAAAAATTTAGTTTTATCCACTTCCCTATTCATATCACAACAAAGTGCGGTCAATTTTTAAGAAGATTTTTCGAGACTCAATCCTTTCTTTATTATTGTGATTTTATGTACAAAAAAGATACTCCAGGCAAAGACAACCCTTCAAATAACAATTATTCTCAACAATCTTAAAAAACAATAACTTATCCACTAATTTCACAAGGAAAATAAGGATATTTTTGATTACGATCAAATAAATTTCCCTCATCAAGGCATATCATAGGTAAATTAACCATACAAGTAACGTGCCAATTTGGAGTGATTATATGCAACGAAGTGATGGATTATTTTCTGCTTTAACAGAAGTTTCCCGTCGGGATTTTATGAAGTTATGTACCGCACTTGCGGCGACTATGGGGTTAAGTTCAAAAGCGGGTGCAGAAATGACCGCTGCTTTAACCGAGCCTAAACGCCCACCAGTATTATGGATTGGTGCGCAAGAATGTACGGGTTGTACTGAATCCTTGCTACGCGCGACCCACCCAACAGTAGAAAACTTGGTATTGGAAATGATTTCCTTAGAATACCACGAAACCCTTTCTGCAGCCTTCGGGGAACAAGCTGAAGATAATAAACACAATGCAATTAAACAATATTATGGAAAATATGTTTTAGTCGTAGATGGATCTATTCCGGTAAAAGACGGCGGCGTCTATTGTATGGTAGCAGGTAAACCGATTGTAGAACACATCCAAGAAGCCGCTAAAGGTGCTGCAGCGATTATTGCGATCGGTTCTTGTGCAGCATGGGGCGGCGTACCTTCTAGCGGTGGCAACCCAACTGGTGCAAGCAGCTTGTCTGAAGTATTACCAAAAGGCACTCCGGTGATTAATATTCCAGGTTGTCCACCAAATCCACACAACTTCCTTGCAACTGTCGCTTATATTCTTACTTATAAGAAACTACCCGCAATGGACAAATTAAATCGTCCATTATTCGCTTACGATCGCTTAATTCATGAAAACTGCTATCGTCGCCCGCACTTTGATGCAGGTCGCTTCGCTAAAGAATACGGCGATTATGGTCACCGAAATGGTTGGTGTTTGTATCATCTCGGTTGTAAAGGACCAGAAACTTACGGTAACTGCTCTACTTTAGAATTCTGTGATGTCGGCGGTAATAACTGGCCGGTTGGTATTGGGCACCCTTGCTATGGTTGTAACGAAAAAGGTGTGGGCTTTACCAAAGGTATTTTCCAATTAGCGGGCGTAGAAAACCCAACACCACGCGTTGAAAAACCTGATGTCAACAATACCGAAGGTTCAGGTGCAACTATGACCGCTATTGGTTTATTAGGCGGTGCTGCTGCCATCCTAGCCGGTGTGAGTGTTGTGACCTTACGCGAATTAAGCGCTCAACATAAAGCCCGTTCTGAAGCTAAAGCAGCAGAGAAAGAACAACATACAGGTAAATAACAATGGATAGACGAAAATTTCTAAAAGCAGGTATGCTTGGCGGAATCGCTTCCACCTTGCCTGTGTCGAGTGCGCAGGCAACGGAAAAGGTTGAGCCCATTCCTGGCGCACTAGGAATGCTTTACGACTCTACCCTTTGCGTAGGTTGTCAAGCATGTGTGGCTGAATGTCAAAACGTAAACCACACACCTGTGAATCCAAAAGGTGATCAAACTTGGTCAAATAACGACAAACTCACCCCATTTACTCGTAACGTGATTCAAGTATGGAGTGATGGTGACGGCACAAATAAAGACAAAACAGAAAACGGCTATGCTTACGTGAAAAAACAATGTATGCATTGCGTTGACCCTAACTGTGTTGCGGTTTGCCCGGTTCAAGCGCTTACCAAAGATCCAAAAACCGGTATCGTAAAATATGATCCCGATATCTGTACTGGCTGCCGTTATTGCATGGTGGGTTGTCCGTTTGATGTACCAAAATACGACTATGACAATCCATTCGGTGAAATCAGCAAATGTGAACTCTGTAACCAAAAAGGTGTTGAACGTTTAGATAAAGGCGAATTACCTGGTTGCTGTCATGTTTGTCCAACTGGCGCCATTATTTTTGGTACACGTGAAGAATTATTAACGGAAGCTAAACGTCGTTTAAGCTTATTACGTGGTACTGAATATGATTACCCACGTCAACACGTCAATAGTACAGATAAATACCGTGCTACCGTACCGGCATATCAATATCATATCTACGGTGAAAAAGAAGGTGGTGGTACACAGGTGCTCGCCTTAAGTGGTGTACCTTTTGCTAATCTTGGTTTACCAGACTTAGATGAAGTCGCGACAGGTTCTCGTGCGGCACATTTACAACACTTCTTGTATCGCGGTTTAGCCTTACCGTTAGTGGCACTGGCTGGTTTAACCTTTATGACTTACAAAAATATGCATGGCGATAAAATCGCTGAGCGTATTGCAGCACAAAAAGAAGCCATGCGTCAGGCACGCAAAGAAATCGAAGAAGCGGAGGATGAGCATCATGAGTAATCCACGTCCAGTAGGCGGTCGCCTTGTTTCTGCCGCAATTCTCTTTTTTGCACCACTTGCCGTGCTTTGCGTTTTATTAATTTTAAAACGTTTAGTGTTTGGTATTGGTTCCGTGACCGCACTTAATGGCGGTTATCCTTGGGGTTTATGGATTGCCTTTGACTTACTTGTCGGTACAGGATTTGCCTGTGGTGGTTGGGCGCTCGCTTGGACCGTGTACATTTTCAATAAAGGGAAATATCACGCCCTTGTTCGCCCAGCATTGCTTGCAAGTTTATTCGGCTATTCCCTTGGGGGTTTATCTATCACCATTGATATGGGACGTTATTGGCATTTGCCATATTTCTACATTCCAGGTCAGTTCAACACGAATTCCGTTCTATTTGAAACGGCATTTTGTATGACGGTGTATATCATCGTGGTGACCCTAGAGTTTGCTCCTGTATGGCTTGGTTTCTTCGGCTTGAAAAAATGGTTTAATAAACTGAATAAAATCATGTTTTTCATTATTGCCTTGGGTGCCTTGTTACCAATGATGCACCAATCCTCAATGGGTTCCTTGATGATTGTAGCTGGTCACAAAGTCCATCCGGTATGGCAAAGCTATGAAGCACTACCAATTCTCTCCTTGCTGACAGCTTTCATTATGGGCTTCTCTATTGTGATTTTTGAGGGTTCTTTAGTTAAAGCGGGTCTTGCAGGAAAAACACCAGATGAACGCCATTTATTTACTCAATTGGCACGCGTTACCGCAGGATTAATTTTCTGTTTCTTAGCGGTGCGTTTTGGTGAGTTGATTTATCACGACAAACTGCAAATGGTTGTGGGTTTCGATAAATTAACTAAATTTGAAGCATGGATGTTCTGGATGGAAGTCTGGTTGATGGTATTGCCGTTACTTACCCTCTTCCTAGGGGAGAAAAAATCAGATTCCCGTTGGTTATTTATTTCGGCATTAAGCATGTTACTCGGTGCGGCATTATGGCGTATGAACTACTCGCTTATCATGTATAACCCGGGCAACGGCTATCAATATTTCCCATCAGCAGAAGAATTGCTTATTTCAATCGGCTTCGTTTCTATTGAAGTATGTGCCTATATTTTAATCATTCGTTTATTCCCT
>OKMD01000275.1_pt1 | contig 5900 bp, 5 predicted proteins | sample 1610551 | NCBI WGS metagenome assembly OKMD01 (sample SAMN04436661, study PRJEB24849) | human gut metagenome | biome: human gut; feature: NICU; material: stool | host: Homo sapiens | place: USA: Saint Louis, MO | collected 2010-06-20
AGGGATGATAAATTTTACTGTATATATGGTAGTACCATATATTTTTTAGTATGATAGTACTATATATTTTAGTAAGATTATCAAGATATACGTTAGTATTTTTGCTTATTATAAATAGATCTAGGGGGATAAATGAGCTTAGCAGATACACAATACCTCGGTATTATTGAAAATATTTTAGATCAAGGCATTTATGGTCAAAATCGCACAGGAATCGCAACGTACAAATTGCCTCAACAAATTATGCAATTTGACTTGCAAGAGGAATTTCCAATTTTAACCACTAAATTTGTAGCTTTCAAAACAGCTGTAAAAGAATTATTGTGGATTTGGCAAATGCAGTCCAATGACGTGCGCAAATTACAAGAAATGAATGTGCACGTATGGGATGAGTGGATGCGTGAAGATGGTACTATCGGTAAGGCCTATGGATACCAAATTGCGAAGTATAAGCAATTAGACAAGCTCATCAAAACTATTAAAGAAGATCCTGATAGCCGCCGAATGATAGTAACCCTTTGGAATATTGAAGATTTAGATGATATGGCGTTGCAACCATGTGCGTATGAAACCTTATGGGATGTAGGGGATGGTTACTTGAACTGCATGCTCATCCAACGCAGTGGCGACATGGGGCTTGGCGTTCCGTTTAACACGGCTCAATATGCGGCATTACAATGTATGATTGCTCAAGTAACAGGTTTAAAGCCAGGTAAATTTACACATGTCATCAACAATGCCCACATCTATGAAAATCACGTAGATGCATTGCGTGAGCAATTAGCACGTCGCAATCAAGCGTTGCCTGCTCCAAAAATTATCGTGAATCCTGAGGTAAAAGACTTCTATGACTTCACACCAGAGGACATTACCTTAGATGGATATGAACATTTAGGTAAATTATCCATGACTGTTGCTGTATAGCATTGTATTCATGACAATTGTTAAATAGCATAATATGTATGGCTATTGCTATATAGTATTGTGTTCATAGCCATTGCTAAATAGTATAATTTATGACTGTTGCCATATAGTATTAACTGAAAGAGGGCAGTATGTTAGCATTAATCGTAGCCGTAGCACATAATCGTGTAATCGGTAAAGATAATACTTTGATTTGGCATTTGCCAAATGATTTGAAATTCTTTAAGGAAAAAACAATAGGACATGTTATTATCATGGGCCGTAAGACCTTTGAAAGCTTACCGTTTTTGTTGCCAAATCGTGAGCATTGGGTAATTACTCGTGATAAAGGCTTTGATGCACCAGAAGGTGTTAAGATTTTCCATAACCCTGAGGCGGCTGCTGAAGCAGCACGTGCTCTTGATGGGGCCTACGTTATTGGTGGCGCTCAAGTATACGAAGCTTTTCTACCTTATGTAGATACTATGTATATCACTGAAGTGGACCACGAATTTGATGGGGATGCATTTTTCCCTGAATTCTCAGAGGATGCTTTCACCATCGAATCCGTAGTAGATGGCGCGGTGGATGAAAAGAACAAATATCCTCATCGTTTTGTAACCTATCGCAGAAAGGCATCTAAATGAGTGAAAGAATGTTTGCCATTATTGGCAGTGAATTAAATGTTAAGCCAAAGCAGGTGCAAGCTGCCGTAGAATTGTTGGACGAAGGCAATACGGTGCCATTTATTGCGCGGTATCGTAAAGAGGTAACGGGCGAATTGCAAGATGAGCAATTGCGCACCATTGAAGAACGCATTAAATACTTGCGCAACTTAGAAACACGTCGCCAAGAAATCATTGCTTCTATTACAGAGCAAGAAAAGATGACAGACGAGTTGATGAAGTCTTTGGAAGCTGCTACAAAGCTACAAGAGTTAGAAGACCTGTACTTGCCATATCGTCCAAAGAAACGTACGCGTGCTATGATTGCCCGCGAACGTGGTTTAGAACCATTGGCTGATATGATTATCAACGATACGGTTACCTCTGGAGATCCGTTAGAGATTGCAAAAGAATACATAACAGAAGAGGTTCCTATGCCAGAGGATGCCATACAAGGTGCTTCTGATATTGTAGCGGAAATCGTCAGTGATAGTGCAGACTTCCGGGCGTACTTGCGTAAGAAGATGTGGAATGAAGGCTTTATTCAAGCTGAATTGAGCGGTGAAGAGGAAGAACAACAACAATTCTTGCAATACGCTGAATATGCTGAGCCTGTACGTCAAATGCCGTCCCATCGTATTTTGGCGGTTAATCGCGGCGAAAAATTAGGTGCTTTGAAATTAGCTCTAACTGTACCAGGTGACACCTATGTTGCTTATATGTTACAAAAGTTAGAGAAAAATCCGAAGTCTATCTTCGCAGAGTATAAAGCGGCTGCTGTAGCTGATGCGTACAAACGTCTTATTTTCCCAGCTTTAGAGCGTGAAATCCGCAATGAATTGACGGAAAAAGCCGATGAGCAAGCTATCAAGGTGTTTGGTGTAAATCTCAAAAATCTATTGTTACAACCACCATTGGCCGGACATGTTATCATGGGCCTTGACCCTGGTTACCGTACTGGCTGTAAAATGGCGATTATCGATCAACAAGGCAATGTGCTCGATTACGGTGCGTACTATTTAACAAATAGTGAAAAGCTTCGCAAGGAAGCTCAAAAGGTATTGGCTGATAAAATCCGTAAGTTTAAGGTTACTCTTTTATCTATCGGTAATGGTACTGCATCCTATGAAACAGAGCAATTTGCGTCTACTATGATTGAAGAGGAAAAATTAGATTGCCACTATATCATTACTAATGAAGCAGGCGCATCTGTATACTCTGCATCTAAATTAGCTATCGATGAGTTACCAGATTTAGATGTAACTATTCGAGGTGCTGTATCTATTGCACGCCGTGTGCAAGACCCATTGGCTGAATCTGTTAAAATCGATCCTAAATCTATTGGCGTAGGTCAATATCAACATGACGTAAACCAAAAACAATTGACTCATACCTTGGATCAAGTAGTTGAAACTGTAGTAAATCACGTTGGAGTAGAGCTAAATACTGCATCTCCAGCTATCTTGCAGCATGTTGCTGGTATTTCTAGTGCGGTGGCTAAAAATATTGTTGCATACCGTCAAGAGAATGGTGTGTTTAAAAGCCGTAAGGAATTGTTAAAAGTGCCTCGTTTAGGCCCTGCAGCCTTTACACAATGTGCTGGTTTCTTGCGCTTACAACACGGTAAAAATCCACTGGATAATACATCCGTTCATCCAGAGTCTTATGAATTGGCAGAGCGCATCATTGGTGAATTAGGCTTTACCTTAAAAGATTTACAAGATAAATCTCAATTAGAAGCATTGCAAGTAAAATTACCTCTTGTGGATGCCGATAAAATGGCTGCCAAGCTTGATGCGGGCGTGCCGACTGTTCGGGATATCTTGGCGGCTCTTGCTAAACCAGGTCGCGACCCTCGGGAAGATTTACCGGCTCCATTGACCAGAAAACACGTAGTGAGCCTTGAAGATATCAAGGTCGGTACCGTTGTAAAAGGTACTGTTCATAACGTAGTTGATTTCGGAGCTTTTGTAGACTTTGGGCTTAAAACGAATGGTCTATTACATCGCAGCGAGCTTTGCAATAGCCGTCAACATCCATCTGATGTACTTGCGGTAGGTGATATTATCGAAGCGCAAATTATTTCTGTTGATGTAAAACGCAATCGTATCGGTTTATCTGTAAAAGCATTGCAACCGGAAAAGTCGAAGAATAACGATAATAACCATAATAGAAATAACAACGGTCAGCGTCGAAATAATGATAACCGAAATAACAACCGTAATAATGGCGGACGTCAAAATGATAATCACAATAATGGCTCTCGTAATAATGGGAATCGTCGAAACTGATAATTTCTTAGAAGGCTAGTTAATCTATATTAATAGATTTTAAATGAAACTCATTCTTGACTAAAAGTCATTATACGAAAAACCGCACCCTCTATGGTTTTAGAGGGTGCGGTTTTTCTATATAACTAAAATCTATGCATATTAATGCAGAACAGATATATCGAAAATGGTATATCTAATTGAAAATTTTAGATATAAGGAGTATGATGTAATCACAGAGGGGAAATTCCTAAATCATATTCCTAAAGAGGAGGTAATGCAATGAGCTTGAACCTTAAAGAAAGATATGGACTTTTAATTAATAATGAATGGGTAAAGGCATCTGACGGTGCTGAATTCAATGTATATAACCCTGCTAATGGCGAACAACTCGCTATCTGTGCAGAGGCTACATATGGCGATGTTGATAAAGCTGTAGAGGCTGCAACAGAAGCTTTCAAAACGTGGAAAAACGTTTCTCAAGTAGAACGTGCTGACTATTTATTGAAAATTGCGGATGCTATCGATGCTCACAAAGAACATTTGGCACAAGTTGAAACATACGACAATGGTAAGCCAATCCGTGAAACATTGAACGTGGATATTCCACTTGGGGCGGACCATTTCCGTTACTTTGCAGGCGTGCTTCGTTCCGAAGAAGGCTCTGCACAAGTATTTGACGAAAATACATTGAGCCTTATCGTTCGTGAACCAATTGGGGTTGTAGGCCAGGTAGTACCTTGGAACTTCCCATTCCTAATGGCCGCTTGGAAATTGGCGCCAGCTCTTGCAGCAGGTTGTACAGTTGTAATCAAACCTTCTAGCCATACATCTCTTAGCCTTTTGGAACTAGGCGACATTTTGAAAGAAATCTTGCCTCCAGGCGTTGTAAATATCGTAACAGGTAAAGGTTCTAAATCCGGTCAATATATCCTTGATCATCCAGGCTTCAGCAAGTTAGCTTTCACAGGCTCTACAGAGGTAGGTCTAGATGTATATAAAGCAGCATCTGAACGTTTGATTCCAGCGACATTGGAATTAGGTGGCAAATCTGCGAATATCTTCTTTGAAGATGCAAACTGGAAACAAGCTCTTGATGGGGCAATGCTCGGCATCCTCTTCAACCAAGGCCAAGTATGTTGCGCAGGTTCCCGTATCTTCGTACAAGATACAATTTATGATAAATTTGTAGCTGAACTTTCCGCTTTATTTGATAAAGTAAAAGTTGGCTTACCTTGGGAAGAATCTACACAACTTGGTTCTTTGATTTACGAAGCACAAGTTAATAAAGTACTTAGCTATGTAGACCTTGCAAAAGAAGAAGGTGCTCGCATTGTAGCCGGTGGTGTGCGTGTTACTGATGGTGAACTTGGTAAAGGTTGCTTTGTAAGACCTACACTAATCGCAGATGCTACAAATGATATGCGCGTAGCTCGCGAAGAAATCTTCGGTCCTGTAGCCGTTGTCATCAAATTCCACAGCGAAGAAGAAGTTATAGAACAAGCAAATGACAGCTTATACGGCCTTGGCGGTGGCGTATTTACTCAAAACATCAACCGTGCTATCCGCGTAGCTCGCGGTATCGAAACAGGTCGTATGTGGGTAAATACATATAACTCTATCCCAGCTGGCGCACCATTCGGTGGTTACAAACAATCCGGTATCGGTCGTGAAACACACAAAGTTATCCTTGAGCATTACACTCAAATGAAAAATATCATCGTAAACTTGAGCGATAAACCATCTGGGTTCTACGACTTAGATTAATTATATACAACTTTCCAATAAACTATAGCAAAGAGGCCCCTCGAATGAGGTGCCTCTTTTGCGCTAAATAATAGTCTATTATATGTGAAAGTATACGGTATGTTATAATTGTAGCCATACGAAAATGTATTGTTTTGAGAGGACAATATAAACCATGATTCATTTAGATTATCTATTAATTATAGGAATATTGCTTAGTGTTTTACTATTTCTTTTGGTTGGCGTTTTCTATTATAGAAAATGTAAATTTTTAAAGGGAATAAATATTTGGTTCATAATAATACTTAGCGTTTTG
>OKMD01000284.1_pt1 | contig 5643 bp, 6 predicted proteins | sample 1610551 | NCBI WGS metagenome assembly OKMD01 (sample SAMN04436661, study PRJEB24849) | human gut metagenome | biome: human gut; feature: NICU; material: stool | host: Homo sapiens | place: USA: Saint Louis, MO | collected 2010-06-20
CGAGTCAGTGAGCGAGGAAGCGGAATATATCCTGTATCACATATTCTGCTGACGCGCCTGTGCCGCCTTTTTTCTCCTGCCACATGAAGCACTTCACTGACCTCCGCATCCGTGCCAACATATTAAGCCAGTATACACTCCGCTAGCGCTACGTGACTGGTTCAGGGCTGCGCCCCGAAACCCGCCAAAAGCCTGACGCGCCTGCGGCTTGTCCAACCCCGCGCCGACCGGGAAAGGCTTTCCCGCCCGTCCCGGCGTTATCAGGAGGCCGGTTTGTCAGAGAAACGGAACAAGATGCTCACCATGTGGGTGACGGAGGACGAGCACCGGCGGCTGCTTGAGCGCTGTGACGGCAGGCAGCTGGCGGCGTGGATGCGGCAGACCTGCCTGGACGAAAAACCTGCGCGCACCGGAAAGCTCCCCTCAATCTCGCCGGCGCTGCTGCGCCAGCTTGCCGGCATGGGGAATAACCTGAACCAGATAGCCCGCCGTGTTAACGCCGGCGGCGGCACCGGCCATGACAGGGTGCAGATTGTGGCGGCGCTGATGGCCATCGATGCCGGGCTTGAGCGGCTGCGGCACGCCGTTCTTGAGAAAGGAACGGACGATGATCGTTAAATTTCATCCACGTGGCCGCGGCGGTGGCGCCGGGCCGGTGGACTATCTGCTGGGTAAAGACCGGCAGCGTGAAGGCGCCAGCGTCCTGCAGGGGAAGCCGGAAGAAGTCCGGGAGCTGATTGACGCGTCGCCTTACGTGAAGAAATACACCTCCGGCGTCCTGTCGTTTGCGGAGGCCGATCTGCCTCCCGGCCAGCGGGAAAAACTGATGGCCAGCTTCGAGCGGGTTCTGATGCCCGGACTTGATAAAGATCAGTACAGCATTCTGTGGGTGGAGCACGAGGACAAGGGGCGTCTGGAGCTGAACTTTCTGATCCCCAATACCGAGCTGCTGACCGGCAGGCGGCTCCAGCCGTACTACGACCGCGCCGACCGGCCGCGTATCGATGCCTGGCAGACCATCGTGAACGGCAGACTGGGGCTGCACGATCCGAACGCGCCGGAAAACCGCCGGGCGCTGGTCACGCCGGCCGGACTGCCGAAAACGAAGCAGGAAGCCGCAGAAGCCATCACCCGTGGACTGCTGAGCTTAGCCTCGTCCGGGGAGCTGAAAAGCCGTCAGGACGTCACTGAGGCTCTTGAAGGTGCAGGTTTTGAGGTGGTGCGTACAACGAAAAGCAGTATCAGCATTGCCGACCCTGACGGGGGGCGAAACATCCGACTGAAGGGAGCCATCTATGAGCAGTCTTTTAACGCTGGCGAAGGACTTAGAGCAGCAATCGAAAGCGCAGCAGAAGAGTACCGGCGAGATGCTGAAAGCCGCATTCAGCGAGCACGAGCAGTCTGTCAGAGCGGAACTGAACGCAAGCGCGAGGAGAATCAGCGACGCCATCAGCGCCCACGAGCAGAGTATGAGCGAGGCGATGGAGAAAAACCGGCGGAGCGTGTTGCTGACGGCCGGGAGGACATGGCTCACCATCCTGATGGTGTCAGCGCTGCTGATCGCCACGAGCGGGAGCATTCTGTGGTGGCAGGGGCAGCAGATAACCGACAATTACACGACCCTTCGCCAGCAGGAGGACGCCCTGGCGAAGATGAGCGCGAAAACATGGGGTGTGAGCTACCAGAGCGACAGCAACGGCCGGTTCCTGGTGCTGCCGAAGGGTGCGAAAGCCGAAACAGGCTGGACAGTGGACAGCGGGAAGCGGAACGCGGTGAAGCTGGTACAGGAGTAGAGCAGAATGACAGAGCTGGAAAAGCAGTTGCTGAGCGCATTAGAGCAGCTACAGCAGGACTACTCGCAAAGGCTGGACGAATGGGAGAGCGCCTTCGCGGAATGGCGGAGGATGTCTGGGCTTATGCAACGGGAGAACGCGATGCTGAACGAGCGCGTATCGGGCTTGAGCAGGCAGGTGCAGAGTTTGAGCGAGCAGCTGCGCCGCTTGTCCGGGAGCTGAATGCCATTCAGCAGAACAAGGCGCAGGAAAAGCTGCATATGAAAGATATGACAGCTGAGCGGCAATCTAAAAAAACATACGGTGGGCCAACGTTAGGATAATTTTTGATTTCCTGTTGTGTAATATCGTTTCCTATTATATTGTTTTTGAGAACTTAAAATTCACCTCGGGAAATTTGAAATGGTCAATGAATCATCTAGAAGGCTTACTAATTTTACAACTGTACTACTTCTTCTTATCAAAGAATGTCGACTCGAGAGGGGAGTTCATCAGGCTCAACTAGCTGAAAAGATAAATAAAAGCCCGAGTTCATTTGCAAAAATCGAGACTGGTAAGAGCCCTCTTACGATGGAGGTCTTTCTTGCATGTTGCAGTACGTTGATGATTTCACCATCAGCTGTAATGTCTACTGCGGAGCGTTATGGAAACCTGTTAACCAATAATGGTTGGATCTTGCTTAACAGTTCTCTGGAAGAGAATGATGATGAACTTATGAAAGAATCCCAGGAGTACTATTCATCACCTGGTTATAAAAGCAGGCTAAATATGACTTCAGCTCTTAATGGGCCGTTCTATTATCCAAATGGTAATGTTGATGGGTTAGCTGTTTTCCTTTTTGCTATATCTACCCACTTTAAAAATCAACAACTTGAAGCTCAAAACTCTCTTTTATCTGGATGGAATTAAAGTCCGATAAATAGAGTGTATGGAGTTAATTTTCCCTAAGATGGCTCCACATACACATTTCAGCATAGTTATGCATTCGGTTAAAATTTATCTGTCGCGATCGGGGTGGTTTCTCGGGTGGTTTGTTACCCGTTTTACCTGATAGCCGCCCCGTTCGCGGCGAACCTGTCTGGAGGGGTTCGGGCAACGGATGTTATGGTAAATGTCGAGATTTTGAGTTGTTCAGCTGACGATTTTCGCATCAAATTTTTGCTGTATGTTTAAACATGATTTTAACATCAATGTCATCTGAGGGTGTTGTTGCTAATTTCATCTACCTGACAGGTAATTTCCTTTTAAATCAAGAGCGAAAGATCAGCGAAAAAGCTATGTTTGCGTTTGTAGAATAGGGTAGAATAGGGGATTCTGATGATCGTGAGGTTGTCAGTAAAAACGAGGCAGCTATCAGATCTTCGGCCTGAGAAACTAAGGATTCTGATAGCTGCCGGTGACTCAGTTCGCGAAAACTGAATCTTACCTGATCAACAAACGCCCGATAAGGGCGTTTGTCAAGTGGTGCTGCATTATGTAGTAACTTGGTACCTACTTGCCAGGCATTTTTCACAGTTTTTTGATGTGCGAAGGCTCATCCGGACACCGTCACCTGTTATCTAATCCTTATAAACAGGTGCTATAAATGCAAAAAGTAACTGATCTGTATCCCCCTGAAATTGCTCGTCATAATCTTCAAAATCACTTCGCTGGAAATACTGTTATGCTGGAGTTAATCCAGAAACTAAATAAAACCAGCTTATGTACTTTTGCGGCGCTCTGTGACGGCAACGTCGTGACCACTTCCGGCTATAACATTACGGCCGATCTGTGTGTTAACCGTGCGTCAGCCGTGGTCCATTCGCTTAAGCAAAAATATCTGCCGGTTACGGCCATAACGATTTCGACTAAGGCCGATGTAGGTGGTGCGGTAAAGCAGGCAGCTTTCTGTATCGATGAGGACGATCTTGCAAGGCTGAAATCAGAGCCGGAAAAGATGATGAAAGAGTGCGAACGTAACCTGAAAAGCCAGAAGCAGACCAATGCTCAGAAGGAAATGAGCAGGTTGTACAAGGAGTTTGGTGAAGATGGAATTCTGGCTCTATTGCGCAACGTTTCCCGTTCGAACGGGAATGGCACGCCGCCGCCAAGCGGGCAGCCTGCGAGCTTATGATCCTTAGCTAACTGGAAATACTAAAGCCCGCTTTGCGGGCTTTTTCATACGTTTAATACAAAGGAATAATTATTTCTCAGACTTTACAAAAAAACTATTAAGGCCGCTTTTGTAATTCACTGCCTACAGATCAACCTTTTTCACGACCTCATATATTGCTGCGTTATTGATGTTGCGATTTTTGAATTCAATTACGAACTCACCTTCTGTTGCTTTGTCCCATAGTTCGTTTACAAATGTGCGAAAGCGACGACCTAAAGACTTCCTGGTTGATGGGCTAAGCCTGTTCCAAGAATCATCTAACGCTTTGAAATATAATTCATTTGCTTTGAAGCTTTTGTTTTCTTTTCTATTTTTTATTGCAAAAGAAACCATTTGAAGTATTGCTTGGTTAATTTCTTCATCGTTTAGCGTTTTGGTTTTTTTGCTGTTAACTGCGTCATTCAGCAATGATGCGACCGTTTCTTCAAAACTCATCCCATCTTCGTTTTCATTTGCATGGTTAAGAATGTCATGCACGATAGACTCTTCTATATCAATAACAACTCTCATATAAACCCCTTGTTTTTGGTTCTTTTGTGTTGTTTTTTGAATATAGCGCCAAAAATAAAACATGTAAACATGTTTTTTCATTGTTTATTGTTGTTTGTGATTGTTTTCTCTTTGTGGGGCGTCAGGGGAGTTGAAGGCTTGAAGAAGTCGAAGATACTTGTTACAAAATCGCCCTAATGCAGATTAGGCATTAGAGCGCTTTTCTTTGACATTGTGAGTTGGTTCGTCAACAATCGACAGTAGGAATCTAATTTACAGAGGTGTGATATGTATAAAGATATTGGACCAGGCCCAATCGTATTCTAACGACCACCTTGCTTTGCTTGGAGGAGTTGCAGCAATGTGAACCCCTCCATGTAGCTTTCTTTTAAGTCTCCCAGCAACCCCTCAAGCATAGCTATTTGTCTGTCCTTAGATATTTCCTTGTATCTGTCTGAATTGATGGTTTCTATAAACTTGATAAGAGACCGAGTATTGCTATAAAAACCTACGATTTCAGAAACTAAATCTTTCGGCATTAGCCATTTCTCATCTTTCCAATCAATGTGATCTTCAAGGCCTTCGTTATAACTAACCCACGGCATATATGTATCTTCAAGTTTGGCTTTGTTGATAGCATGTTGAAATGGAACAAGAAATTTATCTATTTTCTTTATGCGTGCGTTAACGTCCACAATGAGAATCTTAACGAGGTTTTTCTTTGTCCTATTGGTAATCCAAAAATCTCTGATTGTTGGAGCTAGAAATGCCAAAAGGGCTGCTATCACTGCGCCTATGACTCTGGGATCATTCATTAAAGTTGAGCTTGGCGGAGCCATTCCAGGAGATACTCCATGTAAGGGAAGAGTAAGAATTGACGATAAGTTATTATAAAGCGTAAGCTAACAAACGAAAAAACCACCCGGCAAGGTGGTTTTTCGAAGGTCCAGCAAACCGGCAAGTTTCTGAACCTTGGTAACAGTCTTGTGCGAGACGTGTCACCAAATCTGTCCTTCCAGTGTAGCCTCACTCAGGCCACTACTTCAAGAACTCTTGCTACATCTCTCGCACATCCTGTTTACCAGTGGCTGCTGCCAGTGGCGATAAGTCGTGTCTTTCCGGATTGGACTCAAGACGATAGTTACCGGATAAGGCGCAGCAGTCGGACTGAACGGGGGGTTCGTGCATACAGTCCAGCTTGGAGCG
>OKMD01000286.1_pt1 | contig 5563 bp, 6 predicted proteins | sample 1610551 | NCBI WGS metagenome assembly OKMD01 (sample SAMN04436661, study PRJEB24849) | human gut metagenome | biome: human gut; feature: NICU; material: stool | host: Homo sapiens | place: USA: Saint Louis, MO | collected 2010-06-20
ACTATCAAAAGATTTCTCTAAAGATAGAATACGACCTTGAATGATGTCATTTTGGCCTTGTACAAGAGCAGATAATATATCTACCTTAGCTTGTAAAATATTAGTTGCATTATCGTCAATATTTATTGTATTACTGTAGCTTTTATCTATTTTCATAGTCTATCAGGCCTTTATTGTTAATATAGCTATATATTAGTGAAAGCTTGGTTTGTCATAGTGTGTACCTGGTTCACCTACACCGATGCTTGTGCGGTGGAAAGGCGTTTCATCCGCAGCGTGTAAGATATCAAAGATGGCTTTTACCACTGCTTCGCGTGAAACTTGGGCATCGTTGAATTGAGCCCCTTCAGGGATGAGTTCGTAATCAGTTTTCTCTGGATCATTGTAAAGCCATGTGAGGCGCAAGATGGTGTAATTTAAGTTGGATTCGCGTAATACATTGCGTGCTTGGCGCTCACCTTGAACATAGCTAATCGGCAAGTTATCGAAGGTCCATTTTTCAAGTGCTACAGGGAATTCACCAGAAAGTCCAGCCATGGACACACCGATAACACGGCGTATATTTTTGCGGCTCAATGCTTTCACGATGGAAGCCATATCACTGCCAGACTCCATAGCACCTACAAATACAACCTCCGCATTTGTTACAGCTTGTTCTAATTTACCAGGATTTTGGAACGAACCTTCAATCACTGTAACACGTTCATGGTCGATAATCTCTGGAGGTATACGTGTTTTCAACTGACGACCATATAATGTAATGTGCATATCTGTATATGTTAATAGTGTAGCAGTCAACTTTTGAGCTATTTGGCCCGCAGCTCCTAAAATCGTAATATACTTATACATAAAAAAGACCTCCTATGTTCGGGCATAAATATTTAATGAAATTCTAACATACATATATGACAAATACGTGAGAAAAAATTATAAAAATCTTTGTATTATTTTCGTAATTTAATTGATGCTTAACATTTCATTTGTTGTTTTTAGCTGTGCAAATCGATTCCGCCAAATCTTTTCTTTGTAAAAGGATAGGATTGTATCGGCTGGTAGATACTCATTATCAAAGGTTGAGATAGCATCTTCGACGATGGTGATATTATAACCATACTCAAAGCCTACTTTCACAGATGTATCAATGCAAAATTCCACTTGCATTCCTACAAATGTTACATCGGTAATATTTTTTCGGTTTAAATATTCCTTTAATTCAGTATCCTTGAAGATGCTATTGTAATATTTATTGAAAATCTTTTCGTTTTCTTGAGGCTTTAATTCGTGATAGACTTGCCAATTATCGCTACCTATTGCTAATAAGCCTTCATCTTCAGAATGTCTGATAAAAATGACTTCTATATTTTGATCTCTAAAATGTTGAATGATTGCTTTTGTATTTGAGATAAAGTTTTTGGCATTGTAAGGGTTTTCCTTAACTAAGCCTTCTTGTATATCGATTACGATTAATGCTTGTGCCATGATATATTTCCTTTTTTATTCGTAAATAAGTATCTATGCGCATTATATCATAAGTATATAATAAGAAAAGGAAGAAAGAAGTATCATAGATGTTGATAGTAATTTTAAAGGGTGCTGTAAAATTTAATGTTGAATTTACGCGATAATTTAACTACAATAGTGATAAGATATTAGAAAAATGAGTAGTATATCACTAAAGTACTCTGGAGGTGATAGTATGCCGAATATAAAACCTATTTCAGATTTACGAAACTATTCTGAAGTTTTACGTGATGTTACTATAGATAGTCCCGTATTCTTAACTAAAAATGGTAGAGGCCGATATGCAATTATGGATATTCAAGATTATGAACGTGTAATGGCTACAATAAAACTTATGGGCGCTTTAGAGAGCGGTCGTAAATCTGGTGAAGAACGAGGCTGGATTTCATCAGAGCAACTAAAGAGTGAATTGGGGATTTAATTATGAATAATCAAATTAGCTATGCACCAAAAGCACGAGAAGATTTGCTAGAAATAAAATCTTTTATAGAAGAAGAAACTGGTGATATTGAGCTAGCTAAGAAAACCGTTTCAGATATAGTGACTACGAATGACTCGTTGAGTATATTTCCAGAAATGGGGCAGCGATTATTGATTAATTTAGAAACTAAAATTGAATACAGATATTTAAGCTTTTACCGTTATTTAGACCGGACTATCTATATTGATAGAATATTAAACAGTAGACGTGATTATCTTAGAATACTATTAGATGAAGTACATTAGTTCTTAAAAGCACTATCGTTAATAGATGGTGCTTTTTATCATATGATAAAGATACTATTTATTAATAGTATCTTGGCTTTAACAAATTCTCGAAGGATGTTACAATAGACACTATATATTCATTTTTAGAAAAGAGGCTATTATGGAACGGATTCAAGATCTTGTGTACACGCATGTGCAGGGTGGCCAGTTTAGATGGGTCACTGTCAGCACATTGATGCTCGCATTGGGCACGATATTGCATTTGGTGAGCCCTAGTGTGGCTGGGGTAACGCCGAACTGGACGATTGCTACGTACTGCGTAGCTATTTTATTGACACGTCCTAGTTTAAGTCAAACGTTGGGGATTGGCCTTGTAGCGGCCCTCATCAATGTTTTGACATCTAAGTCAGCATTCCCTTACGGCAACTTGTTGTCTGAACCAGGCGGTGCTTTGACAGCAGCTCTCGTGACGCGCGCTATGTTGTCCGTGAAGTTCCGTAAAATTGGTGGTTTTGATTTAACCCCTGTCGTGTCTGGCTTTTTAGCAACTGTTGTATCTGGTGGTATCTTTGTTACCATTTTGTGGCAAGTGCTTGGGTTGCCAAATAATGTGTACATGTACGGCATGTGGCCATTGGTACTCATTGTAGGGGCCTTGAATGGTGCCATTACACCAATCTTGTATATTCCGGCACAACGTTTATTCTCTAAACGTGGCATGTTGCCAAATGCAGATCAATTGACATCTGATCATAGTCGCTTGACTATTTTGCCTGAGCGCCAAGCTAAAATATCCATTGAGCACGTAAATTACTATCATTCAAAGGCGACTACACCATCCCTTGAAAATATCAATCTCGATGTAAATGAAGGTGATTTCCTCGTTGTTACAGGCCCTGCAGGTTGTGGTAAAAGCACCCTTTGTATGGCGATGGTAGGGGCGGTGCCTAAATTCTATGGTGGACGGCTAGAAGGCATGGTCTTCGTAGATGGTCATGCGACTACGCAAATGGAAATCCCAGAACTAGCGAACCATATCGGTGTAGTTCTAGCCGACTACGATACACAGCTCGTAACGATGACAGTTCGTGAAGAAGTAGCCTTTGCTATGGAAAACCGCGGTTATGACCGTGAAACTATTAAAGCTCGTTCTGAAGAGGTGTTTAAGCAAGTTGGCCTCGTAGGCTTAGAAAATCGCAAGATTACAAGTTTATCTGGTGGTCAACGCCAACGTTTGGCTATTGCTTCTGTATTGGCTACGAATCCAACCGTACTTGTTCTTGACGAACCGACAAGCTCTCTCGATCCAGATGGGACCGCAGAATTATATCGCCTCGTAGGCGATTTGAACCAAAAACACGGTATCACCGTTGTCGTTATCGACCATGATTTGCATGCCGTATTGCCGTACGCTAACCGCATGGCTCTCATGGTAGATGGCTCTATCGCCTGTGATGACGATGTACCGACTACGCTTCGTTACATGTACGAGCACAACATTCACGTCGATGCATTGCCATCCGTGTTTACTACGTATATGGAATTGGAACAAGCCGGCTTCCACAGTGATGAACCTTGGCTCAGCATCGAGTCTGCTATCAAGGGCTTGCACCAAATTGAAATGGCTCATGCTATTCAAACCGAGGTGCATGGTAAAAGCAACTCTCCAGCTAATCAAAGAATTACAGTAGATAATCTTGTTGATCAATCTAATATAGTAGAAAATAGACAACCAGTTCAACGTGTTGATGATGTACCAGGAAAGGACGGTGGAGCTCATGCTTAAGGTTGAAAACATCCGCTTTGGCTATGTGCCATCCGTAGATATTTTCCGAAACGTGACTTTCACCATCGAAGGAGGCGAATATATCGCTATCGGTGGTCGTAATGGTTGCGGCAAAACGACTATTACGCGATTACTTGTCGGCCTAGAAAAGGCTAGGGAAGGCCACATGTATTATAACGGCAGAGATATTACGTCCATGCCGCCGTCTAAACGGGGACAATTTATCGGCTACGTATTTCAACAGCCAGATCGCCAAATGTTCAGACCTACCGTAGCCACAGAGGTTGCCTTCGGACCTGAGTCCTTGGGGCGCAGTAAAGCCGAAGTGAAGCGTATCGTTGATGAAGTATTGGCGCGCACAGGCATCGGTCATTTGCGTGAAGCCTATCCTCCAACATTGCGCCGCGGTGAAAAGCAACGTGTTGCCATTGCTTCTGCGCTGGCTATGCAGTCTAAAATCCTCATACTTGACGAACCAACCAGTGGTCAAGATGGTAAGGAAACTAAAGAGCTATTAGCACTATTGCGTCAGCTTAATTCAGAAGGTATCACAATCCTTCTTATTACCCATGATATGGAAATCATGGCTAGCGAATGTAGCCGTGCTATCATTATGGGCAACCAAACCGTTGCCTTTGACGGCAGTCCAGAAGAATTATTCAAAAAATCTACGGATGAATTGCAAGACCTAGGCCTTACAAAACCGCCAAGTGTGGAACTTTCACTAGCGGTACCATCCTTAGGCTATTGCAAATCTATGGATGAATTGAAATCCAAGTTAGTGGCTCAGTTGAGCGGAAAATAGGAGGGACATATGGAACGTTTAGTACCGTTAACAAAAATCTTGATGACCCTCGCTGTATCCGTGTGGGCCATCCTGTTGCGCGACTGGGCATCGCTATTGGCATTAGTCGTAGTAGAACTCGGTGTACTGTTTTTGGCAGGTTTGTTATTCAAACAACGCAAAGCCGTGTTGGCATTAACTAGCTTCGCTGTATTTCTTGGACTCATCCAATTCCTTGGCAGTGGCGATGTAACCTCTGCCATTGTATCCGGCTTACGAATGTTGGCTATGACACTTGTTTTTATAGGCCTGTTGGCAACTACAAAATTGCAAGACCTTACGGCAGCGCTCGTAACACAATGCAAAATTCCTTACGAATATGCATTTATGTTCACTGCTGCACTGCGCTTCGTGCCTGACTTCATTGCTGAAAGCCATGCTGTACAAGAGGCGCAAGCTTGCCGCGGCTTATCTCTCGAAGGCAACTTCATTAAGCGTATCAAATCCTATGCATCTGTTATCCAACCATTGCTGCTAAAATCCTTGGGACGATCCGAAACAATGGCGTTGTCTTTGGAGTTACGTGGATTCGGTGGTCCCACACACAGCTTTGCTGCATCTGTAGGATTGAAAAGAATTGACTATACTGTTGTTAGTGCTTTAATTGTTATTACAATACTTTTATTTGTTATTGTGTAATTTTCTTATATATCAAGTAAGAGTATAACTTTGCTCCTATAGAAATGTATTAGCTTTAATAGTCA
>OKMD01000297.1_pt1 | contig 5256 bp, 8 predicted proteins | sample 1610551 | NCBI WGS metagenome assembly OKMD01 (sample SAMN04436661, study PRJEB24849) | human gut metagenome | biome: human gut; feature: NICU; material: stool | host: Homo sapiens | place: USA: Saint Louis, MO | collected 2010-06-20
AGTACGCATCGGCGATATTGAAAACGCCGTACTTGCTACCGGTCGAATTGATGCGGAATTGCGGATACGGCAGGACGTTTACAAAATAAAAATAATCTCATGGATGAATTGAAGAAAATTGTTCGTGTCATGAGAAAATATGATGAAACTGCACCGCACGAAATTATGCTTACTCTTGATGCGGGCACAGGACAAAATGCGATTAGCCAAGCGAAACTCTTTGATGAAGCAGTTGGACTAACGGGTATCTCATTAACCAAGTTAGACGGTACAGCAAAAGGTGGGGTAATTTTCGCCATTGCAGATCAGTTTAATTTACCAATTCGTTATATTGGTGTAGGTGAAAAAATTGAAGATTTACGCGAATTTAATGCGGAAGAATTTATTGAAGCATTGTTTGTTCACGAAAATGAAGAATAAAAAGGAATAATAAAGTGATTCGATTTTCAAATGTCTCTAAAGCCTATCACGGTGCGACTCAGCCGGCCTTGCAAGGCTTGAATTTTCATCTTCCTGTCGGAAGCATGACTTATCTTGTTGGGCATTCTGGCGCGGGTAAAAGTACCTTGCTTAAATTAATTATGGGAATGGAAAAGGCGAATGCCGGTAATATTTGGTTTAATGGTCATGATATTACGCGCTTGTCGAAATATGAAATCCCATTTTTACGTCGTCAAATCGGTATGGTTCACCAAGATTATCGTTTATTAACGGATCGTAGCGTGGCAGAAAATGTGGCATTGCCGTTGATTATTGCTGGCATGAACCCGAAAGAAGCACATACACGTGCATTGGTTGCATTAGATCGTGTGGGCTTACGTAGTAAAGCGAATTATATGCCGCCACAAATCTCAGGTGGGGAACAACAACGTGTAGATATTGCGCGTGCCATTGTACATAAACCACAGCTTTTATTAGCCGATGAACCAACAGGTAACTTAGATGGTGAGCTTTCTTTAGGGATTTTCAATCTATTTGAAGAGTTTAACCGTTTAGGCATGACAGTGTTAATTGCGACACACGATATCAATTTAATTCAACAAAAACCAAAACCATGTCTTGTACTTGAACAAGGCTATTTACGCTATTAAGGATAAAAAATGACAAGACGTATTGATGCTTCTTTTGGCGTGCAAACTGCTTATACTTTGCGTTCAGTTTTGAACGATTTGATAAAACGTAAATTTGGTACATTGCTAACAATTTTAGTCATTGCCGTGTCTTTAACGATTCCAACGGTGAGCTATTTGTTATGGAAAAATTTACATTTAGCGACGACTCAATTTTATCCGGAAAGCGAACTCACAATCTACTTACACAAAAATTTAAGTGAAGAAGATGCTAACTTAGTGGTGGAAAAAATCCGTCAACAAGAAGGCGTGGAATCTTTAAATTATGTTTCTCGCCAAGAAAGCTTAAAAGAATTCAAAGGTTGGTCTGGTTTTGGTGAAGAATTAGAGATTTTAGATGATAATCCATTACCGGCAGTCGTGATGGTGAAGCCGTCTAAAGACTTTAATGCATCTGAAAAAAGAGCAGAATTGCGTACCAACTTAAATAAAATTAAAGGTGTGCAAGAAGTTCGTTTAGATAACGATTGGATGGAAAAATTGACCGCACTTTCGTGGTTATTTGCGCATGTGGCAATTTTCTGCACGGTCTTGATGACCATTGCGGTATTCCTTGTTATCGGAAATAGTATTCGCTCGGATGTCTATAGTAGCCGAGCAAGCATTGATGTGATGAAACTATTAGGTGCGACAGATCAATTTATTCTTCGTCCTTATCTTTATACCGGTATGATTTATGCGGTGTTGGGTGGATTGGTTGCAGCACTCTTTAGCAGCCTTATTGTCGGGTACTTTACTTCAGCGGTGAAGTATGTGACGGATATCTTTGCGGTCACATTTGAGCTCAATGGATTAGGCGTTGGTGAGCTAATCTTCTTATTAGTAAGTTGCTTGATTATGGGCTATGTTGGTGCTTGGATTGCTGCAACAAGACATATTGCAATGTTGGATAACAAACTATAGATTTCATTTATATTAAAGTGCGGTCATTTTTTGTCGTGTTTTCAGCTGAAAAACATTCTAGAAAATGACCGCACTTTTTTGTATGTGGAAATTAATTGAACAAAAAGCTTGCATAATTAGGTGTTTTTGTGTAATATCCACGGGCTTTCAGATATTGAAAGCCGTTTAATGTAATCATTTATTAAACGAGTATTACGATATGTAATACTAACAATGTTTCCGATTTGGAGACTATATAACAGGTAACTTACACCTCCTTTTCTATTTTGAAGTTAGAATTGTGATTGGTGTTAGTTTTTTATTAGCTAAATTTTATTGGAGCTCTGGTCTAATGCAGAACCAAAGAATCCGTATCCGCTTAAAAGCTTTCGATCACCGTTTGATCGATCAATCTACTGCGGAGATCGTAGAAACAGCTAAACGTACTGGTGCACAAGTTCGTGGTCCGATCCCTTTACCAACTCGTAAAGAGCGTTTCACCGTGTTGATTTCTCCACACGTGAACAAAGACGCACGTGATCAATACGAAATTCGTACACACAAACGTTTAGTAGATATCGTAGAGCCAACAGAAAAAACTGTTGATGCATTAATGCGTTTAGATTTGGCTGCCGGCGTGGACGTGCAGATCAGCCTAGGTTAATTAAGAGGTTATTACAATGATTGGTTTAGTCGGTCGTAAAGTTGGTATGACCCGTATCTTCAATGAAGACGGTGTTTCTGTACCAGTTACCGTTATCGAAATCGAAGCCAACCGCGTAACTCAAGTTAAAACTCTTGAAAACGATGGCTATACTGCAGTTCAAGTTACTACTGGTTCTAAAAAAGCGAATCGTGTAACTAAACCTGAAGCAGGTCATTTCGTGAAAGCAGGTGTTGAAGCTGGTCGCGGTTTATGGGAATTTCGTACTGAAGGTGAAGAATTCACTTTAGGTCAAGAAATCAATGTTGACATCTTTGCAGATGTTAAAAAAGTAGATGTTACTGGTACTTCTAAAGGTAAAGGTTTCCAAGGTGGTGTTAAACGTTGGAACTTCCGTACTCAAGATGCTACACACGGTAACTCTTTATCACATCGTGTACTTGGTTCTATTGGTCAAAACCAAACTCCAGGTCGTGTGTTTAAAGGTAAAAAAATGGCAGGACATTTAGGTGCTGAGCGTGTAACCGTTCAATCACTTGAAGTTGTTCGTGTAGATGCTGAGCGTAAATTGCTATTAGTAAAAGGTTCTGTACCTGGTGCTATCAATGGCGATGTTATCGTTAAGCCGGCAGTTAAAGCATAAGTCTAGGAGATAGAGATGGAATTACAAGTTGTAGGTGCAAACGCACTAACTGTTTCTGAAACTACCTTCGGACGTGAGTTTAACGAAGCTTTGATTCACCAAGTTGTTGTTGCTTATGCAGCTGGTGCTCGTCAAGGTACTCGTGCGCAAAAAACTCGTGCTGAAGTGTCTGGTTCAGGTAAAAAACCTTGGCGTCAAAAAGGTACAGGTCGTGCTCGTTCTGGTGATATCAAATCACCAATCTGGCGTTCTGGTGGTACAACCTTCGCGGCTAAACCACAAGATCACAGCCAAAAAGTGAACAAGAAAATGTACCGTGGTGCTATCAAAAGCATTCTTTCTGAATTAGTTCGTCAAGACCGTTTGGTTGTTGTTGAGAAATTCGAATTAGATGCACCAAAAGCAGTTGAAGATGCGTTAATTATCACAGCAAGTTTAGATGAAAATCTATTCTTAGCGGCACGTAACTTATATAAAGTTGATGTACGTGATGTTCAAGGTATCGATCCAGTTAGCTTAATCGCTTTCGATAAAGTGATTGTTACTGTTGACGCTGTGAAACAAATTGAGGAGATCCTAGCATGAGTCAAGAACGTTTGCTAAGCGTGCTACGTGCACCGCACATCTCTGAAAAAGCAACTAACAATGCTGAAAAATCTAACACTGTTGTACTTAAAGTTGCTTTAGATGCGAACAAAGCTGAAATTGCTGCTGCTGTTGCTCAATTATTTGAAGTAAAAGTTGACTCAGTTCGTACTGTGGTTGTTAAAGGTAAAACTAAACGCCGTGGTAACAAAATGGGTCGTCGCAGCGACTGGAAAAAAGCTTATGTAACTTTAGCCGAAGGCCAAAACTTGGACTTCGTGGACAGTGCAGAGTAATCGGAGGAAATTAGAGAATGGCTATCGTTAAATGTAAGCCGACCTCCGCTGGTCGTCGTCACGTTGTTAAAATCGTGAACCCTGAATTACACAAGGGTAAACCTTACGCGCCTCTTCTAGATACTAAATCTAAAACTGGTGGTCGTAACAATTATGGTCGTATTACCACTCGCCACATCGGTGGTGGTCATAAACAACATTACCGTTTAATCGATTTCAAACGTAACAAGTTAGATATCCCAGCGGTTGTTGAACGTTTAGAATATGATCCAAACCGTTCAGCTAACATTGCTTTAGTGCTTTATAAAGATGGTGAACGCCGTTATATCTTAGCACCTAAAGGTTTGTCAGTTGGCGATCAAATCCAATCTGGCGTTAACTCACCTATTAAAGTGGGTAACTCATTACCAATGCGTAATATCCCAGTTGGTTCAACAGTACATAACGTTGAATTAAAACCAGGTAAAGGCGGTCAAATCGCTCGTTCTGCTGGTGCTTATGTACAAATCATCGCTCGTGAAGGCAACTACGTAACTTTACGTTTACGTTCAGGCGAAATGCGTAAAGTATTAGCTGAATGTGTTGCTACAATCGGTGAAGTTGGTAACTCAGAACATATGCTTCGCGTATTGGGTAAAGCTGGTGCTAACCGTTGGAGAGGTATTCGCCCTACAGTTCGTGGTACTGCAATGAACCCAGTAGATCACCCACACGGTGGTGGTGAAGGTCGTAACTTTGGTAAACACCCAGTAACTCCTTGGGGCGTTCAAACTAAAGGTAAGAAAACTCGTCACAACAAACGTACTGATAAATTCATCGTACGTCGTCGTGGCAAATAATTTAAATTAATAAGAGGATAAGCCATGCCACGTTCTCTCAAGAAAGGTCCTTTCCTTGACCTACACTTGTTGAAGAAGGTAGAGAAGGCGGTGGAAAGCGGGGATAAAAAACCAATCAAAACTTGGTCCCGTCGTTCAATGATCATTCCTTCAATGATCGGATTGACCATCGCAGTCCATAATGGTCGTCAGCACGTTCCTGTTTATGTATCTGATG
>OKMD01000311.1_pt1 | contig 4905 bp, 7 predicted proteins | sample 1610551 | NCBI WGS metagenome assembly OKMD01 (sample SAMN04436661, study PRJEB24849) | human gut metagenome | biome: human gut; feature: NICU; material: stool | host: Homo sapiens | place: USA: Saint Louis, MO | collected 2010-06-20
AAACCTAGATCATAAATCATCATTCCTTAACTCAACCTTTTCAATTAATGATGTAAACACTAATAATCCATCATCTATTCATCATAATGAAATTAATCCAGCAACTGGATTGCCAATATCTAATGGATTTGATGTAGGAGGGAATACTTATGGAGTAGATTTAAGCGGTTCTTTTGATTCAATTAATCCGGCTACTGGATTACCAACATCTAATGGAATTGATGTAGGAGGGAATCCTTATGGAATAGATTTAAGCAGTTCTTTTGATCACTCATTTCAAGACTTAGGCAATTCTTATCACAATGATTTTCATCACGACTAAACAAGGAGAAATTATGTCAGGTATAAATAAATCTATTCAACAAAATCTATCTGATTTTTAGGTATCTCTACTAATTCATAAAGCGATAGCTTATAACCTCTCTTTTTCAATTCAGCCCAAATATCACGCTCTTTCCCAAATTTTGACTTATGACTTTCATTAACTGCTAAAAATTTAGCATAATGCACCAGGTCATCTAGCGGCACATCATCTATCACCTCATAAAAACTATCTAGCTTTAATAGACAATCCTTAGCGTAAATAGCGTATTCATGCGAGCTAAACTTTGGATTTTGAGCATCAAACTTAACGAAAGAACCATACTTATTTTTATGAGGGAATGCTGGGCGTTTCTGTTCAATTTTTACCGCACTTTTCTTGCTTTTAATTGTAAATTTTAACGAAACAATGCTGCGCCCTCGCTTGATCGGCTCAACACTTACAAGAAGATCCGATTTAGCATTAATTTCATCAATAGCGGGCGTTAAAACACGTTGGTTAAAATTATTATATCTATCGTATTTATCCGAAACTTGTAACCAATCTTTAAGCTCATCAACACTTGTTTGTCTCCACCCTGTATCCCTATATTGAGAGCATAATTCATATAATCGAATTGTATGCGTGCTAGAAAAAGCACCAATATTTACTAATTGATATTTAGTAAAGTTATTATGTAACTGCGCAATATAGGGCAGCAAATCCTCATGGAATTCGATATAAAAACGCCCTTCTTTTTTGAAATATGTTCTCTTATTAACTAAAACTACTTCAGTTAATTCTTTTTCATTATCTACCAATACAATCCAACGTTTGGATATTTTAAGTATTGCATTCCTAACCTGGGTATAAGCTGATTTTTCATCAACATCAGGGAAATGCTTACAGAAATCCGCAATAGTAAAATCAAACCCACGCTTAATAGGATTTTCAGGATTAAAAACACCTAGCGTCAAAGACAAAATTCTCATTTCATCAAGAGTCATGGAATAACTAGCTTGAACAAAACTATTAGCTTTAGAAATTGTTAATGATGTATCAGTCATAACCTACCCTTAAGGTAACAAACAGCCATTAAAGACTACAATAAAAAACATAAGTAGTCAAATACCGTAAATTTGTAGTCTTTTAACCGTAAATTTGTAGTCTTTTAACCGTAAATCTGTAGTCTTATAAATCGCAAACCCCTTGTGCGACAAGCGATCCCAGAGCCTACAAACAAGAATACAAACAAGAATACAAAAAAATAGAGCCTAAAGGCTCTTTTTGGGGCTTTCAGCCCTAATTTTTTATTTTTTTATTCAATGCAGAATTTAATAAGATTCCTAATGATTTTGCTATGCGTGTTGCTCAAGGGATTAGGCTATCAGATGAAGAAAAGAAAGAATTAAAAAGATTATTTATTAATATGGATTTTAAGCAAAAGAAACCATAAAGACCCGAAGTAGTATATAAAAAATCGGAGCCGTAGGCGACTTCATTCAACTGTGCCAACTGACCAATGCGCATCAGCCTCCTCCCCAACGGATTCTTTACTCTATTGACCTTATAGTAGCTTTCTAGTTTAAAATGGTACCACAACATTGTTCAAATGGAGTCGTATTATGAGCAAATCCTGTGGTGGCGCCTGTGGCGGTGATGCAACGTCCGCAGCGGATACCGATATACAGGCCTCCTCCGAGGCGACAGGGAGATGGGTCAGTGTTTATGCAGTGCCGAAGATGGACTGTCCATCAGAAGAACGAATGATTCGCCTAGCCCTGAACGGCTTTGAGGAGATTCGGGCGCTGTCCTTTGACTTGTCGAACCGCCGGCTGAAGGTCGTGCATGACGGCGAGGTCGAGCCCGTCACCTCGAAACTGAAGACCTTGGGGCTAGGCGCCTCGCTTCAGGAAACCGTCGCTGCAAATCCAGAGACCATCAAGGCCGCAGAGTTTTCGGCAGCTTCTGCTAAGCAAGAATCCGGGACCCTGCGCTGGTTGCTCGGCATCAATGCACTTCTGTTCGTGGTGGAAATGACTGCCGGTCTGATCGCACAGTCCACCGGACTGATTGGAGAATCCCTGGACAATTTTTCCGATGCGGCGGTGTACGGGCTTGCCCTTTATGCGGTTGGACATAGCGTGAAAATGCAGGTACGTGCCGCGCATCTTGCTGGTGTACTGCAACTGATCTTGGCTGTGGGCGTGCTCGTAGAGGTGGTGAGACGCTTTGTATTCGGTAGTGAGCCTGAATCTCTGGTGATGATGGCTATCGCATTCGTCGCATTGATTGCCAATACCAGTTGTCTGCTGCTCATATCCAAACATCGGGAAGGCGGGGCGCACATGAAGGCAAGCTTGATATTCTCGGCCAACGACGTGGTGATCAACCTGGGGGGCATCACCGCCGGCGCCCTGGTCGCGTGGACCGGTTCCAATTATCCAGATCTGATTATAGGCACCATCACGGGGGGGATTGTACTTAACGGTGCCAGACGCATTTTGGCGTTGAAGGGTTAAATAATGCTCATTATTGGCAAAAAGCTCTCGCCGTATGCCCTGTTTTATCTGCTTATACCCCTGCTTTGTTTTTTTAGAGCCTTAATTGCATAGTTAAGCACCTGGTTTCGCATAAAGTGCGATTATGTTAAATCATTTTACTCACTTAAATCGCTTGTTTATGCAATGTTACAGCTCACAAAAAAATGCTAATGCAGGATAGGAGATATAGTTTTCATCCTATTTTTTGATTAAAAATTTTTCTGATAAACTACCCTTATATGAAAAAGGAGGAATTATGCAAATAGCATTACCCAATACTCAAACATTTGAGAAAAAAGAACCCCTCTATACAAACGAAGAACTTCATTTACTGCATCAATTAGAAAATGGATTAGTAAAATCAACTTCTCATGAAGATGTGATGAAAAACCTGAAACAGGTACTAAAACTTGATGAAATTTGATTACTCGATCAAATGGTATGAACTAGCAGAAAATAAACTACTGCGGCAAGCACAATACATTCTAGAACAATCTCAAAATGTGGTTATTGCAGAAAATTTTTATGATGCTATCAAGAGTGAGGTTGATAAACTTTCTTTCACGGCAGATGTGTACCGTCTTAGAAAGAAAAAGGAAATCCCCATTCTTAACGGGAAATATCTTGTAAAATTCCTTATTGGTAGAGAAACCGTTTATATCGTAGATTTTAAATCAGCTAAACAAAAAAATTATTAAGATACAATCCATAAAATCATTGCCAACAAGTGCCAATGATTTTATGGATTTTCATTTTTTTTGAGCGTAAAAAAAACCGCAGTAAGAAAGACGAGTAACTTTCTGCGGCTAAATATAGGTGCAAGGAGATTTTGCACCATTATTATTCATATGAGAGCGAATTTCTTCGCTCTTTCATCATATCAAAGGTTTTATTAATCTCAATTAAAAAATCGCTTAATACGTTGTTTTAGCGCCTTTATCGGGTGTTTCCTTTCCCACTCTTTTTTTCTTTTCTCAAATTGCATCTGAGCCTGGTTATTCATTGCAAATTTAGCGTAAGAGCTCGACATTTTTTCTAATAAAGAATTGATGTGCTTTTTACGCTTATACATTAAGTACAACCAAGCTGAAAAGAGGATAAAAACGATAATAAGGGCATTATAAAAAACAATAATAAAAAGGGCGTTCATTCTATTCTTTCATTTAAGGTATTTATTAGGCATTTTAATTGCCTGGAATAGGTAAAAAGACCAGGTGATCTAAGGTAAAGATTAAGCCAGATTCTATTATTAAAATATCATTAATTCTTTACTCTGACACACACCTAACGCAAATTTAAAATTTGCCTTTTTTTCCTTTATAAATCAAGGGTTTGTGCGTTTTCGACCAGAAAATAGGCGTGAATTTTGTGTGCTGAATAGCATCTTTTTAGATGATATACAGTGCTCGTTGAAAAATAAAGAATTTTTCCCAAAAAAACACAAACTGTGCTGTGTAGCATCAATATGTATGCTATACAGCATACTTTTTTGATTATTTTTTGAGCAGGTTTGTTTTTAGATCAAGCCAAAAGCAATCGTATTATTATCCGTGTTTTCTGTTTTTCTAATAGTCTATTTAACACAATTTTAGTATGATCACGTTATCAATTTAGGGTTTTGTTACAACGTCGAAAGGCTATAATTTTTTAAAAAATAATATGAAAAAAACTTCAATTTTACTATGCTCTATTTTTCTGTTTGCTTGCAGTGAAAAAGTTATAACTGTTGATGAATTTAAAGCTGATGATGCCTTATTAAGTCAATACATTGCCAAATGTAAAAACGGTGAACTTCATAAAGAAGATATTAATTGCATCAATGCAAACAAGGCTAAAAATAGCATTATTTTAGAAAACTCTATCAAAAAACTTAAAGGCTAAAAACACTTACAACAAGAACACTAAAATGCTCGTGTTTTTTTATATAAAGCAGAAAATTTGCTAACTAGGTGGCCACATTATGAGATTTTTTTCTAATTTCTTAAAAAGAATCAAAGATAAAATTGGATTTAGAATTATGACTAAAGAAGAATATGAGCTTTTTTTAAGAAAAAAAAACCT
>OKMD01000346.1_pt1 | contig 3738 bp, 3 predicted proteins | sample 1610551 | NCBI WGS metagenome assembly OKMD01 (sample SAMN04436661, study PRJEB24849) | human gut metagenome | biome: human gut; feature: NICU; material: stool | host: Homo sapiens | place: USA: Saint Louis, MO | collected 2010-06-20
AAAACTAAATCTGCAGATTTTCCTATCGGTGAATGAATATAATTCGTTATAGCAAGTATTTTTGCTCCATTATTTTTTGCAATTTTTAATGAGTCATAAGTATCTTTTGTTTTTCCAGATAAAGAAAAGATAATAACTAAATCTCTATCTGTTAACAAAGAAGCAACTTGAGCTTGATAATGAGGATCTAATACAGCTTTAGCTTGTATTCCTACCCTCAAAAACATACTTTCCAAATCAAGACTAGTATTTCCACTAGATCCTACACCAAAAATATATAGGCTGCTTGCTTGATTAATAAGTTGGATTGCTTTTATTAATTTTTCTTCATTAATTAAACAAGAAGTAGACTGAAGTACTTCAATCAAACTTTTAGCAACTTCATCGTGGTATTTACCACTAGATGGTTTTTCTTTTTTTTTGCTAAAATCTTCTTTAGCAATTTCAATTTTTAGATCAGAAAAACCAGAAAATCCAAGTTTTTGACAAAAGCGAATGATTGTTGCATCGCCAACATTCGCTTTTGTTTTAATATCATTCATAGTACTGTAAATAATAGATTCTCCAGAGTTAAGAATAAAATCAGCAACTTTTCGTTCCGATTTTGTTAATAAGGGATAATGTTCATTAATTAAATAAATGTAATTCATAAAATCTCCTCTAGAATGTAATTTTTGTTTATTATACACTATAAAAATTCTCCATTTTTCTTGACAACAATGTAAGCGGATGCTAAACTTTTTTTGGAGTAAAAATCCTAAAAAATATAAAAATGGAGGTTTGTGGAGTTTGGACAAAGCAAAATTCTTAGAAGCAATCTCAGGTGGTTTAATTGTTTCGTGTCAGGCGCTACCTGGTGAACCATTTTATACAGATGAAGGAGGTTTAATGTCATATTTTGCATTAGCGGCTAAAAATGCTGGAGCTGTTGGCATACGTGCAAATTCCGTTCGAGATATTAAGGAAATCAAAGAGAAAGTTTCTTTACCGATTATTGGCATAATAAAAAGAGATTATCCTCCTGAAGAGCCATTTATTACAGCAACTATGAGAGAAGTAGATGAATTAGTTGCAATTGGTGTGGAGGTAATTGCTTTGGACTGTACTTTACGTAAACGTCATGACGGATTATCTATTAATACTTTTATAGAAAAAGTAAAGAAAAAGTATCCTCAACAACTATTAATGGCTGATATTTCTACTTTTGAGGAAGGAAAGAATGCTTATCAAGCTGGTGTGGATTTTGTTGGTACAACCTTAAGTGGCTATACAAAGGAGAGCAAAAAACAAAATGGCCCAGATATGAAATTAATTAAACAATTAGTACAAGAAAATATTTGTGTTATTGCTGAAGGGAAAATTCATACACCTGAACAAGCAAGACAAATTAAAAAGCTGGGTGTTGCAGGAATTGTCGTTGGTGGTGCAATTACACGACCACAAGAAATTACTAAAAGATTTGTCGATGCATTGAATAAGGAGGAAAAAGATGTTTAAGAAGTTTTCACAATTAGGTCGCGCATTTATGTTACCGATTGCAATCTTACCAGTAGCAGGTTTACTTTTAGGTCTTGGTGGTGCTTTAACAAATGAAAGTGCAATGAATGCGTATCCAATTTTAGAACAGCCATGGATCCATACAGTATTAAGTATTATGAGTTATGCAGGAAATGCTGTCTTTACTAATTTAGCATTGATTTTTGCTATAGGTATTGCTGTAGGGTTAGCAAATGGGGATAAAGGAACAGCAGGTCTAGCCGGTGGAGTATCTTACTTAGTGTATACAGCAACGATCAGCGGATTTCTTGCGTTATTTTCTGCTAAAGATGCAACTCTTGATACTGGTGTTGTTGGATCTATTGTAATTGGCGGAACTGTTGCATTTCTACACAATCGATATCGGAAAATTGAACTACCGCAATTTTTGGGTTTTTTCGGCGGATCGCGTTTTATTCCAATCATTTCTAGTTTAGCGGCAATTATTATCGGTTCTTTCTTTTATTTAATTTGGCCACCAATTCAAAATGGATTAGCAGTAGTTGGAGAACATATTGCACAAATGGGAAGTCTAGGTACTTTTTTGTATGGATTTTTACTTCGTTTGACTGGCGCAGTAGGATTACATCATACTATTTATCCACTTTTTTGGTATACGTCTTTAGGAGGTACAGAAAGTGTAGCTGGAGTTACTGTTTCTGGTGCACAAAATATTTTCTTTGCGCAACTAGCTGATCCAAACCATACAGGACTATTTACTTATGGTACTCGTTTCTTTGCAGGTAGATTCGCGACAATGATGTTTGGTTTACCAGCCGCTTGTTATGCTATGTATCGTGCTATACCTAAACAAAATCGTAAAAAGAATGGTGGACTTTATTTTAGTGGTGGCTTGACTTCATTTTTAACAGGGATTACTGAACCAGTTGAATATATGTTTTTATTTGTAGCACCATGGTTATATATAATTCATGCATTCTTAGATGGTCTATCTTTTTATTTTGCTGATATTTTAAATATCCGAGTAGGAAATTCATTTTCTGGTGGATTAATTGATTTCTTATTATTTGGTGTACTCCAAGGAAACGATAAGACAAATTGGCTGAAATTAATTCCTTTCGGAATTGCTTGGGCAATTGTTTATTTCTGCGTATTTACTTTCTTCATTAAGAAATTTAAAGTAGCTATTCCTGGAATGGGAGAAGAGTTGCCAACGACTACTGAAAATAAATTAAATAAAAAAACATCATTAAATGATGAAGCTCAAATAATCATTAAAGCTCTTGGTAGTAAAACCAATATTGAATCCGTTGAAGCTTGTGCTACTCGTTTACGTGTAGCTGTTGTAGATGGCCGAATGGTTGACAAAGAAACTATTAAACAACTAGGTGCTACTGCTGTTTTTGAAGTGAATGGTGGTATTCAGGCAGTTTTTGGCGGTAAAGCTGATTTACTTAGTCAAGAAATTAATCAAATTTTAGAAATTGAGAATTAGGAGATATCTTATGTTTAATCTATTTAAAAATAAAAAACAAGAAGGAATTTCCATTACTGCTCCTTGTTCAGGGAGGATTATTCCTATTTCAGAAGTAAATGATCCAATATTTTCAAAAAAAGTACTTGGAGAAGGATTTGCAGTTGTTCCCGAAGGTAACAAAATATATGCTCCTTTGACTGGACGAATTGAAGCTGTTTTTCCAACAAAGCATGCAATTAGTATAAAAAGCGATGCAGATATTGAATATTTAATTCATATTGGTATAGATACAGTTGAATTGGAGGGTAAACCTTTTTCAATTTTTGTTAATGCAGGAGAGAAGGTTACTACCGAAACATTATTAGCCGAAGTTGATTTTGATCAAATTAAACAAGCAGGAAAAGATCCATCTGTCATAGTTGTTTTTACTAAACCTGAACAAGTTAATGAAGTCATCTTAAATAGTTATACAACTATATATGGTGATTCATGTGGTAAAATTATACTTTGACGTAGAGTTAAGTATGTTATCGGATTAAATTTAAATGAATAAAAGGTGATTATAGACTGTGAGTTATAGAATTTAAGTAAATTATATTAACAAAACACCCTACTATTATATAAATCAGTAGGGTGTTTTCTACTTATCGGAACTTTAGTATATTCAAAAATATTAACACAAGAAAATCTGTTTTTGATTTTCTTGTGTTAGAATATGCAATTTTAACTTTTACGATTTTGTGATAATTTTGAATAAATCAATT
>OKMD01000364.1_pt1 | contig 3558 bp, 3 predicted proteins | sample 1610551 | NCBI WGS metagenome assembly OKMD01 (sample SAMN04436661, study PRJEB24849) | human gut metagenome | biome: human gut; feature: NICU; material: stool | host: Homo sapiens | place: USA: Saint Louis, MO | collected 2010-06-20
TACATTGATAGCCGTCGTGCGGGTCGTTACGACGCGGCACGTGCAGGATGGAATGCGGATTACAACCAAGCCACAACATTCGGCAACTATTTCTTATCTAATTCGAGTAACAATACCGCAAAATATGCGAACCCTGAATACGATAAAGCCATTGCAGAATCTTACGTAGCAACGGATGCAGAAGGTCGTGCAAAAGCTTATGCGAAAGCCGAAGAAATTCTTGCAAAAGATTACGGTATCGTACCAATCTTTAACTATGTGAATCCACGCTTAGTGAAACCTTACGTAAAAGGTTATTCAGGCAAAGATCCGCAAGATCACATCTACTTACGCAACCTTTATATTATTAAACATTAATTCGTTGCTAGTATTTAAGTGCGGTTAAAAATCGTCGCGTTTTTTGACCGCACTTTTCGCCCATTTTGGTTGGAGTTGTTATGCTCAAGTTTATTTTTAAACGGCTGTTGGAAGCCTTACCAACGCTGTTTATTTTGATTACTTTTTCTTTCTTTTTGATGCGTCTCGCCCCTGGCAGCCCGTTCACTTCTGAGCGCGCTTATCCGCCAGAAGTCATGGCTAATATTGAAGCGAAGTATCATTTAAATGAACCATTATATAAACAATATTTCCTTTATTTAGAAAATCTTTCCAAAGGCGATTTTGGTCCCTCTTTTAAATATAAAGATCAATCGGTCAATGATTTAATCGCATCTGCTTTCCCTGTTTCCATAAAATTGGGAATGGTGGCCTTCGCCTTTGCTGTTGTATTAGGCGTCACAGCAGGTACGCTCGCTGCACTCAATCAAAATAGTCGTTTCTCGATGCTTGGGGTCATTATGCCAAGCTTTGTCTTCGCTCCAGTCTTGGTGCTGATTTTCGCCATTTATTTAGGATGGCTGCCAGCTGGTGGTTGGAGCGGCGGTACCGCCATGTACATGATCTTACCTGTAGCCTCCTTAACTATCGCTTATGTTGCAGGGATTGCGCGTATCATGCGTGGCTCGATGATTGAAGTGTTACATTCCAACTTTATTCGAACCGCCAAAGCTAAAGGGCTTTCCACGTCGAGAATCATTTTAAAACATGCTTTGCGTCCCGCATTTTTACCCGTGATAACCTATTTAGGCCCTGCTTTCGTAGGGATTATTACCGGCTCAATGGTCATCGAAAGTGTATTTGGTTTACCTGGCATGGGGTTATTATTTGTAAACGGCGCATTAAACCGCGATTATTCTTTAGTTTTGAGCCTCACCATTTTAGTGGGGACATTAACCATTTTATTTAATGCGATTGTGGATATTTTATACGCCATCATCGATCCAAAAATTCGTTATTAAGGATAAGTTATGACAGATTATCGTACTCAGCCGATTAATCAGAAAAATGCGGATTTTGTGGAACAAGTGGCTGACCGTATTGAAGAAATGCAACTGGAAGGCCGCAGCCTATGGCAAGATGCAAAACGCCGTTTTTTCCGCAACAAAGCGGCCGTTGCCAGTCTAATTATTTTAGCGTTTATTATTGTTTTTATTACCGTAGCACCTTGGTTCTTCCCCTTTGCCTATGAAGATACCGATTGGAATATGATGAGCTCCCCACCAACAATGGAAGGCTATCACTTCTTTGGTACCGATGCTTCAGGTCGAGACTTATTGGTACGTACTGCTATTGGTGGACGTATTTCCTTATTGGTCGGTATTGCGGGTGCTTTCATTTCCGTCACTATTGGCACAATTTATGGGGCGATTTCCGGCTACGTAGGTGGTAAAACAGATATGTTGATGATGCGCTTTTTAGAGATTCTCAGCTCATTTCCATTTATGTTTTTCGTGATTTTGTTAGTGACGCTTTTTGGCCAAAACATTTTCTTAATTTTTATCGCAATCGGTGCCATTGCTTGGCTTGGTCTTGCACGTATCGTACGCGGACAAACGCTCAGCCTAAAAAATAAAGAATTTGTCGAAGCCGCGATTGTTTGCGGCGTACCTCGTCGCCAAATCATTTTGAAACACATTATTCCGAATGTATTGGGCCTAGTGGCAGTTTACGCCTCGCTTGAAGTACCTGGACTCATTCTATTTGAATCATTCTTAAGCTTCTTAGGATTAGGTACACAAGAGCCGATGAGTAGTTGGGGCGCACTCTTAAGTGATGGTGCTGCGCAAATGGAAGTCTCGCCTTGGTTATTAATTTTCCCGGCATTTTTCCTTTGCCTTACCCTATTTTGTTTTAACTTTATCGGTGACGGGTTGCGTGATGCACTCGATCCGAAAGATAGATAGGAGCGAATAATGAATCCTTTATTAGATGTAAAAAATCTCTACGTTCGCTTCAAAACACCAGATGGCGTCGTCACAGCAGTGAATGACTTAAACTTCACGCTGAATGCAGGAAGCACGCTGGGTATTGTAGGAGAAAGTGGCTCAGGCAAGTCACAAACGGCCTTTGCTTTAATGGGTTTATTGGCAGCCAACGGAGAAGTGGAAGGTTCAGCCATTTTTGAAGGGAAAGAATTAGTTAATTTACCGAATGCTGAATTGAATAAAATCCGCGCTGAGCAAATTTCCATGATTTTCCAAGATCCAATGACGTCACTCAACCCATATATGAAAATCGGTGAACAACTCATGGAAGTGCTGCAATTGCACAAGGGCTATGATAAACAAACTGCCTTTGCCGAATCCGTGAAAATGTTAGACGCAGTTAAAATGCCAGAAGCCCAAAAACGTATGGGCATGTATCCGCACGAATTTTCAGGTGGTATGCGTCAACGGGTGATGATTGCGATGGCCTTATTATGCCGTCCCAAACTACTCATTGCTGATGAACCAACCACTGCTTTGGACGTGACGGTTCAAGCACAAATCATGACCTTGTTAAATGAGTTAAAACGCGAATTTAATACTGCGATTATTATGATTACCCATGATCTTGGTGTGGTGGCAGGTATCTGCGATCAAGTCATGGTGATGTATGCAGGACGAACCATGGAATACGGCACAGCGGAACAAATTTTCTATCATGGATGCAATTCCTCGCTTAGATGGCAATGAAGAACACTTGGTAACCATTCCTGGCAATCCACCGAATTTATTGCATTTACCAAAAGGTTGTCCATTCTCACCTCGTTGCCAATTTGCTACCGAACAATGCCAAACTGCGCCAAAACTGACTACATTTAATCACGGTCAATTACGTAATTGTTGGTTACCCGCGGAGAAATTTAACCTATGACAGTCTCAAACAACAAAGAATTACTCCTTGAAGTCAATCACTTAAGCGTCAGTTTTAAAATTAAAAATGATAAATCCCTGTTCTTCGCCAAACCGCAAACCTTAAAAGCGGTGAAGGATGTCTCTTTTAAACTTTACGCAGGTGAAACCCTCGGCGTAGTAGGTGAATCTGGTTGCGGTAAATCCACACTTGCTCGCGCTATTATCGGTTTAGTCGAAGCGAGTGAAGGGGAAATCTTGTGGCTTGGTAAAAATTTACGAAAACAATCAGCGAAACAATGGAAAGAAACGCGCAAAGATATCCAAATGATTTTCCAAGATCCGC
>OKMD01000367.1_pt1 | contig 3541 bp, 4 predicted proteins | sample 1610551 | NCBI WGS metagenome assembly OKMD01 (sample SAMN04436661, study PRJEB24849) | human gut metagenome | biome: human gut; feature: NICU; material: stool | host: Homo sapiens | place: USA: Saint Louis, MO | collected 2010-06-20
CGATTTCCGCTAGGGTAAATTCATACGCCACATTATCTGACCAATAATGGGAGCCATCAGAAGAAGGCAGATTATAGTAATCAAAGCCCACATCTAATAATTGTTGCACCATATTGGGACGAGTAGGAAAGCCTGTGATACGTTTCATGTTTAACCGCCTGAGCTACGGCTGCTGCTTGAATTTGAGCTTTTAAATCCACCGCGAGAAACCGGTTTACTGTAAGTGCTACCTGCATTACCTTTCACTAATACAGGTTTACCGACAGAACGATTAGTTTGAGGTTGGATAACTTGACCGGTTGGGGTTGAAACGGCACGGTTACTTGGATTATAGCTAGGGCCTAAAAATGAGCCCATCGTACGCGCGATCATATAACCCATTGCGGCACCTGCAATCGCACTACCCATACTGCCGTGTCCTTCTCCTGTTGCAGAGCTCGTGTGGCTTGTTCCCTCAGAACTGCTTGAGTTGCCAGAGTGAGTCGCTCCATCTGGATTTAAGGTTTGTTTGACGGTTTGATTGTCTTCTGACCATTCACTATTATTGCTTGGACGTGTATTTAAATTACCCGAGAGAGAGGAGCCAGATCCTGCATGTGCAGTCGTGCTGCTGTTATTTTCATTAGATTGGTCAGCTTCGCATAATTCAATTTTTTGCCAATCGGCTAAACAATCCTCAAGGCTGTTATAAACATCACGTTGAACTTGCTCTTCTGAGCAGCCGCCCAATAAAGCCACAATGGAAAGGCTGACGAGAACTTGATTTTTCTTTTTCATCATAGAGTTAAAGTGTTAATAATTCAGTTAAATGATTGATTTCTAATGTAGGCAAAACTCTTGCTTCAGTAAATGAATTGAGGTTTTTGCCTGATAAATTAATCCATACAGCTTGGCAGCCGGCTTGAATGGCGCCTTGAATATCCGTGGTTAAGTTATCACCAATATGTAAAATTTCACTCGGTTTTACGCCAAAATAATGGGCGGTTTGGTGGAACAAATCTTGATGAGGTTTCGCTCTGCCTTGCTCTCCACCACGTAAACGCAGCTGAAAGTGTTCAAGCCCAATGCGTGTTGCAATCACATTACCATTAGTAATCACGCTAAGCGGGTAGCGATCTTTCAGTTGGTTTAATACTTCAATGCTTTCAGCTGGCACATCAATTTTATGTCGCCATTCAATAAATTCTTCCATGGCAAGGACCAAAGTGCGGTCAATTTCAACCGCACTTTTACCATGATGCATCAGTAAGTGCCGTAACGTTTCGACACGCCAGGCAATCACATCTTCAGCAATCAAGGGATCTTTCTTCGCCAGTTGCCATTTCCATTCTCGCCAATATTCTGAGGTAAGCTCGCTCAGTTGTGCGTGTTCTTGCACACATTGAAGAAAGCGTTCTTCGGCCAAACGAATGACATCACTGTTATCGTAAAGGGTATCATCAAGATCAAAACTCATGACCTTGAAAGGCTGAAGACCACGGTAAAATCGCATAGTTAATCCTATTTAATCGTATTCACACCAAGCCATGTGGTCGCACGTTCATTGGTGATTTCTTCGTGTGTCCACATGCTCATTAAGTCAGGTTGAGGATGTTTGTTGGTGTTATAGCCGATCAAATGAGCAAAATCAAATACAGCATGTGGATAGCCGTTAATAAGCAATAAGGCTAAATAACCGCTTTCATCCCAGCAGATTTCTAATTTACGTGCTTCGTGGTGATTGCGTGTATTATCGACGTTATAAACATGTAAGCAATCGACAACAGGCTGTGCATTTTGACGCATATCTAACGCATAAAAATAGCCGGTTTCACCGTCATCTTCAAACATCACTGCCAGATGATCATGCACTGTCGAGTGTGTGCCGACTTGTTTTGGTTGACCGAGAAAGAGTTGATCTTCGAGGGTTAAATGTAACATTTTCTTTCCTTTGAATATTAGATAGAAAAACACCGCACTTTTTGCAAAGTGCGGTGCTATTTTACATTAAATTAAGCAAAAATTATGCTTGACCTTTAACCGCTTTTAAACCTAAGAATGGTGCTTTGTCACCTAATGCTTCTTCGATACGGATTAATTGGTTGTATTTCGCAATACGGTCAGAACGGCTCATAGAACCAGTTTTGATTTGACCTGCTGCTGTACCAACCGCTAAATCAGCGATAGTCGCATCTTCAGTTTCACCTGAACGGTGAGAGATAACTGCTGTGTAACCTGCATCTTTAGCCATTTTGATTGCTGCTAAAGTTTCAGTTAAAGAACCGATTTGGTTGAATTTGATTAAGATAGAGTTTGCGATACCTTTTTCGATACCTTCTTTTAAGATTTTGGTGTTAGTGACGAATAAGTCGTCGCCCACTAATTGAACGCGGTCGCCTAACACTTTAGTTTGGTATGCAAAACCTTCCCAGTCAGATTCATCTTGACCATCTTCGATAGACACGATTGGGTATTGTTTAGTTAATTCTTCAAGATAGTGTGTGAACTCTTGAGAAGTGAATGAACGGCCTTCGCCTTTCATTTCGTATTTGCCAGTTTCTTTGTTGTAGAACTCAGAAGATGCACAGTCCATTGCTAAAGTGACGTCTTTACCTAATACATAACCTGCTTTTTCAACTGCTTCTTTGATACATGCTAAAGCGTCAGCGTTAGATGCTAGGTTAGGCGCGAAACCACCTTCATCACCTACAGCAGTACTCATGCCTTTAGATTTTAATACTTTCGCAAGGTTGTGGAATACTTCAGCCCCGATACGAAGTGCTTCACGTAACGTTTTCGCACCAACTGGTTGAATCATGAATTCTTGGATATCAACGTTGTTATCTGCGTGCTCACCACCGTTGATGATGTTCATCATTGGTAATGGCATAGAGTAAACACCTGGGGTGCCGTTAAGTTCTGCGATGTAAGCGTAAAGTGGTAAACCTTTAGATGCTGCAGCGGCTTTCGCTGTTGCTAAAGATACCGCTAAGATTGCGTTTGCACCGAAGTTAGATTTGTTTTCAGTACCGTCTAAATCGATCATGATTTGGTCGATTTCAGCTTGGTTAGATGCTTCTTTACCTACTAATGCATCAGCGATAGGACCGTTTACTGCAGCAACCGCTTTTAATACACCTTTACCTAAGAAACGAGATTTGTCGCCGTCACGTAATTCTAATGCTTCACGAGAACCAGTAGATGCACCTGATGGAGCCGCTGCTAAACCAACGAAACCACCTTCAAGATGAACTTCAGCTTCTACAGTTGGGTTACCACGAGAGTCGATGATTTCACGACCAATGACTTTAACGATTTTTGCCATTTTGTTTTCCTCTGTTTAAAGTTAATTAAAATTAGTTAGGCGAACCTAAAACGGGAATATAATAAAGCAAATTTAGATATTTGTCTTGGAAAAATGACCGCACTTTGATCTGCATCTTGTTTTTCAATAAAGTGCGGTGAGATTTTGTCTCTTTTTATCCAATATCTATTTAATTTTAGTGGATTTATCCATAAAAGTTCGTTAAAGTGCCAGTAAATTCCATACTATTTCAGTATG
>OKMD01000391.1_pt1 | contig 3278 bp, 6 predicted proteins | sample 1610551 | NCBI WGS metagenome assembly OKMD01 (sample SAMN04436661, study PRJEB24849) | human gut metagenome | biome: human gut; feature: NICU; material: stool | host: Homo sapiens | place: USA: Saint Louis, MO | collected 2010-06-20
AAACCTGGAGGGCCGAAGATCAAAAGATGATCTAAGGCATCTTGACGCAATTTTGCCGCCTTAATAAAAATATCCATTTGCTCTCGCACTTGCGGCTGTCCCACATAGTCCGCTAAAAGCTTTGGACGAATCGCACGATCGATGACATCTTCATCCATCTTTGCTTGACTGCTAATAATTCTATCTGCTTCGATCATATCTCTTTAATCTTTATAATGCGGCTTTTAAGGCTTCACGAATTAATTGCTCACTGCTAAAATCCGCTTTGGCCACTTTTTTCACCATTTTTTCAGCGTCGGTTAGTTTATAACCTAGCGCAACCAATGCAGCAACCGCTTCATCTGCTGAGCTCTCAGCTTGGCGCAATTCTGAAGTTGAAGGAATATGTTTGCTCTCCACAAAGAAATCACTTTGGCGAACATCTTTAAACTTCCCTTTCAACTCTACTAATAATCGTTCAGCCGTTTTCTTGCCCACACCAGGAATTTTAACTAATTTCGACAGTTCTTCTCGCTCAATAGCGTAAGCAAACTGCTCTACTGACATTGCAGACAAAATCGCAAGTGCTAATTTAGGGCCAACACCATTGGTTTTAATTAATTCACGGAATAAAGTGCGGTCAGTTTTTTGGGCGAATCCAAAAAGAAGATGAGCATCTTCACGCACAACAAGATGGGTAAATAAAGTAGTTTCTTGCCTGATTTCAGGTAAGTCATAAAAACTGGTCATTGGTAACAATAATTCGTAACCGACGCCTTGTACATCAAGCAAAATTTCAGGAGGTTGTTTTTCTAATAAGATGCCTTTTAAACGACCGATCATAAGATTTCCATGTGAAAAATTTTTGCATAGAATAAAATCCAGTTAAATTTTTAATCTAAATCGACCTCGGCTGTACCTTGTTTTTAAAAGTGCGGTCATTTTTTCGTGTGTTTCAGTGGTTTTGACTGAGCCTGCAATATGCAAGGAATGTTGAATGGTATGAGCATGAGTAATCGCAATGGCTAAAGCATCTGCCGCATCAGCTTGTGGTTTATCTGAGAGCTTCAAAATTCGTGTCACCATGTCTTGAACTTGAACTTTATCTGCAGAACCAATTCCTACGACAGTCTGTTTAACCAAACGAGCCGCATATTCAAATACAGGTAAATCATGGTTCACAGCCGCCACAATCGCCGTACCACGCGCTTGCCCCAGTTTTAAAGCTGAATCCGCATTTTTAGCCATAAACACTTGTTCAATAGCAAACATATCTGGCTGAAATTGCGTGATGATTTCGGTCACACCGGCATAAATTCGTTTTAATCGTGTAGGTAAATCCTCTACCTGCGTGCGGATTGCTCCACTGCCAAGATATTCTAAATGGCGACCATTTTGTCTAATCACACCATAACCCGTTACACGAGAACCAGGGTCAATGCCTAAAATAATACTCATAAATTCTCAAAAATAAACGGCCGGTCAATGCCGGCCGTTTTTAGCGTTAATTATTGGTTTGCTTTTGCAGTTGCTTTTGCATCTACATCACAGTTTTTCACCACAATTTTGTCTGCTTTTTTGCCTTTAATTAAAAGATTTACTGGCGCAACAGAATCAAATTTATCTAAAGTTGCCTGAAGTAAATGAAGTGAAGTCCTTTTGAGCTGCATCACGAGCAAAATCTTTCGCGATAACTTTGTTACCCACCATCACCATTGCTGATGTTGGCTCTTGGTTTTCGAATTGATAAACTGCAGTTACAGTTTTCTTGTTACAGGTATAAACTACTGTTTTATCCGTTACAGTAGGGGTTGCCATTTGTTCCGCTTTGTTTTCCATTTTTGGTGCATCGCTTGCACACGCAGATAAAACAACAAGAGCGGCCATTGCTGGTAATACTTTAGCAAATTTCATTATAAATCTCCTTAAAATTACAGCTGAGCTGCAACTTCATCACTAATTTCACCGTTATGATATACGTTTTGTACATCGTCACAGTCTTCTAACATGTCAATTAAACGCAACAATTTAGGCGCAGTTTCAAGATCAAGATCAACTGTTGTTGATGGAATCATTGTCACTTCTGCGTTATCAATTTTAAACCCTGCTGCTTCGATTGCATCGCGCACAGAACCTAAATCTTCCCACGCAGTATAGATTTCGAATGAACCATCATCTTGTGGTTGAACATCATCTGCACCGGCTTCAATTGCCGCTTCCATTAACGCATCTTCTTCACCTTGGCTAATTAAAATCAAGCCTTTTTTGCTGAATAAGTAGCCTACAGAACCTTCAGTCCCTAAGTTACCACCACATTTAGTGAAACTTGGGCGAACCTGTGAGATGGTTCGGTTTGCGTTGTCACTTAGACACTCAACCATCACAGCAGTTCCACCCGGACCATAACCTTCGTAAATTCTTGTTTCCATATTGGTGTCATCACCACCGCCCACACCGCGTTCAATCGCACGGTTAATGGTATCGCGAGTCATGTTGCTCGATAAGGCTTTATCTACTGCCGCACGTAGACGCGGGTTCGCACTTACATCACCGCCACCAATTTTTGCAGCAGTCACTAATTCACGAATTAATTTTGTAAAAATTTTACCGCGTTGCGCATCTTGTGCTGCTTTACGGTGTTTAATATTTGCCCACTTACTATGGCCTGCCATGTTGTTTTCCTTCTTATCTTAAAAACGTTTTTAAATGAAATCCTCTTCTATAGAGGAAAGCCGTTCATCAAATATTTTTTGATGGCCTCGGCATTATTCGGCGATTTTGTCATTTGGATCGCATCTTCTGGTGAAACCCATTGATACGCCAAATGCTCACTTAATATCGGTTCAAATTCCTGCTCAACTGCCAATAAAAACCAATGTTCATGACAGTGAGCCACATTCGGTGCGTATTTATAGCGGAAATGCGGGAAAATTTCAAATTCTATACTCTCTTTACAATCAAAAAGTGCGGTCGAATTTTCTTCTATTTTTAATCCAACTTCTTCCCAAACTTCTCGAATTGCTGTTTCTCTTGGTGTTTCGTTGGTTTCCAATGTCCCCGTAACGGATTGCCAAAACGTTGTGTCGTCTCGACGTTGAAGCATAAGAACACGATGCGTGCTTTCCGCATAAATTACCACGAGAACCGATTGATTATTTTTATATTTCAAGCTCGTCATCTACATGATTGAGAATGGACAGCATCATACCTTTTCTACTAAAAACTTTCAAAAAAATTACCGCACTTTAAAACTAAAGTGCGGTAATTATCTCAATTATTTTAGTTTAACCAGCCAGCTT
>OKMD01000427.1_pt1 | contig 2823 bp, 4 predicted proteins | sample 1610551 | NCBI WGS metagenome assembly OKMD01 (sample SAMN04436661, study PRJEB24849) | human gut metagenome | biome: human gut; feature: NICU; material: stool | host: Homo sapiens | place: USA: Saint Louis, MO | collected 2010-06-20
CATATTTTTTCCTTGGAAAATGTGTAAGAAAAAGGTTCCTTATCCGTCTAATGATAATGAAAGGGGAAGACCTTTCTAGATAACATTAATTATTCACAAATTAAGGAAGATTCAAAATGAAAAATATTACTGCAAAAACAACCTTTACTGCTATTGCTGCACTTTTCTTCGCAACCAGTCTTTATGCGACCAATATGAAATCTAATGAAATGTCGATGGCAAAAGATCCCATGCCGATGACAAAAGACGCTATGCCAATGCAAAACGAAAAAATGGCATCTGATGGAATGATGAAATCTCATGATATTAAATCTCACGACATGAAAATGGATAATATGAAATCAGAAGGCATGCAATCTGATGATATGAAAACAAAAGAAATGAAAGCAAAAGAAATGAAGAAAAAAGCAAAAACAATGGAAAACCCGAAAATGTAATGCTTTCTTCTTAAAAGAAAAACTGCGGTCAATTTGACCGCAGTTTTTGTATCAAAGTGAGATTATTGTTTACGCCACGTTGTGCCATTGGCGCCATCTTCTAACACAATTCCCATCGCGGTGAGTTCATTACGTGCCGCATCCGCAGCAGCCCAATCTTTAGCTGCACGAGCTTCGTTGCGTTGTTTGATGAGCGCTTCAATTTTTGCGACTTCATCATCGTCAGAGCCAGCTTGTAAGAATTTTTCTGGATCTTGTTGAAGTAAACCTAAGATACCCGCTAACTCACGTAAACGCGCAGCAAGACCATTGGCTTTTTCTACATCTTCAGTTTTCAATTTATTGATTTCACGCGCCATTTCAAATAGGACAGAAAGGGCATTAGGCGTATTGAAATCATCGTCCATTGCTTCGCGGAAGGCTTCCACAAAATTTTCACCGCCAAAAGCAACCGCACTTTGATCGGTGCCACGTAAAGCGGTGTACAAACGTTCTAATGCACCTTGTGCTAAATTCAGGTTTTCTTCACTATAATTGAGTTGGCTACGATAGTGTGCCGTTAATAAGAAATAACGCACCGCTTCTGCATTGTAATGGTTTAATACATCACGAATAGTAAAGAAGTTGCCGAGGGATTTCGACATTTTTTCTTTATCTACCATGATCATGCCAGAATGGATCCAATAATTCACATATTGGCCACCATGAGCACAGCAAGATTGCGCAATTTCATTTTCGTGGTGTGGGAACATTAAATCAGAACCGCCACCGTGAATATCAAAATGTTCGCCAAGTTGTTTGCAGTTCATCGCTGAACATTCAATGTGCCAACCTGGACGACCTGCGCCCCATGGGGATGGCCAGCTTGGTTCGTTTTCTTTCGACATTTTCCAAAGCACGAAATCCATTGGATTTTTCTTGATTTCATTAATTTCAATACGTGCACCTGCTTGTAATTGGTCTAGATCTTGGCGTGATAATTTGCCGTATTCCTTAAAGCTTTCTACATCAAACATTACGTCGCCATTGTCTGCAACATAAGCATGACCACGTGCAATCAGTTTTTCCACAATCTCAATAATTTCAGGGATATGATGCGTCGCACGAGGCTCAAAATCAGGGCGTAATACGTTTAACGCATTAAAATCTTTATACATTTCTTGTACCATACGATCCACAAGTTGATCGCAGGTTTCTTTGTTTTCTAATGCACGTTTAATGATTTTATCGTCCACATCAGTGATATTACGCACATAAGTTAAATCGTAGCCTAAAGCGAGAAATTACATCAAAACATACAAAAGTACGGCCGTGACCAATGTGGCACAAATCGTAAACAGTCACGCCACACACATACATACCCACTTTTCCTTCATGGATAGGTTTGAATACTTCTTTTTCTCGAGTGAGAGTATTAAAAATCTTTAACATATTTTTTCTCTTAAAACAGGTTGTAAAACGACCGCACTTTTTCTGCTTCTTGTGGCACTTTCTCGCCATTTGTGGAATAATGAATGCCTTAATTTTCAAGAGGAAAACAAAATGGTTACATTACACACAAATTTTGGCGATATTAAAATTAAACTTGATTTTGATAAAGCGCCAATCACCGCAGAAAACTTTTTAAATTATTGTAAAAACGGTTTCTATAATAACACAATTTTCCATCGTGTTATTGATGGATTTATGATCCAAGGCGGTGGTATGGAAAGCGGAATGCGTGAAAAAGCAACAAACGCACCGATCCAAAATGAAGCTAATAATCGTTTAAGCAATAAACGTGGCACAATCGCCATGGCGCGGACTTCTGATCCACATTCTGCAACAGCACAATTCTTCATTAACGTAGCTGATAATGACTTCTTAAACTATCGCTCAAAAGAGATGTTTGGCCGTGAAGTTGTGCAAGAATGGGGCTATGCCGTATTCGGCGAAGTGGTTGAAGGGATGGATGTGGTTGATAAAATCAAGAAAGTAAAAACCGGTAATAAAGGCTTCCACCAAGACGTGCCGACAGAAGATGTTGTGATTACATCCGTTTCTGTCGAATAATTAATTCGGTGTGTGGATGCGTAATCTACACACCTTTTTCTTAAGTGAAATAACGCGATGCCTTTCTTCGATACTCATACCCACCTTGATTATCTTCATCATGACACAGGTGAGCCATTAGCTCAGCTTGTGGAGAACGCTAAGCAAGCGGATGTGCAAAAAATCTTGATTGTGGCGGTAAAAGAGTCGGATTTTAAAATGATCCAAAATATGACCGCACTTTTCCCTGAGCATCTTTATTGTGGGCTAGGGTTGCATCCCCTTTATATCAAAGAGCATCAAGAGCATGATTTAGAGATATTGGATGCGGCATTATCTATTCGTAATCAAAATT
>OKMD01000438.1_pt1 | contig 2721 bp, 1 predicted proteins | sample 1610551 | NCBI WGS metagenome assembly OKMD01 (sample SAMN04436661, study PRJEB24849) | human gut metagenome | biome: human gut; feature: NICU; material: stool | host: Homo sapiens | place: USA: Saint Louis, MO | collected 2010-06-20
AATGAACACGGTTTACATGCTCGCCCAAGCGCGGTACTGGTTAATGAAGTGAAAAAATATAATGCGTCTGTTGCGGTACAAAACTTAGATCGTGACACCCAATTAGTCAGTGCAAAAAGTTTGATGAAAATTGTGGCACTTGGTGTCGTGAAAGGTCATCGTCTACGTTTCGTCGCGAGCGGTGAAGAAGCTCAACAAGCGATTGACGGTATTGGAGCTGTCATTGAAAGTGGTTTAGGCGAAGGTCGGGGGTAAGTGATGGCAAAAGTAGCAACAATTACCTTAAATGCCGCTTACGATTTAGTTGGGCGTTTGCCGCGCATTGAAATTGGTGAAGTGAACACTGTTGAAACCCTTGGTATTTTTCCTGCAGGCAAAGGCATCAATGTCGCTAAGGTATTAAAAGATTTAGGCGTAGAGGTGGCTGTTGGTGGTTTCTTAGGGGAAGACAACGTCGGTGATTTTGAAACCTTATTTAAAAAACAGGGATTGGAAGACAAATTTCATCGTGTTGCAGGCAAAACCCGTATTAATGTAAAAATTACAGAAACCGAAGCGGATGTAACAGATTTAAATTTCTTAGGCTATCAAATCACCCCAGAAGCTTGGCAGCAATTTACAGCAGATTCATTAGCGTACTGCCAAAACTTTGACATCGTTGCAGTCTGCGGCAGTTTACCGCGTGGTGTGAGTCCTGAATTGTTTGCGGATTGGCTTAATCAGTTGCATCAAGCTGGAGTGAAAGTCGTATTAGATAGCAGTAATGCGGCACTCACAGCGGGTTTGAAAGCCCATCCTTGGTTGGTGAAACCAAATCATCGCGAATTAGAAGCATGGATTGGTCATCCACTAAATTCTCTTGATGAAATTATTGCAGCGGCAAAAAAACTTAAATCAGAAGGCATTGCTAATGTGATTATTTCGATGGGCGCGAATGGTTCTTTATGGCTGAGTGATCAAGCTGTGATTCAAGCTCAACCACCTAAATGTGAAAATGTGGTGAGCACTGTAGGCGCAGGCGATTCTATGGTAGCTGGCTTAATTTATGGTATCGAAAAAGGCCTGTCTCAAGCGAAAACCTTAGCGTTTGCAAGTGCTGTTTCTGCCTTTGCCGTTTCACAAAGTAATGTGGGCGTGAGCGATATCGCCTTGCTTGAGCCAATTCTGGCGAATGTCAAAATTTCTGTGATTGAAGGATAATGTAATGAATTTGTTTTTAACTCAATCTCCGCAAATTGGTGCGGCAAAATCCTATTTACTTCGTCAAGCATTGAGCGAGGTCGCGAAAAAAACCAATCATACTCTGGTTGAACAAGCCAAAGAGGCGGATTTAGTGATTGTTTTCGGATCTAGTTTGCCAAACTCTGCTGAACTTGTGGGCAAAAAAGTCTTTTTAGCCAATGAAGATGCAGCGATTGCTTCACCTGAAGTCACGCTGACGAATGCACTTAATCAAGCGGTGGATTATGTTCAACCAGCTCAAAGTGCGGTTGGATTTGACAGTGTTTCTGGTGTCAAAAATATTGTCGCAGTGACAGCTTGCCCAACGGGTGTGGCACATACCTTTATGTCTGCTGAAGCCATTGAAACCTATGCAAAAAAACAAGGTTGGCAGGTAAAAGTCGAAACGCGTGGCCAAGTGGGCGCAGGTAATGAAATTACCCCTGAAGAAGTCGCTGCGGCAGATTTAGTCTTTGTTGCGGCCGATATTGATGTGCCGTTAGATAAATTCCAAGGTAAACCGATGTATCGTACATCGACCGGTTTGGCGTTAAAGAAAACAGCACAGGAATTCGATAAGGCATTTAAAGAAGCGAAAATTTACGAAGGTGGCGTAGCAAAATCTTCTGCTAAATCAGAAGAAAGCGGCGAGAAAAAAGGCGTCTATAAACATTTGATGACAGGTGTATCGCACATGTTGCCATTGGTGGTCGCTGGTGGCTTATTAATCGCGATTTCCTTTATGTTTGGTATCGAAGCCTTCAAAGATGAAACGATTTTCCATGGTATTCCAAAAGCCTTAATGGATATTGGCGGTGGCGCAGCATTCCATCTGATGATTGCAGTATTTGCTGGCTATGTGGCCTTTTCTATCGCAGACCGTCCGGGGCTTGCGGTAGGTCTTATTGGCGGTATGTTAGCCACCACGGCGGGTGCCGGGATTTTAGGTGGCATTATCGCGGGTTTCTTAGCGGGTTATGTGGTGAAAGGAGTAAATGCAACCATTAAATTGCCGGCAAGTTTAACTTCCTTAAAACCGATTTTAATTCTCCCGCTCTTTGGTACCTTAATTGTTGGTCTTGCCATGATTTATGTGATTAACCCTCCGGTTTCACAAATTATGACCACCTTAAGCGATTGGTTAAAATCCATGGGCGAGGTCAATGCGATAGTATTGGGTGCGATTATCGGTGCTATGATGTGTATTGATATGGGCGGTCCAGTAAATAAAGCAGCTTATACGTTCTCCGTGGGAATGTTAGCTTCTCAAGTTCACACACCAATGGCAGCTGCCATGGCAGCCGGTATGGTGCCACCAATTGGGATGGCGATTGCAACTTGGATTGCTCGCAGTAAATTTACCAGCAATCAACGAGATGCAGGCAAAGCCTCTTTTGTCTTAGGGTTATGTTTTATCTCTGAAGGGGCGTTACCGTTTGTGGCTGCCGATCCATTACGTGTGATTATTAGCTCGGTTATTGGTGGTGCAACTGAGGGTGC
>OKMD01000455.1_pt1 | contig 2582 bp, 2 predicted proteins | sample 1610551 | NCBI WGS metagenome assembly OKMD01 (sample SAMN04436661, study PRJEB24849) | human gut metagenome | biome: human gut; feature: NICU; material: stool | host: Homo sapiens | place: USA: Saint Louis, MO | collected 2010-06-20
CGTGGATTATCGCACCACTCAGCCTTTCGGTTTATTACATGGCGGTGTGTCTGTGGCTTTGGCAGAAACCATTGGCTCGCTGGCGGGATTTCTCAGCATAGAAGAAGGTCAAGTTGCCTTGGGATTAGACATCAACGCCAATCATCTTCGCCCTGTGAAAAAAGGTTTTGTTACGGCAAAGGCAACCCCAATTGCTTTAAGTCAAAATACCCATGTTTGGCAAATTGACATTCGCGATGAACAAGATAAACTCTGTTGCGTTTCTCGATTAACGCTTTCTATCAAACATTTATGAATACAACAAAAAAAATCGGCATCATTTTAGCGAATCTTGGTACGCCAGATGCCCCTCAACCCGCGGCGATCTCTCGTTATTTGTGGGAATTTTTAATGGATCCTCGCGTGGTAGATTTACCTCGTTGGAAATGGTATCCCCTTTTAAAAGCTATTATTTTACCTATGCGTTCTAAACGCATTGCACGAAATTACCAATCTATTTGGACAGAACAAGGCTCTCCCCTGCTTGCGATTACAAAGCAACAACAAGCCGGTTTACAAGCTTATTTGACTGAACAAGGCATCAATGCACAAGTCGAAATTGCCATGACTTACGGCAATCCTTCGATGCAAAGTGCGATCAAAAATTTACTCAAAAATGAGGTGGAACGCATGATTGTGTTGCCGCTTTATCCACAATATTCCAGCACCACAACAGGCGCATTAATCGATGCGTTTAATCGTGCCATTGCACAAGAACGCAATATTGTGCCTTTTGAGTTTATTCATTCTTATCATCTTGATGAAAACTACATTAATGCGTTGGTAGACTCCATCAAAGTGCGGTTAAAACCAGATGAGTTTTTGCTCTTTTCTTATCATGGCATTCCATTACGTTATGAGAATATGGGCGATTATTATCGTCAACATTGTAAACAAACCACGATTGCCATTGTGGATAAACTCGGTTTAACCGAAAACCAATGGAATATGACGTTCCAATCTCGTTTTGGCCGAGAAGAATGGTTACAACCTTATACAGATCACTTTTTAGAAGAAGCTGCTTCTCAAGGTATTCAAAAAATTGCGGTGATATGCCCAGGTTTTTCAGTGGATTGCTTAGAAACCTTAGAAGAAATTGAGGTTGAAAATAAAGAAACATTTTTAAATCATGGTGGTGTGTCTTATCACTATATTCCTGCCTTGAATGCTGAAAAAGCACATATTAAAATGATGGGGAAACTGGTTTTGGATAAGTTGAAATAATTAAATCTCGCCCCTGCCCCCTCTTTACAAAAGAGGGGGGGATTTTAATGGCAAATAAATGCTTTCCGTTCTTAGCTATCTCAAATACTCCCTAAAATATTAAAAGTAACCCATAAAAAAGCCCCTCTTTTGTAAAGAGGGGTTGGGGAGATTAATTTTAAATAAGTTGCTGTAGTTAAATCTCCCCCTACCCCCCTCTTTACGAAAGAGGGGGGATTTTAATGGCAAATAAATGCTTTCAGTTCTTAACTCTATCAAATATATTCCCAATAAAATCACTAAAAGCAACATCATAAAAAAGCCCTTCTTTTGTAAAGAGGTTAGGGAGATTAATTTTCGATAAATTGGAATAGCTAAATCTCCCTCAGCCTCCTCTTTACGAAATAGAGGGGGGAGCTTTATAGCCCATAAACGTTCTCCGTTCTTAACTCTCTCCAATATATTTCCAATAAAACCACTAAAAGCAACATCATAAAAAAGCCCCTCTTTCGTAAAGAGGGGTTTGGGGAGATTTAAAAACAGTTTATGAAATCCAAACAAAAAGGCGAACCTTTCGATTCGCCTTTTCAGATTTTTTCTAATCAAAGATTAGAAGAATACACGCATACCTACACCGATAGCTCTGTCTTTTTCTTTACCTGCGTAAGAATCGTTTTCATATTTTTTAGTTGTTGCGTATTTACCTTCTACGAATAATACAACTTGTTTATGAAGTTTGTAGTCTGCACCAAGTAAGAAAGCGTGAGTTTTGTCTTTATCAGATTCACCTTTCACGCGTTCATATAGGTAGTTACCATATACTTGAGACATAGGGGTAACTTGATATGCAAAACCTGGAGATACATAGAATTTATTGGTTTTTGCATCATCATTTTTCACATGTGCATAACCAAAGTCACCAGTTAATGTGAAATCACCAAATTTATAGCCTAATGATGCTAAGAAACCATCTACACGGTGTTTATATGTTGCATTAGTTTCAAGGTTAGTGTGACCATAAGCGAAACGAACATCTAAATCACCTGCTGTGTATAATGCACCTACACCATATGCATTTTTAAGACCAGTTTTAAGCGCTCTACCTTTATCATTATGACGTTGACCGAAGTTGTAGTTTGCACTTAATTGTAAGCCTTCAATACCTTTATAGTCGTAACGAACTACACCAGTACCTGAAGTTGGGATATAAGCACCTTTTGGAATGAAACCATATTCATAGTCATTAGCTTGGCTTAAATCATCTGCGATAGTTAATTGACGACCGAATGTGATATCACCAGTTGCTTTACTACCTAAACCTACATAAGCACGTTTAGCAT
>OKMD01000464.1_pt1 | contig 2545 bp, 1 predicted proteins | sample 1610551 | NCBI WGS metagenome assembly OKMD01 (sample SAMN04436661, study PRJEB24849) | human gut metagenome | biome: human gut; feature: NICU; material: stool | host: Homo sapiens | place: USA: Saint Louis, MO | collected 2010-06-20
TGCCAAAAAGTTGGCACATCAAGCATACTCATACCATTATCAAGCGATGCGATGATAAGTGCGCCAATAACGACCCCAAACACACTTCCTACACCACCAGCTAAGCTTGCCCCTCCAATGACACAAGCTGCAATCGCATCTAGTTCTGCATTTTGCCCAGCAGATGGTGAGCCTGCACCTAAACGAGCACTTAAAATCAACCCTGCTATTGCAACTAACACACCATTCATTGCAAAGATAATAAGTTTTGTTTTCTCAACATTGATACCAGATAATTTTGCCGCATCAATATTGCCACCAATCGCATAAACGTGACGGCCGAATGAAGTTTTACGAGAGAGGAATAACCCTAAGATTGCAAGCACTGCCAGTACTAAAACAGGAAATGGAATTCCACGATAATCATTAAGTAAATAAATTGCTCCTAATACAATTACTGCAAACAAAGCATATTTCGTAAAATCTTTTGATAATGCAGACACTTCCAGCTGAAGCTGCTGGCGACTTCTACGTTGATAATTTCCCAAAAGAATAAATCCAATAACTGCAATACCACCTAAGATAAACCCTACAATATCTGATAAATAACCTTGCCCAATAACTGTCATAGTTCCACTAATAGGAGATACAGTTGTGCCATTAGTCAAACCAATCAAAATTCCACGGAATGCGAGATAACCTGCAAGTGTAACAATGAAGGATGGCACTTTGCGATAAGCCACCAACCAAGAGCAATTGTTGCAATAATAGTTACAGGTAATGGGAAGCCCCACCAAACATCGGCAATAGCTGCAAATCCGCCCAGTAGGCCCATAAGTGAACCAACAGATAAGTCAATTTCAGCAGAAATAATGACAAAAACCATTCCAATTGCAAGAATGCCAGTAATTGAAGTTTGGCGTAACAAGTTAGAAATATTTCTTGCACTTAAATAAGCGCCATCAGTAGCAACACTAAAGAATGCCATAATGACAGCAATAGCTATTAACATAATGTAAACTTGTAAATTTACGGATTTTAACTTAAACATAGATTACTCCTTAAGTGCTGTTTCCATAACCTGTTCTTGAGTCAGAGCAGTATTGATAAGACTAGCTTTAAGTTTACCTTGATGCATAACAAGAACTCTATCACTAATGCCTAAAACTTCTGGTAGTTCTGATGAAATGACAATAATCGCAATCCCTTCTTGTGCTAATTGGTTAATTAACTTATAAATTTCATATTTCGCACCAACATCAATTCCTCTTGTTGGTTCATCTAAAATCAGTATTTTAGGATTTAACAATAAACATTTTGCAAGAATCGCTTTCTGTTGATTGCCGCCACTAAGTCGTCCTATTGGTAAATCTGGTGAAAAAGTTTTCACCTTTAGTCGTTTGATGGCTGAGCCAATTATTTGCTCTTCTTTTGCTTCATTAACTACCATTTTTCCGAAACAATAAGATTTCAAAGAAGAAAGCGTAATGTTTTTTCCAACGCCCATAATAGAAACAATGCCGTGTTTCTTCCGATCTTCAGGAACCATCACAATTTTATGTTCAATCGCTTGGGCACAATTTTTGATATTTACTTGTTTTTGATTGATAAAAATATTTCCTTCAAACTTACCTTCATAAGACCCAAATAAGCATTGCACCATGTCTGTACGACCTGAACCAACTAAACCTGCAACACCTAAAATTTCCCCCTCATGAAGACTAAAACTTACGTTATCAACACGCTTAATATGTGTATTGATTGGATGCCAAGCAGAAAGATTTTCTACTCGTAAAATTTCATCTTTGATTTCATGAGGTTCATGTGGATAAAGTGAAGTAATTTCCCGACCTACCATCATGGTGATAATGTCATCTTCTGTCATTGTTGAAGCGTCTTTCGTACCAATATGTTCACCATCACGAATGACGCAAATTTTGTCAGAGATCGCTTTAACTTCATTTAGTTTATGGGAAATATAGATACAAGCGATATTGTGTGCTTTAAGATCCTTAATAAGATTTAACAAAATTTCCGTTTCTTTTTCGGTAAGTGAAGCCGTTGGTTCATCTAAGATAAGAAGTCTTACTTGTTTATTCAAAGCCTTAGCTATTTCAACTAATTGCTGTTGCCCTAAACCTAATTCTCCTACTCGTGTATTGGGATCAACATCTAATTGCACCTGCTGTAATAAATTTTTGCAACGTAAGTACATTTCATTATCTGCTGTCAAACCTTTATGAGTTATTTCGTTACCCAAAAAAACATTCTCCAATACAGACATATTCTTTACGAGAGTAAGTTCTTGATGAATAATTGAAATGCCTTTTTCTTCAGTATCTCTGATATTACTTGCTTTTAGTTCACTTTCTGAAAAGTAAATATCACCGCTGTAATCTCCACAAGGATAAATACCGCAAAGTATTTTCATTAATGTAGATTTTCCAGATCCATTTTCACCACATAAAGATAAAATTTCCCCCGCTTCTAATTCAATAGATATATTATGAAGTGCGGTCACATCACCAAATTTTTTTGTGATATGTTTCATTTCCAACAATGCCAT
>OKMD01000506.1_pt1 | contig 2269 bp, 2 predicted proteins | sample 1610551 | NCBI WGS metagenome assembly OKMD01 (sample SAMN04436661, study PRJEB24849) | human gut metagenome | biome: human gut; feature: NICU; material: stool | host: Homo sapiens | place: USA: Saint Louis, MO | collected 2010-06-20
CCGTGCTGGGCAAAAGCGAAAATATCTCGCCCGTGTTGGCTGGCGAAATGACCCGCGCCGTGATTTGCGGCACGCCGTATCCCTTGAGTTTGCTGTCGCAACTGATTACTCGAATCCGCGTCGACGGTGACGTGAACGGCCTGCGCGTGGCAATGATGAAAGCCGTATTAGAGCGGCGTTTTAGAAAAGGTTTTATCGAAGAAGGAGTTCCTATGAGTTTGAACAATGAAAGCCCAAATCGCGCCTATCTTTTAGGACGGCTGTTTGCCGTGTTGGAGCGCATTCAATATCAGGCGTTGGGCGAATTAAATGCCGGCATTGCCGATCGCTATTACGGCTCTGCATCCGCCGTGCCGTTTTCCGTTTTTCCTCGTCTTTTGTCGGGTGCAAAACACCATTTGTCGCGTTTGCGTAAAGACAAAGCTGGTATGGCGGTGAATTTGGATAAAGATTTGGGCGAAATCATTGCCAAACTGCCCGAAACCTTTCCGCGCCATCTAAGCATTGACGAGCAAGGCCGCTTTGCCATCGGCTATTACCATCAAAAACAAAGCTATTTTGCTAAAAAAGAAACCGCTGAAACTATTGAAAACTAAGGAGCCAGAAAATGTCTGCCATTCAAAACCGCTATGAATTTGTTTACTTTTTTGATGTTATCAACGGCAACCCCAACGGCGATCCCGATGCAGGCAATATGCCGCGTCTTGACCCCGAATCCAGCAAAGGCTTGGTAACCGATGTTTGCCTGAAACGCAAAATTCGTAATTTTGTCGAAATCAGCAGCGAAAACGAAGCCGGTTACGAAATCTACGTCAAAGAAAAAAGCGTGTTAAACCTGCAAAACAAACGCGCTTATGAAGCGCTTGGCATTGAATCTGAAGCCAAAAAACTGCCCAAAGAGGAAGCCAAAGCCCGCGACATTACCGCGTGGATGTGTAAAAACTTCTTTGATATCCGTACCTTCGGCGCCGTGATGACCACTGAAGTTAACAGCGGACAAGTGCGCGGCCCGGTACAACTGGTGTTTGCCCAATCCATCGACCCGATTGTGCCGCTGGAAGTTTCCATCACCAACGAAAAAGACTTGGAAAAAGAACGCACCATGGGGCGCAAATACATTGTCCCTTACGCGCTCTACCGCGTGCATGGCTTTATCTCCGCCAACCTTGCCGCTAAAACCGGTTTTTCAGACAACGACTTAGCCAAACTCTGGCAAGCCCTGCAACTGATGTTTGAACACGACCGCTCCGCCGCCCGTGGTGAAATGGCAGCGCGCAAACTGATTGTGTTCAAACACGACAGCGCACTCGGCAGCCAGCCTGCACATAAATTGTTTGACGCCGTGAAAGTCGAACGCGTAAACGGCGAATCAGGTACGCCTGCAAGCGGTTTTGGCGATTACAAAATCAGCGTGGTTTCAGACGGCCTCAATGGCGTGAGTGTGGAAGAACTGCTTTAAAAACACTTTAAAAGATGACCGTACTTTTAACCGAAACCCAAAGGGAAAATCAGGATACGCGCCTGATTCCCCTTTCCGCCCTGCAACACTACGCCTTCTGCCCGCGTCAATGTGCGTTGATTCATAACGAGCAGGCGTGGGTGGAGAACTATTTGACCGCGCAAGGCAAGGCGTTGCATGAGCGGGTGGATTCGGGCGAGCCGGAAACGCGCAAGGGCGTGCGTTTTGAGCGGACGGTGCGTGTGTCGGCGGAGAAACTGGGCATCAGCGGCGTGTTGGATTTGGTGGAAGTGGAAACGAAAACAGGTCGTCTGAAGCCCGTGGAATATAAACGCGGCAAGCCTAAACCCGACCCGATGGACGAAATCCAACTTTGCGCCCAAGGCTTGTGTTTGGAAGAAATGACGGGGCAAACCGTCTCTGAGGGCGCACTGTGGTATATGCAAACCCGCCACCGTGTTCCCGTCATGTTTTCAGACGACCTCCGAATCCGCACGTTCGTCACCATTGCTGCCATGCGCGAACTCTTAAATAGCGGACAAACCCCACCGCCCAACTACGGAAAACGCTGCAAAGCCTGCTCGTTGGTGGAGATTTGCCAGCCTGAGTTGCTAGGGAAACGGGATAAGAGTGTGGGGTATGTGAAGGGGTTGTTTGGGGAATAGGGGAAATCTTTCGATCTCTTATTCTTAACGAGTATTTGTTATAATATGCAAATTATTCAATTTTTTAATTCTGAGGATAACTAGTATGGATTTTCAATCTATTTCGAATCGAGCATTTGAACATGCTCCTGCAGGAGAAAATGGA
>OKMD01000553.1_pt1 | contig 2040 bp, 4 predicted proteins | sample 1610551 | NCBI WGS metagenome assembly OKMD01 (sample SAMN04436661, study PRJEB24849) | human gut metagenome | biome: human gut; feature: NICU; material: stool | host: Homo sapiens | place: USA: Saint Louis, MO | collected 2010-06-20
AAACGCCGATTTTGTCGGGCAGATTAGCAACATTAAAAGGGCGGTTTATGTGGATTGCCCCGAAGCGAACAACTGGGAGAAAACCGAAAAAGAAACCTTGCAGGAAAAAGGCATTAACCCGATGACGAATGAAGAACGATTAGCACAGTTAAAAGGGCAAGATAAAGCGCAAGGCAAGTTGTTTTAAGCCGTGCGCTGACTTGAGGGCAAAAAAAAAGCCCCGCGAGGCTTGACTTGGTTAGCGCGGGGACTTAGGAAAAACCATACAACGAAAGATTTATTATGAAATTTAGCCAAAAAACTAAACGGGCATATTATACCCGAAAAACAAACACTTATCACAAAACGAACAAAAATATCTGCTTTTTGTTTATTTCACGCTTGACAGATAAAACGGGATTAAACTATATTAATTCCGTTCTCGCAAAATCGAGAGCCGGCCGTGACAAGCTGAATTTACATATGGCGAACAACAGCGCGCCAACTTGCGCTTTTTTTGTTCCTTGCGTTTACGCATCTATCCCAAATAATCTATCTTTTGATAGACTATTCTCAATGGTAGTGCGTAATGGGCAACCCTTAGAGGTTGGCTGCTTTCCATATGTAGCAGTTTGTCACCCCGTTACGTGCTACCGCCCGACCGTGACAAGTCTAGCGGTAGTTCCTAAAGATTTACATATGGACACCGCAGAAATGATCTACAAATTTCTATGCGTTAATCGCACACACCCGCACTTTAATTTGTGCATTCAAACTATTCACGCCACCACCGAAGAAAGCGCAAGATTAAGCCTTAACGCTGATTTTCGCCACCTCGTCACCGTTGCAAAAATCAACCCGAAATTTAACCGCACTTTAGCGATGAAAGGGGGGATTTATGCTTGATATCTATGTTTTAACCGCATTCGATTTTTATCGTCAAAAACACTATACCAGCCGCTTTTATGAATACGACGATGCAGAACGCACCGCTCGATTCTTAATGCAAAAAGATCCAAATGTCTGGGCGGTAAAAATTCATAAACAAGAATGGGGCCCCGTTGAGAAAACCGCCCTAAAACGTGTGCATTCTCGCACTTTTGAACAACTATTCGAAAGCAACGAGGGGGGCGAATGATGAATAACGATTCAAATCAATCATCATTAGAGGGCGTTTTGATTTATTCGAAGAACGACCAGGAAAAACCGAAAAACCCTTCTCTCGTATTAATTGAAGAGCTTTGCGCTCGTTTTAATATTCCTCGAAGTAAAGAATTGGAATATGACGATTACTCTATTATTGACCGATTGGCCTTTTATGGTGCGTGTTATTTGGCTCTATTTAAAGAGTTAAAGGGCACAAAGGTTGATTATTGGATAGATAACGCATTATGCGATATCTACTCACATAACGGACGCTATCCATTAGAACAATGTTTACAGCGTTATGCGGCAATGAAAGCAAAAGGGGGCAAAAATGAAATTTAATTTGACCGCACTTTTACGCCTTTTTATGCGTAAAAAACACCATGCACCGATTTTTATCACTATCAATTATTTCACCGACGCCAACCGCACAACCCAACATTTTCATCAAGTGAAAGCGGGCAATATTGCGGGACGTGATGTTACCCATGGGGGAAACGTATGAACACTGAAACCGTAACAATCCAACAAATTTTAGATGAACTAAAAGAAATCAAAGCACTATTAAGCAAACCCGAAATAAACGAACACAGTCGAGAAATTTGGGATATTCAAAAGATTGCCGATTATTTTGGGTTTTCTTATGAACACACCGCCAAAAATATCGTGGCAAGCCCACATTTTCCCGCCCCCATTGATATAAAAGGGCGCACAGGTTGGAAAAGCAAAAATCTTTATGTATCTGGGGAGGTTGTGGCTTTTTGCTTACGTTGGAAGAAAAAGAAAGTTCGATTGTAACCCGCTAAAAATACACCGCACTTTTAAACACAGGGGCGCGCAAACGCCCCGATTTAACCCACGGAATAAAACAGTATGCAAGAACAACCGCTAACAGTAGAAAGCCTTAAACGCATT
>OKMD01000598.1_pt1 | contig 1879 bp, 2 predicted proteins | sample 1610551 | NCBI WGS metagenome assembly OKMD01 (sample SAMN04436661, study PRJEB24849) | human gut metagenome | biome: human gut; feature: NICU; material: stool | host: Homo sapiens | place: USA: Saint Louis, MO | collected 2010-06-20
GTTAATAGCAGCAAGATCCAAGGGTGATCAAGCATATAACGTAAGATTTCTTGTTGGCCATTTGCTCGAGACACAAAGAATAATTCGGATGCTTGGTCGGAATCGCCAATATAGACTTTAAAAGGTCCTGCAATTTGGATATCTTTAAATGTTTTGCGTTGTGGCTGGGCAAAGTTACTTGATTCTTGGGCGAACTGAGCAATATGCATTCTTTCTTCGCCTAAAGCGCCGAAGATTTCTTTTTCAGGCGTCATGATGACAGGGCGAGCAGAGTCGAATTTATCGGTTGGAAGCACAGGAACGCCAGCGAGGATACCATTGATTCTATTGTTACGAATCGATTCGATGAGTTTCTTTTGATAGCTCGATATTTCATTTTGATTTAAATCTGAGTATAAGCGGCTATCAAAATAAGGGAGGGCAACCAAAAGCGCGGTCATGGCAAAGAATGCCAACCAAAAGACAGTGAATGTGCGTATAGTGAGCTGATTTAAGCTGAATTTCTTAATAAGCATTATTCACAAACCAATAAATAACCACGACCACGTAGCGTTTTCAGCCATGGTAAGCCATTGTCTCTTTCTGGAAGTTTTTTGCGCAAGTTTGACATATGCATATCAATCGAGCGATCGAAAGGAGAAAGGTGTTTGCCAAGCACATTCATACTTAATTCTTCACGAGAAACAATTTGTCCAGGGCGAAGCACAAGTTTATGAAGTAGGGCAAATTCAGAGCCAGTTAGACCGAGATCTTGGCCTTTATAAGAGGCTTGTTGAAGACCCAAATGAAGCACAAAACCCGCAAATTCTAACGTATTTTCTTCTGATGAAAGTGCGGTCGACTTTTGAGAACTTTCTGATGGGCTAACACGACGTAAAATAGCTTTAATGCGGGCAACCAACTCACGATCGTTAAATGGTTTTGGTAAATAGTCATCGGCACCAAGTTCTAAGCCCAGCACACGATCGATTTCTTCACCACGCGCAGTAAGCATCATTACAGGGACGTTTGATGTTTGACGAATTTTCTTGAGTGTTTCAATACCGTTTAATACAGGCATCATAACATCCAATAAGACTAATTGGTGACTTGAATTTAACTTGTCTAATGCTTCTTGACCATTATTCGCGACTTCGACTTCAAAACCAGTCAATCGTAAAACTTCTGCAAGTAAATCTGTTAGTTCAATATCATCATCAACTAATAGAATTTTTGACATTTTTATTCCCTTGTAATACAACAAACCTGCTTGATATGACAAGCAGGTATTGTTTTTTTATGACTACCAGAATTTCCACCAGCTTTTCTTACCTGCATTTTCAGGTGTGCTGATAATGGTATTATTTTCGTCTTGTTTTGCCACTTCAGGTAATGGCTTATCTAATTCTGCACTGCTCACTAAACCGTTTTGATCGAATTTCACTGTAAATGTGTGCTGTTCAGGTTTTTGGTAAGAGTGTTGTTGTAAGAACACGTAATACCAAGTTAAGTTACTATAAGGATCAATTAAAACCGGTGTGCCAAGTAAATATTGTACTTGTTGGGCTGTCATGCCTGGTTTTACTTGTACCACAGTGGCCGCTTCTAAATAGTTACCTTGTGGTACATCAATACGATAAACGACTTTTTGTACAGTTGAACAAGAAGTTAAGCTTAATGCTAAAACAACTGCACCTAAAAATGTTTTTAATTGCATATTTTTTACCTTTTACTGCAAAGTTATGTCGAATGATACCGAAACTTTATGATCTTGCCAAATTAATTATCGCACTTTAATGCTTTTTGAAGTTGATCTTTTAAATTTGGTGGTATCCCTTTGATTGTTAAAGTATCTGTAAGTGGATCCCATTCAATACGGTTATTCAATAAATCCGCATCA
>OKMD01000602.1_pt1 | contig 1861 bp, 3 predicted proteins | sample 1610551 | NCBI WGS metagenome assembly OKMD01 (sample SAMN04436661, study PRJEB24849) | human gut metagenome | biome: human gut; feature: NICU; material: stool | host: Homo sapiens | place: USA: Saint Louis, MO | collected 2010-06-20
ATGATTTTTTTCAATAATTAAATGTTGAGTAACCGATCCTTCATTGAAGGCGGTTTTCTTGCAGGAGCCATCACTAACAAAGGTGGAGCAATGGGCATTATTGCCAATGTTGTTGCTGGTTTAGTTGGTTCGTCTGTAGGTCAAGCAATATTTGGCACATGGGGTCCTAGCTTAGCTGGCATGGCATTAATTCCTTCTGTTCTTGGCGCTGTAATTGTTGTTGCTGTTGTTTCGTTTTTCTTCGGGAAAAAGGGATAGTAATCTATTTTTAAAAGTATAGATAACATATATAGCTAACATAACTAAAAATGATTTCATATGAAAGGATTCATAATTATGGCATTAGAAGATAAATTAAATCAAGCTAAAGGTGCATTAAAAGAAAATGCCGGTAAATTAACTGGTGACAAAGAATTGGAAGCAGAAGGTGCTGTAGAAAATACAGCTGCAAAAGTTAAAGACGCTGCACATGATGTTGCTGAAGATCTCAAAAAAGCAGCTGAAGATGTTAAAGATGCTGTAGATGGTGCGATTAGTGGCGTCAAAAATGTTCTTCATAAAGACGATAAATAATATTATATAAAGGTTATAATTAGTAATAAAAAACCAGTAAATCGGTCGATTTACTGGTTTTTGTTATATAAGTTTGTTTATACATTGAAGCGGAAATGGGTTACATCGCCGTCTTTCATAACGTAGTCTTTACCTTCAAGGCGTACAAGGCCTTTTTCTTTAGCCGCGTTTTGGCTACCGCAAGCTTGTAGATCATCAAAGGAGACAATTTCAGCGCGGATAAAGCCTTTTTCAATATCCGAGTGAATTTTACCAGCAGCTTGAGGTGCTTTGGTGCCATTTACGATTGTCCAAGCACGAGCTTCCATTTCACCAGCTGTGAAGTAATTGATAAGACCTAAAAGTGCATAACTTGCTTTGATAAGTTTAGTTAAGCCAGACTCTTCAAGGCCAAGATCTTCAAGGAATGCAGCGGATTCTTCTTCGGATAACTCTGCAATTTCGGACTCGATACGTGCGGACACAACAACGATACCAGCGCCTTCGTTTTTCGCATATTCCTCTACGCGTTTTACATATTCGTTGGCAGAATAATCAGATACTTCATCTTCGGAAATGTTGGCTACATAAAGAGATGGTTTAGCTGTAAGCAATGTCAACTCTTTGATCATTTCTAATTCGTCTTCATCAAGACCTTGTGCACGAACGGGTTTTGCTTCACCTAAACCTTCGATGATACGTTCTAATAATGGCAATTCAGCACGAGCATCTTTATCGCCAGATTTTGCGATTTTTTCGATGCGTTGTTTTCGTTTTTCTATGGATTCAAGGTCAGCAAGGCAGAGCTCAGTATTAATGATTTCGATGTCGCGAATTGGATCGATAGAACCTGCTACGTGAGTGATGTTAGGGTCATCGAAGCAACGAATAACTTGTGCTATCGCATCTACTTGGCGGATATGGCTAAGGAATTTATTACCCAAACCTTCGCCCTTGGATGCACCTTCTACGAGGCCAGCAATATCTACGAAGCGCATAGCAGCAGGGAGGATGCGTTTGGAACCGAACATTTCAGCCAATACAGCTAAACGATTATCTGGAACGTCAACGACACCTACATTAGGTTCAATTGTACAGAATGGATAATTGGCAGCTTCAGCGCCCGCTTTTGTGATAGCGTTGAATAATGTACTTTTACCAACATTTGGAAGGCCTACGATGCCTACTTCTAAATTTGTGCTCATGGTACCACCTTTTATTAATAAATTGATTTCGTTCTTTGTGAAAGTTTATAGCAATAGTTTGTTATAAACCTTATCAAATAAATATTATACCATACTAATAGGAT
>OKMD01000612.1_pt1 | contig 1812 bp, 1 predicted proteins | sample 1610551 | NCBI WGS metagenome assembly OKMD01 (sample SAMN04436661, study PRJEB24849) | human gut metagenome | biome: human gut; feature: NICU; material: stool | host: Homo sapiens | place: USA: Saint Louis, MO | collected 2010-06-20
CGGCGTTATTGCTTGCGCCAAGAGTGAGTTGCTCTGGCGTAATATCGAGGGCGACATCGGTTTTGATCGTGGCAAGGCGATAGGATAAATCGGCCATTTCTTTTTCCGCCAATAATTTATCACCTAATTTTTTTGCCCCACGAATTGGTAATTCAGCCACTTTGTCTAAGTTGGCATAAATTTCTGCCATACTGCCGATACCCTGCAAGAGACCAAGTGCGGTTTTTTCACCCACACCCGCTACGCCAGGAATATTATCGGCGCTATCGCCCATTAGCGCTAAGTAATCGATGATGAGTTCTGGTGGAATACCGTATTTTTCAATCACAGCATCGTGATCTAATAAGGTATTATTCATGGTGTTGATCAACATAATGTTGTCATCCACTAGCTGAGCCATGTCTTTATCGCCGGTGCTGATCAAGACTTTTTGATTAGCTTTGGAGGCCGCTACCGCTAAGGTACCAATGACATCATCAGCTTCTACACCTTCAATGACTAACAGAGGGATGCCGAGGGCTCGGATAATATCGTGTAACGGCTGAATTTGTTTACGCAGATCGTCTGGCATCGGTGGACGATGGGATTTATATTGTTCAAACATTTCATCACGGAAAGTTTTGCCTTTCGCATCAAAGACTACCGCAATATGGCTCGGTTGCACTTGCGAAATCAGGCTTTTGAGCATGTTTAATACACCGTACATGGCGCCAGTCGGTTCACCAGCAGAATTGGTGAGTGGCGGAAAGGCATGAAAAGCACGATATAAATAAGATGAACCGTCCACTAGGACTAATGGATTAGGAGCAATAGTTGGCATAAATATTCCGTTCAAAAATAATGAAAAGTGTCGCATTATAGCGTAAATTGCGAAATGGGGCGAACGGATAAAGGCGGTCAATTAAACGTAAAAATTATGACGAAGGCATTTGGCTGTGGCATAATAGGATCACTTGAGCATTCAACATAAGGGAATAACATGTCATTAAAACTGGTTGAAGTTGTTGTATTAGGGCAAGTGCTGCGCTTGAATGTCCCTGCCGAACAAGAAGAGATTTTGCGTCAAGCGGCGCGTAATTTAGATCTTCAAGTATCTGAAATGAAAGAGCGTTTTGAATTAACTCAAGAAAAGAATAAAAATGCCCGGATTGAAAACGTGCTATGTACGAGAATTCAGCAGTTAGATCATTCTTTAGAGAATGCATTAGGTGGGCGCCTTATCGTCGATTAAATAAAAAAGAACCGCATGTTGAAAGTGCGGTTCTTTTTTATGTATTTTTAATCGGGCGTGTAATAGAGTTTACCAATTTCAATTTTTTGTCGCCCTGTTTCTTCACGCCATTTATTGCTGTCTCGTAAAGAATAAACGCAGCCACAATATTCTTGCTGATAAAAACGTTCACGCTTACTGATTTCGATCATGCGTTGCGATCCGCCAGCTTTACGCCAGTTGTAATCCCAATAAATCACATCATCATATTTTTCAGCCGCACGGTGACCGCAACCGTTGATTTGATCCATGTCTTTCCAGCGAGAAATACCAAGGCAACTAGTAAACACAGGGAAACCATGCTCATGAGCATATTCAGCGGCTTTTTCAAAACGCATATCAAAACACATGGTGCAACGGATGCCACGTTCAGGTTCCCATTCCATGCCTTTTGCGCGATCAAACCATTGTTGGCGATCGTAGTCTGCATCAATAAACGGAATCCCAAATTTTTGGGCAAAACGGATGTTTTCTTCTTTACGAATTAAATATTCTTTTAATGGATGAATATTCGGATTGTAAAAATAAATCGTAAACTCAAT
>OKMD01000617.1_pt1 | contig 1791 bp, 1 predicted proteins | sample 1610551 | NCBI WGS metagenome assembly OKMD01 (sample SAMN04436661, study PRJEB24849) | human gut metagenome | biome: human gut; feature: NICU; material: stool | host: Homo sapiens | place: USA: Saint Louis, MO | collected 2010-06-20
GAACATCTTATTGAAAACCTTCGTTGCTTGCCGGGTGTTGGCCCGAAATCAGCGCAGCGCATGGCTTATCATCTCTTACAGCGCAATCGTAGCGGTGGGATGAATTTAGCACGTGCATTAACGGAAGCGATGTCTAAAATTGGGCATTGTTCGCAGTGTCGTGATTTTACCGAAGAGGAAACGTGCAATATTTGTAACAATCCTCGTCGTCAAAATTCAGGTTTGCTTTGCGTGGTAGAAATGCCTGCGGATATTCAGGCCATTGAGCAAACAGGCCAATTTTCTGGACGTTATTTTGTCTTAATGGGGCACTTATCGCCTTTAGATGGTATTGGTCCAAAAGAAATTGGTTTAGATTTATTGCAAAAACGTCTGGTCGAAGAATCTTTCCACGAAGTGATTTTAGCGACTAATCCAACGGTGGAAGGCGATGCCACAGCTAATTATATTGCTGAAATTTGCCATCAACATAATATTAAAGTGAGCCGTATTGCTCACGGGATCCCTGTCGGTGGGGAATTAGAAACCGTGGACGGCACTACCTTAACCCACTCTTTCTTAGGTCGTCGTCAGATCGACTAATCTTATGCGCCTGTTTATTGCCGAGAAACCCAGTCTTGGGCGAGCCATTGCCGATGTCTTGCCAAAACCTCATCAACGGGGTGATGGTTTTATTAAATGCGGCAATGATGATGTTGTGACTTGGTGCGTGGGGCATTTGCTCGAACAGGCAGAGCCGCTCCCTCTTAACTCAAGAGGGAAAGGATTTCTTAACGTTCTTTATAATGTACTTCGCTTAAGGCACGTAATCTTTCTGCTGCTTGTTCAGCAGTTAAATCTCGTTGACTTTCACCCAGCATTTCATAGCCCACCATAAATTTGCGAACCGTAGCAGAACGCAACAACGGTGGATAAAAATGTGCATGAAGCTGCCAATGTTCGTTATCTTCACCATTAAATGGTGCTGCATGAAAGCCCATCGAATAAGGGAAAGACGTTTCAAATAAGTTATCGTATTTTGTTGCCAGTTTTTTCAATATCACGGCAAGATCTTTAGCTTGAGCTTCAGTTAATTCTGTTAAGCGTTTTACATGTGCTTTAGGCAATAATAAGGTTTCAAACGGCCACACTGCCCAATAAGGCACCACCGCAACCCAATGCTCGGTTTCCACCACAATACGTTCTTTTTTCTCTAATTCTTTTTGAACGTAATCCACTAAAAGTACAGAACCGTGTTTTTCATAATAATTTCGTTGAGCAACATCTTCACGTGCGACTTCATTAGGTAAAAAACTATTTGCCCAAATTTGTCCGTGCGGATGCGGATTGGAACATCCCATTGCCGCACCTTTGTTTTCGAAAATCTGTACCCACTGATATTTTTGACCTAGTTCACGCAATTGCTCTTGCCATACTTTAATCACTTCTTCAATTTCAAGTGCGGTCAATAACGGCAATGTTTTACTGTGATCTGGCGAAAAACAAATAACTCGACTTTCACCACGAGCTTGGCTCATTTGGAAAAGAGGATCCGCTGATTGCTCTGGCGCTGGTGTATCTTCTAATAAAGCTGAGAAATCATTTTTGAATACATAAGGTTTATGGTAATCCGGATTAGGTTCGCCCGTGATACGCTTATTACGCGGGCAAAGATAACAATTTGGATCGTGGCTTGGCTTTTGTTCCTCACTCACTTTCTCTTGTTGCCCCTGCCATGGACGTTTAGCACGATGTGGCGAGACTAAAACCCATTGGTCAATTAACGGATTATAACGAAGGAATTGAAATGCC
>OKMD01000654.1_pt1 | contig 1695 bp, 1 predicted proteins | sample 1610551 | NCBI WGS metagenome assembly OKMD01 (sample SAMN04436661, study PRJEB24849) | human gut metagenome | biome: human gut; feature: NICU; material: stool | host: Homo sapiens | place: USA: Saint Louis, MO | collected 2010-06-20
GCCTCTGCAAATAATGCAAAGGCTTTTTTTATATTAAACTACTTCTCTTCCACAACATGATTTATATTTTTTTCCACTTCCACATGGACATAAATCATTTCTACCTACTTTAGGCTCTTTTTTAACTGGTTTTTTCTTTACTTCTTGAGAGTCTCCACCATGACTTGCTCCTGTTTCCTTAGCAACTCTTTCCCTTTGTGGTTTCTCAGCTTCAACTTTTACATGGAATAAGTATCTTACTGTGTCTATTTTAATGTTATTTATCATTTCATCAAACATAGCACTACCTTCCATTTGGTAAGCTTGAGTTGGATCTTGTTGTTTGTAAGCTCTTAATCCAATACCTTGTTTTAAGTGATCCATATCATCTATGTGATCCATCCACTTAGTATCAACAACTCTTAAGATTATAACTCTTTCAATTTCTCTCATTTGCTCTGAGCCAACGAACTCTTCTTTTTCCTTGTAGATTTCCCTAGCACATTCAATGAATTTTCTAGTAATTTCTTCATTTGAAGAAGTTTTTAATTCTTCTACAGTGAATTTACCATGTGGTAACATTATATCTTCTAAGTATTTTATTAAATCTCCAAGTTCTTTTTGTGATCTTTGCTTATAGATAACTTCTCTTTGTTTATTCATAACATCATCGTATCCTAATAATGTTTTTCTTATATCAAAGTTGTTACCTTCTACTTTCTTTTGAGCATTTTCTATTGATTTAGTAACCATTTTACTTTCAATAGCCTCAGTTTCTTCTAATCCTAATCTATCAACAACAGATTGAAGTTTTTCTGAGCCAAATATTCTCATTAAATCATCCTCTAAAGAGATATAGAATCTTGAATGACCTTTATCTCCTTGACGACCAGAACGTCCTCTAAGCTGATTATCTATTCTTCTTGATTCGTGTCTTTCAGTACCTATGATTTTTAAACCACCAACTTCTAAAACACCTTCTCCAAGTTTAATATCAGTACCTCTACCAGCCATGTTAGTTGCAATTGTTATGTTACCTAACTCACCTGCATGAGATACAATTTCAGCTTCTTGCTCATGGTATCTAGCATTTAAAACCTTATGCGGAACACCTTTTTTCTTTAATAAAGATGAAAGATATTCTGATTTTTCTATACTAGTTGTACCAACTAAGACTGGTTGACCTGTCTTATGAGTTTCTTATTTCTTCCACTATGGCATCATATTTTCCTTTAGCAGTTTTAAATACTAAATCTGAATGGTCTTCCCTTTGAACTGGTCTATGAGTTGGAATAACAACAACGTCTAGTCCATATATTTCTCTAAACTCAGTTTCCTCAGTAAGTGCAGTACCTGTCATACCTGCTAATTTAGTGTACATTCTGAAATAGTTTTGGAATGTTATAGTTGCTAAAGTCTTAGATTCTCTTTGAACTTTAACACCTTCCTTAGCTTCAATAGCTTGGTGAAGACCATCTGAATATCTTCTACCTTCCATAAGTCTTCCTGTAAATTCATCGACTATAGCTATTTCATCATCTTTAACCATGTAATCTTTATCTCTCTTCATTACATAGTTAGCTTTTAAGGCTTGAGTAATATGGTGTTGTAATTCCATGTTATTAGCATCTGCGTAGTTTTCTATTCCAAAAGCCTTTTCTGCCTCTGCAACCCCTTTATCAGTAAGCATTGCAGCATGTGCTTTTTCATCTATTG
>OKMD01000673.1_pt1 | contig 1664 bp, 2 predicted proteins | sample 1610551 | NCBI WGS metagenome assembly OKMD01 (sample SAMN04436661, study PRJEB24849) | human gut metagenome | biome: human gut; feature: NICU; material: stool | host: Homo sapiens | place: USA: Saint Louis, MO | collected 2010-06-20
AAACAAGTTCAGCTATCAAATACACAAGAACCCATTCAAGTAAGATTTGCTTATACTGGCAAAGTAAAACGCCAACATAATCGCCCTGCCGAAACAATGAAAAAAATTTGGCAAGAGCTCGGCGTTCCGCCTTGGCAACGAAATCGTATTCCACTCATTTTTTATGGTGAGACTTTACAAAGTGCGGTGGGGTTTTTCTGTGTTTTTCAGAACTTAGCGAAATAAAAAATGAGTGATGATTCACCCATTTTATGATTAAGAAAAGCGTTTAAAATGCCTGCCGTAAATTCTTTCCGTAAATAAAACCCCAGCGGTAAGGTATCAATCACTTCCCCATTTTTACCAATGCCTTTTGTAATGGCTTTACTGTTTGCACCTTTTGGACGCAGTTGCATAACTTCACCAATACGTGCCGTAATCTGATCTAACTTTCCGAGCACAATATAATCCATCAACTCTTCCCAATCTTGGCGTAATTGATGTTCTTGTTCAGTCGAAGGTTGCCATAATATAGGTTGGCCAATATGGCGCTCACGCAACGGAATATCACGACTACCTTCAATAGGAATCCACAAGACTTTCGATAATTTATGCCGAACGTGTGAATTTTCCCAATTTACCCCTGAGTTTTGAACCAATGGGGCAAGACTCACAAACGTGGTTTCCAACGGAAAACCTTCGGTATTAATGGGTAACGTTTTTAATTCAATGCCTAAATGGGAAAAGTCCTGCTCTGCTTTACTGCCGGCAGTCGCCCCCAATGCGGTTTCAAGCAACATTCCAACCCAACCTTTATCGCATTTTAAATCAGGCGGAACGGGAATATTTAATTCATCTGCAAGTTCGCCAAAGGTTAACCCCGCAATAGATTGCGCTTTTTCTAATAAGGCTTGTTCGGTTTGTGGGATCATGCGTGGTATTTCTTCAATAATTTTGGTTTAACGTATTCTACGCCTTTGTCGATGTAAGGAATATTTTCTAGTTTCAATAAAAAGCGTTTTGCCGGCAATCCACCACCAAAACCAGTGATTTCACATTTTTTCCCTAATACGCGATGACATGGAATAATAATACTAATGGGATTACTCCCTACTGCACCACCAACGGCACGCACCGCCTTGGGATTATTAATGCTTTCTGCTAACCCGCCATAACTCGCCGTTTTACCATAAGGAATTTGACGCAATGCTTTCCAAATCGCTTGTTGAAATGCGGTACCTTTAGGCGATAAAGGAATATCGGAGAAACTTTCTGGCTCGCCATTAAAATAACGCATCAAAGCGCACCGCACTTTTTCAAAAAGCAGTAAATCTTCTCGTAAAATCCAATTTGGATTTGGCGTGGTTTGTTCTAACTCACAATCTAAATTTGTAAGATGTTCACCATCAGAAAGCATTAATAACCGACCAATTGGTGAATCCATATAAGCATAAAAAAGTGCGGTCATTTTTCTCTCGTTTTTATGAAGTCATATAAGAAAAAAGCACACCGAACATACATTCGGTGTGCTGCGTATTACGCTAAATTTTTAACAAATTAGAAACTGTAGTTTAGGTTTAAACCGTAAAGGTTAGCACTTGCTTTAGACGTATAATTTGCTGTAACAGTCGCTAAGTTGCCAATTGATTGTTTCTCGGTAAAGTTAAGTTTTTTACCGCGTAAGT
>OKMD01000684.1_pt1 | contig 1646 bp, 2 predicted proteins | sample 1610551 | NCBI WGS metagenome assembly OKMD01 (sample SAMN04436661, study PRJEB24849) | human gut metagenome | biome: human gut; feature: NICU; material: stool | host: Homo sapiens | place: USA: Saint Louis, MO | collected 2010-06-20
AGAAGAATTGCAGACTAAATGCCTTAGTATTTAACAAAGAGTCACCTTTTTGAATACGAGTTATAGGACAGAACGTGTTGTAAAAAAAACTGAAAACCCTTGCATTTACAAGGCTAAATAGGGGTTTATCTTTCTAGAAAGATGTTATTTTTAGAAGGAGTATTTTTATGAAACCAGTTAAATGTCCTAATTGTGGTTTAAATTGTAGAAAACATGGTAGAACTAATGCGGGTTCCCAAAGGTGTATTTTTCATGCATTTCAACAAGTTAAGCGCTATACAACGACATGGCTCAAAAGTATCGCTGGAAATAAATTATATGGATTAGCAAAAGCATTATTAGTCATAAAAACACAGGATCAAGCCACATTTTGGGTTCAAAATGTAATGTCTTGGAAAATACGGCATAAAGTATTTTTAGCTGGAACAACAATAGATGAATATGGGACAATACGACTCAAGCATGAACGTCTAATAAAGGCAGAAAATTCTTTGGTTAAATTAATCAATAAAAATCTATTATTTACCTATTTAGACGAATCCTTAGAATTTGAATGTCCAGCTACAAATAATCGAATTGAAGGCGGAGTTAACGCACAATTACGCACTATGTTACGTAATCACCGTGGGATGTCCATTGAAAGACGAATAAAAGCGGTGTTCTGGTGGTGCTATGTGTACTCACCGAACCCGCTTTCATTTAAAGAAATACTTAAGGTTATGCCGACCAATAAAAGTATCTCTGACATATATAATACCATGATACTACAATCTAGGTTAGAAAGTTCAATTCCAACATGGGGTGATGCCATTGTTTGGAGTGATTTACATAATTATGATCAATCTTTTTTCAATTCATGGGATTAAATTCGCAACACGTTTTGTCCTATAACCCGTTATATAGATACCATGTATGGTATAGTATTACGTAAAAAAGAGCTATAATATTCAAAATTATAGCTCTTTTCGTTTTTCCCTAGATATGGTAAGTAGGGAAGGGCTTTTATTTACTTTCTTCATCATGATGCGGTCCCTTAGTACGTATTTCGACTGCCAGTTGCTCGCTAGGTATGGAGCTTTCATCAATTGATGGATATGAAGTGTCTTCTAAGATAACCGTTTCTAATAATTTGTCAATTCCGTCAGACTGTATGGATACTTCTTTGTTGTACCATTCGCCAAATTCGTGAATAACCTCTTCGTTGCGACGGAAATAGGTATATTGGTCGATTTTACGCGATTCTACAAGTTCAGCATTCTCTAAGATGCTCATAAATGTAGAAATAGAAGATTGCGATACACCGCAGCGCTTTTGGATACTCTTAACGCTCACACTATGAGGGAAATCGATAAGAGTGTTAGAGTGTACTTGTACACCGAATTCTTTTTCCGGGTGTTTTAGCCACAATATAATATCTAACCGATGCGGATTTGATAATGCTTTCAAGATTTTTAACGGGTCCATAGGGCCTCCTCTTAATTAAAAAATAACGAGTTCCTAACCTTGACCGTGGACTTGCATTATGCGGTCGTATTATACGCGTCTTGCTCCGTATAGGGTTTTTGCTACCTTTATCATACGCTACTTTTACCGTGAAAGCTAGACTTACTTATAAAATTCACGAATTGATGAATTTTATTGCACTT
>OKMD01000714.1_pt1 | contig 1583 bp, 1 predicted proteins | sample 1610551 | NCBI WGS metagenome assembly OKMD01 (sample SAMN04436661, study PRJEB24849) | human gut metagenome | biome: human gut; feature: NICU; material: stool | host: Homo sapiens | place: USA: Saint Louis, MO | collected 2010-06-20
CAACTTGTATTGCAACTCAAATTCCAGTATGAAGCATTACAAATTAATCAAACTCTAGGGGATGTTAATAGGGTTGTTGAATGTCTAGCAAATATGATTTCAGCTGTAGAGGAGGCCATTAATCCGGGTGAATCTAACGATGATGAGGATACTATTGAAAATGAACTAGAAGAGGGGCTTTCCTATGATGAAGTAGATAATGCACTAAGCTATTTTATCTTTACATCAACAATTATTAGTTGAAAATACTATGTTAGATATTGCATTAGAAGAATATTTTGAATTTAATCAATTAAGTGGCTTTGATTTTGCTGATGAATATATTATTCCTAGTGTTAAATCGTCTGTAGAGCAAATTGTACAGAATGTTGATAATCCTATTTTGACTAATTATGTTGATAGTTTGTTAGCTGTTAATGATCCATTTTAATTATTTTTAGTAACATTTATAGCCAAAGATATTAAATGATCTTTGGCTATTCATGTTAGAGGTTATTATGAATAATTTATTTTCTTTTGCTACAAGCGAGTTATCTCAAGATGCTTTTATTTGTTGGTGTCTAAATTGGATTAATGAGCCAGATACTGTAGATATCGTCAACTTGGTTTAGATTTACTAGCTAAGTTAATAGATAAGCCATCAAATCGTGATAAACTCTTAAAGGTAGACATCAAATCAATAGATAAAGTCATCTTGGTGCAGCAGGTATTAAATATTGATGTGTTAGCTATAATTCCTAAATATAGATTAGCTATTATTATTGAAGACAAGACAAGCACTAGTGAACATGGTGATCAAATCAGCTTTTATACTGGTTCACTTAAGTCTGTATTTAATAGTAAGAAACCTTGGAATGCCTATAGTAAGTTAGAGAAAGCATTTAAGGGTGCTGAACTTAATATAGAGTGTGCTAACTTGTCTGATTATCATATCCATACCGTGTATTTCAAGACGGGGTATTATTTTGATTACGATTGGCAAGTAGCCCATAGTGAACCCGTACACAATTATTTAACTGGGCCTATGTTTTGGGATATTCTAAAAAATTATGATGACTGTGAAAGTGATATTTTAAGAAGTTATTGTGAGCATTTAAAGAATCAACTAAGTTGGTATCAAATTGTATCTAACATAAATGGACAATATGATGATGGATGTCACTATATAAAATGGGAACGTGTCACACAGCATGGCTTATTACAGATTATATTTGATAATGAAAATATAAAGGGTTCCTGGTTATGGAAGGATATGAGTATCTATCCGAATCCATATAGTACTGGTACAAATCAAGGCGGTAGTCCCTGGACTAATCGTTGTTTTTGGTCTCGAACAGAGTCATCAAGAAGCTTTAAGCCTTGGATGTTTTGGCGAGTAGATCATGACTCTAAAGGAGCGTACCTATCTTTACGATATTATAATAATGATCCTACTGAGTATGGCAAGATTTTGCGTAAAAAAATATATAATCAACTTAATATTATGGTTGAGGATAATCTTGCTAAGGAATTAGCTAAATTAAATATGGTTTATGAAAAATGTATTACTCTTCCTCATCATGGTAACTATTATGAAAATACGT
>OKMD01000788.1_pt1 | contig 1441 bp, 1 predicted proteins | sample 1610551 | NCBI WGS metagenome assembly OKMD01 (sample SAMN04436661, study PRJEB24849) | human gut metagenome | biome: human gut; feature: NICU; material: stool | host: Homo sapiens | place: USA: Saint Louis, MO | collected 2010-06-20
GTGGCAAATAGTTGTTTCATGTGTTTTCTCGATAGGGAAAAATTGGGCGGATTATAGCATAGTTTTTACTAGGATTTCGCCTAAGGCGACCTACTTTTCTTTGCTTGTGCAAAGCAAAGTAGGCAAAAGAAAACACACCCCAATTAAATCGCTAATCCTCATTCTTTTTCAATTTTCTTTACAGAAATTTTCGAACTCGCTTCGCTCAAACAAGCGAAAATTTCTTAAAAATTGAAAATCATTCGGGCGATTTAGATGGGGGCAATAAAAAAACAGCCTTAAAGGCTGTTTTTAAGATAGAAGCAAATTAGATTATTTACTTAAACATTGAGCATAGCTATCAGCGGTGGCTTGAAGGAAATTCGCATAGGAATTTGGGCCAAGCTGTACGTTATCGCCAATAGGATCTAAACGACCGACATTAACTTTTGTACTTTGTGCAAGAGAGTCAATCACTTTTGGTGTGAATTGAGGTTCAGCAAAAAGACAATTTACACGATGTTCTTCAATTTCTTCTTTAATGTGAGCAATGGTTTTTGCACCTGGAGCCACTAATGGATTAATGGTGAAATAACCGGTTTGATTTAAACCATAAGCATCATTGAAATAGCTATAAGCATCATGAAACACAAAAAAACCTTTATCTTTGAGTGGGGCTAATTGTGCTTTGATTTTATCGCTTTGCTCAGCCAAAGTGCGGTTAAAATCGGCTAAGTTTTTCGCAATAAGCTCTTTTTTATCCGGATGTTGTTCCGTTAATTTATCCGCCACTTTTTGTGCCACAATTTGGCTGATGGCTGGTGAATACCATAAGTGCCAGTTTACGCTTAACCCATTTTCATCTACATCGTGGTGGTGATGGTCATGGTCATGGCCATGCTCGTGCTTATGATCGTGTCCATGCTTATGATCATGCCCGTGCTCATCTTCATCGCCTTCATGATAATGTTCATGATGGACCTTGCTTAAAAGCGGTTTAACTTCTGGAATCTCAGAAATATTAATGACTTTTTTGCTATCAATTTGGCTAATTGGTTTTGCTAAGAAAGCATCAATATCTTCACCAACCCAAAGCACTAAATCCGCCGATTTCACTTTTTGTACATCTGAAAGTTTTAAGCTGTAATCATGTGGAGAAGCACCTGCTGGCACTAAAATTTGCGTATCTGTTACACCATTAGCAATAGACGATGTAATAAAACCGAGGGGTTTCACGGATGCTAATACATCTGCATTTGCCATCATTGGAAGCGTTAAAAGTGCGGTTGAAATTGCACTCATTTTTAATACTTGTTTCATTTTTGTTTCCTTACTTTTATTGGTAATTATTCTCAAAGACAACATAGACTACGCCTTTTTGATAAAATTGCAACATGTCAAATTAAAAAATGAAGTGATATTTCTTCATCTTATGTAATACTTTCATTCATAAAGAAAAAGC
>OKMD01000836.1_pt1 | contig 1370 bp, 1 predicted proteins | sample 1610551 | NCBI WGS metagenome assembly OKMD01 (sample SAMN04436661, study PRJEB24849) | human gut metagenome | biome: human gut; feature: NICU; material: stool | host: Homo sapiens | place: USA: Saint Louis, MO | collected 2010-06-20
AATTACCGCCATGAATCCCCACATTCCCCGTTAAAATAGCTAACATTGCGACCGCTCTTACACCGAGTTCGCCATTGGATTGGCGCTGAATACCCCATCCTTGAACAATACAGCAAGGTTTTGTCATCGCAATTTCACGTGCAAGTCGAATAATTGTGTCTTCTGGAATGCCGGTAATTTTAGCTGCCCAGCTTGGTGTTTTTGCAACGCCATCTTCACCATAGCCGAGAATATAAGCTTTATAGTGAGCATTTTTTGGCGCACTTGGTGGCAACGTTTTTTCATCATACCCCACGCAATATTTATCCAAAAATGCTTGATCAACTAAATTTTCACTAATCATCACATATGCCATTCCCGCCACCAATGCAGCATCGGTACCTGGACGAATTGGCACCCACTCATCTTCACGCCCTGCGGCAGTATCGGTATAACGAGGATCAATTACGATCATTTTCGCTTTTGAAATTTCACGAGCTTGCTCTAGATGATATGTAATACCACCACCGCTCATACGTGTTTCCATCGGATTGTTGCCGAAATATACAACTAGCTTACTGTTAATAATATCCGATGTTGCATTGCCTTCATTTGAACCATAAGTGTAAGGCATTGCCATAGAAACTTGAGCACGGCTGTAAGTGCCGTAATAGCTTAAATAACCGCCATAACAATTCATCAAACGAGCAAAGGGAGAAGTCGGCGCGGCAGAACGGAGCATATTTCCTGCACTTACACCTGAGCTGTAATTAATATACACAGCTTCATTACCGTATTCCTTTACAATACGTTTGAGGTTATCTGCAATCGTGTCATAAGCCTCTTCCCAACTGATTCGTTTAAATTTCCCTTCTCCTCATTTGCCAATTCGTTTCATGGGGTATTTTAAACGGTCAGGATGATTCATTACTCTGCGAATAGAACGTCCATAAATATCGTCACCAGTATTATCCGTTTCGACTCGATAGACTTCGTTATCTTTCACATGTAAACGAAGCGCACAACGGCTGTGGCAGTTACCAGGACAAGTATTCCACACCACTTTTTCTGTAGATTCTACAATCGGTTTAGTTTCAGCTTTGGAAGTGAAAGGAAGAGATAATTGGGAAACCGTAGCCAGCGCGGCACTGGTTTTAAGAAGTTGTCTGCGATTAAGCGCAAAAAAGTTTGGATTATTTTTATCCATAATCATATTCTCCCGGAATAATGAAATAATGAAGTGATGCTTTTCAGTGTAAGAAAAAAGGTTCAGATGGTTGTTGATAAAAATCAAAAAATGATAAATCACCAATCTGGTCGGATCAGTATTACATTTTATTTATTCCATTTATTTCATATTGCCCAATTGACGAGCACCTGAAAAATCCGTT
>OKMD01000859.1_pt1 | contig 1335 bp, 2 predicted proteins | sample 1610551 | NCBI WGS metagenome assembly OKMD01 (sample SAMN04436661, study PRJEB24849) | human gut metagenome | biome: human gut; feature: NICU; material: stool | host: Homo sapiens | place: USA: Saint Louis, MO | collected 2010-06-20
ACGCGTCGAAAATGCCTTTTGCTACCGCTTCAACAGAAATATCCATTTGGCTATCTGCTAATTGTTGACCGATTTGTAAACCGATACCGTAGCTGCCTTTTTCAGAAATACTTTCTAATTTTACTTGTTCAAAAATTTGAGCTGTCATTGTTTTTTCCTTTGTTGTAAAACTATTTTTTCAATGCCAAGATTTCACCCATGCGAACAGGTTCATCAACACTTAAATGATCGGCAATTTGCACTTGACCGGCTTGGAATAAATTAATTACGGTAGAACCAAGTTGGAACCAACCCATTTCTTGACCTTTGCTTAATTTAACCGCACTTTCACCTTCATAAGTCCAGACTTTCACTTCGTTATAACGTGGTGGATTAATCACACCAGCCCAAACGGTACCGATACTTGCAGTGATTGTTGCACCAACCAAGATTTGTACCATGGTGCCAAATTCAGTATCAAAGACACAAATCACACGTTCATTACGTGCAAAGAGGTTCGGTACATGTTTCGCTAAAAATGGATTGACGGAGAATAAATCACCCGGTACGTAAATCATTTTGCGAAGTGTACCATCACATGGCATATGCACACGGTGATAATCACGTGGTGATAAATAAGTGGTGACGAATTCCCCATTTTTAAAGGTCTCAGTTAAATCTTTATCTTCCGCTAATAAATCGTTTAAGCTGAAGAAGTGACCTTTTGCTTGTAATAGGCGGTCATCGTTAATGTGTCCACATTCACTTACACGGCCATCCGCAGGGAAACAAAGTGCGGTTGGATTTTGGTTAATTGGTCGTGCATTTTCTTTTAATGGACGGATAAAGAATTCATTAAAACTGGCGTAATCACTGAATTTTTCTTTGCAAACGCTTTAATCACAAAATGTGTCACTGCGCCCCATTTTTGTTTAGCTAACCAACCTGCTGCTTGTGTTATATAGATTTGTGGCATCACATATTGAAATGCAACTTTTAGGCGTTGCCAATAAGAAATTGGGTTCATTGATTTCTCCGATAAGATTAAAAAGTTGGGCGATTATAACAACTTATTTCACTTGCGCAATGTTAGTTGATATTTTTGCGTAAGATCAAAGCAATAAGCCGACATTTGCCGGCTTATTGTTATGTTTATAAAATCATTTTGACTAATTTGTCTGCTTGAATCCGAGCAAATTTCTTCAACAGTTTTTGCACCGGTTCAGGATATTGCGTCAATTCTTCTAATTCAGAATAATCTTGCAATACTTTGGTATGTTGGCGGATGTGCGACAATTCTTGTTCCACTTGAGGCAGAAGTTCTTGTTTTGGATCGTGGATTAATAATCCATTTTC
>OKMD01000862.1_pt1 | contig 1330 bp, 1 predicted proteins | sample 1610551 | NCBI WGS metagenome assembly OKMD01 (sample SAMN04436661, study PRJEB24849) | human gut metagenome | biome: human gut; feature: NICU; material: stool | host: Homo sapiens | place: USA: Saint Louis, MO | collected 2010-06-20
TACCTCGCGGTATTGGATATAAGTAGGTATTTATGACAACAGTTTCGTCTTTCGGTGCATTAGTTGCGCTTATTGTGGCCATTTTTCTCATTTTGAAAAAAGTCTCACCAGTCTATGGCATGTTGACGGGGGCCTTGATAGGTGGACTAATTGGAGGCGCTGATTTATCCGAAACGGTGAACTTAATGATCAGTGGGTCGCAAGGAATTACAACAGCCGTTATGCGAATTTTAGCGGCGGAATCGGGGGCGGCCAGCACGATTGCCGAAACTATTACACATAAACTTGGTGAAGCAAGAGCGTTATTGGCCTTAGCTTTAGCAACGCTAATTTTAACGGCTGTTGGGGTGTTTATTGATGTGGCCGTTATTACCGTTTCCCCGATTGCACTGGCATTAGCCCGTCGTACAGATTTATCAAAATTGGCCGTTCTATTAGCAATGATTGGTGGTGGAAAAGCAGGGAATCTAATGTCACCGAATCCCAATGCTATTGCGGCAGCAGATACCTTTCATCTGCCTTTAACGTCGGTAATGGTAGCGGGGATTATCCCCGGGATCTTTGGGTTAGCCTTAACCTATTTCTTAGCGAAACGTTTAAAAAATAAAGGCTCTTTTGTATCCGAACAAGAGAGCGTTGCCGTTGATACTCAAAATTTACCCTCATTTTTGACCGCACTTGCTGCACCATTAGTGGCCATCTTATTACTTGCACTACGTCCATTGGCGGACATTAAAGTCGATCCTCTCATTGCATTACCTTTAGGTGGTTTATTTGGTGCGTTATGTATGGGAAAACTTCGCCACGCGAATAGCTATGCGATTAGTGGCTTAGGCAAAATGGCACCGGTGGCGATTATGTTGCTCGGTACTGGTGCTTTAGCGGGCATTATTGGTAACTCGGGTATGAAAGATGTCTTAATCGAAGGTTTAAAGGATTCTGGCTTACCTGCTTATATTCTCGCCCCGATTTCTGGTGTATTGATGTCTCTTGCGACGGCATCAACGACGGCAGGCACAGCAGTCGCATCCAATGTATTCAGTTCAACATTATTAGAACTAGGTGTAAGCAGTCTTGCGGCGGCTGCCATGATCCACGCAGGAGCGATTGTATTCGACAATATGCCACACGGTTCTTTCTTCCATGCGACTGGCGGCAGTGTGAATATGAATATGAAAGAACGCTTAAAACTGATTCCTTATGAAAGTGCGATCGGTTTGATTATGACGGTCGTTTCTACGCTCATTTTCGGGGTGTTTTATTGATTTGAGGAGTGTATATAAATTTTAAAGAGCGGTCGTAAAACGTAATGAATTATGACCACTCTTTT
>OKMD01000972.1_pt1 | contig 1179 bp, 1 predicted proteins | sample 1610551 | NCBI WGS metagenome assembly OKMD01 (sample SAMN04436661, study PRJEB24849) | human gut metagenome | biome: human gut; feature: NICU; material: stool | host: Homo sapiens | place: USA: Saint Louis, MO | collected 2010-06-20
TTCAACAACAAGCGGCTGAAGCACAACAAGCGCAATTTAAAGCGATTGAAGAAGAAGGTAAAAAATTCTTAGAAGAAAACGCGAAAAAAGCGGGCGTAAAAGTGACTGACAGCGGTTTACAATACGAAATTTTAACCGAAGGTAACGGAAACAAACCAGCTGCAACGGACAAAGTACGTGTTCACTACACAGGTACATTACCAGATGGTACCGTATTCGACAGTTCAGTTGCTCGTGGTGCACCAGCTGAATTCCCAGTAAATGGCGTAATTCGTGGTTGGGTTGAAGCATTACAAATGATGCCGGTTGGTTCTAAATGGAAACTCACTATTCCACACGAACTTGCTTACGGAGAACGTGGTGCAGGTGCATCTATCCCACCATTCTCAACCTTAGTGTTTGAAGTCGAATTACTCGATATCCTTTAAAACGAAAAAGTGCGGTTAATTTTAACCGCACTTTTTTATTCTTAGTCATCTTCTCTATAACGATCATCATCGTCATAATCATAGATTAAGATCGCATCCTCATCATAACCCTCTATATCAATCTGAACGCCATTTGAGCCAGCATCAAATCCATTAAACCAAGTACTCGTCGGCCACAAAAGTTAATTCGTTTATTCAATTGAGATTGGCTTTGCGCTTGAAAATCTTTCCCTACTCGATAACCATCTAAATACCAGTCATCTTTATCATGACAAACCGTCGTATTTAAACGCTTTACGTATTTACTCACTGAAATGGGGCTACGATGTTTTACATAATAGCCCTGCGTACAAGCACTTAATAGCCCAACAGCTAAAACGGTCGCTATTAATCTCATGTTGTATCCTTTTACTACTTAATATCGAGCTATTGCCCTTTGTATGGTTTTATAGACTGACAAAATAAAAGGAAGGTTCAGAAAATATGAGAGTTCTGATTTCTATTGCACACTAAAGCACTATCATATCATCACGATGTAACGCGACAGCACCGTACTCATAACCAAGAATTTGTTCAATATCTTGGGATTTTTTCCCTTTGATTAATTCCAACGCATCGCTGTTATAACGTGGCATACCGAGTGCAATCACTTTACCTGAGGTATTCTTAATTTTGACGACTTCACCACGTGAGAAACGCCCTTCCACAGCCATAATTCCTGCAGGCAGTAACGATTTATTCTGTACTAACA
>OKMD01001037.1_pt1 | contig 1110 bp, 1 predicted proteins | sample 1610551 | NCBI WGS metagenome assembly OKMD01 (sample SAMN04436661, study PRJEB24849) | human gut metagenome | biome: human gut; feature: NICU; material: stool | host: Homo sapiens | place: USA: Saint Louis, MO | collected 2010-06-20
CACCTTAGAAAATATTCAATTTAAAGTGACCTCTGCCGATAGTCGCCGTTTAATTCAGGTACGCGTAACCGTGCCGGATGAACATTTGTCGGATATGGAAGGTGTAGAAGAACAAGCTGAATAAGTTATTCAGTTTGACCGTATTCTTAGCCCCCCTCTTTGCTGAAGAGGGGGAATATTTTTTTATAGTATTGATAAAATGAATAAATTAGTCGTTTATCTTATAGCCTTGATTTCTGGGGTAATTGGCGTATTTGCTTTTTCACCGTTTGATTATTGGGGATTAGCCTATGTATCCTTGGGCGGATTACTTTTTGTAGCGAAAAATGCCAAAAAATCAACCGCACTTTTTGCCACTTTTTTGTGGTCGATAGGCTTTTTCTGTTTTGGTGTAAGTTGGTTGAATGTCAGCATTCATCAATTTGGTGGCGCTTCCCTTGGCGTGAGCTATCTCTTGGTCGGCTTGCTTTCTGCCTACCTAGCACTTTATCCAATGCTTTTCACTTATTTCGTGCAGCGTTTTCAGGTGCAAAGTGCGGTCATTTTTGCTGCGATTTGGACATTGACTGAATTTTTGCGTGGTTCAAATCGACAGTCCGTTTTACGGGATTGCGCCGATCTTTGGTGTCACGGGGCTGACATTCTTTACTGTTTGGGCAAGTGCGGTCATTTTTAATCTTGTTTTTTCACTATCGAAAAAACAATGGAATTTAGTCAGTGTGAATGCATTGCTATTATTGGTTGTGGGTGGATTAAGTGCTTATGCTGGTAAGGTGAATTTTGTTCAACCCAAAGAAGGTAAAGGGCTAACCGTCACACTTGCACAAGGTAATATTGAGCAAAATTTAAAATGGGATCCTGAATATCTTTATGCCACGGTAGACATCTATCAAAAACAAATTTTGACACATTTAGGCAAGTCTGATTTGATTATTTTGCCGGAGTCGGCATTGCCTACCCTTGAAAATGCGATTACGCCATTTTTTGAAGCTTTAGATAAAGTCGCAAAAGAGAAAAACACGGAAGTGATGATTGGTACCGTATATCGTGATGAACAAAGCGGTAAATTATTAAATTCGATTGTGACGGCAGGGAATCCTGATTTTCCTT
>OKMD01001116.1_pt1 | contig 1051 bp, 1 predicted proteins | sample 1610551 | NCBI WGS metagenome assembly OKMD01 (sample SAMN04436661, study PRJEB24849) | human gut metagenome | biome: human gut; feature: NICU; material: stool | host: Homo sapiens | place: USA: Saint Louis, MO | collected 2010-06-20
GTTAAATTAATTTATTGTATTTTATATCGCTGTTCGTCTAAACCAGTGGTGGATGCCGCAACTTTGTATTTTTCAATTGATAGGATTGATTTAATAGCATCTCTTCTGGTAATGAATAAATCTGACAAAAGACAAATTTTATGGATTTGGAATCCTGTAAGTTCCATTATGGGTTCTCCTCTGCAATTTAAGTTCTATCTATATTTATTAAAGAAAGCAGGCTTGGAAGTTTGGACTTTTGATCAAAATGATGCTCTTAAGTATGGAATAAGATATCATCCTCAAATATACTCTCGAAAGTTATCGCAATCATCACACTCTGTAAAACAAAGTTACGATGCATTTTTTGTGGGGCAGGATAAAGGAAGACTATCCTTTCTTAAATCTCTTAAAAATATTTTTGACTCGATTGGTTTAGTGCTAAAACTTCATATCATTCGTGACGACAATGTAATCTATAAGCATGAAGACTTGTTTCTTTTAGCGAGCAAGCCACTTGGGTATGATGAATATCTTAATGAACTGAATCGTTCAAATTGTATAATCGAGATTGTACAATCTGGTCAATCTGGACTGACCTTACGTTCTCTAGAGGCATTGTTTTTTGGAAAGAAATTATTAACAAATAATCGTTCAATTATCGAATATGATTTCTTTCATCCTTCCAATATATTTATTATAGATGATGTGATAAATGAAAAAGAACTGCGTGAGTTCTTCTTATTAGAATATGAGTCAAGCGTTTCGAAGTATCAAGGAACTTATGAGGTGGAAAAGTTTTTGAATAGTATATTTAGATAGATATTGGAAATGATATGAATTCTCAAAAAATATTTAACGGTTGTTTCTTCTATTTCATTTGTTTTGTCACTTTACTTTTTTTTACCTTAACGCCTATATGGGTTAGTCTTATACTCTTATCTACTTTATTATTTTTTATTCGGCCTAATTTAAGGTTGTGTTTTTTATTGTGCGCACTTTCAGCCATCCTTTCTGCTATTCTGATATCGAGCATAAACATATCAGGTGACGTAGAAAATTACAAAGAGAT